>Ga0335085_10000058_pt1 | contig 381388 bp, 275 predicted proteins | sample Lox_Sample_45_FD_206712 | JGI IMG/M metagenome (GOLD analysis project Ga0335085, IMG submission 206712) | Soil microbial communities from Loxahatchee National Wildlife Refuge, Florida, United States - Lox_Sample_4.5 | ecosystem: Environmental > Terrestrial > Soil > Wetlands | place: USA... | reverse complement strand
ATATTCCTTCTTTTGATGTTGGCACTCGCGTTCAATGTCATTGTCTCGGTAGTGTCGTGGGCCCACCTCCACATCGTGACAGGGTTGAACCCGTTTGTTGGATGGGGGATGGGTGTGATCATAGCGACAATGGCAATTCCCGGCGTGTTGGCAATCGGAAGGCGAATGGCCAATCTTCTGAGGAGCCGGATCCGTTTCAGCCCTTCCGTTCTATTTCTTTTTGGCGCCTTCGTATTTTTGACAAGCAGTTTTGTGAGTGGCCTGCCGGAAAATAACCCGGCACTGGAGGCGGCCGTGGTCTTCGGGGTGGTGGCGGCGATATATGAGGTCTATCCGCGGTTTTCGGGACGGTATCCGGATCCGGCAATGGGAAGCATCCATTTCTGGTTCACGCTGATTGCCGCCTGTCTCATTTTCCATCCGATGTGCAACTGGCCGCTTGCAGATATGCCAAGACGTTATATAGACGTTGGGTATCCATCGTCCAATATGTTATACGGCTGGAACCGGTATTTGACCACCTTAAAATTATTTTTGGTTTTGGCGCAGGGAATTTTCCTTTTTAATCTTTTTCATTCGTGGAAGAACGGCCGCGAGGTCTCGCCGCGATCAACCCAATGAAATGGCAACAGGCTTTTTTGAAAAATACCGACATCTGTTCCCGTTTCCCGGCGACCGGTGGGATGAATATATCGGTTACTATCACCGGATCGAGGTGCCGGCGAGGACCATCCTGTTGCGTGAAGGCGAGATATCCAGGAAAGCCCATTTTATCGAAAAGGGCTGTCTGCGGGCGTGGTTTAACAGCAAGGGGAAGGACATCACCTTTCAGTTCTTTTTTGAAGGGCAGAGCGTGTCTTCGGCGGAGAGTTTCAGGAAGCGGGTACCAAGCATTCTCACGATAGAGACGATCGAACCCTGCGTCCTGCATTGGATCGGCAAAGAGCATCTTGACAAGATCATGCGGGAGATCATGGAGGTCCCGAAACTACGGGAACAAATGACCGATATCCTGTTCGAGCGGCAGCTGACCTATATGTATCAATTCCTTTCCTTTATCAAGTATACGCCCCAGGAACGCTACGAGCAGCTTGTCAAAGAGCGGCCGGACCTTGTCCGGCGTGTGCCGCAGCAATATATCGCCTCATACCTCGGGATCACGCCGGTGTCCCTAAGCCGGATCCGGGGGAAGCTAAGCCGTTCTTAACATTTGTTATTTGCGGCGGCGCAGCGGCGATCTAGTTTTACGAAAAAAACATGAAAGCAGCAGTCATCGAAGGATTCGGCGGGGTTCCAACGTGTGCCGATTTTCCTGATCCCCAACCGATGGAAGGGGAAGTATTGATCGATATAAAGGCCAGCGTGCTGGAGAACTTTGATAAGGGCGCCGCCTCCGGCAAACACTATTCCAGTAAAACCTTATATCCGGCGTTTCCCGCCGTTGTCGGCACGGATGGGGTCGGGCTGACAGCCGAGGGTAAACTGGTTGCATTTCGGAAAATACGACCGCCGTTTGGCGCCTTTGCCGAAAAGGTGGCGGCGGGCTTTATCATCCCTGTTCCCGACGAAATCGATGCGGTGCGGGCCAGCGCCATTCCATCCGCTGCGTTGACCTCGCTGTTGCCGCTGAAATATTCGGCAAAGCTTGAGCCGGGTGAAACCGTTCTCGTTAACGGCGCTACCGGCGTTTCGGGCAGGATAGCAGTCCAGATGGCAAAAATGCTAGGTGCGGGGAAGGTAATCGCCACGGGCCGGAACCCCCATTCTCTATCGCTTTTGCCACGGCTCGGTGCAGATGTGGTCATCGATCTGAACCAGGGCGACGCGGACCTGTCAATGGCGCTCTGCGAGGCGGGCGGCGAAAAGGGAATTGATGTGGTGGTCGATTTTATTTGGGGGCACCCCGCTGAGGTGCTTATCGGGACGTTCATTCCCGAGCAGGTTGGGTTTGCCACGCGGCGGATCCGGTATCTCCAGATCGGCGAGAAAGCGGGGTCGCCAATCTCGTTGCCCGCATCGGCGCTACGCACGTCGGGATTGGAGCTGATGGGGATCGGTAAACTCTCCTTTGCGCAAGTACAAGAGGAGTTGGCGCAGATCTGGCGCTGGATTGCCGATGGCAAACTATATATGGAGATAGTAGAGGTTCCGTTGGCAAATATCGCGGAGGCCTGGCAGCGGAATGATCTGGAGGGAAAAAGGCTGGTGATCGTGCCGTAATCAGAGTTTGAATACCCAGCCGACGTTTAGCCCCCACACCGAATTGCGGGTCTGCAGCCGCGGCAGGCTGGTTCCGGAACTGCCGGGAACAACCCGTACCAGTCCATGTTGGTAGTCGATGCCAAAAAGGAATCCAACTTTTGTAGCCAACCCCAGGGTAAAGGCATAGCCAAAGTCCACGCGCTGGAAATTGTCATCGGATTTGCTGCCGATGAGTACCGGCGTCGAGCTGCCGCCCTGGGTCTTGATCGTGCCGTTGACAAGCACGCCGGTATAGAACCCAAAGCCGAACCAGGGTCTGCCCCAGCCAAACCCGGGGCTATAGACGAATTCCAGCGGCAGGTCGACATAGTGTAGGGAATATTTGGTGCTGGGCTGAAAACCATTGGGGTTATAATAAAGGGCGTTCGGATTCATGCTTCCGCCGGTCCCAATGTAATCAATGCCAGGCCGTAGATAAAGCCCCATGCCGCTGTCAAGCGAAATATCGACGAAGACACCGCCATACCATTGGGTCAGCGTCCCGCTTTTGAGGACCGAAATATTACCGCTGCCATCATTTCCTTGCACGGCGTTTACCAGCCGGGAGAAATCCGGGCCTGCTTTGACACCGATAGAGATCTGGGCGTTGGCGGTGAAGGATAGCACAAGGAAAAAAGAAAGACAGACAGAGGCAAGGATACGCATAAGAGTTATTTTGGACTTGAAAATTAGTGCTTTGTCCGCAGCGACAACCAGCACGCCCAAATTTTAACGCCGTATTAATTTTTAGATTTCCGGTATCTTAGACAAATAATGAAAACACGAAGGGATTTTATAAAGATGGCCATGGCCGGTCTCGGCGCCATCAGCTTGCCCGAAATGCTGCGGGCCGGCGCCACAGACCCGGCAGCCGCCCGGAGGATCGTTTGCGTAGGCGGCCATCCCGATGACCCGGAAAGCGGCTGCGGCGGGACCCTTGCGAAGTTAGCCGCGCTGGGGCATGAGGTCACTATCATTTATCTGACTACCGGTGAAGCAGGCATCGAAGGCGTCAGCCATGATGAAGCAGCGCGGACAAGAAAACAGGAGGCGATCAACGCCTGCCGCGTACTCAACTGCAAGCCCGTCTTTGCCGGACAGATCGATGGCGACACGGTGGTAAGCAATACGGCATTAGAACATCTTCGCGGATTGATCGCCGCCGAAAAGCCCGACGTCGTATTTTGTCATTGGCCGATCGATACGCATAAAGATCACCAATGCGCCAGTTTGCTGACTATCCAGACCTGGGTGCGGTCCGCCAGTAAGTTTGCCTTGTACTTTTTTGAGGTATGCTCCGGTGAACAGACGATGGTTTTTCATCCGACAGACTATGTAGATATCACCGATACGCAGGAGTTGAAGAAAGAGGCTGTTTTTTGCCATGTCAGCCAGGACCCGCCAGGCATCTATGGGTGCGGTCATGCGGCGATGGAAGATTTCAGAGGTCGGGAATTGGGGGTAAAGGCGGCCGAGGGTTTTGTCCGGATGACGGGCAAAGGAATGGGGGCAGTGGGATTGTTGTAATAATCTTTAATAAGGCTCACGCGCAATATTGTTTACACGGGCGGTGAGGCTTCACTTTGTCCGTTGCAGGAGCATTTCCACGGAATCCTTTCCCAGCGTGCCGTTCAGCGCCAGTCCTCCGGTAGAATCCGCCGGCGTCATCACCCCGTGGAAAACGGGTTTGTCCCCGGGGGAGCGCCAATGGATCTCCATATGGTGATCGTCATCCAAGGAAAAATTGCCATTCCATCTTCTTTGCGGGGAATTAAATTCGAAAACACATCCGTTTCTGATATCAAGATAGACTACGGTGAGGATGCTGTCGGCACAGCCGGTCGGGTGTTGCGGACGCCGGTCGATCGTCAGCCGCTTTACTTCGTATTTGCCGGTGAGCCGGGGATATTTATCAAACCTGCCGCGGGCAGCAATAAACAATAACGGCAAATAAATGATGGAAAGCCGGAGCAATATTTTGAGATACCTCGGGAAGGGCAAGGAAGGTAATTGGTCTCCGGTTGAAAAAAAGAACTGCTTCAGACGATCAAATTCGATAAAAAGAAAATGGAGGAGACCCGCCATCATGACGGAGGCATGAAAGACAACGCCACCACCGATCTCGTAAAAGATGTCCATCAACAAGATGTTGGCGACCACCGGCAACAGGACAAATACTCCGGCCAGCCTTGTCCGTCGAAAGAGCAGGAGTATCGCCCCGGCTATCTGGAATCCGGCGATAATGCAACCAAACAAGTAAGAGTGGCTGAAAAAATACCAGAACTGATCGGACGGAGAAAAGCTGCGATATGGGAGGTCGAGTTTGCTCATCTGTACTACAAACTGTAAATGACAGATCTTTTCCCAACCAAACGTCGCGAGGTCGAATGCCACACCATACCGGATAAGGCCTTGCCAAAAAGCCAGGGTGGCGGGGTTGTTGTTCCGCCTCGCCTGCCAGATCACTACGCAGATCAATGCGACAACCGTCGCAGCAAAGGGGATCGGCGCGGCCGTCCGTATAGAAACCCAAGGTCCCAAAAAGGTGACACAGAAGCGCTTCGCCGCCTCACCGCTGATCAGGCCTGCCAGTCCGCCCGTGATGAGTTTTTTCATAAAAGAAGTCCGTGCCACGTGGGATGATTCGGCTGGAACAGAAGGCAGGGTCATTGTGATGGTTTCATAGCTTGTCATAAATATTGAGCCAGAACGAGGCCCATAGACAAAATGTCAGAAAGATTGAGCCGCTTAGGGAATATTGATGACCCGTGCGCTGTCCCACGCGGGAGGCGGGGTGTTATCCGGTAGCGTATTTGGATAGGTAAGCTGGCAGTCGCCCTGCAGGATATATTGCCCTGCGACGGACTGCAGCTGATATTCCTGCAAAAAGTGTGGCACGAGCACCACTCTTTGGCGAAAGACATCGGAAGCGGAGAAGATGCCGAGAGCCAAATCGCTGCTGTCGGCAGCATTGTAAATGTTGCCGATGACCGGGGAAGGCAGGGGATCGAGGATACTGCCGGTGCGATCGGTCTGCGCCAGGTATTGTTCCCAGAATCGATAGCTGTCCAGCGACATAGAATACTGGTCGATCTCCACATAGTGGTTCCCAAACCAATATACCGGCGAATAATATACCGGCTCGATGATCTCTTCACCTTCGGACCACTGGTTGGAAAAAACTTTCGACTGACCGGATGTGGTGTTCGCCTGTTCGCATTCGGCAAAGCAAGTACAGGTATACGGGTTAGTGCAGGGAGGGTCAGCGTAGGGATCGCAGGGCTTTCCATAAGATTTTCGGGGGTAGTAACCCGAAGCCGCCCAGATATAATAATGCGGTCCATTGCCTGGGTCGTGGGTGTTCACCGTCACGGTTAACGGAGGCGGCAGTACGCCGGTCAATCCCGCGCTGTCATAACCAATCGAAAGACTGTCGATAGGAGGCACCGCCTGGATCGTCTCGGCTTTGGATCGATAAATTTGCCCGTCGGCCAGGTAAACGATCAGGGTATAGGTCCGGCCGATGGCGCCTTTAAACTCAGGATCATCGCTTTTATAGATACCCGGACCCGCGGTCGAGCACGTGGTCGAGTCGCCAAGATCGTCTTTGATCACCGCTCTTGCGTCAGAGATAAAATAGGTGGAATCCTGCTCTGCTGCCTCCAGGCTGTTGGAATACGGTCCGGAATAGGCGAGGGTGACGGTGTAGGGTCCCGGCGCGGTGGTGATCAGGCCCTGAACGACGAGGACAGGCTTTGCCGTTCTTATCGGTGGTTTTATCCGCTTTGTACATTCCGGCTGAATGAGACAGATGATGCAACATGATATGAGTAGTCGCCGTTTGATGCCTAAAAGTAATAATTTTCGTAACTTAACGGGGACTGACCGGTTAGGGACGAATGGTGCATGTCGATGAGGTGATTGGAGATTAGAAATGCGGTATCCCATACGTGATCAAGGTGTACAACCAATCTCCGATCACCATATTCCAGCCTTCGGAACATCGGGCATAACTTTCCAATGCCGGGACAAGGCCTTCATGCGTAAAATGAAGGAGGTGGGAATGACTGCGAGAGGTTATGTCAAAAATCATTTTGGTGCCGGTCCATTCCTCCTGATTGTGCAGCCAGGTGAGTTTGCTACCGGTCACCAGCCAGACCACTCTTCTATCCGGAATAACCTCGACCAGCCGTTGTTTTGAGTAATGTGCGCCGGGATGGTTAACGACAAATTCATCACCGATATTTATGCTTTGTCCGGAAAGGTCTTTGCCGCCCCACCACCTGGCGACATCAGCGGTGATCCGGTGAAAAATCTCGCGCGGAGAATTTATCACTTCGATGGTTGTTGTGAAACTCTTATTTGCCGCCTCCCGATCACTTATCGCTTGTTTTGACGTGCCATTTACGGAAAAGCCGTAAAACTTTTCTTTTATGCACATCTCGCACACCTGTACAAGGATCTCAACCTGATCCTCGAGAACAACCCCGTCATAGGTAAAAGTAAGTTCGGTATGGTCACCCCTTGCAGCCAGGTCAAAAATAAATTTCGTGCCGGACCAGTCAAAACCGTCTGATTTGCGCCGGCTTGAAGTGGTAAGCCATACCAATCGTTTGCCGGGAACAAGCTCGACCACTTTGTTCTTTGAGATATGACCATCACCCGTCTTAAATACAAACTCCGTGTCAAGTTGGATTTCGTCCCCGATGAAATCTTCGGGCCACCATTGCGTAAGATCCACCAGGTCGTTGAAGACCTGATCCGGCGTCTTTGGAAGGTCAATGGTCACTGCGTGCGTTGCGTTCGCGTAAGTCAGCGTTTTCATACTATTGATGTTTTGCCTTGGTATTCAGAAGCATCTGCAGTTTGTTGAGCTTAGAGCCCCAGAATTTGTCGAAGTAGTTGATGAAATCCTGCAGTTCATTAAAGCCGTCCTGTTTCAAAACGCAATGTCTTTCCCGGCCGATGTCTTTGATCGAGATGAAACCGGCGTTATAAAGTATCTTGATGTGTTTGGAGACGGCGGGCCGGCTCATGGCAAAGTTTTCTGCAATGGAATTTATAGTCATGCTGTCGGTTGAAAGCATCATCAGCATTTGCCGGCGGCTTGGATCGGCAATTACCTGGAATGCGTCAAGGGTTCGCGTTGTCATTGTTTAGCTGTGTTAAGTGATCCTTGTAGCCGGTTTACGCAAATATCCCAGCCATTGCGGTGTGTAAGCATATCCTCCAGTACGGTAAATCCCTTGTGCTGCAATTGCAGTTCTGTTCCATCCCCTTTTGGGACAAGCGTCCATATAACTACTGAGTTGAAGTGTCTGCCGCCATCGATCAGCCGTCCGCCCCATGTATAGGAGAGCCTGGTGCATGGTTGAACTTCCAGTACTTCGCAGGATATCGAGCCTTCATAGTTGCTCCCCGCTTTTGGCGTGTAGGTAAATCGAAATTTATAGCCGATCACCGGCTTGAAATCGGCCTTCATCAGCCATTGCCCGATGAGTTCAGGTTTGGTCAGGTAGTCCCAAACCTCCGGCGGGGGTTGTTGGAAGAACCAGGTCTGGTTGATCTCCTTCTGCATATTAAGTAACTTGTAGGTTACTCAAATATAGGTAACTTTTCGGTTACGCAAAATTTTTTTGTATGTTTGGAGTTGGTATTGGGTTCCAAATAATGCAAAAAACGACTACTGCCATGCGAAAAGACAAATCAGGACGGAGGAATTTCATTAAGATGGCCTCCGCCGTCCTCGGCGGCCTTTCCCTTACTCCACTAATGACACCGGCGGAAAGTCATGCGCAGAAAAAACTTAATGTCCTTTGCGTCGGGGCACATCCCGGGGATCCGGAATTCGGCTGTGGCGGCACTATGGCAAAGTACGCCAGCGCGGGTCATTCCGTTACCTTCCTCTATCTGACGAGGGGGGAAGCCTACGATCCCGGCAAGACATTCGGAGAAGCTGCCGCCTTGCGAACGAAGGAGGCGGAATTGTCCTGTTCGGTTTTGCATGCGAAACCCCTCTTTGCCGGACAGATCGACGGAAATACGGTCCTGAGTAAGGAAAAGAATGAAGAGATGACAAAACTGATCCTGGCCGAAACGCCGGATCTTGTCTTTACCCACTGGCCCCTGGACTCTCATCCCGACCACCAGGTCGCCGGGCTCCTGACCCTTACTGCGTGGATAAAATCAGGCAGGAAATTCAGGCTCTATTTTTACGAGGTGAATACCGGCAGCGAATCCATGGAATTCACACCCACCGATTATGTGGACATTTCAGATGTGCGTGACCGCAAAAAGCAAGCGATGTTTGCCCATAAAAGTCAGGGTCCGGGGGATGTTTACAATGGCTGGTTCAGGACTATGGAGGAATTTAGGGGGTTGGAAGCCGGAGTAAAGGCGGCCGAGGGATTTGTGCATTTTGCGGCTGCCTCCTCATCTACATTGATTGTCTGACGATTTTCCGCTTAAATAATTCACTCGAGGCGTACTTTCCGGCGCCCCAATAAATGAGGATAACCGCGAAAAGACAGAAAGAAACCGTGATCGTACCATCGACACCCCACTTCTTCCCAAGATTGGCGGTTAGTGTCGCCACCAGCATGGTAAACGCTATTAGCGACGCACCAATCCTCGTGTACAACCCCAAAAAGACAAGCAAACCACCAAAAAACTCCGCTCCCTTAGCCACGTATGCCATTAGCATAAATAAAATTGCCGCATGCCTCTAAAGCAAAGATGCCGATCGGGTGTTGTTACCCGATAAGGCGATTTTGCAGGGTAGGCAGTCGGTATACCGCTCCGGATGTTATTGTTTTTGCGTCGGGTCAGGGGTTACCTGTTCGTCATTCGCGGAAAACAGGGCGCTCATTATTTTCCATTCCTTCCCATTGAACAGAAGTTGCCAGGTTTCGATACCCCAGTTCGTTTCCTTTCCGCCGATCCAGAAGCTATAGTTAAAGAAAAGGGTTGCGATGGTATTGTCGTTCCAGACCGTTAGATTACTATATTTTTCTTCGGCTTTTTCTTTTGAGGAAACGACGAACCGGATAAAACTTCTATAATTGTCTTTTAGAAGAAGGCGGGTTTTCGGGTTCCTTTTGGCATAGGCCTGATAAGAATCGGGCGCATTCACCCCATAAAAAGACACGCTATCCAGGGCAAAGAGATTGCAGAATGTTATGCTGTCCTTATTTTGGATGCAGTTGAAATAAGTGGAGACGACCTTCATAATGTCGGCTTTTGCGGTGAGCGCGTCTTGCTGGGAAAAACATTTTATTGAACAGAGTAAGGCTAGCAGGGCAAGTGAATGTTTCATAACAATTCGTTTTTGGCTTGAAGTTTTGGCGGCGGCGGACGATTGTCGCGTCGCAGGGTTGGAAGGTAGTTGTGCAAGACTGGTTGGCTAAATCTTTTCGACTAAGTAAAGTGATTTGTCGACCAATGAGGCGATAAGTCGCAAAATCCGGGCGATTATTGTAATCCGCTGATAACCAGTAAAAATAGAAAAGGACATGCCGTTAAGGGCAAGTTTTCCTTCCTATGATCCAAGAAATAAAATGGCTCCTGATGTCCGGAAACGGCCTCCGGGGTTGTCAATATTAAAATAATATGTTATGAAAAATGTCGGCCAGATACAAAATATAACCATAAATACTGACCTATGGACCAGGATTTGATCCGGCAGGTTAAACGGATGTTCGAGAAGAAGACAGGGTGGGGCGACAGCGATCTTTGGAGCAACCAGGATTTTCTGGAGCTAAGTGAGATGATCTTCGATCAAACGGGAAAAACGTTGAGCCATGTCACACTGAAGCGAATTTGGGGGAAGGTGCGATACGAAAGCCTTCCGCATACCAGCACCCTGAATACGATCGTCCAATTCCTGGGGTACAGAAACTGGCGGGATTTCTGCGTGCAGAATCCGGCGGCGGGGGGGCGATTGAACCAAATTGTTTTATAAAATAATGATTGTCAAATGACCTGGTACCTAACGGGTGTTGAAACCGCGTGTTTGATGTGGCATTTTTTTATCCGGGTCGGGCATCCTTGTTCGATCGAAAACAGCCGATTCACAATGACTTTCCGGTAATGGCCTGGTCAATTCCAAAGGAAGCCTCAACCATCTTAAGTTCGATTGAATTTCCTTTTTTAAAGACTATGGAAAGCCGAAAATCTTCAATTCGGCATAACCGATTGTAGTCGATTTTCAGCGTATCATTCGCCCATCTTCCCTTAACAGCCATCGGCAAGCCGAAGGTATGTTCGTTGGAAATCCTATACTGACCATCCATTCCAATTGGATGTTCGTCTTTGGAACCATCGACATAATCAAGTAATATATAATAGCCGGTTTGTCTTTTTTCAAAGCGCAAACTCTTCAACCCCATAATATTATCGGCAAGTAGAAAATTCTTTTTCAATTCATCGTCCGGAAAGTTAACCGCTGTCAAGGTCGGTGTATCCGGTAATGCAATATCCGTGATTTCCTTTTGCAATGAGGGATCGCCATTCTTCCCGTTGCGGTAAGACTGTATGGCCTCCAAAACAATATTGTCAATGTCTCCTGCGTCATAGCCTCCGCCGCCTCCATAGGTAGCAATGACCATATTTCGGTCCTTGAAAATAAATAAACGCTGTCCGCCTCTCCCCTCCGCCTGGATCTCGTCCGGATTTTCACTATCCAGCCACCAGCCATATCCATATGATTCGGTCTTTTTGACTTTATGTAACGGTTGAATCTTTTTTATCCATTGTTTGGATATTATTTGTTTGCCGTCCCATGTCCCATCGTTCAACACCAGGCAGCCAATCTTAGCAAAGTCATAAATGGAAATGTGCAGGTCGCCCCAGCCATGATTTACCCCTTTGTAATTTGAAAGCCAATATGATTTTGCAAAGTGCATCGGTTTAAAAAGATAGCGTTGAGCGAATTCGAGGCAACTGACTTTCGTCGTTCTTTGCAGGATTTCGGCAAGCAGATAATAATTTCCGCTGCAATATGAAAATTGCGCATTGGGGTAACTGGCAAACGGCAACGACAGCATATACTTCACCCAGTCTTTACCAGCCCTCATTTCTCCCAATTCCTTTTCTCCATCGTTCCAGCTACATTGAAATCCGGAGGACATATTCAGCAGATCTTTTATCGTTACCGTTTTTAAAGTGTCATTTGTTAAATTGTATTCCGGGAAAAAATCGAGTATATGTTCGTTTTCGCTCTTGATAAACCCCTGGTCGATCGCGATCCCTATCAGCAATGACGTAATGCTCTTTGTACACGAGGCCAAGTCGTGTACATAAGAATTTTTGTATGGATAAAAAGCGGCATCAAGAACAAGATGATCGTTCTTAATGATCAGCAATGAGTGAATATTATTTCCGTTTTGTTTTGCATTCTTTACGGCGGCTGCGAGGATCGCGGAATTTATCCCTTGCTGTTCAGGGGAGGAGATCTGCCATGGATTTTCGGATTGAGCATTGGCCCCGGCGATCAGCATCACAATGAACGAGGGGATAAGCACAAGTCGTGCAAACACTTTTGGCAGTCGCAGGAACATATTTCGTTGGTAATCCAAGCCGGGCATAAATTGGAATGATGATTTTTAAGGAGTCGCCATAATTTCCGGTCTCACTGAACCCATAAATGATTTTGCCACAACATGATTTGGCGACGCCTGTTATTAAATATACCGAAAAATAATTTGTTCTATTATGACTTATCAAAGTAAAGGCAACTTAGGGCATCCGCTAAATGAAGCATTTGCTGTGCGAACGATCGGATCTCCGGCGTCGGCTTAAAGCCGTAGCCATCTTCGGGCATGGCATCCAGATAGGTTTTGGTGTATGCTTTTGCGTGCTATGTTATTTATGATGTGGTTAAATAAAGTCTCCCTGCTGCATGGCAAGCTGGGATTTTAATAAAATCAACTCCCTTACATTCAGTCGCCTTGAGGCCAAGCCATTTGATTTTGTCATGTATTCACTTGAACTTGTCATTAAAGGGGAAATAATATTGCAAATCTTTGTGTCTCCAAAAATGAGATAGCCTATGAAGAAAAAGTTCCGTTTTATTTTGGTTGACGACGACCCTCTTGCTCTCAAAATTGGAGAACAGATCATCCGTCAGTTCAGGAGACACGCTGAAACCAGGACATTTTCGACGGTAATGGATGCGCTGGATTATTTGGACCTGGAAAGTCAAATAGCCGGCAATGAGCATCCTACGGTTCTTTTGACAGATCTGCACATGCCTTGTTCGGATGGATTTGCGCTTCTGGATCGGATAGAATACAGATTCAAAACGATTAGGGAGCGGCTGCACATTTTTGTTGTTTCAGCGGCGGCTTGTCCCAATGAAATTAAAAGAGTGTTCTCTTATAATTGCGTGATAGGTTATTGTCCCAAGCCGCTATCTATTGACAAAATGGCGAGAATGTTGAAGTGTATTGAATATCCGCTCTAGTATCCGTACCCTACTCATTTATTGTCCAACGTCCGAAGGGGTTCATTTCTGAACCCCTTTTTCTTAGGCCGTGCAATTACTATCTTTTGGCATAGCTGCGGAAAAAGAGTATCTTAAAATGCTATATGAATGAGGACGCGCAGATAATAAAGGAATACCGGGAGGTCTTTCGCAAGTTTGCGAAGGATGGAATCATCGACCTGGATAAGCGAATGAGGTATAAATTTGACTTCCAGATTCATCGTTTGGAAGATTATGTTTCGGGAGTACAAGGCATCATTCCTCCTAACCGTCAATCGCAAACCTTCATCGTGCTTATTCACGAGGGCACTGGTGAAAAGTCCATCAATACGTTCACATTCTCCATTCATGAGAATATGCTCTTTATCATTCCGGAAAGGGCCGTGCATTCCACCAGGTATAGTGGATAAGTTGATATTCAAACATTCCATCCGGCCGTATTTGAATCTCTTGCCAGATCAGGTTAGTAAACTTGATACGATCTTTGAGAGCCTTCTTGAAGAAAATAGGGGACAGAGAGGCAGGAAAAATGAAATGCTGGCGATAAAGTCGCTGGAGCTCATCGTCCTCAATTCCGTCGTGAAGAAATATGCCGGCTTGACGGCAAAGGAGACCATCGACGACTCGATAGTTATGGAAGCAAGGTTTTTGCTTCATTCCTCTGCACTCTCGGTTAAAGAGATTGCTTATGAGCTCGGCTTCAATTCCGCTGCCCAATTTTCGAATTTCTTCAAAAGCCGTATGCGCTTGTCTCCCTCGCACTACAAGGTCGATCCTCTTTGATTTTGGAATGTTTTCGATTGATTAGGCTGTTACATCGCATTATTTCGCTTTCGGCGTATCCAGGCGAGCCGCTTCATTTTCAAATGCTGTGGCGATTTCCCTATCCATTTTGCCAAGTTTTTCCCGGATCTTATCGCGCTGCAGCGCGATTTTTTCCTTCATCTGCGCGTTGGCAGCCTTCCATCTATCGTCCAGGGCCTTTATCTTATTTTGCAGATGTTCTTTTGTTCTGGCATTCCTTTCCCTGATCTTCCTTGTTCTCTCGTCCCTTTCGGATTTTAGCTTAGCGATTCTGGCCCTGACCGCAGCCTTATTCTCTTCCCTCGCTTCTTTCAGTCTACGTTCTTCTTCTTCAATTTCTTCATTCAACTCCCTCTCTTGCTCCTGGTCATACTTGTCGAATTCCGCTGCAATATCCCTGCGGACGACAACGCCATTGAAGGGTTCCAGGTAGCTATTGATCATCAATTCACCATCCTCTTCGACGTCGAGCACGATCGCAACCGTTCCGACGGCCAGTTGCTTGTTCACGTCATTAAGAAATTCCCTGTAGAGGTCCTCGGTGTCATCCTCATCGGCAGCCCCCACCATCGCGCCAGTCAGCATGCCGACGGCCATCCCAATGGGTCCGCCGATCACTCCGATCAGTGTTCCAGCCAGGGCTGCGTCAACCGGAAGGTCCCGCGTATCCGGCCCATCCTTGTACAGGAATTCAAATTTGTCACCCGACGTTTTTCGGATCATGACAATATTGTAAATGTCGATGTCATTCAACTGGTCGAGGTCCTTTAGCTTGTTTAACCCAAGGGTGGCATCCTGGACACTCCGGAAGGTACTGACAACTATATTTTCCATATTGAAATGTTTTTGATATTAAGAAATTGATATACAGCTGAAATCATTGGTTTACCCGTGTTGCAGCTTTTCCTTCAGGCCGCCGACCGCATTCTTCATCCCCTTTAGTTTGATGGAAAGGTATAGGTTGAATATGCCGGCAACAATAAAAGCCGAACCGGAAGCATAGATGATGCTTATTGCGCCGGCACCCGGGTAATACAGCACGAAAAACCCCAGGATCGAAGAAAGGATACCGCCGAACAATAGCCAACCCCAGTCGGGAACGCCGAGACTCTTCAGGTCGAAAGCGGCGCCTACGAGGTAAAACGATCGAAAAATGAGCCAGAAGCCCAGAATGAAGGGTAAAGTGGCCATGGTAACCAATGGGAATGTCAATAAGTAAATCCCGATAGCCACATCCAGGATACCGGAGGCCAGGGTCCATCCCCATCCTTTCAGTACACCGCTGTTTGCGGATGCAAAGAAGATTTGGGTAAACCCGGATGCGAGGATTACCACGCTAAATAATACACTTAGGCTCACATACCCTTCCAACGGCCGGGAAAATATAACTACTCCCGCGAAGATCAGCAGAAGCCCCTTGATAATGAACCACCACCAGTTCCTGACATCAGTACTGATTGTTCCTAAAATAGTAGACATATTGAGGTGTTTTAAGCTGAGTGGAAATTTGGATCAAAATTACAATGCCCAATAAGGGTGGCGGTTACCTCTTTTAACGGATTTGTTACCTATTTCTTAGCCTTGGCCGGATCGTAAGCACTGTGCTGCAGCTGCATGGTCAGGTGCGGCTTCAAATGATCAGTCTCATCTCCTGTATTGATATCGGTCAAGAAAGATCCGCATTGAAAATCCTTAACTTTCCTTGCTTCAATTTCGTCATGATGGACACGTTCAACCGAAAGGCTCAAATTGGCTCCGCGCCGGGTCAAAGGAATGTGGAAGCCAGTAGCAAATTAGAGCGGATGGCCAAGCTGGTCGGAATTCTCACAAAGTACGGCTTTGCCGATCTCTTACACAGATTGAAGGACAAGATCAATCTTCCGGCAGGACCCGTTCAGTGCAAAAAAAAGGAATTGTCGGACTATTCTCTTTATTCCCGTGTCCGGATGGTGCTGGAAGAGATGGGATGCACTTATGTGAAATTAGGACAATTGCTCAGTACAAGGGATGACATTGTACCTACCGGTCTGATCAGGGAATTGCAACAATTGCAGGACCATGTAGATGCCGTGCCTATAGATATAAAAGCTCTATTCAAAGATGAATTCCATGTTGACCTGGCGGAAACATTCTCTTCCTGGGATGAAGCCCCTTTTGCCGCTGCTTCGATGTCCCAGGTTTACCGGGCGACCATGAAAGCAGGAAACCGCAAGATTGCGATAAAGGTCAAGCGTCCCGAAATCGACCGGCAGGTTCAAACGGATCTTGCTATATTAAAAGAAATTTCAAATGCACTGGGCTCAAGGATAGATTTCCTGGAAGACCTCAATCTCCCTTCCTTTATCGGGAGTTTTGAATATTCCAACCGCCAGGAGCTTTCCTTTACTCATGAGCGGATCAATTTGATGCGGTTTGCGGCAAATTTCAGCGGAAGCGAGGAGGTATATGCCATCCAGTGCTTTGATAATTTGTCAAATGACGATATCCTCAGTACGGAGTTGATCGATGGGGGTTGCATCAAAATCGATGACCAGTGAGAAAGACAGGAAGAATGATTATATTTATCTGCGGAATTGATCATTGCCGTTCGCAGGTTGAAAATAATTCTTACCCCGGGGAATATTCATCAACATGCAAAAATGGCTGACCATGCAAGTTCTTACTGCAATCGATGAGTTGTTTATTTTATTGCACTCTCCCTTTCGTTCGCTACGGAACGAATTTATTGCTTATAGGCTGGAGGATTATGATGCAAGCCCGCATCTGCTAACTGTTCCGCTCAACCGGGCATTATTTTTCCAGGTGGTTTTGAACCTGGAGGAATCCATGCAAATTACGAGTAATGAATCGACCTTGACGACGAGGGCCTGTACGCTTTCGTTTTATTCACCCTTCCATATTACCGCGTTTACGCAAGTTGGTCGAATGCAGGGGCTGTGTTTTCTATTTTCAGAATCTTTTGTCAATTGTTGCTTTCCGAATAGGCAATTTCATAAAGACTTCCCCTTTTTTTGGAGCAATCAGAACCATTTTTTCATGGGCAAGGAACGTGCTGCCATTTTCCTGGAAATAGGGGAGAAAATAATTAAAGAATACCGGAATCAGGGACCTTTTTCTGAAAATATTATCCGGGATTACTTGCACGTGTTTCTTTTAGAATCCAAGCGGATAACCCAATCGACAAGCGTTGTGGAAGACAATTCATCGGAATACCATTTACTTCAGCAGTTCTATGCTCTTGTCAACAATTCTTTCCCGATGTTGAGATCGGTTGAGCGGGCAGCGGGCATCCTGCACGTCACTCCCGCCCATCTTTGGTGGGCTGTAAAGAAGCTCACGAATCAGTCCCCGTTGGAAATTATCAATCACCGCATCATGACGGAGGCGAAGTCGCTGTTGCTCCAATCGGACATGACGATTTCGGAAATTGGCTATTCCCTGCAGTTCAGGGAAAAATCCCATTTTACGCGTTTCTTTAAAAACATTGCCGGGATCACTCCGCTAGAATACGCTCGCCGATCGGGCATTGGCCGGCTGGTCAAATGAGTAAATCTACTTCAATAAGATGGGCTAAAATCTAACGCCAACCTAATCCGGGTGCTATATGCTTCAAAATAGAGGACAGAATGTGTACATTGTACTTAACGCCTAAGGTATTGGGTATCGTCAAAAGGAGCGTGTCCGCCTCCCGGATAGCCTCGTCCTGCGCTAACTCTCTGATGAGTCGATCCGGTTCGCCGGCATAGGATCTTCCGAAGATGGCGCGTTTGTCCTGTTCAATATACCCGATGGTATCGCCGTCCCTGGCGTCCTGCCCAAATAAATATCTATCCTCATCGGTTATCAATGCGAAAATAGACCGGCTGACGGAAACCCGTGGTTCGCGCGGATGTCCCGCTTTTTTCCATGCTTCTTTGAACATCCTGATCTGTTCTGCCTGCTGGACATGGAAAGGCTTGCCGCTTTCGTCGAATTTCAGGGTGGAACTTTGCAGGTTCATACCGTGCTCTGCCGCCCAAATAGCTGTCGCATTGGAGGCTGCGCCCCACCAAATGCGTTCGCGCAATCCTTCGGAATGGGGCTCCAACCGCAATAAGCCCGGTGGATTGGGAAACATGGGGTGCGGGTTTGGCTGGGCAAATCCAATGCCTTTGAGTTTATCTAAAAATTGCAAGCCTTTCTTGCGTCCCATCTCTTCGGCTGTTTCTCCTACAGCCGGTTCATACCCAAAATATCGCCACCCATCGATCACTTGCTCCGGTGAACCTCTGCTGATGCCCAATTGCAATCGGCCGCCCGAAATCAGGTCAGCGACTCCGGCGTCTTCCACCATATAAAGTGGATTTTCATAACGCATGTCAATAACGGCCGTTCCAATTTCGATTTTGCTTGTTTTGGCGCCAATAGCTGAAAGCAAAGGAAATGGAGAAGATAGCTGACTAGCAAAATGATGTACCCGAAAATAGGCGCCATCCAGACCGATCTCTTCCGCTGCAACGGCCAATTCAATAGACTGAAGCAACGTGTCGCTCGCCGTCCGGGTTTTGTAGGCCGGATGATTGGACCAGTGACCGAACGATAAAAACCCTATTTTCTTCATAAAATCCTTTTAAATTTTGAGATGGCCTTTTTATTCAAAAATTCTTTTTTTAAACAATTCCTTCATTTTATCAAAGCTTTGTTTTGGCTTATGGCAAACGAAAATTGTTTGCAGAACCCAACCTTCGATGCTTGCATAGTCACTGTAAATTTTTCTTACCGGAGTTACTTCTTCAAAAAAGGAGTCAAAAAAATCGTTAGGCACATCGTTATAGCAAAAAGCAATAACCGTTTCGGGCATTTTACCCATGGGTGCCCAGGTATAAAAACTTCCGTGATATGAAAAGGCATTTGGAAGTCTGTATTCGTCTTTAAACAATTCAACTGCTCCCGCCTGCGAATAATGTCTCCCCCAGATCAAGCAATTCTTTTTTTCATTTTCGGGCAGGCTTTCATACACAGATTGCAATTGTTGCATCATGGTTTTCCATTTTTCTTTTGCGATGTATTCTTGAAATTGATTAGGAAGCACGTCCTTTCCATTTTTCTTTTCTTTTGGGAAGTATTTAAAGACCGAATTAAGATAATGCGGAAAAGAATAGACAGGAATTCCGAAAGGGATCAGCATTGCGCCTAATAATAAAATAAGGGTCAGAGGATATAATAACCATTTCCTTTTCGGTAGTAAGAGTCCCTCCCAAAAGATACCGCAGAATGGAAGAATGGTAAGAACCACCGGAAAGAAGTAATAGGCTTTCCCCTTACTATAAGCGAGAAATAATACCGATAATAGAATTGAACAGGCAAGTGGTAAATAAAGGTTTTTATTTCTTTTATTGACAAACATAAAAACAAAAGCGGGTACCATAAGGATAAAAACAATCGGATTAACGGATCCATATAGGTCGCGCAGTACATTCATGGGTGCTAAATCATCCAGTTGGGTTGCATACAGCCGATGAAACATTTGTAGTGCAGGCCAATCATTTACGTATTGCCAAATAATATTCGGCCCTAAAATCAAAAATGAGACAATCAAACATTGCCAATATTTGCCTTTGATTAACGCAACCCTTGTTCTCCTAAAGAAAAATAAAGACAATAAACCAAAAGCGAAGAATAATGCGTCATATTTAGTCAGAAAAAATAGTGCGGTGAATAGAGACAAATACCATAAATGTGTTCTATTGCCGTGTTTTATAAACCTGGTGAGTTGATAAAAGCAAAGTATCCAAAGCAATTGAGTGAAAACATAAGGTTCAAATGGCTGTTGGGACCCTTCAAATCCCGGTGCAATCAAAAGACCAAATAGTGCAATAAGTACCGCTATGTTCTTACCGCCGAGTTCTACAGTTATTTTAGCCACATAAATAACAATGAGCAGCATAGCAGTATGCGTAAAAATATGATAAACGAAAACCGAATGGGACTGGAACAGGTTTTCGATAAAGGCCAACAAACCTATCATCGGGGGTAATTCCATATATCCAAACGCCAGATGGCGACCCAATTCGATATACAAAAATTCATCGCTCTGAAAACCAGAATGGCTGTCTGCAATTAAATGAAGTGTCAGTTCTAAACTGCAAAAAAATAGGATGGTTAGTTTAGTCTGATTACTCATACGGTTTCTGTTAGAGTGGTACAGCCTGTAAAAAGTGTAGGGAATGGCTAAGGTAAGAATTTTGCCATTCGCCAAAGGTAAGCCAGTTTAGAACAATATTGTCGGCAAGGAGATGAACCCAGTACCTGGAAGAGTATATCTTAACAGGTTTTTGTATAGGGGATTACCGGTGAGCGATGATGCGAGGGCATTCGGGCCTCAGCGCGTAAACGTATAAATTCCGGAATCGGAGGGTTTGCCCTGGCTAACCTTCGTAACCACCCGCCAATAATAGGTCTGTTCGAGCCCAAATGAGTTCAAATCGATCCAAATTTTCAGCGGGCCTTACGGTACAATTCTCGAACCACTTTCTTTATGATCTAAGGCTACTTTCGAACCTAAAGGCTTAATAACCTGAGGTTTGTTGATCGAATTTGCGGTGAGGCGTAGTGGCGAAGATCCTTCCCGCTAACGGTCAAGCGCGTAGGTGAAAGTGGCCTGGTGAAAGGAAGAATAGAGGAAGGCATTGGCGTTGAGACCCTCTGCCGGTAATGTGACTTGCAGCGGGAGGAGGCCCGCATTATAGGACGTCGCGGTGAATGGATTGTTGATGCTGTAGTTCCGATCGAGGAACATCCATACCCAATTGGTGCGGCGGAAACTCACTTTATCGTCGTAAGTCCCCTGTCCGTTAAGGTTGCCGGCAGCGTCGTACACAAAATAGGAGGTGTCGTCATATCCGTTGCGGTTTACCTCTCTGCTGACCCGTTGCAGGCTGTCATAGCTTAATTGAATGGGCCAGGAAGTGTAAGGGTTCGTTGGCTGACCGTTGACGATATTGGAAAACCAATACACCGAGTCTATGGTGATCAGCCCTTTTGGATTGTAAATATATCGGTGCCAGAACAGCGTGGAGATGCCGTCGGCATAGACAGCGATATAGTCAGTGAGCCGGTGACTCCGGTCGTACCGGAATTCGAAATCAAGGGGGTTGACCGCTGACTGTTGCCGCGTTAGCTTTACGGGGTTTCCCCACCAGTCGTAGGAGAAAGTGAGCGTGTCCGTGCTTGTTTGGTATACCGGGGTGAAGCTGTAGGAGGTGATATGGTAAGGCGACAGATCGTTGTAATGCTGGCCGACGTACATGATCTCCTTTTTGCATGATGCAAGTGAGATGAGCAGGATGGTTGAAGTGAGGGCGGCGGGGAATATTTTTTTCATGGTAAGTTTTTGAGCGAAAGGTAACGGAGGCCGGCGAAAACTCAAATGACAACCGTCATAGTTTGGGATGATGTTCCTCAAGGCCTGGTTATCATGAACAGAAACGTGACTCGGCAGTTTTGTCGCTCGGATGCCTGACCTTTGCTACACTGCAAGTGTAATCACTTAGTCTGGGAGAAATTATCTTTCCATGTTCTGCACAATTATACATTCAGGCAGCACACTATGCGGCAATCAACACAAATTCTATGCAAAATCGAAATCCAGCTTTTTGTTACGGTTGGGTTAATGTAATCGCTTTTGCTTAAATGCTCTTCCGGAGCCGGTCTTCAGGTAATTTTCGAATTCGAAGGCTGCATACTTGTTGTTGAAGGCGCAGTAGGCGATGAGTTGGATCGGCAATCTGTCCTTTGTGGCGGGGACGTAGCCGTTGCGGTGTCTCTCTAAGCGAGCCTCAAGGTTTTCGGTGCAACCGGTATAGGGGAACCGTCGTTACACATCAGGGGAAGGAACCTTGTCGCTTTCCGCCTTTATTTTGAAGGTGTTGGCCTCGGCGGGTTGGGACGGTGCACCGAATTTTCTCCCGCACGATTTGGGTGATTTTGATGGAAGAAATATATTTACTTTGTTCAAAAACGGAATTATTTCACACGCGGTTCTGGTTTTTCGATTTTTGCTCTTCGTTGCAATAGGTTCGAAATACTTTTTATGATATTTTCTTCAAAGAGTATGCAGATTTATAATTTACTGGGCGGCCGAAATTTGCTCGTTTGCATTTTTCTTTTGTCCTATACTAATTCCCAGGAACAAGTCCTTCGCGGGAAAGTAGTCGATAATACTACCGGCCTGCCACTCCCCTATGCCAGTGTGGGTATCTATGGGCGGAAAGTCGGTGGAATTGCCAACAGGGATGGAGTTTTTGCGATCGATCTTTCGCGTGCAGATAAGAAGGATTCTCTTGTTTTCAGTTTTATCGGGTATGCAGGCTGCTCAATCTTAGCGGTCGATCTGGATCGGACAAAAGAGTTGACTATCGGCCTCACGCCCATTCCAAAGGGGTTGCCGGAAGTGGCCGTTGTTGGGAAGAGACAGATCGTTGAGATTGGTAACATAAAATACGATGGTTACTATACGGGTTGGGGCGATTACTCCAGTTCAAGGGGAAGACTGCGAGGGCTGCTGATTACTTTGGAATACCCGGTAAAGGTGGTGGCATTCGCATTCCATATAAAACGAAACACTTTCGACAGTGTAAAGGTCCGTCTCCACATTTTGGAGTTCCACGGCGATAGCCTTCCGCTTAATCAGCTCCTTAAGGATAATATTTATATGAGCATTCAAAAGGATGCGCAATGGGTGAATTTAGACCTGGCTCCCTATCATATCGAACTGAAAGATACGATAGTGTTGGCCGTCGAATGGGTGGATGCGTGGTCACCTTCTGGCGAAGAGGGCAAGAATAGCCATCTCTTTACCTTTTCAGACAGCCATAGGCCCGGTTGTGTCTACACACGGGATTATCCGTTCGAATCACCTGTGTTCATACGAAGTCCGGAGACACCCGCGATGTACCTCAAAGCTTACCGGGTTGGGAAGTGGCAATAGGAGGGGTATGATGTGTTGAGAGGGCACAATGTATTGGAAAGAGACAATGGGATTAAAAGGCGGGAGGTTTAGATCACATAAAATACGGTATCGATAAAAAACAATACGTTTTCGCGCGAAATGACATTTTCGTCGTGCATGTCTTCTAATATTAGACCAAATTCATTATTGAAATAATCCTGGCGTCTGGTATTGACAAAGCCATTGAAAGTTAAGAGCGCTTTTATATCCTCCAATTTCGCTTGCTGGCCCTTAATGAAAGGCTGTCTAAGGACTGCGCATAACTTTGCGCCATCCTCGGTAAATCCTACCAGCGAATATGCCGTGTTGGGGAATAACAAATTATGGATTGATAGACTGGTGAAATATTCCGTCCAGGTCGCATAATAAACGCCGTCATTGACCTTGATGACATTAAGCTTGTCCAAATCCATGAAAATCATTGATTCTCCCCCTCTGGTCAAATATTGCGTATTGGACGGCAACGACTCAAGCCATATCCCGGACTGTGAAGCGTAAACCTTCAAGAATTCGTTCTGCCTTTCTTTGACGATTGCTCGACTTTCGAATTGGCCTTTAACAGTCGGATCTGCTCCAAAGCCTCCGATAAGGAGACTTCTGATCGTTGAGCAACGATCTGTTGACCCCTGGAGGCTAGCTCCTCGAATGATATATTGAAGTTGCTCTCTGATTTCATTGGAAATCATTTATACAAAGATAAAATATTTAGCTGGAAAATGAAAGTCGCTGGAAGTCGGGGCCGCAAGGCGGAATAATTTGGATGTTTTTGGTTGCGGATGGGCTTATAAAATTCAAAGAGGCTGAAAGATTAGTGTTCTTTCGAGCCCATTTGAGTAAAATCGATGCAAATCTTAAGCGGAGAGAGGGGAAGGAACCTTATCGCTTTCCGCGTTTATTGTCAATGTGTTGGGCTCGGCGGGTTGAGTCGGTGCACCGAATTTTCCACCGCATGATTTGGCGATGTTTGTCTACAAATGTACTGCTGCTAAATCAAATTTAAGCAAATCTAACTGCGTTGACAGGAACTCATTTCCCTCAGGCATTTGCCGACTGCCGGCCTTTAGGCAGCTTGAAATGCCGGACTCTAGAACGCTTGACCTTCTTTTCGGCATGCCAGAGTTCGTAGTTCGTTTGTAAGTTCGTCCAAAAAGTAGCACTGTTGCCAAAAGCGGCGGAAAGCTTGACCGCCATTTCAGGGCTGATTCCCGCCCGGCCGTTGACAACCGCAGACACGTTGGCTCTCGTCATCCCGAGGCCTTTTGCAAGGTCGGTAATGGTCAAACTGCACTCATTCATAAACAGCTCCCGCAATACAATCCCCGGATGAGAAGGGGGCAAGGCTCTTTTAAGCATAATATTTCCTCCTGTTTAATGGTAATCAACATAATCGACATCAAAAACATCACCTTTACTGTACCGAAAGATAATCCGGTAATTTGGGCTCACCTTGATTGACCAGAAGCCGGAATAGTTGCCAGTCAATAAGTGAATACCACCTCCGAGAGCCTTAATATCGTTCTTTCAAAAAAGAGACGCAATCCCTTGTGAGTAATTGACTGTATCATTTCAGAGGCAAGGTCATTGATGTATTGCGTATTGATACGCTTTATACCACAAATATTATTAATTTTTGTTACTTAAAAGAATAAAATTTGCTGAAGTTTGTGGCAACCCCCCGTTGCTCCGTTGGATGACGGAGACGTATTGCCCGAAATAATCGGAATGTCACGTGACCTAACGGTACTGCAGCTTGCACATTGCTAACACAAAAATTTGCACAAGGGTCGCGTCAAATTTCCTTCTTGCCCTTCGAGAATTACCTAATGTATTTTATTCGCGGTTATTTTTTCGTTGGAATTTAGTCAGCGACCTGATGATAACAAGTTCGTGGATTGCTATATTGCTTCGGGAGCGCACTACCTTATTACCCACGATTCACATTTTTCAATACTGAAGTCCGTAGCATTTCCGAAAGTTAACTCCGACGGATTGGCCAGAATGAAAGAGCATGACTTTCTGGATGTTTTGGAATCGATTTCTCTAATTGGAAAGAATGTCAAGCAAGAATTACAGCAATCACTTCAATTGCGAAATGCCTGTGGACATCCGAATTCCCTTAAAATTGGAGTGAATAAGGTTTCTTCACATATTGAGATTTTGATTTTAAATGTTTTTTCCAAGTTCTAATAGCTTTTTAAGGATGGCAAGAAGCGGATTATTAGGGGAAAATGGCATAAAGGGGCTGTTAGATGTAATAGACACCGCTTGTTCTGACAACTAATAAATACGGGTCAGGATTTAATCTTTCAATTGTCAACTTTGTAGATAGATTTACATTACTCTGTTCGAAGGCTTTTTACCGGATTCATAAGGGCTGCCTTCAATGCTTGATAGCTTACGACCCCCAGCGTGATCAGCAAAGCCCCCAGGCCGGCCGCCACAAAGATCCACCAGCCAATGTTGGTACGGTATGTATAATGCTGCAGCCAGTTGTGCATAAAATAGCCCGCCAGGGGAAAAGCAACCAACAACGATAGCGCAACAAGCTTCACGAAATCTTTGCTCAGCAAACCCCAGAGCGTGAACACCGAAGCGCCCAATACCTTTCTTACGCCGATCTCCTTTACCCGTTGCTCGGCCATATACGCCGCCATCCCAAACAATCCAAGACAACTGATGAAAACGGCCAGGATCGCAAAAAAACCCGCCAGTTTTCCCACCGTTTCCTCTGCCCAGAATTTCCCCGCATAACGCTGATCGGCAAAATTGAAGACAAAAGGAACCGATGGCGCGTAGACCTTACAGATGCGCTGTATCTTGTCCATTGCCTCAGGAACACTAACCGTCGGGTTGATCCGGATATTCAAAAACGTCTTAGCGTCTGTCAAGTAATAAACCGATTGCTTCACAGGCTCATAAGGGGAGCTCACGACCACATCTCTTATTACTCCGATGATTTGCTTATCCTTGCCCCACAGTCGCACCGTCTGTCCCACGGGATTGGTAAGACCCATAAAGCGAATCGCCGCCTCATTCATGACAACAGCATCGGAATCCGAATGCATTTGGGCCGAGAAATCCCGCCCTTCTACAACGTGCCAGCCCACCGTCTTCCCATAGGCCGCCGTCACGCCAACTTCGGCAAACGACACTGAAACATTCGGGTCCATCCCCTTCCAGCTCAAATCGCCGGTGTTGCCGCTGTTGCCCGTGATTGGACCCGTAGCTTCCGCTACTGCTGTCACGACGCCGGATTTTAACATATCGTCCTGTACCGCATTAAAGTGATCATGGATATCACTTGTCGGCATGTATATGTTCAGCAGTCCCCTGCTGGTATAACCTACCGGCCTGTCTTTAGCGAATTGGATCTGCCGAAATACGACCACCGTGCCGATGATGAGGATCACTGACACCGAGAATTGCAATACGACAAGCACTTTCCGGGGCATGGCTGCAAAACGTCCCGCCCGGTAAATGCCTTTTAGCACCTTCACCGGCCGGAATGCCGAAAGGTAAATGGCTGGATAGCTCCCCGCTATAACACCTGTAAACAAAGTGAACAATACTCCCGCCCCCCAAAAAACGGGGTTGTTCCAGGGAATAGAAATGTTTTTACCTGCCACCTCATTGAAAAAGTTGAGTAGGAGGCTGCCCAGCAGGAGCGAGACGGCAAAAGCCAGTGCGGAAATGAGGATTGATTCACAAAAGAACTGGCTTACGAGTTGGCCCCGCCCGGAACCGACCGTCTTCCGGATGCCGACCTCCTTTGCCCGCTTCTCGCTGCGCGCCGTGCTAAGGTTCATAAAATTAATACAAGCCAGCAGCAGCACAAATCCGCCGATTATTCCAAAGAGCCAGACATCGTCTATTCTTCCTCCAACCAACTGGCCATTTTTAAAGTCCGAATACAGATGCCAGTCAGCCATTGGCTGCAGGAACAGCTCGGCCTTGTTAGGATCATTCGGGTCCATGTTCTTTCGCTTGGCATCCTTTATTTTCAACGAGACCGCCTTCAGGTCGGCATGATCGGCCAATTGTACATACAATTGATAGGAATTACTGCCCCAACTGCTCCGGTTCCGAGTAGGGACAAGATGATTGAAATAAAAATCCCAGGGGCCCATGAATTCCGCCCAGTCCTGCCACAGTTTCGAATTCTCCGGAACATCCTTATAGACACCTCTCACGATAAAATTCGCGGTATCATCCATCCGGATCGTTTTGCCGATCGCATCCACATCGCCAAAAAGTTTTTTCGCGAGCGACTGCGACAACAGGATAGCCGTCGGGTCCTTCAAGGCCCCCTTGTCCCCCTCGGTCATCGTCAAACCCAGCACTTCCGGACCATCTGGCTCGACAAAGGGTCCCGTCGGGAAAAGGCTTTTCTCCCCGACCGACAACACATGATCCTCCGACCAGGACGACAGCACGACATGCTTGAAATCACTGCCATAGTTCTTCCGCAGTTCCGCTCCCAGCAGGATAGGTATCGCAGGTCCGGCCTCTATTTCCCCATTGAAGGTTTGGTTCTGCATGACCCGCGCTACCCGCTTGTAATTCGGATCATACTGGTCAAAGGTCAACTCATCCCAGATCCATAGGCCGATCAGCATGGCCACAGTCATCCCTATCGCCAGACCCGAAATATTGATGGCTGAATATCCTTTGTGCTTGACCAGGTTGCGCCAAGCGATTTTAAAATAGTTGTTAAACATACTAGCATGTTTGGTTCCAAGTGTCACCAAGAAAATGCCAAGTTTACAAATAATTGTTAATCAAAAACGTATAACTAACTTTGGCCAATGGCTGTCCGTTTTTGATACTATATATGTCCTTATTCAGATCAATAGAATCACGCAGGTGTAAGATGAATTATATTCTTCACAAGCCCTAGCGTCAGATCAAATACTGTCTTTTACAAGTTAACCAATGACAAAGCCACAAGTGACATGCCCGCCGTGCTATTTATCCAGGGCGTTTTTTTGACTTATTTCAACGAGTATTCGATACTGACTAAAAGTTATAATTGCCTCAACTCAATTTAATTTTTATTTTCTCCATGTCCTCGCTGATCTTACGATCTAGCACTTTTGCATAATGGTGGGTAGTCTTCAAATTTCACGGTGAACCACCCGTGATATGGACGGCTATTTGTCCCAATGTAGTCCCGCCTCTATCGGATGAGAGAAGTTATATTGCCTGATAAGGCCATTTATAAATCGCCTGAATTGTTTACTCATTCCATCCCGGGTGTAATAAACGTCTTTTCCGTGCCCGACCTTACCCTGGTTTTGGGCAGGAATGACGAGTGTTGGAGAAAGCACGTTGCAGTCCAGGCAAATTTCAACCTCTGCCACGTCTTTTCCCCCCTTAAAAAAGACAATTCCAAAATGCGGTTCGAAACACTCCGCATGGGTCTGACCATATGATTGCTTATCCCCGAGTTTTGTAATCAGTTTGGAGGTCATCAATGGATCGAGTTGAGCACTTTTTTTGACTATATTCGTCCATTGCCCTTTTTCATTTACCAGGGGGTAGTCATGCTCTCCATCATTTTCGAAGTCACAGATGAGTACTTTATCAAACTTGAGGGATAAAAAAGGGTTTTTTGTTTGACCATTTGAATTTCCATACAATGCCAGCAGAAAAACCAAGGTGATAAACCGCATATTATGTTGGTTTTGTTTGGGGTAGCCAGAAGTTACGCACTTAATCTATGATGTCCTAATCAGTACACCCATTTTTGGGGGTTCTGTTGAAATTACCGCCAAGAGATAAAAAGATACAAAATGTGTCGTCGTTGAGATTTACAACAGCTCGCCGGGCCCGTTAGGTGTTTCCTTTCATTCGTTAGTTTGACTGATTGTCTGAGTGGGTGCACGAGCCTATTTCGAGCGCCACAAAAGGTATTGGCCGGACCCAGCCTAAAGCATATTTATTAGCGGCGGACTCGCTGATCAGAAGAGAGCAGGAATGGTTGAAGAAATAATCAGAAAGTATATTTGATTATCAATACTTTAGTTGTTTAGCTTTTGAAATCTTCGGGTTTCTGTTATCTTTGTAGATACTGAAATAGTTCCAACATGTCGGCAGCACATCCATTAAGTAATCTTCAGCAGGAGCTCCTAAAGCTCTACTCTTCCGATATACCGGAGGCGGATTTGCTGCACATCAAGCGTTATCTTGCTAAGTACTTTGCCTTTAAGGCCATTGGTGAGGCTGATCAAATTTGGGATGAAAAGGGTTATACCAACGAGACGATGAATCAATGGGTCAACGAAGACAAGGCTACCTATGGCAATAAGGACGGTAATTGATACTAACGTCCTTGTCTCGGCTCTTTCGAGCAAATCCCAATATCATTGGCTGGTTGAGTTGTTGCTCGAAGAAAAGCTCGAGTTGCCTGTTACCGAGGAAATTTTGCTGGAATACGAAGAGGTTTTGAAAGTCAAGTATTCTGACAACGTCGCGTCAAATTTCCTCCTTGCTCTTCGAGAGTTACCTAATATATTTTATTCGCGGTATTTTTTCGTTGGAATTTAGTCAGCGATCCTGATGATAACAAGTTCGTGGATTGCTATATTGCTTCGGGATCTCATTACCTGATTACCCACGATTCGCATTTTTCCATACTGAAGTCCTTAGCCTTTCCGAAAGTTAACGTTGTCAGCATTGAGGAATTTAAGACTTCGGTGGAGGCAGAATAGCGCGCAGCCCATCTGTGATTAATTTGTCTCTATTTGATACTGATTGACAGTCAAAAAAGCAGCGGCCTAGTGGATTTTGTATTCCTTCGGGCCCAAATGAGTTCAAATTGACCAAAATTTTCAGCGGAGAGAGAGGGATTGCCTTCGGCGATCCCGGGATGGGGGACTTAAGACCGAAACGATGTCCGTTCGCTTCGCTCACTTATCATTTTGTTTTCCGCCTCTGGTCCGAGTAAACTCGTCCCATCCGCTACAAACAAAATGCCCCGCTTATGGCGGGGACATCGTTTCGGTCTTGCGGAGAGAGAGGGATTCGAACCCTCGGTACAGTTGCCCGTACAACGGTTTTCGAGACCGTCACAATCGACCGCTCTGCCATCTCTCCGGATTGGAGGGTGGGGCGCGCCCACCCCCGCGGGGGTGCAAAAATAATGAAATTGGCGGAAATCCGATAGTTTTGGCGCCAAAACGAACCTGAAGATGGCTACCGGTATTGTGCTGATCATCGACGACGAGGCGAAGTTGCGGGCGCTGCTGGCGCGGATCATCCGGCTGGAAGGCTGGACCGTCCTGGAGGCGGATACGCTGAAGGCGGCAGGGCGGATGCTGGACCGGGAGGACGTCGACGTGGTGCTGTGCGACGTAAAGCTCGCCGATGGGAACGGAGTGGACTTTGTCAAAGAGGCGAAAGTGAAATATCCGTCGGTGGAGACGATCCTGCTGACGGCTTACGGCAATATTCACGACGGGGTCGAGGCGATGAAGAACGGGGCCTTCGACTATATCACCAAGGGCGACGACAACGATAAGATCATCCCGCTGCTGGCGCGGGCGATGGAAAAGGTGGTGCTGCAGAAGCGGGTGGCTTTGCTGGAGAAACAGGTCGGGAAACGATATACGTTTGAGGCTATTCTGGGACACTCGCCGCTGATCGCAAATGCGATCGCTATGGCGAGGAAAGTGGCGCCGACGGATGCGACGGTCCTGCTTCTCGGAGAAACGGGAACGGGGAAGGAGGTTTTTGCACAGGCAATCCATCATGGGAGCAGGCGGGTCACTAAGCCCTTTATGGCGCTGAACTGCAGCGCATTTGGAAAGGAGTTGCTGGAAAGCGAGCTCTTCGGCCATAAAGCGGGCGCTTTCACGGGCGCCATAAAAGACAAACGGGGTCTCATCGAGGAAGCCAACCAGGGGACCCTCTTCCTGGACGAGATCGGGGAAATGCATATCGACCTCCAGGCAAAGCTCTTGCGGGTGCTGGAGACCAGCGAATTCATAAAAGTCGGCGATACCAAGTCTACGCGGGTCGACGTGCGGATCATTGCCGCGACCAACCGGGACCTGGGGCAGGTGGTGGAGCAGGGAAAGTTCAGGGATGATCTCTATTACCGCCTGAATGTTTTTACGATCCCGCTGCCCGCCCTGCGCGACCGGAAAAAAGATATCCCCCTTATCGCCGACCATTACCTCCATTTCTTCGCCCGGAAGGCAGGCAAACGGATCGAAGGGATCAGCAAGGAATTCCTGGATCACCTCCAGCAGCATGAATGGAAGGGGAATATCCGGGAGCTGAAAAACATCATCGAGCGAGCCGTCATCCTCGCCGAAAAGCCGGTGCTTACCGTGGAGGATCTGCCGTCGGAGCTTCGGGTGACGGGCCTCCGGACTACCGGGCCGATTTCGGCGTTCGACCTCGCCAGCGTGGAGAAATTGCATATCCAGCGGGTACTCAACCATACCCGCGGCAATAAAACAGAAGCCGCCCGGCTTTTGAACATCGGGCTCACCACCCTTTACCGGAAAATCGAGGAATACAAACTCTCTTACGAGGCTTAGGTCGCTTATGCCGATATATATCTTGAACTTCTCCGCCGCGGCCTCCGCTATGACATCAGGGAAAAACAAAGTAATATTGCCAGGGGAATCATGATCCTGACATGAGTGTACGACTAAAGACCAAATTATCGCTTGGGCTGATTTTCCTGTTCGTGGTGATCGTGCTGTTTGGCGTGCTGGGGTTGTTCTATATCAATCAACTGAACAAGGAGGGGCGGCAGGTCCTGCAAAACAACCAGGAGTCGCTGTTGTATTGCAACCGGATGTTGCAGGCCCTCGAAGACCTGCGGACCCGTAAGGACGCGATCGACATCTTCCGGGACAACCTGAAGCGACAGCAGACGAATATTACGGAGGTCGGTGAAAAGGAGGCTACCGACCTGCTGACCAAGAACTTTAACGAGATGCTCCTGAACCCGAAAGACTCGACCAACTACATCGATATCCGCCGGGCGATCTATCAGATCCAGGACCTCAATGAGCAGGCGATCCTGCGAAAGAACACGATCGCCCACCAAACGGCGGATAGCGCGGCAAATGTGCTTTCGATCGTGTTCACGATCCTCACGCTGGTCTCCTTCGCCTTTATCTTCAACCTTCCGGGGGTCATCTCCGGTCCGATCAGCAGCCTGTCGGAGGGCATATTGGCAATTGCGGGCAAGAACTATAAGAAACGCATTTATCTGAAACAGGGGGACGAGTTCGGCGACCTTGCGAATGCCTTTAATATCATGGCGGGCAAGCTCGACGAGTATGAGAGCAGTAACCTGGCGAAGATCAAGTTCGAGAAAAGCCGGATCGAGACGATCATCAACCAGATGCGGGATGGGATCATCGGGCTGGACGAGAAGCGAAACATCCTTTTTTTGAATGCCGTATCCGAGAAGCTGCTCGGGTTGAAGGAGGCGGAAATCCTTGGGCGATATGCGCCTGATGTGGCGCTGAAGAATGACCTGATGCGGACGTTGCTGCAGAACGACCCAGAGAAGAAGGACCTCAAGATCTTTGCGGACGACAAGGAAAGTTATTTCAGCAAGGACGTGCTGAATGTGACCAACAATACGGAGGTCATCGGGCAGGTGATCGTCCTGCGGAATATCACACTCTTCCACGAGCTGAATGAGGCGAAGACGAACTTCATCGCAACGGTATCGCATGAGCTCAAGACGCCGATCTCTTCGATCAAGATGAGCGCGAAGCTACTGACGGACCTCCGGGTCGGGGAGTTGAATGCAGAGCAGCAGGAACTGATCCGGAGTATTACGGATGACTCGGACCGGCTGCTGAAGATCACCGGCGAACTGTTGAATATGTCGCAGGTCGAGACCGGCAATATTCAGCTGAAGTTGCAGGTCGCCGATCCGGCAAAGATCGTGGCGCAGGCGATACAGGCGGTTACCTTTCAGGCCCAGCAAAAAGGGATCCGTATTCAGTCCCGGGTATCGGAGAGCCTGCCGCCTGTCCAGGCAGATGTCGAAAAGACGTCCTGGGTGCTGATCAATTTCCTGACCAACGCGATAAAGTTTTCGCCGGATCAATCGGTGATCGAGGTGTCCGCGGACCGGTGCGGCGACAAGGTAGAGTTCCTCGTGACCGACCACGGGCGGGGGATCGATGAGAAATATCTGCCAAGGATCTTCGAGCGGTATTTCAAGGTGCCGGGTACGCATGACCGCAGTGGGACCGGGCTGGGTCTTTCGATCTCAAAAGAATTTATCGAAGCGCAGGGCGGCAAGATCTGGGTGAGCAGCCAGCTGGGGGCCGGGAGCCGGTTTGGTTTCTCCCTGACGGCGGCCTAGTGACGGCCCGTCCGGGACGTAAATCGGAGGCATGACCGGGAATAAATTGAGGACCCGATGTCATTAATAAAGAGCGTATCCGGCTCTCGTTAGACCCGGTTTTTGGGATCCGGGTGCCCGTACGTGGAGCAAGGCGCTCCTTTTTTTCCGACCCGGGAGGACAAAAAAAGCCGCCTGCCGGGCGGGGCGCTTTGAAGACACGGCAGTCCTGCTTTTGGTAAAATAATTGGAAATGAACCGATTAAAGTTTAATTGGGCAATGACGGACCGCTGGGATAAACAACTACAATATCCATAAGAGTTAACTCTTAATTTTTTTTCCAGTTGTTTATAAATGACCGCAGAAGATTTTTGTGATTTGTTCAAAAAAGAAGTACATTCATATTCTAATAGGATAAGGTTTAATGGTTATGGTATTTGATTAGTGCATCCCCGCAACCGCGGGGATTTTTTGTTTCCAGGTATGGCAGGGACCGATCGAAAGCGGCATTTGGGTGATTTTTCCTAACTTGGAATTCCCTTCTTTACAACCTCACCGGCTTCGGTACTGATTGGTAGCATCACAAACCCACTTAACGTGCGCCTCATGCAAAAGATCAATAACAGCCTGGTCATTCTGACGGTCGAAGACAATCCAAGCGATCTGTTTTTGTTAGAGCATATGCTGCGTTCATCGGATCTCGGAATCGACCAATTGTATTCCGCTGATACAATCGGCGAGGCCTACCGGCTATTGCGGGAATGGGAGATCGACCTGGTATTGCTGGACCTTAGTCTGCCGGATAGCTGGGGTATCAACTCGTTTCTCCGGCTGAAGCCGGTGGTACAAAAGATCCCGGTGATCATCCTGACCGGGCTTTCCGACACAACGGTAGCGCTGGAAGCCATAAAGGAAGGAGCCCAGGACTACCTGGTGAAAAGCGAGTTGACGGAGGGGCTGCTGGCTAAAACGATTCAGTATAGTCTCGAGCGGAAGCGCAATCTCGAATTTCTGCGGGAGAGCAACGATCGGTTCAATACCGTCGTGAAGGCGACGAACGATGCGATCTGGGACTGGGATATTGCCGCAGGAAAGCTGAGCATTGTCGGAGATACGTATCGGCAACTATTCGGCCATGATAGAACCGGCGCCGCATCGCCCGGCGAGTTGTGGGAGTCGGTGATGCATCCCGATGACCTCGAGCGGGTCCTGTCGAAGCTGCAGCGGGTGATCGGGGAGGGGACGGCCAACAAATGGGAGGATGAATACCGGCTCAGGATAGCCGGCGGAGAATATGCCTATGTACATGACAGGGGTTACATCATTCATTCTATGGACCAGCATCCCGTGCGAATGATCGGCGCCATACAGGATATCACGGCGCGCAAGCGCTCCGAGGAGATTATCCTGGCATCCGAGGAGCGATACCGTCAACTTTTTTACAAAAACCCGTTCCCGACGTGGATATTCGACCCGGACAATCTGCAGATCATGGAAGTGAATGACGCGGCCCGCGAAAAGTATGGGTTTAACCGCGACGAATTCAGCCGGCTTACGATGCGGGACTTGCATGCGGCAGGAGAGGCGGAGCAGTTTATGTCCGAGTTGAGACAAATGGGAGCGGGTCATCCTACAGCGGCGGAGACCGTGATGGGTACAAGGCTCTGGCACCATCATAATAAATGGGGGAGGGTGATGATCGTCGAGATCACATCCCACCCGATGGATTATTTTGGCAAGGCATGCGTGCAGGTCATTGTCAATGATGTGACCGAACGGATCCGTCTGGAGAAAGAGTTGGCGCTACAGCATAAACTAAAGCAGCAGCAGATCACGGAGGTGGTGCTCGGGGCACAGGAGCGGGAGCGGTTCGAGCTGGGGCAGGAATTGCACGACAATATCAACCAGATCCTGGCCACCTCGAAACTATACCTGGATGTCGCGATCGAGGAAAAGGAGCCCCGGCCGGAGCTGCTTGCCAAGAGCCGAAAGAACATTTCGCTGGCGATCGAGGAGATCCGTAAGCTCTCGAAGGACCTGATCGCGCCGACATTGAACGATCTTGGACTGACCCAATCGATCAAGGAACTTATCCGGAGCATCCAGTCGGTGGGCAAAATGAAGATCCGGTTGAATGTCTCCGGCCTGGACGAGGAGGAGCTGATGCCGGAGCAAAAGATCAATATTTACCGGATCATCCAGGAGCAATTAAACAATATTCTCAAGCACGCGCAGGCCGGCACGGTTGTGATCGAGCTGAACAAGGTGAAGGAACAGGTGCGCCTCCGGCTGTCGGATGACGGAAAGGGCTTTGACCCGCGGATGCGACGGAAGGGCGTGGGGATCTCGAATATTATCAGCCGGGCGGAGTTGTACAACGGGAAAGTGGAGATCGAGTCTGCGCCTGGCAAAGGGTGCCAATTGGTCGTGGTATTGAATCAGAAAGTGCTGACGGATGGTAACTAACGATTATCCTGAAGTCCGGGGAGGGGCGACAAAACCACGAGCCGGCCGCAAGACCGGTTTGTGCGATAAAGAACTAAACCGCCGGGAGGCGGGATTCGATACGGATCCGAATAAAACCAGCCAACAAACCTACAGAAGACCCCGATTGTGCGGACCCCGGTGCAGAATACAAAACGGATATTGTTTCGCCATCGCGTTGAGCCGTTTCAATGTTTCTTCATCCGGGGGTTCGACAGGGGATTCGTCTTCCTGTATTCTTCTGGCTTGTGGGTGCCGGACGATCTTGGCAGTCGGCAATACAGTTAGCGGCGAAGAGGCGCTAGTGGTTTTTTTAGCCGGGACGATACTGGGCTTCATCTTCTAGAGGTGTTAAAGTGATGAATGGGCGTTTGATAACACTTCTCGTATGCAAGCTATTTTCTACAGGGAAAACAGATTAGGAAAGATGGAATCTGTTGTTGGGCAAAGATACTAAAAAATGACTTAGTGGTGAATATTTGCCATTATTTTTTGTGAAAAGAAATACTTTTTTCGGTTGTGCGGCTGCGTAAAAATTACGCAGTGAAATTCATCTGGAATTTACTAGTGGTTTTACTTTATAGGTGTATCGGTAATTTCCACCAGGAAGGGGATCGGGTCGCCGATCGGGTGAGAGAGCCGTGGGGTGGTCGATGTGGACTTGTCTTCCGATCGTCCTTTCGTTCAGCAGCGTGGTGTCGGCGATGAATTGAACGCCATTGCCGTCTTTCCCGGTGATGGTCCACCAGCGGATGCCGGTTCGGGTTGAGGACAGGTGCAGCAGGTCCGATCCGACGGGTGTCCGTTCCCGCGAAATGCCGGTCGATCCGGATCCGAGCAGGCCATAGCGGGTGACGGTGTCAAAGCCGGGAGGGAGCATCCATATCATTCCGAAGCAAGGCATGGGCCAGTCGCCGGCCGGCGCCTGGGTCGTATCGGGTTCTACTTCCTGGGTGACGAGCATTTCGCCCGTCGCGTTGACGACATAGCTGAGGTGCAAAAGACTGGTGGTGGCCGGCAAGGTGTATTCGGTGCGGATCTTGATCAACCGCGGCATGGCGGTATTGGAGAAAAGCTGCAAGTGCGGATCCCGGGTGGCGGCCATCCAGCGGCCCGGGCCATTTGCTGAATCGTTATAGCCCGGCGTCCAGAAATTCGATCGGAGACCGATCGTGTCATCGAGGAGCTTGATCCCGTTTACTTCGTACTGCATAAGCCAGCCGGTCTGACGATTGAATGAAATTCGGATGGCGGGGGAGCGGATGCTGACGATATCGTTCTCGTCGGCCAACGTGAGTTCGCCCGCGGGTGGGATAGCGAGACGGGGTAACCAAGGTTTTAACAATATCCTGCACTCAGCCAACGGCGGTCCGGACGGCTTTGAACTATAACGAAGGATCAGGAAGGTCTCGCCGGACGTGTCGGTGGGCATGCGGAGGCCCGGCAGCAAGGAGCGTGTTTGGTTGGCGGGGATGGCAGGCACCCGGGCCTTTCCAGTTTTTATGACCACTCCATTGGATTGGAGCAACCAGTCGAGTGTTACATTTCTAAGTGGCGTGGCACTTGTATTCAGTAGCTGGAGGATGACGGGAGCAGTGGCCGGGTGGGAGCCGTTTTTTGTCGGGCTGGCTGCCGGCTGGACGAGGGAGGCCGGCGCCAAGGTGGTGATGATCGTGTCTTTGGAGAAAAGCAGCGCGAAAAGCAGGAGCTTGCTCACAAGAGAATGTTTTGGGTCCGTCAAGATAAAAATAAAGAATCATGGATCATGGGCTAAAACGATTTAGTTTGTATCTTTATCCGAAGCCGGCCGGCGGCCGGTTTGCCCGACGTGCAGAAATAAATGATCCTTCCAATACACCTATAACAAATGAAGAAAGTTTCAATCAGTGATATTGCGCGCAAAGCCGGGGTGTCGGTCTCCACCGTCTCGTTTGTAATGAACGATAAGGCAGTGAAGATGCGGATCAGTCGCGAGGTTATAGAGAAGGTCGAACTTGTCGCGCGGGAAATGGGCTACCGGCCAAACCAATTGGCGAGGGGGTTGCGGACGGGTAAGACAAAAACGATCGGGCTGATCGTGGAAAATATCTCGAATGCTTTTTTTGCGACCTTGGCAAAGACCATCGAGGATGAGGCGAAGAAATACGACTATAAGGTGGTCTACTGCAGCACGGACAACGATGAGGTAAAAGCGCGGGAGCTGATTAATATGTTGTCGCAGCGCCAGGTCGATGGCTATATTATCACACCGACGCCGGAACTCGCCGATGAGATCAAAAAGCTGCAGGCAGAGAACAAACCCGTTGTGCTGATCGACCGGTACTTTCCCGAGCATGACGAGATCCCGGCGGTGCTGGTGGATAATTTTGAAGGAGTGTCAAAAGGAACCGAGTTTCTCATCGCGAAGGGCTATCAAAAGATCGCGCTGGTGACAATCGAAGCGGATATGGCCCATATGAAGGACCGGCTCTCGGGCTATTACGACGTGTTGCGCAGGCACGATATTCCGATCGATGAAAAGCGGGTAACCATTGTTCCGTACCACGCCGACCGGGAAGCGGCCCTGGGGATGATCGGCGACCTGCTGGAGGGAGCGGGCCGGGACATCGACGCAGTTTTTTTTCTGACGAATTACCTGGGCGTGCTCGGGATCGAGGCGATAAAAAAGAAACAACTGAAGATCCCCGGGCAGCTGGCGGTGCTTTGTTTTGATGACAACGACATCTTCCGGTTATATACGCCCACGATCTCCGTTATCCGCCAGCCGATCGAGTCGATCGGCCAGGAGGCGATGTGCGCCCTGATCGAGCGGTTAAAACATTCCGGGGAGGCGGACAACCTTCCGGCTGTACATCGCGTACAACTGAAGACGGAGTTGATTGCGAGGGAGTCGATCTGATGGGCCCGCGACCGGGTGCGAGGTATATGATCGGTCGCGCGAGTCCGGGTGCGAGGTATATGATCGGTCGCGCGAGTCCGGGTGCGACGTGCATTTGGTTTTGTTGTTTTTCGTAATTTAAAATATATTTACAGTAGAACCTGCTTCTGAGAAGTGACCTTACTACAGCAAACGGAAAAGATGCTGCTTCGGCAAGTCGCCCGCCACGATGAGAAAGCTTTTAAAGCTTTATTCGAGGCGTATCAGTCAAGGCTTTACCATTACGTCATCGGGATCGTCAAATCGAAAGAGACGGCGGAGGAGATGGTGATCGACGTTTTCCTCAAGATCTGGCAGCAACGGGAGATGCTGGCAGGGGTAGAACGTTTTGACGCCTTCCTTTTTCGGATCGCCTTCAACCAGTCCGTGGATTTCCTCCGGCGCGCTTCCCGGGACCCGAAGATCAAGGATATTATCTGGCAGGATATCGAGGTCGCGGGCGGAGCGGCGCCCGACGAGCCGGTCATGGTCAAGGAGTATGAGGTCAAGTTGAAGGAGGCCATCGGTCTGCTGCCGCCGCAGCGTCAATTGATCTTCCGGATGAGCCGGGAACGCAACTTCAGCCACTCGGACATAGCCGAGAAACTTCAATTATCAAAATATACCGTCAGCAACCATATCACCGAATCGCTGCGGTTCATCCGGGCCTATCTGGCGAATTTCCTGACTATTTTGCTGATCTTCTTCTTTTAGTGGCGCCTGCCATTCCCGGGTGAATCCCCAAAAATTAAAAAAAAATTAAAATCGGAGTAGTTGTTCCCGGCCGGGATTTCGTCCCTGTATGTGAGGAATTGCGCCTTCAACCATGCCGGAGGGTCATATCGACGATATTCGCTTGAAGTATTTGCTGGAGAAATACCTGGCAAATAACTGTTCCTATGAGGAGATGGAGGAGTTATTGGGATCTGTGAAGGACGGAGTGGGTGAGGCTTCTCTTTATTCCACACTCGAGGCGTTCTGGCAGGAGGTCCGGTATCAAAAACCGGCCCCCGACGTGGACAGCGTGGCGTTGTACCGGGCGGTTATCCTGCGGGAAGGGGAGATCAGCCGGCGGCGGCGGCTTCGGAAGCGGCGGTTGGTGCGGTATCGGACGGTCGGGCTGGCCGCCCTACTGGCATTGCTCTTCGCTACTTACCTGGTGGCAGTGGTTTCGAGAAAGCCTGGTACGCCGGTGAAGGCTGTCGTGAAGAACCAGAACCGTTTCAAGAACGATGTCAAACCGGGCGGTAACCGGGCGGTGCTTGTGTTGGCAAGCGGGCAATCCATCGTGCTGGATAGTGCGGGGACAGGAATGCTGGCGGTACAGGGCGGGATGAAAGTCATCAAGCTGAACAACGGTCAACTGCAATACCGCGCGGCCGGAGCAACGCATTCGGACACTCCGCCGGTATACAATACAATCACCACCCCGCGGGGGGGCCAGTACGAACTCATCCTGCAGGATGGAACAAGAGTTTGGCTGAATTCGGAGACCTCGCTGCGCTTTCCGACGGAATTCACCGGGGAGGAGCGAAGCGTAGAGCTTAGCGGCGAGGCCTATTTCGAAGTGGCGCCGAAGGCGGTCAACCCGTTCAAGATCTTTCTGCTACACCAGGAAAGCACGGAAAAGAAATACCGGAAGGAGATCGACGTCCTGGGGACGAGCTTCAATGTAATGGCCTACGATGAAGAGAAAGTGGTGCGGACGACGCTTCTCGAAGGAGCGATCCGGGTGGGAGATGAGGTTGGAAACCGGGTATTGAAGCCGGGACAGCAGGCGGAATGGGCCGGAACGGCGGGTGGGGGATCGGATGGGACGGGTTCGGCGGGGACGGGTTCGGCGCCGGTGGCGAATGGAGCGGGGGTGGCCGCGGCGGGTGCAGGTCCGGCCGGGCTTGCGGCCGGCGGGATCCGGGTGAAGGACGATGCGGATGTTGATGCGGCCGTGGCGTGGAAGAATGGTTTTTTCAGCTTCGACCGGTCGGATATCCGGACGATCATGCGTCAACTGTCGAGGTGGTATGATCTGAAAGTGATCTACAACAACGACGCCGGGATCGGGAAGCAAAAACAATTCTGGGGGGGCATCCAGAAGAATCTTCCCTTGTCGGACGTGCTGAAGATCCTCGAAAAGAGCGGTATTGAGTTCTATATCGACGGGAATAACGTAATCGTAAACATGTAAACCCAATAATAAGTATGGTCAGAAAACCAAGCGCAAATAACATGGTCATATAAAAAAAAGCCGCCCCGGCTGGACCCCGGGACGGAAAGATGTCTGGCTCATTCAAGAATCGTAATGCGACTGCTATTTTATTCACCAAACAATTACAAAAGTATGTTTTTAACTGCTATTTGTGAAACTTTGCCACCCCGGCAAAGTCCTTTTAGAAAGTCTATCCTACTGCTTTTTCTGGTTGCCGCAACTTTTTTTTCGCTTAATGCCCGTGGGGAGAAACCCAGCCAGGGCATCACCATTTCCGGTGAGAATGTGCCGCTGCAGAAAGTGTTCAAGAAAATCACGAGGATGACGGGGTACGCCATTTTCTGCGACTACAATTTGTTGCAGGAAGCGGGTCTGGTGACCGTGAACGTAAAAAATGCCTCGCTGGAGGCCACCTTGGATAGCTGCCTGAAAGACAAGGCGCTAGGCTTTGAGATCATTGGTAAAACCATCGTGATCACGCGGAAGGCGGATGCACAGGCAGCGGCCGTGGCGCCAGCTCCCGTTCCGCCGGGTCCGCCGCCGATGGACGTGCATGGCCGGGTTACCAATGAAAAGGGCGAGCCGGTGGTAGCGGCGACGGTCGAGGTCAAGGGCACCCGGAAGGTGACGACTACAAATGATAATGGAGAGTTCACGTTAGCGGGTATCGACAAAAACGCGACGCTGATCATTTCGAGCGTCGGTTATGAGAAACAGGAGATCAAGGTGGGCGGCCGGGAGAATTTGACGGTGCAGATGTCGCTGGGCGCGGCGCTCGGCGAAATGGTCGTGACGGCCCTCGGTATCACCAAAGAGTCCCGACAGCTGGGTTATTCGGTGGCTACGGTCAACGGGGACCAGATGACAAAGGCCCGCGAGACCAACGTCGCCCTGTCGCTCGAAGGGCAGGTGGCCGGGCTGGATGTTCATGGGACGAACGGCGGTTCCGGCGGTACGGCGCGGATCCTGCTGAGAGGGATGTCCAGTATGAACTCGGGTGGTTCGCCGCTCTTCGTTATCAACGGCGTCCCGATGGATAACTCCCAACGCGGGGCCGCCGGTGAGTGGGGTGGTTCGGACAACGGAGATGGGATCGGAAACCTCAACCCGGACGATATCGAGACGATGACGGTGCTGAAGGGCCAGGCGGCCTCCGCGCTCTACGGCGCCCGGGCTTCCAACGGCGTCATCATGATCACCACCAAGGCGGCCAAGAAAGGTCAGACCGATCTTTCTTACAATGTGAATTCCCTTTGGGACAAGATCATCAATAGCACGGATTTCCAGACGGTCTACGGTCAGGGGCTGGAAGGCGCCAAACCCACCAATGCGACGGGTGCGCTGAACAGCAACCGGTTTAGCTGGGGCTCAAAAATGGATGGTTCACCCATCACTCAATTTGATGGTAACACCTATGCCTATTCGCCATTCAGTGCCGGAAAGAACCTGAATCAGATATACCGGGTTGGACCTTCACTGACCAATACGATCGCTGCCGCCAGCGGCAATGACCGGACGTCGTTCCGCCTGTCGGCGTCCACGCTCGACAACAGTTCGATCGTAAGGAACAGCGGTCTGGACCGGAAAACGATCAATTTGAACCTCACGGAGAAATTGACCGATAAACTCAGCACGACCGTGATCGTGAACTATATCAACCAGGTGAACCGCAACCAGCCGCAGTTGAGCGATGGGCCGGGGAATCCGAATAATTTCACGTTCCTGGCGGCGAATGTCAATGACAATATCTTTAAGCCGGGCTGGGACAAAGCAACCGGTGCTGAAACGGTATTCAGCGATGACCCCTATGTCACGAACCCATGGTTCGTCGTCAGCCAGTGGATCAACAGCCTGTGGCGGAGCCGCTGGATCGCAAACGGATCGGTCAAGTATAATTTCGTTCCCTGGATCTATGGGATGATCCGTATCGGCTATGACCGCGAGGACGACAAGACGTTTGGCGTCACGCCAACCGGTACCGCCTATTCCTACAACAGCGCAGGGCAGTCCGGCCAGTTCAACGGTCAGTCGGCGAATGTGACCTACGAGTTGAACGTCGACGGGTTGATCGGCGTGCAGCACGATCTTTTTCAGGGGCTGAACCTGAATGCTACGTTGGGCGCCAATGCCCGAAAGGACTATTATGAAAGCGTATCCATCAGCGGCAGCCAGTTCGTAGTGCCTTATCTGTATACGCCCTCCAACGTGGTCAGCTATAGCCGGGGTTACGGATTTTCCCAGGAGCAGGTGCACTCCGCGTTCTATACCCTCGACTTCAACTATAAGGACTTCCTGCTGTTGAATACGACCGGACGGTATGACGCCTATTCCACGCTGCCCGCGAGTAACCGCAGCATCTTTACGCCATCGGTATCCGGTGGCTTTGTGTTCTCTCAATTCCTGCCGGGGACTGACCTGAGCTACGGCAAGTTGAGAGCGGCATATGCCAACACGAGCGGTGAGGCGCCCACCTATTCGGACCTCCAGTACTATAGCGTGGGAAATGCGATCAATGGCACGCCCACGGCCAGTTACAGCCAAAGCCTTCCCAATTACTTCCTAAAGCCGTTCACGATGAGTGAAATCGAGCTCGGCACTGAATTGAAGTTCTTCCGGAACCGTCTGGGATTGGATCTGGCGTGGTTTACCCGGGAAACGCATCATGAAATCCAGAGTGCGGCGCTCAGCGTCGCCACCGGCTATACCGGTACCGTTGTAGGAACGGCCTCCACCCAAAACAAGGGCGTTGAAGTAAAGTTGACTGCAACGCCGGTGAAAATGCGCGACTTTTCCTGGGACATCACGATCAACTACAGCCACGTGAAGAATAAAATCCTCGAGACGGACCAGGTGGGCAGCAATATCCTGGAAGGAAACTACCGGCCGTTGAATGCCAGAACCGGATTTGTAAAGGGAATGGCCGGCCCCCAAATCCTCGCATACGATTATGTGCGGGATTCGAAGGGACAGATCGAGGTGGACGGTCAGGGGCTGCCGCTTGCCGCCAGCGCATATACTCCATTTGGCAGCGTGCTGCCGACCGACTTTGGCGGCATCCGGAACGATTTTACGTATAAAAACTGGAATCTTTCCTTCCTCTTCGAATACAATTATGGCAATAAGATCCTATCGGCGACGAGCTATTATTCGATCTATCGCGGGTTGAACAAGCTGACACTTGCCGGCCGCGAAACGGGGATCACCACCGGCGTAAACTCAACGACCGATGCGCCAAATGTCGTTACCGCGACCGCCCAGGACTATTATCAGCGGCTGGCCAGCATTTCACGGATAAATGCGGTAAACGGAGACTATATCAAGTTGCGCCAATTGACCTTTGGCTATACGCTGGGGCAGAAAGTGATTGGCAATAACCCGGTAGTCAGTTCGGTCACGATCTCGGCCGTTGGCCGGAACCTCTGGACAGTCATGAAAAAGAGTGGCAATATCGATCCGGAGGCCGGTTTTGCAGCCAGCGTGGCGTATGCAGGTATCGAAGGCACCAGTCTTCCAGCCACAAGGACATTCGGCTTTAATGTTACCGTTAAATTCAAAAACTAGAAACAATGAGAAAAATCCTGATATATCTGAGTTTTGCGGGGTCACTGGCCATGGGCGGATGTACCAAGAACTTTACCGAGGTGAATACCGACCCTACAAAGGCATCCGGTTCCGTCCTCGATCCAAATCTGTTATTGCCGACGGCCGAGCTTGGCTATATGAGCTCCATCCAGGGATACGCCGGCCCGATCCTTTTCCAAAGCATGTGGGCGCAGACATTTGCTTCTGCGGAATACCCGACCTATTATAGCAATGGGGACAAATATGTAGCGTCCGGAAATATTCTGACGTATGATGCGAGCATCTGGAACAATTCCTATACAGCCGCCGGCCAGTGCTACACGATCCAGCAGCTGATAGCGGCGAAGAAGGGAACCGACTATACGAACCTCAGCGGGATCTCGCTGATCGTCGAGTTGATGAACTTTCAGTTGATTACCGATACGTATGGGGACTGTCCTTACTCGCAGGCCCTCCAGGCTGCCAAGGGGGTCAACCTCCCGGTTTATGACAACCAGCAGGCAATTTACACTTCGATGCTGGCGAAACTGGATTCCGTTCTGCCAACGCTTGATGACACAAAACCCGGCCCGACGAATGATGTCATCTATTTCGGCAACGTCGACAAATGGAAACGTTTCGGCTATTCGCTGATGTTGAAAATGGCCATGCGGCTGACAAAAGCCGATGCGGCTACGGCACAGCAATATGCGGAGAAGGCCGCGGCGGGAGGAACGATGTCGGGCCTTGCGGACAACGCCTACGTCACGTTCGACCATGCCGATGGTTATCAGAACGGCAACTCGGCTGCCCTGGTCGTACCGGAGGATTATGTCGAGGTCCGGTGGGGAAAGGTGCTGATCGACTACCTGAAGGCCAACAACGACCCGCGTCTTCCCGTAATCGCCGAAGTTCCGCAGGCCGGTCTTGCCAACGCCGGCAACGAGAGCCTCGCGGGGGTATCGACCCCTGCCGCACAGAATGGCATGCCCAATGGGTATGACGAAAACGGAGGATCCACGGACATCAGCAATGCTCCGGGTTATCCCGGTCCGACCGGTACCGGCGGGGATATCAACCCGACGGGGAATTATTCGCGGCCAACATCATCCTTATACCTTGCACTCAATACACCCGGTTTTATCATGACTTACGCGGAGAGCGAACTGCTTCTGGCGGAGGCGGCAGCCAATGGCTGGAATGTGACCGGCTCTGCTTCGACGCATTATGCGAATGCTGTTTCCGCGGCTCTGCAGACCTACGGCACCTTTAATGGTACGACCCCGATCAGTTCCGCTACGGCAGATGCCTATGCGGCTGCGAATCCGCTGGATGTCTCATCGCAGGCAAACTCCATTGCGATGATCAATATGCAGTATTGGGTTACCACCGGAACGCTGTTCGAATTCCTCGAATGCTGGACAAACTGGCGGCGTTCGGGGGTTCCCGCCCTGGTTCCGGTCAACTACCCGGGCAATTTCACGAGCGGGCAGATCCCGCGGCGCGAGGTTTATCCGACCTCGGAGAGCGGCACCAATCCGGCAAATCTCAAGTCGGCGGTAGGTGCGCTGAGCGGCGGTGACACGTGGACTTCGCGCGTTTGGTGGGACAAATAAAAATTTGCAGCAGTTGGTTCTTTCAAGTGACAGGGCTACCTTCGGGTAGTCTTGTCTTTTTAAAGCCTGCCTCCGGCCGGCGCCCGTACATTTTCGTTTATGAGTATGAGGACCAGAAAGGGTGCTTTTTGTGTTATCCTGTTTGCCCTGGCGGGGCTGCCCGCGTCGGCCCAGTCGCCGCTATTCCGGCTGCTGCCGGCGAAACAAACGGGCGTCCGGTTTAGCAACGACATTAAGGAAAGCGAGGAACTGAATGTACTCAACTACGAGTATTTCTATAACGGCGGCGGGGTCGCGGTTGGCGATATCAACAACGACGGCTTGCCCGATCTTTTTTTTACTGCAAACAGCAAGCCCTGCAAGCTCTTTCTCAACCTGGGCGGGATGAAATTCAGGGACATCACAAAAGAGGCGGGATTGGAGGGACGGCCGGGAGGCTGGAAGACCGGGGTGACGATGGCCGATGTCAATGGCGACGGACTGCTCGACATTTATATCTGTTATTCCGGAAAGGATGCCGCGTTGAGGGGCAACCAGCTCTTTATCAACCAGGGCAACCTGACTTTTAAAGACGAGGCGGCGACGTATGGGTTGGCTGACTCCGGTTATTGTACGCAAGCGGCGTTTTTCGATTATGACAACGATGGCGATCTGGACATGATGCTCTTGCGTCACTCCGTCAAAAAGATCGACAATATGGAATTGGCGAAGTACCGCAACGACCTCGACCCATTGGCAGGAGACAAGTTGTATGAGAACCGGGATGGACACTTTGTCGATGTCTCCCGGAAGGCGGGGCTGAGGCAATCTCCGTTGACGTATGGGTTGGGGATAGCGATCGCGGATATCAACAAGGATGGCTGGCCCGATATATACGTCACCAATGACTACAATGAGCCGGATTATCTATACATCAACAACCATGACGGAGCGTTCACGGACCGGGCGGACAGCTGTTTCCGGCATCTCGCGCAGTTCTCCATGGGCGTGGATATCGCGGATATCAACAATGACGGCCTTCCCGACGTGATGAACCTCGATATGCTGCCGGAGGACAACCGGCGGCAAAAGCTACTCCAGCTGCAGGAGAATTACGAGTCGTTTCAGCTGATGACGGGTCAGGGACTGCAGGAACAATACATGCGGAATATGCTGCAGCTGAACAACGGCGACGGGACATTCAGCGAGATCGGGCAGTTGGCCGGCGTATCGGCAACGGATTGGAGCTGGTGCCCGCTCGTGGCCGACTTCGACAACGACGGGTATAAGGATATTTTTATCACCAACGGATACCTGCGGGATTATACCAACAAGGATTTCCTCCGGTATTGGGGGGATTACAAGATCAGGCAGGCGATGAACCGGGAGCCGGTAAAGTTGATGGACCTGGTTGCCGCGATGCCCTCTTCGGTATTGAAGAAGTATGTCTTCCGCAACAACGGCGATCTGACCTTTTCGAATATGCAGGCATACTGGGGGATCGATCAGGGCGCCGTGTCGTCGGGTGCGGTATATGCGGACCTCGATGGGGACGGCGATCTCGACCTGGTGGTGAATAATCTGAATGCCGATGCATTTGTATATCAGAATATGAGCAGGGAGCAGGGCGGCGGGTCGTATCTGGCGGTGAAGCTGGAGGGCGGCGGAAAGAATACCGCTGCGATCGGCGCGAAGGTTTATGTATATGATCACGATCGGATGCAATATGAGGAAGCCAATCCGGCACGGGGTTACCTGTCATGCGTGCCGGCGGAGTTGCATTTCGGGATGGGGAAAGCGGAGGTGGCGGATTCGGTGGTGATCGTGTGGCCGGGCGGGGGCAGGCAGACTTTGCCGGGGGTTAAGGTTAATCAAAAATTGGTGGTGAAGGAGTCGCTTTCGCAAGAGCTTCGGCGACCGATGGGTGCGGCGGCGGAAAGCGATTTGGAGAAAGTGAAAGGTCCGACGGTTTTTAGTAAGGCGCCTGCTTTTATCGATTACAACCAGGTCGGTTACGGCGACAATGATTTCAAACGACAGTTGTTGATGTTGTTCATGTATTCACGGACCGGACCGGTGATCGAGAAAGCAGATATCGACAGGGACGGCAAGGAGGACCTCTTTATCAGCGGCGACAAAACGCGCCCGGGGCGGATGTATCTGCAGCGCGAAAACGGCCGGTTCGACGCGTCCGGTATTCCGTTGGGCTCCGAGGATAGTTCGACTACCGCGGCGGCAGCCTTCTTCGATGCCAACGGCGACGGCTGGCCTGATCTGTATCTTGCCAAAGGCGGCTATTCGCTATGGGAACCGAATACGGCCGCGTTGCAGGATGTCCTGTATCTGAATGACGGCAAGGGTGGGTTGTACCGGGCGGAGGGGGCGTTGCCGGACGTTAGCGCTTCGGCCAAGTCTTGTGTGCGGGCCTGTGACTATGACAATGACGGCAATATCGACGTGTTTGTCGGCGGCCGGGTCATACCCGGTCAGTATCCGGTTGCGCCGCGAAGCTATTTGCTAAAGGGCGACGGGAAGGGGCATTTTTCCGCGGTAACCACGCCGTTCGATCACATCGGGATGGTGACGGATGCGAGATGGCTGGACCTGGATGGCGACGGGCGCAAAGACCTCGTCGTTTGCGGGGAGTTTATGCCGGTGATGGTGTTCATGAATACGGCGAATGGATTTGTGGATCATACGGCGGATTATTTTGGGAAGCCTTCCCCCGGATTCTGGAATGTGCTATCGGTTGCCGATCTTGACGGGGACGGGCGGCTGGATCTGATCGCCGGTAACCTCGGGTTGAACAGTTGTTTGAAGATCTCGGATGCGGCACCCGCCGAGCTTTATTATGCGGACTTCGATCACAACGGATCGATCGACCCGTTCCTGAATTTTTATGTACAGGGGGTGAGCTACCCCTTTGTGAGCCGGGATGAGCTGAATGAGCAGATGTATGTCATGCGAAAGAAGTTCAAATCGTACAAAGACTATTCGACGGCCACGATGGCGGATATTTTTTCGCCGGCGGAGCTCGCGCAGGCAGGCAAACTAACGGCGACGGAAAACCGTACGGTGTGCTGGATGAACCGGGGCGGGCATTTTGAGCGCGTGCCGCTGCCGGTGGAAGCACAATTTGCGCCGGTCTGCAAGGTGATGACCGGGGATTTTGACGGGGACGGGAAGCAGGACGTATTGCTGATGGGCAATCATTCGGATAACCGGTTGAAGATAGGCAGCATGGATGCGAGCTATGGTTGCCTCCTGCGGGGGGACGGGCGCGGCGGGTTTTCCTATGTCACACAGCCGGAATCGGGTCTGTCGGTGAGGGGGGATGTGAAGTCGGCGACGGAAGTCGTGATCGCGGGTATTAAGTATATCGTGATCGGGGTGGCGGAAGGAAGGGTGCAATTTTATAAGGAGAGATGATGAGACGTATTTTAATAGTCGTTCTTTTGCCGGCGTTTGCGATGAGCGGCGTTCAGGCGCAGGCGAGGAAATATTTATGGCCGAAGGGGCCTGAATTGACTGCGGAGATACGGCCGGCGTTATACGCAACGACCATGGTCATGGTGCATGACGTGGTGAACCCGCCCGCGGCGAGCCGTTATTATTCTTATATGATGTTGGCTGCCTACGACCTCGTGGCGGGGCATGATCCGGCCCTGGTTCCGCCGGGGGGGTGGATTCAGCACTATCCTCCGGGCCGGTTGCCGGATTCGGGCGACTACCGGATCGCCGCGGTGTACGCGATCCTGGAGACAGGACGACAGATGCTGCCGTCGGGGTATTTGTTGGCGAACGAGGAGCGGCAGTTTTTGGAAAAGCTGCATAAATGGGGCATCCCGCGAGGGATCGTGGATCGGAGTGTAGCGGCGGCGAAGGCGGCGGCACAAAAGGTGATTGTCTTTTCGCGCGCCGACCGGTATAATTTGCTCAGCACGAAGTTGCGGTATACGCCGTTGAAAAAAGATTCGACGTGGTATCCCACGCCGCCGTCGTATATCGAGGCGGTCGAGCCCAACTGGCGGATCATCCGGCCGATGATCATCGACAGCCCGGACGAGTTCGTTCCCCCGCCGCTCACTGCGTTCAGCAAGGACACGGCCAGCGCGTTCTTCCGGCTGGCGATGGAAGTCTACCGGATCAGCAAGGACACCGGTGCGCAGTCGGTATATGAGCGAACGATAGCCGGTTTCTGGGACTGCAATCCGTTTGCGATCACGACATCCGGACATATGATGATCGGGCTGAAGAAGATGAGCCCCGGCGGGCATTGGATGGATATAACGGGGAATGCCGCGGCGGTCGCCGGGTTGGACTTTGACAAAACGGTGGAGGCGGAAACGCTGGTGGCGGTGACGCTGATGGATGCCTTTATTTCCTGTTGGGATGAGAAATACCGAAGTAACCGCATCCGCCCGGAGACCTATATAAACCGGTATATCGACCCGCGGTGGCAGCCCTATCTGCAAACGCCGCCATTCCCGGAGTATACCAGCGGTCATAGTGTAATTTCTACGGCGGCGGCGGAAGTGCTGACCTATCTTTTTGGGGAGCGGATCGACTATACCGACAATGCGGAAGAGCTTTTCGAAATTCAACCAAGAACCTTTCATTCATTTCGGGAGGCAGCGGAGGAGGCAGCGATCTCGAGGCTGTATGGTGGGATCCACTACCGGGATGCGGTGGTGAACGGGCAGACGGAAGGCAGGGTGTTGGGTGCGTTTGTTATCGGTAGGCTCAAGGCGGCCGGGGTGCGGCCGTTGCGGTAGGGGTCGCGAGGGTACTGAGGCTTTTGGCTTGGGGCGAACGATGTGGGGGTGGGTGTGTATGGTGATGTAACTGCGGCGAATTCGCCGTAGTTAGAAGCGGGTGGTGGATGGGGGCGTTTTGGCGAGATGGGGATTGTACCCTATTTTTACCCAAATTTTTGATCCATGAACTTGCATGAATATCAGGCCAAGGAACTACTAAAGAAATACCAGGTACCCGTACAGGAAGGCATTCCGGTGGACAATGCGGGCGCGGCGGAAGAAGCGTATAAGCAACTGAAGGTCCATTTCGGGAATAACTTCGCTGTAGTAAAGGCGCAGATCCATGCAGGCGGGCGAGGGAAGGGGAAGATCCAGGGTACCGAACAACGCGGTGTGGCGGTTGGAAAAAGTGCCGAGGAAATCAAACAAATCGCCAGCAACATCCTCGGCGGCACGCTGGTGACCATCCAGACCGGACCGGCAGGGAAAAAGGTCAATAAGGTGCTCATCGCGCAGGACGTCTATTATCCGGGGGCCAATCCGGTAAAAGAGTTTTATCTGTCGGTGCTGCTGGACCGGGCGAAGGGGCAGAATGTCATCATGTACAGCACCGAAGGCGGGATGGATATCGAGGAAGTCGCGCACAAGACGCCCGACAAGATCTTCAAAGAGTGGGTTTATCCCGGCGGGGGCCTCCAGCCGTTCCAGGCGAGGAAGATCGCATTCAACCTCGGGTTGAGCGGCGAGGCGTTCAAGAACTGTGTGAAGTTCGTGACCAATCTGTACAATGCCTATCTGGGTCTGGATTGTTCGATGCTCGAGATCAATCCCCTCTTCAAAACAAGCGACGAGAAGATCATAGCCGTGGATTGCAAGATGAACCTCGATGATAATGCCCTGATGCGGCATCCCGACCTCGAAGCCATGCGGGATATCAGCGAGGAGGATCCCACGGAGGTAGAAGCGGGAAAGTACAACCTGAACTTTGTAAAGCTCGATGGGAATGTCGGTTGTATGGTAAATGGCGCGGGGCTAGCCATGGCGACGATGGACATGATCAAGCTCAGCGGCGGTGAGCCGGCCAACTTCCTCGATGTAGGCGGTACGGCGAATGCCCAGACGGTGGAGGCAGGATTCCGGATCATTTTGAAAGACCCGAAAGTAAAGGCGATCCTGATCAATATTTTCGGCGGGATCGTCCGGTGCGACCGGGTGGCGCAGGGAGTGATCGATGCGTACAAATCTATCGGCGATATAAAAGTTCCCATCATTGTGCGGCTGCAGGGCACAAATGCCGAAGAGGCCGGGCAGCTGATCAAGCAAAGCGGTTTAAAAGTACAATCGGCCATATTGCTGAGTGAGGCGGCGGCGCTTGTAAATAAAGCGGTGTCCTGATGACGGTCACGCAGCAAATCGAAGAAGCGGTACGGGCGATCCGTTTGCGGTATACCCGGCGGCCGCTCGTCGGCATCGTGTTGGGTAGCGGTTTGGGTAATCTTGTGAATGAGATCGAAGTCGAGCAGGAGATCGATTACGGGTCGTTACCGCATTTTCCCGTGGCGACGGTGGAGGGTCATAGCGGCAAGCTCATCTTCGGGCGGTTAAGCGGCCAGCAAGTGGTCGTGCTGTCGGGTCGGTTCCATTTTTATGAAGGATATACACCGCAGCAGGTTGTCTTCCCGATCCGGGTGTTGAAGTTCCTGGGCGTGGAAACCTTGCTGGTGTCGAATGCCGCGGGTGGCATGAATGTGAACTTTCGGGTGGGCGATCTGATGATCATCCGCGATCACATCAGCCTCTTTACGGTCAACCCGTTGTTAGGCAGGAACGAAAGCGAGCTCGGTCCGCGGTTCCCGGATATGAGTGAACCGTACAGCAGGGAGTTGGTTCGAAAAGCAAAGGCGATTGCGAAGCGGCTGGGGATCGCTGTTCATGAGGGCGTGTATGCCGGGGTGACTGGGCCCACTTTTGAGACGCGGGCGGAGTACAGGTTATTGCATATTGTCGGCGGGGATGCCGTGGGGATGAGTACGGTACAGGAGGTGATCGCGGCGCGGCATTTAGGGATGCTGGTGTTTGCGATGAGTGTTATTACGGATCTGGGGATCCGGGAGGAGGACAATCTGATCACCCATGAGGAGGTGTTGTCGGCCGCCGCCGCGGCGGAGCCGCGGCTGGCGGCGGTTTTCAAGGCGCTGGTGGAAGAATTGTGACTGGCGCCGCGCGATACGCGCGGCGCGTAGCGAAGCAACATTAACGTTTCATATAATCATCGATGGCCGCTTAATGAGTAATTTGGCCCGAATTTTCTCAAACGTGAACCGATTCCAATTCCAATGCGTTCGGACGGGGTTTTTGGTGGCCGCAGTTCTCTCCGGAACAGGGCTGATGGCGCAGAACCCTTTGCAAGGCCGGTTCGGCGGTATTGGCGGAGGCGGCGGCCAGAAAACGGCGGATACGCTGGAACACCGCAAGCCAGATACGATCACCATCCACTTTCGTTATCTCGATTCCAGCCGGCTGAACAACCTCGACACGGGCATCCTGGATTTCGGGACAAAGATCCCAAGACCGGATAACTGGATCAACCTCGGCAACCTGGGGACGCCGGCGCGTGATCTTGCCTTTTCGCCACGGATGCTGTCGGGCTTCGATCCGGGTTTCCACTCCTTCGACATTTATGAGTACACAGTCGATGAATCCCGCTTTTACAATACTACCAAAGCGTATACCGAACTGGGGTATCTGCTGGCATCAAAGGCGGAGCAATTTGTCAGCGTCTTTCACACGCAGAACATCCGGCCGAACTGGAATGCCGCGTTCCAATACCGGTTGATCAATTCTCCCGGCACCCTGCCGAATTGCAACACCAGCGATAATACGATGCGGTTCACGTCGTGGTATCAGTCGAATAACAAGCGGTACCAGAACTTTCTCATCTTTGTAAACAATAGCCTGAAGGCGGCGGAAAATGGCGGGGTGAAATATCAGTCCCTTCTGGACACGGCGAATTACAAGAATCAACAGACTTTGCCTGTCAATCTGGGAAACGGACTGATCCCGAACAACGGAAGTCCTTTTGGCGCAGGCATCACCACCGGGACCAAGTATTCAACGATGACCATCGAGTTCCGGCAACAATACGATCTCGGGCAAAAGGACTCGATCGTAACGGACACTTCGGTGATCCCGTTGTTCTATCCAAGGGTTCGGCTGGAGCATACCTTCACCTTTACGACCCACAACTACCAGTTCATAGATGACAGTTTGCCGCCCGGGGCTGCCGCCGGCAATGCCGGTTATTCGCTGAATTCCGCCTATTATGCAAGGTATGGGCTTGGGTATGTAGGTCAGCCCCAGATCGGTGTCGGGGTAGTGGCGGATACGTTTCACCGGATCGATAACTGGCATGTGCTGGCGAACGATTTTTCGATCTATCAGTTTCCGGATGCGAGGAATCCGCAGCAATTTATCAAGTTGGGGGCGACGCTGGAACTGCTGAAGGGGAAATTCGACACCGCAAGCTTGTTCGACGGCAGCCTGATCTACCAGAAGGGGAGTGCGAGCGATTATAATGTTTATGGTCATGCGGAATATCGCAATCAGACACGGAATAAAAAATGGGATATCGAGGGATATGGCCGGTTGTACCTGCAGGGAGTGGATGTAGGGGATTATAATGCGTATATTTCGCTCCGGCGGTTGATCAGCCGCAGTGTGGGCTATTTTCAGGGTGGGTTTGAGAATGTAAACCGCACGCCGTCGTTCGTGTTCAACCGGGCGAGCGCACTTTATTACGACACGACGAAGACGACCCTGAGCAAGGAAAATACGACGCATATATTTGCGTCACTCGATCAGCCCCAGAACAGGCTAAGCATTACGGGGTCGTACTATCTGCTCAGCAACTATACCTATATAGCGAACTATTCCCGCGTCCGGCAGGCTTCGGCGCTGTTCAATCTTCTTGAAATCAATATAAAAAAGCAGTTCACTTTGTACCGCCATTGGAAATGGCGCACCAACACGATCCTGCAACAGGTGGCGGGATCGGCGCCGGTGCATGTGCCGCTGCTGGTATCGTTCAACCAGATCGGATACGACGGGAATTTTGGGTTTAACAACTTTTTCTGCAGCTTCGGAACGGAGGTTCGCTATATCAGCAACTATAAAGCGGACGGCTATTCGCCGTTGACCGGACAGTTTTACTCACAAGGGGATTCGACGGTCCGGCAACGGCTGCCGGATATCGCCGCGTACCTGCATTTCCGGGTGCGAAGTTTTACGGCATATATCCGGGTGGAGGGGCTGAATGCGATCGCCTTTGCTCCGAGCGGCTTCGGGTTCTACAAGAACAACTTTGTAGCACCGGATTATCCTTCGCCGGGATTGGTGATCCGCTTCGGATTTATCTGGGGATTTATCAATTGACATCATCCTCCTTCGCTAAAGCTTCGGCGGACTAGCATTCCTCCTTCGCTAAAGCTTCGGCGGACTAACAGTCAGGTTCGTCGCAGGGATTGTCGGATAACTCGACCTCCAGGGTGGCGTGCTGGATGTTGCGGTGAAGCAGTTCGTGTTTGATGCGGTGCTTCAGCTTCTCGATACTTTCCAAGGTACAGGTTCTGTCGACTACCAGATGCGCGGTCAGGGCGTTTTCGGTCGTGCTGATCGCCCAGACATGGATGTGGTGAAAGTCTTTCACATCCTTTATCCGACCGATGGTTTCCCTGATTTTGCCGATTTCGATACCCGCCGGCACGCCGTCGAGGGAAAGCCGAAGGCTGTCGCGGAGTAACTGCCAGGTGCTATAGAGAATGATGACGGCGATCACCAGGCTTAAGGCCGGGTCGATCCAGGTAAGATGGGTAAAGTAGATAACGAAGCCCCCGACAACAAGTCCGGCAGAAACGATGGCGTCGGAAAGCAGGTGCAGGAAGGCGCCCCGGACGTTCAGATCGCTTTCTCTATTGCGGAAGAAAAGCATGGCGGTGAGGCCGTTGATGCCGATGCCGATGGCGGCTACGAGGGCGATCGTTTTGCCCGGGAGTGCGGGTTCGGGCGACATGAGCCGGTGGAACGCCTCGTAGCCGATGGCGCCAAGCGACAAAAGCAGGATGGCGGCGTTGAGGAGGGCTACCAGGATCGTTGTCTTTTTGAAACCGTAGGTATATTTTTCGGTGGCGCGGACACGAAGGAGGCGGATGGCGAGTAGCGCCATAGCCAGGCTGGCGACATCTGCCAGGTTATGCCCGGCGTCGGAAAGCAGGGAAAGCGAATGGATGCTGAGCCCGACGATGACTTCGATCAGGACAAAAACGAAGTTGAGGACGATACCGATGACAAAGGCGCGGTTTACCTGTCGGAGATCGACGGGATGGTGGTGATGGCCAAAGCCGTGGCCGTGGGAATGAGCGTGGGAGTGGGGGTTGTCGGCGTGGTCGCGGGCGTGGTGATCGTCGGTGTTGATGTCGTGGTGGTCGTGATCGTGATCGGCGTGGTCGTGGTCCGAGTGACCGGCCTGGTCGTGGTGGTCGTGGTTATGGGGGTGAGCGGATGTCATAAAGGATTGTTTTATCGGTAGTCGTCTCTTGCGGGCGCGAAAACGTCGATCACTTTGACGTCCGTATGTGCATAGGCGGAGTGGGGGACATTGGAGGGGATGGCATGGGTGGCGCCGGCGGTAAGAAGGTATTTTTCTCCGCCGATCATCATTTCCAGCTCGCCGTCAAGGACATAGGTGATCTGTTCGTTGGGGTGGCTGTGTTCGACCAGCCGGCTCCCTTTTTTGATGTCCCAGATGGTAAGGGTGCTTTTTTCGCCGTGCACCATTTTTCCAAAGAACCCGGGCCTGATTTCCTTTGCCGGGATGTTGGCAAGATACTCCATGTGCGATTTTGGGCCGAAGGTACGAAAAAAGGGTTGGTTTGCGGGGGTTGCCGGTTCGGCGGCGATGAGAGAGGGCCGCCTACGCGAGGCTTCGATGATGTTTGAGGAGGGCCGCCTACGCGAGGCTTCGATGAAGTTTGATGTGGGCCGCCTACACGAGGCTTCGGCGGCCGAAGCGAGATTGTGGATAAGTGGATAAGGTAATCGCGTGGGGCTCGGGCAAATGTGGTAGACTTGTTCAAATTCGGATGCTGATGAAACTCCTGCTGACCCTAAACCTGGCGCTGGCCATGGCGGCCTCCTTTCCGTGCGCCGCGCAGACGATACCGGCTCCGGCCATCATACCCGCTGCCGACTCCCTCGTGAAAGCCAGGATCGACTCGGCCGTGCACGCGGATTCATTGTTACGCTCGCGTGTCCGCGTGTTTCCATTTCCCGATGCCATCGATGCCGTATTGAACGATCTGCCGAATAACCTCCGGCAGGTTACGGGTGCGCTGGTAATCGCTGAAGGGGAGGTGGACAGATATGCTTCGCTCGTCGTCGTGCCTGACGCAGAGAATTGTATGGTCACCCGGTATCATTCGGTGGTGGATACGACGGCAAGCTGGCAGGCGAAGATGTTCAGCGGCGGCGATTTCGGGACCGCTTCGAGGAAGTATCAACAGCTGTATATCCAATTGAAGACTTGTTATCTGCGGCTGCCCGATGGCAGCATGTTTTACCTCGAAGGCGAGTGGGCGCCCGCGAGGGAAGGCGTTACGTTTACGACGAGTACGTTGCGGGTAATGACAAATGACCCACGGTTCAGGGACGTAAAGATCGAGCTGGAGCTGGTGTATCAGCTGGCCGACTGGGCCGTCAACATCAATATTGTGACAAAGAGGCCGGATGACGAGGTCGGAAAAATTCGCTATTTTTGAGGACAATCAAGCGCTATTGAGACTGTTGAACCTGGCTTTATCCCTGACCCTGGTTGTCATCACGCTCACCGGAGCCGTTGCGCAGGCGCCCGCGTCGGAACCGCACTACCGCACTATCGTCGTTGCGGACAGTATCAGCCGAAAACCCCTGTCGTTTGCCTCCGCGGTTTTCAGGGACACGCGGAAAGGCGTCATCGCAGATGTCGACGGCAACCTTGTGTTGAAGGCGCCTTTTCCCAATCAGCTGGTGACCGTCAGTCATGTCGGTTATCAATCCAAACGATTCAGGCCTTCCGAGCTTCCCGATACGGTGCTGCTGTCACCTGCTCCGGATGCCCTCAGGGAGGCGGTCGTAAAGGCAAAAGACGAATCGGATCCACGGGCCGAATGGATCATCCGGCAAACGATATCCCATAAACCGGCCAACGATCCCGACAACCTCGCATCCTACTCTTACGACTCCTACAGCAAGCTGATCGCCGACATTGGAAAAAAGGGCGCGAAAGTATCGTTTAGCGACACGGCCCACCGGCATCTCTTTCTCATCGAAAGTGTCATCGCGCACGCATTCAAAAAACCCTTTCTTCGCCAGGAGACGGTAAAGGCGCAGAAAATTTCCGGTCTGAAGAACGGGTGGATGCTGGGTTTGGCTACCGAATTGCAGTACTTTTCGTTCTACCCGGATAATTTTTCATTGCTTGGTATCCAGTATTTTAATCCCGTCAGCGGCAAATATCATGGAGACTACGTGTTTCACCTCGTGGACTCGCTAAAGGATGAGGACGGCAGCCAGATCTGGATCATCAGCTTCCGACCGCGCAGGAACAAATTCGGAATGGAACTGTTAAAAGGCGAGCTCCACATCCATGAGCGGGATTTCGGGATCGTGAATGTGATTGCATCGCCGCTCGCCAATAACACCATGTTCAATATCAGCTTCCGGCAGCAATACCGGCGGGTCGGGGAAAGATGGTTCCCTGCCCAGCTGAACACCGATATCGCCCTGTCGCCGAATCAAGCCGGTGACAGTACCGGCGATGCCGCGGCCGGGGGGTCGTTACAGATAATCGCCCGTTCCTATTTGCAGGATATCCATCTTGACAGCATCCGCTCGGCTAAGCGGTTCGGAAACTACCGGTATTCGGTGGCGCCGGAGGCAGACGTTCAGTCCGCCGGTTATTGGCAAAGCCATCGGGCGGTAAAGCTGGACACCCTGGACGCGAATACATACCACTATATGGATAGCGTCGTCAGAAATAACCCGGACATCCGCAAGGCCAATTTCAGGACCGAAGTCATCGGCGATCTCGTCGGCGGGCAAATTCCGATCGGCAAAATCAATCTCCGTATCAACCAGCTGATCAATTACAACCGGTACGAGGGCTTGCGACTGGGTGCGGGATTTGTGACGAATACACGATTCTCTCCCGATATTCGGCTTGGCGTTTATGGCGGGTATGGATTTGCCGATCACTCCGTCAAATATGGCGGCCTTTTCGAGTGGCTTACCGGATACGACCGGGAGGTGACGTACGGGATCCGGTATTCGCAGGATATCGAGCTGGCCGGCTCGAATGGATTCAAGAGCACTCCGCTGATCAACTATCTTACCCTGCTGGCGAAACATGCGGATTCGGTTCAGAAAGTGGAAGTTTACCGAACCGGCCGGCTGGCAAAGATCATCCGGGTAAAGGTCTACGCCGATTATCAGAACAGGATATTCACCGGACAATATCGTTTTCTCGATCCGGTCAAACAGCGTATCGCTTATAAAGGTCTTCATTTCGCGGAGGCCGGCGCTTATTTCAGCACGGACTTCAAGCAGGGGCTTTTCAAATTGGGCAACCTGGTCATCAACAGCCTGGACCCTCAGCCGAAGAGTTTTCTTGAACTGGAACTGAAGGCGGGCAAAGCGGTCGATGCCGGGTCGTCCGTCAGTTATCAGAAGGCGGAGGTGAGGTACACATGGCGATGGACGCTGGGGCGGCCGGGGAAGATCGTATCCATCCTGGAAGGGGGGAAGGTATTTGGCCACCTGCCATACGGAATGTTGTTCAGCAACCTTGGTACTTACGATCCCTTCAGTGTGGTCATTCCGGCAACTTTTCAGACCATGCGGTGGAATGAATTTATCCATGATAGCTATGCGGCGCTGTTCCTGAACTACGAAACGGGATACCTGGTCCAACGCCGCGAAAAATATGGGGTCAGTTTGTTTATCTCGCAGAACACGGGTATCGGGACGCTGGCCATGCCGCAATTGCAGACGGGCATTTCTGCGGTGGCGATGAACCGGCCGTACACGGAAGCCGGATTTGGCATTCACCTGCGTACATCCCGGCGTAACTATGGGTTGATGGCGTATTACCGGTATGGCAACTATCCCTTGGACAAAACGGCGGATAATTTTTCCATCCGGGGCGTATTCCAATAATCTGTGGCGCCGGGTGAGACGCTTCGGTAAATGCAGCGAGGCCGGCCGGTTCAGACCGGTCTCCTGATCGCGCCGCCGTCGACGGGGATTGTGGCGCCGGTAATATATGCGGCCAGCGGCGAGGCGAGGAAGGCGACGAGGGCTGCCAACTCCTCGGGGCGACCGATCCGGCCGACGGGGATGCTGCGGGCGCGTTCGGCCAGCAGTTCTTCTGTGCTTGCTCCCGGCCGGGGTTGCAGCGTGTCTTTGACGCGGTCCGTCAGGATCAGGCCGGGTGCGACGTTGTTGACGGTGATATGATCCGGCCCCAATTCATCCGAGAGCATTTTTGCCATACCGACAACGCCCAGCCGCAGGCTGGTGGAAAGGACGGATTGGGGCAGATAGGTTAAAACGGTCAGGCTGGTGATGTTGATGATCCGCCCGCTTCCGGTCTTTCGCATATGCGGGATCGCGAGGCGGCAGAACCGGATGGTGCTCAGGAGGGTCAGGTCGAAGGCGGATTGCCATGCGGATTCGTCAAACGATTCGAATTTGCCAAAGGGCGGACCGCCGGCGTTGTTGACAAGAATATCCAGGCAGCCAAATTCCCGAACCGTAGCGGCAACGATGTTTGCCGCATCCTCCGGTCTAAGGACATCGGTTGGCACGGCGAGGACCCGACCTTTGGCTGTCGCGGCGATCTCCGCGGCCGCGGCGTCGAGCGTGCTGCGGTCACGGGCACCGACGACAATATTGGCGCCTTCGGCGGCCAGTGCGGCGGCGCAGGCTTTTCCCAATCCTTTGCTGGCGGCAAGCACGAGTGCCGTTTTGCCGGTAAGTTGCAAATCCATGATAAGATGTTGAGGTCTAAAGATACGCGGTAAATTTGTGTATCGATATGGAGAAGATACTTCAAATACTGGCGGTTTTCGGTTTGCTGATGTTGCTGATCTGGCGCAGCATGCGGGCGCGGGAAGAGCGGTTCCGCCGGTTTAGCTTCCTCGGACGTGTTAAGGCGGAATTGGAAGAGCAAGTCGGCGGCCGGATGATCAACGGCGTTTTCCGTGAAACCGGTCGAACCGATGATCCGGAGGCGGCGGCTGCCGGTCGCGGGGACAGCGAACGAATCGGGGTTCCGGATAACGCGGATGGCTGGTTGTCGGATGAAGAGGGGCGGTTGGTCATGTCCTATTCCAGAGAGGGCAAACTGACGATCGGCCGGCGGACTTCAGGCAGCCATATCAAGGAGTTACAGGAAATGTCGGTGCCGATGGACTGTACGGGTCTCGGCTGGGACCCGGTGGAAAGAAGGATCTATCTCAAGGAAAGCGCGGATTGGTTCGTCTATGGCGAGGAGGGCTGAGCGCGCATCGAGGAGGCTCGAGTGTGCAGAGAGGAGGGCTGAGCGCGCATCGAGGAGGCTCGAGTGTGCAGAGAGGGGGGCTGAGCGCGCATCACTGACGGGGCGGGGACTCATCGTTCGACAAACCCTACGCTTCCACCGACCCATTCCCGGTCCTTATTGAAGTTCACGCCGATCATTTTGCCTTTACTGAGGCGCGCGAGATTGACGGCGAGGGTGGGCCGCGGGGCCTTGTCCGGCCAGAGGTACATCATCCGGATCTCCGCTTTTGCCGGCACATCGGGAGTAGGGATAAGGTCGGCATATTTCACTTTACGCTGGAGTATCCAGTTTTCGGGGTCCGGTACATCAAGGTCGGAAAGTTGCGGGTCGATAACCACGCCCCGGCCCGCAAAGGAGAACAGCGGTTTCAGAACAAAATTTTCCAGGTCCGCGGGCGGTTGTCGCAGCTCATTCAGGAAAAAGGCGGGCGGCGCGTATGGATGGTGGATAAAAGGAAGGGTGAATTTACTTACGCGATAAAACCAGTCGGGGTGTGTAACCCAATGGACATCGAGGTCCTGCCGGATATCCACGTAAGGGCCCAGGCCGGCGGATGCCTGGTGCAATTCGTCGAAGATAACGCGGTTATATATGCGCCGGATGCGGGTCTTTTGGCGCGTCAGGGGGTGGATGTAGAATAGTTGGTCGCTTTCCCGGATCAATTCCGTCAGACAAACGGGCTGGATGCCGAGGTAGTCGCGGGTACAGTAGAAGTCGACGCGGGTCTTTTGTTGGTGCGGGTGGATCTCCAGCAGGATCACTTCTTCCGGGGAGCAGTCGCCGACGATGGTTGTCTTCAGCAGATCCAGATAGGACGCCTGGTCGAGGTTGCTGAGGAACTGGCTGTAGTTATCGGGGATGGAGAAATGACCGCGGAGGGTTTGCGGGTAATAGACCTGGAAGCCGTAGAGGCTCGCGAAGCCCTGCATCTCGATGAGTTGAGGTTGGTAGCCGCCGTGGCCGTCTTCGCTGACGGCGAAATCGAAAGCGAGAAAATGCGGATGGGCGGTCTCGTTAGGGACGCGGTCTTGTGGAGGGATGGCACGGTCGGTCAGTTGCCGGAACTGCGGCTCGAGGATGAGGTCGACGAGATATTCGCAGACCTCAGTCAGTTTGGCGGCGAAGTCTTTCGGGATGAAGACGGGGGTTTCGGCGATCCGGAATTCGATTGCGCCGGGATAGCGCGAGTCGAGGTCGGCGAGGAGGTCGTCGTAGCGCTGGCGGGTGAAGGTATCGTTGAAGGATTTTCGCAGTGCGGGGACCATCGGGCGAAATGTTTCCCGGAAGGTACGCGGAAAATAGGAGTTAGGCCCGTTCGGGGCGAAGAAAATAGGAGTTAGGCCGGTTCGGGGCGAAGGATGCCGGAGCGCTGGAGGGCGGAGGCCAGGAAATTGGGAATGACATGCGAGTAGGTCCAGCGGATCTTGTCGGGATCTTCGAGATGGTCGATCATGCTTTTCCATTTTTCTTCGCCGTGTTCAGCGACGACGACTTGTCGCCGGTCGTCGCGGCGGAGGTACATGCTCATGCCGGTCGGGTCGGCTTCGGGATGAAACTGGGTGCCGATCATCGTGTCGGAAAAGCGGACGGCCATGATCGCCCGCTCCAGGGGGATGTGGGGTCTTTCTTTTTCGATGGCCAGGAGGCGGCCGCCCAGTGCAGCGATTCGCGCGTGGTCGGGTTGGATCACCTGGAAGCTGCGGCTGTCGACCGCATAAAAAGGGTCTTGCAGGCCAGCGAATACCGGTTCGTCTTCAGCGCCTTCGAGGAGATGAACGGGGAAAACGCCGAACGCGGTCGACCGGCGGCTGGTCACTTCGGCGATGGCGTAGTGGCGGCAGATCAGTTGGAAGGAATGGCAAATGAAAAGGACTTGTTTGCGGGCGGCGGGTTCGGCGACCCGGTTATGTTGTTCGATGCGGCCGAGCCAGCCGAAATAGGCATCTTCCCATTCGCTGCCGATCGAATCGAGCGGACTGCCCGGGCCGCCGCTGGATATATAGATATCATAGGAGAGGTCAGGGACCTTTTTCTCGATGCGGACTTCGAATTCATCCCATTCCAGGTGCAGATCGTGGGTTTGGGCAAATTCCGCCAGCAGTTGCCGGATGCAGCGCATGCCCTGGTTGGCTTGACCTTCATAGAGATCGAGGATGGCGACGCGGACATTTCTTCCACTAATCATGGCGCAAAGGTACGCAAAATCAGGGAGGGCTAGGAATTCCACTCAATGATCTGGTAGAAATCGTCTTTAAAGCTGTCCCCGATGGGGATGATCTTTTTGCCGATATAGATCTCGTTGCGCGCGATGGAGTCGATGTGGGTGAGGGATACGATGTAGGAGCGGTGAACGCGGATGAACTCTTCGGACGGCAACTTGAACGAAAACGATTTGAGGTTATTGAGGGTAAGGATCGGTTCGGACCGGCCTTTGATATAGATCTGCGTATAGTCTTTCATGCCTTCGCAAAAGAGGATGTCTTCGAATTTCACCTTGATGATCTTGTATTCGGACTTGACAAAGACAAAGCGGTTATTGCGGTGGTGGATATAAATGGTGGTGGACAGGTAGTCGCGGATCTTGTTCATCGTCGAGAGGAAGCGTTCAAAGGAAAGGGGGCGGTACAGGAAGCTGAAAACGTCCGTCTCCGTGTCATCCTGCTCCTGTTTGTCGGCGATGCCGATGACGATAGGATAGTAGCCGGATTCCCGGAGGCGGACCATGGTTCGCTTGTCCAGCAGGCGAATATCCCAAAAGATGATATTGGCGCGGTATTGGGTAACCAGGGGATAAACATCCGCTGCGGACTCGCAGCGCGCGGAGAAAGACAGGTTGGGGATCTTCGCGATATATTCTTTCAACAGGGCACTTTGCTTGTTGTTGTCTTCCACGACGATGCAGTTCAACGCGCCCATTGTGTGAACGCCTTTTATCGGGAGATGCCAGTCAAACCCTCCAGGAGACGAAGGAGCCATGCTGTAAATTAATCAAATTTCTTTCCCTTCGTGTACCAGATCTGGCCGAAGTTGACGAGGAAGGTTATGGCGCCGTAGTTTTGGCGGATCAGCTGGTTGTCCGTCGTTCCGGTGACACCGTATTGAAAGACGATAGAGTAGGCCAGCGGCGATTTGAGGGAGTTGACGCCAAAACCGGCGGTGGCCCCGTAATCCTTGATCTGTTTGCCGTTGATCTGAAGGTAGCTGTTTTCATAGTACACCCCCGCCTGAAGATAGCTAAGCTCTACGCGGGTCTTGTAGAAGCTCTTTTGTTTGCTCACCTCGAATCCGATCGAACCCCGTTGCGAGCTGGTGATGGCGTATCCCTGGCCCTCGTAGGCGTTGACCCCCGCGACGCCGTTCCAGTTCTGATAGCGGTAGTCGGCCACAAACGTATATCGCTGTTTGTTGGTCAGCGCTATCCCTACCCCCCATGCTTCGGGCAGATACATATAACCCTCCTGGTTCTGGATATACTGAAGGGTAACCGAGTCGTTGTTGATAACCTGTTTGGTGCTGGCGGCAAGCAGTGAGGCCTTTTGGCTATAGGTACCTCCGACGCTGTAGTTCCAGTTCTTGCCTACCCGGCCATAGAGCTGCATGCCATAGGTAACATAGAGGTTATTCAGATTGGTGTTGTTGGTAGTGGAGACGAGGGTCGAGCCGATGCCGGAAGACTGGATGATATCGTTCTGGTTCAACTGGCCAAAAATGTACGATGCATCGACGCCGATGGACAAATGATGGAAGAATTCATAGGAATTGGCCCAATAGGCCCGATTGACGCTCCCGTGACCCTGATAGTAGTGATCGGCGATCTGGATCGTCGTGCCGGCAATATTATAGGGGACGGAAAATTCGTAGTTCTGCGTGCTGTAGGGCAAAATGCCGATGCTTGAACCCCAGTGATGGGTGAGTTTGATCCCCAGGATGAGTTTGCGGAAGGTGATATCCGCGGACTCGGTGCTGGCCACATTGACCTGCGAGCCCGCATAGGTGATATATTGGCCGCGCAGGGCTGTCTCCATTGTGAAATACTGGTCGGTCAGCCCGCTAAAACTCGCCGGATTGTTGTTGATGAGAAAGCGATTTGAACGATAGGCGATACCGGTACCTGCGAGGCCGGTGGTTCGGTTGTAGAATCCTTCATCGAGGGTGCCGAGGCCGAGCTGCGAGTAGGGGAGGTTATTGTTCTGGGCCATCAAGCTAAATGAAGAAACGGCGAGCGCAGCGATCAGGAGGAAATGTTTCATCAGTTAGTTATTGGTGGGGGTAAAGAGATATATAATAGACGCTCAGGATAATTCTTTGTTGGGTGGGGAAACTCTGATCGGCGATGGCGAGGCGCTGCCACCTGGTGAGGTTGGCCGGGCTGGAAATGCTGAGCATCAGACCGACCTGGTTGGCGCCGGGCGCGGTATTGTTGATCTGGGTCGCCACAAAATTCGTTACGTCGTACGAATAGGTACTCTGAAGCGGAGCCAGATAGTTTGGCGTAAGATTTCCGGTCTGTTGGGCGCCAGTCGTGGACGAGAGGATGGCGCCTCCGAGCTGGTTATGCAGATCCGTGCGGTAGATGCCGATCTGCGGCGGCAGGGTCCAGGTCGTACTAAAGCTACCGGCGATCGGGACGACGGTAAGCTGTGCCCGAAGAAGCCCGATATAATCCGGTCGCTGGGAAATAGCGCTAAGATAAGGGAAGGTCAGTTTAGTCGTCAGACCGAGCATATTGTCCACATAAGACGCGTTGCCGGTCAGGCTGGATGGTGTGGACGGCGGCGGCTGGGTGACGCTGGTGGGCGTTACCAGGTTGGCCAGCGGGCTGCCGCTACGGTCGTTGGTGATATAGTTCCATTGTGTCGACGGCGTATACAGGATAAAGTCGATCGATTTGCCTTTGGATACACCGTTGGTGTTCTCGCGGTAGTAAACGCGCATCATGCAACTGTCGAAAAAGCCGTACATGGCGCCGCCCGGCGATCCGGCGCCGGGGGTTATACAGATGCCCTTGAACCAGTTCAAAAAGGTCGAGAGCGTGGTCAGCGTGTCCGACTTATTGTAGGCCATATTATAAAGCTGCTGGCCTATGGCGTCGTCCATGCGGATCTTGACGGTATCACCGGCGTTCTGGCTGGTATAAGGCAGATTCGGAGCGATCGTAACGGTAGTGGATCCCAGCGAAGGCCCGAGCGGGAGGTATTGGTTGCTAAACCAGCCGTTCGAATAGGAAGGCAGCTGATAAAGCGTATCGACAACCTGGTGCACTTCAAACGATTGGGGGAGCGTCGTATCACCGTAGAATGGGTTGGATTTCCGGAAAAAAAGGGTCATGCCGATCGAATCATAGGCATCCCGTTGCGGGTCGAGGGCCGGCAGGAAGGATGGCGGGCGCAGCTGCAGATAGGCCTGTGAAGTCACCTGGCCCATATAGGCATCCCTGTACGTACCCACTTGCAGGTAGCTGGTGGAGGCAGAGGCTACCGAATCCACATAAACAGTGGAAAGCAGCACCGTGCTGGAATCGACAACGACAATATTGGCGCTGTTGTTGTCGGTAACGTTGGAGGATCCGAATTGACCGAGGTTTGGCTGTTTTTCGCAGCTGGTAAGGAAAGTGAACGCCAGAATGAAGGAAGAAAGAATAAGCAGTTCTTTTCGCAGGTAATGATGTATGATAGTCATGCTGGTTTTCTTGTTCAATCAAAGCCAGGGCTAACCGGGCGAAGCGCGATCCAGGCACCCTCCCAGGCTAATTTTTGCAATATTAGGGGCCTGAGTTGTTACTATTTTGTTACTATGTATTAATAGCCATAAAAAAACGACTAATCCTAGCTTTTTATATACAAATCTAATTACCTTTGGGCCCGCTTTTCCGGCATCAAGCGGGGGGTGAAACTCGTTATTACCCCTTAAATTTCAGGAGGATATAATATCTCTGCCGGAACGTTCGCCGCCGGTGTATCCGCGAAGCGGGATGAATTCGGAATTGGTATATGAAATAATGAAAATAGTCTATTAAATATGGCTGAAAATACATTTTAACGAATTTCCTACAATGACTTCAAATACTTTAGCGAAAAATTAAACAAAAAATATGAAGCGGATCAACATTACTTTGTTCGCAATAATGTTACTGGCTATCTTGTTTTCTTGCACCAGAACTAACTTAAACTACACCCAGAGTGGGAACTGGGTAAGCCGCGCGACCTTTCAGGGTGTGGCTATGGGCGCGGGGGCGTGCTTTGTCGTGAATGACGTCGCCTATGTCGGGACGGGGATCAACCCGCTGACTCCCAATGTCAAACTGACTTCGATGTTCAGATATACCTCTGCCAAGATCCCTGGCACGCCATACGGGTACGATAGCGCATACGGTACCTGGGCGCAGATTACCGATTTCCCCGGCCAGGCGCGGAGCAATGCGGTCGGTTTTTCGATCGGAAATACGGGTTATATCGGCGGCGGATTGGCCAATGACGGGTTCACTCCTTTAAATGATTATTACGCGTATACTCCGGGGGCAGGCTGGATACAGATCGATTCGCTGGTGGACCAGTTCGGAGACAGCCATCCGCGTTATGATGCGGTTGCCTTTAGTTTTGATACGACGGCCTATGTGCTGACGGGGACCGATAACTACAACTATTTCAACGACATCTACCGTTATAGCCCGACCACCAACACCTGGATCGCCCTGCCGGCAATGCCCGGTTCCAAGCGGTCGGGCGCCATCACCTGGGTTTATAAGGGTCAGGGCTATCTGCTGACCGGGTATACGAACGGTTCCAAATGGGCCAGCGGCACCCAGTGTTACGATATGTGGCGGTTCAATCCCGGGGCCGACACTTCCTGGACGCGGATGCACGACATTTTCAACACGAATGCCGGTACATTCGACGACGGCTATACAAATATCATCCGGACCCATGGGGTCGGCTTCATCGAGCTCGGAACGTCGATCGGAGACAAGGGTTATGTGACACTGGGGTCGTTGAACAACGGCGATGTAACCTTCACCTGGGAATATGATTTCGCCACCGACCTCTGGACGGAGAAAACGCCTTATGAAGGAACGGCCAGAACGGGCGCTGTCGCTTTCTCGCTGCAGAATCAGACCCGGGGCTTTGTAGCTACCGGTTTGAACCAGGGTTCTACCGCGGCATTTTCGGATTGTGAAGAGTTCTTCCCGCAACAGGTGTACAATCAATATGACTAATACCGGCGCCTTTTTTCGGAAGTGGGGCTTATCCCTCGCGATGTTGCTTGCGATCATTGTCGCCATCGCGATCGGGTTGTACCGGCGGTCGAGATGGAAAAAGGATCATGTGCTGGTCGAGCTGAGGGCGATACAAACTCCGTTAGGTTGGGGCTACGACATTTTGACGAATGGTCATCCGTACATCCATCAGAACGTCATTCCAGATATAAGGGGCCAGCATGGATTTCAGTCGAAGGAAGAGGCGCTGGCGGTGGGACAGAAAGTATATGACCGGCTTGTAGCGAACCAAATCCCGGTCGTGTCCATCGATGAGATGCGAGCGCTGCATGTGCGACTTCCGGAGGATTCAACGGATACAAATCAACTTATCAAGAAATAGGTATGAAGCGAATTAATTACATATTATTTGTGCTGTTGCTGGTCAGCATCGTGTTCAGCTGTACCAGGACCAACCTGGACTATACGCAAAACGGGAACTGGGCGAGCCGGACGACGTTTGGCGGCACCAACGGCATTGGTGTCGGATATGCGGCATCCTTTGTCATCGGCAACAACGCATACGTTGGAACGGGGGTGAATCCGCAGTTCCCCGCTCAAAAATTGCAGGCGTTTTGGATGTACACACCCGGAACGGTCGGGACGGGAGCCGGGGCTGTCGACAGTCCGGCTGCCCAGGGGACCTGGACGGCGATTGCGAATTTCCCCGGAAGTCCGCGTAGCAATGCCATAGGGTTTTCGGCCGGAGGCCAGGGTTATGTCGGAACGGGGCTTGCCAACGACGGGATAACGGTCTACGCCGATTTCTGGGCCTTCAATCCCGGCAGCGGGACATGGACGCAGGTAGATTCGCTCTCCGATGCGAACGGATCTTATGGACGGTATGATGCGGCGGCGTTCAGCTTCGATTCTGTGGGTTTTGTCATGACGGGCACGGATGGATTCAATTACTTCGGCGATGTCTGGAAGTTCAGTCCGGCGACCGGGCAGTGGGTTAAACAAAACAATTTCCCCGGTAACCAGCGTTCCGGCGCGTCCACCTTTATGTACCAGGGGCAGGGCTATATCGTGGCAGGGCATACGCCGAATACCCGTTGGGCGAGCAGCAATCTCGCCTATGACTTCTGGCGGTTCAACCCCAACGCGGTCAACCCGGAAATAACCTGGATCCGGATGCGGGATATATACAATACCAGCGCGGGTACCTACGATGACGGGTATTCGAATATTATCCGCACCAACGGCGCTGCTTTTGTGATCACGGGAACGGTCGGTGGCGACAAGGCGTACATCACGTGCGGCGCGAACAGCAGCACGGATATCAACTTCACGTGGGAATACGATCTTGCTTCGGACACCTGGGCGCAGAAGGCGCCCTTCAAGGGCACGGACCGTACGGGCGCTGTGGGTTTGACGGTACAGAATCGCGGCTTCGTGACATGCGGCCTGAATGCGGGTGCGCAGGCGTCTTATACGGATTGTTACGAATTCTTCCCGGATATGGTATATAACCCGTATGATTGACCCGCCTCGAAGTCAGGTGCCGTGGAGGAACTGGCTTTGGATATAGTCGACGACGTCGACGAGATCATTGCTTTCCTGGTAGACTTTCAGCTGGCGGTCGGCGCCGGTACCGTTCTCGAGGATCTTCCCGGCGTAATGGGCTTCCTGGCGGCTGTTGAGGGGATCGAGGACGTCGTCGACGAATTCAAGGAGCTCATAAATAAGCACGCGGGTATTCACCTCTTCTTCCTTCCCGAAGTCGATCAGATGGCCGTCGACGCCGTAGCGGCTGGCGCGCCACTTATTCTCATTGATGAGGGCCCGGGAATATTGGATAAAGTTCATGTTGCGGGAACGCAGTTTGTAGATCTTCGCGCAAACGGCCTGGAACAGCGCGGCGATGCATATGGTCTCGTCGACCGTCATGGGTACGTCGCAGATGCGGAACTCCACGGTATTGAAGAAGGGGTGGACGCGAAGGTCCCACCAGATCTTTTTGGCGTTGTCGATACTGTTCGTTTTGACGAGCAGTTTGACGAAATTGTCGTAAGCCTCAATGCTTTCGAAGAAGTCCGGGATGCCCGTGCGGGGAAACTTATCGAAGACCTTTGTGCGGTAGGATTTGTACCCGGTCTTGCGGCCCTCCCAGAAGGGTGAATTTGTGCTAAGGGCGTAGATGTGCGGCAGAAAGTACCGGGTCGAGTTGGCAATATGGTTAGCCATTTGGCGGGTCTCCATGCCGACGTGCACATGGAGGCCAAAGATGAGATTGCTCCGGGCCGCTTCCTGCAGTTCGTTTACGATCTCATTGTAGCGCGCGTGGTCGGTGATGAGCTGACTTTCCCAGTGGCTGAACGGATGGGTGCCGGAGGCGCCCACGCGAAGACCGATGTCGGTGGCGATCTGTGAGATCGTCTTCCGGAGGGTGGAGATATCCTTGCGGGCTTCATGGACGTCACGGCAGATATCGGTGCCCACTTCGACGACGGCCTGGTGCATTTCGGCCTTAACCTTGTCTTTGATCATTTTCTGGCCTTCGATGACGATGCGTTGCTCGTGGCTTTTCAGTTCCCTGCTATTGGGGTCGATGACCATATACTCTTCTTCTATCCCCAGGGTAAAATTGCTGTAATTGATATCGGCCATGGCTCGGTGTTTTAACTCGATGGGCTTAATGTATGGTACTCTTTTTCAGGTATTCGCCCCAGGTGAGGTTGTCTTTGCCTTCCTGGCTTGTCAGCGCCCGTTCGATGGCATAGTCGGCCGAAGTCTCCACGACCCAGTTGAAGTTGTCATCGCCGACGCTGGATTTCTCGGCATCGGGGGCGGGGTTGCAAAAATCGATCGCGTATGGGATGCCGTCGCGGACTGCAAGCTCGACGGTATTGAAATCGTAGCCCAGCAGCCGGTTGATCCGGAGGACGATCTCTTCCATTTCCTGCAGCCTTTCGGCGGAAGGATGAAAGTCTGCCTGATAGCGAAGATGATGCGGATTACGCGGTTCATAGGACATAATGCGGACGTATTTGCCGCCGATGCAGTAGCAGCGATAGTACTCACTGAATACAATTTCTTCCTGTAACAGCATAACGAGCTGGCCGGTCTCGGCATGCTTTTGATAGAATTCCTCCGCGTGGTGCAGTTTATAGACGTTCTTCCAGCCTCCGCCTGCAAAGGGCTTCATATACGCGGGGAAACCGACATACGTGAAGATACCATGCCAGTCCAATGGATAGGCCAGGTTGGAGAAGGATTGGTCACTGGTGTCGGGAGGCAGTTCGCGGCTTGGCAGCAAAACGGTTTTTGGAACGGGGATGCCGTTTCGCGTAGCGAGGCAGTTGTTAAAAAACTTCTCGTCCGCGCTCCACCAGAACGGGTTATTGATCACCGCGGCACCGGTAAGGGCGGCGTTTTTGAGATAGGCGCGATAGAACGGTACGTCCTGCGAGATGCGGTCGATGATAACGGCATAATGATCCGAATCTCCCTGGACCACCTTGTCGATCCGCACCGGTTCGGCGACGATGCCGGGGATATTGCGGCGGTTTACCGCTTCGATAAAGGCCATCGGGAAGCTGCGTTCTTTGCCAAAGAGAATCCCTATTTTTTTGGGGTTGCTCATATAAATGTTGTTTTTTTGTCGATTGTAGTTCAGGGTGGCGGTGGATGGAATCAGGTCGGATTTCAGGGCAGCATGGACAGGTAGTAGGGAAACATTTCTTTCCAGACCGGCCAGTCGTGGTCGCGGCCCGCGCGGATATCGAGCTGATGGTGGATGCCTTTGGACAGCAGCAGCCGGCTCATGGATTCGTTTTGGCCCCGGCAGATGTCGTGGTCGGCGGTCCCCAATACGATCATCATGCTCCAGAGGGCAGGATCCGTGTCGTTGGGGATAAAATCGACCGGGTTGTTGAAATATACGTTGTCGTCATAATAGCCGTCGGTAAAGGAGCGGATATCGAAGACGCCGCTCATGGAGAAGCAATGCGAGGTGAATGCCGGATGGCGGAAGGCAAAATTGGCGGCATGATAGCCACCGAAGCTGCAACCCGCGGTAGCAATCCGGGTGCGGCCCGTTTCGCGAACCGCGCGGGTTACGACCTCATCGAGGATGAGCCGGTCGTAGAGAGTCTGGTTGTGGGCACGTTCCGAAGGCGGCACCGCTTTATTATACCAGCTCCAGGCATCGAGGCTGTCGGGGCAATAGATCTTTACTCTTCCGTTCTCGAGGAACCACCGGGCAGTCTCGATGAGGCCCATATCCTTATTTTGGTAATAACTGCCTTTTGATGTCGGGAAAAGGATCAGGGGGTAACCGGCATAGCCGAATACGAGCATTTCAAACTCCCGGTGGATAACGGGCGAGTACCATTTATGATATTCTTCGTTCAAATCCATAGTAGGGGTGGATATCAAACCTACTGAAAAAAAGTCACGTGACAATGAGGTAGACTTTTTCGTTATTTTTGACGTTTACTGGTTATGAGAATGAGCTCTACATGTATCAGACAGGAATGTATGGCCCTGGAATCGGAGTATTTGGCCAGAACGGTGATGGTCGATTTTTATCTGTCGGGGGCCGGGCGGCGTGGAATGGGGATGAACGGAAACGGTATCGGCATCGATGACGTGGCGCCGGAAACCAGCTTGTTGTTGATCAATGACGGGCAGGAGCTCGGCCGGATGGGTTTGGCGGGTATCCTGGAAGAGTTGGATGGGCGGGGAGGCCTCGGGCCGTTGTTGTGTGTGGGCATTCATGCGGGGGCTGCGAGGAAAATGGAATACGGCACGGCGGGACGGGCCGACTACCAGGGATGGGGAAAACTGGCGGGGGCGTATAGCCGTTTTGTGATGGAAGAACTGATCCCGGCTGTCCGGCTCAGATATGGGGTTGCATCGTTCAAAGAAAAGGCGTTTGCCGGCTTTTCCCTTGGAGCATTGAGTGCGATGGATATCGTCTGGCGAAACCCCCGGGAGTTTGCAAGGGTGGGTTGCTTCTCCGGGAGCTTCTGGTGGCGGACAAAAGACAAAAGCGACCCCGCTTACGATGAGGCCCGGGACAGGATAATGCATGAGGAGGTGAGAAAGGGAGGGTACTATCCCTGGCTGAAGTTCTTTTTCGAATGCGGGACAGCGGACGAACAGGAGGACCGGAATCATAATGGTGTTATCGATTCGATCGACGATACGCAGGACCTGATCGCCGAGTTGGTTCGGAAAGGATATGACGGCGCGTCGGCGATACGGTATCTGGAGATTGCTGACGGCAAGCATGATGTAGAGACGTGGGCGCGGGCCATGCCGGCGTTTTTGTTGTGGGGATGGGGAAAATAAGGGCAAGCCTTTTGCATATGTGAAAGAAAGCGGACATTGATCAAATTTACATTGCTCCTGGCGCTGATGATGCTTGCCCGGAACGTTATCCACGCGCAGGCCGGCAATGGGCAGTATGATTTCGGCGATCTGCTGCGGGCTGTCCTGCATCCGGGAAAGCGAGCGGATTCGCTACACAACCCTTCCGGAATCACGGTAGTCCCCAACGTTGCCGCCAATCCCACGATCGGGGCGCAGGCTGGAATCAAGGCAGTGGCGGGCAGAAAATTGGGGAACGATCCCCGGACGCTGTTTTCGATTGCGGCAACTTCGGCTTCCATTACAACGAAGGGGATCATCTACTTTTATGTAAATCACAACCTCTTTACTTCCGGCAACAAGTGGAATTTGCAGGGTAATCTCGTCGTCGCAAGAACGGTTACGCCGGACGAGGGTTTTGGCATCGGCGCACCGTGGAAGGGCGGAAGCCCTGCAGACTCGGTGCTGGCGGACCCGACGCACAAGACTTATGTGATCCGGTCCATTTACTATAATTTCAGGGAGAAGGCATATAAGAATATAGCCCCGAGCTTGTTCGTGGGTGCCGGGATGTCCTTCGAGATCCGGCGGAGTATTCAACGGTCCGACACAACCAATAACGCTTCACCCTCCAGCGTCTACGATAACCGGTATGGGTTTCCGCAGGATCGTTATTCGTCAAACGGGTTTCTCTTTAATGTGGAATATATCACCAGGGACAATCCCAACCGGCCTTACCGGGGTGTCTATGCGGATGTCGGGTTCAGGCTCAATCAGACCTGGATAGGGAGCACCCGAAACTCGGCGCAGGTGACCACCGATTTCAGAAAGTATTTCAGTTTGTCCCATGCAAGTCCGGAAATGGTGCTCGCGTTCTGGAACTGGGGTTCCTATCTTCTCGGGGGTGCGATACCGTATTTCGAGCTGCCGGGAACCGGCAGGGACGGGACTTTCCGAAGCGGAAGGGGATATACCTCCCAATATTTCAAGGGAACGCAATTCAACGATACGGAAGGAGAATTTCGGTTCCCGATCCTGGCTAACAAATTTCTAAGCGGTGTCGTTTTTGGCAATTTGCAAACGGGCAACGATGATCACGGCACAACGATCTTCCAGGTATTCCAGCCGGGGTATGGCGGTGGGCTGAGGGTGTTGTTCAATAAAGCCACCCGGACCAACCTGGCGCTGGACTATGCCTGGGGTAAATTTGGCAGCAAAGGTTTTTTTCTAAACCTCAATGAGTCATTTTGAAAAAAGGAGGGCGGCCCGACTCGGGCCGCCCTCCGTTCGTTATTGCGGGCCGATCATTGGACGTAAACGGTCTTGGTCTTTTGTCCTCCGTCGCTGATGGTCAGGCTGGACGGCAACTCGCTGCTCAGGCTCAGCTGATACTGGAATGTCGCCGAGATCGTGAGTTTGGTCTTGGTAGGTACTTCCGTAGCGCCGATCAGCGGGATCGTCGCGGTCCAGGGAAAAAGGCCCGCACTGTCGGCTCCGGCTACGTATTTGACTTTTATATTAGAAGTGGAGCTGCCGTAATTGTATACGGTCGATGCTCCGTTAGCGGTATAGCTCGCGGACATATAGACGTAAACCGCTTTGCTGGTGTCGGAAAGCGTGCCGGCAGCGTTGAGCCATACGGTATCGCCGATGTTAACGGTATCGGCAGTGTGCTTTAGCGACGAGACCGCGAAGATCTTTGACGGTGTTGCCAGGGTCGGCAGGAACTGGTGTTTGGCACAGCCGAATGCCGCGGCGGTGATCAGGACGACCAGGGTTATGAGAATTTTGTTGCGCATAATTATTTTTTTTCAGTTTAGTTAAACGTATACCGAACGCCGATCTGCATGGCCCAACGCGAGCTGGTGCCGGTGCTGTTGGCGAAGCTGTTCACTTGCGGGATCAGGTTGGTCGGGTCCTGATATGGGAAGGAGAACAGCGGAGTTTTGCCATCGGCCGCCATGCCTTCAAAGCGGAGGAAGCTCGAGTTAATGGGCGTCTTGATGATACCCCAGTTCCGGTCGAGGAAGTTGCCGACGTTCAGCATATCCATCGTTACGCTAAGCATGTGTCTGTCCGGGTCGCCTTTCTTACCCATAAAGGTGAAGATGTCTTCTTCGAGGTGCAGGTCCATATGTTTCCACCAGGGATATACAACCGAGTTAGCCTGCGCATACTGGCCGATATGGTGGTAGAGATAGTGGTCCTGCTGGATGAAGTTATTCAGCTGCGTCCACATCTGTGCGGACGTGCGCGGATCGGCGGCGGTACCGCTGGTGATACCGGCCCCTGTGGCCTTGTTGTAGGAGCCGACGTCGATCAGGTTGATCTCGGAGGAGTTCCGCGGGATATAGATCAGGTCATTATTCGCATTGCCGTCACCGTTGAGGTCGCCGCTATAGGTGTAGGAGGTGTTGCCGGCGGGTACGGCCTCAAATACGATGCCGATGATCGTTGCGAAGTGTTTCGCGTATTCGAATTTGTAGTTGGCGTTGGCAATGACGCGCTGCGGCTGATACCACTGGGGACGGGAGAGGGTAGGCGCGTTGGGGTCGGTATTGGCGACGGCGCGGGCGGCCCATAGCGTGCCGGCCGTGCTACCGTTCTCCATAATGGTCCTGGAGTCTTGATATATATAAGCAAGGCTGGCGCTGAAGTTGCGGATATTTTTCTGGATGCGGATCGACGAGTACCAGGAGTAACCCTTGCTGTTATTCTTCAGCACGATTACGTTCCCAAGGTTTGGCGCGGTCAGGCTTGTGCCTTTATAGTAGTAGGCATTGCTACCGGTAGTCGCCGTCTGGTAACGGAAACGCTGATCGGGCCCGTTGGCGATCTGGAACTCGTTGGTCTCGTTCAGATTTGCGTTTTGCATGTAGGTCGCGTTGATCATCTTGGTATACGACCCTTCGACCGTGATCACCCAGTTGTCGGGAAGCTTCCGGTCGATACCGAGGCTGGTCCGCAGTTCGGTAGGATATTTAAAGCTCTTGTCGGTTACGTCGACGCTATAACCAAACGGTGTGGAGGTCTGGCTCTGGCCGGTGTTGGTCAGGTAATTGTTGAGACCACCCTGGGCCGTGGGGAAGAACGGAATGGCCGCGGGCGCATTCTTGGTGCCGCCTTCGGTGAATGAACCGAGCTGTACGCCGTTGTTGGCGGCCTGGTTCTCCAGCCAAACGAAAGGCGGAGCGCCTTCGAAGACCCCGGCGCCGCCGCGGATCTGCCAGGTACGGTCACCCGTGGGGTCCCAGTTGAAACCGACGCGCGGAGAGACAACGAGGAAGCTTTCCGGCGCTTTACCGACGTTGTAACTAACGCCATCAGCGAATGTCAGCTGGTCAAAATTGGGATTGTCGGTGAATTTGTTCTGGTAAGTGGTGTAGTCGAGACGGACGCCATAGGTCAGGGTGAAGGTCGGGGTTACGCGGAATTTGTCCTGGGCGAAAAGGCTCAGGTTGGTCGCACCGGCATATGCCCAGGGGAAGGCCCCGCCTTTCAGCGTCGAGTAGTCCTGACCGTATGTGACCGCGGGTCCACCCGAGAGGAAGGCGTTGAAGGAAGCAAACTCATAGGCGCCCTGGAAGCCCGGGGCAAATGCGTTCTGGTATTTCTTGTAAGAGTTCTGGGTACCGAAGGTCAGCTCATGGGCGCCTTTGAAATAGCTGAAGATATCGGTCAGCTGGTAGGAATCCATGAAGAGCTTGTTATTGTAGGTAAACGGCTCGAAACCAAAGGTGGTTACTACGTTCCCGCCATTGAGACCGCCGTTGGCGAGAATATCGACCAGCGGGAAGTCGGGGGAGCCAGATGCCGGTGAACGGAAGTCACGCTCTTTTGTATAACCGACCTGGAGTTTGTTGGAGGCCGAGTTACCGAATCGGGTGTTGAGCTCGGCGATATAAATGTCGAGGTCATTATTGATCCGGTAGCCGGCGCCGCTAAAGGGCATGGCGAGGTTGCCGGGCTGCTGACCGGGGAGGAAGCCCTGGCCGCCAAGGGACCGGCTGGTGCTTGGGAATTGGTCGGCATATGACTTGAGGTAGTTGTATTTTACCGTCAGGACATTCGACGCGTTGATGTTGAAGTCGAGGCGGGCGTTGACCTTATAGCTGTTCGTCTTGAAGGTATAGCCTTGCCAGGTGCCGGGGTTATAGTTGTATTGAGAAATGAGGTACTGTTTAAGTTGGCCGAGCGAGTCGGCGCTAGCCTGCGAAACGCTGCCCGGTGTAACCGGGTGGGTGGCGTCGCTGGCGATGTATGGTGTTGCAGGAGCGCTTTGGAGGTCTTGCTCGGCATTGATGAAGAAGAACAGTTTGTTCGGGATGAACGCGCCGCCGAGGCTGCCCCCCAATACATTATAGGTAAACGGGCTTTTAGCGACAACGGCATCTTCGACCTTATAGCCCTGGGTGCCGGGGCCTTTTATATAGTCGTAGACGGTTCCGCGGAATTTGTTGGTCCCCTGGCGGGTCACCGAGTTGATACCGGCGCCGGTGAAACCGCCTTGTCTTACATCGTAGGGAGAGATGTTGACCTGGATCTGGTCGATGGCGTCCAGCGCGATAGGCTGGGCGTTCGCCTGGCCGCCGAGGGTGCTGGAAAGGCCGAAGGAGTTGTTGAAGTCGGCGCCGTCAACGGTTACGTTGTTCTCACCGGGGTTAGTGCCGGCAAAGCTAAGGCCGTTTGAGCTCGGCTCCAGCCGCGTGAAGTCCTGGATAGACCGGGATACCGTAGGCAACTGTTCGAGTTGTGCGCGGGTGACGATCTCCTGGGTGCCGGTGTGGGCGTTGTTGAATATCTTGTTCTGGCGCGCGGCAGAAACTATGGTTGCTGCCAATTCCTTCGCTTCGGGTATGAGCGTGAAGTCCCCGTAGAAGTCCTGACCGAGGACGAGGGTGATGTTGTCCTGGGTTTCTGTTTTGAAGCCAACATAAGTTACCGTGATGGTGTAGGGGCCGCCGACCCGCAGACCGGGGAGGTTATAGTGGCCGTCTTTGCGGGTTGTCGTGGTGTACTTTGTTCCCGTCGGGGTGTGCAGGGCAACCACCGTAGCGCCACCGAGCGGAGCTTTCGAGTCGGTGACAACCGTTCCCTGGATTCCGGAGGTCGTCTCCTGGGCAAAGGTCCAGGCAACGGAAAGGATAGTGATTGCTGATAAGAGCAGTCGTTTTATCATATAAAGTGGTTTTGCAGTTTGTATTCAGTATTTGTTAGGCGGGTGCAAAGAAACTAACTATCCGGGTACGAATCGTTTACATGGCCGTTATGAAATCATTAACAGATGGCAGCAGGTGGCAAATGTATTATTTATATAATTATAACAAATCGACCCTGATATTTTGTGAAAAAAAAGGATCTCACATTAAAAATTTGTAGATATTAAGTTGATTTTTAATCAAACTGGGGGTTGATGGCTTCAAAAAGGTAAAAAGAAAGCGAAATGGCGCGTTATGCTGCACGGTAACTTTTTCTTAATATCCGGCTGACCGTTCGCTAATGTTTTGCGGGATTGGCCGGGTGCGGCCGAAGGCCGCCTTCGCTGAAGCTACGGCCTCCGCCAAGGCTTTGGCGGTCAAGACGGCGGCCGAAGGCATCCGGGGCTAACATTCCGACGTTTAAATTGTTAATTTTGCAATACCGGGAGATCCGGGCTAAAAACCAATCGCATGTTATCGAGTATTGAGGGCGCTATTGAAGATATTAAGCAGGGTAAGCTGGTGATCGTGGTGGATGACGAGGATCGGGAGAACGAGGGTGATTTTATCACCGCGGCGCGGAAGGTTACGCCGGAAACGATCAACTTCATGAGCAAACACGGACGGGGGCTCATCTGTGCTCCGCTGGTGGAGGAGCGTTGCGACGAGCTGGGTTTGGGGTTGATGGTCAACAATAACACCGCGCTTCATGAGACGGCGTTCACGGTCTCTGTCGATTTGCTCGGCCATGGCTGCACAACCGGGATCTCGGCGCATGACCGGGCCAAGACGGTGCAGGCGCTGATCGACCCGGCGACGAAGCCGGAGGATCTGGGAAGGCCGGGTCATATTTTCCCTTTACGCGCAAAGCGCGGGGGCGTGTTGCGGCGGGCGGGTCATACCGAAGCGACGATCGATCTGGCGCGTCTGGCGGGTTTTGAGCCGGCGGGCGTTTTGGTTGAGATCATGAACGAGGATGGGACGATGGCGCGGATGCCGCAGCTTGTCGAGATCGCCGCGCGGTTCGGGCTGAAGATCATTTCGATAAAGGACCTGATCGAATTTCGGTTGAAGACGGATTCGCTGATCGAAGAGATCGTGCGGGTAGACATGCCGACCAAATACGGTCATTTCAAGCTGATCGCGTTCAATGAGAAGAATACGAACAACGAGCATTTGGCATTGATCAAGGGAGAATGGAAACCGGAGGAGCCGGTGCTTGTGCGGGTTCATTCCTCCTGTTTTACGGGGGACATTCTGGGGTCCTTCCGGTGTGACTGCGGCGAGCAGTTGCATGCGGCCATGCAAATGGTGGAGGCGGAAGGGCGGGGGGTGATCCTCTATATGAACCAGGAGGGGCGGGGAATCGGTTTGTTGAACAAACTTCGGGCGTACAAGCTGCAGGAAGAAGGGCTCGATACCGTGGAGGCGAATCTCCATCTTGGTTTTCCGATGGATAAGCGGGACTACGGGGTTGGTGCGCAGATCTTGCGGTATCTGGGGGTAACGAAACTGCGCTTGATCAGCAATAATCCACGGAAGCGCGCGGGGTTGCTGGGGTATGGACTGGAGATCGTCGAGTCGGTGCCGGTAGAGGTTCGGCCGAACCCCCATAATGAGCGATATCTCGAGACGAAGCGCGATAAGCTGGGGCATGAAATCCTGAAAAAAGAGGCCCGCCTTCGCTGAAGCTACCGCCTGCGACAAGGCTTCCGCCTGCGCTGAAGCTACCGCCTGCGCCAAGGCTTCCGCCTCTGCCAAGGCTTTTGGGGGATAAATCGTCGGTCAAGACGGCGGCTGAAGGGGGTTAATTTTCCGGTTTGGCGGAATCGGCGGTACCGGCGGTATTTTCTTCCTTTGGCGCGAGTGCGTCTTTTTGCTGTGCCGTCACCTTTGGCACCTTTTTCTTTTTCTTCTTTTTAAATAGTTCGTCGATGCGGTCGAAGTCCCGATGGTAGGAGAGGCCGGCCCCGGAACTGTTCAGGTTATGGTTTGCGGACAAATAGTTATATGAGTCGCGATAGAACAAGGTGAGGGAGACGCGGCCGTCCGCGGTGATCTTATAGGCCGCGTTGATATCGGGCAGAAATTGGAAAGCGGCGGCCTGCTCCTGAGCGGTGGACATTCCAAAATCGAAGGCGCTGCCGATATTCAGCGTCAGCTTTTCATTCATGAAACTCTTTGCAACCGAAAAATTCAGGTTGGTGCGGTCGTAGGTCAGACCGGTCTGGGCTTCCGTCGGAACGACGTTGCTCCCGTTGTACACGGTCGGCATAAAGTTCACCTGCAGGCTTTTATCCTTGAATACCCGCTGCAGCACCGAGGAGACCTGCTTCCGGAAGGCGTTGGACAGGATGCCGGATATGCTATTGACCACCACGTTGGCGCCGATTTGCGTGGGGTCGAAAACGGCAGTGGTATTGGACAGTGGCACAAAGCTATTCAGCACGACAAGGCAGGAGACCTGCTTATTCAATTCACCGGGATCGCTCTGGATCTTCTGGATAAGAGAGACCGCGTCCTGGTCATTCTTTAGCGGGCTATTATCCGGCAGGTCGATCTGGAACGAGATGTCCGGAGACAGGAGGCTTTTCTTTAGGGTAGCGGTTACCAGGATGTCGCCGCGATAGTGCAGCACGTTTTGGCTATTGACGAATACACCGCCTCCCCCGGTGGAGGAGATTCCGAGGTCGCTGAATTGTACGTTTTGCGCGGTATATACCGCCTGGATGTTGATGTTTGCATCATATGGGTTGCCGGTCCACTGGATGAAGTTGCCGACGCCTTCCTTAAGCACAAAGGGCTTGTGGATAAATGTCTGAAACGTGAAAATGTATGATCCCCGATCTATTTCGTAACGGCCGTTAAGGGTCAGGTCCTGGGTACTGCCGATCGTCATGACGAGGTTGCCCCGGCCGTTGGTCTTTATGATATCGCCGCTTAGCGGATCAAGGATCATGTAGATATTAGCATAGTTGTTCGCGTCCACATTGAGGGTCACGAAGAGATTGCTGCTCTTTTTGTCCGGGGACTTCTTATTGATCTCCGTCCCGTATACCTTCCACTGGAGGAAGTCGGCTTCGCCGCTTTCGCGGGTAACGGAGGGGGGTAAATAGATGTTCGAACTGTCGGTGGGAGCGCCCTTGATATCCATGCGCATGTTGCTTTCCGGCCCCGTCAGGGTGACACGCGCTTTGCCGATGACGGTGCCGAAGAACTGGTTGTTGTCGGTCGCTTTTGTGTCGAGCAGCAGGAGGCGATTCGTATTCAGCTCGAAATCGTAGCCCAGGTCGTTAAAGGCATGATGGAACAGGCGGCCGCGGAGGAGGTCGGCGGTGTGACCGAAACTGTCTTTTGCCTGGAGCGTGCCGAAGTCAATGGTATCCTTTTTGAATTGGATCGTGGCGGTAGGGATCTTGTAGGTGCATTGGGTGTAAGCGACCTTGAGGCTTGCGTCGCGGAGGTTGACCGTACCGAGGTAAAGCAGGTGCGAAGCAGGTCCGGCAATATGGAGTTTGCCCGTCACCGTGCCGGTCAGGTTGGTAAAGACGCCGTTCAGGTATTTTTCGAGCAGATCGATCTTCATTTCGGCGACATCGGTGGTAATGTCGATGGGCGAAGCGGCGGCACTGTCCTTGGTATGGATAACCGCCGTACCGTTGAACCGGTAGTTAAGATTGTCCGAGTGTACGGTTGCATGGACTAGACCGGCGGCTGCGCTGTAGTCCGCAGCAAGATCGATCCGTCCGATAGAATCGTTGGCGAAACGGAACTGGTCGGCGCCGCCATTAAAGGTTATGCCCGGGTGGCCGAATGGGTTGGTTATTTCGGCGCTGCCGGTGAGAAGCCCTTCCATGCGTTCTGCCTTTTCAACAAAAGGGGTAAAGTCGCCGATGTTGACTTTCCGGAGGTCAAGATGAATATCGTTCCAGTCACCGGCATCGGAAGGATGCGTGGTCATCGCCATTTGCTGCTCGCCGTTATGTACGGTAAAGTTATCCGCGGAAAAAATGTTGTGGTTAAAGGTAAGAACGCCATCGCGGTCGATGGTCCAGGTCTTGCTGTTGATGTCAAAGGTTGACGGGTTGAAAGTGACCTGGACACCGGTTGGAAGGGTCTGGACGCGGGCGGAGATGTTGGCTGAATTGAGTGTCTGGCTGGCGCTGGTCTTGATCTGCAGCGCAGACTGGTCGTTGGCGGAATGGAGGGTCAGGTGGGTGCCGGGGAAATGAAGACTGTCGTTGATCGCTACGTCGCCGATGTTGGTCTCTATCGAAAGGCTGTCGAAGCTGCCTCTTCCTTTCAACGTGAGATTGTCGAACTGGATGCGCCGGTAACTGAAAGCAGGAAGGTCGACATTAAGGTCGAGCAGGTTATTGCGCGTATCGATCCGGCCGCTGAGACCCGCGTTGTTGAACCCGGAAAGATTGGTGTTGAACAGGTCGATATAGTCTTCGACTTTTTTTGTCGTGATGACGAAACTGAAGTTCTGGTTAGCCGGAATCGATTTCGCAGGCTTGATATAGCTTGGATAGTATTTATTGAGGAAGGTCTGGAAGGATGACGGCAGGTCCTTTATCGAAAACTCGCCCACGATTGCTCCGTCGAACTCGTTGCTGACCACGGTGATGGTCTTGTTGTTCTCCACCACGCTCGATTCGATTTCGAGCGAATCGAAGGAAACACGCTCGCCATTCTTATATACCGATGCATCGTAAATGCTTGCCTTACCCAGAAAGTTGTCGATGTCATCCCCGATAAAGTTGCATTTGAACTTCCCGTTGAATTCGACCTTTTTGTCTACGAAATTCAGCCGGTTGAGATCGGCCTTCCTAACCTCTGCCTGGAAATCGAACCTAGGCTGAGAACCGGAGAAGTCGATCAGGCCGTTCAGGTGAGCGGATAGATTGGGATCGTCGGCAAGGAATTCCCCGTTAAATTTTTTCTTGGCCACGGCGCCGTTGACCTGGATGTTCTGATAGGTATAGTGGTTGAATTCAAGGCTATTGATCGTGCCGTCGAGGGTTGCGCTAAGCGTTCCTGTCTTGAGACCGGTGCCATCGATCTTTCCCTGAAAGGCGATACGGCCAAGATCGTCATTGTCGAGGAATTTGCCGAGGTAGAAGCTATCCGTGCCGATCGTGCCGGTATATACCGAGGGGCCTTCGGCAGGCAGCTTCATGTTGACGTTGGTGACCAGGGAGCCGAGGTTGGTTTGTACCGTTCCGTTGGTGACGAAATCGTGTATGGTGCCCGTGAACGTTCCCTGGAAACGGAGGTATTGGACCCGGTCGATCCGGGGCTGCTGGATTTTCCGGATCGAGGGTAACAGCGCCACCATGTCTTCGTAGGACGTCCGAAAGTCGTTCGACTTGAATTCGATGAGGGCGCGGTTGATATCGGGTAACCCTTTCAGGTGAATATCGCCATTCAGCAGGGTATTGCGACCGGCGGTCAACTGAAGATGATGGCCGCGGAGGTCTGCGATGGTTCCCTGGATGTCTCCGGTGATCCTGATATGTTTTTTCCAGTCCGACAGTTCGGGTGCAAACCAGGAGATGTCGTCGCTGTCGATGTCGGCATCGGTGAAGTTGGCGTCAAGCCGGATCCGCGTGGCAAAATCGTCCATATCGTCGAGGGTCCGGAAGTGCATTGCGAAGAAGTTGCGGAGATGGCTGTGGTTCGTCTGCAGGTCGAGATGCGCAAATTCCATCGCTTCCGGAAACCATTTGATCCGGGCACTCAGCCGTTGGACCTCCAGACCGGAACGTTCGTTTGTGCTCAGCTGAAGCTGGGCGGTGAGGGTATCCCGGTTAAGCCGGAGGTTGGAGAAGGTGGTGTTGACTGCGTAGAAATAGATATGGTCGCCATCAAAGTGCTTGTTCACTGCGGTGTCGGCGGGTTTTTCGTTGCGGAAAGAGCCGTCTCTTATGGTGACGCTGGCGACGGTTACGTCCCATTTGCCGGGATTAAGACGCAGGTGAAGCGGGTCATTCAATGGGGCGGTTGTATCGTCCGGCGGCGTCGGGCGAAGACCTTTGTATTTTGTCAGGGTGAAATCGGGGCGGGTGAACCGAAGCGACTTAATGCGTGCGATCTTGTCCGAGAAGCTAAGCGTATCGGCGTCGAGGTCCATCGCGCTCAGTTGAAGGTCCATGTCTTCACCATGCCACGCATCGTGTTTGTTGAGGTGAATACGGGAGAGTTCGATCTGCCGGAGATCCAACTGGATACCATGCGCGGTGTCCCTTACCGTGGCGGTGCCGGGGGTGGCGGAGAAATAGTCGACAAGGAACTGGTAGTTCCAGACCGAGTCGGTACGCCGGATACGGATAGCGGCGTCCTTCAGTCCGATATATCTTAATTGGGCGTGGTCTTTGAAAAACCACCAGTCGGTGATATTAACCTTGACCGTGCCCGCATAAAGGAGGGTATCGTTGTTGCGGTCCTTTATGAGCGCATCGTTAAGAAGCATCTTGTTAAAGAGGGAGAAATCGACGCTCCGTACGGTTACGGTTGTGTGAAGGTCTTTGGAGAGGCGCGAAGTCACTTTGGAGACGAGCCAGGTCTGAACAGGAGGCAACTGGATCAGGATCCATCCCGACACTAATAATAGTAAAAGAATTAGTAATGTATTACGGAGTATTTTCCAAATCTTTCTCAGGGGCCTTACCTTTCAGGGTTAGTTAAATCGATGCTACTCGGGATGTGCAAATTCAGTACCAAAGAGTGTGTTTTGTGCCTTGGACCGGCGAGTTTTGGAAAAGTTTAGCGTGGGTGATCGTGCAATTCTTTCATTTGACGGTTCACGTCGTCCGAAGCGCCCCTGGGGATAGACAGGCTTTGCCATTTATCGCTCCGGATCATCTTGCCAATATAGACGATTTGGCCTACGTGGTGTGGATAGTGGGCCAGTTGCCGGTTAATCGCGTCGATAACCGTCAGCGGTTCATGGCGGATCGTGATGGTCTTTAGCAGGTCTTCTTCCCTGAGGGAGCGAAGGGCGGCAAGGAGGCAGGTCCAGCCTTCTTCCCAGCGTGCTATGAGAGCCTCTTTACCAAGCGGCGGCGCGGTAAATTCAGTATCCCGGTTGCGGCCGGGTTTTTCACCGTCCTCCGTCAGGAAGTTAGTCCACCGGCTCAGCATGTTCCCGTGAAGGTGTCGGATGATCACGGAAATCGAATTCGACTCGTTGTCAGGGGCATAGTGGAAATCCTTTTCTTCCAGCTGGGCAAAGGTCCGATCGCCCAATGTCTTATAGCTCATGAATCGCCGGATGGCGGAGTCCAGATAGGTGGCGCCGAGTGAGGTCATGGAATAAAATGTATGGTGACACGCAAAGGTACCGGGCTCAGCCCACTTTAGGTGCACGATCCGGTAAAAAAAGTATTCGGACGGGTGGCCAATCGGGCGCGGGTTGTCAGTAGCCCATTGCGGTATCGTCGCCGCGGCGGTCCCCGACAGCCACGATGCGGTGATTTGGACCCGGGTATACCTTTATCACTTCGGTACGGCCTATGCTGCCGCGGCGGGCGATCTGGTATCCCATCACTTTCAGGCTGTCTTCAGTGGCCGTAGAAAAGGCCGGTTCGACATAGATGTCGTCGGGCAGCCATTGGTGGTGGAATTTGGGCAGATTGACAGCGTCTTCCGGGCTGAGGTCAAAGTCGAGGATGTCGACGAGGGTCTGGAAGACGGAGGTGGTGATGGTGGTGCCTCCGGGAGTGCCGACAACGAGGGAAACTTTTCCGCTGTCGAGGACGATGGTGGGAGACATGGAACTGAGCATTCGTTTACCCGGCACGATGGCATTGGCTTCGGCCCCTACGGCGCCGTACATATTTGGTACGCCGGGTTTAATAGAGAAGTCATCCATTTCATTGTTGAGAAAAAAGCCGGCGCCGCCGACTACGACGCGGTTCCCGTAGCCCCCGTTCAGGGTTGTGGTGATGGATACTGCGTTGCCCTGCGCGTCGATCACTTCCAGATGTGTCGTCTCTTCGCTGGCGGGTGAGAGCACGCCGGCTTTGATGACCGTGCTTTTGCCGGCTTTGGCCGGCGGGATTAGGGCGAGACGACGCCGAAGATAGGAGGAGCTTACCAGGGTGTCCACCGGAACGGAATAAAAGTCGCGGTCGCCGAGATATTGGGCGCGATCGGCATAGGCGAGACGTTCAACTTCCGCCATGAGATGGACGGCTTTTACGGTCTCGAAGCCGTAGGCGGCAAGGGGCTGGTCTTCCACCATTTTTAGCATTTGCTGTAAAACAACCCCGCCGCTACTGGGCAGCGGCATGGTGACGATGGTATGATGGTGATAGGAAAAGACCGTAGGGGTGCGTTCGACAGCTTTGTAACTTTCGAGGTCAGCCGCCGTGATGATGCCCTTGCCGCGCTGCATTTCCGCGAGGATGAGCCCGGCGGTCTCGCCTTCATAAAAGCCCTTTGCGCCATGGTCGCGGATGAGGCGAAGGGTTTTCGCCAGGTCTTTCTGGATGAGCGTATCACCGGCTTTCCAGTCACCCTCCCTGATGAAAACAGGTTGGACGGTATTGTATTTCCTGAATGCGTTGCGGGTGCCATTGAGACTTCGGGCCTCGGCTTCCGTAATGACAAAGCCATTTTCAGCCAGATCGATGGCCGGCTGGATGAGTTGGGCAATGGGCAGTCGTGCATATTTGAGTTCCGCGAAAATGCCCGCGATGGTTCCGGGGACGCCGGAGGCAAGGTGGCCGTTTTCGCTAAGTCCCTGGATCGGGTTGCCCGATGGATCGAGATACATATCGCGGGTTGCGGCAGCCGGCGCTTTTTCCCGGAAGTCGATCGCGAGGTCGAGGCCGGCGGGGGCTGAAGCGGCGCCGGGTTTTTTTGGGGCGCCGTGGGGGGCATTATGCGGGTTATCGGTTTTAGCGGCAGGTCGAGACCCGCCTTCGCCAAGGCTACCGCCTTCGCCGAAGCTACGGCGGCCAGGACGGCGGGTAAGATGTGCGACCATGAATCCGCCGCCGCCGATGTTGCCTGCCGCCGGGTAGACGACGGCAAGCGCGAACTGGGTGGCGATGGCGGCGTCAACGGCATTGCCACCTTTTTTCAGGATGGCGAGACCAACTGCGCTGGCGAGGGGATGAGCGGATACGACGGCGCCATGGGTTACTTCGACTTTTCGTTGCGTGGTGTAGGAATATGGAGTCGGGGAATAGGGAGCAGATGGCTGCTGCGCCTGCGCGGATGACAACAATTCGGGAACGGCGATGGTGACGATCGGGACAACGATGGCGAATAGCCTGCAGATAGTTTGCCTCATGCTCATGCGGTTTATCGTACAAAAGGGGGAAGTTAGCATTTTTTTTATTTTGCAAGCTTGTCTTACATTTATTGACTATGAGCCAATTACTGCCTCCGATCCGGAATTTTCTGGTATACACGATCCTTCTTTTTTTTAGTGTGATCCGTGCACGCGGCCAGGATGTTCCATCGCCGCAACAATTCTTAGGATATTCGCTGGGCACTCATTTTACCACGCATGACAAGATCGTCGGTTATTTCCAGCAGGTGGCGCGGTCGGCGCCTGACCGGATGGTATTGAAGGAATACGGGAGGACGTATGAAGGGCGGCCCTTGCTACTGGCCTATATCGCTTCGCCGGAGAACCTGAAGCGGCTCGAGGCGATCCGGCTGAACAACCTGCGGCTGGCAGGGATGCTGCATGACGGAGTGGCGGCGGACGAGAGCGGGCCGGTGATCGTGTGGTTGTCGTATAATGTTCATGGCAATGAACCAGCCAGTTCCGAAGCGGCAATGAAAACGTTGTACACGCTGGTCAGCGGAGGCGCAGGTAGTACGCGGAAAGGCGGGGACGAGGACATAGAGATCGCCGGAATGGGCGGAGGGCCGGCGGAATGGCTAAAGAATACGGTGGTCGTGATCGACCCGTGTTTAAACCCGGATGGACGTGACCGTTATGTAAACTGGTATAACAGCGTGGTCGGCATCCAGCCCAACCCTAACCCGCAGGCGCGGGAGCATCGGGAGCCATGGCCGCATGGGCGCGCCAACCACTACAATTTCGACCTCAACCGGGACTGGGCCTGGCAAACGCAGACTGAAACGCAGGCGCGGCTAAGACAATATAATGACTGGCTGCCGCAGGTGCATGTGGACTATCACGAACAAGGGTACAATGCGCCATATTACTTCGCGCCGGCGGCGGAACCTTATCACGAAGTGATCACACCCTGGCAACGCCAATTCCAGATCATGATCGGGAAAAACAATGCCAGGTATTTCGACCGCCACGGTTGGCTCTTTTTTACAAAACAGGAATTCGACCTTTTTTATCCCAGTTACGGCGATACCTATCCGACATACAACGGGGGAATAGGCATGACCTTCGAGCAGGGCGGGATCGGCGCCGGACTGGCCGTGCTTACGAACGACGGGGATACGCTGAGGTTATCGGACCGCCTGGAGCATCATTATATTACCGGGTTGTCGACAATCGAGGTCTCGTCCCGGCATGCGGCAGAACTGTTAAAACAATTTCGTACCTATTTTGCGGACGCCGTAGAGCATCCGGGCGGTGAGTTCAAAGCGTATATCATCCGCAACGATTCCACCGGCGACCGGTTGCGCCGGTTGGAGCTGTTACTGGATCGGAACCGCATCCAATGGGGTAGTCCGTCCCCCGCGACCTATCTCGGGTTGAATTACGAAACAGGGCGGATGTCCCAATTCAAGGCGACGGATGCGGATATCGTGATCAATGCGAACCAACCCAAATCAAATTTGTTACGCGTACTATTCGAGCGCCAGTCACGCATCAGCGATTCGGTCACCTATGATATTACCGCCTGGTCCGCGCCGTTCGTGTACGGGTTACAGGCATATGGCCTCAGCTCCTATGTGGAGCTGCACAAGCCGGAGGCCGGGCTGCCGCCGCCGGCGGCGAGATCCGACATGCCAGACTCCGTATATGCCTATGCGATCAGATGGACGGGGTTCAACAGCGCAAAGTTGCTGAGCGCGTTGCTCCAGAGCGGAGTTAAGGTGCGATACGCGGAGCGGCCATTCCAGTCCGGTGGCTCCAGTTTTGATCGGGGTACGATGCTGATCGCGCATACCGGGAATGGCGGACTGAGCCGGGAATTCTGGACAAAAGACCTGGAGCAGATGGCGCAGGCGATGCACGTTCCCGCGGCGCCGGTCTCAACGGGGTTTGTGGACAAAGGGGCCGATTTTGGCAGCGATCTGGTTCGGATGGTGCATCCGCCCCGGGTTGCGATGTTGACGGGCGACCAGGTGTACTCGCAGGATGCGGGTGAGGTCTGGCATTTGTTCGAACAGGAGCTGCATTACCCGATCACGTTGCTGAACGCGGCGGAAGCGCGACAAATCTCGTGGAAGAATTTCGATGTGCTGATCTTGCCGAACGGAAGTTACCGCATGCTCGATGACAAAAATGTTGCCGAAGGGTTGAAGAATTGGGTGCGGGAAGGCGGGCGGCTCGTGGCGATGCAGGATGCCGTTGCGGGGCTGGCGAAGGGAGAGTGGGGCATACGGGAAAAGACGGCGGGCGGCGGAAAGAAGGATGAAGAGAAAGAGGATAGCGAAAAGAAGGAAGACTATTCGCTGTTGCGGCGATATGATGACCGGCAGCGCGAGGAGGTGATGAACAGTGTGCCCGGTTCCATTTACCGGGTGGAGCTGGACAATACGCATCCGCTGGCATTCGGTTATCCGGACCACTACTATACGTTAAAGCAGGGTGAACATGTATATGAATTCATCCAGGAAGACGGGTGGAATGTAGGGGTGATCAAGAAGGACGATTTTGTCAGCGGTTTCACCGGTAATAAGGCGAAGGCGCGGCTGAAGGATGGACTGATCTTCGGAGTGCAGGACTTCGGCCGGGGGAAGGTTGTATATATGGCGGATGATCCCTTATTTCGCAGTTTTTGGGAGAACGGGAAATTGTTGTTTTGCAATGCGGTTTTCCTCGTGGGGCAGTGACGGGGTTCCGCCTACGCCAAGGCTACCGCCTTCGCTGAAGCTACCGCCTTCGCTGAAGCTACAGCGGTCAGGACGGCGGTCAGGTCCGGCGGTCAGGACGGCGGCCAGGTCCGGCGGGCAACGGGCTTGATGTGGGTGAACGGTAAAGAATGGATCGGCTGAAGCGCTTATCTTGCACAACTATGAATAAGTCGATTTTTCTTTTTTTGGCCGGGCTGATGATCGTGTCGCGGGTTGGTGCGCAGGGGCCGGCGACCGTCACGTCCGCGGATATTTTTCTACGGCTGAAAAAATTGAATGTTCTCGGCACGGTATTATATGTGGCGGCGCATCCGGATGATGAGAACTCGCGGTTGATCGCCTATATGGCGAAGGGCCGCCTTTATCGCACGGGGTATCTGTCGATGACGAGGGGAGATGGGGGTCAGAATCTGATCGGGGACGAGCAGGGCGTAGACCTCGGGCTGATCCGGACGCAGGAAATGATGGCGGCGAGACGGGTGGACGGAGCGGAGCAATTTTTTACCCGCGCATTCGATTTCGGGTTTTCGAAGTCGACCGAAGAGGCGTTGAAGACGTGGGGCAAGGACAGGATCCTAAGCGATGTGGTTTGGGTGATCCGCAAGTTTCAACCGGATGTCATTATCACCAGGTTCCCACCCGACAGCCGGGCGGGGCACGGACATCATTCGGCTTCCGCCGTGTTGGCGCATGAAGCATTCGATGCAGCGGCCGATCCGAACCGCTTCCCCGAGCAATTTAAGTATGGGGTGAAGCCCTGGAGAGCGAAACGGGTGTTGTGGAACTCGTTCAATTTCGGACCCGGTTTCAACACAACGAGCGAGGATCAGATGAAGATCGATGTCGGCGGGTACAATCCGATACTGGGCAAAAGTTATGGCGAGCTTGCCGCCATCAGTCGCACCAATCATAAGAGTCAGGGGGCGGCGTTGACGCCGGCCCGGGGCGAGTCGATGGAATATTTCACCCCTGTAGCAGGTGATCCGGCGCACAACGATCCGATGGAGGGCGTGGTAACGGATTGGGGAAGGATAGATGGAGCGCAGGATATCAGCGGCATGGTCGATCAGGTTGTGCGGGATTATTCATTATTGCATCCGGAGAAAAGCGTGCCGGGTTTGGTCGGTATCTATAAGGCGATCGCGAAACTGCCCGACGGCAATTGGAAGACGCAGAAGCTGAAAGAGGTGAGGGAGCTCATCGCGGACTGCAGCGGCCTGTGGCTGGAAGCGGTAGTCAGGGCGCCGTACGCCGTTAGGGGGGATTCGCTGGCTGTCAGTATCGTTGCGAACGACAGGCTTGGAGCGGATATGTCGGTCGACGGGATCAGCATCGCGAGCGGGCCGACGCCGGAATTCGATACAACACTTCACCAGCGGTTGGCGGCGGATAAGAATTTCTTCTTTTCACGGTCTGTCCTCGTTTCACCCCGGGAGATGCTCACGCAGCCGTATTGGCTGGCCGAGCCGATGTCGCCGGGGCATTTCAACGTAGCCGATCAGCGTTTGATCGGGAATCCGGTCAGTGCGCCACCATATCAGGTGGATTTCAGGATAACGGTGGAAGGGCTCACGGTGACCTTCACCCGTCCCGTCCAATACAAGTTTACCGATCCGGTGAAAGGGGAAATATATGAACCGTTAACGATCTTGCCGCGCGCAACGGCGCAATTCGACCCGGAGTTGCTGGTGTTTACGGACGGTGAGAAGAAGGGCTTTGAAGCGACTGTGCAAGACCGGACAGGCCATGGACGTCCGCCGGCGCTCGGGTTGACGACGGCGCCGGCTTTGTCGATTGCTGCCGCCGGCGGTGCGGCTACCGGTGATCCGTCCTGGACCGCAAAGCCAGCGGCCAAGGGAACGACGGTGACGTCGGTCGACGGGGTATTCGATGAGAACGGGCGAAAGGATACGGCGGAAGAACTCACCACGATCGCCTATGACCATATTCCGCGGATCGACTATTTTAAGCCGGCCACCGAAAAATTCATGATCGCGGATATCAAAACCGCCGGACATCGCATTGGGTATATCGAGGGCGCGGGGGATAAAGTGCCGGAAGCGCTCCGGCAGATGGGGTATGAAGTTATCACGCTGCGTGAACGGGATCTGTCTTCGTCGGCCTATCTCCAGCAATTCGACGCGATCATTGCCGGGGTCAGGGCTTACGATGTCCATCCCTGGCTGGCCGGCCGGCACGAGGTGCTGATGGATTATATCAGGAGCGGCGGCAATTTCATCGTACAGTACAATCGTGGCCGCCTTGGACAAATGAATACGGCGATCGGTCCCTATCCGTTTGCGGTGGCGAATATCCGGGTCACAGATGAGACGGCCGACGTTCATTTTTCGATACCGGAACATAAGGTGCTGCACTTTCCCAATACGATCACGGTGGATGATTTCAGCGGCTGGATACAGGAGCGGGGGATCTATTTTGCCGGCCAGGTGGATTCGGCATACAAGGAAGTGTTATCGATGGGGGACCCCGGAGAGCCCGGGCAAAAGGGCAGCCTCGTCATCGGCGAATACGGGAAGGGGGTTTTCGTATATACGGGACTGGTATTTTTCCGGGAGCTGCCGGCCGGAGTGCCCGGGGCGTACCGCCTGATGGCGAATATTATTGCATTGAATCATAAGAAAGGCTTTTAATTGAGTATGAATCGACGTAGGGATGTTGCAATCGTGGTCGCCATTGTCGTGGGGCTGGTCCTTGGGGAGCTGATAAAGCGGGTCACCATCGGGTTATTGATCGGTTTGGGGATCGGGTTACTGGTGGCTTCGCTGATATCGAACAGGAAGAGATAGATATGGAGCATCAACAAATACCGGAAGAAAGGGCGCCATTGTTCGGCAAGTGGAGCTATTGGTATTTACTGGTAGCCGGATTCCTGCTTTTGTGTATCGGGTTCTTCTATTTCCTGACCAAACATTTTTCATGAGTCGTCCGGATTGGATCGTCCTGGTTCTGACGTTACTGGCGATCATTGCCTATGGATTGTACAAGAGCCGGACCAGCCGAAATCTGGACGGCTATTTCCTGTCCAACCGGATGGTGCCCTGGTATATGGTGCTGCTGGGCATCATGGGAACGCAGGCCAGCGCGGTGACCTTTCTTTCGGCCCCGGGGCAGGCATTTACGGATGGGATGCGGTTTGTACAATACTATTTCGGGTTGCCGCTGGCAATGATCGTGGTGTGTGCCAGCTTTGTGCCGGTATTTCGGCGGCTCAACGTGTATACGGCTTATGAATACCTGGAAAAACGGTTCGACCTCAAGACAAGGACTCTGACCTCGCTTCTTTTTTTGTTGCAGCGAGGCCTGTCAACGGGGATCAGTATTGCGGCGCCTTCGATCATTTTATCGTCCCTGCTGGGCTGGAATATCCTTTGGACAAATATTTTCATGGGCGGGTTGCTGATCATCTACACGGTTTCCGGCGGTGCGAAGGCCGTGGCCTACACGCAGCAGTTGCAGATGATCATCATCTTCAGCGGGATGGCGATCGCCGGGTATATGGTGATCCGCGGGCTGCCGCGCGGCGTAGGTTTGGCGGAAGTCCTTCATATCGGGGGGAGGGCGGGAAAGATGAATATTATTACGACGGGTTTGCGGAAGGGCGGCGGTTTTGATTGGGGCGACCGGTATAATTTGCTCAGCGGGATCATCGGGGGCTTCTTCCTGCAGTTGTCCTATTTCGGGGCGGATCAGTCGCAGGTAGGTCGCTACCTGACCGCGCGGTCCCTGACCGAGAGCCGGCTGGGGCTGCTGCTAAACGGACTTGTGAAGGTGCCGATGCAATTCCTCATCCTCTTGCTGGGAGTGATGGTTTTTGCGTTCTACCAATTTCACCCGAGACCCGTATTTTTCAACCGGGCGCAGGTGGAGCGGCTGGCACACTCAAAATATAAGGACTCGCTGAACGTGTTGGTGACGCGTTATGATGCAACAGAGAAGGAGCGATTGGACTTGATCGGTTCACGTTCGGACACAAGGCATGAAACAGGGCCAACGAGTTCCGAGGTCGGAGGCAGCGGTGTTCACCGGCTCGACGAGCTGCAAAAATCTCAGGCGGATGACCGGGCGACGATCAAGCGCTGGCTCGATGACCCGGCGGTAGGCGGGGATTCCAACGACACGAACTATATTTTCTTGCGGTTTGTAACGGATTATCTGCCGGTTGGGTTGATCGGGTTATTGATCGCCGTGATCGTGCTGGCGGCGTGGGGTTCGATCGCGGCGACCTTGAATTCGCTTGCGTCCTGTACGATTGTGGATTTCCACCGGCGATTCGCGCGCGAGCCGATGGGGGAAGAAAAGGAGTACCGCCTGTCGCGATGGTATACGCTCCTGTGGGGAGTGTTTTGTGTGGCGATGGCGCAGCTGGCGTATAATATCGGGAATAGCCTGATCGAGGCGGTGAATGTGCTGGGGTCATTGTTTTATGGCGTCATACTTGGGGTTTTTTTGGTGGCGTTCTATCGCCGCCGGACCGGCGGCAGGGCGGTGTTTATCAGCGCGGTCGTGGTGGAGATCGGAGTGGTTGTGCTGGGTGTGCTCGGCAAGCGGGGCATCGTGCCGTTGAGTTTTTTGTGGTATAATGTGGTTGGGGCCGTTGGAGTGGTAGTGATGAGTGAGGTGTTGCAGGCGTTCATGAAGAAAAAAAATTATCCATAACCAAATACCTTTTTTTATGACACGAGTGTTTTTTGCATTTTTTATTTTTTTGTACTTCAACGCCCCTGCGCAGAATGTCCGTGTGACCTTTTCGGAGCATTTTTCGCTGCGCGACCGGGGGATGAGCGAGAAGGATGGCAGCACCCTGCAAAGAGGCGAATACTTTTATTGCCTGGAGACAGTGTATAAGTCATTGCAATTCGCCTACACTGCGAAGCTGGATAAAATCAAATATGGACTTAATGTTTACAAATATGATGGGAACATGAAGGAGATCGGTGAGGGAAAGTTGCAATCTGGTGACAAGTCGTTTGGGCCCTTTCAACCAATAATTACCTTCTTCGCCGGCAGGATATTGATCTTTTACTATCATGCACAAGAGGACTATAGCATACAATTGCTCTATTCTACGGTCGACCCTGAGTCGCTTGCTGTGTCGGCAGGGAAGACTATTTACACGATTTCCGAGAAGAACGTCGGGTTTTTCAAGTTGGAGACGGCGGTTATGAGCAATCGCATCAAACTTAGTCTAAGTCCTGACAGCAGCAGGCTGATGGTCAGCCAGTCGGGGAATTCGAACGAGCTGTTCAGTTGTGTATTGAAACCGGACCTCTCGGTCGAGAAGGCTGTAGAAACGAAGATCCAGGCAAATATGGAAGAGTTCGCGGTGCTGGATGTCCGGTTGGATGGAAGTGGGAACCGATATTTTACCTGTGTTTATACCGATGGCAAGGCAAGAAAAAGCGGGGTATTGATCTACAATAGCGATGCGAAGGAGAAATTCCTCTCTTTTGGGGAAGCGGCGGAAGGCGATGGCGCGGGGGCGCTGTCCCTGGTGCTGTCGAAACAGGACGGCAAAGCATTTTTATTCGGTGCAAGTTCGATGTGGCACCTGGAAGCCGGCGTAATTGAAGCATCATTGGATGCCAGCGGTTTGAAGCTCGGCACGCCTGTGGTTTGCCCTTTTTCGGCGGAGCTGAAGGACCGGCTGAAAAAAATGGACTACACACGGAAGCGCGATGGTCCTGATATAGAAAGGGAGATTTGGTACACGGGCTATTTGCTGGAGGACGGCACTCTCGCGGTGATGGGCGTGCCGATACATCGTTTTAGTTATACGACCAGCAGCGGAGTAAATGTGATGAAGCAGTACGCGGGGCCGGTTATCCAGGTGTTCTTTCATGATGGCCAATCCAGGGTAGGGGTAATATACCGGAACCAGGCAGCGTCGGAAGCGGCTGCACCGATAGGCATTCCTTACGGAAATAAGTTGATCTGTATTTATAACGATACCGAAAAGGCTATCGGTTCCGATGATCCGCATATCAATGACAAGGTGAAAGATGTAGACGAACTGGTCCTTGCCGTCGCCGTGTTTGGTAATGATGGAACGATACTCAGCAAAAAAGAGTTAGCCGGGAAGGCGGGCGGACCGAATTTTTTTACCGGCTATGTACAACAGCTATCGGGAAAAGAGTACCTCATACCTATGGCCCGGGACAAGGTCAATCTTGCGCGTTATTATACGGAACTGGAGCAATGGGCTACGGTACACATTGAATAAATTGTTGGACGTTGGGGTAAGGTGAACAGTTTGAATCCGGTGAAGAACCTGCGTAGCGAATAGCACGAAATAAATCCGCCCCACCCGTTGCGTTTGACAGCGGATAGGGGCGGTCTCTCTAGTGTGTATGTGGACAGTGAGCGGTACTGTGTCGATCAGGAACCAGACGGCCTATGGGGATATGTACCGGAAGACCACCAGAAAGGACAAAGGGCTGCGTGCCGCGATAGAAAGCGGATTTGTCCCCACCAACGGCCTAATGACCGGAGGCTCGGTTACCGGGAAGGTTGCATCCGTAGTTAGGCCGGAGAAGCATGTCGTTGGGCGGCAGGAAGCGGCTGTTTTGCCTGTTGTGGCCGGGCGTTAAGGAAAGATGCGTTTTTTTCCGATTTTTGAGGGGAATGAAGCGGATTCTACTACACGTGACGTTTTGGGTCATTTACACTTTGCAGGACTCACTGGTCGCCGTAACCTGGTTTACTTCCGACTATGGCAACATCAGCAAGAGCCAGCTGCTATGGGAATCGATGCAGGATGCGCTGTGGTGTCTTGTCTCCAAATTGCTTTTTACTTATTTTGTTCTGGAAGTATCGGTCCCGAGGATCGTCTCCGGCAGATACCCGCTTATCCGGATCGTAACCGAAATGATTGTCGTCTTCCTGCTGTCGGTCCTGGTCTACCGGCTGATCGCCTGCTATATCATCTTCCCCCATGTATGGGGAAGGCCCAGCCCGACTGCGTTGCTGGCACCGAGGGGCATCATGTCCGCCATAATGGATATCGGATTTGTGGCGGGTGTGGCGACCGTCCTGAAATTCGTGGGGGTTCAGATGAAGACAAAGGAAAATGAGAAGCTTCTTGTCCGGGAAAAGCTGGAAGCGGAGCTGAAATTCCTTCGTCAGCAGACGAGTCCGCATTTTCTCCTGAATACGCTGAACAACGTCTACGCGCTGGCGCGAAAGAAGTCGGAAGATACCGCCGAAGTCGTGATGAAGCTCTCGGAGCTGCTGCGGTTTATCCTTTATGAATCGAGCGACCCGACGATCCCGCTGATCGAAGAGATCAAGGTGCTCGAAGATTACCTCGAATTGGAACGGATGCGGTATGACCGGCGATTGACGGTGCGCTTTAAGAAGGACCTGGATGGAGAGTGCCACAAGATCACGCCCCTCCTGCTGTTGCCTTTCGTCGAAAATGCCTTCAAGCACGGGATCAGCGAAAGCCGGTTCGAGTCATATGTCGACATCAAAATCCGCGTCGACCGGGGGCAACTGGTATACACGGTAGAGAATTCAAAAGACGACGATGTCCGCAGATCGTCCAGTAAAAATATCGGGCTCGTCAATGTGAGAAGGCGGCTTGAGCTGACCTATAAGGACTACAACCTGGATATCCAGGAGGAACCCTCGAGTTATCGCGTAAATCTTTCACTCAACCTGGAAAGCCGTGTTGAAATATAGCTGTCTTGTGGTGGAGGACGAACCGCTGGCGGCCGAAATCCTCGTCGATTATATCGGTCAGGTTCCTTTCCTCGAGCTGAAAGGCGTATGTTCGGATGCCATATACGCGATGGAGATCCTGCAAACGGAGAAGATCGACCTCATCTTCCTGGATATCCATCTTCCCAAGTTGAAAGGGATGGATTTCCTCGAGTCCTTAAAGATCCCGCCAAGCGTCATCATCACCTCGGCCTATAAGGACTATGCGCTACAGGCCTTCGATGTCGGCGTGATCGATTATTTATTAAAGCCGATCCGGTTCAACCGGTTTCTGAAGGCGGTAGGCAAGATGAACCAACCCAACCGCGGACATTCCGGTGAGCCGGTAGTGACCCCGGTTGCGCCGGCGCAGGAGCGCAAATATGTCTATTTTAATGTGGGTAAGAAGCGGGTAAAGATCTATATGGACGAAATCCAGTTTATCGAAAGCCTGAAGGAATATGTCCGGATCACGACGCCGGAAAAGAGCATCCTGGTCAACTATCACATTACGGAAATGGAAGAGTTGCTGTCAAAGGACAACTTCATGCGGGTACACCGGTCCTTTATTGTCAGCAAGAGCAAAATAACCGCCTTCACGTCCACGGAAGTCGAGATCGGCGGCAAACAAATCCCTATCGGCAGGAGCTATAAGGAAGTGGTCATCGCGCTGCTGGAAGGAGGCGAAAGACAGGGATAGTGCCGCTCAGCGAAGCGGACCGGCGATCTTATTTTAGCGAATCGATCAATTTCTGGTTTAGCGCTACGAAATCGTTGTTGTTTGCCGTTCTGGAAAGTTCCATCGATTGCCTTGCGGTGGCGATGGCTTCCTGTTTGCGCCCGAGTTTGGCCAGGCAGCGGGCCTTCTGGTATACGACGAAGTAGGCGGCAGGATCCTGGGCGATGGCTTTGTCGAACCATTCCAACGCCTTGTTGAGGTCCTTTCCGTTTTCCAGGTAATAGAACGCGGCCTGATAATAGGGGCGGTTGTCTTTGATCAGGGAATTATTGATCTGGGCCATAACCCTTGCGTCGGTGTTGGTGGTAATCGGGAAGCCGACGGCGACGTTGTCCCAGAGAAGATCGAGGTTGCAGGAGTTGCCGGTAACGTTGGAAAATTCGATGGTCATGGTCTCGACGGCAAAGGGCAGGTTGTGCGGCGTGGCCTGCACCCGGACGATGTCCTGATCCTGTTTGTAGGCGGCGGGGTTTGTCACGTCGGTTTGGCGGGTGATGATAAAGGTCCACTGGTCGGCGCCGGGGATAGTCAACAGGCCATATTTTCCGGGCGCGATGGCAGCGCCGCCGATGACAACGGTGTCCCCAAAGGTCAGGGTAGTAGCCTGGTTAGCGCCGGTGCGCCAGACGTTGCCGTATGGGACGAGATCGCCGAAGATCTTCCGGCCTTTTACGTTTGGCCGGGAATAGGAAAGTTCGATGTTGGAGACGCCAAAGTCCTGGCGGATGAATTGCGGTGAGGATGGAGCGGGGGTCCGGAGCGATTGGGCTGAGGCAGAGAGGAGGACGGTACAGCCAACGGCAAGCAATAGCAAGGTCTTTTGCATTTGAAGGGAGTTTTGAGGCCCGAAATTAAGGGAAATTTACGGTGACCGATGCGCGGACTTTTTTGCCCCGGATCAGTCGCCAGCCCGGACCGTCATTGACCAGGCGAAAGATGCCGGCGTCATGAGCCGGTGAGAGAGATTGCTCGATCTTGAAAGCGGAAAGCGTGCCGTCGCGGGAGATGGTGAAGGAGAGTGTTTCGGGCCCGGCGATCGTACTGTCCAGTCCCAGTTTCTTTTTGGCCACGTTGAGGTATTGGATATACGCCTGGCGGCCGACGACCGGGGCGGCGTTCAGCCACAGGGTATCGAGTTTCTCATTACTAACGGAGGGTGCGCTGAGTTCAGCCGCGTTCCGGTGTAGTCCATAGCCAACAACGACGACTTCATCCAGGTTTGCGCTGCTGGGTCGGAGGTGGATGATATTATCGCGTTGGTCGAATGTGTTAAGGGCGTTTACGGCCAAAGAGGCATGGTCATAACCGATCATGGAGACGGTAAGTTGCCGCGTGGTATCGGCGGGGTGAAGGTTTAGCTGGAACTGTCCGTGCTCGTCGGTGGTAAAACCGTAACTGTTCTTGCCGTTCAGCGCGAGGAAGGCGCCGGCAAGCGGGCGGTTTTGAAGGTCGAGTACGGTGCCGTTGAGTACGAGCGGGCCGCTGGAGATATTGGCGGTCGACAAGGCGTTGAAGTATTCTGCCCCCTTAGCTTTTGCGCGTTGTTTGGAGAAATCGACGGCTAAACTGGCAGAGTCGGGTTGGCGACCGGAAATCGATTTGAATTTGTACAGAGATTGTGTGTCCTTTTTCAGCACGACCTCGTCATCGGCTGCACTACGATAGTTTAGTGTATAGCTAAGGCTGGTGCTGTCCCGGGAGGGCGCGGGCTGGTACGCTTTTGCGACTTCGCTTGCAGCGGAAGCCGGTGGGGTGTTAGGGAAAACCGGAGCGGAGCCTTTTTTACCGGTCTTTGGTAATGTAAAGGTATATCGGATACTGTCGGCGCCGGGAGCGGATTTTGCGGCCGGAGCGGTGTGGGTCGTGTCGGTTTGGGGCGGGGGAGCCGTCCTGGCGGCGGTGGCTTCCGACCCACGGTTGAGGCGGTTCTCGCGGTTAAGGCGGTTCCCGCCGTTAAGGCGGTTCCCGCGGTTAAGGCGGTTCCCGCCGTTATAAAAGAAAGTGTATCCGATCCCTAACAGAAGGATCAAGGTAGCCGCGAATGCGATCCGGCGTCTAAGGATGACGACTTTGCGGCGACGGGCTTGTTCAGTCACCTTTCTATTCAACCGCTCGTGCAGATCGGTGAGGTCATGGGCCGGGTCGGCGTGCGCTGTCAACCCTTCGATGGCGTCGGCGAGAAACGGGTCGTCGAGTGCCGCTTCTTCAAGGTCGTGCATTTCGCGGGCAGAGAGTTCCCCTTTCCGGTATTTTTCGATATCCGAAGCAGAAAATGGGGTAATATGTTTGTTGGCGCTCATTTTGATTTCGCCATAATTACGTGGTCGGATCCGGCCTCGTGCCGCTGCATGCAGAGCCGAAGGTTGCGTTTTCCGTTTTGGATCAGGCTCCGAACCTTATTCCAATCATGGCCGGTAATCGTTTCAATTTCCTTGTAGCATTTATTTTCCAGATAGAAAAGACTGACGACGGTCCTTTGATCGGCGGAAAGGGTCTCGATACATTCGGATAATCGGTCCAGCCGGACTTCTTTTTCCATTCTATCGTTCAGATGCGATTCTTCCATCGTTTGCATACCGTCGGGGTCAAATGGGCGCGCCTTCAGGCGGTTCGCGGAGCGTAATTGCATGAGGCAGTGGTTCCTGGCCAGGGTATAGAGCCAACCCCTGAAATTGGCGATGTCGTGGCGGAGGAGTTTCCCCGCCAATTCTTCAAAGATCTCCATGACGGCGTCCTTCGCTAATTCTTTGTCTTCCAGGTATTTGAGGCAGACTCCATAAAGAAGATCAAGATATCGCTGGTATAATCGGGCCAGGATGTTGAGGTCTTTGGAATGGCGGTACGAGGCGACCAGTTCGAGATCGGCCGGATCTTCGCCGTTTCCATTGGATGATATGGTGGTCAGGAACGCCAAGGGGCGGTGGGCGGGTGTGGATGCCTGCTCAAAATACGTAAAATTTCCCGTTGTGAGCGGGGGGTTGCGGGCGACTAGTGGCGGAAGGCCGGGTGAAACGTGTGGAGCGTCTCGCGGAGATATTCGCGGTCGAGGTGCGTATAGATTTCGGTGGTGGTGATGCTTTCGTGGCCCAGCATTTCCTGAACGGCGCGAAGGTCGGCTCCGCCTTCGACGAGGTGGGTGGCAAAGGAATGCCGAAACGTATGCGGGGAGATATTTTTGGTGATCCCGGCTTTACCGGCAAGATCCTTTAGCATCAGGAATATCATTACGCGGCTCAGGCGGCTGCCGCGACGGTTGAGGAACAGGATGTCTTCGTGACCGGTTTTTATGTGGATATGGGGGCGAACGTGCTGCTGGTATGCGTTGATCTCCTTAATGGCGTCGCCGCCGATCGGTACGAGGCGTTCCTTGTCGCCTTTTCCGATGACACGGATAAATCCGATGTCAAGGTAGAGGCAGGATATCCGCAGGTTGACGACTTCGCTGACGCGAAGACCGCAGCTGTACATGGTCTCCAGGATGGCGCGGTTTCGGTGACCTTCGGGCTTGCTGAGGTCGATTTGCCGGATGATCGCCTCGATCTCTTCAAAGCTCAAAACATCGGGCAGGGCGCGTTTTTGTTTGGGGGACTCGAGCAGGGTGGTGGGGTCCTGGCGCACGATCTGTTCGATGAAGCAATACTTGTAAAAGGAGCGGACGCCGGAGAGGATGCGAGACTGGGATGAGGCATTCAGGCCAAGGCCGGCGATCCATTGGAGGAAGGATTGGAGGTCTTTCAGTGAAATGGCGTCGGGCGCCTTAAGGTGGCCGGTGGATTGGAGGTATTCTGTGAGTTTGTCGATGTCTCGCAGGTAGGCTTCGATGGAATTGTCCGAAAGGGATCGTTCCAACTGCAGCCAGGCTTTATAGCCTTTTTTGTAGGATTCCCACATAGGGCGAAGATACCCGAAAAAATTCTTTGTAACTCCCGGTGTTTGCGGCATATTTGCATCTATGGCTCTTACGATCAATTTGAATTCATTCCGGCAACGGGTCAGTCGGTCGAGACGGCGGATGCGGAATTTCCTGACGCGTTTGGAGAAGAAGGCGCCGCGGGGTTTGAAGCGGGTCATCGTTGAGGCGGATAAGGAAGCCTGGAAGCATACGGACTGTCTTCACTGCGCCAACTGTTGCAAAACGATGTCGCCGACCTATACCCGGGAGGACATCCGGCGGATTTCCGCGCATTTGGGAATGACGGAAAACGCGTTTCGCGACAAGTGGTTGTATAAGGACAAGTCGGGGGACTGGATGAATGTGAAGCAGCCGTGTCAATTTCTCGACCTGAAGACCAACATGTGCAATATTTATGCGGTCCGGCCGCGGGATTGCGCGGGTTTTCCGCATCATCACAAGAAGATGAATACGGATTACATGCACATGTATAAGCAGAATATCGAATACTGTCCCGCAACTTACCGGTTAGTGGAGGGTGTTATGAAGCGGTTGATCACAGATAAACATCAGTAAACAAAACATATTCCGGATCGGCGCCTTTACGGAGGGTGATGGCAAGCACGTCGTATTGGATACGGGTGAAGCCCGGATGATTCAGAAGCCAGCCCTGGGCGCCCTGAAGGAGGTGCCCGATCTTTTTCCGGCTGACGCTTTGTTCGGGTGATCCGTAGGCGCCGGAATTCCGGCATTTTACTTCAACGATATGGATCGCGTTGTCTTTTGCGGCGATAATGTCCACTTCATACCGGCCATAGCGCCAGTTGCGGCGGAGGATGTGGAAGCCGTTGGCGGTCAGCCAATCCGCCGCGAGTGATTCGCCCAGTTGGCCTGCAAGGATATGTGGCATCATACTTGTAAAATATTATGTGTAGACCGATAAGTTAGGTAAAGGATATGAATACAGAGCGCAAAGTTTTCAAGTTGCGGGGGAAAGTTCAGCATTATGCGTGGGGCGGAAGCGAATTTATTCCCAGGCTGCTTGCGGTGGATAATGTCGACCGGCGGCCGTTTGCGGAATATTGGATGGGAGCTCATGAGAGCGGGCCGGCAAGACTGGAAGAGAATGGTGCATCGCTTAACGACTATCTTCGGAAGCAGCCGGCGGAGCGACTGGGAGAATACACGGCGGAACGGTTCGGAAGGCTGCCTTATTTGTTGAAGATACTGGATGTAAGGGATATGTTATCCATCCAGGTACATCCCTCGAAATCGGCGGCGGAAGAGGAATTTGCCGCCGAGAATAAGCGGGGTGTGGCCCTGAATGCGGCGAATCGAAATTATAGGGATGACAATCACAAGCCGGAGCTGATGGCAGCGCTGAGCGATTTCTGGCTTTTGCATGGGTTCAAGGCGGAGCAGGACCTCATTCGGGTCCTGGCGGATACGCCGGAGTTGAATTTTCTGATGCCCGTGTTCTCCATCGGCGGGTACCAGCAGTTATACAAGACCGTCATGGAAATGCCGCAGGGTGACGTGGACGACGTCTTGCAGCCCTTACTGGACCGGATATTGCCGCTTTATCATAACGGCGGGCTGGTACGCAGCGAAGAACACTTCTGGGCGGCCCGCGCGGCGCTGACCTATAACGAAGGCGGACGGATCGACAGGGGCATTTTTTCCATCTATTTCTTCAACCTTTTGAACCTGCATCCCGGGGAGGCGATCTTTCAGGATGCCGGCTTGCCGCATGCGTATCTGGAGGGGCAGAATGTGGAGATCATGGCCAATTCGGATAATGTCCTGCGTGGCGGCTTGACCCCGAAGCATGTGGATGTTCCGGAATTGTTGAAGCATGTGCGGTTCGAGGCCACGCGCCCGCGAATCATCGTCGGAGACCGGGATGCGGGGCATATCACCGTATATAGCACAACGGCGCCCGATTTTGAGCTGAGCAGGATCAGCCTGATGGCGGGCGAGGCGATCACGGTGAAGGCGCATTCGACCGAAATTTATATTGTAATGGAAGGCCGCGCAGGGGTGATCGAGGAGGGGGGCGCGGGATTCAGCAGGGTGAGGGGGGAATGTTTCACGGCGATGTATCAGGCCAGGTTTGAACTAAAGGCTACGGCGGATTCGGTGATTTACCGGGCTGCCGTGCCGGTACCGCGCCATTAGGTGCGTGCTTCTTTCTCAAATTCTTCATCGATAAGAAGTCCTTTGCTGTCAGCCGCGGCCGTTGCCAGTTCGTCGCACCGGTTATTGTAAGGGTTATCCGCGTGACCGCGGACCCACACGAAGCGGATCTGATACTTTTTTGCCAAATCGTGATAATGCAGCCAGAGGTCTTTATTCTTTTTTCCTCCTTTAAAATTTGTGGCGATCCAGCCTTTTAGCCAGCCTTCTTCGATGGCTTTCACGACGTATTGGCTGTCGGAATAGACGGTAATTTTTAAATTGTCGCGTTTGAGCGCCTCCAGGCCGGCGATGACGGCCATGAGTTCCATTCGGTTGTTGGTAGTATAGCGATAGCCGGCGGAAAGCTCCTTACGGTGACCGCCCCAGAAGAGGATGGTTCCGTAGCCGCCCGGGCCGGGATTGCCGCGGGAAGCGCCGTCGGTGTACATGGTCAGTTCATTCGACATGGGGGCAAAGATAGATCATACCTGGATGACGCCGGGGTTGAAACCGGGCAGGACCGGGTTATGCGCGGCGGCCCGAAGGCCTTCGGCAATGAAACGGCGCGTATCGACCGGATCGATGATAGCGTCTACCCAAAGGCGTGCGGCGGCATAGTAGGGGGAGGTTTGCCGGTCATAGCGGCCTTTGATCTCGTCCAACAATTTTTTTTCTTCGGCCGGATCGATGACTTTACCTTTTGCCTTCAGGGCGCTGACCTGGATCTGCAGGAGTGTTTTGGCGGCCTGGTCCCCGCCCATAACAGCGATCCGGGCAGTTGGCCATGCGAATATAAAACGAGGGTCATATGCCTTGCCGCACATGGCATAGTTGCCCGCGCCATAGGAGTTGCCAATGATGATCGTGATTTTGGGAACGACGGAGTTGGCCACGGCATTTACCATTTTTGCGCCGTCCTTGATAATGCCTGCGTGCTCGCTGCGGGAGCCGACCATAAATCCGGTGACGTCCTGGAGGAAAACGAGGGGGATCTTCTTTTGGTTGCAATTCATGATGAAACGGGCGGCCTTGTCGGCGCTGTCGTTGTAGATCACGCCACCCATCTGCATTTCTCCCTTCCGGGTCTTGACCATTCTGCGCTGGTTGGCAACGATGCCGACGGCCCAGCCATCGATGCGGGCGTACCCGCAAAGGATCGTTCGGCCGTAGTCCTCCTTGAATTGTTCGAATGCAGAATCGTCGACGATACGATGGATGATGTCGGTCATGTCATACGGGCGGGTCGGGTCGGCGGGGAACTGGCTATATAGTTCCTCCGCGGGATGCAGCGGGGGTCTTGATGCGGCACGGTCGAATACGGCCACCGGTGAATGCCCCAGTTTGCTCATGATCTTTTTGACCTGATCGAGGCATTCCTGTTCGGTAGCGAATTTGTAGTCGGCGATACCGGAGATCTCCGTGTGGGTAACGGCGCCGCCCAGGGTTTCCGCGTCGATCTGTTCGCCGATAGCCGCTCTCACGAGGTAGGGCCCGGCGAGGAAAATGGAGCCGTTGCCTTCGACCATCAGGGTCTCGTCGCTCATGATCGGGAGATAGGCGCCCCCTGCGACACAGGGACCCATTACGACCGCGATCTGGGTGATACCCATTGCGCTCATGCGGGCGTTATTGCGAAAGATGCGGCCGAAATGCTCCTTGTCCGGGAAGATCTCGTCCTGCATCGGCAGGAAAACGCCCGCGCTGTCGACGAGATAGACTACGGGAAGATGATTTTCCATCGCGATCTCCTGCAGCCGAAGGTTCTTTTTACCGGTGATGGGGAACCATGCGCCCGCCTTCACCGTCTGGTCGTTCGCGAGGATCACGCATTGTCGTCCGCTGACGTATCCCAGGCCGGCTACCGTGCCGCCGGCGGGGCAGCCGCCTTGTTCCTCGTACATTTCAAATCCCGCGAAGGCGCCGATCTCGATAAAGGCCGATCCTTCGTCGATGAGATATTGGATCCGTTCGCGAGCGGTCAGTTTTTTCTTTTCCCGCTGCTTTTCTATGGCTGCCCGGCCGCCGCCCAGCATGATCTTTTCCAGGCGGGACCGCCATCCGCTGACGGCGCGGCGCAACGCATCGTCGTTCTTGTTAAAATCCAGTGTCTCCGCGTTCATAAGATGGCAATTTAGCCTATTTTTAGCGGGTATGTATTCGCGTCGAAAAATAACCTGGGTTTGTCTCATCGGGGTCGCTATCCTTATCAAAGTGTTCGCTTATTTTCCGGATACGGTGGAGAAATATTATTCGAGAGGGTTATACCCGATCGTATCCCGGCTGCAGCGGGCATTGTTCGGGTGGGTGCCTTTTAGTGTGGGAGATTTGTTGTATGGGGTTGTCGTTGTCGTTGCGTTGCGGTGGATAATTTTGTCGGTCAGAACGCTGATCAGGCGGGAGGCCGGCAGCGGTTGGTTGTTGCGGGGGGGCCGCAAGGTGGCGTTTGCGATATTGTGGGTATATGTACTGTTCAATCTGGAGTGGGGGCTCAATTACAACCGGCTTGGCATAGCCGATCAGCTCCAATTGAACGTAAAACCATATACGACGGGTGAGCTTCAGACGCTCACGGATGTCCTCTTGGCCGAATTGAACCGGTTGGACAGTGTGGCCAGGCTGCATCGCACCGATCTCCGGCGGATGGCAACGCTGCGGTCCGGTGCGGTCCGGTCCTATGACAGCCTCGCCGTCGCCGATCCGCGGTTTGCCTATCGGGGCGTGTCGGTAAAAGCTTCCCTCTTCAGTTATCCCGGAGTTTATATCGGGTTCGCCGGTTATTACAATCCATTTACGGGAGAAGCGCAGGTGAACACGATGGATCCCCTGTTCGGTCTTCCTTATACAACCTGTCATGAGATGGGGCATCAACTCGGGTATGCAAAGGAAAACGAGGCAAACTTTATCGGCTTCCTGGCGGCGCGGAGCTCGGCGGACCCGGCGTTCTCTTATTCGGCCTATCTGGATCTATTCCTGTATTCCTTTCGCGAGTTACGATTTAGGGATTCGGTGCTGGCAAAAACCTATAAGGGAAGGTTAGGGCCGGGAGTACGAGCCGATCTGCTGGAGCAGGAGCGGTTCAACCGAAGATATTCGAACGATCTGGCGCCGGGTATCTGGGCGCTGTATGGCAGTTATCTGAAGGCAAACCGGCAGCCGCACGGGATAGTGACCTACACGGAAGTCACGGCGTGGTTGATTTCGTATGCCAATCAACGTGGTTGGGATGCGTTGAAGTGGGGTGGGGCGCGGTGACCGATGGGGAAGCGGGGAGGGGTACGGTGACCGATGGGGAAGCGGGGTGGGGCACGGTGACCGATGGGGCGATTTGATACCGGTGCGCGTCGGTCAGAAAGCGTTCTTCCACATCATGCTTTCGATCGGCTTGTCGGGCTGGCCGTTGTATTTGGCGTTCTTTTTCTGGTTGTATTTGACCAGGATCTCGCCTTCTACCGGAAAGTAGATGAGTTGTCCAACGGGCATTCCTTTATATACTTTAACGGGTTGTTTTACGGAGATCTCCAGCGTCCAGTTGCCGCAAAAGCCGACGTCGCCTTTGCCGGCGGTAGCATGGATATCGATTCCGAGGCGCCCGGTCGACGATTTCCCTTCCAGGAAGGGAACGTGCGCATGGGTTTCGGTATATTCATGGGTGACGCCCAGGTAGAAAATGTGCGGATAGAGCACAAAACCTTCTTCAGGGATCTCGAAATATTCGATCTCATTATGTTTCTTTGCGTCGAGAATATGCTCTCGGTAAGTAGCCAGCCATTTTCCGAGGTGAATGTCATAGGAATTGCTTCCCAGGCAGCTTCTGTCGTAGGGTTCAATTTTAATGGTCCCTTTGTTGATCTCTTCGAGGATGCGCGTATCGGAAAGGATCATGTCGAAATTGGTTAAGTTTGCGGATATGCTCGATATTGGGGTGTCGCAAATTAATTTATAATATCACAAATGCCGCTGTTTTATCAACATAATATCAACCGCGACACAAAATTAGGGATTTGGCGCATCGATGAGACGGAATCCTTTTTCCTGGAGCGGGTGCCGCTGAAGCGTGACGTGACACATCCGTTCAAGCGACGGCAGCATTTGGCGGGCCGCTATTTGCTTTCGGCGCTTTACCCGGATTTCCCGGTGGAGGAGATCCGGATTGCCGATACGCGTCAGCCTTTTCTGGCGGGAGATCCGTTCCATTTTTCGATCTCCCATTGCGGGGCGTATGCGGCAGCGATCGTCAGCAAAACTTACCGGGTGGGGGTAGACATCGAGCTGGTTACGCCAAGGATAACGAGGGTGGCGGAAAAGTTCCTGAATGAAGGCGAGATGAATCTCTTTAATGAGGACTATTCGGTCTTCCTGGAGCAGTGGGGTTTGCGGGGCCGGGTGGAACAGGAACTGCTGACGCTGATCTGGAGCGCGAAGGAAGCGTTATTCAAATGGTATGGACGGGGCGAGCTTGACTTCAAGCGGCATATGCAGCTGACGGGAAATATCCGGATCGAGGGGGATATGATCAAGCTGCCCTTTGCATTCGAGAAGGATGAGATCATCCTGTTGGATCTGGATGCGCGGATATTCGATGAGCAGGCGTTGACCCTGGCCTGGGTGGTAAGCTAGCCGCCTTCGCTAAAGCTACGGCGGCCGAGGTGGGTAGTTAGTTAATCCAGCAGGGATCCGTCGGAGCCGTCTTCGATGAGGTCGATGTCGATGGCCTTTCCCGCAATGCCTTCGATGGAGCCGCGAACGTGCGCAACGCTGACCAGCACCTTTTCCAATTGTTTTTCTCTGGCCTTCCACAGTCGTTCCATCGCCTCCCGTTCACGTTGAATGGACTGACGCATGGAGTGAAATCCTTCCCGGATCGCCTTCCATTGTTCACCAAATTCGTTGCTGGTCAGATAAGTATAGAGCAGATGCATTTTGTCGCCCGTGTTTTCATGTGTTCTCGCGACTTTATGGATCTCGATCACCGCATTGCGGAGGACGTGGGTGAGCGCGCGGGCTTCGGGATAAGAGCAGATGTAAACACCGTCCTTTTCACCGAATCCGTTCATGTCTTTTGGCATCGCATGTGTGACAATGACGGCGATATCCGCGCCTTGCGATCGCTTGTCGGTTTTGAGCTTCTCGATCCAGTCCATCGAGAAGGTGGACGTCCGTTTGGATTCAAAAATGATCTTGCCGCATTCCTGGCCGATGGGGTTGCGAACCGTTAGTATACAGTCAGCGCCTTTAACACCCTTGCCGACTTCGGTGACCGTGTCGAATGGGAAGGCGGAACGAAGAAGATGTTCGAGGGCAAGTTCCTGGGCTTCGCCCTGAAGCTGCATGGAGCCTTGTTCGGCTTTCCGCTTCATCTCCTCGGCGCGACGTTCCATTTCAACCGCCAGTTTCTTCTGGTCTTCGAGCTGCTTTTCCAGCTCTTTAAGTTTTAGCTGGTATTCGGTCTCTTTCGCGGCGACTTTCTGACTTTCGAGGAGACGGATCTCTTCGGTTAGCCGGGCGCGTTCTTCCTGCAGATTGCGTTGGATCGTCAGGTCGATTTCGGCTTCTTTGTTCATCAGGTCCTGTTCTTTTTTCAGGAATTCGAGTTCTCGCTGGCGGGCGGTGCGAAGCTTTTCTTCGTTGTCTTTGTTGACGTCTTCCAGGATGCGCAGCTTGTTTTCGAAATCGCCGGTGATGGATTTCCGTAATTCCTGTTCGGTGGCCGTCTGGATACGGCGGCGTTCTTCATCGACTTTCCGTTGGAACTCCTTTTCCTTGTCGCCGACGAATTTTTGCATCTGGGCGCGGAGGTCTTTTTTATATTCTTCAGCGACGGCATCTTCCATAGGGAAGGTGTGGCCGCAATTCGGGCATTTAATATCAGTGGGCATTGATCCGGTTCCTTTGTACAAAAGTAAATTTTTGCCGATTAATCGATTGCGGAAATTCAGGGAGCGGGGTGCAACATTTGTTTTAGTTCAAACGTCTATCATACAAACTATTACAATATGATACCGAGTATGACCAATTTTGGCTTTAACGGAAACGAAATACCGGCTGCCGGCCGACCTTTGAAAAGACATTTTAGCCGGCCGAAATTCGCAGGTTTGATGCTTGTTGCCCTTTTGGGGTTTGCCGCCGGGGTGAATGCGCAGGAACAAACCCGTTCGGTGTCGGGTTTCCATAGTATCGGAAGCGGCGGATCGTTTGCTGTCCACATCAAGATCAATGGGACGGAATCCCTGAAGATCGTCGGTGCGGACGCGGCAACGGCGGCTATGATCGAAACGATCGTCACGGGCGGAAACCTTGAGATCCGCTGGAAGAGGGGTTCGGAGCCGCACCATTATAACGGGCGGATCGATGTGTATGTGACCGCCAAGTCCTTGTCGGGGCTGAGTGATGCGGGGTCGGGTTCGATGGATGTGGATGGAGCGTTAAAGGGGGCGAACGTCGATGTGACGCTAAGCGGATCGGGCAGCATTTCGACTGCGGTCGACGCGGGCAAACTGGGGGTTACGATCAGCGGGTCAGGTTCGATCCGGCTCAAAGGGAAAGCGGAGAATACGGACATTACGATCGCCGGATCGGGAAAGCTGAGTGCGGATGCATTGGCTACGGATGTGGCCGAGGCGGAGATCAGCGGGTCCGGCGATACCTATATTACGGTGAATAAGACGATCTCGGCGAATATTGTGGGATCGGGTTCCGTGCATTATTCCGGTGCGGGGACGGTTCGTTCGGTGTCGACGGTGGGGTCGGGGAGGTTAAAGCGGGAAGGATAAGATCCCGGTTCTCCGCCCACACTGTGTGCGCTAAAGACGCAGGGCTAGAGTTCCCATTGGAGAGCAAAATATTCGGCGCGGGTGGTGCCGTGGTTTTCCAGGGCGTGCGGGTTACCGGAAGGAAGGAAGATCAGGTCTCCGCTATTCGCGGGGTAATGATTCCCGTTGATATATTCCTGCACGTGGCCGGTACGCATCAGGATAATTTCTTCCGACCGGTGGATGTGGGGTGGATGGGACACTTCGCCGGGGTTCAGGGTGGTTGCATGGAGGTCGATCTTTGAAAGCCAGCATGTAGGGAGGCTGAAGATCTGGCGGGATTCGCCCTTAGCGGTATGCTGGACGGGCATATCGGGCCATCGCAGGATGAAAGGGGCGGCGGGGGAGCGGGCTACGGAGTACGGAGCAGTACCGGTTGCGGAAAGCGGTGTTCGGGGAGCCTGGCGGGATCGGAAACGCAGGCGGAACCAGGTGGATTGTTTGGCCTCCAGGCTATAGGAGATGCCGGTTGGAATGAGCGCGACGCTCCCGGGTACGAAGTTGAATGTGCTGTCGCGGATAGTCAGGTTGAGTTCACCTTCTTTTATGATAAGCAGTTCGTCTGCCGTATCGGGCTTACCGGACAGCATGATCGCGGATTTGAGGGTAAACGTGCGGATATCCAGCAGTGCCAGGTCGTGGGTAGCACCTTTGAGAACCTGGCCGCTGGCGCCGGGGTAGGGAGCGACCTGTGCGATGAGGGTATCGGCTTGCGCGATGCCGGTGAGTTGGGTGGTTTCGGCGGATTGCGCGAACGCGTGCGGTGCGGCGGCGAGGAGAATGATCCAGAAAACCGTGAAATCGAGGACACGCGAACGGATGCCGGAATGGATGGGAGGCAAATGGAGGTTCATGGGTATTTGTTTTGTTTGGCCAGTTCCAGGCCTTTCGTGGTGGTGTAATATTTTGCGATCATGTTGGGTACTTCCCAACCGGGCATATTGTGATCCTTGATAAAGCCAAGGAATTTTTCGGTGACACGGGCGAAATGCGCTTCATGCCCTTCCTTATAGTGATCGGGGATGAGAACTTCCCAGCGCGGGCCTTCTTTTTTCAGCGAGATACCGGGATAATTTGAGCGCAGCGTTGCGAATTGAGCGTTCAGCGTTTGTTCGTAAGCGGGGTCTTTTGTCACCGGCTCGATGTAAAGCGTGGGTTGGTAATGTTGTGCGGTGTCCTGCAGGATAAGCAGGTTGGCTTTCGTACCGCGGATCGTTGAGGTATAGGTATCCCCGGCGCCGGGTGGAGCGTCGTAGGTCCAGGCAGTAGCCGCTTTGACAAAGACGCCCTTCAGCCTATAGTCGATCTCGCCGTTGGCATAAATCTTTAAAACGGTGTCCTTTTTTGGGTCCGCATATTTCTTCAGGAAATCGGGAAATTGGTCGATGCCGGTGACGATCCGGAACTGGGACAATGACAGGTTGGTCGTCCAATGACGGGCATGATCTACCTGGATGTCTTTTGAGTAGTCCAGGGATTGGTCGGGGAAGCAGCCCCATTGGATAAGATCGACCAGGTGCGTCATCACGTCGACCATTCCTTCACCTTGATGGGCGACGTCAAAAGACCATGCCGGGCGGGTCAGCACGTTGCCGGATACAAATTTATACCAGCGATGGACGTTCGAGGCGAGAATGCCGGGATTCCGGGCGTCGCCCTTTTCCTGTGTACCGTAGACAGCGGGCATGGCGGCCAGTTCACGCTGCAGGATACTGGTAATCTCGTAGCGTTCGGTCATAATATCGTAGAGGACCAGGTTCCTTGCGGCGGCGGTGTCGAACGCCTCGCGAAGTTGGCTAAAGGCCGTTTCATCGATGACCATTGGTTTGTCGGAAAGCACGTGAAAGCCGGCTTGCAAGGACCGAAGGATATAGGCGGTCTTTTCGCGATTGTTGCCGGCCAGTACGACGGTATTGCCCTTGCGATCCCGGATCATTTGCTGAAGGAAATCGGGTCCGGTGTATACGTGTTCGTTCCAGCGGGTGGCGTCTTTTGCCCGGGTGTTATAGGCACTGATCCTTTCAAGGTGTGCTTTGACGTCCGGGCCCGGAGGGGCGTAGACAAAAACATTTGAGTCCACATCGGCGTACATGGATTTCTGGACCAGGGCGGCGTGGAAATGTCCGGGGTCGAGGGTGAGAAGACGCACCGCTTTCCGGGTGGTGTCGGCGGCGTCGAGGCGCCGGCCGGTGTTGTTATGACAGGAAGACATCAGACTCGGGATAAAGATGACGATGGATAGATAGCGAATGTTCATGGCTGGCAATTATGATCTTTTCGGGATGGTCGCGGTAGTCACCAGGTAGTCGGACGTAGACCGGTGGGTGTCCAACGGCTGGGAGCCGCCCGCGGAAATGGAGTAGCGACCGGGCAGCGGTACCCGGCGCATGTTGTCGTCGATGACGGTAAAGGCCTCGGGTGCAATCGAGAAATGCAGGGTCATCTTCTGGCCAGGTTGGAGATGAATGCGGCGGAACGCCCGAAGGGAGCGGATGGCACCTTCGCGGGGCTTCGGCGCCCGAAGGGGGAGGGGTGTGCGCGGTTCGAGGGCGGAAACGTATATCTCAGCGACTTCGTCCCCTTCGATGCGACCGGTATTTTTAACCTGTACGGTAAGGCGGATACTGTCAGCGTTGCCGGAGGGCGGGGTGACCCGGAGGCTGTCGTAGTGAAAGTTTGTATAGCTAAGGCCATAGCCGAACGGATAGAGGACACGGCCTTTATAATAGCGATAGGTCCGTCCGGCCATGGCGTAGTCGCCAAAGTCGGGAAGGTCCCTTACGGAGGTGTAAAAGGTGACGGGCAGGCGACCCGCGGGATTATAGTCGCCAAACAGGACATCGGCAATGGCAGTGCCGCCCGCCTGACCGGGATACCAGGCTTCGACGATCGCGGGCAGATGTTCGTTTTCCCAGTTGACGGCCACGGCGCTTCCGTTCAGCAATACCAGGATGACGGGTTTGCCGGTGGCAGCGATGGCGTGGATCAGGTCTTCCTGTTCCTTCGGCAGGTCGAGGGTGGTGCGATCGCCGCCTTTGAAACCGGGGATATTCAATTTCAGTTCCTCGCCTTCGAGGCGCGGGGAGAGTCCCATGCAAAGGATAACGGCGTCGGCCCGCCGCGCGATGTTTAGGGCGCTGTCGCGCATTTTTGCGGCAGGCACGCGGTGAGGGAGACCGGCGACGAGTTCGCAGCCCCTTGTGTAGAGCACGCGGGTGGCCGCTCCGAGTTTGGCCCTGATCCCCTGCAGCGGGGTGACGGTATAGGCGGGAGTACCATTATAGTTGCCGAGCAGGAGCGCGGAGTCGTCGGCGTTAGGGCCGATTACGGCGATTGTTCGCAAGGTCTTGGCGAGCGGGAGGGTGGAATGCTCGTTCTTTAGCAGCACGATGGATTTCCGGGCGCTTTCGAGTGCCAGATCGCGGTGTTGTTTGCTGTCGACGACGGAATAGGGGATGCTGTTGTATTTTACGCTGTCGGCGGGATCGAACATACCGAGTTTCATGCGGGCGGTAAAAAGTCTTTTTACCGCGGTGTCGATCTCCGCTTCGCTGATCATCTTTTTGGCAACGGCTTCTTTCAGGTGCCTATAAGTATTCAGGCATTCGAGGTCGCAGCCGGCCCTGACGGCAAGCACGGCGGCGGAGTCGGGTGTCGAGACGATCTTGTGTCGTTCGTAGATGTCGTCGATGGCGCCGCAGTCGGAGACGACGTAGCCTTTAAACCCCCATTCGTTCCGGAGGATCGTCGTAAGGAGGCGGCTGCTTCCGCAGCAAGCCTGGCCATACAGGCGATTGTAGGCGCACATGACGGAGAACGCCTTGCCTTCCCTGATGCCCATTTCGAATTGCGGAAGGTAGGTTTCGCGAAAGTCGCGTTCGTCGGGGCGGGCGTCGAAAAAGTGGCGTTCGGATTCGGGGCCGCTATGCACGGCGAAATGTTTGACGGTAGCGATGGTTTTAAAGTATTTCGGATCGTCGCCCTGGAGGCCTTTTATGAATTGGACGGCGAGGCGGCCGGTCAGGTAGGGATCTTCGCCATAGGTCTCCTGGCCGCGGCCCCAGCGGGGGTCGCGAAAGATGTTGATATTGGGGGAGAAGAAGGTCAGCCCTTCGTAGAGCTCGTGTTTGTCCTGGCGAAGGAATTCATTGTATTTAGCGCGTGCTTCGTCTGAGATGGCGGTGGCCATCCGGAAGTGCAGGTCTTCATCCCAGGCCGCGGCGAGGCCGATAGCCTGGGGATAAACGGTGGCGAGCCCCGCGCGGGCCACGCCGTGGAGGCTTTCGTTCCACCAGTTGTAGGCGGCGATGTGGAGGCGGGGGATGGCCGGGGCCGCGTTGGTCATCTGGCCGATCTTTTCATCGAGGGTCATTCGGCTGACGAGGTCGCCCGCGCGCCGGTCGACCGGTAGGTCCGGGTTGAGGTAGGCGAGGGCGTCGGTGGGGCGGAGGGTGCGTGTTGAGGCGTTTTGGCAAGATTGGACGGCCGGGAGCAGCGCGAGAAGAAGGTAAAGGGAGTAACGGCGCGGCAATGGCAGACGGCAAATGCTAATCATAACCGTAAAGATATGGCTTGATCGATTATTTTCTGATGGCGACTTTCGGGTGGGCGGTTACGACAGAAGCAAAAATGAAAATCGCGAAAAAAGCGGGACCTTTAACCGATACATGAGACCAAAAATATCGACGGGGGTGGCGCCGCTCACGTGGCGCGAGCGGATTAAGGCGTTGGGGAATTTGCCGCGGTTCTTCCGGTTGGTATGGGAGACCAGTCCGGCAATTATGTTGGGGAATGTCGTCTTGCGGGTTGTCAAGTCGGCGATCCCGGTGGCTATTTTGTATGTAGGAAAGCTCATCATCGACCAGGTGGTAGGGCTGGCAGCGCACCGGATACCGTCGGATAGCGGGACCCACCGGCTATGGTTACTGGTGGCGGGGGAGTTTGGACTGGCGATTTTTTCGGATGTATTATCAAGGTGCATTTCATTGATGGATAGCTTATTGGGAGATAAGTTCTCAAATTTTACTTCCATTAAAATCATGCAGCACGCGGCTATGCTCGACCTCGATCAGTTCGAGGATTCCACCTTTTATGACAAGCTGGAGCGGGCACGTCAGCAGACGACAGGCAGGACGGTCCTTCTGTCGCAGGTAATGGGTCAGGTACAGGATCTGATCAGCATGGGGTTCCTGGCTGTGGGGTTAATGGCATTCAATCCCTGGTTAATCCTGCTCTTGCTCGTGGCGGTGGTGCCTGCCTTTTTGGGGGAGTCGTATTTCAATGACCGAAGCTACGCGTTGACGCGGTCGCAGACAGAGGAACGGCGGGAGCTCGACTACCTGCGTTTTTTGGGGGCAAGTGACGATACGGCAAAGGAGGTCAAGTTGTTCGGGTTGTCGGATTTCCTGGTGGGCCGGTTCAGAGGGCTGGCCGAAAAGTTTTATTGGGATGCCCGTTCGCTGATGATCCGGCGATCGGCATGGGGGACGTTGTTTGCCCTGATCGGGAGTGTGGGGTACTATTTTGCTTATGTCGTGATCATCTTCCGGGCGGTGCGGGGCAGCCTGTCGATAGGCGACCTGACCTTTCTGGCGGGATCGTTCCGCCAGCTGCGGAGTTTATTGGAAGGGATCCTGACGCGGTTTACGAGCGTGTCGCAGGGGGCGATCTACCTGCAAGATCTGTTCGAATTCTTTGAGATCCGACCGCGGATCGTCACGGTGGCGCGACCGGTGCCTTTCCCCCGGCCTATCCGGGAGGGGTTCCGGTTTGAAAATGTCGGTTTCCGGTATCAGCATTCGGAGCGGTGGGCAAACCGGCATTTGAACTTCACCCTCCATGCGGGGGAACGGCTTGCATTGGTAGGGGAGAACGGGGCGGGAAAGACGACGCTGATCAAGCTCATGACGCGGTTGTATGATCCGACGGAGGGAAGGATATTGCTCGACGGTGTCGACCTTCGGGAATATGATCCGGCCGAGTTACGCCGGCAGGTTGGAGTGATCTTTCAGGATTATCTCCGCTACCAGATGACGATGGCCCAAAACATCGCCGTCGGCAACATCGACCGGCAAGACGACCGTGAGCTGATCGAAGCAGCGGCCCGCCAAAGTTTGGCGCATGCATTGGCGGAGCGGCTACCCGCACGATATGACCAGGAGCTGGGGCGCCGTTTTCGGAGCGGGGTGGAGTTGTCCGGCGGCGAATGGCAGAAGGTTGCATTGGCGCGGGCCTACATGCGGGATGCGCAATTGTTGATCCTGGATGAACCAACCGCCGCGTTGGATGCGCGGGCGGAGTATGAAGTTTTCCAGCGGTTCGCGGATTTGACCAAGGGGCGCACGGCGGTGTTGATCTCGCATCGGTTTTCAACGGTGCGGATGGCAGACCGGATATTGGTGCTCGAGAAGGGGGAGATGCTGGAGATCGGGTCCCATCAGGAGTTGTTGGCGGCGGGTGGCCGGTATGCGGAGCTTTTTGATCTGCAGGCGAGCGGGTACCGGTAGGGGGCGCGCCTTCGCTGGGCTAACGCCTCCGCTGAAGCTTCGGCGCTCAAGTCGGCGGCTGACAGCTTCAAGGTTGCTTCAAGATTTTGTGCGAATTTCGCCGGCATGAAGGTGCTTATTGTAGAGGACAACCAGGAGCTGGCCAGGAATATCCGGGACTTTTTGGAAAGAGAGGGATATGTGTGCGAGTTTAGCGCTACGATGGAGGAGGCGAAGGAGAAGCTGGCGCTTTTTCAATATGACTGTATCTTGCTGGATATCGGTTTACCGGATGGAAGCGGGATGGGTCTGCTGAAGTTTATCCGGACAGAATACAAGGGAAGCAACGTGCTGATCATTTCGGCAAGAAATGCGGTAGACGACAAGATCATCGGGCTGGAGCAGGGCGCCGACGATTATATTACCAAACCGTTTCATCTGGCGGAGCTGCACGCGCGGATCCGGGCGGTATACCGGCGGAAGAATCTCGATGGCGCGAGTGTGGTTTCCTTCAATGAAATCAGCCTGAATACGGATACATTCGAGGCGCGTGTCGGGGATGTATTGTTGGGCACGACGCCGAAAGAATTCGACCTGTTGCTTTACTTTCTCGTCAACAAGAACCGGGTGTTGTCGCGGCAGGCGATAGCGGCGCATCTTTGGGGGGATTACACCGATAATTTGGCTAATTTTGATTTTGTGTATCAACACGTTAAAAACCTTCGCCGCAAGATCAGCCAGGCCGGGGGGGTAGATTATATCAGTACCGTTTATGGACTGGGCTATAAATTCAATTCTCATTTGGATAATGGGCGATGAGGCTAACGACAAAATTTACCTTGTGGTATTTCGGAATCATGCTGGTCGTGCTGCTGATCGGCGGGGCGATCGTATATTTTGAAATTCAGCGGAAGCTCACGCGGGTGGAAGTAGCGCGGCATGAACGGCTCAACGATATTATCGCCGATCAGATCCGGCGGGGAGGGAACTATACGGGGGATCCGACCCGAAAGCGGGCGACGGTGGCGAAGATCCCGGTCGATTCCGTGCCGAAGGAGGTGAAGTCGTTCTATACGCGGGGGTTGGATTGGAACCCGGAATTTCAGACGAATGAATACCGGCTATTGGTCACGTCCTTCTATACCATCCGTGGGGAGCATTACCGGGTGACGACCTATTCCTTTATCCCTTCGTTCTACCAGCTTTTACCCGGGGTCGTCAATTCCTTTCAATGGATACTCCTGGTCTTGCTGGTGCTGGTAGTGATATCGGGAGGTCTGATCTCGAAATACATCCTTGCGCCATTCAAACGGACCATGCGGGTAATCCAGTCATTCGATCTAAAGCGTAAGGAGCCGATCCGTCTGCCGGAAACGCGAACGTCGGAGTTCGGGGAGCTGAACGAATTTCTGAAGAAGATGACGGAGAAAGCGCAGGAGGATTATCAGTCTTTGAAGGAGTTCACGGAAAATGCCTCGCATGAGCTGCAGACGCCGACGGCGATCATCCGGGGGAAGCTCGACTTGCTCATGGAATCGGATATCCGGGATGAGCAGGCGGTCCTGATCGCGGAAATGCAGAATGCGTTGGAGCGGTTGTCACGGATCCACAGTTCGCTGACGTTGCTGACCAAGCTGGAGAACCATGAGTACGATATTTCGGAATCCGTCAATATGACTTCGCTGGTGACGGGCGCGTTGGAGTCCTTTGATGAGCTGATTGAAATGAAGGCGCTGCAATTGACAGTGGACATCAGGGAGAATGTTTGGGTTTCGCTGCACCCGGCGTTGGCTGATTTGTTGTTGATGAATTTATTGAATAATGCGATAAGACACAATTCGCCCGGGGTTGACGGCCAGGGATGGATCATGGTCGCGCTGACCCGAGAAGGTTTGATGATCGCCAACAGCGGGTTGGATCCGAAGTTGCCGGTTATGGAATTGTTCGACCGTTTCAAGAAAGGCAACCCCGGTAGCGACTCGATCGGGATCGGACTGGCCATAGTGCGGCAAATCTGTGATCTGGCACATTTTACGATCGAATATGACTATTGCAACGAGGTGCATACATTAGCGGTCGGGTTTACCGACCGGGCGCCCGCTTCAAGATTACTTCAAAATCTTGCGCTCCCTTTACACCATGTTAAAACAGTTTCCTAGAGTCTTCTTCTGGGGGCTCTTGCTAGGGTGGCCGCCCGGCCAGGCGGCGGCGCAGGTCCTGACCCTTCGACAGGCCGTACAGACCGCACTCAACAATTATGGAACGATCCGGGCAAAGGCCAATTATGTAAAGGCGGCCCGGGCGAATGTCAGGGAAGTAAAGAACGAGTATCTCCCCGATCTCACGCTGGCGGCCGAGCAGGTTTATGGGACGGCCAATTCCAGCCTTGGTCCGTTGATCGGCTATAAAGCCCCATCGGTCTCTTCATCCGGCGGGGTATTTCCAACACAGAACTGGAATGCGGGTTTCGGGTCCTTGTACTGGACGAATATCAATTGGGACTTCTTCCAGTTCGGCCGGTACAAGGAGAAGGCGCAGGTGGCGCAGAAGGGGCTCGATCTGAATCAAAGCGACCTGGACCAGGAGAAGTTCGAGCAAAGCGTACGCGTGGCGGGGGCATATCTCAACCTGCTCGCGGCGCAGAAGTTAATCCTTTCGCAGCAGGCCAACCTCGATCGGGCGGTCTCCTTTCAAACGGTGGCCACGGCGCGGGCCAAGTCGGGGCTGAATCCGGGAGTTGATTCGTCGCTGGCCAACGCGGAGGTTTCGAATGCGCGGATCGCGTTAACGAATGCGATTGAAGCCGAGCAGGAATATGCCAACGAACTGGCGCAACTTATGCAAGTGCGGCCTCCCGATTCCAATAACTATGCCCTGGATTCCGCATTTGTGTCGCGATTGCCGAATTCGCTGAATGCGGCTCCGGCGCAGCCGCTGGGTAATCATCCCCTGCTGCAATTTTTCCAGCAACGGGTGCAATTAAGCGATCAGCAGGCCAGATACCTGCGGACACTCAGCTATCCGACCTTCTCGTTATTCGGGGTCTTCCAGGACCGGGGGACGGGGTTCGACTATAATTACGGGGCGCAGTCCCCGAACGCGTATACGCCAAATTATTTTAAAGGGGTAGGTTTTCAGACGGCCAACTACCTGATCGGGGTGGGGGTCACGTGGGATATCACCAATCCGCTGCGAATCCACCAGCAGGTTGCGGCACAGAATTTCACGACGGAGGGGCTGCGGGAGGAATACGGGCTCATCACCCAGCAGTTGCAGGCGCAGGTTGTCCTTTCGGACACGAGGATCCGTCACGCGCTGGAAAATTACCGGGAGGCGCCGGTCCAGGTAAAGGCCGCGGCGGACGCCTATTTGCAAAAGGAAACATTGTACAAGAACGGTCTTGCGACGATCGTGGATGTTACCACGGCGGCGGCGATCCTGAACCAGGCCGAGACGGAGCGGGATGTGATCGATACGGGCGTCTGGCAGGCCTTGCTGTATAAGGCAGCTTCCACAGGGGACTTCGGAATGTTCATTAATGAGTTCTAATTAAGGATTTTCAATCATGGGATTAATCAGACTTGCGCTAAGAAAACCGATTACCATCCTCGTGTTGGTGGCGGGTTTATTGTTTTTTGGCATCAGCGCTGTCCGCAGTATCAAGATCGACATCTTTCCAAGCCTCGATCTGCCGGTCATCTATATCTCGCATCCGTATGGCGGGTTTACGCCTGACCAGATGGAAACCTTCTTTGGCAAACAGTATGTCAACCTCTTGTTGTATGTCGGCGGCGTGAAAAGCATCGAAACCCGGAATATCCAGGGCCTGACGTTGATCAAACTCACCTTTTATGAGGGCACGAATATGGCCCAGGCCGCCTCGGAGGTGACGGGATATATCACCAGGGCGCAGTCGCAGTTCCCGAACGGATCGCAGCCGCCGTTCATCTTGCGGTTCGACGCTTCGACCCTGCCTGTCGGGCAGCTGGTGCTCAGCAGCCCCACGCGCAGCAATAACGAACTTCAGGACCTGGCAAACGTGTATGTGCGTGCGCAGTTCTCCAGTATTCCGGGGCTTGTATCCCCTGCGCCTTTCGGCGGGAATGCCCGTGCGATAGTGATCAAGGTCGATCCCGAGCTCATGCGGCAGCATCATCTTACGCCCGACCAGATTGTCGCTGCGTTGCGGGTCAACAACCAGGCCACGCCGGCGGGGAATGTCCGGATGGGAGATCTCAACTATTTCACGCCGTCGAATACAACGATTCCCAATATTAAAGATTTCGAGGATATCCCCATCTACACCAACAGTGTTCAAAATATCTATCTGAAAGATGTCGCTAAGGTCGAAGATGCGGCAGATATCACTCAGGGTTATGCGCTGGTCAACGGCAAGCGATCCGTTTATCTGCCGATCACCAAAGCGGCGGCGGCGTCCACCTGGGAAGTGGTGCAAAATCTTAAGAAGGCCATCCCGCGGTTGCAGGCGCAGCTGCCGGAAGATGTAAAATTATCCTATGAGTTCGACCAGTCCACGTATGTCATCAATTCGGTGAAGAACCTCTTGAGCGAGGGAGCGATCGGGGCGGTGCTGACCGGTCTGATGGTGTTGTTGTTCCTGGGCGATCTTCGTGGGGCTATGATCGTTATTCTTACGATCCCGATCTGTGTGATCTCGGGCGTGTTATTCCTCAACCTGTGTCATCAGACGATCAATATCATGACACTTAGTGGGTTGTCGCTGGCGGTCGGCATCCTCGTGGATGAGTCGACGGTGACGATCGAGAATATACATCAGCACCTGGCGATGGGAAAGCCCAAGGCGCTGGCCATCTGGGATGCCTGCCGGGAGATCGCCTTCTCCAAGTTGCTCATTCTCTTCTGCATCCTTGCGGTATTTGCGCCAGCCTTTACCATGGGCGGGATCCCGGGCTCGCTGTTCCTGCCGCTGTCGCTGGCGATCGGATTCTCGATGATCACGTCGTATTTGATGGCACAAACGTTCGTTCCGGTGCTGGCGAACTGGATCATGAAAGGTCATAAGCGGGGGGATGGGAAGGTTTTCGCTTCGGACGATGAGGAATTCAGGGCTTCGGGTCTTACGGCTGCGGATGAGGCCAGTGCGGCCGAAGAGAAACACAAGCTGCTGGAGCATGGGACGGGGGAGGGCGGAAAAGAGACGCGTTTTGACCGGTTCAGAAAACGTTTTATCCGCTTCCTTGACCGGCTGATGCCGTTCCGGATGGCGATAGCGCTGCTTTATATCGTTCTGGGCCTGAGCGGCGCCTGGCTGCTGATCAACTCGATCGGCCGGGATGTGTTGCCCAAGTCCAATGCGGGGCAGTTCCAGGTCCGGATGCGGGCGCCGGATGGCACGCGGATGGAGCGATCGGAGGAATATATGGTCCGCACGTTGCATATCCTGGATTCGATCGTGGGACACAAGAATATCAGTGTGACGTCGGCGATGGTGGGGATGCACCCGCAGCAATTCTCAACCGATCCGATCTATCTTTTTATGGCCGGACCGCAGGAGGGCGTGCTGCAGGTGAGTTTGAAGGAAGAATATAAGGTAAAGATGGACGATCTGAAGGAAGACTTCCGTCACCGGATTGCGCAGGATATGCCCTGGATGAAAGTATCGTTCGAGCCCATCGAGTTGACGGACAAGATCCTCAGCCAGGGTTCACCGACGCCGATCGAAGTCAAGCTGATCGGGAAAAACAAAAAGATCAATGAGGCATATGCGGTGAAAGTCATCGAAAAACTCAGGCAAATACCTTACCTGCGAGACGTGCAGCTGGATGAAGCGATCCATTATCCGGCCATCGATATCAACATAGACCGGATCCGGGCGGCGCAGTTAGGCACTACCGCCGATGCGATCAGCCGGTCCCTGACCTCGGCTACATCGTCGTCGCGATTCATCGAGAAGAACCTATGGGTTGACCGAAAATCCAACTTGTCTTACGGTGTGCAGGTCGAAATCCCGGAGAACCTGATGACCAGCGTGCATGATATCGGGGAGATCCCCATTGCGCCGAATTCCAACCGGCCGGTGTTGAGCGACGTGGCGACGCTGACGCGGGACACCGTTTACGGGGAGGCGGATGATATTGGTGCGACCCCCGTGTTGTCGGTAACGGCCAGCCTGTACAAGAAGGATCTTGGTCATGCAACGGTAGACGTTCGGAAGGCGCTGGCTTCGCTTGGAACGCTCCCGCGGGGTCTGGTGGTGGAGACGAGAGGTTTGACGACCGTGCTCACCGACACGCTGGAGAGTCTGCAGACGGGGCTGATCGTGGCGATCATCGTGATCTTTCTGATGCTGGCCGCCAATTTTCAATCCTTCAAGGTATCGCTGGTGGCGCTTTGTACGGTGCCGGCGGTGTTGTTGGGGTCCCTCGGTATTCTCATGCTCACGGGGTCCACGCTGAATCTCCAGTCGTATATGGGGATGATCATGTCCGTCGGCGTATCGATCTCCAATTCCGTCCTATTGGTAACCAATGCGGAGGAGTTGCGCATGCATTCAGGAGATGCCTTGCGGTCTGCGCGGGAGGCCGCCGCGACGCGGATCCGGCCGATCCTGATGACGAGTGTCGCCATGGTGGTCGGGATGATACCGATGGCTTCCGGATTTGGCGAGGGCGGGGATCAGGCGGCGCCGCTGGGTCGTGCAGTAATCGGCGGGCTGATCGCCAGTACCTTTGCCGCGTTATTCCTGCTGCCGTTGATCTTTGCGTGGGTGCAGGGCAGGACGTCGACCGTTTCGGTCTCGCTCGACCCGTCAGATAAAGAAAGTAAACACTATATATCGTCATTATATGAACATCATGAGAAGTAAATTTTTCGCGGCGGCGGCGGGGATGTTGTTGTGTTTTGCGACGCTGAACAGTTGTTCGGATACGGATGGGGAGAAAAAAAATGCGGCGGCTGCTGCGGGTGCGGGGAATTCGGCGGCCGGCGGCGCGGTTGCAGCGGGTCGTTCGGACAGTGCGAATGCCTCCACGGCAACGTTTGTGCTCCAAAAGTCGCGGTTTGCGACAAAATTGTATGTGCCCGGCGAGTTGATCGCGTTTCAGCAAGTGGATCTATATGCGAAAGTCAACAGCTTTGTGAAGAAGCTCTATGTCGACGTCGGTTCGGAGGTCAGACAGGGGCAGTTGCTCGCGACGATGGAGGCGCCGGAGTTGAAGAGTCAATTGGCGAGCGCTGAGTCAAAGATGAAATCGCAGGAGGCGATCTATATTGCCAGCAAGTCCAATTTTGACCGCGTGGTGGAGACCAGTAAGACGCCGGGGACGATCTCCCAGAACGATATCGATCAGGCGGATGCGCGGCAGAAGTCGGATCTGGCGCAGTGGGACGCGGCGAAGGCGGCGTATAACGAGGTTGCGGAGAATATCAAGTACCTGGAAATCCGGGCGCCGTTCGGTGGTGTCATCAGTATGCGCAATGTCAATCCGGGGGCCTATGTCGGACCGTCGGGAAAAGGGTCCGAGTTACCGCTGTTCACCTTGCAGGAGCAAAAACATATGCGGTTGGTCATTTCCGTGCCGGAGGCCTATGCAGGGTATTTAACGGAAAAGGATAGGGTCAACTTTACGGTAAAGTCGCTCCCCAACCGGATCTTTACGGCGCAAGTGCGGCGGCTCGCGGGTGCGTTGGACGAGCATTTGCGGGCGGAGCGGACGGAGATGGATGTGTACTGTGAGGATAAGGTTTTATTGCCGGGGATGGTGGCGGAGGTAGAGTTGCCGCTACCGGCAAAGGACAGCAGCTTTGTGGTGCCGAGTACGGCGGTGGTGAACGGGACGGAGCGGCTCTTTGTTATCCGGGTAACGGATGATCGCAAAGCCGATTGGGTGAACGTGCGGACGGGCCGCACGCAAGGCGGGAACACGGAGGTGTTCAGTACGGAGTTGAAAGAAGGGGACCGGTTGGTGAAGGCGGCCAGTGAGGAAGTACGGAATGGGGCGGTGGTGCCGTAGGGCGGCGGATGGGCCGGAGGCCCGTCGCGGAGCGAGCGAGAGCGAGCGGAGCAGACATGAGAGGATGGATGGACGGCGGAGCCGTCCCAAGTGCGGGTGGCGCTGGCCGTTTGCGGAGTTGGCGGAGGAGCTACCGTGTTTGGTGGTTTGCGGTTGACGAAGGCGTCGCATGGCCGGCGATCTGCTCGCCGGTCGGCGCGGCGGGGGTCCAGTAGTTGCCGGAGAGGATGATCATGTCAAGCATTTTTATCGTATTGTCATAATAGTCGAAGTCCTTTAATTTGAAGTGCTGGATATAGTCCCAGAGTTTGTTCAGCCATTCCTGGTTATCGGGGCTCGACATGGCGGCTACTGCAAAGGGGCAGATAAAGCAAAGCGCTTCGAAATAGCGACGCGGAAGGTCTTCGCCGGAAAGATTGTAGCCGGCGGAGATATTGTCGGGGTTGTCTTTTGTGGTGGTCCGGATCCATTTGTTGATCCGCCGGAGGAAAGCGGCCGCACGGGGATCGCCGCTGACGAGGAGGTCCGCGCCGATATGCCAGGGCACGCGGCAGGCGTTGAAGTTGTATACTCCGTCGTATTTCGATTCCAGATAATTCGGCTGTACGGGCTGGGCGAAAATGTTGGTATCATCCGCTGCGGTTATGGATGCGGGGGAGAAGCGGATATTCTTTATAAAATCCGGAACCAGGCCCGCTTCGGGGCTGTAGGTATTCTGTAAGAAGCTAAAAACCCGGTAATTATTATTTATCACCGTGTCCCAGAATGGGTCGCCTGTGGCGTCGCGGAAGGCGCGAAGGTGGTCGGGCATATAGTCGGATGACCGCATGTCGTAGTAGTCATGGCTCCGCGGTTTGCTGGTATTGTCCTCCATGATCGTATAGGTCTGCTGATTGATCTCCTGGTGACGGATCGCGTCGATCATCGCCAGTGCCTCCTGGCGGTAAGGAATATTGCTATGGCGGCCCCATTGCGCGTCTGCGAGCAAGAGCGAATATGCGATGTCCATATCGCCATCGGTAGCGGCGCCGCCGTCCATGCTGATCCCGTCTTTGTTTTGTGTCCAGGCCATCAGATGGGTGCTGGTCGTGCTCGGGTGCGACTTATACCAGCGGTACAGGCGATCATAGGTCGACTGGGCGGTTGTGTCGAATCCGGCCATGAGCGCTACGATGACCATGCCGTAGCCCTGGCCTTCGGAGACGCATATATTGGGGCCGCGGGTGCCTTCAAACCAGATATAGCTTTCCTCCTGCCGCGAGCTGGGGATGACATAGTGCTGTTTCCAGGCGAGATAAAAAGACCTTACGCTGTCATCCAATTCTTCCTGGCTGATGTGGTTTGGTATTATGGTACCTTCTCCGTAGGAATTGTGTTGCGGGAAAGGGTAGTAGGGGACGGTGGCGCTGGAGGAGGAAGGGTGCGATACGACGGCGGCGGAGTAGGCTGTCGCGGCAGGAGGGGGCGGGGATTGCCGGGTGGAGAACGACCACTGCTGCTGGGCGGAGACCGGCGCCCCGCGCTGAGCGGATAGAGGCGCTTCGTTTTGGGCGATGGCGGAGAAGGAGATAACCAGGATGATCAGAAAGGATGCCGGGATGCGGCAGCGGGAGGCCAGGATACGATCGGAAGACGCGGACACGCACTTTACGCTTTGCATACAAGTTTGTATATTTCGCAGTAATAACATTTTTCTAACACTTACTGCCGATGCTAAAATCTTTTTTCCTTGCGGTCGGCTGCTGTTTCGTGTGGTGTTTGCCGGCCAGGGCAACTGATTACACGGATCAGGAAGCGCGGGCGGCCTGGGAGCACTGGAAACATCAGCCCATTACGGAAAGCAATTTCCTTGCCATCTGTGATTTGATGCAGGATATCGGTAAGTCCAACATTCACATCAGCTACGAAATACTGACCGAATATGTGCCGATGGTGGAAAAGACCGGCAATCGGAAATGGGTTCATATTTTATTAATGGGTTGGGCCAGGGCGAAAGAGGCGTTGTTGGGTTTTGACGACGCGGAGGCCTTGTACCGGCAGGCGCTGGGCAATGCAGCGGGCGACGCGCGACGATATGATGAGGTGCTGGTCGGGCTTTCGCTGATGTATGCGGAATGGGGAAAGACGGATTCGGTGGATAAGTATGTATCGATCGGAAAGCAAAGTGCGGCCAGGGCCGGGGACATGGAAAATTTATCCTTCCTGTACACGTTTGGCGCGGTGGGGCATATGACGGATACGGCTAGACTTGGCCGGGAGTTGAACATGGCGATGCAGCTTTCAGCTAATCTGCCCGACAGGAACGCGCTATTCACCGCGCGGTACAACTACGCCACCATTTATTGTCAGAACGATCCGCAGCGGGAGGTAGCGATATTGGAATCGCTGCTGGAGCTGGCAAAGGACCCGACGCTGAATCATAAGCCCAGGTTGTATGAACGGACCGGCTTCTATTTTCGCAATGCGACGCCCAGCATTTACTCGCAACTCGTTCAGGTCAATCTCTTGCTGGCGGATTACGATAACGCGTCGAAGTTTGGGGAGTTATTGTATGACGCCGTCGTTGCGCCAAACCCCCGCGCGCCGCAAGCGCCGTTCTTTAATTCGGAACTTGCGATGGTAAAGGCGTACCAGGGGCAATATGATTCCGCGCGGCAATACCTCGGGCGGGCGCGGATGCTTTTCGGAGTGCCGGAGGCAAAGATACCTTACCCCAGCTATTTCCTTGCCGCCGGAATGGTAGCCGAGCATGAGGGATCGAATGAGCAAGCGATGAACGACTATGCCGCGGCGTATAAGATGGGGGGGATGGAAGGCATACACCTGATGCCATCCGACCTTTATTATGCGCATGGGCTTATACTGACCCGGCGGCTGGAGGAAGCGGAAAGGATATTGGCAAAGTTGCGGCCGGAGTTGCCGGCGAGGACTTATTCCGCTTTTGGTTACTATTATTACAAAGCGTATGCCGAGTTATTGAAGGCGAAAGGGAAAAGGGGGGAGTATAGCGGGGCGTTGGAAATGTTTTATCGCATAAAGGATTCTTTGACCAACCTCAATCATTACCGGGCGATCCAGGAGATCGAGGCAAAGGTCCGGTTGCGTGATAAGGAACAGCAAATCGTGCGTCTCCGGTTTGAGGCGGAGGCTGAAGCGCGGGAGTCGCGGCTGGAGCGAATCTTTTTCGGGGTGGTGCTCGGGTTGAGTGTCATATTGGTGGTCTCATGGGTCGGGCGGATGCGCAAACAACATCGGATACGGGTGATGCAAGGCGCGATCGATGCGGAAGAACGCGAAAGGCGAAAGATCGCCGATCAACTGCACGATGAAGTCGGGGGGATGTTGTCACTGGCGACACTCAATTTATCTTCGACGCTCGAAAAAGGGCGGGAAGATGCCGGCGCGGAAGAAAAACTGCTGAAGACGCAGGAGGTATTATTCTCTGTTGCGACCACCGTTCGGGAACTCAGCCACCAGCTGACGCCGTTAGCGATTGACAAATACGGATTTAAAAAGGCAATCGAAGATCTGGCGGCTGCGGTTAATGTGAGCGGGAAGCTGTCGGTGCAGGCGGTGGTCGTCGGCTTTGAGGATGCGGGGAGTGCGGGTGTTGCCGACGGCGCGGGGGGTGAGGGGAGAGGTGCGGGGGGCGCGGGCGGCGCGAGTGGCGTGGGCAGCGCGAGGGGCGTGGGCACTATGGGTGGTGCGGGCGCTGCGGGAGGTTATACTAAGGCATATATAAGCGACCTTTACCGGATGGTGCAGGAGTTGGTTCAAAATGTGGTCAAGCATGCGCACGCCACGCATGTTTTGCTTGAAGTGGTGGAGCACGAGCGCTCTATTTCGATCATGGTAGACGATAACGGCGTTGGAATAAAGGACGGTAACACGATAAACGGCAAGGGTTTAGAAACCGTCCGCTCGAAAATTGCGTATCTTAAGGGCCGGGTCGAGATCGGTCCGAAGCAGGAGGGGGGAACCCTGATTGTGATCGAGTTACCTAAATAGGGAATGATGGCGTTGAAGATCATTATCGCTGACGATCATCCGCTGCTTGTCGATGGATTGAGGCGGGTGCTGGAGGAAATGGACGATGTCCAGGTATTGGAGCCTGTCGGTAATGGGCGGCAGCTGCTGGCGCGTTTGACGGGCCAGGCCGTCGATATCGTCCTGCTGGATCTCCATATGCCGCAGCTGGACGGGCTGGAGACGCTGCGGTTATTGCAAAAAGAATTTCCTTCCCTGAAGATCCTTGTCTTTACCAACTACGCCCAACCGAAGTTATGGCGCGAGGTGCGGGCGCTCGGAGCCAGAGGGTACCTTTTGAAGAATTGCACGGCGCAGACGTTGAAAGAGGCGGTGCTTACGGTGTCGGATGGCGGAACCTGGTTTGACGAGGAGGGGATAGCGGGCGCGGCGCCGGAATCCGAGGATACGGTCTTCACAGATGATTTTATGAAAAAGTATCAGATCACGCCGCGCGAGGTCGAGATCATCCGAAAAATCGCCCAGGGGTACACGACAAAAGAGATCGGCGAGCAACTCTATGTGAGTGAGTTTACGGTTAACGCGCATCGTCGAAATATCTGCCGGAAGCTGGATATTTATACGCCGGTCGGCCTCGTCAATTTTGCCAAGGACAATGGGTTGGTGTGAGGGCGTCTTGAGAGTGGGCTAGAGGCTACGGCGCCGCAAATAGTTACAACTAACTATTTTATTCTCCTGTCACTTGCCGGATATTTGGGTATCGGTTTTTCCCGCTTACCCCTGCTATTTCACGCTAAAATTTATCAGCTATGAGAAAGTCCTGTATTGTCGCGCCGGCGGCGCTGGCGCTTCTTCTTGTCTTTTCGTTTTCATCTTGTACTACGTGGGAGATTGCGGCTTCATATGACCGGTCGAAGGATGGTGAAAAGGGACCCTCTGGTGAGACGGCGCAATATAACCCTGGCTTCAACGCGATTGTTGAAGTACTGGACGACCTGTCTGACGGTGGCTTGATCTGGTATTACGACGACAAGGTCAAATTCGAAGAGGTTCCCGATCCGTGGAATCCGGAACGATACTATGCTGCAAAAAAGGCTGTGAACGGGTTTGGACTGGTGACCAGTGCGGGTTACGTCGAGAAGGGACGGCAGGTCTTCGGCGCTTCTGAGCACCTTAGTTATTTGGAGGTATCTGAGGCCGTCGCTTACATGCATCAGATGTCCGGCGGTGTTTTATATGGCGGTCTTGGTCCTTATATCGCGTACGGCATTGGCGGGAAAGTAAATTATTCCGGGGGAAGCGAGCCCGTGTTCGGGAGCGACGGGTATAAGCGGTTTGACGCAGGGCTACATTTCCTCGGGGAATACCGGTTCAAAATGGGCGTCTCGGTGGGGATCGGGTATGATCTGGGTTTGTACGATAAATCGACCGATCCTTCGGACTATACTTCGCGGAACAGGACGATGATGGTTGAGGTCGGGTATTCGCTGGATAAGATCCTGAAGGCGGTCAGAAAGAAGTGAATTCCTGTATCTTGAAAGCTATAAAGGGAAAATAAGATGAAAACAGTATTGGTTACGCTGATTGTTTGGGTTGCGGTTGCTGACGCCGGGCGGGCGCAGGACATTCGATGGGGATTTCAAGGGGGAATGAATTTATCGGGCGGGATTGCGCGCGAGACAGGCGTGGTGATCAAGGGTAAGCCCGCGCCGGGTTATGCGCTCGGCGTGTTGGCGGATGTTCCGCTGGCGAATCCGCGTTGGTCGATCCGGCCGGTCCTTTCCTATCAGCATGAGGCGTCGAATGCGGATATCTTTGACGACAACACCTTTATCCGGGTCAACTATTTCAATCTGCCGATCGATGTGATCTATCACCCGGATTTCGCGGAGAAGCGTTGGGTGTTTGGACTGGGACCCTGGTTCGCCTATGCGCTTTCGGGCAAGTATACGCAGGACGGATATACCTGGAAGATCAATTTTGGTTCGTCGGACCTGAACGATGCGCATCATCTGGATTTTGGACTGGAAGCGTTGGCAGGGTTCCAGTTAAAGCCGGATATGATGCTGACAGCGAAGCTGGATTGGGGATTCAAGGATGTATCGGCGCAGCCGGATTTCGTAACCATCTTTACGCGAAGCTTCGCGGTCAACTTCGTATACTGGATGCCAAATGCGATACATTTTGGCGCGGGCGCGCAGAAGAAATAATTCAAGATCCCCCCTAACCCGTTGTTGAATTCCAGGCCGGTGTCCGTCGACGGATGCCGGCTATTTTATGATAATAATTTGCTTGGCGAGAACGGTTTGGTTGTCGATCAGGCGCGCGATATAGGCGCCGGCTGCCAGGTGACCATTCGCAGTCAGGGAGATTTGTCTGCGCCCTTGCAGGGAAGCCCAATCCTGCGCAAGCAATTTTCGACCGTTCATGTCGTACAGTTCAAAGCGGGCCTGTGCGACCAAAGCCGGAACATCCACGGTAATCTGACCGTTGTCCACCATGGTCGGGTAAATGCGGGCATTGCTGCCGGAGTTCTCGTGCATCGGCAGTTCAACAATGTTGGAATAGCCGGCGACGCCGTCATGGTCTACCATTTTGAGGCGGTAATACACCTTACCTTCGTAGTTGAACTGATCGGTATAGCTATAGGGTTCGGTACTCAGGCTATCGGGTTTTGCCGTGATCGTCGCGATGTCATCGAAATTCTCTTCGTCGGTGCTGCGTTGAATAGTAAAGTGGTCGAAGTTGACAGCATGGGTTGTCGTCCATTTCAGGAGGGCGTTATTGCCCGGCTCAAGGGTTGCGGACCAGTCACTGACGGTGACCGGTAAGGATGTGAACGTATTGTTGTAGGTAATGCGGTCGTATCCGCCATTCTGGTAATATTCGAGGACCGTGTTATACGTACCGGCGGCAAGCCAGGTAGAATAGGTTGCGGTGGTATAGGACTGGTCGTTCCATTTGTTGATCACCCAGGTATTGCCACCGTCAATGCTAAAGCGGAAACCGTCGTCACCGCCAACCGTAAATGTATAATTACCGGCGCTCATGGTTTGCTTCAGCATATAGATAGCACTGAATTGGTAAGTGGTTACAGCGCAGGTATTCGTATTAAAGGTGTTGCTGTTGCTGCCGCCGGGGTTGCCGAAACTCTCGTCGAAAAAGGGGCTGGAGGCAGAACCTTCGGTTACCGATCCCTTATAGGTCTGGAAATTCATCCCCTGGTAGATATAGCCGATCCACACGTTGCCGGTGCCGTAGGTTGTTTGACTGCCGGAGCCCATGCAGACCTGGGCGATATTGAAGGATACCTGGGCGGTGCCGCCATTTTGGTAAAATTCGAGGACGAAGTTATAGCTGCCGTTAAGGGTAACGGTGATCGTCGTCGTTTGGTAGCTATGGTCGCTCCAGTTATTAATCGTCCACGTATTGCCGCCGTCGGTGCTGAAACGGTAGCCGTCGTCGCCGCCTACCGTAATGCTGTAGGTACCGTTGGCAAATGATTGGGTCAATCTATAGCGAACGCTGAAATTGGTCGTATTGATGGTGCAACCGTTGGGGGTAAAGGTGTTGCTGCCGGTAAAGGTCGTATTGAAGTTCGGACTGGCTGCGACGCCTGCGGTAAAGTAACCCTGGTAATTGCTGCTGTTGAGGGTCTGACCGGTATACAGGTAAGCGAGCCAAACGTTGTTAGTGCCATAGGTTGCCGGGTTACCCTGGGCGATGCCGCAGGTTTGGGAATGCCCTTGCTGGTGGACAACGAACAGAAGGATTGCGGTAGTAAGCGTGTACAGTTGTTTCATCGGGTACTGGTTTTGCTTGGATATTAGCTGTATTACCAGTTCGATGCCAATGCGTAAGCACTTGTAAATTAATCAAGTACATATTTCGATTTTGGGATGTGGCTCTCTTTTCGGGAATGGATTCCCGGATGGGGAAAATCAACGGCGGTTAATAATTTGACTTCTTCGTGGTGTCGATGTATTGATTGGCATCGCCGTTACCCTGATCGTCGCCCTGCGCGCCCGCGGGCGGGGCTTTGTCCAGTTGGCTGTTGTAGTCGAATTGCAGGTTCATGTTCAGGCTATCGGGTTTGACGAAGCGGGCATTCCGGTCGAGGCCGAGGGATTTATCGGCGAGCGCTTTGGCAAAGAAGTATTCCCAGATCGGCCGGGCGATATGACCGCCGTCCGAGGACTTATCGTTGAGGTGGATAAAACGTTCATCGCAGCCCACCCAGGCGCCCGCGAGCAGCTGCGGGGTATAGCCCATGAACCACAAGTCGGAATTGTCGTTGGTCGTTCCGGTCTTGCCGCCCATTTCGGCCAGGCCCAGCCGTTGGCGAAGACCCGCGGCGGTGCCGAAGTCGCACGTACCCTGCATCATCCTCGTCATGGTATACGCCGTCTGCTGGCTAAGGACCTCTTTGTGCGGCGGATTAAAGCGGGCGATGACGTTGCCGTGCTTGTCCTCGATCTTTTCGATATAGTACGGTTCGGTATTGATGCCCTCTGTAGGAAACATGGTATAGCTGCCCAGCATTTCGTAGAGTGAGAGCTCACATGCGCCCAGCGCCATGGATGGGTAAGGCTGGACTGTAGACGGAATATTGATCTGCTTCAGGAATTCAGCAAAGCGTTGGGGGCCCTGGGGGCCGAATGATTTCATGATATAGGCGGCCACTTCGTTGATGGACCAGGCCAGGCCGTAAGCCATCGGGTAGGGGCCGGGGCTCCAGTGGGAGCCGGCTTTCGCCGGTACGTAGTCGTTATATTCAGGGAAGTATTGCTGGACAGCGGGACAGGAGGTGGCCGGCGTAAAGTTGAAATCTTCGATAGCAAGGCTATAAAGGAAAGGCTTGATCGAGCTCCCGACCTGACGTTTCGTAGTGAGATTGACATGATCGAATTTGTAAGTGCGGAAGTCGACACCGCCCACCCAGGCCTTAACGGCGCCGGTGAAGGGGTCCATAACCATAAAACCCGTCTGGAGCATCTGGCGGTTGTAGCGGATGGAGTCCATGGGGGTCATGACGGTATCTTTTTCCCGTGCGGCATTCCAGGCGAAGACACGCATCTTTACGGGGATATTGAATGTGGCGCGGATGGCCGCATCGGACAGTCCTTCGTCCTCTTCATCCTGCCAGCGTTCGCTGCTACGCATGGCCGCATCGAGAATGTTCTTGTGATCCGCCCATACGGAGCCATTACGGATTTCGCGTTGCGCGTCGAGCATTTTCTGGAGGACGGGCATTTGCTGATCCACCGCCTGATCGGCATAGGTCTGCATCCGCGAGTCGATGGTCGTGTAGATCTTAAGTCCGTCCGTGTAGAGGTTATAGGGCTGATTGGTTGCGGGGTTGATATGATCCTTGCACCATTTCTTCAGGTCACCACGGAGGATATCGCGGAAATAAGGTGCGATACCGTTATTTTCATCCAATCTCCGGTAGTGGCTGAGGTCGATCGGTTTTGCTTTCAGTGTGTCGGCGGCGCCTGCGGTTAGATAGCCGTGGCTGACAAGGCGGTTGAGGACGACATTGCGGCGATCGGCGGCTGCCTTTGGGTTGGTGCGGGGATTGAACAGGCTCGGGTTGTTGACCATTCCGACCAGGACCGCAGCCTGGTCGACGCTCAAACTGTCGGGTTCTTTTTGAAAGAAGGTGCGGGCGGCGGCCCGGATCCCATAGACGTTGTCACTAAAAGAAACATCATTAAGATAGAGGGCGAGGATCTCCTCTTTTGTAAAATTGCGTTCGAGTTCGATGGCAATGATCCATTCCTTGAGCTTCTGGATCATTCGACGGATGCGGTTGTGAGAACGCTCGCCGTTGAACATATTCAAGGCCAGCTGTTGGGTGATGGTGCTACCGCCTCCGTCACGGCCGAATTTGACGATGGCGCGCAGGAGGGCTTTGCCGTCGATCCCCGAGTGCTCATAGAATCGTTCGTCCTCCGTCGAGATCAATGCATGAATGACGTTAGGTGAGATGTCCTTATAGTCGACGTGGAGGCGGTTGCCTTTGCTGGTATAGTATTTCCCCATGGAGACGCCGTTGTCGGAATAGACTTCGGAGGCCAGAACCAGGGATGGGTTCTCCAGTTCGTGGAGGGATGGGAGTTCGCCAAAGGCGCCTTTTGCGATGCAGATAATAAGGATGATGAAGCCAAGGAGGCCGGCAAAAAGGGCGATCCAGAAGATGCGAATGGCTTTGCGCATAGTATATTGATTGTGAGGCGATGGCGCGCGCATTTCGGCTATGCAGGTCAGGCGGGCCCCGCGGTACCAAGTTAACGTTAAAGATTGGGAATTCGCGTGAAAGCGGAGTGAAAAAATGGGTATTTTGGTAAGAGGGTTCATAAAATTTGTTGTTTTGTCCTATCGGGAAATGACCGGTTGTCTATAGGGCATTAATAACCAAAAAAACATTGTTATGAAAGAGTTTGCGTTAATTTTCAGAATGGAGCAAAATGGGGCCGCGCCGCAGTTGACGCCGGCGGAAATGCAGAACCGGATGACCTCCTGGATGAACTGGATGGGTGGGATTGCGGCCAAGGACAAGCTGGTTAACAGCGGTACCCGGCTGGGTATAAAGGATTCCAAGTGGGTGGGGCCGAAAGGGGTAGTCTCGGACGGACCGTACACGGAGGTGAAGGAATTCATTAACGGGTTTATCGTGGTCCGCGCGGAGAATAGCGATGAAGCGGCGGAACTGGCGAAGGGCTGCCCGGTTCTTTTCGGCGGCGGGAAGGTGGAGGTGCGGCCATTGGTCACCCCGGACAACAACGAATAAGCTATGAACCGATGTTCAGGTGGCAGAGTATTGTTTTTTTCGGATTTTTGAATTTGCATAGACAAACCCAACTATTTTGGTGTGATTTGCTGCCGGCATCGGTTCCCTTTTTGAAATGGAACATGTCAATCTGATACCGCAGCTTTACCGACAGGAGTTCAGCAAAATGGTTGCGCTGATCTGCAGCCGGTTTGGCATCGAACAGATGGATGCAGCGGAGGATGTCGTCAGCGAGACCTTTCTGGCAGCGGCGGAGACCTGGGGATTGAAAGGAATTCCGGACAACCCGGTGGGATGGCTATACCGGGTGGCCCGAAACAATACCTTAAACGGGTTAAAGCATGAGCGGGTGTTCAGAAAGAAGGTGAAAGGAGCGCTGGTGAAGGAGATGGCTTCGCATGTCGAACCGGAGCTGGACATCTCACCGGCGAATATCATGGATAGCCAGCTTCGGATGCTGTTTGCGGTCTCTCACCCCAGCCTACCCGTGGAAGCACAGGTTAGCCTGGGGTTACGCATCCTATGCGGATTTACGATCGATGAGATAGCTCAGGCGTTGCTGACGACAAAGGCGAATATCAATAAGCGGCTTTACAGGGCGAAGGAGAGGTTGCGATCTGCGGGTGTACGGCTGGAATTGCCGGATCAGGCAGGGCTGGATGTCCGGTTGGATGCCGTGCTGATCACGCTGTACCTGCTTTTCAACGAAGGATATTATTCGATGAGCCCGGACAACGTGCTGCGTAAGGAGCTTTGTCTCGAGGCGGTGCGGTTGACCTATCTGCTGGCGGAATATTTGGAGGCCTCGAATCGAGGTGTTGTGCGGGCCGACATCTACTCGCTGCTCGCGCTGATGTGTTTTCAGGCGTCGAGGCTGGATGCGCGCGTGGATGCCGCCGGCAGACTGGTGTTGTATGAGCAACAGGACAGCGAACGCTGGGATACCGACCTGATCAACCGGGGGAATGTTTATTTTGTGAAGGCTTGCGATTCGGGGGTGCTGTCGCGATATCAACTGGAGGCGGCGATCGCATGGTGGCACACGCATGTCCGTGACGGGCGGGAAAAATGGGAGAATATCCTGATGTTGTATAACAAGCTGCTGATATTGGACTACTCGCCGGTAGCGGCATTGAACCGGGCATATGCCTATGCGCGTGTTTATGGCAGGGAGGCGGCGATCCCGGAGGCAGAGGGATTGCAGTTGGAAGGGAATTTGTTTTATCATTCGCTGTTGGGGGAATTGTATATGGGGGTGAACGATACCCGGGCGGTAAGTCATTTCGAGCGGGCGCTCGAATTATCGACCACTGATGCGGAGCGAGCGGTGTTGATGGAAAAAATTGGAAAGTGCCGGCGAGATTAGGGGCTTTCCGGGTGCAGTGGAGCGTTCGGGTCGGCAGGGCTAGCGGGGTTTGCGGAAAGAGGGCTGGAGGATCTTGTTGTACCGCCGGCTCAGGCGCAGAAAGAGGAGGCCGGTGAGGAGGCAGAGAATGGCAGCCTGAATAGAACCCTGGGGTCCGAAATAGCCGCCCGTCAGCCATTCGGCGCCGCCGCTTGATGTGTTGAGCAGGCTGTTTTCCATGGTATAGCCATTGATCGACGCACCATAGATGGCGGCGAAGGAAAAATCCCAGGCGAAGTGGATCGCAATCGGCGCCCATAAGCTGCGGGTATAGACATATACCGGCCCGAGCAGAAGGGCGGCGTGCATGGACACGGCGAAGGCGATGACCGGAGTGGCGCCGGGTGCGGAAATATGGAGACAGAAGAAAACAATGGCCACGACCAGGAGCGCCAGGTATGTGCCCAGCCAGAGTTCGATCAGGCGAAAAAATACGCCGATGATCAATACTTCCGCGACGATGGAGTTAACGAACGTATTCCAGCAGTTTGGCAACAACGGGAGAAAAGAGCGGGTACCATTGATCGTAAGAACATGTGAAATGTACTGGATAAAGACGATCGTCGAAGCCAGTCCTGCGCCGACGAGGATGCCGCCCGTCAGGTATCGCGTCAGGTGGCTGGCAGAAAGCTCGGTTACCGGGCGCTTTTCATACCGGGAGTAGAGAAGGGTATACAGGATGCAGACAACGGCGGCGAGAACGGTACCGCCGATAGGGTCTTTTACCGATGGAGACAGGGTGGTAAGGGCAAGCAGTTGCTGGGTGCCGAATATAGCCGGCAGGCCCACACCCAGCGTCAGCGCCAGGCCGACGACGAGGCGGGTTATGGGATGGTAGAGAAAAGCCTGCCGGGTGGGGGGCATGGGTTTTCTTTAAATGTAGGGGATTTTCGATAATTTTTCGGGGTGAAAAGGATCGTCTTTTTGCTGGTAACGTTTTTTGTTGGCCAGGGGGCGTTTTCGCAGGAAATTCTTGTTTGGGATTCCGCGGTGAAATTGACGTGGGGGGACTTCCAGGGAAAGGTCGACTCGAGCAGCCCTTACAGCGCATCGACGGTGTCGGGCATAGTCTATAAATTTCGGTTCTCGGGAGATGGCTATAGTGATTCGATCAAGGCCGTGTTCTATCGGAAAGAGTCATGGGTCCGGGTTCCCAAGGATGGGGCACTTTTTCATGAACAGGGGCATTTTGATATAACCGAAATCTTTGCGAGGAAGCTTCGAAAGCGTCTGCAGTCCTTTGTCCCAAAGCGTGGGAGTTTGGGTCAGCAACTGAAAAAGCTTTACGATGAGGTGGAGGCCGAGCGCGTGGCGATGGAGAATCTTTATGACACGGAGACCAAACATTCGGCGGATGGCGAGCGGCAGGCGGAGTGGAATGAGCGGATCCGGAAGGAGTTGAAAGAGTTGGAAGCATTTGCGGATTGATTTTGACGCTGGTCATTGGAGCGCGATGAAACAGACATTGAAAAGCATATTGGCAAGGGCGAAGCGGCTTGGATTGGGGAATTCCCATTTAGACCTTGCGCGGGAGTTCCTTCATGGTCATGAATTCGGGCTTTGTCTGGACACGATTATCACGATGGTGTGTGAGGAGGGGATAAGAGTGGATGAAGGGTTTTACCGGGAGGTGGCGGATGCGGCGGGGAAGTTGGGGTTAGCGGGGGAAAAGGTGGAAAGGGTGAGGGAGATGATGTGAGTTTATGCAAGGATAAATGCGTATGCTAAAATACCCTTTCTTTAATCCGATTCATAAAGGCTTCGCGGAATTTTTCACTGATGGGGATCTGCTTGCCGCCCACGAAGACTTGGTTGTCGCGGATGGATTCGAGGCGGGCGATGTTGACGATATAGGAATTGTGGACGCGGGCAAAGGAGGCGGAGAGCTGCTCTTCGATGTCTTTGAGGCGTCGATAGACCAGGAGTTTGTGGACGGGGGTGACGACGCGGACATACTCCTTTTCGCCTTCAAAGTAGAGGATGTCCTTTAGGAGGATCTTCTGAAGAGCGCGGCCGGATTTAACAAAGAAATATTGCTCTTCGGCGGGCGGGAGAGTCGGTTGAGCAACGGAGTTAGGCTGGCCCGGCGCGAAGGTTGGCGAGGCGGTGTTGCCGGAGGCGGCCAGCTGGTGATCCGGGCGATCGAAATATTCGTCGATCCTTTGGAGGGCCGCATAAAAGCGTTTGAGTGTGATCGGCTTCAACAGATAGTCGATCGTCGGGAATCCATAGCTTTCGGCGGCAAACTCGGAATAGGCGGTGGTAAAGACGATTCGCGTCGATGCCGGGAGAAGGGCGGCCATTTCCATCCCCGTGAGGTGGGGCATGTTGATATCGAGGAATACGAGGTCGACGCTGTGGGTTTTGAGGAAGGTGAGCGCTTCGCGGGCGTCATAGCATTTGGCAAGCAGGTCCCAGGAGGTGTTCTGCTGGATGAACATCTCGAGGAGGTTGACAGCATTGGGTTCGTCGTCCACGATCAGGCAGCGCAATCGAATCCGGGGATGGTCGATACTGTTCATACAAGCGGTATTTTCAGATAGGCCTGATAGCTTTTGCCGGTCTGGGTGGTTCGCAACTCGAAGCGGTTTCCGTATAGTAAGATAAGCCGTTTCTCCAGGTTGATCAAACCGATGCCGGCGTGGACGACCGGAGGTGATTCGGCGGGCAGGCTGTTACAGGTGGTAAATGTCAGATAATTCCCCTCCTGCTGCAATTTGATTGCAAAGGCATTCCCCATGGCGGAGCGGTCTATGCCGTGTTTGAAAATATTCTCGACAAAAGTCATCAGCAGCATGGGCGGAATGACCGGGTTGCCTTCGTATTGCTGGTCAAACGTCACTTTTACACCATGGCGGATGCGGATCTCTTCGAGGGCGATGTAGTTCTCGAGGAACTTTATTTCGGTGGCGAGCATCACCTTCTCCTTAGGGCTTTCGTCGACAAAATAGCGCATGATGTCGGAGAGCCGGCCGATCAGCAGGGCCGTCCGCGGCGCTTCGCGGAAGGCTTCATAATAAATGTTATTCAGGGTATTGAAAAGAAAATGGGGTTGAACCTGAGACTTCAGCAGGTTGAGCTCGGCGAGGCTCTTTTGTTCCAGCATTTGCTCGGCCTGACGTTTGAGGCGGAAGTAGTCGATCGCGATCCGGAAGACAAAGCTCATCATGAATATGAACAAGCTGCTGCCCGTGAAGTAGAGAATTTCCTGCCAGTTATAATACTCGGGCATCCTAGGGCTGAAGTAGTTATGCACGAGGATGACTACCCAGGCGCGGCCGGCGGCGAAAGCGAATACCGCCAATGGGGCAATGATCATATAAGCGACGGTCTTTCCTTCCAGGTAAAGCCTGGGAAAGAGAAAGGAGATATTACCATAGATGATCACCGCATAGGCGAGGGTATTTAATAAAGCGTAGGCTGCGGACATGCCGGGTCCGTCCGGCAGATAGGTGAAGAACGTAAGTAACATGACGAAGCTCCAAATGAGGAACTGGAGCCGGACGGGTGTCGCCTGGCGCAGATTTAGCCGCATTCCTCAAAAGTAGGGAGCTTTTTCGCTGCCGGACGGTGCTTTTCAATGGTTGCGGAGGAATATTCAATGCGGGTTGGGATGGCCGCGTTCAACAAATCGTCGAAAAATCGTCATAATTTTGAACATTTTTTAAACATGTAAAAATGGAGTTTTTTTATTAATAATTTATAGTCAAGCCCTTGGATGGATTTTTTTCTTATATTACGTTTTTATGTTATTAGTTAGGTGAGCCTCATTTTCAACAATTGCCTTATCTTTAGGGCGTGCATAGATGAATTCATGTTTTATTTAATATGAAAGCTGAAAATCATGAGCAAACTCACTATTAAGCGTGTTTTACCTTTTCTGATCCTGGCGGCGGTATCGCTGATCGCCATCTTTGTGCCGAGCCTGGCGCCAACGGTGCCCGACTCCAAATATGTTCCGGCGGACGTAGCGTGGATGCTCGTTGCAACGGCACTCGTATTCCTGATGACGCCTGCTCTGGCCTTCTTTTATGGCGGGATGGTCAACCGGAAGAACGTGTTGTCGACGATGATGAAGAGCGTGGTGGCTGCCGGCGTGGTCGGCGTGTTGTGGATCGTGGTTGGCTACAGCCTTTGTTTTGGCCAGGACATACACGGGATCATCGGGAATCCGTTGTCCCATCTTTTTTATAAAGGTGTCGTGAGCGGAGAACCCTGGGGGCCGGCGCCGACGATCCCGAAGGCGTTGTTCTCGATGTTCCAGCTCATGTTTGCGATCATTACACCCGGACTGGTGGTCGGTGCGATCGCCGAGCGGATGCGCTTCTCGGCCTATGTGTTGTTCACGGTCCTTTTCAGCCTGCTGGTATATGCGCCGCTGGCGCACTGGAGCTGGCACCCGGACGGGTTCCTGGCGAAAATGGGCGCGTTGGACTTTGCAGGCGGCACGGTGGTCCATATCTCCGCGGGTTGCGCGGCGCTGGCGGGTGCGCTGGTGTTAAAGCGTCGCCGGGTTCATATCGACCGGGTGGAAACACATCCTGCCAATATTCCCTATGTGCTGATCGGGACGGGGCTGTTGTGGTTCGGATGGTTTGGTTTCAACGCGGGTTCAGCCAATGCAGCGAATGCGCTGGCGGTTTCTGCGTTTTCGACGACGAATACCGCGGCTGCTTCTGCAGGGCTGTCCTGGATGTTCTTTGACGTGTTACGCGGCAAGAAGCCTTCGGTGGTCGGGTTCTGTGTCGGAGCGGTGGTAGGGCTTGTGGCGATCACGCCGGCCGCGGGATTTGTGGCGATCCCGCAAAGCATTTTTATCGGCGTCTGCGCGGCGGTCATATCGAATCTCGCCGTCCACTTAAAAACTACGAAGACCGTGCTGGACGACACGCTGGATGTGTTCCCTTGTCATGGGATCGGCGGGATGGTCGGGATGCTGATGACAGGCGTATTTGCCACGACCGCGGTCAACGCGGCGGGTGCGAATGGTCTGGCATATCACAATCCGACGTTCTTCTTTATACAGGTGAAGGCAATGGCGATAGCGGTGGTGTATAGTTTTGCCGTCTCGTGGCTGATCTTCAAGTTTGTGAACTTCATCGTTCCGCTGCGAGTGAGCCAGGAGGAGGAAGAAGAGGGGCTGGATGCGAGCCAGCACGACGAGAAGTATACGCAAGGCACCTTGTTGGTGGCGACACCGGAGGGGTTGAAGGAGCGGGAGATCATGTAAATATATTGGGATAGTGTTATACGGCGGCGGGCGAAGCCCGCCGTTTTTTTTTGCGGAATATCCGGGGGCTGGGCCAATTTCTCCATTTTGAAGAAGCGGGTGGGGGAGGGGTGACGTTATCTTGCAGAAAAAAAAGTTATGAATAATCAATGGAGTGAGTTCAAATTGCGTGTTAATACGACGGCGCCGGTGGAAAAGGCGTTTGCGGCGGTAGCGACGCCCGGCGGGCTGGAGTCGTGGTTTTTGAGGGCAGCGGACATAAGGGCTTCCGGGAAACCGAGAGCGAAGTCCGATAAGATACAAAAGGGGGACGCGTATCAATTCCAATGGTACGGGCATCCGGACACGCTTACGCATACGGGAAAGTTTATTTCCACTGACGGGAAGAGCGTGATCAGCTTCACGTTTTCGCAGGAACTGCCGGTGACGATCAGCATTTACCGGGAGTGCGATGAAACGATCATCGAGCTGGCGGAGACGTTTGATCCCACGGTAGAGGAGGTGGCGCGGAATCATTACCTCGGAAATATAAAAGGATGGATCTTTTACCTGGTCAACCTGAAGTCGATCCTGGAGGGAGGGCTGGATATGCGGAACCGGAAGGTGGAGTTGAAGAACGTGGTGACGGCGTAGGGCGTTAGCCGTTGCTGGACGGCGGAGTACGCTCCCGACTGGCGAACGGTTAACTATCAACAGAAGAATAAAGAAGAGGCGCACACTGTAAGCGTTTCCATATATCAGGTTGGGGAAAATTGAACACCAATCTGCGTAATTTTCCGCAATTTTTTTTAGGCCGACTTAGGTCATTCTGCACGCTCAATGGCTGTTCACAAATTTCTAAAGCGATTGTTTTATTTGCATGTCAATTGATTTGATATTAGAACTGAACCTAATTGAACATACGGCCTAGTATTTTGTGAAGCAACTTTTGGGATCGGAGTTTTGGGGCGATTAGGATTTAAGGTAGAAATTTTTTTATCTTCGATTTAACAAATTTTTCTAAAAAGCACTATCAGACATAACCTGACCTAAATCTAAACTGCATGCATTCTTACAGAATCCGAAGCGCGTAAAACGCGCCCAAAAAAGCACGCATCATTCCCCTCGAGTTTTGGTGTTCCTCGGATGGCCGCTATTGGCTGATTAGTCATCGAAGGCTTACTATCGATTAGTTGCACTTCGCGCCGGCGACGTATGTCCGGTGCGGCAAATATTGTCGCCCAGAAGACGCAAGCCTTCATGGTAATTCCATCTATTAGCTAAATCTAATCGAATGAAAACATTGTTTGTAATTCTAAAGGTGATTGGCACTGCGCCCATATTGATTGCAGGCATCATCGTTGTGCCCGTCTTAATCGCAGTGGCTTGCCCGGCGGTTCTTTTGATCTTTATTAAATACCTAACATCCCGTTCGTTTCAGCCGAAGATGAATCCCGGACGAGCTATTGAACCTCAATTCGCGCCCTGGAAGGATCCGATTTTTATGCCTTGATCTGCACTTGAAATTACTATTTCACTTTCCTGCCCCCATGTAAGCTCCACGAATTGATAACCATTTAATTCCTTTTTATGAAAGTTTACATTGTACGGGAGGGGAGGTCGGTGCAGATCTACCTGGTAATCCCCAAATGGAAGACCGCATTCCTTGCGGCAAACCGGCGGCGAATTCTCGGCTGGGGAAAGAGTCTGCCCGAGGCCATAGAGCGGTTGGGCGGCGTATCGGAAAAACTCGCTGTTCTAAATGAGCTCTCTAAGCAGTGAAGAGCCGTTTCCTGTTTTACCCTTCCTTTCCAGTTAAGATGACGATATCATTATTCCACCATCAAAACTAAGTTATGAATCATGTATTTTATCTGAGCGGCGGCCTCGGCAAAAGTTCGGGTCTGGGCGACTGCATCTACTCGCTTCCGGTGGTGAAGGCCATTGGGGGGGGCATTTTCGTATATGGCGGGGCAAGAAGGTCGTATGAACTGTTGAAGCCGCTATTGGAAGTCCAGCCGTATATAGAATCCTGCAAGCACGTCTCGGAAATAGATCTGCCGAGAGATTTTGTCAACCTGGATTTGTTTCGCAACTCCCCGCTTCAAAGTACGGGGCACCTGGTGAACGCGTTTCTGGACTTTTTTGGCTTTGACTATTATGACTTTGACAACGATGGACCCTGGCTGGAAAACATCCAGGCGCCGCTCGCCAGCTATTTGAGTGAGTGCACTATCCTGAACATTACTCCCCGGTACAGGGACAAGATCTTTCCGAAAGCAGGTGGTTGGGATAAGGAAATTCATCATATAGCCAGGATCGCGACGCCGTTCTTTTTGGGGACGCGGGCTGAATATGAGGATGCGCAATCCGATATCCAAGCCATGCGATGGGTCTCGCATCTTCCGACTGAAAACTTATTGGATGCGGCGAAGGTCATAAAGGGCGCGAAGATGTTCTCCGGCACACAGTCGTCGCTGCTCGCCATCCGCCAGGGATTGGGGTTACCCTATCGGTTCGAACAAAGCCCCAACCACGTGGATGTCCGGCAATTCAGCGGACACGAAACAGTCATTAATCCTACCACGCGAAAACTGCATTTGGCCTATGCGACATTCAGACGATTGTTGAACAGGCGCGCGTAACCACACTTTTTTTCACTGACAGTAGGAGACTACTGAAAATCCAGCTCATGTCTTACAAACGGGCAGTATGCCTTGCGGCGGTGCTATGCCTTGCCGTGATGGCCTCTCATGCGCAAAATGTTGATTCTGCTGTTAGCAGGATTGCCAATTTTCCTACCAGGCTTTTTGGCAAGATAAGTCGGGAATCATCCACGTTCCAAAATCAACTAACGCGGCAGACGGAACGATATTTAAAACGCATGGCGAGAAAGGAAGAGAACCTCCGGGCGGAATTATATAAGAAAGACTCCGCGAAGGCCGCGGCGCTGTATCCCCAGGACCCGAGGCAACAGTACGCCATGTTGATCCAAAAGTTCAGGCGGGACAGTTCAAGGATATTCACCTCTATGGGGCCGGAATATCTCGGGCGCCTGGATAGCTTGCAGGTGACGCTGGCATTCTTAAACAAATACCCTAACCTGGTCAATGTGAATCCCGCATTGCAGGCGAAGATGCAAACGGCTCTTGGAAGCCTGCAACAGTTACAGGCCAAATTGCAGGCGGCCGATGCGGTGAAGCAATTTATTCAATCGCGCAAGGCACAGATCCAACAGGCACTGACCGGGTTTACCCATCTCCCGGCGGGGATAACGAATGCGGTTGCGGGATATAAGAAGCAAGCGTATTACTATGCCGACCAGGTCAGGGCGTATCGCGAGACGCTAAACGATCCGGGGAAAACGGCGCAGGCCGCACTGGCCCTGGTGTCGAAAGTGCCGGCCTTTAGCGGGTTTATGAAAAAGAATAGTTTTCTCGCGGGATTGATTGGCGTCCCGCCGGATTATGGAACGGAGAAAGCGGTAGAGGGCTTGCAGACGCGGCAGCAGGTTCTGGCGATGATCCAATCGAAGATCGGGTCTACGACTGCGGGGACAGCGTCCCTGCAAAATAGCATCAATTCCGCCAAGGCGGATATCGCGAAGTTGCAGAGCAAGCTCAGCAAGCTGGGCGGAGGTGGCGGCAGTGCGATGGATGTGCCGGATTTCAAACCTTCGGATCAGCATAGCAAGACATTTTTTAACCGGCTGCAATATGGTTTTAATATGCAGACGACGCAGGGCACGTATTATTTTCCCAACTATATGGATCTCGGGCTTTCCCTGGGATATAACCTCGGGCATTCCAATAGCGTAGGGATCGGCGCCAGTTATAAGATCGGGCTCGGCACAGGTTGGCAGCATATTGCTTTTTCCAGTCAGGGTGTGGGTATCCGGTCATGGGTCGATATTCACGTGAAAAAGAGTTGGAGTGCAACGGGCGGATTTGAGCTAAACTATGTCCAACCATTTTCATCATTCAAGGATATTCAGCAGCTAAATGTTTGGACCCGGAGCGGGTTGATCGGGGTTGAGAAAACGGTTAGCCTGAAGAGTACCATTCTTAAAAAGACGCACGTTCAGTTGCTTTGGGATTTCCTTAGCTATTCACAAGTTCCGAAAACGCCCCCGGTGGTCTTCCGGGTTGGATATGGATTTTAATTGATTTCATTTTTGAATTATCAAGTTTATGAGAAATTATATTGTACTACGATGCTTTGCGCTCTGCTTCTTCCTGATGGGCACAATACACAGCTGGTCTCAAACTTACCCGGGTCTATCGGTAAACCAAAGCTATACTCCGCCATCGCCCAATGCCCAGGGGTTTGAGAGCTACAACAATGACCCCGCCGCGCTCTTTACAGGGCTTCCTTCCATCGGCATCCCTATTTATACGATCAAATGCGGGACGCTCACCGTTCCGATAAGCCTAAGCTATAATAGCAATGGACTTTATCCCTCGCAGGATGCGGGCTGGGTGGGTCTGGGGTGGAGCCTGAACGCGGGCGGAGCGATCAGCCGGATGGTGGAAGGCAACCCCGACGGGTCGCTGCCGACCGGTCACAATTATGGCGAGTACAACCTAGCGGACAGCATTGTTGGGTCAGGTGCCGACAGTTTTCTCCGACGGGTCTACAACATGAATATGGAGTATGGCACCAACACGTATGACCCGGCGCCCGATATTTTCAACGCAAATTTTAATGGCATCGGCGGACAATTTTTTTGGATAAGCGGAACCCCATACCAGATTTCTTACATGAAGCAGTTCAGCATTTCCTGGCCGAGCTACAGCAGCAATATTGTGGTCACCACTTCGGATGGCACGCAATATACCTTTGGCGCAACAGAAAAAACGACAGATTATCGTTATGGCGGCTCTGATTCGGCGCTTCAGTCGTTTACGTCCGCATGGTTCCTTACCCAGATGGTCTCGGTGCAAGGCGATACGATCAAATTTAACTATGGAACCTATACCTGGCAACAAACGGTTGTTCCTTATCAGGCTTCCTACACATTGTCCATAACATCCGGGCAGCCTGACCTGGGGTATGATCCGAACCGATACCTGGTGCAACCTTCCGATAGCACACAGGTCTTGCAGTCCATTGTTTGGAGAAATGGCCGTGTTTCGTTTATTCCTGACCCTGCCGGCCGGACGGATGTCAATGGGACATTGCCGCGGCTCCGAGAGATCGTCGTCATCGACAGTCTGACCAGAGACACGGTAAAGAAGAATTTACTGTCTTACAAGTATTTTGGGCTGTCGGCGGTAAACCCTACGCTCTATGAACGGCTTGCATTGAAAACCTTCAGCACCGTCAACCCGCTGATCAACTCAGACTCGTTGACGTACACCTTCAAATATATCAATGAATCGGATACGGCATTTAATAATGGATCAGGCGTAGGCTTTCCGGCTAAAAACACGCTTGGAACAGACTACTTTGGCCTTTATAATGGGGCGGTAAATTCGACCATCATTCCTCCGCCGAGCAGCATTTATTATAATCCTGAACCACCTCCGGGAGCCGGTTTCGGTTCGGGCGTAGTCCGGGATCCCGATAGCCTACATGCAGAATATGGGCTGTTGGACACTATCGTCTATCCCACGAGTGGATATACAGCGTTTCAATATCAGGCTAACCTTTATCATAATTCGCTGGGAACGATCGGTGGCCCGGGCTTGCGCTTAAAGAGCAGCACTATGTACGATGGTATAAACCCTAATCCGGCCATTCAAAAGAATTATTCCTATGTGCAGGATGATGGAACGACGTCCTCCGGTGTACTGGTAAATCCCCCGAATTACAATGGACCTACCTCTCTTGAAATAACATTCTATAATCCTGGCATTGATACGACCAACACGTTTTATAGTCAATATGCAGCTCCGAATCCCTCGGATGGGGTAGGAGGCACTAATCCGATATTTTACTATTCAAAGGTGACAGAGAGCGTTAGCTCGAATGGCGAGACCCACAAGACCGATCATTATTTTACCCAATACCCCGAGCTGATGCCGGATGTCAGAGAGACGAAAAGAATAAACTACATCAATACACCCGGGTCGAATATTTTTACGCCGGTATCAAAGACCATCACGAACTACAAAGACTCCACCCTAGGATCCGTCTCTTACATCGTTCCCTATATCTACCTTGAAACCGTCAACAAACTTGCGCATCCGGAATTCCAGTATGCATTCCAAAGTTTCAATTTCAATTGGAACTATTGCTGGGTATTTCCGACCTCCCAGCAATCCATCCAATACGACGTCAATGGCGATAGCCTGGCCACTACTACAAACTTTTACTTTAACGGCACCACCCGAAATCTTGCTTATACCGAAGCTCAAGGGTCGGATGGCCAAACGATAGTGCAGAAAGTCAAATATCCTGAAGATTATACCACCGCGATTACCGGAAATATGGTGTCCCACCACGTTGTGGGGCCGCCGATAGAAAGCCAGACGTGGCTGAAACAGGATGCATCCGATTCGTTGCTGATCTCAGGATCCATCGTTGAATATGACCAAACGATGTTTCAGCCGGACACGACATACGCTATCGAGACGACAAAACCGATCCCGTCATTGTCAAATGAGACTAAGTCCGGTGGTCTGTACAACAGTCTGATTAGTGATGCGCACTATGTCCGGAAAGGTCAATTGCAATATGATGTGAATAGTAACCTGAGTGTCGGTACCAAGGCCGCCGATAATCCGGTCAGTTATATCTGGGACTACCGGCATTCCAATATAATCGCGGAGGTGAGCAACGCTGCTCCTGTTGACATTGCTTATAGTTCCTTTGAAGCTGACGGCACCGGGGGCTGGACCATTCATGGCGGTGGATTAAACGCGGGTAGTGGAGTCACCGGAGTAAACAGCCAGTCCATGCACTTAGACACGATTAGCAAGACGGGACTAACGAGTACCAATAGTTATATTGTTTCTTACTGGACGAGCAATGGCTCTGCCTATACTATCGCCGGAACGGTAGCCGGTTACCCCATTCAGGGAAAGCGAATAAATGGATGGAGCTATTTCGAGCACAAAATTACGGGCCAGACCAGCGTAAGCATTATCGGTGGCAGCACCGGTGCCGGCAATATCGACGAGCTGAGGCTTTATCCTGCAAACGCCCAGATGGTCACCTACACGTATACCCCATTGGTTGGGCTCTCCTCAAAATGCGATGCGGACAACCGCGTGACGTATTACCAATATGATCCGTTTGGCCGGCTGAAAGTCGTGTTGGACCAGGACCATAACATCATCAAAACGATACAGTACCACACCATCGGCGAAACGGTCGAGTAATTGGAATGTGGCTAAAATAATCAAGTTATGAAAAAAGATCGGTTCGCCATCCCGGCGCAAGCGCTGCTTCTCACATTGCTTTTGCTTTTTGGTACGATAGCTCACGCAAAACCGCTACCCCCGCTAACTTGCGCGATCCACGGCCCCAGCAGCGTCTCCTTAGGGTCGACTCAAACGTATACCGTATCCTGCACTGCTACCAATTGGTCGGTGACCTGCGGTACTATACAGAGTCATACTTCGACAAGCGTGACCATTTTATTCAATCAATGTGGTTGCAATAGTTCCACGATAACAGCCATTGGCACTACAGCGCCGCCTTTCAATGTGACCGTCACATGGACGGCTCTTGGCGGCGGGTCGATCAGTGCACCAACCCATCAGACTATCTGGTCCGGCACCGCGCCAGCTCAGATTAATGCATCCCTTCCCACCAATGGAAATTGTGCCGGCTATACCTATCAGTGGGATTCGTCCACCAATGGTACCTCATGGTTCTCTATTTCGGGGGCAACCAGTCAAAATCATCAGCCGGGAACCCTGACCACGACCACTTATTTCAAGCGGGAAGCGTTTGACTACACGGAATCCGCCTTTACGTCAAATATCGATACGGTGACAGTATATGCTACGCTGGTGTCAGGCACAATTAGCCCCTCGACCTTATCGGTACCCATTTATAAGACGCCGACATCGGGGTTTACCGTCTCCGGGACGTCGGGTGGCAATCTCAGCTACACCTATCAGTGGCTTTCGGCATCTTCAAGCGGCGGCCCATATTCGTATATAACGAATGCATTCGGTGCGACTTATATTCCTCCCGCTTCGAATTCGCTAAGCCCAACGTGGTACGAAGTGAGACAGTATAGTTTTGGCGATTCGGTGACTTCTAGCCCTGTCGAATTGATCGTCACCCCGGAAGTCTTCCCGGGAGTTATTTCACCGTCTTATTTAGTGATCAATTCCGGTACAAGTCCTGGAGCGTTTACCGGGAACCCCGCCAGCGGCGGGGCGTGTAGCGGTAGCTTTGGCTATCAATGGCAAAGTTCACCAAATGGCACTACCTGGTCAAGTATTTCCGGGGCGGACTCTTTGGATTATACGCCTAGCACGCTGACCAGTTCCACCTGGTATCGACGGCAGGTGATATGCGCTGTCGACACCGAATACAGTAATGTAGCTCAAATAGTAATCGGCACGCCCAACACAAACTATAATTTCGTTCGCGTCCGGGATTTTCTGAAAGCCGGTGTAGCCGATACGGTAACTGCGGATAGCTTGACCAGTCCAAATGACGTGGTGCAGAGCACGCAGTATTTAGATGGGTTGAACAGGGTCGTACAAACGGTTGCCAAGCAGCTAAGTCCGCTGCAAAACGATGTCGTCAAACCGGTTGTATATGACAATTTTGGGCGACAGGTAACCGACTACCTGCCGTATACGGCGACAACAAATGATGGCAATTTTAAGCCTACCGCCTTGCAGGACCAGGAGAAGTTCAATTCCACCCAATTCCCAGGCGAAGAGGTGTACTATGGCGAGTTGAGTTATGAAGCCTCTCCGCTAAACAGACCGTTGGTTGCTTATGCGCCGGGCGCCAGCTGGATCGGAAGCGACAAGGGTAAATCAGTCCAGTATTTGATCAACACCGCCGCAGATAGCGTGCAAATGTGGACGATCAGTTCGGCTCAACTCGCCTTGCCGCAACGGAGTGGTGCATATGCCGCCGGTCAGTTACGCAAGAATGTCCTGACTGACGAACAAGGCAACCAGGTAGTGTCATATATGGACAAATACGGGCGACCGGTCCTGAAAAAGCAGCAGGTCGCTGCTTCGCCGTCGACGGGTCATTATGGCTGGCTTTGTACGTATTATGTGTATGATACTTTGCAGAATCTTCGGGTAGTCATTCAACCGCAGGCGGTGGCACTGATCAATGGGAGCTGGACGGTAAATCAGACTATAGCGAACGAGCTTTGTTTCCGGTACGAATATGATGGCCGACGAAATCGAGCCATTAGAAAAGTCCCTGGCGCGGGACAGATTTGCATGGTGTATGACGCCAGAAACCGCATAGCCTTGTCGCAGGATTCGGCCATGCGCGCCAACCAAAAATGGCTTTTTGTAAAATATGATGCTGAGAACCGGCCGGATTCAAGCGGAACAATCACCGATCCGTCCCACTATAACAATTTGTCCTATCACGACAGCCTGGCTTACTATAGTACAAATTACCCCGCAGTGAGTTCATACACAAATGAGCTATTGCTCCAGGACTTTTATGATGACTACTCCTGGGTATCGACCTATAGCGCTCCGGTGGGCTCCTCCATGGCGACCACCTATACCAGTAACGGTAGCTATTTCATTACCACGTACAATGCTTCTCCAACATATGCAGTCGCGGTGACAGCCACCCCAATCACCCGAGGTATGAAGACAGGCTCGATGCAAAAGGTGATTGGCACGACCAGTACGTATTTGTACACCTCCGTTTTCTTTGATGACCGCGGACGGTCGATTCAAACGCAAACCGTCAACTATACGGGCGCGATTGATACGGCTACCGTGCAGTATAATTTCTCGGGGGCAGTTTTACGGCGGCTTGTCAATCACAAAAAGAACAACAATACGGTGCAGAACCATATCGTGCTGACTAAAATAGATTACGACCACCGAATGCGGCCCCGACACCTATATAAAAATATCGACAACGCGGCGAGCGATCAGTTGATCGACAGTCTCCAATACAACGAACTTGGGCAGGTGGTCGCCAAGTACCTTGGTAAGAGTGTGGATAGTCTTATTTACACGTACAATATCCGGGGATGGCTGACGGGAATTAACAAGAACTATGTTGCCGGCACGGCGAACCACTATTTCGGGATGGAAATCGGCTATGACAAAACCAGCTCGGTGGCAGCGGGAAACACCTACCTCAATCCCGAATTGAATGGCAACATCGAAGGAATAGTCTGGAAGGGGGCCGGCAGTGGCATCAACCGGAAGTATGACTTCAGTTATGATCCGGCCAACCGGCTGATCGCCGCGGCTTTTCTGCAGAACGATTCAGCTTCGACCTGGGACAAAAAACAAGTAGATTTTTCGGTAATGGGTATTACATACGACGCAAATGGCAATTTGCTGTCCATGACGCAGCGCGGGTATAAAGTTGGGGGGTCGGCAGCCATCGATTCCCTGACGTATAGTTATTTTAATTCAGACTCCACCAATCGGCTTAGCGGTGTGACTGATGCGGCCAATGATTCCAGTTCTTTGTTGGGAGACTTCCATTACAAAGGGTCGACAAAGCAATCCACGGATTATGCCTATGATGGCAACGGAAATCTGACAAAGGATAATAATAAGGTCATCGACAACATGACCTATAATTTCATGAATTTGCCTCAGTTGGTTCGTATGAAAGGAAAAGGTAACATCACCTACACGTATGACGCCGCTGGGAATAAACTTGCGAAAGTCATAGCGGACAGTATTGCTGGCGTGGCGACCACGATTACCTATGTGGGTGGCTTTGTCTATCAGCAGCGGGCGCCGTTGGCAAGTCCAGGCTCCGCTACCGATACCTTGCAGTTTATTGTGCATGAAGAAGGCAGGGCGCGCTGGGCTTATCACAAGTATACGACCGGAGCGACGGCATACAAGCTGGAGTATGACTTTTTTGAGCGGGATCATCTTGGGAATACCCGGGCGGTATTGACCCAGGAGCGGGACACTACGAATTACCTTGCGACAATGGAGTATGCGTATAGGGGCACGGAGTTGCAGTTGTTCGGAAATATCGCCAATACTACCACCTACTGGAACAACATGCCTAATTATACCAGTATTCCAAACAACCTTCGCTTTATGTATACGAGTCCGAATGACAGTGTCTCCATTGTGGACTCGACCAGCACCGGCGGCCAAAAAGTAGGGCCTAACCTGCTGTTGAAGGTCATGAGCGGCGATACGGTCAGTTTGAGCGCGCAGTGCTACTATGTCGCTCCGGGTGGCGGCAGTACAAACTATAGTTCGTTTAGCGATGTCCTTAATTCCCTTGGGAATGGACTGGTCAACCTGACCGGTGGTGCGCATGGTAATCTTGGCAATCTGACCGGAAGCGGGAGTACTGTGTACAACGGGCTTTCCAGTTTCCTCAGCAGCTATGATACCGCCCATAGCGGGTACCCGAAGGCTTACATCAATTGGATCTTCCTTGACGATCAGTTCAACTATGTGAGCTCTCTTAGCGGATCTGTGCTGGCAGCGAGTTCCACGTATCCCGCCGGATCGATGAATTTAGTCGCCCCCGGGGGGCCGATTGCGCTAAACCGATCGGGGTATTTGTATATCTGGGTAAGTAACGAAACGAGTGGCTGGAACGTCTACTTCGACAATCTTTCTGCGCAGCACAAGCAGGGACCGCTTTTGGAAGAAAATCACTATTATCCGTTTGGTTTGACGATGCAGGGGATCAGTGACAAAGCGATAAAAACGAACTATGCTGAAAACAAATTCAGATACAATGGGAAGGAGCTCAATACTAATGAATTTTCAGATGGCACCGGGCTTGAAGCATACGACTTTGGATATAGATTTCAGGATCCGCAACTAGGTGTCTGGCACAACATTGATCCACTGGCGGACAGAGCATACAATTTGTCACCGTATTGCTATGTCGGAGATAATCCCATCAGTTATTTTGATCCAAATGGTGCCTATTTAGCTCCAGTCAAGAGTTTGATTAACATTAGCTATGGCCCCAATACGATGTTCGATAACGACGATCCCATTAATGACCGAGGTAGTGGAGGATTTGGTGCCGGCGGATATGTCCCGGGCGCCGCTGGAGGGAATGGCCCCGGTGGCCCCATGTATATTGGTAATGGTTTGTATCTTCTTCCGGATGGATCAATTGGCGACATAACTGAAGCTTTAAATGTGATTTCGACCATTTATCCGGGCTCAGTGACAACTATTTATAATTCCGCCAATAATGGGATTACCATTACGAATGTAATGGTGCAAAGTTTCTTCACGCAAACTTGGGCAAAGCAGGCAACTAACATATCTGCAACGACAAATAATGACGGTGGATTTGATGTGACATATACGGCGACAAGCGACGGGGAGACACATACCACGCCATATTCTTTTAATGAATTGGTGGACCTTATGGGGCTGAGGGATGATTTTAATGAAACAATGGAGTTTATAAATCATGTCAACGACGCCATCGGGGGAGCGGGAACTGGACTTGAACGATGGACCTCTTCTTTCAGGGTGACGAATGGGGTTTATAATGGTGCTGAATTTAGCCCTAAATATTACAGTTCAGGCTGGGGAGGGGGTAGCCGCGCCGGTATAACGACTTATAAAGTTTCGGGGATTGGAGAAGCCATAGACAAGGGATCATTTTTGGTCACGATGATTTTAAGTGGGATTTCCATTTATGAGGGGATTGAAGAAGATGATGGTGAATTTGGGGTGAATGCTCAACTGGCAACTGGTAGAGCGATCGGCGGAACGATCGGCGGACTTGCAGGCGCGGAGATTGGTGCGACAGTTGGATTCGCGGTCGGAGCTCTTTTTGGTGGAATCGGTGCTCCGGTCGGCGCCTTAATCGGTGGAATAATAGGAGGTTGGCTTGGCGGTTCGGCAGGCGGAGAAGTAGGAGAAGGCACGGTAAAAATGATGCAAAAGTACCAATAAGATCTTATTTCTCAACGATTTTTTAATTAATTTTAAGGGCTATGAATAGTCTGGAAACAATTGAGATACCGATAAGCAAACATAAAGCAGGTCTGTTGTTTGTTGCCTCTTTGGTTTTCGTTATTGTTGGACTATTTTTCGTGATATCTCCAGGAACGTTTGTTAGCGTCATTGCCAGAACCAAGTGGGCAATATCCGTACCTGGTTATCTGAGTGTTGTGGTTTTTGGATTTTTTGGCATTACCATTCTAAGAAAGATCTTTGACAAACGACCTGGTCTAACTATTTCGAAGGAAGGAATAACCGACAATTCAGGTGGAGTAAGCGCCGGCTTTATTCCGTGGTCGGATATTACGGCAATTAGGGAGGAAGCGGTAGGCAATCAGCGATTTTTAAATGTGGTTGTAAAGAACCCCCAAGACTACATTGACAGACAAAGGAGCTGGCTTAAGAGAAAAATCGTTCGGAAAAATCTTGAGATATTTGGAATGCCTATCGGGATTTCGACGAACGCCCTGAAAATTGATTATGAGGAATTGAAGCAAATTCTGGATGACAAGCTTTTTGAAGCAAAAAACGACAGAATTAAAGACAATTTTTAGTTTTGGCTTTGCCGATATGCTTTCGGTGATGCGCCGAAGCGTCGGCGGAATAGACCGCTGAAAGAGGACAGACTTTCAAAACCCGTCATACGGCAGATCGTTGTGACGGGTTCTTTTGTTTCTGACAGTAACTGGCGGGCGGCGGCGAGGCGGACGTCGATGACATATTGATGGGGAGTGATGCCGAAGCAGTCGCGGAACATGCGGAGGAAGTGCTGGCGGTTGAGTTGGGCGGCTTCGGCCATGGCATCCAGTGAGGCCGGTGTGGAGTAGTTGGCGTGGATCCATTCGCGGGCGAGGGACAGCCGTTTGTACAGGACAACCCGCGTGGATTGGCGGGAGACGGCGAGCTTTTTTGCGGTGGCTTCGGCGGTGAGGGCGTCGCGAATCAGGCTTAGCAGGATGTCGCGGATCATGGCGTCGGCTCTCAGGTTGCTGAAGTAGCTGCAGCTTCCGGCGACGCTGACGAGGTAGTCAAGGCGTTCTTTGAGTTCCGGGTTCATGGGATGGGAGCGTTCCAGCCAGCAAAAATCGGCATGTTGTTTGGTCAGCGCTTCATTGACGACGTCGGTCCGGAAAAACAGGAACAGCGGTTGGGTGTCGGGGCGAGGCCGGCCTTCGCCGAGGCTTCGGCAGGTGAGACGGATGGCAAGGCGGGTGTCGTGGTTGATGAGGAGGTAGCGGGAGGGGTCCAGGAGGAACGTCGTAGGTCCAAGGGTGAAGTGGCCGGTGCCGGATAGGAGGGTGAGGATGCCGGGGCCGGGGATATGTGGCGGGCAGGTGTAGGCTGCGGCGATCGTTTGGGTCAGGAGGGTGTGATCGGCGAAACGGAATGTCGGGCAGTCTGTCGCGCCGAAGCGGGATGTCAGGCAGGCGGGTGCTTCCGAACGGGGAGTGAGATTTGCCGGGAAGAATTCCGGTGGGAGGAGTTTCCGGCTGATCATGTGCTTTATTTTCAAAGTTATGGATTTGTATATTTGCCGCATGATCACGGAAGAAGTTCTTGTCGAGGCGAGAAAACTGTGGGATTATCATCATCTGTACCATGTCGTGGGTCCGGCAGATTGTATCCTGGTGTTGGGAAGTCTCGATCTTCGCGTGGCGAACCGGGCAGCGGAGCTTTATTTACAAGGACTGGCGCCGATCGTTATATTTTCGGGCGGCCTTGGGAAGGTGACCAAAGCGATGTGGAAGGAATCGGAGGCGGACCAGATGTCGCGGATCGCGCTGGATATGGGGGTGCCGGCGGAAGCCATTTTCATCGAGAACAAGTCTACGAACACGGGGGAGAATATTTTGTTCACCCAACAATTGCTGGAGGCCAACGGGCTGCATCCGCAGGCCTTTTTGCTGGTCCAGAAACCATATATGGAACGGCGGAGTTATGCTACATTCAAATTGCATTGGCCGGACAAAGACCTGATCGTCACCTCACCGCAAATCGCTTTCGAGGACTATCCGACGCCGGAGATGCCGATGGAGCGGGTGATCGATATGATGGTGGGGGATCTGCAACGGATCCGGATCTATCCGGGGAGGGGTTTTCAGATACCGCAGGAGATACCGGATGGGGTTTGGGAGGCGTATGAAAAGTTGGTAGCCTGGGGGTTCACCGGGCATTTAGTTTCATAATTGATATATATCAATCGCCAAAACGGGACGATGTTGTAAATTAGTAGGCGACAAAAATTGCATGTCAGCTACTTTATCCTATTTGCGACGGGTTTACCGCAACGTTTCGTTGGTGGGGACGGCGGTTCGCCATATGTGGCGGGCTAACCGGTTTGACCGCTTTCCTACAGCAGAAAATCTTCTCATTTCCTTATGGTTTGACTATGCTTTTTACCGACTTGTATTGCCGGAGAAAACCGTCTATCAGTTTTTGGACAGCCGCGTTCTATTATTGGAAGAGAACGTTGCACGTAGGCGACGGAAGGAACGAAAACGCAGATTGGAGGGTTATTTATTAGATGGGTTGCGTAGTGAGCGGATCAGGTTGGTAGTGGTTGATTTTCTGGAATCGCCATCACCGGAAAATTACCCGCCAGTATTGGAGGTAATCTGGGGTGCCTGGCGGATGCCGGGCATGGACAACGATTTGACCGCGGCGGGGGATAGCCCGGTGAAGGAAAACCTGCTTAATGCAAAGACATATATCATTGCGGTGCATTTGTGTTTAGAACTGGACGGAAAGGAGGAAGAATTCGAATCGTTATCCCGGCGGCTGCCCGATCTGAGAAGTTTTATCCGGGTGAAGTTTGGGGTTGATAAGTTACCGGGAAGGTTAGGGGAATTCACGGGTTATTCCTATAAACGGATAATTAAGGAAAAGCATAGTCCAAAGAAAGGACAGCTTCGGATGCCCTTCAGGCAGATAGTGGCGCATCCGGAAATTTTCGGGGAAGCTATTTCCGGACGGGCACAGGAAATTCTCGAAGAGCATTTCGGCTGAATTTATTGAAAGCGGTTTAGAAAAGGTATATCCTGGCGGATTTCAGGGTATACCTTTCGTCGTTTTTTGGCAACCCCAATAGTATATTGCCGGCTTAAATTTTTTAGCATGCATACAATAAAGCCGAAGAAGCGGCGGGTGTTGGGGGAGCTGAAACGGAGCCGACGGTTAACCATGAATTTGACGGCGGCGGAATATGAGCGGCTCGAACAGAAGGCGAAGGAGGCGGGGGTGGCAATCGCGGTTTATGTCCGGCGGGTGAGCCTGGGCGGCGAGGTGGTTGCGCGGATGGGGCCGGAGGATCGGGAGATGTTCAGGGCGGTGGTGGGCGTGTCCAACGCGTTAAATGGGCTGTACGAACTCGCGAGGGCGGGAGGGGTCGAAGGGGGGATGGACTCATTTGCGATTGCGCGGGATGAAGTGGATGGTTTACTCAAAAAATTGAAGTTATGATCGGAAGGATATTTTCTCCGAGCGCGTCGTTCGCCCGGGCTTGTCACTATGTGACGCAGGATCGGGAACGCGCGCAGGTCCTTTACCAGGAGGGTGTCCGGGGGCATGACTGCCGGCTGACAGCCAGGGATTTCGAGATGGTTGCGCGATTACACGACACGATCGGCAAGCCGGTGTTCCATGCGGTGTTGACTTTTCACCGGGAGGAGAAGCTGGACGATGCTGCGAAGATAGAGTTGGGGTTAAAGTATCTGGATGGCGTGGGGATGGTGAATACGCAGCGGCTTATCGCGGCACATCACGACGCACGGCACGAACATATTCATTTGTTGGCTAACCGGATCGACTATGACGGAAACCCCATTCACAATTTTCCGGAAGTGTTGCGCGGGCGCGATACGGTGGAGCGTCTGAACCAGGAGTATGGACTGGTACCGGTGGCGGCGAAAAACCTTCGGCAGACGAATTTCGATGCGCTGGATCGGTCGGACATAAGGAAATATGTGGTGTACCGGAATGTCAAGGAGGCGCTGGGGCAGGCAAAGAGCCTGGATGAGCTCGAGCTGCGGTTGGAGCCAAAAGGGATCGGAATGCGGTATCGGCTTGACGAGAGCGGGCGTCGGGTGGGGGTTAGCTTTTTGTACCGGAACGAGGCGTTTCGGGGGACTGAGATCGACAGGGAGCTTTCGCTGGGCAAGCTGGAGAAAACGGTTAGTCAGCGGCAGGAGTTAAGTCAATGGGAGGAGCAGAAGCGAGAGATCGGAAAGCAATTACAGCAGGAAGAAGAGCGGGTTTTGGAAGAGAAGGAGGCGCTGCGGCAAGCGGTGTTGAAGCAGCAAGAGGCGTTGAAGCACCAAGAGGCGTTGAAGCAGCAAGAGGCTTTAAAGGAGCGGGAGGCGCTGAAGCAACGGGAAGGATTGCGGCAGCAGGAGGAGCAAGTTGGCGAAGAACCGCGGTTGAGACAGGGGCCGCGGTTGCGGCTGCATTGAATAAACATTAAATTGGACGATCATGAAAGAAGATGTTGCGGAGAGACTTATCGAATCGGCGGCGAAGCTGATAGCGGAAAATGTGGAGTTAAATGTCTTAATTCGTAACGCTTTGGCGGTGAACGAGACGATCCATGCCATTAATGCGCGGATCGATGGCATTTTGGGGGCATCCCGGCAATTGGAGAAAGGAGTTCAGTTGGATGAAGGCAGGTTGCGGCAATTGGAGGAGCAAAGTGCGATCATCAAGGAAGGGCTTAGCGCGTTTAAAGCGACTGCGGAGGGGTTGAACACCATGGTGCAACGATGGGAAGGCAATGCGGCTACATTGGACGACTCGGTAAAAGCCGTAGGGAAGAAGGCCGATTTGTGTTTAGATCGGCTTTACGATAATCGATCGGAGGAGGGGACACGATGGACACAGACCAGTACGTTCATCGAAGGATTGAGCCGGCAGGTGTCTATCATGTGGATCATCCATTTGGTAACGGTAGCGGTCTTAGTCGTGATCTTTATTGCGTTGAAATCCCATTAGAAATACCGCAGGTAAGTCTTCTCCGGATGGAATGTTTTGTAGCGACCATACCGGCGGCATAACGGATACATAACCGATACCACGGCGACCCAGATTGGATAGATGCACCAGGTTGGGAGGCCACCGCCGGCGTCAGGGCGGCCGAATTGAAAGGGGCCGAAATTGAGTTGGTTGAGGGAGTACCCCTCGGCAAAAAGAACGATCATCAAGATCACATGGATTAGATAGAGGTGGACGATGAAATAAAAAAGCGGTGTGCGGCCGAAGGTCAATAAAATCCGGGCGGCGCGGGATGGACGGGGCGATTGTGGCGGGCCAGGTTGCGGAGCTCGCGGCGGAGCCGGTTGGCCGGACGTCCGCGGTTCCACGGCGGCGAGAATGAGGCAGAGACCGCCGAGGGTCAGGAGACTGAAGAGAAGCGAAGGCGGATATTTGTTGACGTTGAGAAAAGAGAGCAACGTGAAGAGAGGCTGTTTTTGCAGCGACCAGGGCGCGGGATCGCCGTAGCCATTGATAAAGCGCAGAACGACAAACGCGCCAAGCGCGATAAGACCGGCGCGGAGAAAGAGACGCTTTCGCCGAGGTGCGGGGAGTTGGAACCAGCGGCCGGAGATGAAACCCGCCAATATGATGCCGAACCAGGGAATGATCGGGTAGGCAATGGCGATGAGCCGATCGGAGCTGAGCTGAAAACTACCGAGGGACCAGCTAACGGAGCGAAAGATGGTATAGGCGAATGACGTGTTTTGAGCGGGCATCGCCATACCGTCAGGCATCGGCAGCCCGTCGTGACCAAAAAAAATGACCGTAGCCAGTACGACCAACCAACGGTATGGAAGGCGGGACAACAACGAAAGGAGGATCGTGCCGGCGCCGATCGCGCCGATCACTTCGAGGAGGAATAGCCGGAATTTGGGGTCGAAGGAGAAGCCAAAACCTACGATAGAGAATTCGAGCGCGATCAAAACGAGCCCGCGGCGCAGGAGCCAGCGCCGGGTTTTGGGAGGGTCGGTGCTGCGGGCCAGCTGGATGGCGGCGGAGGTGCCGGCCAGAAAAACGAATGTCGGGGCGCAGAAATGGGTGATCCAACGGGTGAAGAACAGCAGTGGGGTGGTGGCAGTCAGGTCGGTGGGGCTGTGGGTCCGCGACCAGGTGTCGAGATAGTCCCGGACGTGGTCGAGCGCCATAATGACCATGACGAGCCCGCGGGCGATGTCGATGGAGACGATGCGTTTCATCGAGTAGAAAGATACGGTTGGAAGGGAGCGGACGCCAAGAATTTTTCGACGGCTGGAAGGGATTTCGACGAATGGACGAATCGGGGCGACGAAGGACCTGCTATTGCTAAGGCTCCCGCCTTCGCTAAAGCTCCGGCGGGCAAGTCGGCGGGCAAGTCGGCGGGCGAAGCGCGCCTTCGCTAAAGCTTCGGCGCGCGAAGACGGAGGTATAACTCCTGGCGGTGCGCACGGGAAATGGGAATGATTGCCGGGCCGATATGGGCACAATGCTGACGGACCTGGTCGATCCTGGCTATGGCGACCGTGTACGATCGGTGGACGCGGAGGAATTTGTCGGCGGGGAGACGGGTGGTGATGTCGGTCAACGACTGATGGCATAGAAAGTCGCCATCGGTGGTGAAGACCCGGATATAGTCTTTAAGGCTTTCGATGTAGAGGATGTTGCCTGCTTCGACGCGAATGAGGTGACGGTCGGTTTTTAGGAATATGGCGTCAGGTGCGAGTGACGGGGTCGGTAAGGGGGTCGGATGGAGCAATGGGGGAGTTGGCGGGTTTGTCGGCGGGATTGGCGTGTTTGGCGGGGTCGGCGGGGTCGGCGAAGGTGCGGCTTGCGACGGCGATGTCCGGAGGGCGCGCGTAGCCTTGTCCATTGTCTGCAGGAAGCGGGCAAACGAAAAGGGTTTGACCAGATAATCGAGCGCTTCCCATTCAAAACCTTCGACGGCGTAGTCGCGGTAGGCGGTGGTGATGACGACAAGGGGACGATGCGGCAGGGTTTTTAGGAGATCGAAACCGGTGATCTGGGGCATCCGGATGTCGAGGAACAGGAGATCAACCGGCTGTTGCCGGAGCTGGTGGAATGCTTCGACGGCATTGTCGGCCGTGATAATGGTGTGGACATTCAGTTGACGCAAATAGGTGACGACGATATCGATGGCGAGCGGTTCATCGTCCACGACAAGGCAGCGGATCGTTGTCATGAGAGGGGAATTTTCAGGGTGACATGGAAATGGTCGGCTGTTTCGACTTTATCCAAATGATAGTTGGTTCCGTATAGGAGGTCGAGGCGGCGCGTGACGTTGCGAAGCCCGAGGCCGCTGGCGGGGCTCGCAGGGGATGAATGCGGTGGACCGGCGGCGTGAATGGGGGTATGGGATTGCGGCAGGTCATCAGCCGGGAGGGGGACGGAATTTTCGATGGCAAAAGTGAGTTCATGGCTTTGGATCGTCAAAGCGATCGATATCCTGCCTTCGCCGATGGTCTGACCGATCCCATGTTTGAAACTATTCTCAACGAAGGTGAGCAAAATGAGAGGTGGGATGCGGATCGTGTCCGGCGGCAGGCCCTCTTTTTTGAACGTGAGGGCGAGCCGGCTTCCGAACCGCAGCTGTTCCAGGGCGATATAATTCTCCAGGTTGCCAATCTCTTTGTCCAACGGCACGTAGGGGGCGCCGGACTCATACAGCATATAGCTCATCAGGGAAGACAGCTTCAAGACGACATCCGGTGCAAGGTCTGACTTTTGAAGGGTCAGCGAATACAGATTGTTCAGTGTATTGAAAAAGAAGTGCGGATGGACCTGGGCTTTCAGAAAACTTAGTTCCAGGGCGATCTTTTGCTTTTCCTGCTCCTGAAGCCGTTGTCGCTGTTGCATGGAATCTTTAAAGAACTTCAGGCCGGTCGTCAGTCCCACGAGGTATATACTGTTGATCAACTGGGTGGCGAAGTGTTCGATCGTAAACGTATTATCCCCGGAAAAGAAAAGCGACCCGCTCACCGTGTAGAGATGGTGCAGCCCAATATTGATTGCCGAGTTGCCGGCCATGGTAAGCAGGACGGTCAGAAAGTAGGCGGGATAGTGTCTTTTCAGCAGGAATGCCGGGACCAGCACGTACAGATTGAGATAGACCATCATCATGTCGGGGGGCATCAAGGTCAACAACTCCGCATAAAAGCGGATGTCATAGATGTGATGAATGCTCAGCGAGATCAGCGCAGCAAAAACATAATAGCATAACCAGAAAAGGACGTGATAGACCATTGGCCGTAAATTTATATTTTTTATGTTACTTTGGATTATGATCACTATTCGCCGTCTACTCGCCTTCCTGTTGCTCTGTTGTGTTTCCGGCAGCAGTTTTGCACAAGGCTTTCTAAAAACAAAGGGCCGGCTTATCGTCAACGGCAAAGGGGAAAACGTCATTCTTCGTGGTATCGGACTGGGTGGCTGGATGCTGCAGGAAGGATATATGTTGAAGCTGGGGAAGGTAGGCCCGCAATACCGGATCCGCGAAAAGTTGACCGAGCTCGTCGGACCGGAGAAGACGGCCGCCTTCTATAACCGGTGGCTGGCAAACGATATCCGGAAGATCGATATCGATTCCATGGCGGCGTGGGGCTTTAATTCTGTCCGGCTGCCTATGCACTATGCCTTATACACCTTGCCTGTAGACAAAGAGCCGTCGCCGGGAAAGGATACCTGGCTGGAGAAGGGGTTTGTCCTGACGGACAGTCTGCTCCGCTGGTGCAAAGCCGATCATATCTACCTGATCCTGGACATGCATGCAGCGCCGGGCGGTCAGGGAAATGATCTGCCGATCGCGGACCGTGACCCTTCCAAACCTTCCTTGTGGGAAAGCGCCGCCAACCGGGAGAAAATGGTCGCCTTGTGGGGTAAGCTGGCGCAGCGATATGCCGGCGAGCCCTGGATCGGCGGCTATGATATCATCAATGAGCCAAACTGGGGGTTCGCCGGTGACACGTCCGATCTCCACGGGATCAAGGAGACGGGCAATGCACCGCTTCGGCAATTGATGGTGGACATTACGGCAGCGATCCGCGCAGTGGACAAAAACCATCTCATTATCATTGAAGGCAACGGCTGGGGCAACAACTACCGGGGCATCCTCCCGCAGTGGGACAACAATATGGTGCTGAGCTTTCACAAATACTGGAACCCGAATACGGAAGAGGCGATCCGCGGCTATCTCAACCTGCGGGAAAAATACAATATCCCGATATGGCTTGGAGAGTCCGGCGAGAACAACAATCAATGGTTCCATGAAGCGGTTCGCCTGGTGGAGAGCCACGATATCGGCTGGGCGTGGTGGCCGCTGAAGAAGATGGGCACGAACCAGCCATTGGAGGTCATTATGCCGGCAGGTTTTCAGCAACTGGTCGACTATTTGGTAAAGAACGGTCCGCGGCCGACCCAACAGGAAGCGGAAAAAGCGTTGGATGCGCTTACGGAAAATATCCGGTTAGAGAAATGTATCGTTCATCACGACGTGCTGGATGCGCTTTTCCTTCCGTGAGAATGCGGTGATCGGCTAGCGGAGATAGTTTTCCAGCTGTTGGAATGCGGCCAGGAACATCTTGTATTTACTATCGGTTTGCGCCCACGCGATGGTCTTGTGTTGAAATATCTCTTTGATCATTTCGCTCGCTTTCCGGCAATCATCCGCATCATAGAAAAAAGAAACCCATTCGGGCGGCAGGTCTTCCGTGGGCTTGAGGGCAAACCCGTTCCCGTAGATCTTGATCGGTGTCGGGGTACTTCTCACGTCGACGGAATTCAATTCTTTGTCCATTGCCCATCGAAAATAGTATTCCCAGAACTGGCAGTGATTGAAAAGCCGTTGTCGGATTTCCGTGTCGCTTTCCTTGTGCGTGGCGCGAATGCGCCAGCGGTTATTGGGCAGAGAAAATGGGTCATTTTTTTGTTTCATGGACGGGATCGCCTTGCTTTCAAAGTTGACGGTGTAGCCGGCGGCCAATGTGAGCTGCATTTCGCCGGGTGAAGGCATGTTGAGCGGGAAGGTCGACTTTGAGTGGTCGTGACTGGTCAGGATGAGCTGATTGTCTTTTTTGATCCACGTTCCGTATTCAAATGCGCCGAAGTCGCGGGTGTAGGAACCGTCCGGGCGCAGCTCGAGGAAGCTGGCGGGGCTAAGGAGGCTGTCTTTTCCGTTGGGGGTGCCGGTGCCGTAGGTATAAAACCAGAGTTTTGGCAATGGATTTACCAGGAGGGAGCAGCCCGGGGAGGCGGAAAGGAGGAGAGCGGCGGCGACGTAAAAAAGGGGTTTCATATGCGGGGCAATGGCGAATAACAAATTAGGAAAATTTATTTAGAAAAGGACAATTTAGGAGGACAAAGCAAGGGATCAGCGATATTGCAGTCATAATAACGAAATGGCAAACACGTATGTGATCGGCGATATCCATGGGGGCTTCAAAGCGCTTAAGCAAGTAATTGAGCGGGTAGGGCTTGCAGCCGATGACCGGCTGATCTTTCTGGGCGATTATGTGCACGGATGGTCGGAAACGCGGCAGGTGATCGATTATTTGATCGAGCTGGATCGAACCCATGCTTGTACGTTTGTGATCGGCAATCATGATGTCTGGTGTATGGAATGGTTAGCACGGCTTGGCAGCGCGGAGGATTGGCTGGCCCAGGGTGGGCAGGCGACGATGGACAGTTACGCCGGCGCGGGGGAGGAACTGAAGATGCAACATCTGCTGTTTTTTAGCAGAATGGTGCCCTATTATGAGGACGAACACCGGCGGTTATTTGTCCATGCCGGGTACACTTCGATACACGGGCCGGCGAGAGAGTATTTCACCAGCAACTTTTATTGGGACAGGACGCTTTGGGAGATGGCGGTGGTGGCCGATTCCCGGATATCGCAAAGCAGTTTGCTTTATCCCAAGCGGTTGCGTCTTTATGACGAAATATATATCGGGCACACGCCAACCACGAACTATGGTGTCGATACGCCAATGCACAAGTGCAATGTCTGGAATATTGACACCGGGGCTGCATTTGAAGGCCGGATCACGGTTCTGGACATCGACAGCAAGCGATTTTGGCAGAGCGATATCGTTCAGTCGCTGTACCCCGATGAAAAGGGACGAAACAAGTAAGCGTGCGGAAATACCACGAACTGGTTATTTTTTCCGATCTCCCCTGCTTCTTTTGCCGGATAAATCCCTCTAAAGTGGTATTGTTTGGGCTTGGCTGAAGGGATAGTTTTGTGCTGTCCTCCCAATTGACCCCTTAAGCGGATGCATACTATGCGGGTGCGTCTTCATTGGATAGCCCACATCGGTTGCTCCGATTGTTTCCGACAAAACCGGCAACCGGCCTCTGAGTAATCAGGGGCCGGACTGTTTTATGTGGCGCATTTGGGCGAGCGGAGAGCGTTGGACGGCGGGGCTGCGCGACGGGAATCAGGTTTTATCGGTGAAGCGATAATTGGCTTCGTTGTAGCGGTCGCCGACATTGGGGTATTTGGCAAGCAGCTTTTCGATGTCGTTAAAATCCTGCGGCGTCAATTGGATGTCGATCGCTCCCGCATTTTCAAGGAGATATTTTCTTCTTTTGGTCCCGGGGATGGGGATGATGTTTTCGCCGCGGTTGAGTACCCAGGCGATGGCGAGTTGCGCCGGGGTCCACCCTTTTGCGGCGGCGAATTTTTCAAAGGCGCCGGCGAGCTGTTGGTTGTTTTCGGCAAATTCACCCTGGTATCTCGGGAGGGAGCGCCGAAAATCCTTGTCGGCAAGCTGACCCAGGTTGAGGGTATTGGTCATCAAGCCACGCGCCAGCGGGCTGAAGGGAACAAAGGTGATATTCAATTCCCGGCAAAGCGGGAGGATCTCTGCTTCGACGCCCCGGGTGAGGATGGAATACTCGCTTTGAAGTGCGCTGATGGGGTGGACGGCATGGGCTTTCCGGATGGAAGCAGGAGAAGCTTCGGACAGACCGAGGTAACGCACTTTCCCTTGCTTTACCAGGTCGGCCATCGCGCCAACCATTTCTTCCACCGGAACATTCGGGTCGATGCGATGAGCATAATACAGGTCGATCACGTCGGTCCGGAGGCGACGAAGACTGTTCTCGATGCTTTCTTTCAAGTGACCGGGCGAGCCGTCGAACCCGGTGAGCCGGCCCGTATCGTCCGTCGTAAAGCCGAACTTGGTTGCAATAAAAACCTTCTTGCGGTTCGGCTGGAGCACTTTGGACACCAACTCTTCATTTTTTCCATTGGCATATACATCGGCGGTGTCCCAGAAATTGATCCCGATTTCGATGGCTTTTTCCAGCGTGGCGATGGACTCCACGTCGTCAGGCTGTCCGTAACCATGATTCATGCCCATGCAACCAAGGCCGATGGCAGAAAGTTGGATGTCCGTGTTGCCAAGCTTTTTGTATTTCATCCTTCAAAGGTCCCGAATTGTCCTGAATTGAAATGTGATTTTAGGTTTATTTTTGAGCGGGTTTTTAAATGGAAAAATTCATATATGGAGGACTTCATCATTTCAGTCGGCAAGGTGGAGGAGTGGCAGATGACAAATGATATTGCGGCTTTGGATTTGGTATTCGATCGGGCGAAGCGAGTACTGGTCGGAGGTGGTGTCGTGGCGCTGGTTAGGAGCAGCGGACGGGAGCGGTTTACCGGTTTGAGGAGTTTAGATCGCTGGAGGATTTTGAGAAATATCGGGAGGGCGTGTACCGGTGGATGAAGGTGTAATAAATGAGGCCATCGGTTAAGATGGCCTCAATCTGACTTAAGTCAGCAGATTATTTTTTGGAGCAACCCGGTTAAGCGAAATTAACCGAAGGTTTCCATGATTTATCTGTAGATAGCATGAATACCTCCTTTTTTTTGGTGAACGATAGATACGAAGTTACGAAAAAATCAACAATTAAATGCGGATTTTAGTTTAGAGAGTGTCGGGGCGCCCATCTGCGGAGCTTGTCGATCACTTCCTCCAATTTGACCGGTTTGCCGAGATAGTCATTCATCCCGGCCTGCAGGCACTCCTCCTGGTCTCCTTCCATTGCATTGGCGGTAAGTGCGATGATCACCGGCTGGCGGCCAGCCTTGCGCTCACGGATCAGCCGGGTGGCTTCCAGACCGTCCAGTTCGGGCATTTGGAGATCCATCAGGATGATGTCGTATTCGCCGCCAACGGCTGCGTTTACGGCTTCACGACCGTTCTCTACCATGACAGGCGAATAGCCGAGCTTTTGCAGGATATACTCTATCACCTGTTGATTGATGACATTGTCTTCCGCGATCAGGATGCGCATCGGGAGATCGGCTGCCAGCTTCCCGGTAAGACGGGAGGGGAATGCGCCGCCGTTGGCTGAAGACCACGACCGGTTTTCCAGGCCGGACAGAATGTGACGGTACATGGCCTGTTGTTTGATGGGTTTGGTCATGATCGCGCTGAACAGATCGTCGTAGTTCTTTCTATATTCATCGCCGATCGAACTGAGCAAAATGATCGGCAAGCGGGGATATCGTTCGCGGATGGTGCGGGACAGTCGAACACCATCCATATAAGGCATCTGCATGTCGGTGAGGATAAGGTCGTATCGGCTATCTGCAGCAAGGATGTCAAGCGCCTCGACGCCGGAAGCGGCCAGGGTGGGGGCAAGCTGCCACTGTTCCAGCTGGTTTTTGAGGATGGTACGATTGGTGAGATTATCGTCGATGATCAGAAGTCTTTTTCCGGCATGCGCCGCCAGGTCACCGGAGGAAACGGGCACGTCTGCCCGGACGCCGGCACGCGTCCTGATCGTGAAAGTGAATGTCGATCCGAGACCCGGCTTGCTTTCCACGCTGATCGATCCACCCATCATTTTCACCAATTGCTCGGAGATGGCTAACCCCAGCCCGGTGCCGCCGTATTTCCGGGTTGTGGACGTGTCGATCTGGGAAAAGGCCTTAAACAGCCGCTCCTGTTTTTCCAACGGGATACCGATGCCGGTGTCCCGGACTTCGAACCCGAGCGTGAGTTGTCCGGCCATATCGGACTGCAAAAGGCGGACACGAACCAGGATCTCGCCTTCCGTGGTGAATTTGATCGCATTTCCCACCAGGTTGGTTATGATCTGGCGGAGGCGGAGGTCGTCGCCTTTTATCCAGGCGGGGACGTTGCTTTCTATCTGATACAGGAGTTCGATACCGGTCTGCGCGGCACGGGTGCTAAAGATATCGAGTACGTGTTCGATGCTTTCGCGGAGGTCGAAGTCGATGTCTTCCAGATCCATACTTCCGGATTCGATCTTGGAAAAATCCAGAATGTCATTGATGACGTTCAGCAGGGTTTCGCCGCAGGCGGTAATGGTCTCGGCGTAGTTGCGCTGCTGTTCGTTGAGTGGCGTCTCGGACAATAAGGAGGACATGCCGATCACACCGTTCATGGGCGTCCGGATCTCATGGCTCATGGTTGCCAGGAAGATGCTTTTCGCCTTGTTGGCCCGTTCGGCTTCTTTACGGGCGGTCTCGGCTTTTAACAAAGCCTCTTCCAGGGCGTCCTGATTCCGGCGTCGTTCCTGGAGGATACCGGCCTCCATTTGCAAACCGGCCATTTGTACTGCCTGGACGATCTGGATCTCACCATATCTTTTCAATTGATACGCCCACAGCCCGCAGATAAATACGATGATGGTCGTAAGCGCGATATGGATGACGAAGGTGTTGAAGTCGATATAGTCGAGACGCGTAAAAAAGATGGATGTGTTGCCGCTGTATTGGAGATAGTCAAAAATCGCGTGATGCAGAAAGACAAAAATGAGCAGCGGGATCTGCAATTTCCAATTCTGATAGGTGATCAGGATCGCGCAGGCGATGAACGCAAAGAAGTGCATTTCGAAGAGCCCGTGCATCTCGTAGATATACTGCGCCATGAAAACGCCCAGGACGACGCTCAGCACATACTGATAAAGATCGGAACGTGGCAGCGCCAATTTGACGGAGTAATACCCAATAAGGCAGAGGCTACCAACTCCCAGGGCGATGGGATAGGTGTCATAATAGTGAGCAAGGTAAAGGCCGATACAGAAGAACGCGATCAGAAAATAGTTCATAAGCCGGTCGGACCGTTGCCGGACGCCGGCGTGAAAAATGGCTGTCTGCGTCTCCAGGTCGGTGGAGGAAGGCGGGAGGCCGGAGAGATCGGGTATCGTCATGCTCCTTATCATAGGTGGCAGGCCGGCACCGATACCGCTACGAGCAGCATGACCCAGGAAGGAAGCATGCTCTTTCTCAAGGACTTATTGGATTTCAATAACATATAGGAAATGATACGGATAAGGTCCAGGTTACTGCGCTTTGCGATAGTATAACGCGGAAATTTATTTTTTATTTAAGTGTATACGCTTATGTTATCCACATTTAAGTATATTTCGTTTATGAGTAAAATTATTGCGGCCATGTTACTGCTCGCGGCGGCGCCGATGGCGGTTATAGGGCAGTCCGTCAAGATGCAGGAAAACTATCCGGTCGATCCGGCGTCGGTGGAGCATGCCGGGGTGCCGAAGGGTGAACTGATCAAATGCCGGTTCGATCACCCGGTTATTTTCCCGGGAACGGTGCGGGATTACTGGATCTATATCCCCGCGCAATACAAACCGGATCACCCCGCCTGTGTCTATGTCAACCAGGACGGGATCCAATGGAAGGCGCCGACGGTGTTCGACAACCTGATCAACAGCGGGGAGATGCCCGTGACGATCGGAGTGTTTGTCATGCCGGGGCGGGTCCTGGCAGGTGACACGAGTAGCGCGAGAGACCGCTTCAATCGCAGTTTTGAATATGACGGGCTTGGGGATGCGTATGTACGCTTTTTGTTAACCGAGATCTTGCCGGATGTCGAGCGGCACCAGACCGGAGACGGGCGGGCAATCCATCTGTCGCAGCAAGGCAACGACCGTGCGATCGGCGGGTCAAGCAGCGGCGCGATCGCCGCGTTTACGGCGGCATGGGAGCGGCCGGATGCGTTTTCGAGAGTTTTTAGCGCGATCGGGACGTATGTCGGGTTGCGGGGCGGAGAGCGGTATCCGACATTGATCCGGAAAACAGAGCCAAAGGCGATCCGGGTATTTCTGCAGGACGGCTCGAACGACTTAAATATTTACGGCGGCGACTGGTGGATGGCAAATCAGACGATGGAACGGGCGCTGACCTTTGCGGGTTATGAGGTAAGGCATATCTATGGGGAGGGTGGTCACAACGGGGCGATGGGCGAATCTATTTTTGCGGATGCGATGCGCTGGCTTTGGAAGGGTTGGCCGCAGGCGGTGGGGAAGGGGATGCCGGGTACGACGGGGGCTGGCGCGACCGGCTCGGCGGGCCGCTCGATGGGCGCTGCGACCGGCGCTGCGACCGGTGCTGCCAACGGTGCGTCGGGTAATCAGGCATTTCAGTTGCTGGTCCCGGGCCAGGACTGGGAACTGGTGGGGGAGGGTTATGGGTTTTCGGAAGGATCGGCCGCGGACAAGGACGGGCGCGTCTATTACCAGGACATACCGGCGTCAAAGACCTACGCGGCCGCGCCCGGCGGAGGGAAGCCGGAATTGGTGTCGGCGCGGTCCGAACGCGCCAGCGGGACCTGCCTGGGCGCGGACGGGATGCGGTATGAAGTGGCCGGAGGATCGAAACAGGTGTTAAAGTATGGTGCGGGTGGCGTTGCGGAAGTCGTCGCGGACGGCATCGCGGGGAATGACCTCGTCGTTACCTATACCGGTAACGTGTATGTGACGGCGCCCGATGGCACGGAGCGGCCGGGGAAGATCTGGCTCATCCGGCCTGGCGGGCCGCCGGTGGCGGTGGATTCGGGGTTGCGGTTTGTCAATGGAGTTTGTTTGTCTCCGGATCAGACGCAGCTTTATGCGGCGGAGTCGGCGAGTCACTGGATATGGATCTATACGATCCTGCCCGACGGCACGCTAACGAACAAACAGCGGTTCGGATGGCTGCATGTGCCGGATAACAGGGAAAATGCATGGCCGGACGGGTTGAAATGCGATCAAAACGGGTGGGTGTATGTCTCGACAAATATGGGGATCCAGGTCCTCGATCAACTGGGCCGGGTGAATCTGATCCTGCCCATGCCGGGTGGCGCACAGCCGTCAAATTGTTGCTTTGGCGGAAAAGATTTTGACACGCTGTTCGTGACATGCGGCAGTAAGGTGTGGAAGAGAAAGTTGAAGACAAGGGGATGTAACACGTTTGAGAAGCCGGTCCGACCGCCGGTTCCGCATTTATAGAAGATTGGCTGCCCTGGTTAAATCTGGCTTTCGCGACGCTCGGAGCGGTATGCGGAAGGGATGCGGTTGAATTCTTCCTTGAAATATTGGGAGAAGTTCTTTGGGTTGTTGAATCCGACGGTGTAGGCGATCTCGGAGACGGTGAGCCGGCTTTTTTCGAGTAGTTCCGCTGCTCGCCGGAGGCGGATATGACGGATGAATTCGATGGGTGTTTTGCCCGTGAGGAGCAGCAGCCGCTTGTAAAACGTGCTGCGGCTGGCATGGAATCGGGCGCTCAATTCACCGACTGACAGGTCGGGGTTACCCATATTTTTTTCGATGTATTCGAGGACGCCCTTTACAAACAATTCATCGGCGGATTCGACCTCCACGCCTGCGGGTATCGCCTGCACCTGGCGCTGATAGGTCCGCCGGACGGTGGCGGTGTGGGCCAGGATATTGCGGATACGGGACAGGAGCAGCTCGAAATCGAACGGCTTTATTATATAATCGATTGCGCCCGTGCGTAATCCGTTTAGTTCGGCGCCGTCGCCGGTCATGGCGGTGAGCAGGATTACGGGGATCTGGGCGGTACGTTCGTCGCCGGAGATCTTTTTGCAGAGTTCCGTTCCATTCATCGCAGGCATGGAGATGTCGCTGACGATAAGATCGGGGTGGTCGGCCAGGGCCCTCCGCCAGCCTTCCTTGCCGTCGGAGGCCTCGATGATCGAGTAGAAGTGGCGAAGATTATCCTTTAGATAAAAGCGAAAGTCTTCATTGTCTTCCACGATCAGGATGGTGGGGGGAGCGCCGGTGGCGAGGGGAGTGCCATTGGCAGGGGATGGGTCAGCTTTTGGCAAGGCTCCGGCGGGCAAGACCGGTGTACCATTGATGGCCGGAGCGGTGGCGGCTGTTTTTGGAGTCGCGCCGTTGGTGGCAGCGTCGTCGGATATGGTTGAGGCGGCGGTGGGGTCGGGTTTGTATGCGACCTCGGCCGTTTCCGGAATTGGCGTGAAGGGAAGGCGGATGGTAAAGCAGCTGCCCTTATTCAGCTCGCTTTCGACCACAAGCTGACCCTGGTGCATCCTCACAAACTCCTGCGTAATAGCGAGGCCGATGCCGCTCCCCTGGTTGAGAATCGTGTCGGGGACTTCGGACTGGAAAAAGCGATCGAATATCTTTTCACGGACCTCCGGAGCGATGCCGATGCCGGTGTCCTTTACACGGATACAAAGGATGGTCTTATCGGCCTCGGGTTCGGTGGTCACCTCCACGCTGACTTCGCCGCGGGCGGGTGTAAACTTGAAGGCGTTCGATAGCAGGTTGAAGAGAATTCGTTCGATTTTGTCATGATCGAAGGAGGTACGAAGGCTCCGGGTATCGGCATTGTACGAGAAGGCGATGTGCTTCCGTTCGGCCAGATCGATGAATGACCATGAAATTTCGCGAACGAATTTGAGGATATCGCCCTGGCGCGGGTTGAGGCGAAGCTCGTTGACCTCCATTTTGCGGAAATCCAGCAATTGATTGACAAGGTGGAGAAGACGGCGCGCGTTCCGGCGGATCATTTCATATTGCGGGTGCGGATCGGGCACGGGCGGACCGGTCAACAACTTGTCGACGGGGGCAAGGATCAGGGAGAGGGGAGTCCGGAGTTCGTGGCTCATGTTGGTAAAGAACCGGATTTTCATCAGGTCGATCTCATGAAGGCGTTTTGTCTCGCGGCGTTCCTGTTCGAGGGCGAAGCGCGAGCGGGCCTTGCGGATAATCGTCCTGCGTGCAATGAAAAGGATACCGATCAGCGACAGTACGTATACGACGTATGCCAGCGGGGTCTTCCAGAACGGCGGGAGGACGACGATCTTAAGCGAAGTTTCCCGGTCATACCAGTTGCCGTCTTCGTCGGCGGCTTTTACTTTGAACGTGTACGTGCCGGCGTCGAGGTTGGTATAGGTGGCTTTGCGGGCTTTGCCGTCGGTGACAAGCCAGTTTTTATTAAATCCTTCGAGAGTATAGGCATATTTGTCGCCGGAGTTATCGACAAAGTCGAGGGCGGCGAATTCGATCGAAAAGATGTCTTCGCTATGGCTCAGCGTGATCTCGGGTGTCTCGGAGACAGACCGTTCGAGCACGACATGGTTGCCAATTTTTTCGCCGACATGAACGCTGCGGTTAAAGATATCGAGGCCGGTGAGGACGATGGGAGGAGGAGCAAATATATTGGTCAGGGCTGATGGACGGAAGAGGTTGAATCCATTGGGGCCGCCGAAAATCAGGCTCCCGTCGCGCGTGCTCAGGGCAGTGCGTTCGTTGAACTCGCGACCCTGCAGTCCGTCTTTTTCGTGGTAGTTGCGGCACCGGATACGGACGGGGCCCGGGCGGTCGCCGGCGGAAGTAACTTGAATCCGGGAGAGGCCGTTGGCCGTGCTGACCCATAGTTCGTGGTCCTGGTCCTCCACGATCCCGCGGATGGTGTTGTCCGGGAGACCGTTTTCGGTGCTGAAGGACTGAAAGGCGTTCTTTTCCGGCAAAAAGAGATTCAGGCCGTCGCGTGTTGCTACCCACATGTTGTCGCGGCTGTCACGGAAGAGGAGGATGACGTTGTCGGTGCTGAGCTGGTTGCTGTCGGAAGAATAGTGGGTGAAGCGGCCGGTGCGTTTGTCCATTACGTCTATTCCGTAAGCGGTAGCAATCCAAAGGTTGTGCTCGCGGTCTTCGAGCACCGAGGAGACATAATTATTCCGGATGGAGTTTGCCTGACTGCTGGTGAAATGTTCGAATCCATTTCTTCGCCGGTCAAACCGGTCGAGGCCGCCCGCCAGGGTGCCGGCCCAGATATTATGCTCGCTGTCTTCATACAGGCACATGACTCGGTCGTCAGCGAGACTGGCCGGGCGATGGTCGTCGTGGCGATAATGGATAAAGCGTTTCCCGTCAAAACAGTCGAGGCCACCGAAGTATGTGCCGATCCAGAGCCGGTTTTCATGGTCGATAAGAAGGCTGACAATAATGTTGTTGGCAGGGGAGTTGGAGTTGGCTGGATCGTTGACATATTGCCGAAAGCGATTATGCCGGCGGTCGAAGTAGATGAGTCCGCCGCCGTTTGAGCCGATCCAGAGGTTGCCGGCGCTGTCTTCGACGAATTTGTTGACGTCGTCAAAGCTCAGTGAATGGGGATCGCGCGGGTGATGGCGGTAGAGCGGGAACTCGACGCTGTTCTGGTGGTAGTAGCTGATCCCGCTTTTGAAGGTGCCCAGCCAGATCGTGCCGGTGCTGTCACGGATCATCGCGGGGAGGCTATTCTCCGCCAGACTTTTCCGGTCGTCCTCTATATGCGTCAGGGCGGTGACGGTCAGATTGCTCTTGTCGAGGATGTCTACACCACCGTGATCGGTGGCCAGCCAGATCTTACCCATTTCGTCCTGCAGGGCGCTATAAATGACGTTGCTGCTGAGGCGACCCGGCTTTGGGGGGACGCCCGCCTTCGCCAAGGCTTCCGGCTTCGCTGACGCTTCCGGCCTCGCTGACGCTTTCGCTTTCGCTAACGCTTCCGCCTTCGCTAACGCCCCGGCGGACAAGTCGGCGGACAAGTCGGCAGTAAAGTGAATGAATTCCCCCGTAGAGGGGCGATAACGCCACACCCCCTTAAAGTAGCCACTGGAGTAAAGCCAAATGTCATCCTGGTTATCGATATAAAGGCCACAGGGGACTTGATTGTTACCGATTACTTTTTCTATTTCGGTAGTCCGGGTGACGACGGCATGAGTCCGGCCGTCGACCTTTTCAAGCAGGCCATTTTGATGGAAGACCCAGCAATTGCCGGCGTGATCTTCCTTTACGTCGGAGACAGGCGCCGTGGACAGACAGCCCGGCCGGGTACTGTCCGGGCGCACGGCAAATACACGGCCATCCGCATTCAAATGATAGATGCCGCTATCGCGGTAAACAAACCAGAAGCCGGTTGCACTGTGGGTGATGCCCAGCAGCCAGAATTCCGGCAAGCCATGTCTACGGAGGTAGCCTGCATAGTCACGATCAAACCGTTCGGTTGCAAGGTCATATATATTAAAGCGGCTGGAGCGCGACTGGACCCACATTTTTCCTTCCGGACCCTCAAATATTTGTTCGATATAGTTATCGCCGATGGAATGGGGATCATGTTGGTCGTGTCGGAACACTTTGAATTCGTACCCATCATAGCGGTCGAGGCCGGACATGGTTCCGAACCACATAAAGCCACGGGGGTCTTTGTACAGGCTGGTGATGTGATTATTGGATAGCCCGTTGGAGAAATTCAGTGTAGAAAATTGATATTCAGGCGACTGGGCACTAAGGCGAGGAAGCACAAAGCACAGAACGAGCATCAACAAGATCAAATTCGACTTCATAGCCGCAGAAAGATGAGTGCCAATGTATGAACGCAGTAAGTCCGGTCGGAGTTGAGGCAAACTGGTGCAAATATATATTGTCTTTGAGACGAATTGAACATTTGGATACCCTTTTTGATGTTTTTGGACCCCGTTCGGATGGCAAAAAGCTGATACTTTAGCGTTGTAAACCCGATTTACGGCCAAATGTAAACCGATTGCATCGGTTGCAGCGACTTCTTTTTGAGAAAATTGAACCGATTGCACTTATCTTATTAACCAACGCTAAAAAGATCCATGTGAACCCGGCTGCCAGGGCGGCCGGACCCCGGAGTGAACCAAACCGGTTACCAACTTAGAAATCATCTCTTTTACTAAAACTATGCTGCGGTATGAAAAAATGTCTTAGGCTACTTTTTGCATTTTTGGTTTGCTGCTTTTTCACGACTTCCTTATTTGCCCAGAACAAAACGATTACCGGGACGGTGACCGATCAGCACAATGCGCCCTTGTCCGGCGCAAGTGTTACGATCAAGGGCAAAAAAGGCGGGGTGATGACAGACAATAACGGGAATTTCAAGATCGCGGTGCCTCCGGGATCTGCCGTTCTGGTAATTAGTTACGTCGGCGCCGCCAAACAGGAGATTTCGATCAATGATCGGACAACTGTTTCGGTTGCGATGGATGTAACAAACAGCAACAACTTAAACCAGGTGGTCGTAATCGGTTATGGCACGCAGCGGAGGCAGGATGTCAATGGGTCGATCGCCTCGGTCACTGCTGCGCAGATCCAGGACATTGCTCTTTCAAGCGTCGACCAGATGCTCCAGGGCAAAGCCGCGGGGGTAACGGTAACGCAAAATGCCGGTGCACCGGGCAGCGCCACTTCGGTCCACATTCGCGGTATAACGAGTTTCGGCTCGAGCGAGCCCCTTTATGTAATCGATGGGGTCGCCATCCAGGGGAATTCGCAGGCCGGGGTCCAACTGTCGCGCCCCGGTGGCGGGCAGGATGAAAATACGGTGAGTCCGCTGGCCCAATTGGATCCGAATGACATCGAATCGATCGATGTGTTGAAGGACGCGTCGGCTACGGCGATATATGGGAGTCGCGGCTCCAACGGGGTGATCATCATCACAACGAAAAAAGGGAAGGCCGGAAACGGAAAGATCACGTATGATGGCTGGTACGGCAGCCAGGAACAAGGAAAATTCCTGTCCGTGATGAATCTTCAGCAGTATGCCAAGCTGCAAAATGAGTTGTCTGTCGATTTCCTGATCACGCCCCGGGCTGAATTCTCCAATCCCTCCGAACTTGGGCCCGGAACCAACTGGCAGAAGGCCATATTCCAGCATGCGCCCGAAACCAATCATTCGCTTGCCTTTTCAGGGGGCACCGACAAATCGGATTATTATGTTTCCGGAGGTTATTTCGATCAGGACGGAACCATCCTCGGATTCAACTTCAAACGCTGGAGCCTGCACTCTGCCCTCAATTCGAAATTGAAAGACTGGTTTAAGGTGGGAATGACATTTAATGGCAGTTCCAGCAATGAAAACGTCGGCCTTAGCAACGCCTCGGGGATAGTGTATGATGCGCTGCTGCAGGCGCCTGATGCCTCTGTCTATAATGCCGACGGCACCTTTTCCGGTCCCGCCGTTATAAATGGCGTGGTCGAAGGCGGCCCGAATCCGGTGCAACAAGCATTAAGCATTACCAACAACCTGGTCCGGAACAATGTTCAGGGCAGTGCATACGGGGATATCCTTTTGCCCTTAGGATTTACCATCCATTCAGAAATTGACGGAAATTTCGATTGGAACAATGCCAAAACCTTTCTTCCGACCTATAGTTATGGGGTCAACGGTTCGGCACCGGCATTCGTCAATTCACAGGCCGTTTTGAGTGAGTATAACAGCACCGACAATTACTGGAACTGGATCGAGCACCTGAACTACAACCATACTTTCGCCGAAAAGCATGTCGTTACCGCATTGGTCGGGCACGAAGTGTGGGAATCGCAATATGATGGCGTCTCGGCAACAACCAAAGGGTTTACAGCAGGCAACACGATCCAGACGCTGGGCCTTGGTACACAAACCACTGATTTGATCGGAGAGAATAAAGGCAACCAGGTCATGGAATCGCTGCTGGCGCGGGTTATTTACACCTACGATAACAAGTACAGCATTACCGCCACCGATCGCCGTGACCAATCTTCTAATTTCGCCCCGGGACACCAAGTTGGATATTTCCCCGGCATATCGGGGTCATGGAGACTGTCGCAGGAACACTTCATGGATAATGTGAAGTTTGCCAACAATATCAAGATCAGGGCAGGGTATGGCGGTACCGGCAACGCCAATATCGGCCAGTATCTTTACGGGTCGGCCATCACCCCGGTCACAACCGGCCTGGGCACCGGGTTTAGCGTGAATAACTTCGCGAACCCAAACCTGACCTGGGAGACGGCACTGCAAACGGATATCGGGATTGATTTCAGCATCCTGAACAACCGGGTCGATGCCACTGTCGACTGGTACAAAAAGACTTCCAAACATTTTCTTTTCCAGCAGCCGCTTCCCGCTTTCCTTGCGGGCGGTGTGGCTGAATACTCATCGGCTGCCGTTGTTCAGCCGCCGGAAGTCAACGCGGGCGAGATCCAGAATACCGGGTATGAGTTTACCATCAACAGCAGAAATATAATAACGAAAGACTTCAGCTGGACGACGAATATTATTTATTCGGCTTATACCAATAAAGTGATCTCCCTGAACGGGTTTCCGGCCCTCCTCGGTCAAATCGGCTCCGGCGGTGGCGCACTGATCAATGTTACGCGAACCGGCGCAGGCGATCCGGTAGGCGAATTTTACGGCTATAAGGTCCAGGGGATCATCTCCTCGATGGCGCAATTACAGGAATTGGCGCAAAATCCGCAGAACGTCACGGGTGCTCCCTCGGTCGTCACCAACAGCAGGAATGTGGCGAATGGGGTATGGTTGGGTGACCTGGCCTACCAGGGAACGAAACCGAAGGGCGGCGGCAGTACTCCCAATCAGCAATATGCGCTTGGCAATCCCAATCCTAAGTTCACCTACAGCATGACCAATACGGTCAGGTATAAGGATTTCGATTTCTCCATCTTCGTGACGGGTGTGTACGGCAATAAGATATTGAATGCGCTGAAGTTTCAGACCGAGGCCCTCGATGGTCTTTACGCCAACCAGTTGGCGGAAGCCGGTAATTACTGGACGCCCGGCAATCCGAATTCGAAGATCCCGGCGCCCCGGGCTACATTCGGCAACAACAACCTCGTTATGTCGGACAGGTTTATAGAGAGCGGTTCTTTCCTCCGGATTCAAAATATGCGGCTCGGGTATAATTTGCCAAACAAATATGCGCGGATGGCCAAGATGAATCACCTAAGAGCCTATATCAGCGGGCAAAACCTCTGGGTGATCACTAAGTACTCCGGTTTGGATCCCGAAGTCGGTGCGTTGAATCAAAACCCTATTTTGACGAATGTGGACAATGGCAGGTATCCGATCCCGCGCGTTGTCACCTTCGGTCTGAACGCAGAATTCTAAATCTACCTAATCATTACTTGTATATGAAATATAATAAAACATCGATCGCTATAAGTGCCGTAGTGCTGATGGTCAGCGCGGGCTGTAGTAAAACCTTTTTTAACCGCCCGCCGGAATCCAGTTCCACGGTAGGCACCTATTATCAAAATGACGCCGAGGTTCGGGCAAGTACAAATATCCTTTATGCTGCGCCCTGGTTTGGCTTTAACGGAAAAGCCTTTTTGGCGACCAGCGAACTGTTGAGCGGTAATTGTGTATGTTATGTAGGCACCGATCCTGAGTTTGGCGCCTATGTTAATTATACCGAAGGGAATGCGACTCCCGCGGTAACGAGCACCTGGAATTCACTGTTCACCGTCGTGGCGCAGTCAAATGCCCTGCTGGGCAATCTGACCACGTCCGTTCCGGCGTCCGTGGATGGACCCACGCTCAACAATGCCATCGGTGAGGCCCGTTTGTTGCGCGCCCTGGCATACTTTTATCTCGTCCGCATCTTCGGCAACGTCCCCATTATCACCAACCCGGACACGCTGACGAATAGCTATTCCACGATCCATACCAATCCGGTGGCGGATGTGTACAAATTCATTACCCGGGAATTGAAATTCGCCGAGGCGAATTGTACTCCCGGCGTGGCGCATACGGGACATGTGTCCAGTGCTTCGGCGTCGGGACTGCTGGCCAAAGTTTACCTCTACGAGCAGAATTACGATTCGGCCAGATATGAGGCCGAACTGGCGATCAACAGCGGTGAATTCGGGCTGATGGGTATCGATTTCGGCACCGGCTTCAACGATCTCTTCCGGATCGCGAACAACAACAATAAGGAATCCATGATCGCCCTGCAGTGGTCGTCCAATGCCGGTTACGGTTTCGGTAACCAGATCCAGTCCGTCGTTGCGTTAAATTCTACCATTACCGGGACGGGTGACGGATATGGCGAGCTCGGGCCCAGCTTTGACTTGCAAGCGGCGTACAAGGCCGAAGGAGACACGATCCGCCGGCACGCAACCATGATGCTTCCGGGTGAGCATTATCCCGAGATCGATCAGAATTCGGGCGGCTTTACCTGTCCGCTCAACGCTTCCCCCCAGGGTACGCATGCGGCCGTTAAAAAGTATGTCGTGGGTACGCCTGCCGACAATAATGGGTTAACGGCTTTTCAGGCCACCAGCCTGAATACCTATGTCCTGCGTTATGCCGATGTCTACCTGATCGAGGCGGAGGCTATTATGGGCCAGCAGGCTAAACCCGGCGTGGGAACCGGTATCGATACGACGTTCAGCACCAACGATGCGACAGCTTTAAAATATTTCAACCTGATCCGTCAAAGGGCGGGTATCGCACCGGTGACCAGTTTCACCTACAGACAGCTCATCAACGAAAGAAGACTGGAATTTGCCGTGGAAGGGGACGGCTGGTATGATCTGCAGCGGATCGACGGATTCAATGCCTCTTCGCACCCGGTTGCCATGAACATTGAAAGCGGAATAAATAAGGGCAATTCCAGCACCGGTACATCAGCGAACAATTATACCGACTTTGTCCTTTATCCGGTCTATACCATTCCGACGAACGCGCAGTTCCTGCTGCCGATCCCGGCTACGGAGACGGTTGCAGATCCGAATTTGCTCCTCCCGCCTGTACCCTATAAATTCTAATTGATGGCGACCAGTAATAATAAATAATTGAAAAAATGAAAATCATCCACATTAAAATAAAATGGGTCCTATTCATCCTGTTGGTTTCAGGCATAGTATCCTGTAAGAAATATAACTATATGGGATTTACCCCTGGCAAAGGGAAGCCGACCATCACGTCGATCCATACGTTGTATAAGGCGGATTCGCTGCCATTGAATGTTCCGGATTCAACCATTGACAGCCTTGGCAATCTTACCGTGACCGTGCCGCAGGTGCAAGGGGTAAACTCACCGCAGGATTCAACAACGACTTCGGGCAACGGCGGAAGTTACTACGTCATTCTGGGTACCAATCTTGGAAGTACAACCTCAATAACCTTTAATGATACGGCGGCATTTGTCAATAGAGCGTGGCTAACCGATACGACCCTTATTGTCGCCATCCCGTCGAATGCGTGGACGCCAAACGAACCCAATACCCTGACCGTTACTACGCTGTACGGTTCGGCGAATACGACTTTTCACGTCAACCAACCGGCGCCGAACATCAGCGGACTGAACCCCTCGGCGGCACCGGCCGGCGATACCATAACAGTCAACGGATCGCTGTTTTACAATGTGGATAGTGTCACTTTCGTTGCAGCCGGTGTAGACGTCCAGGCCCAGATCGTGTCGTATACGCCAACTCAAATTCAAGTCGTCGTGCCCCAGGGTATCGTGGAAGCGTTCGTTCATGTCTATACGCCGGGAGGAGCGGCAGTTTCCCCTTCGGCCTTCGGATTCAAATACGTCATTTATAAAGACGGTCTTACCCAGTACTGGGGTGGAAATGGCGGAGGGTACAGCGGGTACAACAGCACGGTTAACTACACCGATAACAGCAATCCTCCGCCGGGAGGTGCGAACGATATCATGGTTACGATCAGCGGCGCTTATGGCGCGCTGCAAATCGGTTATGGCGGGCCAACGATATCGGTAAGCACGCTCGACCTGCAGGGTATCCGGTTTGCCATTGCCGGCGGTTCTACTGTCCCCGCGGGCGGTCAACCCGCACAGGTGGTTATTAATGGCAACTATGCCGCCAACTATCAATTTACGATCCCGGCGAGCACAAGCGGCTATCAGACCTTTATCATCCCGTTGAGCGCGTTGGGTAATCCTTCCACCATATCTGAAGTGGTTATCCAAATGCAAGGCTCCGGCGGGGCAGGGATCATCTTCTATGTGGATAACTTAGGATTCATCTAGCGGAACCGAATATGAAGATCGCACAACTGAATTTAATCCTGGTCCTTGGAACGGCCGCATTACTCGCGGCCTCCTGTAAGAAGAGCCATGCTCAGATCCAAAACAATAATGGCAGCGGAGCGAGCGGGGGAATAGCCGCCTCCGATTCCACCTATAACCCGACCGATCCGGGCTTCCCGGCGACGGTGGGTTTCTTTTCAAACAACTGGGCGCAGCGGACTTTCGCGAGTCCGGGTGATGCCGGGACCTCGCCGCTGGCGACATCGGATCGGGTAACCGATTCGCTTAAGATCAACGTCAACCGGGTATTGGCGAAAGCCCCGCCAACCATATTCGGAAACAATTCGAATCTATGGATGGGCCAGATGATTTCGCAGGCCAATCTGATACAATACATTTCGGATCTGTCGCCGAACATCATCCGTGGGCCGGGCGGCAGTATCAGCGACGTGTATTTCTGGAATGGAACCTCAGCTAACCCTGCTCCGGCGGACGTTCCCGACAGCATCTATACCAATAACGGCGTGCTGGGGCCGACCGGCCCCTGGTATGGCGGGAATACCGGTTCATGGACTTTACAACTGTCGAATTACTACGCTATGCTGGTGTCGACCGCGTGCCAGGGCATCCTAACGGTCAACTATGCCTATGCGCGGTATGGAACGGGGCCAAACCCGGTATCGGCAGCGGCCCATCTGGCGGCCGACTGGGTAAGGTATGACAATGGGCGTACGAAATATTGGGAGATCGGCAATGAGGATTACGGCAACTGGGAGGCGGGATGGGAGATCGACGTATCGAGAAACAAGGACAATCAACCGCAATATGTTACCGGGGCGCTTTATGGCCGGCAATGGAACGTGTTTGCTGATTCGATGCGTGCCGCGGCAAAAGAGACCGGCGCCACGATCTATATCGGTGCCGTCCTGTACAATACGGCTCCGCAGTCTTATGATGCTCCTTCGATCCAGACCTGGAATCAGGGTGCATTGTCGAATGCGGGCCAGGGGGCTGACTTCTTTATTATTCACGATTATTTCACAGCTTACAATACCAATTCGACCGAACAGCAGATCCTCGCCACCGGCACAGCGGAAGCGCCGCGGGATATGGCCTATATCAAGAGCCAGCTTGCGATGGCGGGGGTAGGGACGAAGCCGATCGCGCTCACCGAGTGGAATATCCAGGCGACCGGAGCAAAGCAGAATACCTCGTATATCGCGGGGATGCATGCGGCGTTGACCCTGGGGGCCGTTATCGGGAGCGGGTTTGGCGAGGCATCAAGATGGGACCTTGCAAACGGCTATGCAAACGGGGATGATATGGGGATGTTCAATATCGGGGACGAGCCTGGTGCGCCCCTGTGGAATCCGCGGCCTGCATTTTACTACATGTACTATTTTCAGCGGTTTTTTGGGGACCGCATGGTCTACGATACCTTGAAACGAGTTAATTCCGACCTGATAACGTATTCTTCAACCTTCTCATCGGGGCAGGCCGGGACGGTGATCATCAATACCGGGAGCGCGAATCATGTGGTGTCGATCGACTTCCAGCATTTTCCCGCGGGCACGAATTATCACTATATGGTGCTGACGGGCGGGACAGACAATTCACCGTTCTCCAGCCAGGTGTTGGTGAACGGGATCGGGCCCGCCACGGCGACGGGAGGGCCATTGAATTATTCCACGATCAAGGCCTTCAGTGCACGGCTTTCCGGAACGATCAAAATCAGCGTACCGCCCATGAGTGTTATTTACCTTGTCGCGGACGGAAAATAGAGATGACGGTTTCGCTTCCGGCCCCCTGGAGCGGTCTTTTTGCCCGTGGAAAAGAGATAAATTGATAATGGAAAGAGATGATTTGATCCTTCAAACCCGCAATTTGACCTTAGATTGGCTCCCGTAACATTATCAGCTTATGAAGCACATCCTTGGAGCCGTATCTCTTTGTCTGCTATTTTGTTCATTGTCCGCGCAGGTCCGATCATATGGCCCCGCCCCGGGTGGGGTCAAATTCGAGTTAGCAAATGGTTTGATGGAGATCGATCTTCGGGCTGCAGATGTGGTCCGGGTTCGGTATACCAGTCAAAGCGCCTTTGCGTCAAAGGAGTCGCTGGTGGTTGCCGCCCGGCCGCCCGCCCCGCCCGCATTTACGGTGCGGGAGCAAGGCGCGGAGATCCTGATCCTTACGGACCGGCTGATGATCAGCGTGGACCGGTCTACGGGGGGTATCGCCTACAGCGATCCCCGCGGCAGCGTGATCCTGGCGGAAGACGGGGGCACGGGAAAAACGATGACCGCCGCGACAGTGGTAGGAGTGCAGACCTATAGCTGTGAGACCCGTTTCCTGTCACCGGAGGATGAGGGGCTCTTCGGGCTCGGGTGTCATCCGCTTGATTCCGGATCCATCAATTACAAGGGGCGAAGGCAGGATCTGGCGATCCGGTACATGACGGGGGCGATCCCGGTATTGTTGTCGAGCCGCGGATATGGGTTGTTGTGGGACAACTATTCGGCGTCGGAATTTGACGGGACGCTGGCAGCCAATACAAAATTCAGTTACCGCTCGGAAAGCGGGTCCATGGTCGACTATTATTTCTTCTACGGGCCGGCTTTCGATCATATCATCGATTCTTACCGGCGGTTAACGGGTAAGGCGCCGATGTTCCCCAAGTGGGCGTTCGGGCTTTTCCAGTCGCAGGACCGGTACAGGACCCAGGAACAGGTGCTGGAGGCGGGCGCCGGATACCGGCGGGCGCATATTCCCGTGGATGTGGTGGTGCAGGATTGGTACTACTGGGAGCCGTTGCCGATCGGCTCGCATGTCATGAATGCGCAGCGTTATCCGGATCCGAGCGGGATGCTGGATAGTCTGCACCGGGAACATCTGCATGGGATGATCTCGATTTGGCCGGTCTTCGGCAAAGGAACTGCCGATTACGATGTCCTGGAAAAGATGGGCGGCTTGACGACGATCACCTGGGACAATGTGGTTACACACACCTTTGACACCTATTATGATGCGCATAACCCTGCGGCCCGAACGTTATATTGGGAACAGGCGCGGGATAGCCTGGTAAAGCGATATGGCTGGGATGCCTGGTGGATCGATCAGTGTGAACCGGACAATGGCGCATTGCTAGACGAACGGCGTAAAGCCAATTTCTATACGGGTCACGGCTTTGATTTTTTCAATACCTATTCGCTGATGCATACGGACGGGGTGTATGCGGGCTGGCGCAAGGACATCCCCGGAAAGCGGGCTTTCTTTCTGGCGCGGCAGTCTTTTGCGGGGGAACAGCGCAATGCGGCGACGTTATGGTCTTCGGATATCCAGTGCACGTGGCATGATTTCGCCGACCAGGTGCCGCAGGGCATCAACGCCTGTGTATCGGGCATTCCGTATTGGACATCGGACATCGGCGGCTATCATCTCGGATGGCAGGCGCCGGACTGGACCAATCCCGACAAGCGCGAAATGTTTGTGCGATGGTTTCAATTTGGAGCCTTTTGTCCGATCTTCCGGATTCACGGGAAAGGAGAGCGGGCGTTGTTCTCGCATAATTGGGATGAGGGCACCCGTTCGGTGCTGCTGGATTTCGACCGGCTCCGGTACCGGCTGTTGCCGTATATCTATTCGCTGGCGGGATCGGTGACACAGGACAACTATACGCCCATGCGGGATTTGGCCTTTGATTTCCGCACGGACACGCATGTGTATCCGATCCGTGACCAGTATATGTATGGACCGGCGTTCCTGGTCAATCCGGTGACGACGGCGGGCGCACGCGTCCGGCAAGTATATCTGCCATCCGCGGGTTGGGTGGACTTCTGGACGGGAAAGCGCCTGGATGGCGGGCAGACCGTTCAGGCGGAGGCTCCGTTGGACCGCATGCCGCTCTACGTAAGGACCGGGTCGATCGTCCCGATGGGGCCGGTGATGGAATATTCAACCGAGCGCCCGGCCGATACGATCGAGTTACGTATCTATCCGGGGGCGGATGGACATTTTATGTTGTATGAGGATGGGAACGACGGATACCAATATGAAAAAGGGGCGTTTGCAACGACTTCCTTTGAGTGGCTGGATGCGAGGCGGCAATTAGTGATCCATGAGACAAAAGGGTCCTTCCCGGGTATGTTAAAGAAGCGGGAGTTCCAGGTGGTGGTGGTGAAGGAGGGCCATGGCGTTGGAGTTAAGGAGGCGGACAGTTTTGACAAGACGGTAGAATTTTCGGGGAAGGAGGTGCGTGTGGAGGTGGGGAAGTGACGGGTGCAATGTGTGGCGAGGATGCATCGGGGATGCCGTGGAGTCGCGTTGTGGATGTATTGTGGGCGCCCGGCATGGCAATTGCGGCGAAATGATCGCGGTGGTTTTCCGCCGCATTAAAACTAACCGTTTATGCGTGCCTTGTTCCCTTCCCTCCTCCCGATCCTGTTCCTACTCTCATGGCACGGGGTTAATGCGCAAGTTAAGATGTATGGTATGACCGGTGGTGGCGGCGACAGCAGCGCCGGTGTTATTTTCAGCATCAATTCAGATGGCAGTAATTACCAACTTCTCTATTCCTTCAAGGGCGGCACAGACGGAGCCGGTCCCAGGGGAACGCTGGCCGCGGGTCTCGATGGAAAATTATATGGAACTACAACGATGGGCGGACTGAATAACGTGGGGACGATCTTTGCGTACGACACGCTCAACCATATCTACAAAAAACTGGCGGATCTCGGTCAGACAACGGGTACCGAACCGGGCGGCAGTCTGGCCTGGTATAAAGACCGGTGGTATGGCCTCACGGTAACCGGCGGGGCAAGCGGGGCCGGTACGCTATTCAGTTATGAGCCGATCTCGGGCGTTTTGAAGGAAGTGTACGATCTGACGACGACGACGGGGCAGGAACCGTGGGGCGGCATCACCGTTTTTAATGGGTTGCTGTATTTTAACACGTATATGGGCGGCCCGGGTTACGGCGGCGTGCTGAATGTCTATGACCCGGATGCCGGAACGGTTACCGGGGCGGTTAATTTTCCGTTGGATTACGCACCCTATTCCAGTCCTGTCGTCATGAATAACATACTTTATGGTGTCGCGGTGGGTGGACGGTATGGAATCGGGTCTGTTTATTCATTTGATCCCGCCAATAAGACGTTTAAAGAGATACACAACTACTACGAATATATTGACGGCGCGGAACCATTTGGCATACAAGCATTTCATGGGCTTTTGTATGTGACGACGGTGGATGGAGGCCAGTATAGCAGCGACGGCGCCTTGAATATGGTCAATCCGGTGACGGGAGGGGAAGCGCAATTGTATTCATGGTCCAGCAGCAATCCCGCGCCGGGTGGCTCGCCGCTTGCGTCGCCGACGATCACCAATGACGCGATGTTGTTGTGTATGACCAGCGGGGGCGGCACGACGGGTCAAGGGGTTCTTTTCAGTTATGACCTTCATTCGAATACGTATACCAAGCTGCTGGATTTTACCGGGCCAAACGGTGCAGGACCCGGGACGTGCGGCCTGCTGATCCCCGGACAGTTGCAGATCCTGCCGTTGCGGATTGTCCGGTTCGCGGGTTTGCTGACCGGCTCGGGCCGGGTGTTGAACTGGACGGCAACGGAGACCGGTTCGGGAGGTTGGTTTGAATTAGAGCGGAGTGTGGATGAGGTGAATTTTGCGGCGATCGACAGCGTGGCAGCGGAGGGAGGTGCGGATGCAGGAGGGGCCGAAGAGTCGTCGGCGTCGTATGCATATACGGATGATGTGGCGTTGCCGGGTGTGAAGGTGGCGTATTACCGGTTGAAGATGACCAATGCCAACCAGGAAGTGTCCTACAGCAATATCGTGGCGATCGAATTGGGAACGGGAGGCGGTGATAGTCTGCAGTTGATCAATACAGCGGTGCACGGGACGGCCTTTTTGCAGTATACGAGTGCGGGTGCCTCCGGCACGCTGAATGTGCGCGTGGTTGGAATGAACGGAGCTTTATGGATCCAGCAGGTACTGCCGGTGTCGGCAGGGGTCAATAGTTATTCGATCAATACGACGGCACTGCCCAAAGGAATGTATGTCCTTCAGGCGGCGGGCCGTAGTATTAAATTTATGAAGTTATAGAAAGTCGCGCCGCGCGAAGCGCGGCGCGATACCAATCATTTTTTCAGGTGCAAGCGTTGTACGCAGAGTTCGCCGATCTCGGTGCCCATTTTGTGGCTCACGACGGTCGAATACTTATAGTGAATACCGCCATAGTAGCGGGAGCGTTCGGTCTCGGTGGCCGCATCGCGGAAAGAAGCGAAGGAGCGGCTGGGGATGCCGAATTCGAGTTCGGTTGTATCCGTATAATTGAAATGGTCGCCAAAGTCGCTGGTCAACGTCTCCGCCGCGGCGGCTGATATGGTGCAATGGCCGCAGGTGTATTCGGGAAAGGGCGGCGTTTGCAGGTGCGGGCGCCAGTTGGGGTCAAAGTACTTGTCGATCGCAGTCTCCGGGCGCAGCGTGTTATAGATGTACTTGATGTTCCAGCATTGGATAAAAGCATCGAACAGCGCGACGGAAGTCTTCGCGTAGGCAGCGACGGTAGTAGGGAAGTCGGCCCCGGCTTTTTTGGCGGCGATGCCGACGATACCCATCCAGTGGCCGGGAGGGGAGAATTTCTTTGTCCCGAACATCAGGTGACCGGAGACGTTTAGCTTAAAGGGGTTGTCGTCCCAGAAGTCGGCGATCCACGCCTCTTCCTTGCTCAGGCTGTCGCCTTTCTCCTCGATCATTTTCACCTCCTGGTAGTAGGGGCTCTTCTTGTCGGTGATATCAAATCTATAAGGCGGCGGCGGCATGAACTGGCGCACGCTATCCATGACGAGATAGCGGATCTCGCTCCAGTGGGGCTCCATGGCCGGAGTATAAGCCGGCGGCGTAGGAACCCAGCGGCCGGGGGAATCACTGACCATATATTCGGGAGCGCCGCGCGTCTCCAGGTAGCGATCTTTTTTCGCCCAGGCCATGACGGCGGCGGCGACTTCGTCGGCATATTTGACCGTGCCGTCGAGGGAGTCCTGCGGCATACCGTGTGCCAGGGCGAGTGTCTTGAGGCTGTCCACATAGTCCTTCATACTTCCTTCAGGGAAGGTGACCGCTTCACCCAGTTTGCAATAAGCCAGGAGAGAAGCCAGTTCGACATCGAAGGGTGCGCCGCTTGCGGGTTTGGGAACAGGTTGCAGACCGTGGAGCTGGCCCGCAAGGGATTGCCATTTGTCGGGATAGGCGCCGGCGATGACTTCGTAGCCGGCGACGGCAGCATAGAGGTAATTGCGGGAGGCCACGATGGGGCTGAAGTTGTTACCCATGACGACGGTGTTAAGCTGGTGTACCGTGGCGCAGTAGATATCCGGATCTTTAAATATCTTATCGTAGTCGTGGACGGAATGGCATGCGGACAAGCAAATCGCAATTGCTGCGAAGAGAGAAAAACGCTTCATATTTTTCAACAGTTGACTTAAAATTTTTTTGTCGGGCCTTTGAATTTTCAGGATAAGGGGTTGCCCTGCCGTGGTGGTTGCAGGCCGATACGCGAATGTCCGGCGGGAAGGTCGGTACGAATGAGCGCATGATCCGGGACCGGACGACGGGCCGCAAAATAGTGAAGATCGGGGAATTGGTGATTATCGTACCAAATGAGATTATTCAAAATCGAATTGGGCTTGCCGGAGGAGCCGGGGAAATTGGGGTGCCCCGGTTTTTGCAGGTCGTTGACCAGTTGGAAGAAATCGTCTTTTGCCGTACGGAGCCGGTTGGCGGCGCCGTCGGGGATGCAGAGGAATTCGATGGAGTCGTTGCAGATGCGTCGTTTTACGGTCCGGTATCGGATGGCGCCGATCTCGACGATCCCTTCGGCCCGGTGGAATTCGGCGGAAGCATTCGAATAGGGCAGTGCGGTAGCGGAGACGCGTAGCAAGATGAGCTGGGCAGGGTCGTATCGATCCTCATCCAAAGTCGCTTCGAGGCGGGCGGAGGCGGTGACTTCCCAGTACGCTGTCAGCAACCTGTAGCCTGTCCAGTCGAAGAGCAGGACAGATAACAATAATATAGCGGCAATCCGGTTTAGCAACCCTCCAAGTTAGGTAACTTTAGTTGAAATATGGGTCGGATTTCGAAAAATATTCTATGTGTGAACGGCGGATCGTCGAGCATAAAGTTCGCGTTGTTCGCACAAGACAATGCGGTGGAGTTGAACGTGCTTCTGAAAGGCAAGATAGACCGGATCGGGCTTGAGGGCGCCGTGCTGACGTTCAATGATATGGTCAGTGGCGAAGAGGGCAGGGCGCCTGTCGATGGTACCGGAATGAACGCGGCGGCCGACGTCCTGCTGAACTGGCTGAAGGGCAGGGGCGGCGCCGATTTTTCGGTTGTCGGTCACCGTATTGTCCACGGGGGCTCCCGGCGGCAGCCCGCGGTTATCGATGAAACGCTCCTGGCGGAACTTGGGCGGATCAGCGGGTATGACCCGGATCATTTGCCGGGCGAGGTCGGGCTGATCCGGTTGTTCAGGGAACGGGATCCGGAGCTGCGGCAGGTTGCCTGCTTTGACACGGCGTTTCATGCCACGTTGCCGCGCGTAGCGCGGCTGATGCCGCTGCCGCGGAAGTATGAGGCGGCGGGTTTGCAGCGATATGGCTTCCATGGCCTTTCATATGCCTATATCGCGGAGGAATTGATCCGGGTTGCCGGGCCGGCGATCGCCGGAGGCCGCGTCGTCATGGCGCATCTGGGCAATGGCGCAAGTCTTGCGGCCGTGAGAGCCGGCGAAAGCATGGATACGACGATGGGATTCACGCCAACGGGTGGTATCATTATGGGTACCCGGAGCGGCGACCTCGATCCGGGCGTGATCGGGTGGCTCCTGCGGCAGGAAGGGTTAGGGGCGGCGGAGCTGAGTGACCTGGTGAACCACCGGTCGGGGCTGTTGGGAGTATCCGGCGTCAGCCCGGATATGCAGGATCTATTGTCGCGGGAGGGCGGAGATAAGGCAGCGGCTGAGGCTGTGGAAATGTTTTGTTACCAGGTAAAGAAAAGCATCGGTGCGTATGCCGCGGTGCTCGAGGGGGTCGATGCGCTGGTTTTTACCGGGGGGATCGGCGAGCATTCGCCGGCAGTCCGGTCGCGGATCTGTGCGGGGATGGAATGGCTGGGCGTTGTACTCGACCAGCGCGCCAATGAGCGGAATGAGCTGTCGATCTCGCGGGCCGGCGGCGCGGTCCGGGTGTATGTGATCCCGACGGATGAGGAAAAGATGATCGCGCGGCAATCGTTAAAACTGTTAAACGTATGATAGCAACTACTGAAAGCTGGGCGGCCGCTCCATTGGGTGCTGAGCTGATGCAAAAAATTCATGCCTATTGGCGCGCGGCCAATTATTTGTCGGTAGGACAGATCTATCTCCACGACAACCCGCTCCTGAGAAGGCCGCTTGAAGTGGGGGATATCAAGCATATGCTGCTCGGACATTGGGGCACGACACCGGGGCAGAATTTTATCTATGCGCATTTGAACCGGATCATCAAGGCTTATGATCTGAACATGATCTATATAGCCGGGCCGGGTCATGGCGGACCGGCATTGGTCGCCAACACCTATCTCGAAGGCACCTATTCGGAGATCTATCCGTCGATCGGCCAGGATGAGGCAGGGCTAAAAAAACTGTTCACGCAGTTCTCGTTCCCCGGCGGAATCCCGAGTCATGTCTCGCCGGAGTGCCCGGGGTCGATCCATGAAGGAGGCGAACTTGGTTATTCCCTGAGTCACGCCTTCGGCGCGGTGTTCGACAACCCGGATCTGATCGTCGCCTGCGTCATCGGCGATGGAGAGGCGGAAACGGGTCCGTTGGCCACCGCATGGCATTCCAATAAATTCCTGCATCCGGTCAATGATGGCGTGGTGCTACCGATCCTGCATCTCAATGGGTATAAGATCGCCAATCCGACGTTGCTGGCACGGATCAGCCGCGAGGAGTTGGGACAGCTGCTCAGCGGTTACGGGTGGACGCCATTGTTTGTAGAAGGCGATGATCCGGCGACCATGCATGAGCTCATGGCCGGCGTACTGGATGAGGTAGTGCGGGTGATCGGCAGGATCCGCGCGGAGGCGCTGGCGAATGGGCCCATCGAGCGGCCGCGTTGGCCGATGATCGTATTGCGGACGCCGAAAGGCTGGACGGGGCCAAAGTTTATCGATGGGTTGCCCGTTGAAGGATCTTTCCGGTCGCACCAGGTGCCGCTGGCCGATCCGGCTACCAATCCGCAACATTTGCAACAGTTGGAAGAGTGGTTGAGAAGCTATAGGCCGGAGGAATTGTTTGACAGCGGCGGGGCGTTGCTGCGGGAACTGGCTGAACTTGCGCCGGTAGGCGATCGGCGGATGGGCGCTAATCCGAATGCGAACGGCGGCCTGTTGCTCAAGGAGCTGCGGATGCCGGATTTCCGGCAATTTGCGGTTCGCGTCGGGGCGCCGGGAGGCGTTGAGGCTTCTGACACGACGGTTGCGGGAGGGATGCTGGCGGAGGTGATCCGGCTAAACGCCGACCGGCGGAATTTCCGCATCTTCGGACCGGATGAGACTGTCTCGAATAAGCTCGATGCGGTATTCCAGGCCACCAACCGGCAATGGGAAGCTGAACGTCTGGAGACCGATCAGTGGCTGGCGTATGAGGGCAGGGTCATGGAGGTGTTGAGCGAGCATCAGTGCGAAGGGTGGCTCGAAGGGTATTTGCTCACCGGGCGACACGGATTGATGAACAGCTATGAGGCCTTTATTCACATCGTCGATTCGATGTTCAACCAACATGCGAAATGGCTCAAAGTGACGAATGGTTTACCCTGGCGCCGGAAGATCGCGTCGCTGAATTATTTGTTGGCGTCGCATGTGTGGCGTCAGGATCACAATGGGTTCACCCATCAGGATCCCGGTTTCCTCGACCATGTGGTCAACAAGAAGGCGGAGGTCGTCCGGGTGTACCTGCCGCCGGATGCCAACTGCCTGCTTTCGACGCTGGATCACTGTCTGCGCAGCCGGCAGTATGTCAACGTGGTGGTGGCGGGGAAGCATCCCGCGCCGCAATGGCTGGACATCGATTCGGCGGTCCTGCATTGCACAAAGGGAATCGGGATCTGGTCCTGGGCCAGCAACGATCAGGGTAAGGAGCCCGACGTGGTGATGGTCTGTGCCGGAGATGTTCCGACGCTGGAAACGTTGGCGGCGGTGTCGATTTTGCGGGAACGTTTGCCGGAGCTCGCTATCCGGGTCGTGAATGTCGTGGACCTGATGAAGCTGCAACCCGCAACGGAGCACCCGCACGGATTGAACGATCATGATTTCGATCTGTTGTTTACGAAGGGCAAGCCGATCATTTTTGCGTTTCACGGCTATCCATGGCTGATACACCGGCTGACGTACAAACGGACGAACCATGACAACATCCATGTCCGGGGGTACAAGGAGGAAGGGACGATCACGACGCCTTTCGATATGACCGTGCTGAACGATATGGACCGTTTCCACCTGGTGATGGATGTGATCGACAGGTTGCCGCAGCTTGGGGAGCGGTGTGCGTATATCAAGCAGGATATGCATGACAAGCTGATCCGGCATCGGGCGTATATCAACCGGGAGGGCATGGATATGCCGGAAGTGCGGAACTGGAAGTGGGGTGCGGTTTAGCGGGACAGCACCAGTACCGTCTGGTAAGCGGACTTTGAGCCGTTGGTCCAGATCAGCTTATATACACCCGGCGGGAGGCCCGACATATCGACGCGGGCCTGCGGAATCCCGGCATCGATCAGCTGGGTCTTTATTGTCTTTCCCGACAAATCGAACACCTGGAACTGCGAGTTGGTACCCGGTTCCGGTATGGTCACATATGTAAACCCATAGATCACCGGATTGGGATAAAGGCCAAGGATGGACGGCTTTCCCGGTAGCTGCACGGCAATGACCGAACTGTAGGAATAGCTGGCGGTCGTATCCTGGATGCGGATCCGGTAATGATTGGTCCCCGGGTCGTGGCCCAGATCGCTAAAGCTATATGAATGAATGGCCGAGTCGTTTACACTCGGGGTAATGGTGGCGATGACAACGAACTGGTCGTCGCTGGTTTCGCGTTCAAGGGCATAGTAGAAGACGCTGCCGTCATTTGCCGCGTCCCATTGCAGCAGCGGGTTGCCGCCGGTATAAGCGCCGATGAAGGAAAGCAGTTTGAAGACGGCCGTGGTGTCCGACTGCCGCGTGGAGTCGTAGGTATACACGAATCCCGCCAGGGAGTCGCTTGAAACGGCGTTCGCCACACTAACATAACCGGTAGAGCCCGCGCCGACAACCGCAAGCATCAGACTGTCGGAGATGGTCACGTAGGAGACGGCGGGCGTGCCGCCGAATTTAACGGAGCGCACCGCCGTTAAATTTGTGCCCCTGATGGACACGGTTGTTCCGCTGGTCCCGCTCGTGGGGGAGAAACCGGTAATCGTGACGGACGATGGCGGCGGTGCGCTGATATAATAGAAACCCGGCAGGGAGTCGCTGCCGTTATTGCCGCTGACAAGTACCGTTCCCGTCGATCCCGCGCCAACCGTTACATAGACCACGCTATCGGAAAAGATGCGGAAAGACTGGGCCGGGGTGCCGCCAAAGCTCACGTTTGTAATGCCGGATAAATGTTGCCCGGTGAGCGTAACGGTTGCGCCTTGTCCCGCGCTATCCGGTGAGAAGGAAGTCAGCACCACGGGCGGGAGGGCGGTATAGAGGAAAACAAAATTTGCGCCGGAGGTTGCCACACCGATCGGGCTGGTCACGGTGATGGCGCCGGAAGAACCCACGCCAACAGTGGCAACGATGGTCGAGTCGTTTAACACGGTGAAAGACTGTGCGGGTGTTCCGCCAAACTGAACGGTGCCCGACCCGGCAAATCCTTTGCCGGTGATGGTGACGGAAGTGCCCTGCGCGGCGGAATCCGGGGAAAATCCGTTGATTATGGGTGTCTGGCCGTAGATGAAACCGTTGAGCGAGGTGGCCCCGGCCGGCACCAGGAGGCTAACAGGGCCAGTGGCTCCCCCGCCGACGACCGCGGTGACCGTTGTGGGAGAAATGTATGTAAACGAAGCCGCGGCCGAGTCGCCAAAGGACACGCTGCTTACGCCATTGAGGTTTACCCCGGTGATGGTTACCACGGTGCCGGCGACCCCGTAGGTCGGTGAGAAGGATGTGATCGCGGCTTCATTCGCTCCCTTATTCCGCAGCACGGTAAAGGTATTGTCGGCGTCATTGACGGTGGCCAGGTCCGGCTTGCCGTCGCCGTCAAAGTCAGCGGTCGTGATGGAATAGGGAATATTGCCGGTGGTATAGTCGACGTTGGCGCTGATGGCGATCGTGCCCGGGGTGCTTATGTTCCGGTGGACAGATACGGTGTTTGTATACTGGTCGTCCACGGCAATATCGGGCTTGCCATCTCCGTCGAAGTCGGCGATCACCAGGTCGTAAGCGGCGAAGCCGGAATTGACGGTAAGCGGCGGCGCGAAACCAAGACTGCCGATCGAACTGGTATTGCGCAGCAGGGAAAGGGTATTATCGTTGTTGTTGGCTACGACGAGGTCGGGTTTGCCGTCGCCGTCGATATCCCCGATGGCCAGGCCTTCCGGGAAGTTACCCGTGGCAAAGTCCACGTCCGCGGCAAAGGAAATTGTTCCACCGGTGGGGGTCGTATTCAGATAGGCGGATACGGTCCCCAAATAGGTATTGGCGGCAGCCAGATCGGGCTTGCCGTCCCCGTCGAGGTCGGCTACGACTACGCGGAAGGGAGATCCCCCGGCAGGCGTCAGGATCGACGTCTCATTCGAAAAGGCGATATGACCGAGGGTGCTGCTGTTGGTATAGACGGAAAGCAGATTGCTTCCCTGACAGGCTACGATCACTTCCGGTTTGCCGTCCCCGTTGAGGTCGGCGATGGAGGCGCCGAGAACATAGTTGCCGGAGGGGACGCTGAGCACCGAATCCATCAGAATATGGCCGGGATTGCTCGCATTGTACAAAAACTCCAGCGTTTGACTATAATAGTTAGATATGACGATCTCCGGTTTGCCGTCGCCGTCGAGGTCACCCGCCGCCACGCCGATCGGGTATCCGCTCGCCCCCATCGTAAAAGAGGCAATTTCGGAAAAGGAGACGTTTCCGGGCGTGCTGTTGTTGTGATAAATGGTGACCGTATTGGAGTCGCCATTGGCTACGATGAGGTCGGATTTGCCGTCGCCGTCGAGGTCGGCATTACAAATGAATTGCGGGCCCGAACCGGTAGGCACATCGGTTCGGGCGGAGAATGCGGATGGGATGAACTGATTGCTGTCGGAAAAGGTTGTATTGAACGCGGGAAATGGAAATGAGGTCAGGCCGCCGGTGTTGACGGTAATTGGTTGCGAACTGATACCGGTGGGGACATTAACCGTGAGCGAGCCGGTGGAGGCGGCGACAACGGGCACCCGAACGGAGCCAAACCAAACTACATTGGCTGCAGGACTTGCGCTAAAGTTATTGCCCGTGATCGTGACGGTGGTGTTGACGGGCCCCGAAGCCGGCGCAATGGAATTAATAACGGGCTGCGCGAATACCGGCAAGGGAAAAAGGAGAGCAACGATATAGGGTATGCTGTTCCCGCGAGGGTAGAGTTTCAGCATGGGGTATTGAATTTGGAGACAAAATAGTGATCGCCTGGTGAAAAGAGAACTTCATATATGTATTAATTACTATGCGACAGAGGGTTGGAAGGCATATTTTTAGGGTCCTAGGGGTTTAATTTTACCGGATGAAGGATACCAGACATTATGCGGCGGTCATATCGGCTTCCACCGTATGGGGGTTATTTGCATTTGTTCTAAAGCCGCTGGCGGGATGGCCGCCGAAGGAGATATTGTTTTACCGCGTATTTCTAAGTGCCGTGTTGATGATCGGGCTTGGGTTGTTGTTCCGGCGGCGGGTGTGGGCCTCCGATCGAGGGGTGTTTTTGTCGCTTTCCGGCGCGGAGCGCCGGGCGGCGGTATGGCAGGCATTTGGCGGTGGATTTTTTCTGACGTTCAACTGGTTCCTTTACATATACGTTTTGAATACGGTTAGCATCAAGGCGGCGTCGATGGCCTACCTGGTGTGTCCGATCCTCACGACGGTGCTGGCGTCTTTATTCGGTCACGAGCTACTGATACGGCGACAGTGGATGGCGGTTTGGCTGGGTACGACGGGTTGTCTCGTGTTGGCCTTCGGGCATCTGCCGGACCTGGGTTATAGCATGCTGATCGCCGTTTTTTACGCTTTTTATCTCGTCACCCAACGGAAGAATTTTGGTACCGACAAGTTGAATTTACTAACGGTGCAGGTCCTATTCGCGGCCATGCTTCTACTTCCCTTTTTTTGGCTGGATGGCCGGCCGGTCCCCGGGGCCGGCCTCTTTTATATCCTGATCGCCGTGATCGCGATCTTCTTTACCATCATTCCTTTGTTGCTGAGTTTGTACGGGTTGGAGCGGTTGTCGTTATCTACGGTCGGGATCATTTTGTATATCAACCCGCTTATGGGGTTTGTGATCGCCGTGGCCTTTTTTGGCGAGAAGATCGACTGGAGACAGGGCGTGGCGTACGGCGTAATCCTCGTGTCGATAGTCGTATTCAACTGGGGGGGCGCCGGCAGGGCGCGAGCGGAGACCGATACCATTGCAAATAAGCGAGCCGGGCATTAACTTTGCTGGTATCACCTCAAACCTGCTATTTGAGACCAGTTGTACTCCCATTCACCTTCCTGCTGACCTGGTTGTCGTCGCCGGCCCAATTCTATCTCACCGGCGAGGTGCTGGATATCCATGGGGACAAATTACAGAACGTCATCATTACGGCCCGATCTTCCGGTCTTGTGTATAACACCGGTCCGGATGGCGATTTCCAGATATTGTCCCGCGTTCAGGACGATACGCTGACCTTTTCGTTGGATGGCTATGAAACCTATAAAACGGCGATCCATTCGACCGGATATTTGCTGGTGACGCTGCGGATGAATTCATTTGCAGCGGAGGAAGATGAGCGGCGTCTTATTTCGGCCATCCGGGTTCCCCGGCGCGATAATCCGGTTGCCCGGCGCGACACGTCGGTCGGGCTGAAAACGGGAGAGGGAACGGAAATAGGAGTGATGGTTGCGTCCAGAATGAACTATACGGGTGCGGGCTTTGGCCGCCGGGTCGAAAATCCGTTTGTTCCACAGGCCGCCACGGTGTCGATGACGGGGGCGGTAGGACGGGAGTCGTACAGCACGGTAAGACGTTTTTTGGATATGGGATTACCGGTACCGGCGGATGCGGTGAAGATCGAAGAGATGCTGAACTATTTCAATTTCTCGTATGAGGAGCCCTGGGGGAAGGACATTTTTCATGTCAGCACGCAGGTCATTACCTGTCCGTGGAACCAGGAACACCGACTGGTGGCGCTTCGGGTTTGTGCGCGCAGAATGGATATCCAGAACAGGCCGCCCTGTAACCTGGTGCTGCTGATCGATGGTTCGGGATCAATGGATATGCCAAACAAACTGCCGCTTGTGAAGTCGGGTATCCGGCTCCTGGTGGACAACCTTCGGGACGTCGATACGGTTTCGTTAGTGGAGTTCGGAAGACAGGTGAAGGTATTGTTTGCCGGCATGCCGGGATCCGAGAAAATGCGGATCCTGCGGGCGGTGGAGGGGATGCGGGCGGACGGCCCTTCGCCGGGATTTATGGGTGTAAAGCTCGCCTATGAAGTGGCGCAGCAGCAGTTCATCCGGGGCGGCAACAACCGGGTCATCCTGCTCACGGATGGAGATGTGAGTTTGGATCCGCCGGCTGTTCAGCAAGATCTTGAGGACCTGATCGACCAGCAGCAACGGACGGGAATCCGGCTGACCTGCGGCGGGCTGGGGATGAAAAACGTAAAAAACTCAAGGCTTCCGAGGTTGGCGGAGATCGGGCGGGGTAATTTCGCTTATCTGGATGATGAAAGCACGGTAGAACAACTGCTGGCGGGTGAGCTCGACCCACGGCTTGCGAATGTGGCGGACAATGTTACGATCTCCGCAGAGTTTAGCCCGGCGCTGGTGAGCCAGTACCGCCTGATCGGTTATGACAACAAGCGGAAGGTCCTCGAGGATACCGCGGCGGGCCTGGCCAGGGTCCGGGTAGGGTCGGGAAGTTCGCAGCAGATCTTATTGGAGATCGTACCGAAAAAGGATACAACAGGGGCGGATACGCTGGCCAGGATCAGATTGAGTTATTGTCTCCCCGGACAGGCAGTGGTTCGGACGATGAGTTATGATTGTATGAATGACGTGGTCCCGTTTGAGCGGGCCGAGGCGGAATGGAAACGCGCGATCTGTATGGCCTTATTCGGGATGAAATTACAGCAATCCAGCTATGTAAATGGGGTAGGTTGGCTGGATTTCGAGAAGATCGCCAAGCGCGTATTTGCTGGAAGTAATTATTTAGATGACGAGTATATATCACTGATTGACAGAGCAAAGAGGATTTATGAGAGGTAATGGATTAACCGATCCCTCGAGGAAGTTGAGGATGTTGTTGAGAAGGTCGTGCACCGGCAGGTTATCTTTGTCCGCATATGCATCACCCCTTTAAGGAGATAAGGGCTGTGTTGACCCTATCGAAGTTCAGTCTTCTGGCTACGCTCAGAAGTCCTACATCGGTTGTCTTTTCGCTACTGTTCCCGATCATTTTTATTGTGGTCTTCGGTTCGATGATCGGTGATCAATCGCCCGTCATGAAGCTCGCGGTTGCGCCCGGCTGTGATACCGTTAACCCGATGTTCAAGGCGATCGAAACGTATCGGGCCATCACTTTGAAGCGAGGGATGAGTGCGACGGAACAATCGGACGCACTGACAAAGGGACAATTGACAGCAGTGCTGACCATCTTGCCAGACGCCGGCGCCGGAATAGGAATGTCAGTGATCCACCATTATTCGGTGCGGCTGCAGGAAAAGGGATCGTCGCCGGGAACGAGCCTCCTGGAGATGTTTGTGCGGGATGCGCTCGGGCAGGTCGATCATCGGTCAATCCCGCATATTCCTTCCCTCGCGACGCTAAACATCGACCGGCAGCCGGGGCGGGTCTACAAACAGATCGATTTTATCCTTCCCGGTCAGCTGGGTTTTTCCTTGTTGATGGCCGGGGTATTCGGGTCATCATTCCTGCTGTTCAGCCTGCGGCAAAGCCTGGTGCTGAAGCGGCTCCGGGCCACGCCGATACGACGGCGGTCGATCATTGCCGGGGAGATGCTCAGCCGGTTGTTCTTTCACGTGATCGGATTTATGATCATGGTGTTATTGGGGTATTGTGCTTTTGGGTTTACATTGGTGAATGGCGGCCTGACATTATTGGAGATGCTGGTGTACTCGCTGTTTGGTCTTGGCATCTTTATGGGTATCGGATTCGTCATCTCCGGGGTGATCCAGAACGAAAGTTCGATCTCGCCGGTGGCGAATACCGTGGTGTTGCCCCAAATCCTGCTGTGCGGGTTGTTCTTCCCCATTGAAAGCTATCCACACTGGCTTCAGGGATTTTGCAATGTGCTTCCGTTGACCCTATTTGTCGATGGGTTGCGGCGGATTGCCTTCGAGGGGATACCTATTTGGGAGATGCCGGTGAAGATCGGCGGGCTGGTGTTGTGGACGATCCTGATCGGGGTGTGGGCGGTGAGGGCCTTTAAATGGGAATAGCCGCTTTCAAGGGGCTAGCGCTTTCAAGGGGCTAGCGCTTTCAAGGGGCTAGCGATTTCAATGGGCTCCCGCGTTCACCGGGGTCACTGCTTTGGAGCTGCAGCGGCAAGCCGGCGCCTGATGTGATCATTCGGACCGCAGGCTGTTCACCGGATTTGCCAAAGCCGCCTTCGCCGAGCGCCAGGCTACCGTGAGTGCGGCGATCAGAAAGGTCGCCAGGATGGCCAGGGCGAAGACCCGCCAGCTGAGCGGGATATGATATTGAAAATCCTGCAGCCAGTTATGCATGACCCAGCCGGCGACGGGGGCTGCGATGAAAAAGGCAAAAAGCAGTAACTGGCTGAATTCTTTTCCGAAAAGCCAGAGGATGTTGTCGACGCGGGCGCCCAACACTTTTCGAACACCGATCTCTTTTGTCTTTTGTACTGCCATAAAGGAGACCAGTCCGTATAACCCGAGACAACTGATCAGGATGGCGATACCCGCAAAACCCTCGACCAATGCGAACGCGGTGGTGTCGTCACGATAGAATCTTTCTATCCGCTCGTCCAGGAACTGGTGTGAATAGACATAGTCCGGATAGGTTTGATTCCAAATCTTTTCATAGGAACTCAGGATGGCGCCGATATCCGCCAGGTTGATCCGCGCGAAGCAGTTGTAATAGTTAGTTTTTTCGGGCAGGATGACGACCGGATCGATGCCGGAGCGAAGGGATTTGTTATGAAAATCCCGGATGACCCCCACGATCGCGATACCTTTCCGGCCGTCGACTTTAATCGTTTTGCCCAGGAGAGCGGCCGGGTCACGAACTCCAACTTTGCTCATAAACACTTCATTGACGAGGGCCTCGCGGAGGGTGTCGGAGGGGAAGATATTTCTGCCGGCAATGAGATCCAAATTAAAGGTAGTGAGATACCGGACGTCGCCGAATTTCTCATTGACTTCCCAGGGTTCGTCCTTTGGGCGGTTGTCGTAACGAAGATTCGTATAGCTGTTCGATTCAGCCGCAGGCGCCTGGGAACAGAGGGTAACGTCTTGCGTACCGGCGATAGCCGTCAGCCGCGACCGAAGCGTGGTCATTTTTATTTTATCGTTTTCGGGAACGGGAAGCATGACGATGCCGTCTTTCCGGAATCCCAGATCGATGGTCCTGGAATAGCGGATCTGGATAGCAATGACGATCAGCGCGATGATCAGCATTTGCGAGACGGTGAATTGCGTAATGACCAGTATCCGCCGAAGGGAGAAGCCGCCGATGTGCTGCTGGGATAACTTTCCTTTCAGGGCTGCGATAGGTCGGAACCGCGCCAGGATCAAACCAGGGTAGGACCCGGCGAGAAAGATGACTGCAAGGAGGAGCAGAGGCAGGAAGAGTAGGATGGAGGGGTCGCCCAGCAGGTCCAAGGGCATCCGGGTTCTAAGCAGGTTATTCAGCAGCGGCAGTGTCAGCGAGGCCAGGCCGTAGGCCAGTGCAAAGGACATGAAGACGATCAGCGCCGTCTCGATCATGAATTGCCAGAACAAGTGGGAGCGAAGGCTGCCCATTACTTTCCGAACCCCGACCTCTTTGGCCCGATTCAGCGCTTTTGCCGTGGCCAGGTTGATGAAATTCACGCAGGCGGTGACGACCAGGAACGCGCCGATCAGGCTGAGGACGTATAGGTTTCGTCGGCTGGCCGGACCGTCATAATCGGCGTTGAAGTGGACATCGGAAAGCGGCTGCAGGTGGAGGCGGGTGGAGGTGGCATCGTCTCCGCCATAATATTTTTTTACAAAGGAGGGCAATTGCCTTTCGACGCCGGCAGCGGTGATACCCGGCTTTAGCCGGACAAAGAAATTCATCCGGCTGGAGACGCTGCCCCAGCTGCTATCGCTGGCCATGTATGCGTCCCTGTCTTTCAAATTCGCGTATGACAGGTAAATCTCATTTATCCGGTCCGTGTTGCCCGGGATATCCCGGAGGACACCGGTGACCCGGAAATTGGTCTGATTGTTATACCGGATGATCCGGCCGACCGGGTCTTCGACGCCGAAATATTTGGTTGCGATCTTTTGGGTGATGAGCGCCGTATTGGGCTGTGTGAGTGCAGCGTTATGGTCGCCGCTTACCAGAGGAAAACGGAAGATCTCAAAGAACTCCGGTTCCGCATAAGCGACACCATTGTCTTCCTGAAATTTCTTTACTTCTTTTTCACCGGGCAACGAGATCAGCGCATTATTGAACGTAAAGACCCTCGCCGATTTCTCCATGAAGGAAAAGTCGTTGCGAAATGCCTTGCCCAGCGGCTGCGGAACACCTGGTTGATACTCGGTGCCATCGGTATGGTATTCCGTAACGACCCGGAAGACCCGGTCGGCCGCAGGATGAAACATGTCAAAGCTGAATTGGTACGATACGAGGGTGAAGATCAGGATGGCGCAGGCAATCCCCGAGGACAGGCCGAGGATATTGATGAACGTGTAAGACTTATTTCTCCAAAGATTGCGCCAGGCGACCTTGATATAATTGCGGAACATGGGGAGGAGGTTGAGTTACCGTAATGTAGTAAATTGGCGACGGAATGTTGCATATGACAAAGATTTATTATATGGCGTTGCTCGGGCTAGTCTTTTCCGGGGTGAACGCTCCCGGGCAGAATTATGTCGCCATCCTTCCGACGGATGGGCCTGCGGATATCATCCGAAAGGCCGCGCAGGTGACTCCTTCGCCGCGTCAGCTCCGATGGCAGCAACTGGAGCTAACCGCCTTTTTTCATTTCGGGATCAACACGTTTACCGACCGGGAATGGGGGGATGGGAAAGAAGACCTGTCGCTTTTCAATCCGGCACAGTTGGACGCCCGGCAGTGGGTGCGGGTCGCAAAACAGGCGGGCATCCGGCAGGTGATCCTGACGGCCAAGCATCACGACGGATTTTGTCTCTGGCCAAGCAAATACACCGATCATACGATTGCGCATACGCCGTATAAGAATGGGCATGGCGATATCGTGAAGGAGTTTGCCGACGCCTGTCATGAATATGGGATGGGGCTGGGGCTCTATCTTTCGCCCTGGGATCGGAATTCGCCGTCGTATGGGGATTCTGCGAAATACAATACGCTTTTTCTCGATTGGTTAACCGAGTTATTGTCACAGTACGGGCAGGTTGATGAGGTATGGTTCGACGGCGCGAATGGCGAGGGGCCGAACGGGAAGAAGCAAGTGTATGCTTTTGAGGCCTGGTATCATCTGATCCGGCGGTTGCAGCCGCAGGCGGTGATTGCGATCATGGGGCCAGACGTTCGGTGGGTGGGAACGGAAACCGGGCAGGGGCGCCTGACAGAATGGAGTGTGCTACCGGTAAATGCGCGACAGGAAGAGAGTATTGCAGCCAATTCCCAAAAAGACCAGACGTTTGCGCCGCTTGGCGACCTGATGGATCAGGATCTGGGCAGCCGGGAACAATTGATGAAGGCGAAAGGGTTGATCTGGTATCCGGCGGAAACGGATGTGAGTATACGCCCGGGGTGGTTCTATCACGCAAAGGAAGATTCGCTGGTGCGGCCGCCTTCGGGATTGATGGACTTGTACTTTACGAGTGTGGGGAGGAACAGTGTTCTATTGCTTAATATCCCGCCGAACCGCCAGGGGTTGATCAGCGATGCGGATATTCGTAGCCTGCGGGGATGGCGTGGTTTGATGAAGGGCACATTCGGGGTGGACCTCGCTACCGGGGCGGTGATGAAGCGGGATACGATGATGATCGGGATGACCCTTGATAAAGAAAAGACTTTCGATGTGTTGTCGTTACAGGAAGATATCCGCGTGGGACAGCGGGTAGAACGGTGGGTTTTTGACGTGGAAGACCATGGGGACTGGAAGGAGGTGGCGTCGGGGACAACGATCGGGTACAAGCGGTTACTGCGTTTTCCGCCGGTGACGGCGCGTCGCGCGCGGCTTCGGATCCTGTCGTCGCGGTTGGATCCGGTGATCTCGCGGATCGGATTGTATAAAATGGCTGAATGAAATATGTCTTTCTGATTTTGTTGTTCTCGGCCTCCGCTGCGGGATATGCGCAGGAGCGGCATCGGTTTTTGCTGGGACAGCACGAATTTTTGCTGGATGGGAAGCCGTTCCAGATCATCAGCGGGGAGATGCATCCGGCGCGGATACCGCGGGAGTACTGGCTGCATCGGATCCGGATGGCGAAGGCGATGGGTTGCAATACGATCGCAGCCTATGTTTTTTGGAATTACCAGGAGGTTGCACCGGGGCAGTGGGATTTCCGGTCGGGCAATCATGATATCGCGGCGTTCATCCGGCTGTGTCAATCGGAGGGTATGTGGGTGCTGTTGCGGCCGGGACCGTATGTCTGTGCGGAGTGGGATTGGGGCGGCCTCCCGACGTGGTTGCTGAAGATCCCGGATATCCGCATCCGGTGTATGGACCCGCGGTATATGGCCGCGGTCGGTAAATATATCGCCCGGCTGTCGCAGGAGGTTGTTGGGTTGCAATGCGATCATGGAGGTCCCATCCTGATGGTACAGGTAGAAAACGAATATGGGAGTTATGGGAATGACCGAAATTATATTTCCGCGGTGCATCGGTTGTGGCAACGGAATGGGGTGACGGTTCCGTTCTATACCGCGGACGGACCGGCCGCCTTTATGTTGGAGGCGGGGAGTTTGGACAGCTGTGCGATCGGGTTGGATAGCGGGGGAAGCGATGCGGATTTCGACCAGGCGTCAAGGCGCAATCCAAATGTTCCGGCCTTTAGCAGTGAGACTTATCCGGGGTGGCTCACCCACTGGAAGGAGCCCTGGCAGCATCCGGATACGGGGGATCTTTTGCGCGAGGTGCGTTATCTTCTTTCGCATCACCGGTCGTTCAACTTATATGTGGTACATGGCGGGACGAATTTTGGCTACACCGCGGGGTCGAATGCGTTTTCGCCAACTCAGTTTCAACCGGATGTGACGAGTTATGACTATGACGCGCCGATCGATGAACAGGGACGGGCGACGCCGAAGTATTATGCGCTGCGGAAGCTGATCGGGGAGTATGCGGGGCATCCGTTGCCGCCGGTGCCGGCGCCGATGCCGGTGATGGAGATCCCGCCGGTGGCCCTAAGGCCGGAAGGATCGATTTGGGATAATCCGGGAAAGCCTGTTTTCACTCCAATGCCGATGCCGATGGAATACTTTGGCAAAAGCAGCGGGTTGATCTTGTATCGGACAAGACTTATCGGGCACAGGAGCGGGCAGTTGACGATCACGGAGCCGCATGACTTTGCCATGGTTTTTCTGAATGGTCAGCTGATCGATACGGTATACCGGGATGGAGGGCATTGGACGGTGAAGCTGCCGGAGACAGCGGTGAAGGAGCCGGTGCTGGATATCCTTGTGGAGGCGATGGGGCATATCAATTTTGCGCAGTATATGATCGACCGGAAGGGGATCACGGATCGGGTGACGCTGGATGGGATGGTGTTGATGAACTGGGAGACGTATGTATCGTTGGGCCAAGGATGGATGAAGCATCGACCCTTCCCGGCGCGGTTCGATACTGCCCGGCGGGGGATATTTTTTGACGGCAATTTTCAGCTGGACCACGTGGCGGATACCTATATCGACATGAGTAAGTTCCGGAAGGGGATCGTTTGGGTCAACGGGCATAATCTGGGAAGGTATTGGAATGTCGGACCGCAGTTGCGGCTATATTGCCCGGCGTATTGGTTGAAGAAGGGGGAAAATGAGGTCGTCGCGCTCGATCTGTTGAAACTGGAAGCGGATAGTATAAGAGGAGTGACCGGTTTGTACGGTGATGCGGGCGCGACGAAGGTGACGATGGTGGATCGGCCGGATATCCGGAAGACCAATTCCTATTATGTATCGAACCGGGCGCCGCTGGCGCCGTTGAGCTTTATCAAACTACCGGTAGGCAGTGTGGTGCCGGAAGGATGGGTACGAAAGTTCCTGGAATTACAACGGGATGGGTTAACCGGGCATTTGGGGGAGATCAGCGCGTGGCTGGAGAAAAAGGACAATGCGTGGTATAGCGGGACGGGGCAGGGGTCCCATGGTTGGGAGGAAGTGCCCTATTGGTTAAAGGGGTATGGCGACCTGGGGTACTTGTTGAAGGATAGTGGAATGATTGCGACTACGCGTGAATGGCTGGAGAAAGTGTTTAAAAGCCAGCGGCCAGACGGGTACTTCGGGCCGCGGGTAGTGGAAAATCCGGCGAAGGATTCGATCCCCGATCTGTGGCCGAATATGCTGATGTTGTGGTGTATGCAGTCTTACTATGCGTACAGCGCGGATCCGCGGGTATTGAGCTTTATGACCCGGTATTTCCGCTGGGAGCTGGGTGTCCCGGAAAAGCTGTTTTTGCGGACGTATTGGGAAAACAGCCGGGGTGGGGACAATTTATACAGTATCTACTGGTTGTACGATCGTACCGGCGAGAGCTGGTTGCTCGACCTCGCGGCGAAGATCCACCGGTGTACGGCTAACTGGAGCCAGGATACGGTTTTACCGAACTGGCACAATGTAAATGTGGCGCAGTGTTTCCGGGAACCGGCGACGTATTATATGCAGGCGAAGGACTCGGGTTATCTGCGGGCGACATATACGGATTTTGCCCTGATCCGGCGGTTGTATGGGCAGGTGCCGGGCGGGATGTTTGGGGCCGATGAGGATGCGCGGAAGGGATATGACGATCCGCGGCAGGCGGTGGAGACCTGCGGGATGGTGGAGCAGATGGGGTCTGACGAATTACTGATGGGAATTACCGGCGATCCGGGATGGGGGGATAATTGCGAAGATGTAGCCTTCAATACGTATCCGGCGGCGGTGATGCCCGATTTCAGAGGTTTGCGGTACCTGACGGCGCCGAATATGGTGATGAGTGATTCCGTGAATCATAGTCCGGGGATCGAGAATTCGGGGCCGTTCCTGCTGATGAATCCGTTCAGCAGCCGGTGTTGTCAGCACAATCATTCGCAGGGCTGGCCGTATTACGCGGAGCATCTGTGGATGGCGACGCCGGATAACGGGGTGGCGGCGTTGTTGTATAGTGACTGTTTTATGAAAGCAAAGGTGGGAGATGGGACGGTCGCGGGTGGCGGCGGGACGGTAGCGACGATCCGGGAGACGACGCATTATCCATTTGATACGACCATCCGGTTTCGGGTAGGCGTCGACAAGCCGGTGGAGTTCCCTTTGTACCTGAGGATACCTTCCTGGTGTTCCGGCGCGATCATACGCATAAATGGAAAAGATGCGCATATTTTTACCGGAGTTGCCGGCTATGGCAAGATCGAGAAGAGCTGGGTGGATGGGGATGAAGTGGAGTTGGTGTTGCCCATGCGGATCGAGGTGCGGAGCTGGGATCATAACAAGAACAGCGTAAGCGTGAATTACGGACCGCTGACATTTTCGCTAAAAATAAAGGAGAATTACGTGAAGGTCGACAGCAAAGCGAGCGCGATCGGCGATTCGAAGTGGCAGGCGGGCGCGGATCAGACAAAGTGGCCGGCATTCGAGATCTTACCGGGCAGCGCATGGAACTACGGTCTGGAGATTGGGCGCCAAACGGGCGCGGGTGGTGCGGGGACGGCGGGCGCGAGTGGAGCCGGCGTGGGCGGGCCGGGCTCCGGAGGCTTTGAAATCGTGCGCAAACCGTGGCCGGCGGACAACTTTCCGTTCACGCCGGCGTCGGCGCCGATCGAGCTAAAAGCGAAAGGCCGGCTCATACCGGAATGGAAGCTGGATCAATATGGGCTCTGCGGTCTCTTACCCGCCAGCCCCGTCGCAGCAAACACCCCGGAAGAGACACTGACGCTGATCCCGATGGGCGCGGCGCGGCTGCGGATTTCTTCTTTCCCGGTGGTGAAGGAGTAAGACGGCGGAATTTTTTGACCTGGTCGTTGAAATAAAGAAAGATATCCTCATTGGAGGTGTTGCGGCAAAATTCGTAGCCCGGCCGGTACCGATATAGAAAGATGCGCAGGGAATCGCCGTGCAGACCGGTGACCCGTTCGACCCATGCGGGCGGGCACCGGAAGTCGATATAATAATCCTTTTCTTCCACAGCAAGCCGTTTTCGCAGGCGCCGTTTTTCCTTTTGATGTCCGTTAAAAAAGTTGAGATCAAAGCTGACAGAAGAAAAGAGTGTCGCCGCATGCAAGAGGAGGTGAAAGTTGTGTTAAAGAAATGTGCGCGCAGGCTTACCGAATCCGTTATCTTTAATCTCATGCTCAAAAACATCCTGCTTGTCTCCTGGCGAAATTTTCGGCGTCATCCAACGATCACCTTTATCTATATCGTCGGACTGGCGTTGGGGATCCTGGCCTTTATTGCGATCAACGGCTATACGCACTACGAACGCAGCTATGACCGGATGCTCGGGGATGCGGATTCGATCTACCGGGTGGAAAGCCGATTCTTCAAGGGCGATCAACTCACTGACGATTGGGCGACCAGTACAAACGGGTATGCGACGGCTATGAAAAAGGAGTTTCCGGAGGTAAGGGATGTGGTCCGGATAAATTGGAACAATTCCGAGCGGGTAGTGCGGAATGGGGTGGTCAAATACCGCGAGCCGCATGTATGTTTTGTGGACACTAATTTCTTTCAGTTCTTTCACTATCCCCTACTATCGGGCGACCCGGAGACTATCCTGAAGGAGCCGAATGCGATCGTTCTTTCCGCGACGGCTGCGAAAAGGTATTTCGGGTCGGTCGATCCAATCGGAAAATTTGTGGACATCAGCACGATCGGCGATATGTATACCTGTATGGTAAAAGGGGTTTTCGCGGATCCGCCGGAAAATTCGACGATGCGGTTCAGTGCAGTAGTTTCCTGGTCCACTCAAAAGTTATGGCAACGGGATTTCTGGTATATCCATGAGAGTTATACGTTTGTCAAATTGGCCACCGGGATCCGGCCGGAGCAGGTCGAGCGGCAATTTCCGGCGCTGGCGGAAAAATACAAGAACGGCCCGTCGCTTCGCGAGCTCAAGTGGGCGATCCAACTGGTGCCACTCGCGGAAATTCATTTGCGGCCGGTCAAACAATACGAAATAGAGACTACAAAAGGCAATCTTCGGGCGGTACGATTCCTTGAAGTGATCGGCTTCATTATCCTGCTCATGGCCTGCATCAACTATATCAATCTAACAACGGCCAGGGCGGCAGACCGGGCAAAAGAGGTCGGGGTTCGGAAGGTAAGCGGGGCACAGAGTTTTCAACTGATTGGTCAATTTCTGGCTGAGTCGACGCTGGTTAGTCTGCTGGCGGTGGTTCTGGCGTTGCTGTCCCTGATGGTTTTGGGTGGACCGCTGAAAGCAGTTCTCGGCTCCGGTGCCGGGATCTTGTTTGACGGGATGCTCGCGACACGGGTCGCCCTGGTGCTCATAGCGGTAATTCTGCTTACCGGGATTTATCCGGCATTCGTTTTATCCAGAGTTAACCCCGTGACCATCCTCAAAGGGCGATACCGTTCTTCCCGGAGAGGAGTGTGGTTGAGCAGGTCGCTGGTCGTCGTGCAGTTTACCGCTTCGTTGTTATTGGTGGCGGGTGTTTTGGCGGTGTTTCGGCAGATCCGCTACATGCAACATGTGCCGGCCGGTATTTTGATCGATCAAACGCTGGTGTTGCGGGCGCCGGTAAAGACCACCGATTATGGCAATGCAATAAAAGGGTTTAAAAACGCTTTGCTTGGGCTTTCGGGCGTCGAGCGGGTAACGGGGTCCGGTGCGGTGCCGGGGAAAGCCGTTGGTGAGTTTACTTCAGACCGCCCGTATGGAGCCCCCAAGTCGGAGGAGCGATTATATGAAATGTTGCGGGTCGACTTCGATTTCATTCCGGCATTTGGCTTGGACCTGGTGGCGGGTCGAGCGTTCGATCCGGCGCGTCCGGCTGACTCAACCGGTATCGTGCTAAATGAATCGGCTGCGCGGCAGCTGGGATTTTTATCACCGGCGGATGCGATCGGGAAGAAAGTTTGGCTGGAGACGCTCGATCAGCGACCCAATGAGGTGATCGGCGTAGTGCGGAACTATCATCAGCGTTCATTGCAAAATGACTTTACGCCGGTGATTCTTTTTATGGATCCGGCGCTCGGCTGGATCCCGACACAATATTATTCCGTGCGGATCAGGCCGGGATTCGAGCATGCCGTGACGGCGGCGGCGGATAAACTGTGGGAGCGTTATTTCCCCGAATCGTCCTTCGATTTCTTTTTTCTGGATCAGCTGTACGACGCCCAATACCGGCAAGACATCGGGTTTGGCCGGATATTTTTACTCTTTGCTTTGCTGGCGGTCGTCATCGCCTGTATGGGGTTGTTCGGGTTGACAGCACACTCGACCCGTCGGCGGACACGCGAGATCGGGGTGAGGAAAACGCTGGGAGCCACCATTCCACAGCTTTCAGGATTATTGGTGCGGGAGAGTGTTTGGATGGTTGTGGGCTGCAGTCTGTTGGGATTACCATTGGCTTTTTTGCTTATCACCGAATGGCTGCGAAACTATGCATTCCGGGTGGGATTCGTCTGGTGGCAGTTCGGGTTGCCGGTATTATTGTTGTTGCTGATCTCGCTTTCGACAATCGGCATGCTGGTCTGGCGGGCGGCGAATGTCAATCCGGCGCTTACACTCAGGACGGAGTGAGGATCTGGACTTCCATGGGAGCAAGTTTTATATATACCGCGGCGGTATCCGCGGTAGTCCTGTTGTTGTTCGCATAGAAATTGGCGTTAGGGATGATCTGGACGTTGCCGGCACCCGGCGTGCCGAAATTACTATATGCCACGGTCATCAGGGGTTGCAGCCGGTTGATGTCTATATCCATGACGGCCCAGCCTTCGAATCCGGTCGTGGTGCCGGTATTGGCTACGATCAGCACTTCGCGGTCGTAGAGGATGCGGGAGAAGGCGAGGAGACCGCCGACCCCGAAAGATTGGCCGAAGTTTATTTTGTCGACGGCAACTTCGCGGAAATAGAGCCTCCCGAATTGCAGCGCGCCGTCGGCGTTGCGCAGCTTACCAAGTTTTGCGATTTCCACATAAAATGGGTTGGTGGTATCGAAAGCGCCAGGGGATTTTCCCCAAAGCGCTTCGCGAACACATTCGAATGCGCCGGAGGCGGCTGTCCCATCGGGATTGACGGTGCCTGTCAACCCTTGTTCGGTACCGTAGTATAGACAAGGAATATCCTGCAGGGTAAAGAGGATGGCCAACCCCATAAGGACCTGGGCACGGGGTGTTCCGGGAGTGTTGAACCGCTGATACTGATCGTGATTGTCGAGAAAGCCGACAAAATATTTGCCGGCTTCGCCGTGCGAGGTGATGAGATCTTTTTCGGCGTTTTTTCGGTTGAGGAATAGTTGGCGAAGATTGGAAACGTCGGAGAATCCCTTAATGATCCCCGGAAGTTGATCGAAGAGCGGGTAATCGAGGGCGGCATCGATGCCCAGTCCCTTCCCGTTGTCATCGGTGGTATTGCGGCCGACAAACTGGTCAACGACGCTATAGTTAGCGTCATCTATCTCTCCAAACAGGAAAAAATTTTGTTTTCCGATGCCCAGACCAAATTCGCGCATGGCGTTTCCGAAGTTCCGGACCATATCCGGTTCGACATACATCACCGTGTCGATTCGAAATGCGTCGATATCGAAGGCGGCAACCAGGTAGGTATAGATACGGATCAGGATATTGATGACGGGGTATTGGCCGTATTGGATACGGATCGGCAGTTGTGCTGGGGATGCCGCCACATATTCCGCCACCAGCTGGCGCATGGACCCAAAATCGCCCTTGATGTAGCCGCCGGGCGGTGGTTCGCCGGGAAAAAAGCTGCCTCTGCGCCGGAAAAAGTCGAGGTGCGCTTGCAGGTCCGCCGGCCAGACTGCGTCGTCAGCGTTGGCGCCGGCGGGTCGAGTGTCCTGCCAGACAGCACGTGCCGCCCCGCTGCCGTCAATCCACTGGATAGGCGGTTCATCGCCCAGCGGACCGTTCAGAATGACCCCGTCGCTGAATGCATCGGTTGGGCGTCCCTGGTAGATATATTTAAAGACTTCGGCGGAGTGATTGATGACGATGTCAAGAACGATCCGGATCCCACGGGCGTGGGCGGCCTCTACAAGCGAAGTCAATTCTTTGGCCGCGGTGGCGGAAGTTCCGTCGGTGGCAAATCGACCGTCGATGCTGAGAAAGTCCTGGGTGGCGTAGCCGTGATAATTATACGGCCAGTCCGGCGCAGTGTCGGGCAGGGAGTTTTTTAGCACCGGGCTGATCCAAACAGCTCGGGCGCCGAGTCCGGCGATGTAGTCCAACTGTGCTTCAATTCCTTTGAAGGTACCCCCCTGGCGGAAGTTGTACGTCTGGTTCCAGGCGATCGGGGGAGACTGCATCCCGGAGTTTGGTTGGGTGTTTGGGTTATTGAAGCGATCGGTCATTAGAAAATAGATCCAGGTTTCACGCCAGTCGGCCGGGGAAGGGTAGGGGTAGGGAATGGTAACCCCTTTGCCATCGACGGATACAACTTTTGTTGCTTTTGACTGGAATGCGATGCGTGCGTTGCTGATCGCGGAGACGATGGCGGGGTCATCGAGTGTGGGAATGGCGGGAGGTGCTATGGCGGGGGTTGGAGCCGGCATAAGAAAGGTTTTTGGGACTTTGCAGATCGCTGATCAATTTACGAAAAAGCGCTTAACTTACCGGTATGCGATTCAGCCCGGCCGAAATCCTTTTCCTGGTCGTGATCTTTCAGGAACCCGAGGCGGGGTGGTCCTTTGGCGACAGGTCGAATGGCACTACAATCTTGAAGCTGATATTCCGGCCCATATTGAATATGCCGGGTTGGATACCGGGGGGGATGACGGGGTTGTCGAAATATTTCAGACGGCTCATATTCGATTGATAGTTTACGTTAGCGAGGTTGGTCCCCTCGATATAGAGTTCGAGGATGCTCTTCCCGGCAGCATTGACGAGTTTCATTCCGAGACCGGCGCTGAGGAGGTTATAACCGGCGGTGTATGTTTCGGTGCCGTAGGCCGAGAAGAACCGGTTCTGCGGATTGAAGTGATCGAATCCGATAAACGCGTAAGTATTCCTGATCCGGCCGAATCCTTTTGCGTAGGTACCTCGCAGCTCCGAATGCGTGTGCGGGGGCGGCATAAAGGGCAGGTACCTGAGGCTGTCAGGGGCCTTGCCGCCGTCAACCTGGTTGGTTCCGTAGGTAAGGGACAGGGAGTTCTCAAAGTGCAGCCAGGGGACCGGATGGATATCGAGATAGAATTCGCCGCCATTGATCCTTGCCTTGCTTTGGACGTAAGTAAAGAGGCTATATAGCCCGTTGGGGTTTGGCGTTCCGTTGGGGTTGACCCGCTGTGGATTGCCATTGGCGTCGAGGATCTGTTGCTGGAAGATATAGTTGTCGATCTGGTTGTTGAACAAACTGATGCTTGCCGTGACTTGGGACAGGTTAAGCGCGGCACCTACATCCTTCTGAAGGCTGAATTCGGATTTGAATGTGTTGTTTCCGACGTGATAGATCTGCGAGCCCGGGTCGGGGCCGTTTGCGGAGAGTTCGGCGATGCTGGGTGCGCGAAAGCCACGGGCGATATTGGCTTTGATCAGGAAATGTTCGGAAAAATTGTAGGTAGCCCCGAGGCTGCCGGAGAAGCCGGAGAAGGTTTTGCCAAGCGGGCCAAATTGTTGGGTCACGCCGGGGGCGGTCTGCGGGTTCTTGCCCGTATACAGTGTTGGGAAATAGGCGACCGTCGTGTCGATATAGGCGGATTTGCCGTCGAACGAGCGGGTGTCGATGCGCCCGCCGCCGGTGATATCGAGTTTGCCAAAGCTTTTCTTTTCGATGAAGAAGGGGCCGATATCGAATTGGTGGTAGGCGGGAATGGGAAAGTCGGTACTGTAACCGAGGGCGTTGTCCTGATACATCCCATTGACACCCACGGTGGTCTCGTAACCGTGACCGATGGTAAAGTTGTACTTGATATCGTAGGTATAGGTGTGCAGTTCGAGGTTAAGACCCGGAATGTCCGGATTCTGGGGGTGGGTGAACTCGCGGCGATGACTGTATTGCCAGCCAAGGTTTACGAGCAGGTTGCCGTTGCCGAGCGCAAAGGTGCTGGCGTCATAGATACGATAAAGCTGGACGTGCTGATGGAGGGTTGGGATGGAGTACGAATTCAGCATGGAACCGGGAACAATGGGCCGGTACGTGTCCGAGTCGGTGACCTGGTAGGTGAATTTGCGCGTAAGTGAATCGCGGCTGCCGTCCGGAATAGCCTGAAGGTCATCGAACAGCGAAGCGTTCAGATAGGAGTATCCCCAGGTTTTGTTGAGGCCGATCATCACCCGGGCGTCTTTTTCATTAAAGTTGGTAGCGTATACACGACCGTCGTGCTGGTCCTGGTAGTCTTTGGCGCCTTTTTCCGACAATTGCGTACCCCAGACCAGCCCGTTGCGGTTGCCTTGCAGCCGGAGTGTGCCGTTGATCAGGCCGTTGTTGGTCCCGTAGACGCCGCTGACATAGCCCAGCGTCTTGCCGTCGGGCACGGGTGGGGGAGTGAGCAGGTTGACGACGCCACCGATAGCGTCGGAGCCAAAGCTCAGGCTGGCAGGGCCTTTGATTATTTCGATCCGGTCAATGGAATTCTGGTCCACCTCGATCCCGTGTTCATCGCCCCATTGCTGGCCTTCCTGCCGGATCCCATCTTCGGCGGTAACGACGCGATTATACCCCAATCCGTGGATAAAGGGTTTTGAGATATTGGGACCGGTGGTAACGGCACTGATGCCAGGCAGGCCGGCAACGGCGTCGATGACATTTCCGGCAGCGGAGTGCTGATCCATAAAGCTTTTTCCAACCGCTACGATGGGGATGGGCGCGCGCTTCATTTCAGTGGCTTTGCTCACGCCGGTGACGACCACCTCACCGGCCTCGATGGTTGAAAGGGCCAGTTGGACTTCAAGATGTGAGGTGACGGTAAAATCCACGTTCTGGTCGAAGGTGGCATATCCCACGTAGCTGACCTGCACCAGATGTATGCCTTTGGTGGAAAGCGTGATGGAGAATTTACCGTTGGAGTCGGTTGTAGTGCCGGTTTTCATATCCGGGATCCAGATGGATGCACCGGCAATCGGGTTGCCGTTGGCTTTGTCGGTAACGGTACCGGTCAGCGTGCCGAGTGCCAGACCTGGTCCTGCCTGCAATGAATGATATCCGAGGGAGAATAAAAGAACGAGAAAGACGGTTGGTAAATTCCGATTCATAATTATGTTAAATGGACAGCCAGGCTTGCGTGAATAGCGGCGGTAGGTCGGACCCGAATCCTGTCAGGAGTGAAATGCTCAAACACAAAAATACTTAAAATGCAACAATATATCAAAAGTCCCGGAGACCATTTACCGGTCGTCAAATACAACTTTTTTATATACGCGGGCAACGTCGCGGCTGGTGCGGGCGTAATAGTAGGTTATCTAACGGTCAGGCTAGGTAACTTCCGGTCGTTGCGGTCTTCGGGGGAAGGGCAAAAATCACTACCTTCAACTTTCGGATCAAGGGTATAAAAATCAGCGTATGAAAAAGTATTTCACTGGCGTACTCCTATTTGTCTACTGTTCCGTCCTGGCGCAAAATACGCCGACGGTGAATGATCAATTTAAAAATATCGCGACGGTTCAGCAGGCGCAGGCCTGGGCGGCGGCCAATCCGCAGCTCAAACCGGCCATTTTGCATTTAGTGGCCGGGAAGGATTCTACGCTGATCGACAAACGGCTTTTGCGGCAGAACCAGGGGGATATCTTTTCGGTCGGTTATGTGACGTATAAAGTAATCGAATCAAAGGAATCGGTCAAATACCGGGCGAGTTATATTTACCTGGACGGATCCGTTATGTCGCCGTCGGAGATAGACAGTGTGAGAAAGTTAATCGTGCAAAAGATCAATGGCGGCGCCGACTGGAATCAACTGTCCGATCAATATACGATGGATGGGAATACCACGCATGGAGATACAGGGTGGTTCTTTGGCGAGCTTCAGATGCCAAAGGAGTTCCAGGATGCGGTGAAAGCACATAAGACCGGGGATGTCTTCTTTGTCGACGTCTCCGATCGGAACTGGCATTATATCGTCAAGAAAACATTTGACGACGATGATCAGAAAGATGCGACCATTCTGAGGGCCAACGGGCGATAACCTGGCTACGCTAAAGCTTCGGCGGGCGAAGGCGGGCGAAGGCGGGCGAGGGTGGGCGATGGGTGGTTAGAGCGGGCGAAGCTTGATGTTACGCCATTCGCTCGAGCCGGGATGCTGCTGCAGGGCAATCTTTCCTTTTGCTACTTTTGCAAAGTCAGCGAAAATCTTATTCCTGAATTTGCTCTTTGCGACCATGCGGTTCCATTCCTCGCTGCCCATCTGGCCGTCGAAGGTCCTGATCCCGTTCAAATAAAATGTAAGGTGGCCATGGTTTTGGATCAGACGTACCTGGTTCCATTCGCCGACGGGGTGAGGCTTGCTGACGGTCGAATCGCCAGCCATATCGTATAGGCAGCCGGCGAGGTGTGTCTGTTTCTTATTATCGTCGGCGCTGATATTGTCCAGTACCTGCATTTCCGGTCCGGTGATATAGGTCGCTTCGTATTTTGGATCTTCCTGCACATCGAAAATAATTCCGCTATTGCCTCCCTTTGAAATCTTCCACTCCAGATTCAGTTCATAATTCTCATAAACATTATCGGTTACCAGGTCACCGCCGCCGCTTTCGGGCTGGGTCGGGTCGAAGACGATAGCGTTATTTCTGACTTGCCATTTTGACCCTGCGGTGTCGCGCAGATACGTGTGCCAGCCTTTCAATGATTTACCATCGAAGAGTAAGATCCAGCCTTGCTGTTTTTCGTGAGCGGTGAGTGTATTGGGTTGTTGTGCAATGATGGCGACCCGGATAAGGATAAGAGCGGAAAGGACCAGGATTTTTTTCATTCGTTTCCATTTTAGTGGACCAATTTAGGCTAAATTCATGTATTCAAAGCTAAATGGTTTATGGTGTCATTTAAATTTTTCCGGCTTGTAGCCGCATGTCTTATTTTCTGTGTTTCGTCGTCGGCCGCGGGCGGCCGGATCCACATCATTCCCGAGCCGGTATCGGTTTCGGAAAAGCCCGGCAGTTTCTTTTTGCGCCAGGGTGCGACATTGGTGGTGGAAGGCGACTCGACCGCGGGAATCGCGGCGTGGATGGTTGGACAAGTGCGGGATCAGACCGGGATCGCACTTCACCAAGAAACGGGAGGGAGGGGCGCGATCGTGGTGCGGGTGAGCATGACCGGCACTTCCGGAGCAGTTGGCAGGGAAGGGTATAACCTGACGGTGACCAGTTCGGGGATCCGGATCAATGCGGCAACCGGAGCGGGCGCTTTTTATGGGATGCAAACGCTATTGCAGATGCTCCCCCAGGGCAAGGGGGATTATCTTGCGGTTCCCTGCGCCGAAATTGCCGATTCGCCACGATTTGCGTGGCGCGGATTGATGCTGGATGTCAGCCGTCATTTCTTTACCCGGCAGGAAGTAATGCGATATATTGATGAGATGGTACGGTATAAGTATAACGTCCTGCATCTTCATCTCAGTGACGACCAGGGCTGGCGCATCGAGATCAAGAGCCTGCCGCAGCTGACGCAGCACGGAGCATGGCGGGTTCCGCGAACGGGCAGATGGGGAGAATACCTGCCGGCTCTCGGCGACGAACCCGCTACCTATGGGGGGTTTTACACGCAGGATGAGATGCGGGAGATCATCCGTTATGCGCAGCAACGCTACGTAACCATACTACCGGAGATCGATGTCCCGGCTCACAGCCTTGCGCTGATCTCTTCCTATCCCAATCTATCCTGTACGCAGCTACCCTATCCGGTGAATCCGGGTGCCCGGCCGCCGGCGAGAGAAGACAATGCGCTGTGTATCGGAAATGATTCGATCTTTCTTGTACTCGACAAGATATTTACCGAACTGGCGGCACTATTTCCCAGCGAGTACATCCATATCGGCGGCGATGAAGCGTACAAGGGATTCTGGAGTGACTGTCCGAAATGTCAGAAACGGATGGCTGATGAGCATCTAAAAAATGTCGATGAATTGCAAAGCTACTTTGTCAAACGGATCGAAAAGATGCTGACGTCAAAGGGTAAAAAGCTGATCGGCTGGGACGAGATCCTCGAAGGGGGGCTTGCACCCAGCGCCACCGTCATGAGCTGGCGGGGAATGTCGGGCGGGGTAACGGCGGCGCGCATGGGCCATTCGGTTGTTATGACGCCATGGGACTTTTGTTATCTCGATCTATACCAGGGAGAACCTGCGGGCGAGCCACCGACCTATGGAATGTGCCGGCTGAGGGACTCTTATGCGTATGATCCGGTGCCGGACAGCGTCGATGAGCGGTTGATCCTTGGCGGCCAGGGCAATCTATGGTCGGAGTCGGTACCCAATTACCGGCAGGTACAATACATGACCTGGCCACGGGGTCTTGCCCTGGCGGAAGTCTATTGGAGTCCGAAGTCGAAGCGGAACTGGGATGATTTTATCGGCAGGATGGAGGCGGAATTTCCGCGGATGGATGAGGCAAACATCAAGTATGCCCGGAGCGCATACAACGTGATCCTTACGCCGAAAAGAGGTACGGACCGCGAGATGGTTGTGGGCATGTCAACGGAGGTGGGCGGACTGGACATTTATTATTCGTTTGATTGCACTAACCCCGATCGCTTCTATCCGAAATACGACGGTACACCGGTCAGGTTCCCGATGGGTTCGACACAGCTGAACGTGGTTACTTACCGCAACGGACATCCGATCGGGCAGCAGATCAATGTGAAAAAAGACGATCTGATGAAGCGGCTGGATCAGGGCCGACACGTATATTAGCGAAAAGAATCCTATGATACGTACACTATTGGTAGACGATGAGCCCGACAGCATTCTCGTCTTGCGGGCGCTGTTAGAGATCAATTGTCCGGACGTGGCGGTCATTGGGGAGGCGGACGGGGTGCAGGCTGCGATCCCGTTGATCACCAAGGAATCTCCCGATCTGTTGCTGCTGGATATTTCGATGACTGACGGCAGCGCATTTGATCTGCTAAGCGCACTGGGTGAGTTTGATTTCCAGGTCATCTTCATTTCCGCGTACGATACGCATGCGCTGGAGGCTTTCAAGTACAGTGCGGTGGATTATTTGCTGAAGCCGGTCGATGGCGGCCAATTGAAAAACGCGGTCAACAGGGCAATCAAACGATCCGGCGGCAAGGGGTTGGAGGAGCGGTTGAAGGTGTTGCTCGGCAATCTGGGCGCGCTACAGGTGTCGCAACAAAAGATTGCCGTACCCACGATAAGCGGGCTCACCTTTGTCTTCCTGAAGGACATTCTGCGGATCGAATCGAGTGGAAGCTATGCAAACATCATTCTCGCCGACGGCAAGCAGGTGATGACTGTAAGGTCGATCCGGGAATATGAAGAGCTTTTGCCGGGATCGATCTTTTACCGGGTGCACAATTCGCATATCGTCAACCTTAACCGGGTTCAGTCGTATCAAAAGGGGCGGGGAGGGTATGTTATTATGGAAGACGACAGTTCCATCGAGGTGGCGATCCGGCGAAAGGAAGAATTTTTGCGAAAGTTGCTGAAGTAAATACTATGAAAAAGACACTCTTATTCGTGCTGTCCGGCGCGATAGGAATAACGCACGCTTGCTTTTCCCAGGAATATAGCTACACGCACTATGATGTGGCGCAAGGGCTGGCGGGTTCGAGGGTTTATTGCATCACGCAGGATAAGTATGGTTTCATATGGGTCGGTACGGAGACGGGGGTTTGCCGCTTCGACGGCAGTCATTTTTCGAATTATACCACTAAAGACGGGTTGCCGGATCTTGAAGTGCTGCAGATCTATGCGGATCGAAGAGGCCGGATCTGGATGGCTCCTTTTCGAAAGTCGGTATGTTACTACTTTGACGGGAAGATCCACACGCAACAGAACGATCCGCAACTGGCGCGGATCAGGCTGAATCAGAATATCGAAAGTTTTGCGGAGGATGCCGCCGGGAATATCCTGATGCAGGAACGGTCGGCGCTCCACTTGCTTGGTGTCGACGGATCTGCCGTCGAGTATGATTCGCTGGGCGGGATACCGATCCGGCAGTGCCTGAAGGTAGGTGTCTCCGGTTCCGGTCATTTCCTGGCAGTGGTCGGCGCCAGGGTCATAGAATTCAACGCCGGCGGCGTTCTTTGGAGCAGAAGGATCGATTTTCCCTATGACAATCCCAACGATATCGCCCTTTCACCACATTACGTGGTATATAAATCGTCGGCCGGACACTACAATGTCCGCAGTCTTCGGGCCGACACGGTGGTCAGCATCCGGTATGACTCGATTCACGACAGTCATATCAGTTTTTCCATCCTGGCGGACAGCCTGGTTTATTCAAATGAAACGGGCGGCAGTTTCGAATACAATTTGCATTCGGGAAGGTCAAGGTTATTCCTTCCGCATATTACCGTTTCCAGGACCTTTGTCGATCGGACCGGAAATACCTGGTTCACCACGATGGGTTCGGGGCTGTACCGCCTAAATACCAACGATATCCAAACCGTTCACCTGATACCGGATGTCGGCGGAAGATCGGGCGTCACAACTATTACAAAAATTGACGGGGAACTGTGGGCAGGAGATGACCGCCAGGAATTATATATCTTTTCACTACCGGGGCACGTCCTTCAGGCGAAGCATCCCTTTTTCTACAATACCAACCATCGCATTTTTTTTGTCGATAAAGTCGGTGGAAACCGGTTACTGGCCGGATCCGAATATGGATTGACAGAAGGAACCCGTGACTGGAAAATGGGCCGGGAAATCGCCCGCAGTATCAAGTCGGCCATGCGGATCGATAACCGCCGATTGCTGGCCGGCGGAAGCTGGGGCGCGGGCATTTTTGACATGGTCGATTTTAGGTTTACCGATACGTTGTGGCGCGAGCGCTGTACGACCGTCTTTTACCATAAAGATACCATCTATCTCGGCACATTGAATGGACTGTATCGGTTGGCGGGCAAGCAGCCGCCCGTCTTCCTGGGTCTGGAAGTCCCCTTTCTTCGCCGACGGATCAGTTCGATCACAGAGGATTCGGACGGCGTCTTATGGATCGCGTCTTATGATGATTCCGGAATCATCGGGTACAAAAACGGACGTTGCGTGGCCACATTGGGACAACAACAGGGGTTCACAAGCGATATTTGCCGAACCCTTTTGGCGGACGGGGATGTCCTTTGGGTAGGTACCGATAAAGGGGTAAACCGCGTGGAATTGGATAAGCCCGGCTATCCTGTCACCCCATATACATCAAAAGACGGGTTGAGCTCGGACCTGATCAACACACTTTATGTTGACGGGCCGACAATCTATGCAGGCACCGATAATGGATTTAGCTTCTTTGACAAGGAGCGTCCGGCCGGCAGCGAACCGTGTTTGCTCTACTTGCTGTCACTGACCAACTCCGGGCATGAACGGATCAGGGATACAGTAACTCTCGAGGTGCCCCATACAGATAAGCGGGTTCGTTTCGAGTTTGTCGCCTTATCATACCGATCCGCGGGGGAGGTCACGTATCGATACCGGATGATAGGACTGGATACAGTTTGGCGAGAGACGCGGGAGAACGTGGTCGAATATCCCGAACTGCCATCGGGGAAGTTTGAGTGGCAATTGATGGCGACAAATCGATTTGGCAACCGAAGCCGGATATTGACTGTCCCCCTGAAGGTTGACACTTACTTCTGGAAGCGGACATGGGTGCTGGTAGGGGTATGGCTGCTATCGGTCACGGCATCCTGGGGGGCGGTCTTCCTCTGGGCGCGGTGGATCCGGCGCCGGCAGCGGGCAAGGGAGATACTTCAGCAGCGAATGAACGAGCTGGAGAGTACGGCTCTAAAGTCGCAAATGAACCCACATTTTATTTTCAACTGTCTCAACTCCATCCAGCAGTCGATCTTTTCGGGAGATATCACGAGCGCCAACCGGTATATTGCCGGCCTGGCCGGGCTGATCCGGATGACCTTGAACAATTCGTCGAGGGCCTTTGTCCGGATGCAGGAAGAGGTTGAGTATCTTTCCGCCTATCTTGAACTGGAGAAAATGCGGTTCAAGAACCGGATCGACTACGACGTGGCTGTCGACGGGTCGCTGAACGGTTCGGCAGTGCTGATACCGCCAATGCTGATCCAACCGTATGTAGAAAATGGCTTGCACCACGGACTACAGCACAAGAAAGAGGGCAGGGGCCGGATAACGGTCAATTTTCAACAGGACGATGGGAGTTTGCTGGTGACCGTTGAAGACAATGGTGTGGGTAGGGGCGGCTCGCCGGGGAAAAGAGGGGATGAACAGCAGGTGCACTCACCCCGCGGAATGTCGTTGACGGAGGACAGGATTGCCATTCTCAATAAGCTGTATATCGATAAGGCCCGGCTTCAAATCAACGATTTGAAAGACTCTTCGGGGCGCCCAACCGGGACGCGGGTCGAAATAAGGCTGCCATTATTGCGCGAGGAGGATCTTTACTAGGGGGCTTTTTACGTTGGGTTGATGAAGATCAGGGCCGACCGGGATCCGTGTCATTTTCTGCGGCAAAGAATGGCCTTAACTTGGCCGCAAAACTATTGCAATATGGAAGATCTCATCATTTACCAAAGCAAGTATGGAGCGACCAGAGAATATGCCGAATGGCTCGGGGAGGCGCTAAAGACAGAACCGGTACCGGCAGTTTCGTTAAAGCCCGAGCAACTCGTCTATGCGAACCGGGTCATCATCGGGACTTCGGTCTATATGGGAAGGATGTTGATGCGCAACTGGATTGCACACAACCAGGGCTATTTGCGGGACAAAGACGTTTACTTATTCGTGGTCTGCGGGACGCCGGCATCGGAAGTGGAAAAATTGGAGAAGATCGTCAAAGACAATATACCGGCGCAGATCAGGAACGTGTTCAGGATCTTCTTTTTGCCCGGCAGGGTTATGCTGGACAAATTGTCCTGGCTGGATCGTCTGCTCATCCGTATTGCGTCCCGGGCGAAGAAACGGTCAGGGGCCGGAGAAACGCTGCAGGTCGGGATCGATTATGTGCGGAAAGAAAATCTGGCAACAATTCTGGGGACGCTGGATCGGATCCCTGTAACACCACGTCCCCGGGTAAGTGCGGGAAATCCACATCTGATGTGACCGCTTTTTTCGCATAGTCGCGTTCAGCGGCGGCGCTATATCGTAAAAGGGCTATTTTTGGGTATAACCGGAAAACCTAAAAATGCCTGGCACATGCATAGACACATCTTTTACATCAGCTTTTTATTGTTCGTTCTTTCGGCACGCAGTCTCAGTACCCAGGCGCAAAGCCTGGATAGTCTCATCCCTGTACGCGGGTTTTGTATCGATGTGCCCCGGCCTTCCGGGGTAGATTCGTTTGTACGGTTTATCCATGAGGAACTGGCGCCGCGGAAGGTCAACACGTTGTTTGTCCTGGTCGATTATCGATACCAGTTCCAATCGCATCCTGAATTGGCGGACACGCTCGCGTTGTCGAATGCGGAAGTCAAGAAGATCGTCCGGGCCTGTTCGCAGGATCATATCCGGATCATTCCCCAAATCAACATGCTTGGTCATCAGGGGTGGGAGGAGCATCCCGGGAAACTGTTGAAGGCCTATCCGCAATTCGATGAGACGCCATGGGTAAAGAACCCCGAACACTATGTCTGGCCGAATGCCGACAATCTGTATTGCCGAAGTTATTGTCCCCTTTATCCCGGGCTCCACGATGTGACGTTCGCGGTTATCGACGAGCTTTGCGATGCGTTTGAAAGCACGGCGTTTCATGCAGGGATGGACGAAGTGTTTTATCTGGGGGAAAGCAGATGTCCGCGATGCGGCGGGAGGGACCCGGCGGTGTTGTTTGCGGGCGAAGTCCAGGCGATACATGATCATCTCGCACAGAAAGGACGGGAGTTGTGGATATGGGGGGATCGGTTGATCGATGGCAAGACTACGGGTATCGGAATGTGGGAAGCCAGTTACAACAATACGTACCGGGCGATCGATCTGATCCCGAAAGACGTGGTGATTTGTGACTGGCATTACGAGCGGCCGGATCAGACGGCGGTTTATTTTGCGATAAAGGGATTCCGGGTGGTGACTTGTCCATGGCGGACGTCAGCTCCGGGGGTGGCACAGGTGGATGATATGGTGAAGTTCCGAAATGCTTCAACCCCTGAAATGAAGTCGCGGTTTCTTGGGATCGTGGAAACGACGTGGTCGCCGGCACAGGTGTTTTTGAACGGCTTTTATGGGATCGGGCCCAAGCAGACGGAGCCTGCCGCACAGGATCGCGGGTCGGCCTGGCAGTGCTTTAGAGATGTGTATAGGCGCATTGATGCATTGGGGAATTGAAAATTCCAGCTATGAGGCGATTTTCGGCGATTATCGAAATTATCGGGATCAACCCTTATGTGGCGTTGCCGGAGAAGGTGCTGGTGGCGGTTTTTAAGCAAGCGGGCAAGGAGAAGGGGCCTATTCGCGTACGGGGGACGGTGAACGGCGACCCTTACCGGCAGACGCTTGTACGGTATCTGGGATCGTGGCGCCTGTATATCAATGGCTTCATGCTGAAAAATTCTCCGAAAAGGATCGGGGAAAAGATCGTTGTGGAGATCGAGTTCGATCCCGAAGACAAGAAAATCGAGCCACACCCGAAACTTTTGGCGGCTCTGCGGAAGGATAAATCTGCTGCCGCCGCCTGGGATAGGCTGACACCGTCCAGGCGCTGGGAAATTGTGCGATATATCGGGTCATTAAAGACGGCGGAGAGTCTCGAGCGCAATATTGCGCGGGCGATCCGGCATTTGAACGGGAAGGATGGTTTTGTCGGCAGATCGTAGCCGGGTTTTACCGGACCGCGTCTATTCCAGCGCTTTTGCGATGATCGGATCCAGGTTCAATGGCGTGCTGATTGCCTCGGGCAGGTCATATCGTTGGCGGATGTAGCCCGCCTCATTGTAGGCCAGCCAGACCTTTTGCTCTTTATCCTCGAAGGCGACGATCTTTAGCGGAAGGTCGAGGGCGGAGACGGGATTGTCGATCATGAGCGGCCCGCCGGCCTTCGGTTTCCCGAAAAGAATAAATTCGAGCGGCGGTATGGACAGGCCGGCGTTCCGAAGTTCGGATTGCTGGTCGATGCGGGCGTAGATAGTCGCGCCCTGGCTCTCGAGAAAATGCTGAATGCGATCGACGCTTTCGTGCACGGTATATTTGCTGGATTTGATGACTACGCCCCTCGGGTCCATGCGTGAAAATTTAAGTTTATTGCGGATCTTGCCGGTCAGGGCAGCCGCGTTGTCGGTACAAAGGTAGCGGGTTGGGTTGAGGATTTTCCGAATCTTCCAATTACACATTTAATAAATTTTGAATATTTGATCCGAATTTTTTCTATTATCTTGGATCAAACTCCAATTTCTTATGACAGGCCGTGTCGAGCGTTGTCCGGTTTACCCTGTTCGCCGTGTGCTGAAGCGATCTCTCCTTTCGGCGGTCCTGCTTGCCTGTAGCGCATCTCTTTTCTCACAACCTGTCATTCGATCTTTTTTGCCGCTTGTGGGCGGTCCGGGTGTTGTAGTGACACTCAGCGGAACAAATTTTAGCGGAGTGACGGCGGTTAGTTTTGGCGGAGTCACGGCTTCTTTTACCGTGGTGTCGGACACGGTGATCACCGCGCGCGTAGGGTCAGGCGGGGCGAGCGGGATGGTCAAGGTCACTTCATCCCAGGGGGCGGACTCGTTGGGTGGGTTCTATTTCAGTACGAAGGTTCCGGTGATCACGGGTGTTTTCCCGTATACGGGGCCGGTAGGCACGGTCGTTACGATCAAAGGCGGGAATTTCGACCCGCTGCCGTCCCGGGATACCGTTTACTTCGGCGGCGTCAAGGCGTATGTCAGTTCGGCGACGGCCAATTATCTTACCGTAAGTGTTCCCACCGGTGCGGTGTATGCGCCGATCAGCGTAACGGCAAATGGACTAACGACCTATTCAAATCCGTTCATTCCGGTTTATACGGGGGGCGGGAATATCGATACCAATTCTTTCGGGCCACCGGCGCGTTATATCGCCGGCGTCTATCCCCGCACCGTTACCACGGCGGATTTCGACGGTGACGGACGGTCCGATCTCGCGGGTGTTGTTGTCGGAAGCAACCAGGTGGCCGTTTTGCGAAACAACAGTCAGTCCGGTGCGATCTATTTTGGCAGCCCCGATACCTTTGCGACAGGGACTTCGCCCTTCTATATTGCAACCGCAGATTTCAACGGAGACGGCAAACCGGATATCGTTGTGACGGATCAGGGCGCCGACTCCATCTCGGTGCTACAAAACTCAAGCGTGCCGGGGACGATAGCGTTTATGGCGAAATTCGATCTGCCGACCGGTTCCGCGCCGCGTAATCTGGCGACGGCCGACCTGGATGGGGATGGAATGGTGGATATTGTGACGATCGATGGTAGCGATTCAGTGGCCGTTTTCCTCAATACGACGGCAGCGTATGGCGCAATGTCGTTTGCAGCCCGGATGGATCTCAGGGCCGGAGCCGGCGCGGTCGGGATTGCTCTCGGTGATCTGGATGGCGATGGCCGGCCGGATATGGTGATTTGTGATTCCCTTAGCAATCAATTCCTCGTTTTTCGAAATACAAGTGTGCCGGGCGCGATATCCTTTTCATCGCCGTCGGTGTATGCGACGGGCGGCGGTCCGGGGGCAGTAGCTATCGGCGACCTCGACGGGGATGGAAAGCCGGACGTGATCATCAGCAATCCGCTCGGCGGCAATCTACTTGTTTTTCGAAACAGGAGTACCCTCTCGACGATCGGCTTTGCTTCACCGGTAACGTTCAACGCAGGAAGCGGGGCCGCCGCCATTTCGATCTCCGATGTGAACGGGGATGGAAAACCGGACATTACGCTGGCGGACGGCCAGACCAATGAAGCATCGGTCTTGCAGAATATTTCTACGGCAGGAGGGATTGTTTTTTCGCCTGTCGTGTTGTTTGCCGCCGGTGGCAGCCCCGCAGGAATTGTCGCCGGGGACTTTGATGGGGACGGGCGGCCGGACATAGCGCTTGCCAACTATTCCGGAACTCCGTCGGCCAGTATCTCCGTTCTTCATAGCCTGCTGGGTCAGTTGCGCTATCCGGCGATCGATTCATTTGCGCCGTCCTCCGGAAAGCGGGGCGACACGATCACGATCCACGGCCATTTTTTGACCGGCGCTTCCGCGGTAAGCTTTGGAAGTGTCGCGGCGGTTTCCTATACGGTGGTATCGGATTCTGTCATTTCTGCCGTGCTCGGTGCCGGCGCCTCCGGGCTTGTCCAGGTCAGCACCGGTTACGGCTCCACAAACAGGGGAGGTTTCCGGTTTCTCTATTCATCACCGATCGTTCGCTCCTTCTCACCGGACAGCGGCGCGACAGGCGACACGATTACTGTGAAAGGCAATTTTCTGACCGGAACCAAAACACTCCTTTTCGGCAAGGTTCCTGCGACTTCGTTGACGGTACTGTCGGACACCGTGGTAGTCGCGGTCGTCGGATCGGGTGCAACGGGTTATGTGGATTTGACGACGCCGGGCGGGTCGGATAGCCTGGGGGGATTTGTTTTTGTGCCGAGGGATACGGTGGTTACTCCGCCGCCCCATGATACGATACCGCCTCCTGACACGGTTCCACCGCCGGTCGTGCCACCCGATTCCGTCGGGTCGGGGCATGCCACCGTCTTTCAACTGCTCGACTTCACCGCCATCGATCATGCCGGGCAGGTGGAGCTGCAGTGGCTCACGGCCGATGACAGTATGATGGCATATTATGTGGTTCAGTATAGTTCAGATTCGGTCAGCTTCGATGGTATCGGCAGCGTCAGAGCGAAAGGTATGGATACGGCAAACTATTCATTCGCGGATGGCACGCATCGGACGGGCGCAAGTTATTACCGCTTGAAGATCGAGGATACGGCGCTTGGTGTGATGTATAGCCCGGTTGTGGCGGTGCGTCCGGCGGGGCCGGCAGAAATGATCACGGTCTTTCCCAATCCGGCCAGTGATGAGTTCACGGCGGTCGTGCCAGGTACGATCAACAACTCCGGGTTCGAGTTGGTGGATATGGCGGGGAGGATTGTTGTGGTGATGCCGGTGAAGGCCGGGGTGTCGCAGGTTTCCTTTGTTGTGAGGGCCCTGAACCGGGGGGTGTACAAATTGATTTGGACGGATGGGGTGAATAAGGCTTTCAGGACTTTGTTAATTATCCGGCGGTAGGGCGGAAATCCAGATATTTCCGATACATTTATTACAGAAAAACCTATTATGAGTTTCCTCCGCCGGTTACGGAAGCATTTTCTTTCTCGGCAGAATTGGAAGAATTCCGTTTATACAGATCCTTCCCGCAGGTCTTTCCTGCAGGCGATCGGTCTGGGTACCGCCTTGCCGATCGGGAAAGCCCTGGCCGGGCGCAAGGAGGATGTTTCGGGAATTCTGATAGATGCTTCCCGTTTCTTCGATGACCAGGTGAATGTTTCCTTGTATCGTTACCAGGATTTGCTACAGGTCGATATGACTTTTTCCGGATTCAAGCTTTCGGGTGACAGCAAGACGTTGAATCGAAACTCATCCTCTGCGTTGCTGGCCATTTATTTTCCCCCACAACATCTGGCCGAGACGGCTTACCGGATTCAGGGCGGCGGCGGAGGTACCGCTAATTTTGATGGCGATGCGGCATCTGTACTTCAGGAAGGCTCGATTTCGAACGACAGTCTCAACTTGCCGGCGCTAACTTATGCTTCCGACCGTAGCCGGCTAGTGTTTGATATCCCGGCCTCTATCAACAGTATTCCTTTGACGGCAGACGCATTGCTCAACTGGGGGCAATTCAGTCCGGTGATCAACCAGCGGGCCACGGCGGAGGCGATATTGCCGATCTTTTCGGGAAGGGATAATGTTCCTGACTACCTGAATGTGCTCGCCGCGCCGCCGGCGGCACCGGCCAAATTGCCGTCGAAAAAAGAATTGCGGGCGGCCACAAAGGATGAGCAGCATCAGATGAACGCGCGGGCAATTCAAAACCAGCAGATGAACCCCGCGAATTTATCGAAAAGTGCGAGAAAGAATTTACCTGCACTAACAGGGATCATTAAGCGCATTACTCCCGGGAAGACTCCGCGCCCTTTGGATCCGTCGGAGACTTCTATCGAACTGCCCTACCGCCTCTTCATATCCCCCAATCAATTCGGCACCTGGTATCATGAGCTAAAGCTGAAGTGGACAGGCCTCGCAGCGGCGGGGGCGTTCCAGACCTGTGAGCTATGGCATAACCGGCTGTCGGCTTCGAATGCCGGGTATATGACCGTACGGGCGCTGTGGGGTGTCGATATAAACGGCACGTATAATAAAAAGCCTGCGCGTGACGAATCGTTCGTGACCGCTTTATTTAATGACGACCGGCATTGTATCGTGCATGAGAGCAGCAACTGGGGGATCGCCAACTTCACACCGCAGGCGGTCCAGGTAGAGCAGCTGATGCTCACACCGCTTGGTGGCTGGCTTGACGGTGTCCTGCAGGTAAGCCGGTCCGAACTCGAAAATGCGAAGATCATCGGAAGTCTGAACCTCCTGAAGTGGAAGCATCTGGCGAATCTGGGCCGGGACCATTATGTGGAGGTCGTGTATGCGGGTAATATGTTCCCTTTCGGCCATGAAGCTTCGCTGGTGCGTATCACCCAACGGGTTGCAAAGCAGAACTATGCGTACAACCAGCAGCAGTTCTTTATCGTGATTAACGAGACTGAGCGAAAATATAACCCGATCGACGGGAATAATCAATTCAATTCGTTTCCGTTCTCGACAATCCGGTTTATTACGACGGTTACGCCGCCGTTGACCCCACCTCAGCATTTTTGCAATTCCATTTCCGACAAGCAGGATGATCATCAATTTGTACCCAAGGTTAATGGTAGTCCGTTCCTCTTCCGGATCGTCGCCTATGACCTCGAGGGGACAGAAGTCGATCTGGAGATGCCACTGGTCTTTCTTTCCACCGACATCACGGTAGATAGCCATGGGAATCCGAATATGGGGAATATCAATGCGATCATCCAACAATATAATGACACTAATCAGAAATATATTACTACCGATATTGACCTGAGGAGTCAGAAGATGGCGCTGACACGGCCACAAACACCGGGCGACACTCGGTTCGAGGTGCAATCTGCGACTTTCCATGCGGCGGCCTTGCCCGGGCAGGCGCCGGGTTTCCGGCCGCTGGTTGCGGCGATGGAGGTTTATATTCACGCGGTGCAGGCAATCACCGGCGTCAATAATGCTCAAAAGATCGTTCTATTGGATGACCGGAATACCGGGACGGTCTTTGCGTCATTGGTGACAGCCGCCGGAGTTAACTTTAATGGTAACAGCAATAAGACTGGCGGGAGCCTCTCGCCTAATTTTTCTATCACGGGGCTTTCGAAATTACATGGCGCCATTGGCGGAGATATCAACCAGGCCAGGAATCTCAACTTTGACCCTACAGCCTTTTTCGATTCTACCGCAAAATTATTTGGAGTGATCGACCTGGGGCAAATTGTTCAAAAGGTCAACAATGCGGCGGCTACGGTCAGCGGTACGAAGGTCGATTCACCCATCCCTGCCTTGAAGACGATTGAATTGCCGGATGCATTGGTCACGCAGTATACCTGGAATTCTGCTACGCTGACAACACACGATTTCGGGTTTGTGCAGTTTGTGCCGGCTTCTTCCGGGCCTGGCAAGCTGGTGGTGGAGACCAGTGTATATCGGTATAAGAATGCCGCTCAACCGGACGCGTTGGTAGTCAACTCATATCTCGATGATTTTTCGGTGACGATTGCTGGACTGGCGGCGGTGGGATTCAATCGGGTAGGCTTTACAACAGGGAGCAATGCCAAGGTCAATGTCACGGTCGACCTGCAGCAGCCGCCGGTGACGTTCATGGGCGCCCTGACATTTGTCAATGCCTTACAGCAATTCATTCCTTCAAACGGGTTCAGTGATCCACCTTATTTGGATGTCAGCGACACCGGGGTGGAGACGGGATATACCCTGGCCCTGCCGAATATCCAATTGGGGCTGTTTACGCTAAGCAATGTGAGCTTCGGGGCCGTCGTCGATCTGCCATTTACGGGCGACCCGATGTCGCTGAAATTCAATTTCTGTCAGAAACAGCAGCCGTTTACTCTGACGGTGTCGCTGTTGGGCGGTGGAGGGTTCTTTGCCGTCGCGTTTGACATGCACGGGTTATTGTCGCTGGAGGCAGCGCTCGAATTTGGCGCCTCGGCGTCGCTCGACCTCGGAGTTGCAAGCGGTTCGGTCAGTGTGATGGGCGGCGTATATTATGGCATGACGCTATCTAACGGAATTCAGACATCGGAACTCAGTGGATATGTGAAAATGAACGGGTCCTTGTCCGTCCTCGGGCTGATTACGGCTTCGGTCGAATTTGATCTGACACTGGCGGCCGATCTGAGCGGAAATAAGGTAAGACGGGTTTGGGGTGAGGCATCGCTGACCATCCAGGTGTCCGTATTCATGTTCTCGACGTCGGTGCAATTGCAGATAGAGCGCGAGTTTTCCGGGGCTGATGCGGATCCGACTTTTGAGCAGATGGTGAGCCAGAACGATTGGCTGACGTATTGCGGGGCGTTTGCAGCGTAATGGCGACGCGTGGCCGTGTGCGGGGCAAAATTGTTATGTCACAAAAAATCATAGTCAGCACCCTGCCCTGGAAAGATTATTCCAGGAATAAATGGATGTTGTCCGCTTCCGTCAGCATTCAGCTGGACGCCGTCGGGGGTGCGACGTTGGCAGGCTATCCCGATATCCTGCACTGGCTGGAGCGCTTGCAGGGCGCAGTCTTCTTCGTGCAGTGGAACAATGCGCAGCCACAGGAACTTCCGGTTACGAATACGTTGTGGGATGCAACACTCTATCAAAACTTGTTCACGCCAGGGTTGGTCGTCAAACCTTTCCAACTGCTGAATGTTTCGAACATTTCGCTCAAGTCATATCCGGTGGGTCACATCCGGGATTTTATCCTCAATACGTATAATGAGGTAGGGAATCTGACGCCGGCGGCGTTGCCAACGGCTGGATTCTATGTCAACCAATATAAAAAGCTGGTGGATATTTCCCGCGTGCAGCTCACGGCGAAACCTGCCGCTGCTGCCGGCCGCGGTCCGCTTGCGATCAAGGACTTTGTGACCACTGGTCATCCGGGGAAGGTTCAGGCTGCACAAATGGTAAGCAGATCCAAGGTCATCCCTTTTTCGGCACAACCCAATCCGTCGCTCGACTTCGGCCAGTTTCATAACTATTTCGAGGTATCCGCCTCCAGCGGTCTGCATGTGCCGCATACGCCGGTAGCACCGCCTAAACCGGCCCTGGAATATCACGACATCCTGTCCATCATTATGGACTATCCGATTATCCAGCGGAAGCTTGGATTGGTGCTGGATTTTGAATTGCCTGGTCCACCAGCTACCGCGAACGGGTATGTGCGGATCATTCCCACGAATCTGTCCTTCCAGAATGAACTCACCTTAAGCACGCCCCCGACGGCTTATGAAACGACAGCAGGTGGATTCTATATGGCCGCAAGGAGCGGCAGTACGATTGATAAGGGGGTCGTGGTGCTCAATAGTCCCAATTTCTCGGTAGTCGAGATCGATACGGAAGGGTCGGCGTTGAAATTGACAGGGCACACGGATAGTGTCTATTTTTCGGTCGCTCAGGCCTCCTTGAAGGCATACAATAAGGAGGTCATGCTGCCTATGGCCATGCCCGCGGCCGCTGCCAAAAAGGTGAATGGCAGGCCCCTGCCGAAGATGATAAACGCATCCGGGCTGGAGCAGGCTCCGGCTGCGCCACCGGAGGATGACGGTAGTGCCCAGGGATTGCCGGCGTTGCGCAGCGCGGGGATCGGGATCATCCAAAACGGATTGGCCGCCGATCTGGCCGGTAAATTCTCCCGGATGAGTGGGCTGTATAAGAACCTGGTTAAGCCGGAGGCAGGGGTCAATAATGCCGTGTTGTTTAATCACGTCGCTGCCGGCGCGGTGCAGGAAGTGGCGCCGGCGCGGTTGCAGGCGCTGCGATCAGGGGTATCGATCCCGAAGAATATCCCGCTGCCATCGGATACGTTGTACGCGGATGACCTGGTTAGAGGCTATCGGATCGACATAGGTTATGATTCGACGCCAGGCACCTGGTATTCGCTGCACCAGCGGATAAATCAATATGCTTATGCGCCGCTGCATGGAACGGTTCAGCCGATATCGATGCCCTCCTCTCCTTATATTGACGAGGGTTGCATCCAGCTGTCGCTGACCCAGGATTCGAATGATTCAAGTGGTGCGCAGCAACTCAACGAGGTCGTCGCCCGTTGGGAGGGATGGAGTCTGGCGGTTCCTCGACCGGGAAAATCCTTAAACAATACGGGGGACCCGGTAAGCAGCGATGCCGACGAACAAAAAAAATATCAACTGGATGATTCGGTAGCTTTTCGGTTACAGGTGAATATGATGCCGGCACCGAAGACCCTGCCGATGCTCCGTTTTGGCCAGTCGTACAGTATAAAGATTCGCACTGTCGATCTAGCAGGCAACAGCTTGCCTAGCCAGATGGACCCCGAGAATAAATCGGCAGCGGTAATCAGCGGGATCAGGTACCTGCGATATGAGCCGCTGCCGGTGGCTGTGTTGCGTGAAGGCAACGAAGTGGTTAGCGGCGGAACGCCGGGTGGGGACCGGGACGGCGAATCGCTCGAGCTAATGGTGATCAGGTCCAATGTCAATGTTAGCGCAGAACAATATGAGAAGAACAATCCGACGACGCTGTACTCGAATAATCAGGTCTCAGGAACGGTGAGCTGGATAGCTCAGGCCGTAAGACATGTTTTGGCCCCGCCGGGATCACAGGTGCTGGCCGAAACGCATGGGATGTTTGACACTGCGTTCAGGGATCCCGCGCTGGCGGCTTCCCTTTATCAATTTATCAGCGGACGGGACAAGCCGACAGTCAATAATCCTGCGCAGACGAGAGCACCGGTGTACCCTGTCACGCAGCAACAGGTGGATATCGACTGGCTGGCAGACCCAATGGCGGCAGGCGTCGTCCTGACGATGGAAAGTGTGACGACCTTTGAGTCGTCATGGCGAAAAGGGGAGAGCTTCCAGTTTAGCTTCTACTTTGACGAGCTCGTGACCGCTGCCAATGCAAGCACGCCATACAGTGTAGATCAATGGAAGACCCCAAAGTCTTTCCGGATCGTGGTCGTGGAAGGCAACGCCGGGCCGGTGTGGAATGCGTCGAGCCGGACATTCACGATAGCTCTGCCGAAATCGGCGCAGGTGCTGGTCAATTATGCCTGCTTCTGGCGACCGGATGATTTGCCCGTGATATCGGGTATGCATGCCTGTGTCAATAAATCCGGAATAAGTACGCAAGCGGCGCAGCTGGCATTGAAAGGGAGGCACTGGATGTTTAGCCCCTGGCGGACAATCCGAATGGTGCACGCGGTCCAGCAGCCGTTGGAGGCTCCGCAGTTTGGCAATAACGTGAGCCAAATTGCCCGGGATTATGGGGATACGTATATCTATATCACGACCCGCATTTCGGTGCATGGGAGCAGCACCGATAAGATAGATGTCGGCGCTAATTGGACCGAATGGGTGGACGACCTTACCGGCACCGGGCCGCGGCAGGTCAGCAATACTACACATGTTGACACGATTCCCGTGGCGTACACGGATACGGTGATCACCTGTGTGATCGCGACGCGGATCGGCAGCGCCGGACCGACGACAACGTTGAAAGGGCCGATTTATCAGGCTTTTGGCGATACCAGGCATCGGAAGATCGACTACGTGCCGGTGGCTACGACACGTTACCGCGAATATTATGCGGGTCTCGTAGCGGCGTCAGCCGTGACGAAGCAAGCTTTTTTGTTGACTGCGACTGGGTCCGCGGTAACGCTGAATATCCTAAGCTCGGCCCGGCCCGTACTTCCTTCGGTCGAGTACCTATTACCCAGCTTTAACTGGGGCACCACCACGAAAGGGAATACAACCACACATATCCGGACGGGGAGTATCCGCGTATATGTCAAACGACCCTGGTATAGCAGTGGGGATGATGAGCGGTTAGGAGTTGTTTTGGCGCCGAAGGGGTCCAATATCGGCGGTTCGGCTTCACTTGCGCGTTATTGCACGGTCTGGGGGATGGATCCGGTGTTTGCCGCCCCAGCGCTGAATAACAGCAACTACCCGACGCGCGACAATTTTCCGTACGCGGCGGATTACGATACGGTTCGACTGGCGGAAGACAACGGTACCATGGTCGATATCGCCGCCTTTGCGGTAAATTATGACCAGGATAAGCAGCTGTATTTCTTTGACATCCCTGTGAACATCCTCTCCGCCTATTTTCCATTCGTCAAGTTGTCTGTGGTCCGGTATCAGCGCAATTCACTTCGCATCAGCGGAACGGATGTTTGTATCAGCAAGCTGGTGAGTGCAGATTGGATGCAGGTGGTGCCGGCGCGAGAGGCCTCTATTATAATTAATCCCGGCAAAGGCAATGACTTTACCGTTACGCTGACTGGAATCGCTCCCTTCGGTACTGGTAATCCGCGGTATCTGATGGCGGACAATGAGGGGACCCGGACGCGGATCAGGGTACAGGTCCAGAATGCGGTGATCCCGCTCTCCGAAGGCGCCCTCATTTCCGTCGACGCGCCCTCGCCCGGCACGACCATATGGGAAAAAGATTTTGATATTTCCCTTTCTGCGCTGAAGAATGGGCAGATTGCCTTCTCCACGGCGGTGCAATTGGACCGTCAATGGGCCGGAAGGCCCTATCGGGTGCTGATCACCGAGTACGAGTTGCATCAGTTTGACCCTTTGCGGACGGTGCAGTTGACCAAAATCGGAGAGATGAGGGGCGAGGCCCCCTTGGAGTGGAGTGAGCGGTTGGTGTTTATGGATATGTTTGGGGTGAATGGGGGGTAGGGGGGTTTTTCCGATCACATAAGGGTTATTAGTTGTCGGGTTGACGCATTACAATTCCGGGTTCGAGTTGGTGGATATGGCGGGGAAGATTGTTATGGTGATGCCGGTGAAGGCCTTGAACCGGGAGTGTATAAGCTGATTTGGACGGATCGGGTGAGGCGTTTAGGAGGGTGTTGGTGATTGAGTGGTAAGGGGGAAGCTGTTTATGCAAATATTTTGGTGTAATAAAGAATCAAGTGCAATAAGCCCTTCTATCTTCAATAACCCTGAATTGATCGCCAACTCATTGTTGCTTTCGTGTAAGCGAAAGGTATTGTTGCTGCAAATATGTTATCCAGTCTTCGGTTTTTTCTGAAGGCAGCGTATAATAAGTCCGAGTTTTCTCATCGAAGAAAAAGCCGCCATAGTTACTAAATTCGACTTTTCTAACAATTCCATTCAGTTTACATGTTGCAATGTAGCCGCCCATCCAGGCAACTGCACCCTTTGGGTTAAGTAGTTGGACTGAATCCATAAAGGCAAGTATCGAATCCTGATCCAAGGATAGGTGGTCGTAGCTTTGCAGGCTGTCAAGTGGAATTTTGAACAGACGATGCCCTTGATAACGATATAGTGTCCAGTTGGTGGCGTCCTTCCAGTAAAGCTTTTGGCAGGATGCGATGGTTACTGATAAAAAGAGGAAGGTGCAAAAAATCACTTTAATGTTCATAAGTTATTTTTATTAGTTGCATTGTCCAATATTGTAGTGAGAGTTGTCGGATCCCCCAGTTAAATTTAAAGTCATCCCGGGAATAGAATTTTTTCTAAGATCTTCACCTAAATCGCCTGGGTCGTTGCCCGCTCCGCCAAGCCAAGTTCCGATAGTGCGTGGCAAACTGATTCCACCCTGGGCGGCGGCGTTGATTACGAAGGTCGTGCAATTGTTCGTATTCAAATTGTAGATATAGCCAGAATTGCTCCCTTGACTAACGAAGCTGAGTATATTGAAGAATTGGGCATTGTTGACCGTAAATGTGCCACTGATGTCAAAAGCATGGGTTTCGTCATCATTTAGTGTTCCTTGGCTTGTTTTGTCAATTGGATTAACATTCGTGCCGGGATAAAATCCGATGTTTCGCGTAATAGTTGTGTTGTTGTAAGTCTCAGTTAGAATTAGAAAAGTGTGGCCAGCATCGACAGGATTGTCACCCGATGATGATCCCGTCGACCCGCTTCCCGAGGTTGTCCAAGGAGTTCTTGAGCCCGGAACCGGCTGGTCGACGCAAACAGTGACGGTGTAGTGATGGTCTGTTCCGCCAACGTTTGTGAAGCATTTGAAATAGGTTTGGATGGATTTGATGACGCTATTGCCGGGGAGAACGGTGACGGAAGGTGCGCCGCCGCCACCGCCGCCGGAACCGCCGCTGCCGGAACCCACCGTTCCTATTTCACTCGAACCATCGTCGATGTAGTCGATGCTGCAACTGGGGTCCTCCGTCCACTCATAGGATTCATTTAATTCGGGAGAATAGTTATATCCGGAGATGGAATAGCAGGTTAGGACAATTTCGGTGACGGCCGGACGGTTGCTGGTCGGGACGTACTTCAGGATTTTACCATCGGGGGTATAAAACAATTTTTCGATCGGATGACCGTACCAGTCTTCGATGAATCGGATCCCGGTAAGCGGATGCGTTGGGTCCTTAAAGTAGTTGGAATCGGGAAAGTCGGTAAGGACCAGCACAGTTGGTTTGCCGTCGGTGCCTTTATAGTAAAGCAAGTGCGACAAATAATTCAGATGGTACAGCTGATCACCGGCGAAATTTGCCTTTACGAGTAACGTGCTATCGAAAACGATCGGTGCGAGGATCGCCGGTGCCTCCCGGACCGAAATACGTTCGGCGAAATCCCAACGTATCGTCTTGGGTTGAGCGGCGCGATAGTTGACTGATTGGCCAGTGGCAGAGAGAGAGTCGATCATGCGGTGGGCCTGTTGGATGAGGGCTTGACGGCTCGGGTTCGATTGGGATATCCGTTTGTTGCAGGCGACGCCGACCAGAAATGTCGACAATGCCGCGGCAAGGATAAGATAGATTTGACGATTCATAATGGATAGGTTTATGCGTTGCTGATAGCGTAAATAAAGATAGGAAGTATAAAAAATATTAAAAGAAAAAAATCAATTTTGACCGATCGGGTGAGTATGCGAAACCAGTTTGCACGGTGAACATGCGGTGAATTGGCCCGATCGCCGTAGATGACTGCGATAAAATTGCAGTAAATCCTTGGAAAACCATCTGCGATTTGAGAAGCCGGAAATGAATCGTATCTTTATGGCGAGCGCGTTACGGTAAAATTCGTTGAAGAAGTGAAGACGGCGCGGGTTGTGTAATATTGGCATAGTTGGACGGGATTCCGCGATATTCTGTCAGAACATGTGACAAAACCGGAAAAGGAGGGGGTAGGTGGAAGCTTGATAATCAAGTAAGAAGTCCATCATAAGAATTAGGTAAGTTTTTTGCCTAATAAGGAAAAAAAGGGAGAATAGAATGGCTGAAACCTGGAACAAAAGAGAGCGGGAACGGAATAAACGACAGAAAAGACAGCAGAAACTCGAAAAGAAGCAGGAGAGAAAAGAGAACAAGGGCAACCATGACTGGACACAGATGCTGGCTTATTTGGATGAAAACGGGAACCTTTCCTCGAATCCTGCCGACGGAGGCCGGCCGGTTGAAGGCAATCGGTCAGGTGACGTCAGCAAATAAGCGCCCGCTCCGAAACAAGAAAACAAGATAATTGTTGCGACAGGCCCGCCGGATTGGCGGGCTTGTTGTTTTTAGGGACCGGCGTGGGTCGACGACATGCCGCAACGCGGGGCATGACCGGTATGTGCGCAAAGGAGGTAAAAAGCGGTGAAGGGGGTAAAAGGCGGCGAGCGGAGGTAAAAAAGTAAAAGCCCGCCGGGAAGCGGGCTGATGCGTTGGTTGCCAGGGTTGAGGCTGAGCGATTGCTCTCTACGTGGGTCAGGGTAAAAACGGGCCAGGACCTGGGGTAAGTAAGGGACATTGGGTTTCAAACGGGGCTTAGGAGATCGGTTCTATCGCTTTCGACCAAACAAAGTTGCACCGTAAAAGACCCGATTCCTAATTTGTGTCAACCGCGTTTTGGTTTTTTATCAGTTAATTCAGCGGCGATTAGAGGAGGATACTTAGCATTGAGTACTAACCGAAGGGAATATGGGAGATTTACGATGCCAGCCGGTTCATCGCCGGGAGCGCCGACGGGGGCAGTCTGCGCCCTGTGCGCTTCAATTCATCAACAACTCGTCAAAGAACACCCAACCCGGCTGGCCTTTCCCGGGGTGCCAATCGGGAAGATGCGGGACCTGGCCTGCCTCCACTTTGAGACAGCGTATCTTTTGCGGCGGAAAATTGACCCGATATGCGGTTAGGTAGGGTGGCGTTGTCGCGGTAGGCTGGGCCGGTGTTAGGCTGCCGAGCTTTTTAAGGTGGCGTTCGTCGGGGCCGCCCCAGACCTCCAGGCTAGCGGGAGGGAAAATATAGGCCGCTATGTCGACCAGGCTGGAGAATGTAACATCGGTTATCGTGACGGGCTTTCGATAATACAATAATGCGGAGAGCCCATTCTTGTGGAATCCGAGCCATTTGCCCGAGCCATAGTCAAAACCGCCTTTGTCTGCGTTGATGAGCACGACGGGACGAATTTTGAGGTAATTCGAGTCGACCGGCAAGAGGAGGCGGATCGAGTCGGGGGGATATTTCTGGGTGTAGAAGTCTGCGTTGGTCGGATCGCTGGAGAGCCATCCGGGCTTGTAGGCTTTCGCTCGGAACTGGCTTCGGTCCCTCAGTACAAATGGACCTGTATAGACCTTGCCGCCGCTATCCGGATCGGACCCGTCGAGGGTATAACGGATAGTCGTTCCCGGGACAAAATGTCGTAATCGGATCGACACGCCGGTGTCGCGGATGATCCTGGCCTCTGTTTCGAGACGGGGCGGACTTATTCGGATTCGAACGGTGTCACCATAGAAGCCGGCATACAGATCGAGATCCTTTCTTCGTTGACGCAGACCGTCAAGGGCGGTTGGCGCCACGCCGGTTTTCCAAACATAGAGTTTGCGAAGCGAGGACATCGTGGCCAGCCGGTCAAGGTCAGCAGCTTTTACTGCCGTTCCGGACAGGCTTAAGCTTTCCAGATGCGGGAGCCGGGTCAACGCCACAAGGCCGGCCCCGGTGATGCGGGTAAAATCGAGGTTGAGCGTTCGGAGGTTCCGGAATGCGGCCACATAGGGCAGGTCGTCGTCAACCACCGGCATCTTATCCAGGTTAAGTGAAACGATCTGGTCTTTGACCGGCGACAACTCCTGTAATTGCTTTGACTGGAAGAATGCCGCGCCATAGAAGTCGACGGCAAGGGCGGGAGATCCGGTGGCCAGCGGCGTGATCGCCCGGTAGTTGGTGTTGAGGGCTGCAATCTTTTTCTCGTCCGCCGCGGAGAAATCGAACTTGTCATTGCCGCCCGCCTTGAATTGGCGTGTAGCGTAAAACCTCAAGGTGTCCGTCGGCTCGAGATCGATAACCTTTTTATCAAACGGAGCGCCATCTTTTATCCATGCGTACAGGATGTGTTGTTCAAGATCGGTAAGTTGTGTTTTGTCGGCCGGCGGCATATGTTTGCGGTCCTCGGCAGGAAGGCGGATGCGGGCAAGCAGCAACCCAAGTCCTTCGGCTGTGGTATCCCAGGGCTTACCATCCCGGCCTCCTTTTGCGAATTCCCGGGGGTCTTCCATATTCAAGCCGCCTTTGGAAGTGCCTGCATTATGGCATTGCAGACATCGGACGTCGATTATCGGAAATACGAGGTCGTCGTAGACCCGCGCTTCTTCGAGCGAGGGCGCTACGGTCGCGGACTTGAGCGGTGCGAGAACATAGCCGGCCCCGTGCGACAGGTCGCCGCCATAATGACCCGCGATGATCACCGTTGCCAGCGGAAGGATCGCAAGCCATTTTTTTTGAGGCAGCCGAGGGTAAAGGCCGGGCTTGATGAGACACAGAGCCAAAAGAATAACCGATGTCACCGTGCCGAGCCACTTATGCCACTGAATCGCCGAACCCTCATAGGAACCTTGCCGGGAGAGGAATACTCCGGCGAGGGCTGTAATGACGGCGGTGAACGAGGTCGCCAGCAGCAGCTCATCGGCAAGCACCGCCGGACCGAACCACAGATAAATGGCATATGCGACGACAAGAACGATCGGGAAGTGCAGGATCAGCGGATGCAATCTTCCGGCTACCTGCAGCCAGCGGGGGATGACCAGATGATTATCCAGCAGGACGAGGAAAAGCAGCATCGCATTCAGCGCGATCAGAATAGGTATAGGGGCGGGTTTTGCAGGTATCCTCATGTGCTAGACCCGCTTTAGTTTGTATGGGTAGACTTTTCCCGAAGCCCATTGGGCGACATAGAGGTTGTCGTCGCTGTCTACGCACACGTCATGGGGATGAACGAAGATTTTTTCCGTTTGGCGCATGGGCTGCAGCCGGCCATCCACGTATTGCGGTTCGCTGCCGCCAATATTACTGACGACTTTATTGTCCTTGTCGAGGATCGTCACAAACCCCGTGCCTTCGGCGCCGAGGTCAGGCGAACGCAGGACGGCGGCATACAGATGGTCTTTGTGGATCACGGGACGGCATACACAGGCGCCGGGAAGACCGATCACCCCGAGCAGCCGTCCATCCTTTGTAAATCGTTTAAAACAGTTGCGGGTCCGGTCGGTGATCAGCAGGGTTTGATCATCGCGTCTGGAGTCCCAGCAAATACCATGAGCATTATCGAAATGCGTATCACCATCGCCGCGGCCACCAAAAAAATGGAGCAGTTTCCCGGTCTTGTCGTAATGAAGGATATATTGGGCGCCGTAGCCGTCGGCAACGAATATATCGCCGTTGGAATCGATGGCAGTCTCGGTCGGGACGAACTCTTTGGCCTCCTTATAGATACCCGCATCAAGCGGAGCGTCGATGGTAAGCAGGACTTTGCCGTCAAGGGTTGTTTTGTAGACTTGGTGGCGGACGATGTCCGTGATGTACAGGAATTCAGTGCCGTTTTCGTCGTGCAGGGTAAGCCCATGGCCGCCGGGGAAGTCGTGCCCCCAGCTATCCATCAGTTGGCCGTTCGTGTCATAAATGAGGATATTGTTATGCGTCTCGTTGGTCAGCAACAATATTCTTCCCTTTTTATCCTGCACCATTTCATGACAATCGTTAACGGGATATCGCTGGGAATCGGCCTTGCTCCATGAAGTATCCAGCGTATATAGCATCCCATTATAGCCGTAGGCCTTTTGACGCGGCTTCTTTAGCAGGTCCTTCGTGACGTAAACGCCGGAGAAGGCAAGAAACGAATTCCGGATAAATCTTCTGCGCTGCATAGGTAGAGCGTTTTTGGTTAGGCAATAAGGCCGTCGACGACCTTGCCGGCTACATCGGTGAGGCGGTAACGGCGTCCCTGATGCCGGAAGGTCAATTTTTCGTGATCGAGGCCCATGAGGTGGAGTACGGTTGCGTGAAAGTCATGGACGTGAACGGGATCCCTGGCGATGTTGTAACCGAATTCGTCCGATTCGCCATAGACCCCGGGTTGGACACCCCCGCCCGCCATCCAGATAGTAAAACATCTCGGATGATGATCGCGGCCGTAGTTATCCCGTGACAGCAGACCCTGGCAGTAGTTCGTGCGGCCGAATTCGCCACCCCAGATGACGAGCGTTTCGTCCAAAAGACCGCGTTGTTTCAGATCGGTAACGAGTGCTGCCGATGCCTGATCTACATCCTTGCATTGGCCTTTGATCTCGCCGGGAAGGTTGCTATGGCCGTCCCATCCCTGGTGGTATAGCTGAACAAAGCGGACCCCGCTCTCGGAAAGCTTTCTTGCCAGCAGGCAATTGGCGGCGAAGGTCCCCGGAATAAGGCAATCGGGGCCATACATCTTTAGTGTGTCTTCGGGTTCCTTGCTGGTATCGGTCAGTTCCGGCACGGCGGCCTGCATGCGATAGGCCATTTCGTATTGCTGGATCCGGGTCTTGATCTCGGGGTCGCCGAATTCTTTGTACGAATCCGAGTTGAGGGAAGCCAATTCGTCGAGCATTTTTCGCCTGTCGTCGCGTGTCATTCCATCGGGGTCGGACAGATAGAGCACGGGATTCGCGCCATTGCTGAATTGTACGCCCTGGTGGATGGAGTCGAGGAAGCCATTGGACCATAGCTTGGAGTAAACGCCCTGTCCATTGCCTTTGCCTTTTGAAAGCAGGACGCAGAAGGCAGGAAGATTCTTGTTCTCACTGCCCAGGCCATAACTCAGCCACGCCCCCATGCTCGGCCGGTTACCCTGTTGCGCCCCGGTTTGCATAAAAGTGAGTGCAGGGTCGTGGTTGATCGCTTCGGTGTACATACTCTTGACGAAACACAAGTCATCCGCAACCTTCGCGGTAAAGGGCATCAGCTCGCTGATCCAGGCCCTTGCCTGACCATATTGTCCAAATTGGAAGACCGTTCCCGCCAGCGGAAACTTCTTCTGGTCGGCAGTCATTCCGGTAAGGCGCTGGCCGTTTCGGATGGACGTTGGCAAATCCTCCCCCTGCATTTTATTGAGAAGAGGTTTGTAATCGAACAAGTCCAGCTGGGATGGCGCACCGTTCTGAAACAGATAGATGATCCGTTTTGCTTTTGGGGCGAAATGGGGCAGGCCGATAACCGTCGATTCTTCCTCATTACGGGAGAACAGATCGGGTATGAGGAGCGAACCCAATGCGATGCCGCCGATGCCGAAACCCAATCCCTTCAAAAAGCGGCGGCGGTTAAAGTGCAAATGTCGTTCGAGAAGCTCATTTTCCATATTTCCTGTGTTCAAGTCTTCGTTATAGTCTCTTCGAGGTTATACAGTGTATTGATCACGCGCATCAATGCAGCGGTCGGGATGGGGTCAATGCCGGCGAGCTGCGGATATTCACCGACTGCGAGGGTCTTTCTCGCGGCTGAAGGGTTCTTGCGAAATTCATCAAGCTGACTGTCATAATATTGACCAAGCGTTGTCAACTCGGCGGCCGTCGGTTTCCGGCAGACGATCAGCCGGAACGCTTTTGCGATCTTGTCGTTGGCGTTGCCGGCGGCAGATTGGGATTCGAGGCGCCCGGCCAGAACGCGGGAGGCTTCGAGCACCGTCGGATCGTTGAGCATAGCGAGTGCCTGGAGCGGTGTGTTGGTTCGCAGCCGGCGGACTTCACATTGGTCGCGGTTGCTGGCGTCGAATATAGCCATCACCGGCGGAGGCACAGTCAGTTTGATAAACGTATAGAGACCCCGGCGATAGAGCGAGTCGTGGTGATTCTGGATATAGGTAGCCAATACGCCTCTTCCCGACGTGGCGCTCTCCCAAAGGCCTTCGGGCTGGTATGGTTTCATGCTCGGGCCGCCGATGGTCTTGACGAGCAGCCCGCTGGAGGACAGCACCAAATCCCGGACAAATTCCGCTGTCAGGCGAGACCGGGGACCACGGGAGAGGTAGGCATTTTCGGGGTCTTTCTCGAGCTTTTCCGGCGTTACCTTCGCCGATTGGCGATAAGCGGCGGACGTCACGAGTTGCCGCACGAGTCGCTTGATGTCCCATCCGTGTTCCATAAAATCCGCAGCCATCCAATCCAGCAATTGCGGGTTAGTGGGCAAGTCGCCCTGCCTGCCGAAATCGCCCGCGCTTTTAACGATACCGCGGCCAAAGATCTCCTGCCACAGCTGATTGACAAAGACCCTTGCGGTGAGGGGGTTGCGCGGGCTGACGGTCCACTTCGCGAGACCCAGCCGGTTGCGGGGAAACTGGGTCGTATCGAAAGGCATAACCGCTTTGAGCGCCGAGGGCACGACGGGTTTGGTTGGGGCGTCATATTGACCCCGGGAAAGAATATAGGTTATCCTGGGCGTATCGCGCTCGCCCATTACCGATACCGTCACCGTGCCGGTATCCTTTTTGTTTATAAAGGAGAGTGTTTTGTGAATGTCGGAGTCGTTAAAGGAAAGTATGGGCATCTTGGCCGGCCTGGAGACACTGACGTCTCCTTCATAGCCCACTTCTTTTGTGTTATTGAAGAAGGCAAGCAGGGAGTAATACTCCTTCTGGGGGAAAGGGTCATATTTATGATCATGGCATTGGGCGCATTCGATGGTCAGGCCAAGGATGCCTTTGCCATATGTCCGGGTCTTGTCGATGAGGTATTCGATGCGATATTCTTCGGGAACCACGCCGCCTTCTTCGGTGTATTTGTGGTTACGGAAAAAAGCGGTCGCGAGGATTTGTTCCTTTGTGGCGTTCGGGAGCATATCCCCGGCGATCTGCCATGTCAGGAACCGATCGTAAGGCATATTTTCATTGAACGCATGGATGACCCAGTCGCGCCAGGGCCATTGGGTACGAATATTGTCGTCCTGGTAGCCATAACTATCGGCATACCGGGCAACGTCCATCCAGTGGACGGCCATCTTCTCCCCGTATTGCGGCGTAGCGAGAAATGAATCGACCTGCCGCTCATATGCGTCGGGGCGGCTGTCATTGAGGAATGCGTCCATTTGTTCAAGCGTCGGAGGGAGGCCGGTGATGTCAAGGCTTAGTCGTTTAAGAAGCCGCTCCTTGTCCGCTTCTTCGTTTGGATGAATGCCGAGTTGCTGCAGTTTGGCGAGCACGAAGTAATCGATCTCGTTACGCACCCAATTAGAGTCCTGCACATGCGGCAGCGGGGCTTTGACAGGCGGAGTAAAGGCCCAGTGGCGCTCATACCGGGCCCCCTGGCGGATCCACGTTTTGAAGAGTTGAATTTCCTGCGGGGTGAGCGCCCCGAGATGGGAATCGGTAGGCGGCATCTGGAAAGTGGGGTCGCTGGAAGACACGCGTCTGATGAGTTCGGACCGTTCGGGATGGCCCGGGACGATCGCGAATGCCCCTTTTGTATTGTGCAGCGGTGCATAGGCGCTGTCGGCGATATCAAATCGCAGGCCCGCTTCGCGGTGGTTGGCGTCCGGGCCGTGGCATTTGAAGCACCGGTCGGAAAGGATCGGGCGGATGTCGAAGTTGAAACTAACGTTTGCCTCTTCGTTCTTTTGGCGGTGGAAGCAGGCGGTAAAAGCAAGGATGCCCGCGAGGATCAGGGCTGATATGGCAACAACGCGACGGATGGAAGTAGATTTAATCTAAAGATAAGATAAATTAAGTGGTTACAACGCCATGACGAGGGAATTCAGAATTGCTTCCTCATCCTGGCCGAGCTGTCGGTCGTTGCTGCCGCGCTGTGGCCTTGCCAACAACGTAATATAATAAATCACCGTGCCGCCGTTGATCCCATACACTTTTGCGGGAATGCCTCCTTCGAGCGCTTCAACATATACAGTTTCCCGGCCTTTGAAGACGATCTGTTTGACCATCGTTGTGAATTGTGTAGTGTCGTCCTTAGTCCGGGAGCGGATGATCGTCTTGAAATCGGCTTTGAACCCCGTAAAGTCGAGGTCTCCCTTCACCGGCGCTTCGAGGATTTCGACGGCCCTGATCGCCATATCCTTTAGTGAGTCCGGGGTTAGGGTGATACGAATTCCGCTGTGAAATGGTTCGTTGGTGGCATGCCAGGCAGGAGGATATTTGAGCGATATTTTGCCGCTCCGGAGGGTTCTCCATGCGGCGGATTGAGAGAAAGCGGCCGTGGAAACCGCGAGAAGCAGAGCCGGGAATACCAGTGGGCGAATAAAGGTCATATGGTTGTTTTGCGTAAATATATGGGAATAGATTAAGCTGAGGAAAGTTGAATGACCTTAATCCTCCTCTGGGAAAGCAGGAAAGTGCACGAACTATTGCTGCGAAGGATTGTTGTGATCCTAAAAAAATCAAACATGAAATACAGATTACTTGGGAACACCGGACTTCGGGTATCGGAGCTTTGCCTGGGAACGATGACTTTCGGCGGGAAGGGCTGGGCGCAGTATATCGGCAAGCTGGGTCAGGAAGCGGTGGACCATTTCGTCCGACGATCCGTGGATGCGGGCATCAATTTCATCGACACTGCCAACGTGTATTCGGAAGGGTGGTCGGAGGAGCTAACCGGGCAGGCCATCAAAAATCTTGGGCTCAGCCGACATCAGCTCGTTCTAGCCACCAAAGTAAGGGGGCTTATGGGGCAGGGGCCGAATGACAGCGGGCTGACACGCAAACATATATTATGGCAGGTGGAGGAAAGCCTGAGACGGCTCGGGACGGACTACATCGATCTTTACCAAATTCATAGTTTTGATCCGCTGACCCCGTTGCAAGAGACGTTGTGGGTGTTGGATGACCTCGTCAAAAGCGGGAAAGTCCGGTATATCGGCGCGAGCAACGTCACGGCATGGCAGCTGATGAAGGCCCTGGACATTTCTCACTATACGAAGCTCGAACGATTCGCCAGTCTGCAGGCATATTATACTATCGCCGGCAGGGATCTCGAGCGGGAGATCGTTCCGTTGCTGCAAGATCAAAAGGCAGGGTTGCTGGTATGGAGCCCTCTGGCCGGCGGATTGTTGAGCGGAAAATACAAGCGGGACGGGGACGGTGCGGAGGGTGCAAGAAGAAAGAATTTCGATTTTCCACCGGTGGACAAGGGCCGGGCATTCCGGATCCTGGATGTACTGCATCCGATGGCCGAGGCCAAACAGCGGTCGGTCGCGCAGTTGGCATTGGCATGGTTACTCCATCAGCCGGTCGTCACTTCCGTTATCATCGGCGCAAATAAAATGGAGCAACTGGAAGATAATTTGAAATCAGTGGAAGTAACCTTTACCACAGAAGAGCTGAAAAAATTGGATGAAGTCAGCAAGCTGCCGTTGGAATATCCGGGATGGATGGTGGAATTTACCGGCGTTGACCGGCAGGACCAATGGCCGCCGGCGGAGCGGACGTTACCCGAAAATTCATAACATAGTTGATCGTGTGAGCGAAGGCCGGCAGGCCGCGCCCAGAATAATGGACTTAGAAGAACACCGCCAATTTCAATTTTGCGAAAAAAGGAGCCCCGGGTGTATAGCTCACTTCGTCAACGGGCCTGGTCTCATGCCTTAATTGGGACACATATGCGAATTGGGATTCGTTCCATTGCGTGTTGAAGAGGTTTTCAACCGCCGCGCCGAGCTCGTATTTATTCCGGGTATAATTTATGGTCAGGTCGGTGACGAAATAACCAAGAGCCGTCAGCGTATAGGATGAATTGGCCGCTCTGTTATGCATATACCGATAGCTGATGCCTCCGTTCCACCCGGTCTTTGTCTTGAAATCCAGGCCGGCGGTACTGGTGAACGTGGGTGCGAGTGCAAGATAGTCATGACCCCCCGCGCTGTCGGAAAACCGGGGTCGGGCAAGGTCAATATTAAGGTTTGTAAAAAGCCAGTCGTTCAGCTGGTAGCGGAGGGATAGATCGACACCTTTTCGCGTTGTCGATCCGCCGGGACTTATGGGTCCGCCGGGCTGATCGATGAGATCTTCGCCATATGTGAATTCCTGTTGCAGGTACAGGTACCAGCAGGCCATGTTGATGAATAGGCGGGGCGCCGGTTTCAAGTTGATACCCAGGTCGAGGCCGTAGGCAGCGGGAAGTGTCGAATTGCCCCGGTTTGCGATCACCACGCGCGCATCGTTGGAATGAAAGCCTTTGCCGGACTTAAAGTAGAACTGGACGTGCGGGTTGAGCGTATACTGGATATTCAACTTCGGGCTGAGAATAGCCTTTCCGGCGACAGGGCTGGTACCGGCGAAGACTTTCGAGGCAAAGGTATCTGTCGCGGGCGCCATGCTCCGGTAGTAAAAATGGAAGTAATCCAGGCGCAGTCCCGCATTAAACAGCCATTTGCCTGTCGAGATGGTTTCCTCGGCGTAGGCATTTGTATTCAACTCCCTGATCCTGCCAAATTGAACGTAGTCGATCGTGTGGCCATTTTCGGTATGATCCAATTCGCCGGGATGGATGTCGTCATAGCGCAAGCCTGCGCCCGCTACAGAAGTAAAACCGGTATTCCCGAGATGATTCTTTTTCGAAACACTTGTCGTGTACCCTTCTATGTCTCTTACTTCCTGCTGACGAAATTCGTCACCCGTGCCGGGAAAATAATAATAGAAGGTGAAATTGCTGATGAGGCTGAATTCATAATGTATATAGTAAGCCAGATTTTCCCAGGCGCCATTCCTGCCCAGGGTAGTGGTGAGTTTCGCGGTTGCGTTGGTTCGGGTAGTAAGTCCGCCCTGTGCGGAATCCAATGCGCCCCAACGGCTCGGGATATAGCCTTCCCCGACGGCGCGGTTGGGAATCTCGCCCGAAGACCGCCAGCGGGAATACATGGAACCGCCACTAAGGATCAATCGGCTGGCCGCACCGATCGGGGTGGTGAATTTCCCAAAAAGATTATACCGTTGAAAGCGTTCGGGTAAAAGGAAGGGACCGCCGTCGGAGTATAAAGCGTCCCCGGCCATATAGGCGCTTTGCTCCTTTTCCTTCGCCTTACCGTTTAGCAGGTTAGCCATTGCGACGATGCGCCGGGTGGAGAACTGGCCGGTCTCGAGCTTCACCAGATTATAGTCAAGTACATTTTTGGTATCATAAGCCACGTAGCCCGCGGTGCACAGATCCCCCTTGGCGGTATAATAGGGCCCTTTTCCGAAATCATATCCCTGCAGGGTCTCCGGGATAAGAAAATGGAGGTCGGCGTAGCCCTGGCCGTGAGCATGGGACACCATGTTTACGGGGACGCCGTCGACGGAGATATTGACGTCGGTGCCGTGGTCGGCGTCGAATCCCCGAAGGAAGATCTGCTCGGCTTTTCCGCCTCCCTGGTGCTGTGCGATGAACAGCCCCGGTACGAGGCGAAGCAGGTCCTGCGCCGATCTCACCGGCTGCATATTCAGGTCGATGCTGGTTAGGGTGCGGGAGGTGGTCAGATTGTTGGTATGGCTGGTGATAATGACCTCTTTGAGGTCTATCCGGCTTTTTTGCAATTCTGCCAGCAGGGCGTGGCCGGGTAAAGCCTTAACCGTTGCAGGGGCATAGCCGATAAACGATATGGTGAGGGAGTCGATGGCGCCGGGGCCTTTTATTACAAATATTCCGTCCTTGTCCGTGAGCGTAGTTGTTTTTGAACGGGGATCGGTAACGACAGCCAGTTCAAGTGGTTCCCGGGTAATTTTGTCGGTCACTTTGCCGGTGATCGGTTGTTGGGCGTGGCCAGGGTTACAGGGCAATATCGAGATCATCACGATCCCTGCTTGTATAATTTTGGTGAAATATGCTTTGGTTATATCCACGATGCTCACGCTAAGGTAAGAACAGATGCGAGGCGGCGCTATTTTTAGCTGTCAATGGGTGAATTTGGCGGTCATGGCCAGTTTCGCCACCTGGAAAATGGCGAGGGACATGGCCTCGTATCCGGCCGGTGTGAAGTGGATCCCGTCCCCGGGCCAGACGAGGGACGAATAGTGGATATTGTCATTCCCGTAGGAGGAGACGCCGCCGTACGTGCCGCTGTTCCAAAGCGAGTTGATATCGACGATCACGGCACCGTACCTGTCCAGCGCGCCGGAAGCCAGCCAGGCATTCAGGGCGGTTACCTGGTCGGTCTGGGTCTGGGTAAACAAGCCATTTCCTTCGCCGATGGAGTTAAGGACGATGCAATGGATATTGTTTTGTTTAAGGGTCGATGCCATCCAGGTGAGATTGTTCTCGATGGTATCCAGTGGTAACCCCGTATTGATATCGTTGACGCCGCCTTCCATGATGACAAAGTCGGGTTTTTTGGAAAGGGTCACGGAGCCGCGACCGTCACCGGGGTCGGAAGATTCGCCTACGGCGTCGCGCAGGAATCGCGCCCGGATCTGATCGGTAGTCTGGCCAGCCCAGCCGCGATCGAACCATTTAAACCCGGTGAGTTGTGTAAGTATATACGCGGGTTGACCGGTCGTATCTGCTATAGAAAGGTCGCCGAGGTAAAGACCGGAGAGGTGCCAGGGGAAACCTTCCATGATCGAGTTGCCGACGCAGACGCCGGTGTAGGTAACCGGGGAAGTGAACAGGGCGGTGTCTGCGGGGCGGGTTGCGGCGCCGGCGGCGGGGGGATCGTCTCTATGGCAGTTCCATGAAAAAAAAGCCGCGAGCAGAAAAATGAAAATACGCAAGGGGTGCATCATTGGGCGGAAACTTTTCTAAGATAGCCGTCGGTCTTGTCCAGCCAGTCCTGGCGGGGCGGGGCCCACGTGTCGACCTCTTCGACATCGCCGATCATCAAGGCCTCATGCGGCACGTTCGAAGGAATAACGATCACGTCGCCGGGACCCAGATCCATCACCTGGTCTTTGTTCTCGCCAAACCAAAAACGCATGGTTCCCGAAATGACGTGCGTAACCTGCTCGTGTACATGATGATGTAACGGGACGGTGAACCCGGCTTTGAATCTTATTCTGGCAACCATCAGCTTTTCGCCCGAGATGATCTGTCGCGACATGGAGGGGTTCACCGTTTCGATGGGTACCGTATGCCAGTTCAGCCTGGTGATCATCGTGAATAAATTTTAGAATTTGTGTAAGATAGGTAAAGAATGGGAATTTTTGCCTGGGTGACGACGGGCTGTGGAGCTGCAAGTGTTGATCCTGGTTCATCGGTTGACCGCGAAACTGCCCCGGGTATGGTTTTTTGGTGGGTTTATCCAAAGGGCTAATTGGGGAATTGGCTCCTCAAGATCAAATCCCGCCCAAACGACGTCACGCCCAAACGACAATAACGACATCACACCCAAACGACAATTATGAAGACGATCATTGCGGTATGTACGCTTTTTCTTCTATGCTCCAGCCATCACGCCCACTGCCAGGTACCGGACACCGCGGTAAAAAGCAGGCGTTATCATGTAAACAAATTCACCACCAGCGTGGTAATTGCGGCCGGATTGGGAACGGATGCGTTTGCCATAAGCCGGATCAAGGATAAGCCCGGGCTTACGGACGATGAAATACTGGCTTTGGATCCGGGCGAAATCAATTCGATCGACCGGTGGGCATTACACCAGAATCCCGCAAACTATAAAATGTACAGCAGGCTTTCCGATGAGATCGAGCCGCCGTTATTTCTTATTCTGCCTGCGCTGCTTGGGCTGGACAAGAAGATTCCAAAAAAGGACTGGCTGGATATTTTCCTCATGTATGCCGAGGGCCATACCATTACGTTCACTTTTTACAACTACAGCTGGCTGGGTCCCACGTTTCAGAACAGGTTCCGGCCGCTGACCTATTACACCCAGTTGCCTATGTCCGCCCGAAAGGACGGTGGCAATCGCAACTCTTTTTACAGTGGTCATACGGCCTCGGTAGCGTTTACTACTTTCTTTGTCACCAAAGTCTATTGTGACTATCATCCGGATCTGGGGGCAATCAAATATCTTCTTTACACGGCAGCCTTGATTCCGCCGCTGGCGATGGGATATTTACGTGTGAAGGCGCTTGCCCATTTCCCTTCCGACGACATGGTTGGCCTTACCCTTGGTTCCGCAATCGGGATCATTATTCCTGAATTGCACAAGTTCAACTATAAGGGTATTACGTTAGGGATGTCCTGCGCCCCCGAGACGCTGGGGTTGAGTATTTGCTGGACACCGCCGGTACATTCATATTGAGCTCCTGTGCAGGTCAGTATTTGCCGACCTGTCCTTTGACCGAATTGAATATTTTTTGGGAATTGAAGCCCACCCCTTTTTTGAAAACCCAGGTTATCTTTCTGATGTTTTTGATATTTTGAGCAATATCGCCATCGATGACTACCAGGTCGGCAGCCTTCCCGACCTCGATGGAGCCAACCTTGTCCTGTAATCCAAGCGCCTTCGCTCCGTTGTAGGTGGCGATCCGGATCGCTTCAACCGGGGTGAACCCAGCCTGCGTCAGGAGTTCGATGGATTGTTGCGAGCCATATCCCGCCAGTGTAGCGCCGTTACCGGTAGGGTCCGTGCCTACGGTCAGCAAGCCGCCGGCGTCTGAAAACCGCTTTTCCATTTTCATTTCCTCGAGCATAGCCTTATTGCCGGCGGCGTTGCGCATTTTGAGGTAAACATTCAGGAACATATCGCGGGTATCGGGCGACATTGCCTCCAGTACTTCGGGGCGAATCGCCGTATCGAGGGTGGTCATGTTGTAGATTACGGCAAGGGTGGATGTCAGGATCACCTTTTTGTCGACGAGGAAGCGGGTCAGGTCTTTTACTTTCGGCGAGTCCGCGGATGCGATGGGTGGGGCAAAGAGCGGGCAGGCGTTCTCTGCTTTATTGGCAACAAAATCCGTGGATACAGAAAACCCGTGTTCCAACTGATCGATGCCCATTTCCGCCGCTTCGCGATAGGTGACCGCACATAAATGCCCCGTCACTTTTAGTCCCTTGGCATGGGCTTCGTCTATGGCGGCCTTCAGGGTAGGCTTGTTCACGAACATATATCCCTTGAAGGAGGTGCAGCCCTGGCTGGCCCAGAAGTCTACAAAAGCTTTCGCTTCCGCGGGCCCGCTCAATTCATGCATGCCGGGGAAGATGCTGCCTTTCCCCTCCAGGTAAGGCGCCGTTACGTCCATTTCCGGTCCGAGGATCTTGCCCTGATCGATGTCGCGTTTTAGGTTCAGGTCGGAGTAGGGCTCGACGCTGCCGGCTGTGCGAACGGTCGTTGCGCCGCAGGCCAGGTAAAGTTTTGGAAAGGTGTATGGCAACTGTTTGACATGCAGATAGGTGAAGTCGGCGGAGTAGGCCGCATAAAACATGTGTTCGTGCAGGAGGACAAAGCCGGGTAAAAGGGTTTTCCCGGTGAGGTCGATGACGGCGCTCCCGGCGGGGGGAGAAAGTTGTTTGGTGTTTCCTATGGCGGTTATTATTCCGTTGCGGACGATCACCGTTTGGTCTTCCTGTACCTTAAGACGCATGACATCCACGAGTTTGCAGTGAATGAATGTGATGATCGCCGAATCATAATCGATGAATTTCTTTACCACGGGTGAGAAAGAGGTTTGGGATATGGCGGGTAAGATGGTCATCAGGCAGTATCCGGCCAGGAGCAATTTTTTCATGTTGCGGTCGATTTAATTTTTATGTTTCGGCAGCTGTTCGGTTGCAAATATATGCGCAACCAATCGGCTTCCCAAATTTTTTTGAGGGAAATAAAAAACCCGCTGCCGGAGCAGGTTTAAAAGCAAGCGCTTCATGGTGTGCGACCGGTTGTTCCGATTACCTAGTATTTCTTCCCGGTCGATAACCCAAGTGATCCCAGGATATTGTCGGCAACTGTCCAGCCTTGTTTCAAGCCGATATTAATTGAAGGCTGGTAATGGATCCCTCCATAGAAACGGGAGTTGCCGGCATCGTTCGCGATGGCTGTAAAACTGTCAAAACTCCTCGCAGGGAGATCCAGATAGTCATCCGTGTGATCCGTGAACGGTCCAATATTGCCATATAGCCAGGTAAGCGCATCGGCGGCCGATGCAGAGACTACTGCATGTGCAGCGGAATACTCCGGATGGGCCGGCGTGGCGATCGGGGGGAGCCAGCCGGTATCACCGATAACCTTCCGGATGTAGCTGACGGGTCGGATCAGGTTGTAGGTATACTTTGTTTTGAACACGCTGATAACGGCGTCATTCAAACAGATCCCCACCAGGGCGAATGTCATCGATGCCTTGTCGAGGCGGCTATGCGTTTGCGCGATCACCTGTTGCATAATACTCATCCAATGGCCAGGTGTGGTAGGACCCGGTACATCCTGCCAGAACAAGGCCCAGTTCTTTTGATCCGGGGTCAAATTTTTAGATGCCGTGTATAAATCGTTGACCATTTGATAAAACGAGGAATTGGGGTCTTCGCTATACGGAGTTGGCGCAGGCGGCTGTGCATTGTCCCCGCTGCCCGCAATAATCGGCCGGTCATTTCCCCAATACGGCCCGCTGGCTTTGCCAAAGGCGGGTGGAGTAGGGACCCACAACCCGGGGCCGACGGCTGGAGTATAGGCGAGGGCGTTGTTCTGGGCATAGCCATCGGTCTGAGACCAGGCAAAAACGGCATCGGCGATTGTCTTACCAAAGTTTTCGGAGACGTTCGCCACCGCAGGCGGCAACTCGCTGAACCCGGTATTTATGGCTGCTTCCAGGGAATCGATGGCCGCGATATCAACCTGACTCGAATTGACGGTCGTGAAAAAGAGCCGGTTGAACTCAGCCAAGGAGGCGTTAACGGAAGAAGGCCAATGGTAAATGTCGAGTTTGTCGGTCGATGGCAACCCGGACAACCCATTGTATTTTCCTTTCCACGAAGCCTTACCGGGGTCGGTCGATTCAAAGGCACAGATCCCACTGTAGGCAAATGGTCTTGCAAAAGCGCCGTTACCAATGCCTTTGGCGTCTTTGATCAGCCGAAGCTCGAGGGTGAGCCATTTATCGATGACGTCGCCCGGATAGGCGGAGGCGGTTAACCCGTCCCGGAGTATGGGCGACGGCTTTTTGCAACCGATGATGCAACCGATGGCTAAACAAATAAGGATCTGGAATCGAAGTGCACGCCGGCCGGCGGGCCAGTTGTTGGAGTGTTTCATAAACGATAGTATTTTAGATTTTGGTATCGAGAACGTTTTGCCGGAGAGATTTTAGTGAGAGGCCTTTGGAAAAAGGCCTCTCTGTAGTAGGATCCACTTTTGCTTTAGAGACCTTCTTTACGGTTTGACCAAGTCGCGAATAACTTCGATCTCTTCTTTGTCAACACGGAGCTTTTTTATCGATCGCTTATCCTGAATTTCGACGATGTAAACGGGATCGCCTTTTGGCATGTCGATCTCTTCCACACAGTATCGTCCACTCTGCACTGACGGCCTGGCCATAGATTTGCCGGAAGCTGGCGCTTTGATGACTATTGACGGTTTCATTGTAATGAATTTTGATCAAAGCTATGGCCGCGCCGGGTCGCTGCCCAGCCAGATTGTATACATTGCACAGCGGCTGTATAAGTCGTGGAGTAGGCTTCTCAAGAGGTCGGTCAGAGACGATTGGGGCGGAGACGCTGAAGAAGGATATCTTTCCGGGTGCGGGAGACATCGATATTGGCGCCGTCGGACATGACCAGATAGCCGCCTTCGCCTTTTACATACCTCGCGACCTCATTTATGTTGACCAGGTAGGAGTTGTGAACACGTATGAAGGAGTGCTCCGTCAGCAATTCTTCGACGTCCTTCATGGTACGGCAAGCCAGTATTTTCGTCTTGTTCTTCAGGAAGAAATTCGTGTAGTTGCCGTCCGCGGTACAGCGGACGATATTATCCAGCTCGACCATTTCCAGCCCCTCCAGGGTCGGTATCGCCATTTTCCTGATCGGGGTTTTTAGTGAATTGAACTTGTGCAGCAACAGATCCAGTTGAGATTGACTGGGGTTTTGAAGGTTCCTGGCTACTTTGGCGACCGCCTGTATCAACTCCACCCGGTCGATCGGCTTTAGCAAATAATCCAGCGCGCTAAAGCGGATCGCCTTGATCGCATATTGATCGTAACTGGTGGTGAAGATCAGGGCAAAGTTGATGCTGGGAATTCTTTCCAGGAACTCGAAACCGGTCATATGCGGCATCTCGATGTCCAGGAATACTAGTTGTGGAGTGTACTTCCCAAGCACCTCCAATGCGTCGGTTCCGCTATGCAGGATGGCAGACATCACCAGTTCCGGGCAAAACTTGCCGATCATGGCTTCCAGGGTCTCGCAGCAATACGGCTCGTCGTCAATGATAATAGTGTTGATCATCGTGGTGGAATTAGGAAGGTGCGTCAATGGTTTCCAGCTCATAGTTTCGTCGGAATTTTATACCCAGATTTACCCTGGTGCCGGATGCGGCGCCTGACAAATCGGTAAGATCCTCGATGTTGAATATAATCTCCTTATTCAGTCCGTCATTGATCAGTTCCAGTCGTTGTTTTGTGATCTGGATACCCATGGATCGTTGCGGCCGGTGCGAATCGATGCCCGATCGCGCTTCCAAAGGCCTCCCTACGCCGTTGTCCGTTACGGTGCAATACAGAATGTCGTTGATTACCGAAAAGTTGAGGGTCACGATCCCGGAACCGTTCTTGTGCATCAACCCGTGCCACACGGCATTCTCGACAAATGGCTGTATCAATAGGGGCGGTATGTACAGCGCACAGGGTTCTGTGCCCTCATCACAGGAAATAACGTAGCTGAACGCGTCTTTAAACCGCAGTTTTTCCATTTCGAGATAAAGCCGCAGCATGTCGATCTCGTCGTCCAACAGGATCCAGCCTTTCTTTGAATTGTTCAGGACCAGGCGGATCAGGCGGGAGAATTGTGTCAGGTAGTCGGAAGCGGCCTGCGGCTCGTTCTTTATGATAAACCGGTTGATGGAATTAAGGCAATTGAAGATGAAATGCGGGTTCATTTGCGACCGAAGCGCCTGCATCTCCATTTCAGCGCTTTTTTGCATCAGCTCCTTGCGGGTATTATCGGCTTTCAGCTTTTCATTCCTTCGTGTCAGCAATATATTGCGAATGATAAGACCGGTTACCAGCAGGACAACGATGACCAAACCTATTAGGATATACCTGGTCAGCGAAGCCTTTTTCAATTGCTGATCCTGGATCTTTAGTTGTTGCTCGTTGATGAGTTGATCGCTGTTAAGCAATTCTATGCGATCGAGATATGCCTTTGCTGCAAACCGCCCCTTTGTTTGGTCGGCGGATAGAGACTCTTTTGTTCGGATGTAGCGCTTATAGTAAAAATAAGCGCTGTCGTTCTCCCTCCTTCGGTCGTAAACCCAATAAAGCAATTTATAGGCATCCCGCATTCTTTGCCGGGCATGACTTTGTAACCCCAGGTCCAGGCCCTCCCTGGCATATCGGAGCGCTTCGCGGTCGTTGTGCAGGTCATAATAGGTCTCGGCGATATCCAGAACGGTGCGAACCACCTCGTTGCCGTCATTTAGCTTTTTGTGGCTGATCAAACCCCTGGTGAGATAAGTGAGGGCTGTTTTGTACTGGCCGGACAACAGGCAATATTCGCCTTTGCTGACCAGGAATATCCGAAGGTCTTTTTCGGTAAGATAAGCCGTGTCGAGCCGATTGTATATACGCAGGGCGGAATCCCATTTGCCCAGGTGGGCATAGATCTCGGCATATTCCATTTTCGCCCAGATAAGGTCTTCCGCAGATAGCAGCCGGATCGAGTCTATTGTGGTGAAGCGCTGAAAGTATTGACTATAATAGTGCAAGGCAGATGGATAGTCCTCAATCCCCATGCAGAGTGAGCCGAAGTCGAGGGAACTTTCTTTTGAGGACTGGCTGTCATGGCTTTGCAAGCCCAATTGCTGCCGTGCTTCCGCCGCGTTAAAGCCTTCTTCGAATTCTCCCCGTTTGAGATGGATCTGCCCGATCAGCGAGATGGCACCGATCATTCCGGCGGTGTCCCGGTTTGCCGCATAGGCCCGATAAACCCGGTTCTCGATCTGAAACGCCTCATCGTATTTGCATTGAGTGAAACATACAAAGGCGAGATGGTCATAGGTTGCCGTCAATCCGTTCTTGTCTGGCGTCTCATCAAAAAGCCGGATGGCGGCCCTGTCAAAGGTCTCGGCCCCGGTAAAATTGCTGTACAGGTGGGTTTGGATACTACCCTGCAGCGAGCGGGCGACCGCCATTCCATGGATATAGTGGAGGACACTCGCCTCTTTATAGGCGAGGTCGGCAAGTTGTTCGGCGGGAAGCGGATTGGCGCTTTCCAGGTAGGATTCACAAATTCTATTGATGGAATCGATCCGGACGGTGTCCCTTAGAGATGGGAGCTTGTTTTCGAGGTCGCGGATTGCCGGCTGGCAATTAAGCGCTGTCGGTAGGGCGAGGGTGAGGGACAGTATGACGATGCTGCTTTTCACTGTCCTTAAAGGTAATAAATCCACGGGGTGGTTGGGCGGAGCGTGGGGGCGGGGCGGTATTACAACTAGCCTGTTGCGGTTCTGACGGATGGACTGCGGTTTTGGGTGTATGGAAATCGTTTTACTGCGGAAAAAGTGAGTACGGTTCCTGTGGGGTGCAATCCTACCTTTGCCCAGCCAAGATCCGGTCCCGGCTTTAATGCGCGGGCGACGATCGCCGGCTTGAATAAATTAGGCAACTACAGGACTATGAAATATTTAAATTGCGCTAAAGATGTCTTACTAATTTCGCTTTTTCTAGTGATGTCATTGGGAATGGCGACCCGGCGCGATACCCCCATTTCCCGCCGCGATGCCGGCTTTATGCACGACAAAGCTGTCTTCCCCAATCGCAACGCCAACCCTCCTTTTTCCGATACGGTGGACCTAAAAGCATTTGCCAAGCGTATCATTGCAGGTGTCCAGGATAATTACGAAAAGGCCAGGACATTGCTTGCCTGGCTGAGTACGCATTTCGAGTGGAAATATACGGACTATCAGAACCGATCGGTACAGGAGATCATAGCCCGGAAAGGCGGTAACTGCTTTGAAATGGCAACGGTCTATATGGCGCTGTTAAGGGAATTGGATATAAACTACCGGCCAATCGCGGAAGTCAATATTCAAAAGCCCGATGAAGAGCGAGGTAAGCGGGCAGCTCAAATGGTAAAGGAAAAGGGCAATACAGCGTCCGTATTCGGAAGGCAGCACAACGACCATCGCTGGATCGAAGTCTATGATGACCATACCAAAGAGTGGGTGCCGGCCGATCCAACCATGAATATCATTGGATTCGACCAATGGCTGAAAGCCAGGGCATGGTTCGGTGAGCGACATACCGTCAATGATGAATTCAGCAGAGAAATGATCGTTCCGTTTGGTATCTTCGTCGTCGGCAAGGATGATAAGACCGACATGAAAGAGAACCGTACGAGGTATTACCTCGTAGACCGGTTAGACGCATTGTATGATCATAAGCTTTCCGGTTTGCCGTCCTGGAGTAAGTGGGTCAGCGCCCTGCAAGCACTGAGCAACGTGGCAAAAAATGCCTTCGAGGGAAAGGAAAACTTGCAGGAATATGATGGTCAGATCGGTGCCCTGGCCAGGATCTACCAGGAGCTCAGGCAGGAATATATGGGCTTATCTTAATGCCCCACTCACTCAGGATGGGAGGGCCGGAATTCTGCAGGCTGCGGACGAATAAAGTACCGACCTTGTACGTCTTACTGAATATCTTCTTCTTCGTGTTCCATACAGCGTTGACACTGTTCAACTGTGTCGGATGGATCTTTCGGGCCACCCGCAAATGGAACCTGATCACGTTGCTGCTGACAGCCTGTTCCTGGTTCATCCTGGGCATCTGGTACGGCTGGGGGTATTGCGTATGTACGGACTGGCACTGGGCCGTGCGCCGGAGGCTTGGGTACCACGACGAGAGCCGGAGCTATATCCATTTCCTCATCTTGAAGCTCACCGGCGCCAACCTCAATCCGACCCTCGTGGAAAGAGGCACATTTGTTGTCTTCCTCGCGAGCCTGATCATGAGCAGTTGGCTGAATTATCGGGACCGGCGGCCTTAAAATGCGGTCTATTCCTTGCCGGAAAGGACTTCCTAATTGTAACGGAAAGCGGGAGGATATTGACCCTGCAGACTTTTCAGGATCTTGAGGCGATGTTGCCCCGGGAGAAGCTGGCCCGGGTTCATAAGTCCTTCATAGTCGCCATCGACAAGATACAATTTATCGAACGGAACAGGATAAGGATCAGAGACAAGCTGATCCCGCTGAGCGAGACCTATAGGGAGAGTTTTTTTAGCGCGGCGGGGCTCAAAGAGACGAAAAACCCGCCGTTTTAGCGGAGGTTATAAAGGGCTAAGATAAATTGGTGATCCAAGCAAGAAGTTTTTCAAACCGGTTTTTAATGGATTTGAATTTGGTTACCGAATTACGGCAAAGAACAGCAGTGGAGTAAAAGGCTCTCAGGTCTGTTGGTTAATTTCGACAAATCAAGTCTCACCAGAATGATATGGTCACATTCCTTTATTTTTTTGAATGCGGCCATCGCCTGGGCAGAAAATCCACCGAATTATGACGTCTTCATTAGAAACAGATTAGAATAATGCCGATCGGGTGGCATGATTATTTCTGCTTTTTTATCTGTTTTACTCTCTTCAATTCGTCTTCATATGAGCAAGCTAGTGAGTGATTTCCTGATCCAGCGGATCAGCGATTGGGGTATTTCAAGAATTTATGGATTTCCGGGTGACGGCATCAACGGCCTGATGGGCGCCTTGAACAGGGCGAAAAACAACATGGAATTCATCCAGGTGCGTCACGAGGAGATGGCGGCGTTCATGGCCTGCGGACACGCGAAGTTTACCGGGGAGGTGGGCGTTTGTATGGCCACCAGCGGCCCGGGGGCGATCCACTTGTTAAATGGACTGTACGACGCCAAGATGGATCATCAGCCGGTGGTGGCGATCGTAGGACAGCAGGCGCGCATGGCTCTTGGTGGAAGTTATCAACAGGAGGTGGATCTCATCTCCCTATATAAGGATGTAGCACACGAATACGTGCAGATGATCGCGGCGCCGGCGCAGGCCCGGCATGTAATCGACCGCGCCATACGGATCGCAAAGGCGGAAAGGACAGTTACATGTGTCATCGTACCGAATGATGTTCAGGAGCTGAAGGCCGAAGAGCCGCCAATGAAACATGGAAGTGTTCGTTCGGGTACCGGTCACGCCGGCGTACACAGCGTTCCCGCCTTGGCGGACTTGCAACGCGCGGCGGATGTGCTGAATGCGGGTAAGAAGGTCGCCATCCTGGTGGGTGCGGGCGCCTTGCAAGCGGCGGACGAGGTGATGGACGTGGCGGAAGCCCTTGGCGCCGGGGTCGCAAAAGCCTTGTTGGGTCGCGCGGTGCTGCCGGATGACCTGCCGTATGTCACCGGGTCGATCGGTCTGCTGGGGACAAAACCCAGTTGGGAAATGATGCAATCCTGTGATACGCTCCTGATGATCGGCAGCAGTTTCCCTTATAGTGAATTCCTGCCGGAAGACGGACAGGCACGGGGTGTGCAGATCGATCTCGACCCGAAGATGCTGAGCATCCGGTATCCCATGGAGGTAAACCTGATCGGGGACAGTAAACAGACTTTACAGGCCTTACTGCCGTTGATCCGGCACAAAGAGGACCGGTCCTGGCGGGAAAGGATCGAAAAGAATATAACGGAATGGTGGAAGGTGATCGAGTCGCGGGCGATGAATGCGGCGACGCCTATCAATCCGCAACGGGTATTTCGGGAACTGTCCCCGCTGCTCCCGGACAATTGCATCATCACTTCCGATTCGGGATCTTCGGCGAATTGGTTTGCGCGGGATCTGAAAATACGGCGAGGTATGATGGCGACCCTATCGGGTAATTTGGCGACCATGTGTCCCGGTGTGCCCTACGTCATTGCGGCGAAGTTCGCCCATCCGGACCGGGTGGCCATCGCGCTTGTCGGGGATGGCGCTATGCAAATGCTGGGCGTGAACGGATTAATCACCATCTCTAAATATTGGAAACAATGGAAGGACCCCCGGCTGGTGATCCTCGTGTTGAACAACGGGGATCTTAACCAGGTAACCTGGGAGCAGCGTATCATGGAGGGCGACCCCAAATTCGAGGCTTCCCAAAATCTTCCGGATTTTCCCTATGCGCGCTATGCAGAGCTGCTGGGACTCAAGGGTGTCAAGGTCGTTGATCCGGAAGACCTGGCAGATGCCTGGAGGATCGTGCTGAATGCCGACCGGCCGGCGGTGCTCGAAGTCGTTGTCGATCCTGACGTTCCGACCATTCCGCCGCATATCACGTTCGATGAGATGGTAAAGTTCGGCAAGACGCTTTTGAAAGGCGATCCTAATGAAGGGGGAATCATCAAGAGGGCATTCTCCGATGCGCTGGAAAGCATTTTGCCCCACAAAAGCTGATCGCCATGGAAGAAGCGATTCATGACCTGACCGTCTCGGCTTATCGCATCCCGACTGAATCCGTGGAGTCGGACGGGACGCTGGAATGGAATTCGACAACCCTTGTGCTGGCGGAGGTAGCTTCCGGCGGTAAAACCGGTATCGGCTATACCTATGGCGATGCGTCGATCGGTTTGTTTATACATAATAATTTAAAGTCAGCGGTAGTCGGGCAGAATCCGCAGGATATCCCGGGAATTGTTCATGCGATGTCCGTAGCAATCCGCAACGAAGGGCATTCCGGCGTGGCTCAGATGGCACTTTCCGCGGTGGAAACGGCGTTGTGGGACCTTAAGGCGAAACTTCATAATCTGCCACTCTGCCAACTGATCGGGATGATCCGAAAGGAAGTGCCGGTCTACGGGAGCGGCGGCTTTACCTCGTATACGGAAAAACAGTTGACCGCCCAGCTTGGAGGTTGGATAGAGCAAGGTCTCACCGCCGTCAAGATGAAGATCGGCCGGGAACCGGGAAAGGATGTTCAGCGGGTACGGAGCGCGCGCCGTGCTATCGGAAAAGATGCCCGGCTGTTCGTGGATGCGAATGGCGCATATTCTGCCCGGCAGGCGTTGGAACTGGCGCAGTCGTTCAGCGAACTGGGTGTGACCTGGTTTGAAGAACCGGTATCTTCGGACGATCGGCCCGGGTTGAAGTTCATGCGCCAACACGTGCCCGTGTCGTTACGGATCGCGGCGGGGGAGTATGGTTATGCGCCGGGCTATTTCCTGACCATGCTACAGGCGGAGGCTGTCGATGTCCTGCAGGCGGATGTAACGCGTTGCGGCGGGTTTACCGGTTTCCTGAAGGCGGGGTTGCTTAGCGAAGCATTCCAAAAGCCGTTTTCATTTCATTGTGCCCCGGCGCTTCACCTGCACGCCGCGCTTTGTATACCCGGCCTGGAGATCGGCGAGTATTTCCATGACCACGTGCGGATCGAGCAGTTACTTTTCGAAGGTGCGGCTAGACCGGTAGAGGGGTTCCTGCGGGCCGACCTATCCAGGCCGGGGCTGGGTCTCGCGTTTAAGGCCGCAGATGCCGGTAAATACCAGATCAAGTAAATTATCCGATATGAATGTCGAGCAGATCAAGGAATTCGCAGGCGGTATCGATGTGCAGGCGTTGGAGCAGGCGCTGGCCCGCGCGGTCGGGGGTGAGGTGCGGTTCGATACCGGCAGCCGAGCGGCTTATGCAACGGACGGGTCCAATTATCGCCAGGTACCGATCGGCGTCGTCCTGCCAAAGACGAAAGAAGACATCCTCCTCACCGTTCAGGTATGCCGGCGATTTGGCGCTCCGCTGCTGTCCCGCGGCGGTGGAACCAGCCTGGCGGGCCAATGTTGCAATATTGCCGTAGTGATGGATATGTCCAAGTATTACAACAAGTTGCTTAGCATGGATGCGGAAGCGAAACTCGTCAGGGTGCAGCCCGGGATCGTACTGGATGAGATGCGTCATGCCACGGAGAAGAAATACGGGCTGACGTTCGGACCCGATCCGGCAACCCATGATCACTGCACGGTCGGCGGGATGCTGGGGAATAATTCCTGCGGCACGCACAGCGTGATGGCGCAGCTTTTTGGGCCCGGTTCCCGGGTATCCGACAATACGGAACGGCTCACGGTTTTGACATACGATGGTTTGGTGCTGGACGTAGGGCCGACGACGGAAACGGAGCTGGAACGATATATTAGCGAAGGCGGGCGTAAAGGAGAAATATATGGCAAGCTGAAGGCCATACGGGATAAATATGCCGACAGGATACGGGAGAAATTTCCCCAAATCCCCCGGCGGGTGTCGGGGTATAACCTCGACGAATTATTGCCGGAAAAGGGATTTAACGTTGCCCGGTCACTGGTGGGAACAGAAGGGACCTGTGTGGTGATCCTGGATGCAACCATGAAATTGATGCCCAAACCAAAGGCCAGGAGTCTGTTGGTGCTCGGCTATCCGGATGTGTATAGCGCGGGACATCACGCCCCGCTCGCCATGAAGCACAAACCCATCGCGCTGGAGGGGATCGACGACCAACTCATCGGGTTCATGGAAAAAAAGGGGTTGAACGTAGAGGACCTCTCGCTTTTACCGGAAGGGAAGGGGTGGCTGCTCGTAGAATTCGGGGCCGACACCAAGGTGGAGTCCGATGCCAAGGCACGGGCGCTGATGGCGGCCATGGAAAAGGAAAAGGATGCGCCGAAAATGAAGTTGTATGACGACCCCGACCAGGAAAAGAAATTATGGGAGGTAAGGGAATCCGGGCTCGGCGCCACGGCTTTTGTTCCGGGGATGAAGGACGCGTGGCCGGGATGGGAGGATTCGGCGGTACATCCGGATAACGTCGGCGATTATCTGAAAGAGTTGCGAGAACTCTTCGATAAGTTCGGGTATAAGGCGGCACTGTATGGGCATTTCGGGCAGGGCTGTATCCATTGCCGGATCGACTTCGATCTTTTCACCAAAAAGGGGATCGAGACGTATAAACGATTCACGGTGGAAGCTGCCGCGCTGGTGCTGAAGTATAACGGCTCGCTGTCAGGAGAACATGGAGACGGCCAGGCAAGGGCCGATCAGCTGGAGATGATGTATGGACCTGAATTGATGCATGCCTTTCGGGAATTCAAGGCGATCTGGGATCCCCAGGGTAAGATGAATCCAGGGAAGGTGGTGGATGCCTACGGGCAGGCCGCAAACCTCCGGCTGGGGACGGATTACGATCCGCCGGTGCTCAAAACGCATTTTTACTTCCCCGGGGACGACGGGAATTTTGCGCATGCCACCATGCGGTGTGTCGGCGTTGGAAAATGCCGGCGTCATGAAGAAGGCACCATGTGCCCGAGTTATATGGTCACCCGGGAAGAGGAAGACTCTACGCGGGGCCGTGCGCACCTGTTGTTCGAGATGCTGCAGGGCGATGAGATCAAAGATGGTTGGCGAAGTAAAGAAGTAAAAGAAGCGCTCGATCTATGTCTTGCTTGTAAGGGATGTAAAGGGGATTGTCCAGTGAACGTCGACATGGCCACTTACAAGTCGGAATTCTTATCCCATTACTATTCGGGAAGGCTGCGACCGCGGAGTGCGTATGCTTTTGGCTGGATCTATTGGTGGGCACGGCTCGCGTCGCATTTGCCGGGCGTGGTGAATTTTTTGGCGCACAATAAGGTCACCGGCGGTATCGCGAAGAAACTGGCCGGCGTGGCGCCGGAGCGAAGGATTCCGGCGTTTGCGGAAGAAACTTTCCGCCATTGGTTTAAAAAACACCGCCATTCAGCAGCTGCCTCCCGGCCCCGGGTTATTCTATGGGCCGATACGTTCAACAATTTTTTCTTGCCCGAAACGCTCGTGGCCGGTACGGAAGTGCTGGAAGCTGCGGGGTTTCAGGTCTCCGTTCCCCGGCGGATACTCTGCTGCGGTCGTCCGTTGTATGATTTTGGGATGTTGAATACGGCAAAGGGGCTGCTGAGGCAGATATTGGAAACGCTGCGGGAGGATATCCGGAATGAAGTTCCGATCGTGGGCCTGGAACCGAGTTGCGTCGCTGTTTTCCGGGATGAGCTGATCAATCTTTTTCCGCATGACGAAGACGCCAAGCGGCTGCACAGGCAGGTCTTTACGCTGGCGGAATTCCTGGCGAAGAAGGCCCCGGACTTCAAGGTCCCGGAGTTGAAATCCAAAGCGATAGTGCACGTGCATTGTCATCACAAGGCGATCGTAAAGACCGATAGTGACGTAGCGTTGTTCAAAAAGATGAAACTGGACTATGAGCTGTTAGACTCGGGATGTTGCGGGATGGCCGGTTATTTCGGTTACGAGGCGGGCAGGCATTATGCCGTCGGGCTGGCCGCGGCGGAACGGGTCTTGTTGCCGGCGGTGCGTCGGGCGGCGGCGGAAACCATCATCATCTCCGATGGTTTCAGTTGCCGGGAGCAGATCGGGCAGGGCACCGACCGGAAGGGATTGCACACGGCGCAGGTGCTGCAGATGGCGATCCGGCAGGAAAAGGCCAGTCTGGCCTATCCGGAAGAGAAATACGTGGACGGGATGAAGTTGAAAGATCGGGGCAAGTCTAAGAAAGTGGCTTTGGCCGCGCTGGGTATTTCGGTCATCGCGCTGACGACCGTATTATTGACGACAGGTAAGAAAAAGACATAAGCATATGGAGATCGGGAAAAAGATCTGGGCGATTGCCGAAGGGTATATCCCCGCGTGGAGCAACGGGCCTGCTCCGGAATTCACAAGTCACGAGGCGGCATGTATACTGAATGCGGGAGAGCGGGACGCACATGTCGAATTGACGGTTTTTTTTGCGGACAAGCCGCCGGTGGGGCCTTACAGGCTCTTTGTAGGCGCTAAACGGACGTTACACTTACGGTTCAATGAACTCACCGATCCGAAGGATATTCCGCTGGGGACTTCCTATTCCAGTGTATTTGTTTCGGATGTCCCGGTGGTGATCCAGCATACGCGGCTGGATTCGCGGCAGATGGCGAATGCATTGCTGACGACGATCGCCTATTATGAATAATTCTTGAAATGAAAGATAAAACCTTACAAGACAAGATCGTCGTGATCACCGGCGCCTCGGCGGGTCTCGGCAGGGCGATGGTACGGGAATTTGCCGCGGAAGGGGCCACCGTCGCGCTGCTGGCGCGGGGAAAAGAAGGACTGAATGCGGCGGTGCAGGAGGTGGAAACGCTGGGTGGTAAGGCGAAAGCCTTCCCGACCGATGTGGCGGACCCTGGACAGGTCGAAGCGGCAGCCGCGGCCATCGAAGCGGAACTGGGGCCGATCGATATCTGGATCAACAATGCGATGGTAAGCGTGTTTGGCCCGTTAAAGCATATGGAGCCGGCCGAATTCCGGCGCGTGACGGAGGTGACTTATCTCGGCCAGGTATACGGCACGAAGGCAGCGTTGAAACGGATGCTCGTCCGAAATAAAGGCACGATCATCCTCGTCGGGTCGGCACTTGCTTACCGCGGTATTCCGCTGCAGTCGGCCTACTGCGGGGCAAAACATGCGATACATGGCTTTTTCGAGTCGGTGCGGGCCGAGCTGCTTCACGACCACAGTAACATCGATCTGAGTATGGTCCAGCTGCCGGCCATGAACACGACGCAATTTGGCTTTGTAAAGAGCTATCTTCCGAATAAGCCGCAACCGATGGGGAGGATCTACGAACCGGAGGTCGCGGCACGTGCGATCGTGCAGGTCGCCCGCCATCCGCGGCGCGAGGTCTTTGTCGGTTATCCTACTGTGCAGACCATCCTAGGGAACAAACTGGCTCCGGGATTGCTGGATCATTATCTGGCCAAAACGGGTTATGAGGGCCAGCAGACAAAAGAGCCCGCCGATCCGCAACGGAAGGATAACCTGTATGCGCCGCTGCCCGGCGACCACGGCGCTCACGGAAACTTCGATGCACAGGCCTGGCACGTCAGCCCGCAATTCTGGGCCGCAAGCAACAAAGGACTGCTGGCCGGCGCGCTGGCGCTGTTGGGATTTGGGTTAGGTTGGCTCGTCGTTCGGAAAGCAAGAGATTGAGATGTATGGTTTCAAGTGGATATTCCTTGACGTAAGGCCGTCGTCGATCTTTTCTGCCGCCTCACCACAGGCGGAACGGATCAGGTCATTGACCGCCGGCTTTTTGGCAGCGGCGGCGGCGATACTGCTGCTCGTCGTGGTGTTGACGGTCTTGTTCGCGATACGATACCGCAGCGGCCGGCGGCCTAAGGAGCCGGAGCAGGTCAGCGGTAACCGGCGGCTGGAGCTGGCAATGATCGGCGTGCCGCTGCTGCTGGTGACCGGTTTCTTTTTTTGGTCGATGCGAACGATGAACGCGGTGCTTCCGGACCGGGGACAGCACCGGCCCGATGTAATCATTACAGGCCGGCAATGGTTTTGGCAGGCTTCCTATCCCGGAACGGGAGTAATGACGGCCAACGAGATCCATTTGCCCGTAGGAAGGAGGTTGTTGTTGCAATTGAATGCTGGGGACGTGATCCACGACTGGTGGGTGCCGGCCTTGGGGGGAAAGATGGACATGATCCCGGGAGTGGATAACTATCTATGGGTGACGATACGTGAAACGGGCATATACGAGGGCGCCTGCAGTGAATTTTGCGGGCAGGAACACGCCTGGATGCGGATCAGGGTTGTGGCGGAATCGGAGGAGGATTATGCCCGGTGGTTAGTGGCAGAGGGGGCGGTGGCGCGATCACCGTTCGATACGGGTGCACGGGTGGCGCGCGATACACTTGCGCAGGCCGGGGCTCCCCTTTTCTTGTCCGCTACCTGTGGCAGCTGTCACCGGGTGGCAGGAACAGCGGCGAATGGCGTGGTCGGTCCCGATCTGACGCATTTTGCCGTACGGCAGACGATGCTGGCCGGCATGCAGCCGAATGATTCGGAGCATGTAGCCGCCTGGCTCGCCGATCCTCAGCGGATAAAACCAGGAGCGCATATGCCCCGCTTTATTTTGCCGCCCGACAGCATCAGGGCGCTCACCGCTTATCTGGAACAATTAAAATAGTCCATGGACATCAAGCTGATACCGGAGCCGAACGAAGCCATCCCCAGCATGAGCGTGGAGACGGATCAGGGTATTCTGCAATGGATCTCTTCGGTAGATCACAAACAGATCGGTATTTTGTACTTATGGGTGTCCGTGCTTTTCCTGTTGGTCGGCGGGATCGAAATCCTGCTCGTTCGTGTCCAGTTGTTCGTACCCGGCAACCATTTTTTGGCGCCGGAGACCTTCGATCAACTCTTTACGATGCATGGAACGACGATGATCTTTTTTGTGCTGACACCGGCGATCTTCGGATTTGCGACGTATTTCGTACCCTTGATGATCGGGGCGAACGATATGGCGTTCCCGCGGTTGAACGCGTTCAGCTTTTGGGTGACTTTCTTTGGTGGCGGGTTGTTGTACTTCAGTTTTATTGCAGGCGGCGCACCGGATGCGGGATGGTTCAACTACGCGCCGCTCAATCAATACAACTATTCTTCCTCTCAGGGGATCGACTATTATTGTTCAGGGCTGCTGCTGTCGGGCATTGGTACCGTCACCGTTTCCGTGAACTTTATCGTGACGATCCTGCGGTATCGGGTGAAATCGATGCGGCTGCAGCAACTTCCGCTGTTCGTATGGATGATCCTTATCAATTCATTTTTGGTCCTGGCGGCCTTTCCCTCTTTGAATGCCGCGCTGGCCATGCTGCTGCTCGACCGGCAGCTGCACGCCCATTTTTTTACTGTCGCAGGCGGCGGGTCGGCGATCTTGTGGCAGCACCTGTTCTGGCTGTTCGGCCATCCGGAGGTCTATATCCTGATCCTGCCCATTTTCGGCATCTTTTCGGAAGTCTTTCCGGTCTTTAGCCGAAAGCCCATCTTTGGCTATGGCATCGTGGTAGGGTCGGGGATCGCCATCGCCTTGCTGGCTTTTGGCGTTTGGGTGCATCATATGTTCGCGACGGGGTTGGGCAATACGGTGAACGGTTTTTTTGCCGCGAGCAGCCTGCTTATCGGTGTGCCCACCGGCGTGAAGATCTTCAACTGGCTGGCGACGATGCACAAGGGCTCGATCCGGTTCAGCGTCCCGATGCTCTTTGCCATTGCTTTTCTGATCGAATTCACCATTGGCGGGCTCAGCGGGATATCATTTGCCATAGTGCCGATCGACTGGCAACTGACGGATACCTATTATGTCGTGGCGCACCTGCATTTCGTCTTTATCGGCGGGTCATTGTTCGGGCTTTTTTCAGCGTTGTTTTATTGGCTGCCGAAGATCAGCGGGCGATTACCGGATGAGCGGTTAAGCCGGTTGTTCTTTTGGTTATTCATCGTAGGGTTCAACCTGACGTTCCTGGTGCAGCATGCGCTGGGGATGATGGGCATGCCGCGGCGGGTGTATACCTATCCCGGTCTGCCGGGATGGGCAATACTCAATCAAATTTCTACCGTGGGGGGATTCCTGATGGCGATAGCCGTGGGATTGCTGGTGTACATCCTGGTTCGGACCATACGGGCCGGGGCTCCCGCGCCTGCCGATCCCTGGGATGGCAATACGCTGGAATGGACGACGGCGGCGCCACCGGCGCTAAAGAATTTTGACCGGGTGATCCCGGTGCGGAGCACGCGGCCGTTTCGCGATTACAAGCGGCCGGAGGACGCGGATCCGCCATCGGTGGAGAAAGCCGGCAGCATCTCACCGCTAAGGCGAGGAGCGGGCAGCGATAATAACCTGATGATGAAGCTGGTGGTGGGGACGGAAGCGATGTTCTTTATCTGTCTGATCATGGCGTATGTCTATTTTTCGTTTGTTCCGGGGTTTCATGGGGCGCCGGGCCGCGAACTGGACACCAGGTCGACCCTTCTTTTCAGCCTGTTGTTATTCTCCAGCAGCTTTACTTACTGGCGGGCGGAGCGGAATGGGGGGCTGGGAAAGGAGCGGCGCATGCGTGTTTGGTTGCTGATGACCATCGTCCTTGGGTTGATCTTTTTGTTGGGTCAGGGCCGCGAGTATGCGCACCTGCTGCATGGGAACGTGACGGTCAGCAGCAGTCTTTTTGGGACCGGGTTCTTTACGCTTACGGGGTTTCATGGTTTCCACGTGCTGGTGGGGTTGCTGCTGATCATCATCGTTACGGCGTTCAGCTTTAGCAGTCGGCCTGGATCGCCCAACTCGCGCCGGGGCGGGGCTCCTGTTTCGGCGGTCCGGACAATCGGCATTTACTGGCATTTTGTGGATATGGTTTGGTTATTCGTATTCCTGGTGGTCTATGTATCGCCGCATTTTTTTTAATAACGAATACTATGCGATCCTTGATTGTTCAATGGCATTTCGACCCGTGGGCCGCCGTTCTGGCGGCGGTGATGATCTATGGATATTATGTGCTGTTTGGGTTGCGATTACAGCGGGCGGCCTACTTTTTCTGGCTTGCGCTGCTTGTCTTCCTATTGGCCACCTGCTCCCCTTTACATTACGTGGCGATGCAAGGATACCTGAGTGCGCATATGGTTGCGCATATTCTTTTGTTGTTGATCTGCGGTCCCTTGCTGGTATTCAGCCTGTCTGACGGGGAGACCTGGCTGTCTTCGGAAAAGGTGGAGCTAGCGGAGGGCGCGGGAAGCAACCGGGCGATGCCATGGCTGCGGGGTGTATCGGCTTATTTGGCTGGACATAGCTGGGTAGCCTGGGCGACGGGTATCGGCATTATGTGGGTCTGGCATATTCCCTTTCTGCTGAATGCTTCCCGGGGCGTGATGCACGGCTGGTCGCTGTTGTCGCTTATCCATACCGGCAGCCTGCTGGTGGCAGGGATTGTTTTTAGCTGGCCTTTGTTCGGGCCTTTTCTGAAAGATCGCATGCACCCCATGAGTGGGATCCTTTATCTGGGAACCGCCTGTATCAGTTGTTCGTTGATGGGGCTGCTCCTGGCGTTTGCGCCTCCGGGCATCTATGGTCATTATGCGGGTATGGCGATGAGCGGAACCCTCCGGGGGCTGACTGCCAAACAGGACATGCAGGCGTCGGGGCTGATCATGTGGGTGCCGTGCTGCCTGGTATATTTGACGGGTTGTTTTGTGCTGGTATTCCGGTGGCTGAAGGAGACGGGACAAGGACATCGGAGGACCGTGAACGTTCAATAAAATTTACGTGATGGACAATTTTGAAAAAGAAGTGATCCCGGATGAGAGCTGGGAAAAAGCGAGGCCGGAAAAGTTACCTTCCCCGGCGTACTGGCCTTTCTTTCTGGCGCTGGGCCTGGCCTTCCTGGTTTGGGGTATGCTGACGACCTGGATCATTGGCGTCGTTGGGCTGCTAATTTTTATTATTGCTCTCGCAAGGTGGATAAACCTGTTACGGCATGAAGGAGAATGAAATGGACGATGGGCGGCGGCGGTTCCTGATCCAGCTGAGTCTCGGGTTGAGTGCTTTGTCCGCTGCGGTGGCGGGAATTCCGGTGCTGAGCGCGCTGTTTGCACCCTTGCTGGAGAAGACGCCGGTGCAATGGCGGCAGGTGGCCAATCTGGCCGGTTTTGATGTCGGAATGGTCCGCCTGGTGAGTTTTGAGAACGCAGACCCGAAGGCCTGGGCGGGTGAAACAGCAAAGACGGCGGCGTGGCTGCGGCGGGATACGGCGGAAAAGTTTACGGCTTTCTCCGCCAATTGTACGCATCTCGGCTGTCCAGTGCGTTGGGAGAAAGATGCGCAATTATTCATGTGCCCCTGTCACGGCGGCGTCTATTACAAGGATGGGACCGTGGCGGCGGGGCCGCCGCCCAAGCCGCTGACCGAGTATCCGGTGCGGATCAATAAAGGGCAGATCGAGATCAGAACCTCTCCCTTGCCGATCACGACGCTGGGGTCCTAAACTATTTGATCATGGTAACAACCAACCGATGAAGATGCTGAAAAAGATCTGGGCCTGGATCGATGACCGCAGCGGACTGAGTGAACTGCTGCGGCCACTGATGCGCCACCCCGTGCCGCCCCGCTCAAAATGGAGCTATGTCTTCGGGAGCGCCACCCTATTTTGCCTGGTACTGCAGGTAATCACCGGCATCGCGCTCTCGCTGCTATACCAGCCGTCTTCGGCCAGTGCGTACCAGTCGCTGCAGTTCATTACGCATCAGGCGAAATTCGGTAACCTGCTCCGGGGCATGCATTATTTTGGTGCATCGGCGATGATCGTAATGGTAGGCATTCATATGATCCGGGTGTATATTATGGCCGCCTATAAGTTTCCGCGGGAGATGGCCTGGATCAGCGGAGTGTTCCTGCTGTTCCTGACCATCGGGATGGGATTTACCGGGCAATTGCTACGCTGGGACTCCAATGGCGTTTGGTCGTCGGTTGTGGCGGCGGAGCAATTGGGACGGATACCGTTGATCGGCAAGGCGGCCGCGCGACTTTTATTGGGTGGCGATACGATCGGAGGTCAATCGCTAAGCCGTTTTTATTCCTATCATGTCTTTATCATTCCGGCCTTGCTGTTCCTGTTCGTGGGGTTTCACCTGATGCTGGTGATCCGTAACGGGATTTCCGAGCCGCCGAAGGCCGGAAGGCCGGTAGATCCAAAGACGTACCGGCAATGGTATCAGGAGATGCTGCAAAAGGTCGGTGTTCCATTTTGGCCTTACGCGGCCTGGAGGGACGTTTTGTTCGGGGCGGCTACGATCATCGCCGTGATTGGTTTGGCCGCACTTTTCGGACCGCCGGAGCTGACGCAGCCTCCGGATCCATCGCTGATCCATGCGGTCCCCAAGCCGGATTGGTATATGCTGGCGATCTTTTCTTTATTTGCGCTGATGCCGCCGAAGATCGAGTCATATGTGATCTTTATCGGACCGGCCCTTACCGTGATCATCCTGCTGGCGTTGCCTTTTTTGTCCCACAAGGGCGAGCGCAGCGCGCTCCGGCGCCCCTGGGCGGTCTTTGGGTCGATCTGTGTGATTGTTTTCGTGTTCAGTTTATTTATGTTGGGTATGAAATCTCCCTGGTCACCGAAGTTTTCAGTGAAGGCGCTTACCCAACATGAGATTCATTCGCAGGACACGGCGGTGGTGCGGGGTGCGGCTTTCCTGTATCAGAAGGGTTGCCTGTATTGCCACCGGGTCGATGATCAGGGCGGGGTGAAGGGGCCGGACTTTACGCATCTTGCGGCGAGATTGTCGCTCGATGAAATGACGGTACGGATCGTCAACGGGGGACCGAATATGCCGGCGTATGGCGGATTGTTAAAAAAGGAAGAACTGGCCGATATACTGGCTTATTTATCCACGAGGAAATGATGCAGATTTCTTTACGATACCTCTACGGTAAAGTTTTTATTTTCCCAATGGTTCGACGCGGGCCAATAAAAGGTAAAAATAACCTTTGCGCCTGCCGGGAGGCAGGAGGTTTCCAGGTCGGCGAAGTGAAGACCAAGCAAGGGATCGTTGGTTAGCGTCTCCTGCACGGTTTTCCAATTGTCCGTACTCCAACGAATCACTGCCGCTGCCCGGGTCTCAATCCGCAGCAGCTTGCCGGCTGGTATGGCGTCCGGCTGGTGGTTGAAACGCCAGATTCGGCGGGGCGACGTCTTCTTTTCGACAAGATAGCGTTGTACGGTTTGAGGCGGGAGGTCGAAGGCCTTGCCGTCGCGAAGGGAACGGGTGAGCTTCAGGTATTCCGCGTGCGCCCAGACCAGGGGCATGGCAGAGCCGGACGGCCGGCCGAAAAAGAGTTCTCGTTCGGGGATGTCGGGCCGGTCCCAAACCTGCTCGGGTATCAGGCCGCCCTCGTTGGCAAAGGAGGCCATTGTTTTTCGGTAGCTTTCTGCCAAGCCGGTCCTGCCGGCCATTAACTCGAAGTGGGCGCGTTCGCCGGTAAGTAAAGGCCAGCCGCGGCCGATGCCGGTTCCGTCAAAAGGCGCACCGTCGGCGTGTTCGCCGTAGCCGTCGTCGTTATACCTGTGCCATGTCGGGCCGGCCGGTGTGTCGATCCTTAGTAAGGAGTCGAGGACCTTTACGGTATCCGCGATACGCGGATCGGTGGCGGAACGAAGTCCGAACCTAACCAGCGCGAGCGCATCGGGGCTGACCAGGTATTTGGCAGGACGGGCGTTGCGGCTGGCGGCCACATTTTTTATTTTTACATCGGCGTCAAAATCCGGCCGACTTCTGCCCGCCGCTACCGGAGCGATGCGGACATAGTAGCCGCTGACATTGAACTGAGTACTGAAGTCGGTAGCGGCTACATAAAGCCAGCTGTCGATACAATCGTTCCAGGTGTCGGCGATCTCGCGCAGATAAGTCGCGAGGGCAGTGTCCCCGATGCGGTCGGCCAGGTCGGCAGCGGCGAGAAGGCCCGCAATCTCGGCGGCAACGGTAAAAGGGGTGTAGCCGGCATCTTCTTCCCAGCGATCCTCCTTGCTGTATGGGCCATAGCGGGCAAGATAACCGGCCGCGGCTCGAACCATCGGCCAATATTGCTCCATGTCGGCCTTGTTCAGGGCCTTTTCCCGGTAAGCAAGGTCTACCAGCAGGATGGGCAAAGCCGTTTCATCCATCTGGATGCCATCCCAATACGGCGTACCGTCGAGCCACATATTTTGTGACCAGTGGCCGTCAGGGTGTTGGGTATTTTGAAGGAACGCCAAAGCACGCCGCAGTTCATCCTGCGCGCCGCCGGCGAGCAGTCCGCCCGCGATCTCTACCATGTCGCGTCCCCAGACGAGGTGATAGCCGCCCTGGTCTTTATCGCCTTTACTGAATCCCCATGGCAGAGCGAGACTGGCGATGAAGGCGCCGCCCGAAGATTTGGATTCGTGGGTTCGCAGGACGGCCAGACTGATGCGGGCAAGATCGTCGGATTCCACCGGTTGTTGTTTGATTACTGCCGGCATCTGCATCCATTGCCGCCAACCTGCGATATAATCGGTCTTCGCTTTGTCGAACCCGTCGCGCAGGCTGCTGATCGCATTGCGCGATGCTTTTTCGGGATCGCTGCCAAAGCCGAGGGCAAGCACGAAATCTTTGCCGCTTGCGAGATCAATGCGGGCGGTAAGCGCCGTGTTGCCATTGGCAGCGCAGGCGTAGGACCAGGTCAATGTTTTATGGGCTTGCAGGTCGATCCAGCCATCGGAATTTCCTACAAAGCCGGCGGACCTGATTCCCCAGGGGGCTGAGCTGGCGAGGGCCAACGCGTTGTCCTGGTGAGCGGCAAGCAAAAGGGACGTTTCTCCGAAGTTACCGACCCACGAAGTATTGGCGTTGCCCTGGTTGCTCAGGTGTGGGGCGAGCAGGACATATAATTGATAATCGGATCCTTCGCCTCGCAACGCTTCGAAACGGATCTTTTGCAGGACGGTGTCGCGATGGGGATCGGCGACGACCTCTTTGGTGATGCGATAGCGCCCGTCCCGGCTGGTATTGATCATGCGGAAAGCCGGCACCGAATCGGCGAGGCGTTCGATGACCGAATCGGTATGCCGTTTCTCTTCCGAGAAATAAGTCTTGCCGTCGGTGACGATCAGACCCATGTCACGGGTTGCGGCCTGGTCGATCCGAGGAAAATAGATCTCATTAAAGATGCCGTGGCTCAGGGTAAACCACACCCGGCTCTTGTCGCTAAGCGCTGTGCCGACCCCGGTCTTGGCGCTGGAGGTCCAGCGGGCGGGGATGCCGGGTTGACCGGGCGCGGAGGGAAGGGCATGGTTGTTCGCGTCGGCCAAGCTGGGAGAAACTTTAATAATCGACATAGGAACAGTATCGCATGTATCGTGCCGGGTTCGATGGGGACAGGTATAACCAGAAAGCGCTTCCAGGGATGCGACGGCTTATTTTTTTAAGTTATCTTTATATTCCGGCCAGCAGCGAAAAACACCTATAGGACCCACTAAAATGCCGTTTTGTCTTTCGTAACAGAAGGTAGCGATGCATCGAAAGCCGCCTGCACCTGCTTCATATTTTCAAACCCGAGCACGGGATGTTGCATCCTTTAGTAGCCGGTGGAAGGTCCTGTCGGTAATATGCGCTTCAGAATAAGTTGAATATCATCTTCACGCAAACGTTCCTTCCCATTTCGAAAATTCCCAGGTGACCGTTAGGGGAAGCGGTATAATATTCGAAATATTGCAAGCGGCTGAGGTGTGACTGGTAGGCCGTATTGAATAAGTTGTTCACCTGCAGCTGTACTTGCATCGTCCGGTTCTTGTCGTAGCGCAAGTCGGTATGGGCCGACACGTTGAAGAGCGTATAAGCCGGTGTGGGTGTTTCCGTACCGAATAACCCCAGGTACCGATTTTGCGCCCAGCAGCGGTCCATGTCCACCCGGAACGCCAGGGAACGGAACGTCGTCGATGCCAGTGCATGATCGTATCCCACTCCGCCCAGCAGCCGGGGCGGCGGGATGAAGGGGAGATATTCCCCCTGATTGCCCATTTCCTTGTAATGGCTGCTCCGGTTGAATCCATAGACGCAGGTGAACACGGCGTCCGCATAGAATCCGTTCCATTGACGGGGGTGGAGCCTTAGTTCGGCGTCCCCACCGTATAACTGCGCATTGGTCTGCTGGAATTGGAATGTTTTGTTGCCCGGCACAATCACCAGCGGGTTACCTAAAGGATTAACCGCCTGGTCCTCATAAATATAATGCCGGATGAAATTATTGAACACATTTGTGCCGAATGACCAGTCGTCGAAGTCCCCATGTATGCCGACATCCTCCTGCAGGCTGAACTCCGGTGAAAAGTGCAGGTTGCCGAGGTAGAAGATATGCGCCCCGGGGTCCAGACCGTTGGAGGCGATCTCCGTGATATTGGGGGCGCGATAGCCGCGTGCGACATTGGCCTTTACGCTCAGGTGGGCGCTTAATTGGTAGGTAGCGCCGACGCTTCCCGTCCAGCCCTGGAAATGAAGGGTGAACCCCGAGAATGGCATAGTGCCGCCACCCGTGGTATCGGCGGCGGTGGGCACCTGGTGCGCGTAACCGGTCAGCCTGTCGGTATCGGCATACATGCCGGCGCCGCGTTCGGTCCGGTGGTCGTATCGTATCCCGCCGGCGATGGTCCATTTGCCCTGCGTCCATTTGCCGAAGGCATAAGCTCCGATGTCGAAAAGATGATAGTTGGGAATCGGGAAGTCCGTTGCCGTATGGTCGTTGTTGTTGGTCTGGTACATCCCGTTGACGCCAACCGAAGGCTCGATGTTGCCCACACCGGGGGCATTATAGCGCAGCGCATAGTCCAGCGTCCGCAGGATGATAAATTCGCCCGGTTGTTCCGTCGCTGTAGGATGGTTGAATTCCCGGCGGCGGTTCTCTTCATATCCCAGTGAAGCCTTGATGTCGCCGGCACCCAGGCTGTACGAGTTGTCGGAGTACAACCGGTAGTCCTGGATCCGCTGTGATAACGGCGAGAGTTTATATGAATTCAGTGTTTTTTGCGACACGATCGGCCGGTTGGTGATGTCGTCATACATTGCCTGTCTCGCGCGCTCTCCGGGGGCCTCGTACACCTGGTAAGTGAACCGCCGGGTTAGCGAATCCCGGCTACCGTCCGGTATGCCCTGGTGGCTATCGTACCAGGTGGCGTTCAGGTGGGAATAGCCGTTTGCGTTTTTGTAGCCGACAAAGGCCGAAGCGTTGCCCGTCTTGAAGCCGGTATTGTACACCCGGCCGTCCACCGGGTCGGTATAGTTGCGGGCGATCCTTTCCGAACCCCGCAATGCCCAGCTCCAGTGCTCCGCGCCGCGCCAGAGCATGAGGTTGTTGCCGACCAGACCGTTGTTGGCCTGATACTCCGACAGCCACCGGGCATGCAGCTTGCCATCCTGGGTATGCGGAACGATGGGAAACAGGCTCAGCACGCCCGCGATCGCGTCCGAGCCGTACATCAAGCTCGCCGGCCCCTTGATCACTTCCGCCCGTTCGATCACATAGTCGTCCATCGGGACCCCGTGCTCATCTCCCCATTGTTGGGTTTCTACGCGCAGCCCGTCGTACAGCGTGAGCACCCGGTTGTAACCCATCCCGTTGATGAAGGGCTTGGATACGTTCGGCCCGGTTTTTACCGCCGCAAAGCCGGGGGCATGCACGGCGATGGCATCGATGACGTTGGGCGCCGCGGTCTGCTCGATCTGCTTGCCCGATACGGCTTCCATTGCCAGCGGGCTTTCCCGGATGGCCGTCGCCCGCGACACGCCGGTGACGATTACCTCGTTAAGCTGGGACGAGGCCCGCTCCATCACGACATCGACCTGCGTCATCGGTGCGGAAAGCAGTACCCGGATCCGCTGTGACTGGAAACCGACCAGGGAAACCTCCAGTGTACATGCGCTCCCCGGGACACCGTCGATCCGGTACCCGCCATCCTGCCCGGTCCTTGCCCCAAGCCGGGAACCGGCTACCATCACCGTGGCGCCTTCCGCCGGTCCGTCCGATGCGGTAACCCTGCCCGTGACGGCATGTAATTGTGCGTGTACGGATGTCATCCAGGTCAAAGAAACACTTATCCACAAAACAATCCGCATATCGGGTTTTTTAAGCAAAACTATATAGTTAGACTTATCTAACAAAATTATTTTTTAGACTGCTGGAAAGGTTGGCTATTGTGTCCCCCTACTTTTTTCTGCCGAAAGGTATCTTCTCGTTCAGGCGTCTTGCCCTTTTTTCACAGGCCGCACAAGGCTTGACTCCCATGGCGGACGTTGCCCGCTTGATGACATCCCCCAGACCAGCCGGCCTGGGGGGGATGGGGTTGGTGTTTTTCATTGTTTTTTTGTCAGACTGTAATGGAAGATAACATAGAGGTCGGTGATGTCGGCGTCGGTCAGCGGATTGGTGGCGGGGGTGCCGCCGGTATTGTTGACAATATTCCATACACCCGCGGTATCCCTGCAAGTGGTAACGCTGTATTGCATGGTTCCGTATTGAGGATCCGGTCCCAGGTTAACGGGCGCATTGCTGAGCTTTGTCCCGGAGAGATACCAATTCGGACTGTTGCCCGCAGTGGCAGGAATATCCGCGACTATGACCACCGATGATATTTTTATGGTAAGTCCTTTTGTAAAATACGGGAATCGTTGCGTGATATCCATCGTTAGTTGCTGGGTTGATCCCATCGTGGGGTTAAGGAATTGATACCATTGGGTGGGAAAGTCATGCCGGGCGCTGAAGGCGCGCATGAGGACAAGACCCGGCGCTGTTACCGCCTTGCTCAGTTTGCTTTGGACGCTGGCGGTGGCGGCGGCCTGGAATGCAGGCCCGCCGTCCCTGGAAGTATAGCTCAAATGAATGATCAGATCGGTGATAGTCGAGAGGTCGAACTGAGGATAGGCACTCGGGAATTCCAGTTGCCAGGTGCTGATCGCCCCTGCCCGTTCAAAGGGCAGATACCGGTCGTCGTGCAGGTTCATTTCAAACAAGCCGCTGTCATTTACGCCGTTGCTGGTGGCGATATATTGTATGGCGGCATAGTTGTCAAGGAAACGGCTGTCATTGGTAGGTGCACCATTCGAATCGGTATGACGGGGATAGGAATTGGGTGTTTCTGTCGGATTGGCAACCATCCGTACCGAGTTGTTCATCAACGTCATTTTAAGGCACACCGGCGTATAGGGTCCGACAACCCCCGGTATCGTTACCGCCACGTGCTTTACCCTGCGGAAATAATGCCCCGGGTAATCCAGGTCGAACAGTTCCTCCGGTATATTGATAAAACAAGTGCCGTTGGCCTTCAATTGCAGCAATGCAGCGGGATCCAGTTGTGCCAGCGAGATCTGACGGGTCAACTCATATTCGCGGATATTGTTGGCATAGTAATCCGTTTCCATTTTTTTGAGGCTGTACATCAAGGCCTCGCCGCTCAACAGACCCTTGTGCAGACTGTCCCAATACCCATAGCTGATATAAGATGCGCCCGTAATACCCAGTTCGTAGCCGTAACAAACTTCCGCCTGTTTGGCAAAACTATACGCCATTTGATAGCTCTGGAAATAGACGTTGGAGATCTGGGTCACCATCCAGCTGTAAAGTTGCTGATTGGTGTATTTGTTTTGCAGAAAGGTTTGAACATCCTGCGCATTCTGGATAACGGTCTGCTGATTCTTTTCATCCTGCGTCGCGATGTCGATCTTCTTCTGGGCCGATTGCAGTTGTATGGAAATCTGAGCCAGTTCATCGGTAGCCAGCTGTTGCTGGAAAGCCCATTCCGCAGCCCGTCGCTGGTATCCTGCATTGACGGTATTGAGTGCGGCATTCTTATCGTCACAATGCGACTGATAGCTTAGATATTGGACGACAGCGTCTGCTGCTGCTCCCAGTTGTTGACCGCCCAACGTGACATGGCCTTCCGGCGACCCGCCGAAACCGGCCGCGCCCAAGGTGAACGACGGTATGGCATGTAAAATGCCGGCTATCATGGTTGCGGCGACGATCGGATCCTCCCTTGAAAGTGACGACTGGTTCAGGGCAAGGGCCTTGGTTTCGAGTGATAGAAGCCCTGCCTGTATCAAACCGCCGTAGTAGGATTGTTTGTCCGTAACCAGGGTCTGATACGCCTGCAAATTCTGGTACCCGAAATTGGCGTCCGCGATTTGCATGTTCTTGAGGATGTCGATATTCTGTTGCACCGTGATCTCCTGCGTGGCATGCAGCAGGGCAAGCCCTTCGGCATCCTGTTTTTCCAGTGCCGCCAACAAGGCGCTGCCAAGGGATTTCACTTCATTGCACAGTTCGGTGGCTTTCTGGATCATCACGCTGAAGCGATAATTCGGCAGCACACCTCCGAAGTCCGCCACACCGGATCCGTCCATATTGAAGCCCGGTACATTCGGGAACGGCGACAAAGGTTGGAATTGGCCGGCATTGTTCAGACAGTGGCGGATCTTGTATAATTGGGTTTCGATGGTATCCCAATAGGCGAGCAGTACCGGGTTTGGCGGGATACAGAAATACAATCCGGGGGTCTTGACCAGCTTTCGTTCGCTGGCGGGAGAATTTGAATTGGGCGAGGCCGGCGGCAGAACGTTCTCGAATTGCACTACCGGGTCGGACAGATAACCCTCCGGCCCTTCCAGGAGGGAGAGGACTTCAAGGTCAAGCTCCATCTGGTAGTAATTCAGGGTAGGCGTTTTTGCGATTGGCGGGATCTGTACCGGCTTTGTCCCCAGGCATTCAAGAGCCGTCATGAAAAGCTGGATGGCAATATTGACCGATTCCATGGTATACTGCAGGTAGTTGTAGTTCGCCCATGCGATCAGGTTATCCAGGTATTTCATGAACGTCGTATACATATATGGCGTAAGCCTCAATTGAGCAAGGATATGCGGGTCATAAGGATCGTTGCGCCATAGATTGATGGATTCCCAGAAGGCAAGCGTAACCTGCGGAAGGAGAGTTGGATTGATCTCGTACAGCATAATGAGATCATCGATGGTTATCCATGGAGCAATGTTTTCAAAGAACGGCTTCGTTACCCAAAACTTTTGCGGATCCGGGTTCTTCGATGTGTCCGTCGGATTGAAGATGAATTTGAACCATCTGTCGGCATCGGCGAACTGTTGGTTCTGGCTCAATTGAATGGCAGACATCAACACGCTGTGGAAAAACAACTCCCAGTTATATTGTCCATAGCTGGACAACTGACCCATTAAGGAATACTGGGGGCCAAAATCCATTTGTTCGATGGGATTGCCAAAGGCCGGGTCTGCATTGACGTACCCCGCGGAGCCGGAGGTGTCGTAGGTGGATGCGAAGTCGAACGCCGTATAGCTTGGGTTCTGGTCGATATTCACAATCAGATTGTGCAGTACCTGCGGAGTTTTACCATATGGTATTCCTGATACCGGGTCGATCGTGGGGTCACCGGTTAACTGGATCGGTCTGGTTAAGATCGACTCTATCCCCAGTCTGGGGTTGGCGTAGATCTTGATGAATTGATGCGTGTACGGATGATAGAAATTGATGAATTGATAGTTAGGTCCGCTGTCCATGGATTCGGTGGTCGACAGGAATTGACTCAGTTCGGCTACATTCGGGGATTTACTCTTGAAATTGCTTATTTCGTTAAAGTAATAGTAAAAGGCGCCGGAACCTGAACTCCGAAGCGCTTGCCCTACAAAGAACGTGCAGCTGCCGTCCTGAAAGAAAAACGGCATGAGCTCACCCAGCTTTTGCATGTTGAGTGACCCGGAATAAATATAGTCGTAAATCTCCGTCAGACCCATTTGCAACGGCAACACCACACTGTAGCCCTGACCCTGAGTAGCTCCCAGTATGATGCCCGGTCCTTCGGCTGTATCCAGCGGCCCCTGCGGTGAAGTGGTTGTCGCCTGATTATTGCTCAATACGGTGTCATAGAACCAGGCCGTATTGATAATTTCTGCCTGCGAATCGAGCAGCCAAAGGTCGACGGCAGTACAATAACCCCTTTGCGCGTCCAGGAGAAAGGCATTGTAGGTGACCGGGGACGTTCCGGAATTGATAAGATACAAGTTGTCCTTTCCCGCGAACTGAAAGGAGAAGGATACCTTTATCGTCAGGTCGCCCAATCCCGCATCGTTCAGCAGCGAATTGACTATCGATTGGATCGTCGTAGTCGGGTCGCCGTACATGAGATCGATATTGGTATAGTTATCATTTAGAATTTTCGGTGGATACGGGGCCCCATTGAAATCGGCGATGAGATCGTCGATATTGAACATAGGTTGTATTGGATTGATGTCGTTTATCTGAAAGATCTGTTGTTGGTTCGCCTCAACGACATTCTTGTTGAACCAATTGATCGTGATCTCCAGGTTAAAGGTCTCCGGAACAGACTGATAACAGGCAATGTACATGTTGTTGTTGTTCTCCATGCATTCCATCACGCTTACATTCGGCTGAGGAATATCGAGCGCCATGAAGACAAAGTCCGATTTGTCCGGATAGATAACCGGGCTTCCTGCGCTGGTAAGAATGATCTGCGAGGCGAGGAAATCCTTTGATATTTTCTTTCCCGACCATTGTCCGTTGTTATATTCGGAATATGCCATCTGGATCGTCCAGTATTTGGACGGCGGAGGCGCGGCGGTGCCGCCGGACGAGGAGGGCACCTGCTTGGCGGACTTATCGTCGTCGGATGTCTGGGTAAATATTGGCCAATAAAGGTATAACCGCCCGTTTTGCACCACCGGGATGATCTGGTCGCTGCTGATATCTGCCGTTACTTTTTGCCAGGGCGTCCACTGATACAGCGCATTAAATGTCCTGTAATAATAGACCGCGGGGTCGCCGCCGAATGTCCTGGCAAATACATGCAGGACTCCGCTCGGGTGATCGAACCACATTCCTTTTACTTCCAGCCGCGCAACTTCATCCAGGCTCTGCAGATAGCTGCCATACGCGGTCTCCACCAACGCAGTAGTTACGGGACCCTGCGTCATGTTGTTTTGCATATCCTGGAAGAAGGGTGACTGGTTCGGCAACGTTTGTGGAAGGATGAAATTCTCCGGATACAGGAAATTGTATCTTGCTTCATACCAGCTTTCGAACGTGCCCATCCAGTTCCATTGCAGCCAGTCGGGGTCGGTTTCCGAGTTCGCTACGATACCGGGAGCTTCAATATTCATCAGGCACCGCTGCACAAATTGCTGGATGGAACAATAGGCTTGTATGATCCGTGTGGTCGGCTGGCAGGAGCTCATTTCAAGGTCAATGAGGAAGTTCCCATAGGCGTGATATTCATCCGGAAAAACGGAGAAGGTTCCCGGCCATGACCAGACATTCCTCACCGGATTGGTCAGCAGGTAGGCTAAAACGGCATCCCTTCTATCCTGCCTGAGGATGTTCACGATCGGTTGGATGGCGCTCATCCAGCTGGCCTGGTCCGGATAGATGGCTTTCAGGGCCTGCTTGATGTCTATCGCGGTATTGTTCGTGATGGGGTCAACTGCCCAGGTGACGCATCTGGACGGTACCACCCTCATTTGTTTGGCCATATTGAAACAGGCCGCAAGCCGCAATAAGATGGAGATATGACAAAGGTCCACTTCGCAAGCCATGGAAGTGGCGGAGTCGAACAGCCAAAGCGGATTGAGGTTCTGGCCGGTCGTCTGACCGACATTCAGCAGATAACGCAGCTCGGTAATGTCCCAGCCCGTCAACTGAACCAGTTGGGTCAGCAACATCCCCGGATCGGGATATCCGGTAAAAGCCACGGCGCCCGCGGAATACGGAATATGATCGGGTGGGAATTGAAATACCCTTGGAATTACGCCGGGGACGATCGCCGATTTTTGCGCGATGAGATATCCGATCGCCGCCTGATAGGTGCTATCCGTGCTTACCGCTTGCAACGCCGTCTGAACGGCGGCGCTGATGGGGCCGGTCGCCGACAGTACCGTGAGCCCGGTGGTTGCATCGGTCACGCCGGTGATCCCTGACACGCCGGGAGCCGTGGTAACCTGAATAGCGGTTAGACCCGGAGGTAAGGTCAGTTGAATCGCCGACACGAGGTTGGCCTGCGTATTATTGTAAAGCGTCGTAACGGTAGTTGCCCAGAAGGGATCCGCGCTGATCGTCGTCAGCATCTTTAACGTGCCTTTGTCCATCACTCCCGAAAATTGCAATGTGCCGGCAACCGGCTGCGATACACCATAGACCGGGAACCGGATCCCGACCGGCGGAAAAACAGTCCCCGCCGGCACGACCGGCGTCACCGATGCGATTGCGGTGGACTGAGACTGGGAAAAGAGGGAATGAATATCCGTCCGCCAGCCCGGATCATTGCTCAGCGAGTCCAGCGCATTCCTGGTGGCGGCATTCATTTGCCCCTGATAAACCAGAGCAGCCGGTGACGTACCGGCCGCGGGCATGTAGGATAACCCGCTGATGGCCGCGACCAGATCGAATGTATCCGAGATGATCGAATATACCGATAACTGGATCGTATCACCCGGGTTGGCAGGGTCCGGAATAGTTTGCGGTTTATAGGCCCTGTTGAACGTACAAAGGTTGTAGACAATCTCCCAGGCGCGGAAAGGTATGGCGGCAGCGGCGGTGGGATAGGCGGTCAGATCGATTGCTCCAACTTGTCCGGCATGATCCAGCAACCAATCGGTATCGGCGGCTCCCAAATTGAACTGTGTGATGAGAAAAGCCATCCTGGCCAGTTTCATATACCACATGGCTTGCGGGAACTGGTTGGGGTCGGGGTTGATCGGCTTGTTGTTGGCGGCAAAACCCGGCTCGGTCATGGAATCGGCCAGATCAGGCAAGCCGGCCACCAAAACGGAAGCTACCGCCGCACCGATGCCGAAAGCACCCGCAATTTGTGTCGCCAGTGCTTCATCCTCCTTGATGGGTTGATAGACCGGGCTGATCTGGTCCAGGAAGTATTCATAAAGATCAGCCGCTGCAGGGGGTATTAATTCCCCGAATTGCGTGGGCAACAGCACTTCATAGATCCCTGGAAAGAATTCCGATTCCGGATCCTCAGGGTCATTAACGGCAACATACAGCTCGTTGATCGCTTGTTGGTAAGAGAAGTCGGTTGAAAAGGACAATAGTGCTGATTGGTCCGCTCCGGAAATATAACCAGCGAGTGTCAGCGAACTGGTCGTGGCTGTATAGGTAAGCTGGGTCGAATACAAGGACGGGATAGACATGGCGGGCAGCGGAAAATAGGGAGTTGCCGCTGCTCCGGCATAGAGATCACTGACGGCCGCCCGATAGTCGGAGTCGGGACTCAGGGCAAGCAGGCCAAGATAGTCGGGGAATGACATAGTCCCGGTAAAGGAAAGGGTACCGCCGGTATAAGTGATCGATGAAGTAGTGGCCGCGGCCAGCGTAACAGAACTGAAGGGGATGGAAGGGGCGGGCGCGTAGATCAGATATTTTCCGGTGACGGGCGCGATATTGGCCAGGGAAGCAACGGCCGCGCTATAATAAGGGTCCGTACTCAAACCTGCCAGCGTGGTTGCCAACGGAGCGGGCATCTGAACGGCTCCCGTATAGTACAGGGTGTGGTTGGCCATATCGTATACCACCGGAGCGGGGATCGCAATAGGTGGTAAGGAGCCAAGGCGAACCGTTGTCAGGATATTGGTTTCGGTCGGCAGCGTGGTTTGCGAAGCCTGATTGAGTGCAGCAAGTGCTGAAAGGAATGCCGGATCGGTGCTGAGTGCCTGCAGGCTGGTATAGTCTGCCGGCTTCATTTGGCCCCGGTAACCCAATTCTCCGTTTGCCCAGGATATGGGAAGGGTGGAAGGCAGCGTGACGGAAGGCAACGCATTCAATACCGCCGCTACATATCCCGATCCTGCGGGAGGAGCAGGTGTTGCATACAACCACCCGATCGCATCCTGATACTGCGGATCTTCGTTGAGTAACTGCAGGTTGAATTCATCCATGCAATCCGGATTCGGCGTCCCGGTGAATAGGATATATCCGGGGGTATATTTGGCGCTGGAGATATTGTTGTCCGGTAACGGCAGCTGAATGCCGGGCAATGTCGCGGGGAGGATAGCGGAAATTTGAGCAACAAGATATCCGATCGCGGCTACATAGGTCGGGTCAGTGCTGAGCCCCAGCAATTGCTGTTGAACGGACGGGCTCAATGGACTGCCGGTACTGAGGATCGACACGCCGGGCGTTATGGCGGCGGTGACCGTTATCCCGGTACTTGCCGGAATGGTCACTCCGGTGGGCAGCTTTAGTTGTACTGCCGTTACCAAACTGTCTTGCGTATTGTCGTAGAGCGCAGTGACACCCGCCGTCCAGACCGGATCGGGAGTGGATGGTAACGCTGCAAGAAGTCCGAGGATATATTCGCTCATGACGCCCGTATAGCCCAGGATACCGGATGCCGGCGTGTAACTGAGATTGCCTGATGACAAACTTGCCAGATTCGCCCCCGCAGGCGGGAACGTGATTCCCAAACCCAATACGGGTATCGTCAGTGTGGTGATGGCGGTTGGAGAGGCGGTTTGGGTGTTTTGATATAACGTAATGATGTCGTTCGTCCAGGTTGGATTGCTGCTGACCGGGGACAGAAGGTTGTTCAACGTCGTATCGTTCATGGGCGACGCCGTGTATTGCAATGTTGCCGGGTTGCTACCGGCGGCGGGAGTATAGACGATATTGTTCGTCGTCAGGATGGCGGCTGTGATAGCGGCAGGGGGGAAGCTGCTTACCGCGGGCAGGTTGATGGTGGTTGTCGGACCACCGGTTTGCGAATTTTGGTAAAGCGAGACGATCGCACTCGTCCACACCGTGCTGGTGCTGACCGGCGCTTGCAGTTGCCCTAATATGGAAGCGGTCATGACGCCCTGGTAGCTCAATATCCCCGAGGCGGGGGTGTAGCTAAGACCGAACGTGGTCAGTTCACCCGCGGTTGGAACGAAGACTGCACCGGAAGGTATCAGCGCCGTTGTCGCCAGTGTGGATTGCGAATTGGTATATAAAGCATTGATATTGGCCGTCCATCCCGCGTCGCCGGACAGGTTTGTCAGAGCGGATTGAGCATACTTGTTCATTTGACCCCTGAAACAAAGAGCCGCAGGTGAGAATACCAGACCGTTGATGACAGGGAAGCTGAAACCAGCGTCGGTGGGCAGAGCCGCCAGCGGAATGGGTGCGCTGCTGCCTTGCTGACGTAAATTATACAGCAACAGATTGACGGCATTATTATAGGCCGTATTCGTGGTATTGGTTGGCAGAAGCACCGCGCTAAGCTGCGCAACGGTCATCGTCCCCGACCAGGACAATGCTCCGGGAGAAAAATACAACCCGTCGATACCGGACAGATCGGGAAAACTACCGGGAAGAGCGGCCCAGCCGGAAGGTAAGGTAGGGAAGGGGACAGACACGGATTGCCCTGCGACAGCGGTCACATATAGCGTGGAAATGGCGGTTAGCCAGTTCACTTTATCGGCAGGGGACATCCCATTGGCCAGTCCAAACAACGCCAGCGTATCCGCAGCGCTCATCGCGCCGCCAAAGGACAGTTCAGGCGCATTGGTGATCGCGTTGTGGTTATACGACAAAGTAATAGCATCCGAGTCGGGTAATGCCATCGCGGGCAGCGCCGCCAGCTGCACATAGGTAATCGGGCCGGCGCCGGTAGAATGGGTGGATACGAATAGTTGTGTCAGCGCACAATCATAGGTGGCGTCATTACTCTGCGCCAGCAGGGCGAGGTACACCGGACCGGACATGGCGCCCGTGAAGGTCAACACTCCTTCTCCAATGGAGAAATCCGGGACGTTCTGTTGCGCGGCGGCAAGCCAGACAGGTGTAGTTGCCGGAGGAACGGCCTGCCATAAGGCGGCGGAAAGAGCACACTCCCGGGACTGCCGGTAAAGGCTGGACAGTGCAGCTTGGGTAGCAGGATCCGAGGGCAGTATTGTCGTCAGCGTATTGTATTGCGCTGAGTCCATTTTGCCGGAATAGAACAGGTAGCATTTGGCATTTTCGTAACCGATGCCGGCGATGCCGGCGTCCGGGAATTGAATGGAAGGCAACTCCTCCAGGTATGCCGTCGCCCCAGGCACCTGATATTGTAATTGGAGCAGTTGGAGAAAACGGAGATTATTTTGAACGGTAGCGCTATAAGTGGCCGTACCCGCAGTGCCGAGGATAGAGACCAATTTGGCAGCCACATTGGCGTTCCAGTTGAGACCGGGGTCGGCAAGCCATTGCTTGAACAGGGTACCCTTCGGGTCCGCAACCGGTGTGGTAGCGGTAATGGCCGCCTGGATAGCGGTCCGGATGTCGTTCAAGCCACTGATGACGGCCGTTGTGTCGGGTATAAGCGAGGGATTGGCCGTACTCTGGTTGGTCAGCAAATAATTAATACCGTCGATATCGAATCCGGCCTGTTGTGTCTCATTGAATTTGGTAATAAAGTCAACCGTCTCTTTCGGCGAACATTTGTCGGCCCGCTTCAACGTCACCGGATCGACGGGGTTGATGGGTGTTATTCCTGTCAGCCCCATGAAGGTGAATATATCGGCTACCGGTATCGAAAGTGCATTGGACAGGAGACCACAGGCATAGATATACGAAAGATTGTCCAGATTTAGGTTGGCATAGCTTGGGTTGGTTAGTCCCATGATCGCGTTGAGGTCCGCTTGCATGATTTCGCAGGCGGTGAGGATCACCGGTACGGCGCCCGGATTGACGTTTGCATCGGTAATAAGCGTCGTGGATTTTAAAGGAAGGGTGAAAGCGGGTACAAGCGGATTGCTGATCAGGCGGTTCTGAAACAACTGCTGGTATAAATTGATAAAGGTCGGATCATTCTTATCGGTCCAGGTGTCGATATTCCGATAAAGGACAATGGCCTGGGCCGCTGTCCAGGTCATCTGACCCATCAATTGAAGGAAATAGTACATTTTCTCCGCAAACGGCATGTCAAGCGCCCCGTTTCCTATCGACGGACAAAGGATACACATATCCAGCTCGTGCATGGACATCGTCGTTACCAGGTTCAATTTCGTCCACAGGCGTACGAACCGGTTGATGGCGTCCATTTTTTGGGAAGTCACGTTGGCAATGACCAACTCTGCCATATCGCAGGGATCATAGACCGTATAGGTTTTGCCATTGGGATCGGTCACCGTATGGCCCATGTCTGCGATGTAACTTTGATTGTACCCGTCAGGATTGACAAAGTCGACTGCCAGCAGCGCCTGCAGTTGTTCAAAACTCAGCCCGCTTTCGGCCAGGAATAACGAAACGCCGATATTTCCGCTGCCATCGAGGAGCTGGTTCCCCCAGAATTTGATTTGCGGATCGCCCGCCGCGCCTGCGTTAATGTTTGCTGTAAACCTCGGCGTGAAAATGATGTCTTCGTCTCCGTTGGAAAGGCCCATATAGGCGATAACGATGCTGTCCAGCGAAGAACCGCCCTGTTTCCGGAACGTATCGATGAGATGATATCGTTGTACGCCTATTTTTTGCAAGTAGGCATTTGCTTCGGTAAAATAAAGGTCAAACGGCAGCGAAATGGGGATCACGCCACCGGGAAGATCGTACAGCTTCCACTTGTTATTTCCATATTCGTTAAAAGGATCGCTTAGTGAGTTGTAGACATTGGTGTTCGTATATTCCGGATTGGCGTTGATCTCTTCCGTCGTCAGGTGGGTCTGATGAATTTCCTGAATGATCAGTTCAAAATAGGTGTCCTGCCCGTCGCCTCCTTCGTTGACGAACTTGTATCCATTGCTGTTACCGAGGTTGGTGTAGTATGACCTGGCATTATCGGACATTTTGGAATCCTTCGGCAGGTTTCCCAGGTCCAACGGGAATTTTACGAGTGGCGAATTGCAGGGTAATCCGCCTCCCTTACTGTAGTCGTTTTCCCGTTGCTGCCTGAAGTCTCCGAAAACCAGGTTAATCTTCAGGGTGATGAACTGGTCCCGGATGATCCATTGGGCATATAGCGGGCCGAACGGATTTACCGAAATGACCGGAGGGCCGATCCATGCCGGTAGGTTCTCGCCGTCAGCCAGGAACATCTTCGATACGATGGCCTGATCGGTCAGCAGCGATATATTGCAGATCGGCGTCCTGGGATCGTTACTGACTACTTCGATTATTTTCTGGCACAGGTATGGATTTATCTTTCCCTCTTTCAGGTAAATGATCAGCCAGATGATAAAATAAATGAAACTGTCCGTGGCCGGCACCGCCACTTTAAGACAGGCGACCGGCGGAATGATGTAGTCCTCCAGCAGTTCGTTTACGATGTCGATATAGGGCAGCTCGACATTGGTATTGTCGCAATTCATGTCGATGTCGCCGATATCCGGCCGGCGGTGCCATCTTGCGGTGCTTGTTCCATCGGTAAAAGTATAGCTGTTGGCCAGCAGGGCGGCTCTTGCATGAGGAATCGGTCCGAATGTCGTGGTTTTCCGTTCGTACAGAAAGTCGAGGAGGTCGGCAAGATAGGCGGGTATGCCGAGAAAAGACTCGCAGTCGGAACATTCACAGTAGGAGGCTCCCATTCCAAACAGATTGGCCAGATCGGGATATTCCGACATCAGTTTGGATGTGGAGATCTGCTTGCTGTAGTTGGGCATTACCTTCGTTTGCGGATTACTGACCCGGCTGGCAACCTGCCCCATCATATTGGTAGCGCCGGCATGGATTGCGGCGGCCCGCTCGTATACCGCTTCGGCTTTATCGTTTCCAAGAACGGTACTGTATTTATTGACAAAATTGGCCTTGCCCATCGAATAGACTTGCCTTGCCGACTGGATATTGTCGGCCAGAAGGGTTAGGGTCGTTTCTGCGTTTCCGGTTGCCTTATGGGTTCTTTGGATACCCAATACCTGATTGGTGATTGTTTTGGTATCCGAACCTTCGGGCAAAGGATTTTGCTGGATAAAGGCGGGAATGCTCTTCGTTATATCGAAACCCGGGTGGCTGATGATCCCGGCAATAACGCTTTGATTGGGTAGCCGAAGGGTTTTGTTCTTCGAAAATCTGTCGGCAAGGACCTCCGTGGGATAGATATTCTCGACACCTGCCGCAATGGAATCGGCCAGATTTTGCACGGTGGCGGCTTGATCCTTACCGGCAGCGACGATATTGGTGTTATTGATATAGGTGACCCAGTCGCTCACGGTATTGGAGACCAATTTGCCGAGATCCTGTGCAGTGTTGATTGAAAAGTTCTGAACCAGATTGGCGGTCAGAGCGGTGTTATTGGCCGTCCAGTCGCTGACCTGATAGATAACCTGCAGTTTACTGATCGTAGCCGTCGCTCCCTGGAAATTCTTATCCTTTGACAACGCCGTCCAGAATGAAGGGCCGATATAGGAGGAGCTATAGAGGTTTAGGAAGGCCTGCTGCTGGGCGGAGTTAAGCCCCGCAATAGCGATATTGGAATAGACGGGCGGCAGGGTCCCGGTTGCACCGGCATCCTGCGGCGGAGCCGTTTGCAACTTCTGCAACGTCGCCTCTATCTCCGTACTTTTTTTCATCAACCGGTAGGTGATGGCATTGTCCATCGCCGCAGCCTTCAGCGCGGTCATCATACCGGTCACGGGGAGCAACCAGAAATTGATGTATGCCTGTTCAATGGCGGTATCTGTGTCGGTTGGAAGACCGCCTCCGCTGCTCTTCCTGGCGGCGAATGTCGCGTTGCTGTCGAGGATGCCGTAGTAGACTTCCGCTTCCAGGCCGGTCCATTTTTCAAACCGGAAGGAAGCTACCAGCTGCACGAGTGTATTTGCGGCAATCCCGGTTTTGTTGATCAGGAAGCTCAGGTCATGCACCTTCTGATTTTCTGTCAGGTCTTGTATAGGCAAGTCGCCGATAGCCGGCCTGATGAGTTCGACATTCTTAACGAAGTCGGAAGGTCCCTTATCCGGCCGGGGGCCAAGGTTCACATTTACCTGTAGTTGCGGCGCCGCATTGTAGTGGACATCGCTGGTGTAGATGGGATCGCCGTTGCCCCCATAAACCTTTACGATCAGATTTGCGCCGCTGCCGCCATCACCGGTTAATTTTTGTTTGGAATAACGGATGGAATAATTGCCCTTTTCGTCGGTTTCCCCCTCGGCGACCGGATGTTCGCTGCGCAGGTCTTTCTCGAACAGCATTACCGGTGCTCCTTGTAACGGCTCGATCCATTGATCATACACCACCCCGGATACTTTTAACGGAGCATTCGGGTCGGGAGCCTGCGTGCCCTTCACGTTCCCTGTAGCTTTTGAAGAGCCCGCGGTGGCCGGAGTTTCCGGTTCCACACTTCCCAGCATCATGTTAATGGCGGCAGCCGTCACCTTATTCACTTTCCCGGATGGCTTGACACCCATTTGTTCTTTCTGGAAAAGTCTTACCGCTTGTTCGGTGGCTTCGCCGAATTCGGATGCGTTGAATTCGCGCGTCCAGTCTTTGAGGAACCTATGGTCCCTGAGCAGGCTGCCAAGCCTCGCAAGCCCCGATTGCATGGCAATAGACAATAAGGCATTTTGCAGGTCCTTCACCGGAGCGCCGGCGTCATGGAGTTTAATGGGATGGGTAATGCGTGTCATACTATTTTAAATTTGTTCTGATGAAATCAGCGACTTGTTTGCTGTCGGTTATTTTTCCATTTTTGATGTCTTCGCCCAGACGGAAGCCGACCAGGCTCAACAGCAGATCCTCATAGGAATTGCCCTTTTTGGTTTTGTCAACCACGATCCCGGGGTGCTGATCGTCGCCCTTGAGTATCTTCAGCGCTTCAGCTAAATTCAGTTTCGGCCCATTGCCGAGGGCAGCTTCGGCTTTTAGAAAGATGTCCACGTCCTCTCGAGTAGCGGCATTGTACTGGGTGACAAAATTCAAAGGCCATGATGAGTCCGGCGCCTTTTCATGTCCGACGATTAAAGGCACGCACTTCAAAGGGGTCACCCCATGCAGCCGGAAACCGGTCGAACGCGACAAAAGGCAGCCAACGCTGGCTGTCATCTGTAAGCTCAAAGTAACCGAGGTTGGGCCGGACGGTCGAGACGATGAATTTCCTGCCGTCTCCGGTCAGGCTTTGCAATTGAAGGCCGCCGCTGTTGAGCCCGGTGAAAGAAGGTTTAGGTGCGATCAGGCTGGCGGAGGTAAAAAGCCCCCCTCCCAGATTACTGTTGTAATACCACCCTTCGGATTGCTCGCTGAGTTTGCCCGCAATGCCTTCATTGTAAAGGTCCGTGAATTGGTAGGAAGCGCTCAGCCCTTCGGGAATATTGATCCGGTTCTCCGCAGGTATCGTCTGTATGGCAGAACTCAACTCGGGCTGATGATCAAAATATTCATAGACGAGGTCCAGCGATTTGACCAGAACAGGGTTGGCGTCCAGCTTGTCAGCATCCCGGTATTGAGGCAGCAGCTTGTCCGTCCGCCGCCGGATGGATAACAGGTTGATGTTCCAGCCCAGGCCAAAAGGACTGTTGCCGCCGCCGGAGTTATAGTTCAGCGAAAGCGATGGGGCGAAATCAGTCCTTGACTTCGATAAGGGGATCGCTATATTGAAGGAGGCTGTACCGTTGGCCGCGTTTACCTGGAATTTCTCATCTGTGGATTTCAGGGCCCCGCCGCCCTTTGGTATGCTGATCGAAGGGATCTCCAGCAGGTTGGTCTTTGCATAGTCATTCCCCCTGTCTGCATTCAATGCGGAAGGAAGCTGCTTATCGCGGCCTTTGTTCTTTTCCTTTGCGCCTGAGTTGTCGGGTTGCATTACAAGGGTTGTTTTGTTTCTTCGATTCAGTGTCGGGGGTCGGCTATCGGAGGCGCGACCGCAGCGCCGCCTGATAAAACTACCAGCGGAGCCTGACCAAACCTTGCACCGAGGTACAAGGTGGTCGGAGTGACACTCCAGCTTGGGATCGATGCTCCTCCGGCCCTCAGAACTGCAGCCGAGTCCGTCGCGCAATTGGCGCCGAACACGCTCCAGGACACCGTTCCTCTTGCCGCGAGCTGCGAGGCCATAGCCTGGGCTGACGCGACCTGATTTGCATCAGCGGCAAATTCTACAAACAGATACTCATCCGGATTCATAGCTGCCCTCGGCCCGAATTTCGAAGCCGTTCCCTGGAGTAATGGTTCCAATTCTCCGACGGCCCGCAGATCATATGCCTTGCTGCCTCCTTCGGTAGCGATTTCCACGGCGTTGTGGCTGACGGGTCCGACGCTGAATGGCTTGTAACCGAGGGTGATTGTTCCCGGGGCAGCATCGGCCGCGGCTTCCTCCGTAACGGTGATCGCGGCCTGCGGAGCTTTGGCCAATAGCCCTCCGCCAACGCCAATAATGAGATCTCCCCCGCTGCCAATCATATCCGCATGCGGCGGTGTAGCTCCGGCATACTCGGCAGTTGCTGCTATGGCCCGGTGAGTATATGTCCTGCTGACCTGCGCTGATCCAAATATTCCCTGATAAATGGTTCCGAGTCCCGATGACGCCGTATCTCCTCCGTGCAAGACAACAATCCCTCCCACGACGCACCCGGCGCCGATCGTTTCCACACAGGTTGCCGCACCTCCGCCGATTCCGCCGGCGATTTCCAACCCGCCACCAACCACTTGCAATGTACCTACCCCTACCGTCTTTGCTCTTTGCCAGAAAGTGGGCGGCGGCGGAGGAGGCGGCGGCTCATCGGATGCGCCGGCGTCATCATGCGGTGGAGGGGGAGGTGGAGGAGGTGGTGGCGGTGGTGGCGGCCCTATGAAGACACTGCTATTGTCGGCTGAGCATTCCGTCGGACACGCCTCGACCCGGCATTCCTGTGCCGTCTCATCATCGACGCCGCACGCTTCTCCGTCGGTACCGGAAGGATCATTCAACATAATGGGATTGTCGGAAACATAGATATACAAATTCACCCCGTCTCCTATCCATGTCGGATCGGCGCTCGCCCATCGGCATAACCACGGCACATAGTACCTCGCGCCATGATAATACAATCCACTCTCCTCATCTCTTTCCTTCCCGGTATAGCGGTATCGCTTCGCCGGTACATCGAGCGCGGCATCTACAGCCTGGTATGAAGAGGTGCCAAAGGGGTGATATTCTTCGTATGAAATGGTGTTTCCACTGCCATCCAGTTCATACACGGCACTTCCTAAATGGTTGCCATACTGATATCGCGGATAGTAGGTGCCGGCAGTGCTGCCATCGGCTGATGTCCCGACCGTTTTGTTGTCTATCATGGCGATCCTGCTCTTATCGTCCATGACATGCAGCGTTGCCCGCTGTAACGTTACACTGCCGGCAGGATCATAATCACGGTAGATCTCAAAATTGCCTATATAAAGCCGTTCCGATATCCGGCTTGCTGCGGCGGCGCCGGAAGCCGCGCTCATAGTCGTTTTTCTCGTACGCGCGCCGCCCGCGTCATAATTGTAATAAGTTGTTTGTCCCATGCCGCTGCTCACCGCCTGTTGTGTCACCGCAACCAATTGGTCTTTATAGTTCCATCCCATTGCAGGCAATTCAGGAAGGTTGAGCATATTTCCATGACCATCATAATGATAGTTGACAGCGGAATTGGCGCCTATCGCCGTAGAAAGCAGCTGATTATTAGCCCCGGGATGGACGGGGCTGTTATTGTAGACGAAATTTCGGGTGTAGCTTCCCGTCCCCGCCGAATGTTGGAGTATGAGCATATTCCCGACCGCGTCATAACTGTAATTCTCGGTATAATTGCGCATGGCAAGGCTGTCTGTCGGGGCCGGGAAGGGGGATGTATCGAAAGGATAGTTGCGGTAATTCGTATTGGCTGCGCTTTCGTCCACCGTATTTTGTGCTACTTGTTCCCTTCCCTTGGCAGTGATCAGGCGATAAATGGGGTCATAGGTGTAATTGCCATCGCTTAGCACTTTCTGGTTATTATAGAAGATCGGGGGCTGCGCATTGTCGATCTGGTAGGTGACATTACCCACCGGGTCATAGTAATAATTCAGGTCCTGCAAAATGGTTGCGCCAAAATTCACTGTGGTCAACAATCGCGTAAGCCGGAACGTATCGGGGTCATAGCTATATCTCGTGACGCTGTTGTTGCCGTATTGTATGCATAAGCGCTGTCCCTTTTCATTGTGGCAGATCTTCCTGACATATGGGGTCGCGGTGCTGCCACCGCCATAATACAGGCTGACCGTATTCAATTTCCCCGATTCCCCATAGCCAGGGACGTATATATCGGCCTTGTTGATTGAAGCCGATGAATAAGGTACGGGTATAACGGCTCCTTGGGTAACGGGAATGAACGGCCGGGTATACAACATCGGCCGGTTCAAGGCATCGTACGTGACGACAGTGGTGAATTCCTCGTTATTGACGAGGAGATTCATATCACTGGCCATTCCGGTCCAGGGAACTGCCGGAGCCATCGCCCCTGCAGCCTGGAAGGATTGAGCGAATATCCGACTGGTCTGCACCAGGTTCCCTTTAAAATCATACAAATAATTCGTAACCAACCCCGACTCGTCGAATTGCCGGTACAATTTCCCTCTGAGGTTGTTGGCCGTATCGCTCGCGCCATTGATCGACACATTTTCGCCATAGACATTATAGGCCGACAAGTACGGGATACCATTTATCGACACCCTGGTTTGCAACGGCCGGCGAAGTGCGTCATAACCATAGGTAAAGTCGATCGAATTCGCACCATTCACGTCCCATTGCGCCCACGGTTTGTCCATCACATCATGGAGCATCCATCGCTCGCCGCTGTCCATGCTCACCTGATGGATCCGGCGGTTCAGCAGATCATAGTCCCATTGTATTACCGTGTTGCCCATGGCGTCGATAACTGCCAGAGGATTACTTTCCAGGTCGAGGAGCGTTTGCGTAGCATACAATAACGGGTTGCCGGAACCGTCAGTATTGAACACAACCGAATAAAAATTTCTGCCGAGCGGGTCGAGATGCGCGGTAGTAGGAGTGTTGTTGTGGGCTTTCGTCTTGTTGGCGGCATCCGTATGTAGCGGATCGGAAGAATTAAGGTTATTTTGATACCAGACACTGCCGAGCACCGTATCGTTCTGGTCACTGACAATTTGCAGCCAACTGTCGAATTCCGTCCGGGCAAAACTGCCATCCGGAAAATCTGTCCTTACCACCCGTCCCGGTGGGTCATAGTGAAGGATTGCCGTAACGCCGTTTAACGGCGCCTCCTCATATGCCGGGGTGGCGCTGAACCAGGGCTCATACTGCATGACCGCGTTACCTTTATTATTGTAAACCGTCTTACCATTTCCGATCCACTGGTGCTGAGGGGTCGAGGCGCCGTCGCAACTCCCCGGAAGCGGCGTGCCCGTAGTAACATCTGCTTGTATTTTTTTCATGGCCGACCTGCCAAGCCCATCCGTATATTCAAAACTGAATTGACAAGGGACCGCAGTTGCACTCGTCCACGGCTCCGCAACCTGGTTGGCATGGACAGTCCTGGTAATCATCCCCACGCTGAATGGCCCTCCGGCCGGGAAGTCATAAATAAACCTGTTCGTTGCGCCATTTAAATACGCTGGACCGTTGGTTAACGGATCGCTAAAGAACCCGGAAATTTCGGCAGGGCTGAGGTCACTGGTGAAAGAAGCAGCGAAAATGTCACCTTCACCCTTCCCGCGCTGTGCAGTAGCAACCAGCAACCCAAGACCATCATACCGGTAGTCGGTTGCATTGCCGTTGGGATCGGTTACTGTATTTGGTGCGAGACACCGGTAATCCATGGGCCCGGCGATGGTGGAGTTGCCGACTGCGTCGGTTACCGTGACCATCAGGAGCCAATGCGCATCATATTGTAGCGTCGTGGCATCTCCATAGGGATCCAGAAATTGATAGGGGAGCAGGAATGGCTGGGCCACACCTCCGTTAAGGTAGCGGATGATACCCGATGGAACCCACCACTCACCCGCCGGATCGCCTGCAGGGAACAGCGTTCCGATGTAAGTATCCGATTCGAGATATTTTGCGCCTTGCAGCAGGGAGGTGGTCGCGTGACCTGCCAGCGCTGTCACGGAGTCATTGAATGCCAGATGATACTGCTCATACCCCAGACCCAAAGTGTCCATCTTGTACAGGGGTAGGGGAGAGACAAGGTCGTCTTGCCGAAACAGGGAGCGATGATGCTTCAGTTTAGTCAATGTTGGCATCGAAACGGAATGAAGGAAGTCATTGATACTATAATATTCCCCGGCTGGATTGATGCCGGTCAACTGATAGATGATCTCTTCACAGGGAACCCGAAGGCGATAGGTCGAAGGACTGATAATATCGGAAGTATAGCCGTGGTGGGAGTACAGGATGGATGTCATTTGTTGGGCCGCTATAACGATCTCGGGTAACGGCTTTCCGCCCGGCAGAACCATCCCGCCGGGGCTGGCAGGGTCCACCGCCTGGCGTGCATAAGCTACCGCATAAGAGTCCACGATATTTCCATATGCGTCGAAGGTGGTGTTGAGCGTGTGGGCGATCCGCGGGTTTGCCGGATTGCGTTCGTAGTTATAGGTGATCCTTTCACTTTCCACAGAGAGGTAAACGGCGTACGGATTGGTCCCCTGCGGCTGAAGTATGGTGATCTGGTTGTTATGTTCGGAAACCGTATAAGGATAATCAGTGAGCGTCGGACTGGTATCGGCATCCAACGCATATACTTCCTGCCGAAGGGTCATTCCCTTGCAGGCGCGTACGGCCTCCCGCGCTTCATCCGCCTTTAGATTGGCCGGGATGACCGGTTCGGGCAGTTGATATTCCTGAAAAACGGAATTGTGAAAATATTCACCGGCCAAATAATGAAGGACGCGGTTCGATCCAAAATAGACACCGGTATGGAACCAGGTTTTGGTGAGTATTGGCGCCTGGTCGGCAACGGCGTTCGTGGTGAATATATCCGTGTCGATCTGTTCAACTCTTCCAAAACCCCGGTACTCTTTTTCAAGATGGTCATAGTACCCGTGATGATAATTAAAGCTGTTGGCATATCGGGAACCGGATACCGAGTCCTGCGTTTCGACGCCCGCTACACATTGCACTGGAAAACACAGCTTGGTAACCCATGGCGTCCCGGCCATTTTGTCCTGGAGATAATACCAGGTGGATGACTTATAGGCTATCGAAACTGTCTTACCCATGCCATTTGAATACCCGGTCATCAGGTAAGGCTTTTTCCCTCTCATCAGATCGATGTATTGTATTGGCTCATCCGAATCCCCTGCCAGCGGAGAGGACCGGATAATACAGGCGGTACCGTTGCCCAGGAAATCGGCAACCGACAGCTGATTGGGTAGCGCAGTGTGGGGAAAAGCGGGCGCCTCGAAGGGAGTGCCCCATGCATTGCCACTCAGATTGAGCCACGCACGAAGCCTGTTCTGCCCCAGATACAGCACGTCAGTGGCGCCCGTCCCGTTGATGTCCGCCAGGTGCAGATACACGGGGTTGAATCCATCGATGGTATCGAACTCCGGTGCATTGGTCATTTTAACTTTCGCGCCGAATTCGCCGTAGCCCAGATTGGGCCAATAAGAGATCTCCCCGTTACGGATCCGTACGATATCCGTAAGCCCGTCTCCTGTCATATCGGCGAGGAATATGCTTTGCACCGGATCGGAAAAAACGATAGCGGGGCCTTTTTCTTCGTCAAAGGATTTGGGTGCCAACTCGGGCGAATCATACCCCATTTTACCGGCAGCCGGATACCAGGTAAAGATCTCTTCTTCCGAAAGTACGATATCGGGCATCCCGTCCCCATTAAGGTCGATGAACTTTATATTCGGATTTTCGAAATCGATGGCCGGGTACCGATCGAATGCGGTAAATGGCAGCCACTTCTGACTGTCATCCGTCAGTTCGAAATAACCCAAATTAGGTCGGTTCGTTGATACGATGAATTTTCTGCCATCTCCCGTCAGGCTCTGGAGTTGAAGGTTGCCGTCGGTTAATCCGGTGAAGGAAGGTTTGGGGGCAATCAGGTTTGCAGGAGTAAATACGCCCTCCCCCAGATTGCTGTTATAATACCAGCCTTCCGACTGCTCACTCAGGATCCCGGAAATGCCTTCATTGTACAGGTCTGTGAATTGATAAGTGGAGCTTAACCCTTCGGGGATATTCATGCGGTTCTTCGCGCTGATCGACTCCACAGCTGTGTTCCAGACCGGGAATTGATACGATATTTCCATGGAAGGATAGCTGTCCTGCTGATATCCGCCGCTCTCGCTGCCCACCCAGCCCTTCTGCGTTACCGAGGTGATGAAGTCGACCTCCGCCTGTACCAGGGTGTTTGGATCCGCGACCGGCTTGAAATCACAATATTGGTATTCGAGATCAAGGGATTTAACGACGACGGGATTGCCGTCCAGCTCGGCGAAAAGATGAAAAAGCAGAAGCCGCCGGCATAACCGGTATGTCCGCATGTCGAAGCCCGGCTTGCCATTCGAAAAAGGATCCAGTCGGCATGCCCATGCAGTGGAGGGCTGCGGCGTAGGGGTGTCGGGGTCGTGGTCTCCATAATCCAACACGAGGTTAAACAAATATCCTGTTCCGTCCGGAATAACAGGGTTGTAAGGGTCCGCCGTCTTGCCGGATGGCGCCGGGCTATATGGTTGAGTATTGCCGTAAACGATTCGCTTGAGGTAAGTATTGGCAACCTTTTGATTTCCATTCAAGCGGTTGTCTTCGTGTAAAAGTGCCGGTACATTGACCAGGTCTTCCGGGACGTAGAAGTACTGGTAGCAATTCCCTTTGTCGTCATAACAAATCTCCGGCAACCATTCGAAGATTTTGCGCTGATCGGCCGGATCTGTCACCCTCCCCGCCGGTGTAATTCCGAAGAACATGATAATATTGTCCTTCGAAGTTGTTTTCCAATACATGCCTGCCGGACCCTGAACCTGCTCGATCAACGTAAAAGCGCCTTCGATCCGGGGAACGAACCGCTTGACCGTATATGGTCCGGTTATGAATTGATCCGGCGCCCAATTGCCGTGCAAATCCGGTTGCATTTTTACGACGAGGTCCTCCACCCCCGCCAATTGAAAGACGTCACTGTTTTGTGCATCCCGATATTGCGGCAGCAGCTTGTCGGTGCGACGCTTGATTGCCGGCAGGCTAATGTTCCACCCCAGACCAAAAGGGCTGTTGCCGCTTCCGGAGTTATAGTTTAGTGAAAGCGAGGGGACGAGATCATTTCTTGACTTCGACAAAGGGATCGATATAGAAAAGGAGGAAGTCCCGTTGGCAGCGTTGACCTTGAATTTTTCATCGATCGATTTTAGCGCCCCGCCGCCCTTGGGTATATTGATCGAAGGGACCTGCAGCATGTTCGTCCTGGCATAGTCCCTTTCTTTGCTGTCATTCAAGGCAGAAGGCATTTGTGCCCCACCACCTCTCTTGCCGTTGACGGGTGAGTCTTGACTTTCCGGTGTCATGAAAAAAATTTGACTTTTTTCTGAAAAGCGAGGGTGCGTTTGATATTAGGAGGGTAAGAATAAAAATGCGCCGAAATCAGAATCCTTGTAGAGTTGCAGTAGTCTTGCGAAAAATTGATCGTTCGATGGCAGGTGGAATAAAGCTACCATTCGCTGACGAGAAAAGCAAATCCCGTGATCAAAATACCACTATTAGGGTATGTTAAATAGTCGCGAACAATCCGTCGCGTATTGTCGTCAGTGCCTACTAAGCGGAGAGGTAACATTGAAATAAAATGCTCACTTTCAATCATGCTCTACCCCGTTAAAACACCCATTTTTGTCCGATCTGTATCATCCCAATTTCAGGGCTTTGGTTATGGGGGGAGGAGAGTTCAGCTCATCTTTTGTTTTTCGAAGCTCGAAAAAGGGATCGAACCCGGTTAGCCGAATCCTGGCGATTGTAGTCGCTGGTTCGGTTGCAAGTGGGTTCATTCCGGCAATAATAAAGCTTTTTTCAGCGTTGTGCCAGTTGCGACGATATGTCACCGATAGATCCTGAAAGCGTTCCAGAATTTTAGGGTGCATGCGACCAGGGTTGTCCAACGACTCGAATTTTTTGTGATTATCCACTTTTCAAGTTGCGGCAAATACGTCGATGGATCGAGCTGATCGATTAATTGTTTCCAGCAACAAGTGCGCGCCACCTTCTTTTCCAGCTGTTCTAATTTTAGAAAGAGGTCTTTGTAATTCAACAGCATTGCCCTCATCCTTGTAAACAGGCGAATGATTTGGATATTGACCTTTAGTCGCCCTAGCGCTATTTAACACGCTCGATAACATCGCAACTCCTTGCTCGGTAAAGGCCATCGGTGCATACACAGCCGTGCCTTTCTTCGTTGGGGCGGCATTTTGCGTCTGTTTCAATAAAATTAGTGAGGAGGGAACAGGAGGATTTTAAAAAATTAGAAAAAAAATTCCCTCAAATTTGAAAACCTTGCTTTTTGGGGCCGATATGCTTGGCGTCGTAGCCCGGACTGGATTCAAACCCGAATACAATGGTTATGAAAGCGATAAAAATTCGAGGTTGAACGAATGACTTTTTCAAACACAAAGAAACCCGCTGCCGGAGCGGGTTCTGAAAAATTTAGAAATAAATGGTGACCCGGATTGGACACTTTTCAAACCAATTTTTAAGTGATTTGAGGCCGGTCGCCGAGCTAAGTGATTGATTTTGTGAATCTTGATATTATGGAAACGGCAGGGATTGTTTTACAATTTGTTAAATGAACATTACCCCTTGGCCAACCAAGATTTGGATATTGAACCAAAAGTCTTAAATTTGTACTCAATTAAGTACTTAATATGCAAGTCGTCAATTATACCGAATTCCGAAATAATCTCACCGAGAACCTTAATTTGGTGAATGACAATGATGAGATCGTAGTTGTATCGAGGAGCAAGGGCAAGAATGTAGTGGTGATGTCACTTGAAGAATACAACTCTATCCAGGAGACGCTCCACTTAGCGAGCAGCAGGATCAATCAGAAAAGATTGGACGAAGCCGTCGAGGAAATGCGCTCAGGCAAATCTTCGAAGCACAAACTAATTGAAGACTAATGGAATTGGTTTGGCAAACACATGCCTGGGAAGATTATCTCTATTGGCTGGAAACGGACAAGAAGGTGCTTTTAAAGATCAACGAGCTGATTAAGGATTGCCTAAGAAGTCCCTTTAAAGGCATCGGAAAACCTGAACCTTTAAAGGGCCAGTATAAGGGTTTTTGGAGCCGTCGAATTACGGATGAGCACAGGTTGGTCTATGCAGTAAAGGATAAACAATTACACATTTTGCAGTGCCGATTTCACTATGATGCCTGAGACTGGGCCTTGAAAGCCGTAAATCATATTGTAACGCTACATAACTCCGTCTTCAGGCTCGCGACAGGGTTAGCCATCGCAGCCTTTACGGCCTGAAAACTAATTGTTCCAACGGCAATTCCGATCGTGACCATCGCGGCTATTAGAAATACGGGTCCAGCTAATATCGGTCCGGTATGCAAAACTCGCCAGCCACTGATTCATCGCGTACCAGGCAACCGGTACGGCAATCAGGATACTGATTGTTTAACAATTGCCTGTTGTCGCTTCACTTTGCCCTCAAGTGGAGCCACAGCTCATGGCTGGACGTTTAGTTTATGTATGACCTGGATTCGATCCTGTATCGATAATGAATTGGCTATAGAGTAACCGTAACGAGAATCCTAGTGCATATTAGGCTATATCAGGTGGCGTCATTTCAGTTAATTTTCCGGATCACAATGATTATCATCTTTCTATCATAAAGAATAAAAATATACTAAATAGTTTTTTTAATTAGACCTTTTAGTATATTTTTGTACCGAAAAACTTAATGATTATGCTTACTAAAGCAGAAAGAACAAAACAATTCATCCTGGAAACTGCAGCCCCTATTTTTAATCAGAAGGGGATATCCGGCGCTAATATAGATGATGTACTTGCTGCCGCAAAACTGACCAAGGGATGCCTATATGGTCATTTTGAAAGTAAGGAAGATCTGGCCCTTCAGGTTGTTGATTTCATGCTGAATGAAAACGGCAAAAAAATGTTATCAACTATCAGCAAGGGTAAAACAGCAAAGGCTAAGGTATTTGCATATCTCGATTTTTATAAGGACCCTTTGAATACTTACCTTAAAGGCGGATGTCCTGTATTAAATGTTGCTGTGGAATCAGATGATAACTTTCCGGCCATTAAGGAAAAGATAGCGGGTATCATCCGACATGGGCAGGAATTGTTTGTAAGTATTTTAAATCAAGGTATTGCAGATGGTGAATTTTCAGACAAACTTAATCCGGCCATCTATGCGTTCAAAGCGGTGGCTGCTGTTGAAGGTGCTGTCGTTTTGTGCAGATCGATGAACTCGGCAAAACCGATGGCCGGTTTGCTCAGGAGCCTGAAGGCGGAATTGGAAAGCTACGCGCTGTAATTTTTTTTAATATAAAATATACTAAAAAGTCTTTTTTATAACTAACAGAACCCTTACAGGGAAATCAATAATCAAAACAATAAAATGAAACAAACAATTTTAGTTACAGGAGCATCCTCGGGATTTGGTTTGCTGATCGCAAAACAGCTACACCTAAACGGTTATAATGTAATCGGTACAAGTCGTAACCCTGAAAAAATTCAGCCATCATTACCCTTTAAAATGTTGGCATTAGATATTGCTGACGATGGTTCAATTCCTTCTTTTGGAAAGGAATTGTTCAAGCATATTAGTCACTTAGATGTATTGATTAATAATGCAGGCTTTTATTTATCCGGACTTGCAGAAGAAACTTCTATTGAACAGGCCAGGAAACAATTGGAAACAAACTTTTGGGGAACCATTAAACTCACCAATGAGTTATTGCCCTATTTTAGAAAGCAACGCTCTGGCAAAATAATTACAGTAGGTTCTATTGTGGGATTACTCAGTTTTCCAGGCGCTGCTTACTATTCAGCCTCCAAGCACGCCCTGGAAGGTTATTTCAAATCTTTGCGATTCGAACTAAATGAATTCAATATCAAGGTTAGTATGGTTGAACCCATGGGTTTTAAAACCAACATAATTACCAGCTCCGTAGTTGCTGAGGGTAAAATAGCTGATTACGCGGCTTACCGTAAAAAAATTGAAGCCTTTGCAAAAGCTGTATTTGATAACGCACCCGAACCCACTCCTGTTATTGATACCATCGTAAAACTGGTAGAAGATAAAAACCCCAAATTCAATCACCCTGTTGGTAAAGGGGCTTCATTAGCCGTAACATTACAACATTTCGCCTATAAAACTTTTGAAAATTCAATTATAAAAAACATAAACAAATTTAAAAGCTAGAAAAAATGAAAAAAGCCAAAATAATATATTGGCTAACGACAAGTTTAGTTGCAGTTGGTAATTCATATGCACAAAGTAATTTATATATGAAACAAAACGAAAATTATACTTACGCAACAGTTCCCACCCGGTTTGTAGAAGCAAACGGAATACAATTTGAAAGCTCCCCGGTAAACTGTAGCGATCAAAAATAAAAATTAATCGCTAAAATTGGGGAACAATGAAGAAGACAAAATTCACGGAGAGCCAGATTATTGGCATCTTAAAAGAGCAGGAGGCCGGCAAGAAGGTGGCCGAGATCTGCCGGGCGCATGGGATCAGCCAGCCGACATTTTATGGATGGAAGAGCAAGTATTCGGGCCTGGAGGTCAATCAGGTCAAGCGAATGAAGGAATTGGAGGCGGAACTCAGCCAGTACAAGAAGATTGTAGCCGAACAGACGCTGCATATCACCGTTCTAAAGGATGTTATCGAAAAAAAGCTCTAGGGCCTGCTGAAAAGCGAGAGCTGATCCGCTATGCGAACCAGGAGCACAAGATCAGTATTCGGCAGGCCTGCACGCTCTTTGACACCCACTGTTCGATGTACTATTACAAGGGTCATCCGCGGGACGATGAGCCTATCCGGGAGGCGTTTACCCAGTTGGCCGTTCGGCACAACCGCTGGGGGTTCTGGATGATGTATCATCGGCTTAGGAACTTAAACTACAAAGACAATCACAAACGCATGTACCGGATATATACGGCGATGAAGTTGAACTTACGACGGAAGCACAAGAAACGGCTGCCGGCAAGGATCCTGGAGCCTTTGGCCCAACCGATCGCTCCCAATCTGACCTGGTCGATGGACTTTATGCACGATGGGTTAATCGGCGGCAAGCCATTCCGGTCGTTCAATGTCATTGATGACTTCAACCGGGAAGCGATGAATGTTACGCTCGATACCAGCTTGACCAGCCAGCGCATCATCCGGGAGCTGAACAAGCTGATCGAGTGGCGAGGCAAACCGTTAAAGCTAAGAGTGGACAATGGCCCTGAGTTCGTCTCGGCGGCCATGGAGCTCTGGGCAGAAGAAAATAACATCCAGCTGACCTTTATCCAGAAGGGGAAGCCACATCAGAACGGGTATGTCGAGCGATTCAACCGCACCTACCGGGAAGAAATCCTGGACAACTACGCGTTCGACACGCTGGCACATGCCCGGATGATGACGCAAGCCTGGATCTGGGTGTACAACAACGAGCGACCGCACAGTTCGTTGGGATATATGACCCCACGGGGGTTCCTGTTGAAATATGGCAAATGCCCTGACGCACAAGACCCGGACTTCGCATTTCCCACATTCCAACAGGAAGAAGAAAATACTTGGGAAACTATGTTCGAAACTGCTACAAGCTGAGGGGAGCTTTCACCGCGGCTTTTTTGCTTGTCCGCGCCGGCGAGCAAGCTCGCGCGCTACCAAACAAAAAAGCCGGCCTGACTATCGTCAGGTCGGCATTTGTGACCCCGTCAGGATTAACTACGCTTCGCTCCGCTGATCCTCTCGCATTGGCCTTACTCAAAGCCTCCCGGTGCGCTGTCGCGCCCCGCGGCATTTCCGTTTTTACGCACCTGTGAGCAAGCTCACGTGCTCCAAAACGAAAATGCCGGCCTGACTATCGTCAGGTCGGCATTTGTGACCCCGTTAGGATTCAAACCTAAAACCTTTTGATCCGTAGTCAAATGCTCTATTCAATTGAGCTACGGGGCCGGGCTTAGTGCGGTGCGGACGCACGCCGCTAAGGGGTTGCAAATATAGGACAAAAATCGCATGGTCAAAAACTTCTTGGGGAGGAATGCGCGGGCGGCGGTGAGGGTCGCAGGGTGGGCCACCCGGCTAACCGGGCTAATCTTCGTAGATCTTTCCGGCGGTGCGCTCGACGAGTGTTTTGGGGAGGAGCCAGGCCAGTGTCGCGCCGAGCTTGTTGACGAACCCGGTCACGACTTCGGTCTTTCCGGCGAGCATCGCCCGGGTGGCGAGGAGGGCGACGGTCTCCGGAGACATGTTGAACCGTTCGGCGGCCTTGAGGCCCTTCGCGCCGATCTGGGCGCGCGAGGGGAAGTCGGTGTCGGTAGCGCCGGGGCAAACGCAGGTGACGGAGACGGAGGTCCCGTGGAGCTCCTGGTGGAGGCCGCGGCTAAACAGCAACACAAATGCTTTTGTGGCGGCGTAAGTGGCGAGCCGGGGAACGGCCTGGTATGCGGCGGAGGAAGCGATATTCAAAATATACGCGCGCCGCTGAGCGCGGAGATCGGGGAGAAAAAGGCGGGTCAACGCGACGAGGGTGTTCATGTTCAGGTTCATCATGTTGACGTAGGCATCGGCGGGATACTTTTCGAACGGCCCGCTGAGGCCATAACCTGCATTATTGACGAGAGCCCGGACGGTATAGCCTTTGGCGCGGCACCAATCGTAGACATTCTGCGCGGCACTTGCCGTGGAGAGGTCGAGCGCAAGATAGTCGGCTTTGACCGGATACTTCTCGGCGATGCGCCCGGCCTCTTGCCGCAATAGTTCTTCGGAGCGGGCGACTAACAACACGTTAAATCCGCGGGCTGCGAGGTCTGCGGCGATGGCCTTCCCGATGCCTTTGCTCGCGCCGGTAATAAGTGCGTATTCCATTTGATCGCGGTTGTGACCCATGTGGGGGTCATCCATTGTAATCCGGGTGAGGGGTCATCAATTCTGCACCCGGTGTGCCAGCCGATGGTAAAACGGCGTTTTGCTGTTGGCGTCCTTGGGCATGTATTTCCCGGTGATTATGGGAACGTACATTACGCGGCGGCGGCTGGCCTCGCCATACAAGGGAGACTGCTGTGCACGATGCCAGATACGGCCGTCATGCACGGTAAGGTCGCCGGCGTTGATGTCAAATCCGATCTCGCGGGCGTCGGGGTTATTGTCGATGAAGTATTTTTTTCCAAAAAGGAGACGGAGCATCCCTTGCTTGTGCGTGCCGGGCAATACGCGGAGACCACCGTTCTCGAATGGCGTATCATCCAGGTGGATCCCTACGTTGAGCATGGGCATGATCTTCTGGCCGAGAAAGAGATCCCGCGGACTGTCGGTATGCCAACCCATCTGGGTGAAGGAGCTTTCCGGCATCCGAACATAATGATTCAGAATCAATCCATCTTTTTCATTCTCGCTGATACGGCCTTCATAAGGGTAGAGCAAGCCGATAAGGGCCTGAACGCGCGGATCCTGCAGCATTTCGTGAAGGGGCTGACTGTGAAGGGAAAGGAAGCACATCCGCTGGATCATCCTGTTGCCGTCCTGATCCTTTCCGAATTTTAGCGGAATGCCGTTGATCTTTTCCCGACCTTCATCCAACCATTGTTTTTCAATCCGGTTGAGCTCGCTTATGAATAATTGAACAGTCTCCGATTTCAAAAACTTCCTGAAAACGATTACACCATACTTATCGAAATAGCCGTATTGTTCGTCCGTTATCTTATCGCCTAGTACAAAGTCGGGGCATTCGAATTTTTTCATATTGTCTAGCTTTTTTTTAGAAAGGGTTGGGTCCGTCCCCTTTTCCGGTCAGCGGTTTTTAATACTGGGTTAATTGAATTTTAACAAATTGTGAAATCTTCATTAATCCTCAAATATAAGAATTTAAGGTTTTCCACGTTAATTTGCCTCATTTTATCAAGAATCACCTGTTTAAATATACGAATTTGCCTTTTTTACGCATCAGAGGTTTCCTCATTATCTATTTTCTTGGGCTGATCTGGACGTTTGCATTTCCATATAACGGCAGGGCACAGGAAGACAGTTTGAAAACCGTACCTGTCGAAAAGTTAAAGCTACCCCTTAGGGTACCGGCAAATATACGGCATGTTCTGGTTCTGCCAATTATTGCGAGGTCCATTGAAACGGGGTGGTCCTTCGGTGGGGCAGGGGCGGCTACTTTTCGGGTAGGGAACCGGGATACGCTGTCCAGAACCTCTAACGTGGAGGGGGTAGCGCTATATACGACCGAGAGGCAATTTGTAGCTGCATTAAATGGTTCTATTTACTTCCCGGGTGAACGGGTCATCTTCAACGAGCAATTGTCGTATAGCTCATTTCCGGATAAGTTTTGGGGCATCGGGAAGTACGCGCCGGACAGCAATGAGGAGGCTTACAAATTCCGGCAGTATTTTGTTTTTCTCCATCCCCAATGGCTTGTCGCCAAAAACCTGTTCCTTGGGGTGGTATACCAGTACCAGCGGGTATTCGACGTCGACTACACGCGGGGGGGCCTCTTCGACAAGGAAGACGTGCCGGGACGGGACGGCTATCATGTCTCGGGCATCGGCTTGAGCATTACCTATGATACCCGGAACAACGCATTTTCGCCGGACAAGGGGATGATGCTCCAGTTCTATTTCGATGAATTTGCCCCTGCTCTCGCCTCCAATTATTTATACACGAGTTATGTCCTGGATCTGCGGCGGTTTATCCGGGTTTACAGGAACCAGGTCCTGGCGCTCCAGGTGCTGGGCAATTTCAATATCGGGCAGGTGCCCCTTCGAAGCCTGGCCTATCTTGGGGGCTCCAATATGATGCGGGGTTATTACGAGGGCCGGTTCCGCGACGACAATTCCGGCGTGCTCCAGGCTGAATACCGAATGCCTTTGTTCTGGCGGTTTGGCGCGGTCGGTTTTGCCGATATGGGGAATGTGGGGCCGGCGATCTCCGATGTGAATTTGCGCCATTTCAAATATTCGTACGGGGGTGGACTGCGGGTGGGCTTAAACAGGACGGAGAAGCTGAATCTGCGGCTGGACTACGGGCTGGCTAAAGGCGGCTCAAATGGCTTCTACCTCCAGCTGGGAGAGGCGTTCTAGCAGGTCACCGGTCAAACGAGGCCACGCTCTTTTAGTCTTTTCCGGCGATCCGGCTGCCCAGCGACCACGAAATCCAGCCAAAAATAAAGCCGCCGACGATATCGACGGTGTAATGCACGTGCTGGACAAGAAGCAGGAAGGCGACGAAACAGGTCACGATAAGGGCGATTTTCCTGTCCCCGCGTCCCGTAAAACATAGAAAGAGCAGGAACATCGTCGAAGTATGACCCGAAAAGAACAGGTCCTTGGTGATAAACCGGTCATGACCATAAAAGAAGTTGCTCAGCGGGTCGGCCAGGTTGAGGAGGTTGGCAGGGGGATCGAGCGGGACAAGGGTTATGGTCAGGACCCGAAAGAGGCTTAGAAGAAAAAAGGACCAGACAAAAGTCAGGAGAAATCGGGGGAACTGAACTGCCCGAACGATCCCAAGAAGTGACAGCGACCAGATCAGGATAAAAAGCGGCACTGACACATTATGCGGAGGCAGTACCGACAATACGCGATCATTCAAGAGGACGCCCTGCCGTTTTTCGACCCAATTAAAAAAATAAGGAAAAATTGATAACAGGCTGACCACCAGCGCTATGCCTAGAATCAGGCGCTGTCTGAATTTCGGGACCTGCCAGGCGGCGTGCCATTCCTGTCTTATTGCAATCGAACTTGGTTGTGGCATACAGTATCGCCACAAAATTACACCAATCCGGAATTAACCCAAACTTAATAGAGGGTTTTCAATAAGTTAATAATGCCATCGTACAAATGCCTCCATGGCTGCATACTTCGTAAAACCCAACTGTGCATAGAGATTGGCCGTATTGGCATTCCGATCCTCGGCCCGCTGCCAGAATTCGCGGGCGTCACTTCCCTGAAAGGGAACCATATCTTTCTGGGACTGGTGGATGAAAATCCCAAACCGTTTTTTCATGACCTGGTCGGGGCTCATGGGAATGGCCATTTCGATCTCGCTGATATCCCATTCCTGCCAGGCCCCTTTATAAAGCCAAAGCCAGCAATCCTTCAGCCAGGGATCGCCGGCGGCTTTGAGACGCCGCAGGGATTCGAAGACGATATCCAGGCAGACCTTATGGGTGCCGTGCGGGTCCGCCAGATCGCCGGCGCAGTAGATCTGCTGTGGCTTTAGCTTGCGCAGCAGTTCGATGGTGAATTCGACATCGATCTCACCCATCGGCTTTTTCTCGATGGTCCCGGTTTCGTAGAACGGCAGGTTCATAAAATGGATATTCTCATCCGGGATGCCCACATACCGGCAGGTGGCTTTTGCCTCGCAGCGGCGGATCAGCCCTTTGATGCTGCGGATCTCGGGGGTGTCGATATCGCTGGCCTTTTTTGTCTTCAGATAGTTGGTAGCCTGTTCGAGGATCTGCGAGGATTTTTTGCTGTCGATCCCCGAGAGGACCTCAAATCCGACGGCAAAATCAAGGAAGCGGGTGACAAACTCATCGGTGACGGCGATATTCCCGGAGGTTTGATAGGCGACATGGACGTCGTGGCCCTGATCGTGAAGGCGCATAAACGTACCGCCCATCGATATAATATCATCGTCGGGATGCGGAGAAAAGATGAGGCAACGTTTTGGGAATGGTTCGGACCGTTCCGGATGGGTGGGGAGGGTTGCTCCGGGTTTGCCGCCGGGCCAGCCGGTAATGCTGTCCCGCAGCATATAGAAGACCTGGAGATTGATTTCGTACGCGTCGCCTTTTTCCACCAGCAGATCGGCGAGGCCGCTATCATTGTAATCCCGGTTGGTGAGGCTCAGGATGGGCTTTTCCGCTTTGAGCGCCATATTGACGACTGCTTTTCGGATCATCGACGGCGTCCAGGCTGTTTCACCGGAGAGCCATGGAGATTTAAAGCGGGTCAGTTCGGAGGCGGCCACCTCATCGATGAAGAAGGTGGTATCGTTGTGTTGCTGCAGCAATGAGGCGGGGATCTGTTCGGTGACGTTGCCTTCCACCGCCTTCTGGACGACGGGCGCTTTTAGCTGACCCCAGGCCATGAGGATAATACGGCGGGCTTTCAGGATGGTGCTGATGCCCATCGTGATGGCGAGCCGGGGGACCTGGGAGATGTTCTGGAAGTCCTGTGAATTTGCGATGCGGGTGGAGTTTGCCAAGGGCATAAGGCGGGTCCGGGAGTAAATACTCGAGCCCGGTTCATTAAATCCGATATGGCCGTTATTTCCGATCCCGAGGATCTGCAGGTCGATGCCGCCTGCTTTTTCAATGCGCTGCTCGTATTCGATGCAGTGTTGCTTGATCTCTTCCTTTTTCCATTGCCCGTTCGGGATATGGCAATTGGCCGGGTTGATATCGACCTTACCGAAGAGATGTTCCTTCATGAAACGGTTATAGCTTTGCAGCGCGTCGTTGTCAATGGGGTAGTATTCGTCGAGATTAAAAGTGACCACATTCTTAAAACTGAGGCCTTCGTCGCGGTGAAGCCGGACAAGCTCCGCGTACAGGGATTTTGGCGATGAGCCGGTCGCTAAACCCAAGACGGTCTTTTGGCCTTTTGCATCTTTCTCGCGGATCAGCTGGGCGATCTCTTTGCCAATGGAACGGGAACCTTCCTCCAGTGAACTAAAAATCTTTACCGGGATCTTTTCGAATGAGTCTACCATACTCATAGGTCAAATAATTTGGGGTTGTGATAAAACCGTGGCGAAAATACAACGGTAGGTGTCAAAACGAAAATAAATGTAACGGGCGCGGCGCGGGAAAATCTAGCGCGGGAAGAGAAAATAATACAGGATCGCGCCGGCGAGGAGGGCTTTTAGCGATTTGATCGCCTGGTAAAGAAGATTGCGGGCCACCTGGTAGTTGATGTTCATGACATCGCTGATCTCTTCATAGCTGAGGTTTTGAAAATACTTCAGGTAAACGATTTCCCGTTGACGGTTAGAGAGCCGGTCAAGGGCGCCGAGGACCTTTTTGTTGTTTTCGGCGCTCTGTTCTCCGGAGATGAGATAATCTTCGTGGCTCCACTCAAAGGTGCCCTGTTCATCGGAAATGGGGAGAAGGTCCCGACGACGGCGATACGATTTTAAGATCTTATACTTCAACGACTTAAGCAAATATGCCCGCACGGACGTCACCGGCGCTCTCGATTTAGACTGCCAGAGCTCGACGAAGAGCTCCTGGATGGAGTCCTCGAGGTGGCCGGCATTGCCAACAAACTTGCTGCCATACCGGAAAAGGGCTTCGTAGTGCCTTCGGAACAGCGCCGCAAATGCTTCTCTGTCGCCGTTACGGAAGGATTCCCATAGCAGTATGTCTTCTTTGGCATGGTCCAATGGTAATCGTGATGGCTTAAGGTGAGGAATCGAATAAAAAGGCTAAAAAAAACAATAGAAAAGTAAATTACAAAATTATCTTTACGGATACTTGATTGTAAAGCGGGTGTAACCATCGAAAAATGGGAGGTACCTATCTAATACACAGAAGGTTTTATGCCAAAAGACTATCTTGAGCCCGAGGATCTGCTGACGGACGAAACTTTTTTGTCCTGGTATTTCGGACCTGGCCGGGAAGCCGATCGCTTCTGGAATGGCTGGGCGGAAGGGGACCAGGCAAGAAAGGTTGTTTTGGAGCAAGCCGTTGCGTTGCTGGAGATGACCAGATTACGGGAAAAAGGGCGGACCGGGGAGGAGATCGAGGCGGCGGCGGATGTGCTGATGAGCCGGATCGATGAGGCGGGAGGCGGGACCGGGGCGCGGGAGCCGGGCGTGGCGGCGATCCGGGGAATGAGGACCCGGCGTTGGGTCGCGGCGGCGTGTGTGCTGGTTGTACTGACCGGCGGTATGATGGCGGCGCGGATGTGGTGGAACAAGCCGGTGCAGATAGCGACCGCCTTTGGTGAAGTCAATTTACGGACGCTTCCGGATGGTTCGGAAGTGACGATGAACGCCAATAGCCGGTTGCGGTTGTCTTCCAACTGGCAGGAGGGACGCGACCGGGAAGTGTGGATCGAAGGGGAAGCGTTTTTCCATGTGCAGAAGACGCCGCAGCGCAGCCGTTTCATCGTGCATACGAATCGGCTGGATATCATCGTAACCGGAACGCAATTCAATGTCGTGAACCGGGATGGGAAGGAAAACGTCATGCTTCGCGAAGGTAGTGTGATCGTCCATCCGGTGGCGGGCGAGCTGGGAAATGGCGATCTGGCGATGGTGCCGGGTGATTTTGTGAAATGGAACGGTAAAGGTTTGGAGAAGGGGAGTATAAAAAGTGACAGTCTGCTGGCCTGGAAACGGCACCAACTCCTTTTCGAGAATACCCCGCTGAAGGATGTGGTAGGGATCATAAAAGACCAGTATGGCGTGCGGATCGAACTCGAGGATCAGTCGATTGCCGACAGCACGATCTCGGGAATTATGCGAAATGACAACCTCGATGTCTTTTTGCAGGCGCTCGAGACGACCTCGGATTTCCAGGTGATCCGCAAAGACGGCAAGATCGCGATAAAGGCTTCGAAAAAGCCTTAAGCGTCGAATGGACCAATACAAAGCCGGGCTCGACCCGGTCTAACCAAAACGCTGCCGGAATGAAAAAATCCAGAAGCCACGGCTGGGTGAGATTTTTTCTCTGTGCGCTACTTACCGGGCTTAGTCATCAGCCCCTTTACGCTCAACAGGCGCACGGGGCCGCACCTGTTACGGGTGGCGGCGTGGAAGAGGTGCGCAAGCCACTGATGGAATTGCTGATCGAGCTGAACCGGATCAAAGGGGTCTATTTTCTTTTCTCCCAACAACAGATCGGACAGATGCCGGTACATGCGCCGGTGATCTCTGCCACCGTAAGCGTGGAAAAGATCCTATCGCAGGTCCTGCGCGGCACCGGATTGGTCTTTAAAAAAGTCGACGAGCGGACCTATGTGATCCTGAATCGGCGGAAGGATGTCAGGGCAGCCGATACCGGCGCCGTTCAGGGTTCGGCCTACCCGGATGACGAGCCGTCGGATGCGCCCGCGGCCGATGCGCGGCCGGATGTGGTCAGCGGGCGGGTGACCGACCGGGACGGCAAGGTCCTGCCGGGGGTCAGTGTCACGGTTAAGAACAGCCGAAAAGGGACCACCACCGATCTGGAAGGCGTGTTCAATCTCCAGGCGAACAACGACGACATGCTCGTCTTTTCCTATGTCGGTTATTGTAGCCGCGAGCTCCCGGCCCGGCTGGCGGTCCGTAGCTCCGTTATGCTGAACCCGTCGGATCAACCCTTGACGGAAGTGCTGGTTACCGCCCTTGGGATCGGCAGACAGCAAAAATCGCTGGGGTACTCAGCCGATGAGCTGGACGGCGGCGTCTTCACCCAGGCGCGGGCCGTGAATTTCGGAAATGCGCTGGCAGGGCTTATGGCTGGTGTAAACGTGGTAGACAATGCTACCGGTCCTTATGGCAGCAGCCGCGTCCTGATCCGCGGGAACGCCTCCCTGAGCGGGAACAACCAGCCCCTGTATGTCATAGACGGCGTGCCGTATGACAACAATAACCAGGGATATCCGGGGCAATGGGGCGGCCCTGACCTGGGTGACGGGCTTTCCAATATCAATCCCGACGATATCGAATCGGTAGTGGTGCTGAAAGGGGTGGCGGCGTCGGCGTTGTATGGCTACCGGGGCGGCAACGGGGCAATCCTGATCACGACGAAATCGGGGTCGAAGACGCATGGGCTGGGGGTGCAGGTGAATAATAGTTTTACGGCCAGCAGGGTTGACGACCAGCGGGAATACCAGTATCAATACGGCCAGGGGGTGGGGGAAATCAAACCGGTAAATATGGGGGCAGCGCAGGCAGCGTCGTATTACAGCTGGGGGGCTAAACTCGACGGTTCGGCCGCTGTCAACTATCTTGGCAGCAATTATCCCTATCGCGCGGCCTCGCGGAATTTCGAGCATTTCTTTCATACGGGCATCAACGATCAAAGCTCAGTGGCGTTGACGGGGGCCAACAACAAAGGGCATTTCCGGCTGGGGCTCTCCAACCTTTATCTGAATACGATCGTTCCCAATTCCTCCATGACACAGCAGGGGTTGAACTTCAATTCCGGGTTTGCGATCACCAACCGGCTCCAGATGGACCTGAAGGCAGACTATGTATTTGAACAGGTATCCAACCGGGCTTCGCTGTCGGATGATCCGGGGAACGTCATGGCGCCGCCGCTTTACCTGGCGAACAGCTTTGATATCCGCTGGCTGAAGAACCATACCATACTGCCCGACGGTACCGAATGGCTGCCGGGTACGACGGATCCCTATTTCGAGAATCCGTATTATATCGCCTATGACTATCAGAATACGACGTCCCGTAACCGCCTGACGGGCGGGCTCACGTTGAAATATCAATTGCTTGACTGGCTGTTTGTCCAGGGGCAGGTCGCGCGTGACGGCTATTTGATGGATGTGACACAAATTGTTCCGTCGGGCGTGGAATACACCCGGTCGGACGGTATTCATGGAGGGAACCTGACACAATATGAGGTCAATTTCCACGAGCTCAACGGCGGGTTTATGCTCGGTGCCAAAGTGCCGGTGGGAGAAAAATGGAATTTCAGCATGGTGGCGGGGGGGAATCAGCAGGACAATATCAACAATATAACGGGGATCGGCGCCGTCCCCGGGTCGAATAACCGGGCGGCGGGTCCATTTCTGATTGCCGGCGATTACAGTCAGAACGATATCGCGACAAAAACCTATTCAGCGATCGATAGACATTATCGGGTCAATTCATTATTCGCCAGCTTAGATATGTCCTTGTCCAATTTTCTTTTTTTCACCGCCACGGCGCGGAATGACTGGTTCTCGACATTGAACATCCATACCGATCATTTCCTTTACCCTTCCTTCTCCGGCAGTTTCGTCTTCTCCGACCTGCTCCATCTGCCGGCCTGGGTGAGCCTGGCGAAACTGCGCGCTTCCTATGCCGGATCTTCCAACGGGACGTCGCCGTATCAGAACACGCTGACCTATGGGATCCAGAGCTACACCGCAAACGGGCAGCAGCTGGGGTATGTGGCGACCGGCGGCGTGATCCCGGATGCGTATCTGCGTCCGGTAGACATCCGGGAAAAAGAATTCGGGCTGGCGGTGCAGCTATTCAAGCAGCGGTTAGGCGTTGACGTGACTGTTTACGAGAAGCGCACGACAAACGATATCGTGGATGTCACGGTGAGCCCAACGTCCGGATACGATCAGCAGGTCGAGAATATCGGCAAAGTCAGCAACCGGGGAATCGAACTGGCACTGACCGCCGTACCGGTGTGGAAGGGCAGTTTCAAGTGGAATGTCGGCTTCAATTTGGCCGTCAACGACAATAAGGTGCTCTATTTAGGCGGGATGCCATCGATTGTAATCGGCGGTGCGTACCCGCGTTGGGGAAGCGAGGTCAGCATCAGCAACGTGGTGGGGATGTCGTACGGGCAGATCATGGGGTTCGATTACAAGCGGGATGGGCATGGCAATATTGTCTATAGTGACGGGGTTAGCAACCCCGCGCCGGCGGGCGAGCCCGAGCAAACCGGGGTTGTTCCGTTGGGATCCACGGTATACCGGCAAACCGGCGGCCTTAGCAACGAGTTCCACTATAAGGGCTGGTCTTTTGGATTCCTGATCGACTTCAAATACGGCGCGAAGATCTATTCCGGCACCAATCTCCTCCTATATTACTACGGACTGTCCGCGGTTACGTTACAGGGTCGCGAAGGCGGGTATGTGGGTAAGGGGGTATTGGAGAACGGGCATCCGAATAGTATCGCGGTGCCGGCGCAGCAATATTTCCAGGATATATCCGCGAGCGGGACCGATCATATCGCGCGCGAGTTTGTATATGATGCGAGCTTTATTAAATGGCGGTCGGTTTCGTTGAGTTATACGGTCCCGGCGGCGGCGCTGCAAAAACGATTTATCAAAGAACTTACGGTTTCGGTGGTGGGGCGGAATCTCGCGGTGCTGATGAAGCATACGTCGAATATCGACCCGGAGTCGAGCTTGAACAATACGAACGGGCAGGGGCTCGAGTTGTCGGGTTATCCGGCGGTGCGGACGGTTGGGTTGAATCTCGGGGTGAAATTTTAGGGGCGGCCTTCGCCAAGGCTTCGGGGGGTGCTAAGGCTTGGGGGGGTGCTAAGGCTTGGTGCCGCCTTCGCCAAGGCTTCGGCGGCCGAAGAAGAAAAAATTTTAGCAGCGGACATTACAGTTTCGGGAAATGCGGCACTTGCTAGTAAAACGCTGCAAAAAATGAGAAAATTAGGTCTTTACCAGCGTGTGCTCGGCGTCCTGCTGGGCACGCAAGTATTATGTTACCTTCCGGCGTATTCGGGAGGGGCTTTCGCAAATTCCGGAGATCCGGCGGGCGGGACGGTCGGCGGGACATATTTCGGGCCGGGTCGCATGCCGCCTGGCGGGAGGGCCGTCATGGCGCCGATCACGGGAACCATCACCGACAATAACGGCAATCCGATGCCCGGCGTGAGCGTCGTGATAAAGGGAACAAAACGGGGCGTGACGACCAACGCGTCCGGAAGCTTTAACATCGAGGCTTCCCAGGGCCAAACGCTCGTATTCAGCATTGTCGGTTACCAGACAAAAGAAGTAAAGCTTGGAGCGGAGACGACGATCAGCCTGTCGCTGCAACCATTTACCGCTCAAATGACGGAAGTGGTGGTAACTGCGCTTGGAATCAAGAAACAGGCAAGGGCGCTTGGTTATTCCACGACGGAAGTGGCGGGCTCGGAGATTTCCGGTTCCCGGGAAGTGAACATCGGGAATGCACTGACCGGTCAGGTGGCCGGCGTCAGCGTAGCGGGGGATGCGACGGGACCTTATGGAAGCAGCCGGGTAACGATCCGCGGCAACGCCTCCTTAAGCGGGAACAACCAGCCGCTTTACGTCATCGACGGGGTGCCTTTCGACAACACGAACCAGGGTTCGGCGGGGATGTGGGGCGGCGCGGACCTCGGTGACGGGCTTTCGAACATCAACCCGGACGATATAGAAAGCATCCAGGTATTGAAAGGAGTTGCGGCTTCGGCGCTGTACGGATATCGCGGCGGTAACGGGGCGATCCTGATCACGACGAAATCGGGCGCAAAGAACAAAGGGATCGGCGTGGAGGTCAACAACAACGCCACGGCCAACAAGGTGTACGACTACCGGGACTATCAATATACGTATGGTCAGGGCCTCCTGGGTGTGAAGCCGGGGACGGCGGCCGCAGCGCAGAATGCGCCTTATGACAGTTGGGGCGCCAAACTCGACGGAAGCCAGGCGGTAAACTATATCGGTCAGAACTATGCCTACAGTCCCTTTAAGAATACCTTCCAGGACTTCTTCAAGACCGGACTGACCAACCAGGCTTCCGTCGCGCTGACGGGCAGCAATGACAAAGGGCATTTCCGGCTCGGCCTGTCGGATCTCAATATGAGTACGGTGGTCCCCAATTCGAATATGAAGCAACAGGTGCTCAACTTTAATTCCACCTACAATATCACCAACAAACTGCAACTTACGCTGACCGCCAATTACCTGTTCGAGAATGTAAAGAACCGGGCTTCCTATTCGGATGCGCCGGGAAACCTCATTGCGAGCACCCTGTACCTGGCGAATAGTTTTGATATCCGCTGGATGAAGAACCGGCTGGTGAATCCGGACGGTACGGAGTGGTTGCCGGGTTTGGATCCCTACTTCGAAAATCCGTATTATATCGCATACGATTATCAGAACCAGACGTCACGGAACCGCCTGACGGGGGCGATCACGCTGAAATATAACCTTCTGGATTGGTTGTATATCCAGGGCCAGGTACAGCGCGACGGGTACATCTTCGATGTCTTCCAGGTCACCCCATCCGGCGTCGAGTACACGCGGAGCGATGGTATCCACGGTGGAAACCTGACGCAATACGAAGACAATTTCCACGAGCAGAACAGCAGCTTTATGCTGGGCGTCAACAAGAAATTCGGCGAACATTTTTCGCTGAATGCGTATGCGGGCGGCAATCAGCAGGACGATGTCACGCAATATTACGGCGTAGGCGCGGTTCCGGGTTCGGGCAATGGCGGCGCAGGACCCTTCCAGATCTATGGATTCTACAGCGCGAACAATGTTTCGACCAAGCCATTCGGGATCAGCTATTCACACTATCGCGTAAATTCCATCTACGGCAGCGCCGACATCGGTTACAACAACTTTTTGTTCCTGACCGCGACGGCGCGGAATGACTGGTTCTCGACCCTGGCCATTAATTCCGATCACTATCTGTATCCATCGTTTGCGGCGAGCTTTGTCTTCAGTGATGCGCTGAAACTGCCGTGGTGGGTAAGTTTCGGCAAACTCCGGGCATCCTACGCCGGCGCCTCCAACGGCACGTCGCCATACGAGAACATCCTGACCTATGGGTTGCAGGGTTATACGGTCAGCAACCAGCCCGTGGGTTATGTGGCCGGCGGCGGGCTGATCCCCAATTCAAAGTTACGGCCGGTGGAGATCCAGGAAAAAGAGATCGGGGCGAACATGGAGTTTTTGAACAACCGGGTCGGGTTTGATTTTGCCTACTATGACAAGCAAACAACGGATGATATCGTCAATGTGACCGTGAGCCCCACGTCGGGTTATAACTCCAACGTCGAGAATATCGGGAAGATCAGCAATAAAGGGATCGAACTGCTGGTTCACGGGATGCCGGTCAAAACCCGCGACTTCTCCTGGGATGTGTCGTTCAATATCGGGCAGAACAACAGCAAAGTGTTGTATCTTGGCGGCGCCAAGAGCATAGCGATAGCCGGCGCCAACCCACGTTGGGGCAGCGAAGTAGCCATCGAGAACATCGTCGGAATGCCGTACGGTCAGATCGTTGGGTATGCATACACCACGGATAACAAGGGGCAGCGGGAGTTCAAGAACGGGGAGCCGGTTCAAAGCGCGCAAGTCGTACCGCTGGGATCCAGTGTGTACAAACAGACCGGCGGATTTAAGAACACCTTCACGTATAAGTATTTGTCGTTATCGATCCTGCTGGATTTCAAATATGGGGCGAAGATCTACTCCGGAACCAATCTGTTGCTGGATTACTATGGTCTTCAGAAAAATACGCTGCAGGGAAGAGAGACCGGTTATATCGGCAAAGGGGATGATATCTCCGGTGCGGCGAATACGACGGCCGTTCCGGCGCAGACCTACTGGCAGGATATTTCCGCGGATGGCAACGACCACATCGCGCAGGAGTTCGTCTATGATGCCAGCTTTATAAAACTTCGGGCGCTGACGCTTGGATATACGCTGCCGGCGAAAGTGATCCAGGGGACGTTCATCAAAGGGGTGACCATAACGGCTGTCGGCCGCAACCTTTGGACGATCATGAAGCACGTGCCGAATATCGATCCTGAGTCCAGCCTCAACAATGGCAACGGTCAGGGTCTGGAGTTGTCCGGTTATCCGGCCACGCGGAACCTGGGTCTAAACATCAACTTGAAATTCTAATCAAATGAAAATGAAGAATAATATTCGAATTATCCTTTTTGCTTCGGCCGCCACGATGGTGATGGGCAGTTGTAAAAAAGACTTCGTGTCGATCAATACGGACCCGAATCATATCACCTCGGCCAATATCAATTTCGGGTACCTGTTTACGAACGCGCAACTGATCACCTCGGGCAACAGCGATGCCAACGGCTACGAAGACTGGCGGAACAACCTGATCTACTCGGCCTGTATGATCCAGCATTTGTCCAGCACCACCGGGTACTGGGATGGTGACAAATACCTGTACAATGCGAGTTATAATTCCGCCTACTGGGACGACCAATTTCCAAACAGCGTCACCAATATCGTCGAAGTCGTGACGAATACCGGCAAGGATTCCGCGAATCAATGGAATTTTTATAATATCGCCCGGATTTTCAAGGTATTCATGTTCCAACGGATGACGGACATGTATGGAGACTGTCCTTATTCCCAGGCGGGGCTTGGCTATATTTCCGGGATCACTTCACCCAAGTATGACAAGCAGCAGGATATATACATGGCCATGCTTAGCGAATTGCAAACCGCGGCAGCCAATCTGGACGCATCAAAACCAAATACCGTCGGGACGGCCGATCTGATGTATGGCGGCGACGTGAGCGAGTGGAAGAAATTCGCTTACTCGGAAATGGTGCGGCTTGCGATGCGACTGAGCAAGGTGGACGCGGCAAACGCGCAGAAATGGGTGCAGATCGCGGTGCAGGGCGGGGTGATGACCGGCAACAGTGACAATGCCATCATCCAGCACCAGGATGTGAGCGGAACACCGGTACCGAACGGAACCGGGCTCATCCTCATCGGGAATGACCCCAATGCTTACCGGTTGAGCGAGACTTTTGTCAATTACCTGAAGGGCACCGGCGATCCGCGGCTGTGTTACCTGGGGACAGTTTGTTCCAACCCGAATGACGGTACGCAATTGGGTGATACGACCTTTGCCGATCAACTCGGGCAGCCGAACGGATTCGATCCTCCCGGAAGCGGCAGTGCATATGACCTGACGACGGCGGCAAACTGGCCCGGAAATCAGAACCTGTATTCTGTTGTCAACCGCTATACATTTTCCCGACTGACGGCTCCGACCTTCTTCCTGACTTATGGTGAGACTCAGCTGTTGTTGGCGGAAGCCGCAAACCGGGGATGGGTAACGGGGACGACAGATGCTACTTATTACGCCAATGGGGTTACGGGTGCGATGCAGCAACTGGGAGCTCAGGCCGGCGCCGGTCCTTCACAGGCGTCGATCACAGCCTACCTGACTGCCAATCCTTTTAATCCGGCTGACGCGCTCGAACAGATCAACGATCAGTATTGGGTGGCCAGCTTTATGGATGAGAACGAATCGTTCGCCAACTGGCGCCGGAGCAATTATCCAACACTGACAGCGGTTAATTATCCGGGAAACGTAACGAACGGGACCATCCCGCGCCGGTTCACCTATCCGCAGGGTGAGGCAACGACCAATTCCGCGAATTACAGCGCAGCGGTCAGCGACCTGAACAATGGCGACAAAATGTCTTCCCGCGTCTGGTGGGATGCACAATAGAACTTTGGTGTAATCTCTAGCAGTCGTAGTCCATCTAATTCCTATGGTAACAGTCGGCCCTCACGGGCCGACTTTATTTTTTGGCAAACCGGAGGCTGACGCGACCGGATCATGCCGCGATCCGAAAGACGACGGCGTGCCGGCCGGCGGGTTTGTCGCGCAGCGTTGGGGGGATCGTGATGATCATTTTCTTTCCTGCCTCATGCCAGTTGAGTTGGGTCTTTGACGTCAACAGGGTGACTTTACTGTTCGCGGCAGGGCTGAAGCGGTCTATGCTGATCTCCGGGGGCAAGGTATCGCTTAGGTAGAAAGCGAAGGTGTTCAGACTGTCTTTTGATTGGGTGAGGCAAACGTCGCCGGAGGCATAGGGGCGGATCGGGTGTGTACCGTAGATGGCTTCGCCGTTGATATTCATCCAGGCGCCGATCTCTTTCAGGCGAGCGTAGGCCGTGTCGTCAAAGTCCCCGTCGGGCGAGGGCCCGATGTTCAGGAGGAGGTTGCCGCCGCGGGAGACGATCTTTATGAGCAGCTGGATGATAGTCGTTGTCGACTTATACTGATCGTGGGGGACATAGCTCCAGGAGTTACCCATCGTAATGCAGGATTCCCAGGGATCGTCGACTGCGTGATTTGGAATAGTCTGCTCGGGGGTCCGGTAGTTTTCAAATTCGCCCGGCACACTCCGGTCGACCACGATCAGGCCGGGTTGGTGGCTGCGCGCCATTTTTGCGATCGCCGGCATATCGACATCCTGGTCATAGGGAATGCTCCTCTGCCAATCTACCGAAGGATCTACGGTGCTTAAGGGCCGGACCCAGCCTCCGTCCAGCCACAGGACATCCATTTTGCCGTAACCGGTCATCAACTCCTCGATCTGGCGGTAGGTATATGTTGTAAAGGCCGCCCATCTTTCCGGGTATTTGGCGGGATCATAGTTGACGTTACGGTCTTTTGGCGGAAAGTAGGGCCACCAATAGTCGGGACAATGCCAGTCGGGCTTTGAGAAATACGCGCCGGTCATAAAGCCGTCGGCGCGGAAGGCGTCGAAAATGGCTTTTGCGACGTTTGATTTCGGGTCGGTATGGAAAGGACACTTGGGTGAGGTTATCTTATAGTCGGTTTGTTTTGTATCGAACATGCAGAAGCCGTCATGGTGTTTGGTGGTGAAGACGACGTATTTCATCCCGGCATCCTTCGCGGCGGCGGCCCATTTGGCCGGATCGAAATGTCGTGGGTTGAACGTCGTCTGCAGGTGCGTGTACGCCTGGAGATAGTCATTGTAGTTGGCCGCGTATGGTCCCCGGCGCTGGGTCCAGCCTTCGTCTTCGGGGCAGATGCTCCAGCTTTCCACGATGCCCCACTGGCAATATGTGCCCCAATGCATCAGCAGACCGAATTTGTTGTCCTGCCAGCGATCCAGGTTGGCCCGGACCGCGCTGTCGGCGGGCGGGATATAGACCTGGTAGGCGTTAGCGCCCCAGAGGGCGTATCGTTTGAATTGCGATGGGAGGCGCTGGAGGAAGTCCTTCCAGTTGCGGGCCGCCTTCGGGCTCCACAGGACTTCGGAAAGTGCGCTGAGCCGCGGGAAGATCATGTATTCGACCTTCCGTGGGTTGCTCATGTATTCGGACCACACGTTCGCCTGTGCACCGAGAACATAGTGCGCTTCGTCGGGCGCGAGTTCCTTTGGAATGGGTTCGTAGGAATAAACCTGCTGGAGAGGCAGGTAACCGCCGATGGTAAGCGAGTCATCGTTGCGGACCTGGGAGTGGTCGAAGTAAACATACTGGCCGGGGGTCATGATGACGTTGTGGTGTTGTTTTGCGGCTTCGATCCCGCCTTTTTCGCCTCGCCAGCTCATGATCGTGGCGTTGGGTGCGATACCCCCTTCGAGGATCTCGTCCCAGCCGATGATCTGTTTGCCTTTTGAGTTGATGTATTTTTCGATCCGTTGGACAAAATAAGATTGCAATTCCTCTTCGTTGCGGAGGCCGAGGTCTTTTATCCGCTTCTGGCATTTCGGGCAGACTTTCCAGGAGTCTTTTGGACATTCGTCGCCGCCGATATGGATGTATTTGGCCGGGAACAACGCCATGACCTCATCGAGGACATCATTCAGGAACTGGAAGGTGCTGTCGTTGCCCGCACAGAAGACGTCCTTGAACACACCAAAGCCGTGCTGTACATGATAAGGACCGCCGGTGCAGCCAAGGTAGGGGTAGGCGGTGAGGGCCGCGGAGGAGTGCCCGGGCAGTTCGATCTCGGGAATGACGGTGATGTATCGGTCTGCCGCGTATTTGACGATGTCTTTTATTTGTTCCTGCGTGTAGTAACCGCAATATTCGGTGCTGTCGTCACCGGTGCCGGGAGCGTGGCCGATGATGGTGCCGCTGCGGCAGGAACCGACTTCGGTGAGGCGGGGATATTTTTTGATCTCGATGCGCCAGCCCTGGTCTTCGGTAAGGTGCCAGTGGAAGTAGTTCATTTTATGGAGCGCGATAAAGTCGATATAGCGTTTTACGAATTCGACGGGGAAAAAGTGGCGGCCGCAGTCGAGGTGGAGACCACGGTAGGCGAAGCGGGGGTAGTCGTCTATGGCGACCGCGGGGATCGGGAACCCACCGGCGCTTGCGGTTTGCCGGATCGCGTAGCCCGTCGGCGTGGCGGTAAAGGGGCTGAGAGGAAGGAGTTGGATGAGGGTTTGGATGCCATAGAAGATGCCGGGGTTGGTGGCGGCGTCGATCTGAATGTGGTTGTTGGATACATCGAGATGATAATGGCCCTCGGGGAAGGTCTTGTCGGCTATACCGAGACCGGTGAGCTCGATATAGTTGGCTGCAGGCTTGGCGGCCGCGACAGTCAGATGGATCTTATAGAGTTTGTTCAGATAGTCGGTGAAGAACTGGACAGCCGGCATTTCAGACTGTTCGGCGACGATGACGGTGTTGGCGTTGAGGCTGAATGTTCCTTGCTTCCAAACGGTGTTGACAGGCTCGGGAATGATGGACGCGGGGGGAGTCGTGGGCGCGGGCGGTGTGGACGATTGGGCGAAGCAGGCAAGACCGGCGCAGACCAGCGACAGAACGGAAAGAAGACGTAGTTGTTTCATGGAGACGAATTTAGGCGAAAATGGGCCCCCGCGATCGGCTGCGGCGGAAAAAGTTATGGCATAACCGGCAGTGTGATCCCGGAAGGGTGTGCCGCGTCATGCCAGATGCCGATGGTCGCCTTTTTGAAATCCGATTCGTTGGCAGTTGGGATATTGACGAAGGTTTGGGGATTGAGGTCGACCAGCGGGAACCAGCTGCTTTGGAGCTGGACCATGATGCGATGGCCGCTTTTGAAACAGTGAGCGATTTCGTTCATGTTAAACGCGATCTCGGCGGGTTGGCCGGGGATGAGCGCCTCGGGTTTCTCGTAACTGTTTCGGAATTTGCAGCGGAAGACCTCTGCCCGGACGAGCCGCTGATATCCGGGGTTGGCGCCGGTGTCCGGGAATACGTCGATCAGCTTTACGATAAGGTCGGCGTCGGTGCCGGTGGAGGAAAGCCAGATATCAGGACGGAGGCGACCCGTAACGGTGAAATCGGCGGTGAGCGGGTCCGTCTGATAGGCAAGGACGTCGGATCGTTGAGACGCGAATCGTTGATCGGTGACGATGTATTGGTTGTCGCGGCCGCCGTGGACGCCGTCGATATAGGGGACGGGGTTTTTTGGATCGCTGACGTATTCGTCATAGCTAAAGGTTGCCGGGCTTTCGCCTGCGGGGATAGCCGACGGGTGAGTGAAGGGTAGGGTCAGTTTATGATTGGGTAGGAGAAGCAGCTTGTCCGGGGCTGCCTCTTTTGGGGGCCAGGTGTTATAGGTCTTCCACTTGTTGGTTCCGGTCTCGAAGATCATGGCCTCGGGCAACGTACCATTGTCTTTTCCCAGCAGGTAGTGATCGTAGAATTTGGTCTCGATGTCGTGGTAATAGTCATTTACGTTCTGGCCGAAGTCGAGGATGCCAAAGCGGTTCCAGCTGCCGCCCGCCCAGCCACCGTGGGTCCAGGGGCCCATGATGATATGGTTGTCGTTGTTTGGCGTTTGCTGCTCGATCGCTTCATAGGTACGGAGGGAACCAAACATATCCTCGGCATCGAACCAGCCGCCGACGACGAGGGTCGCGGGGCGGATATTTTTTAGATGGGGACGGATATTCCGGGCCTTCCAATATTGACCGTACGTGGACGCGGCCATGTATTCATTCCAGATCTTGCCCTTGTTGTTAAAATATTGCGGTTTGTTCGCATTCTTCAACGGACCCAATTCGAGGAAGAATTTGTAGGCGTCGGAATATTGGACGGAGAAGAGGTTGCCGCTGTAGTTCTTTACCGGCGCAGGCCGGGGGATGTCAAAGAAATTGTCGAAATCGAAGTTGTCAAGCAGGAAAAAGGCGCCATTGTGATTCGCGTCGTCGCCGATAAATTCGTCCGTAACGGGCGCCTGAGGGGAAACACACTTTATGGCTGGATGGGCATCCGGCAGCGCAGCAGAAGCAAAGAATCCGGGGTAGGAAATGCCGTAGATACCGACCCGACCGTTGTTGTTCTTTACGTTCTTCAACAGCCAATCCACGGTGTCCCAGGTGTCGGAACTTTCATCGGTCTGGCGTCCGGATGCGTCGGGTCCCTTATCCGCGTTATGCGGGTTGTTGCGGGCGGGGCTCATTTCCTCGAACTGTCCTTCGCTCATATAGCGACCGCGGACATCCTGGTAGACAAAGATATAGAGCTCGTGCATCAGGGTCCGCCCAGGGCCGAGGGACCGGCGGTAGTTGGAGTCGCCGTAGGGGCCCGACCCGTAGGGCGTCCGTTCCATCAGGAAAGGGTGGGGCTGCGTCTTATCCTTTGGCGTGTAAATGACCGTGTACAGCCGGATGCCGTCCCGCATGGGGATATAGACTTCCTGTTTATCGTAGTTGTCTTTTACAAAGTTCCCTTCGTTGCTATTGCGCTGGCACTGCGCCAGCGCAGGCAGCATCAGCACGGGGAGGATAAGACGGTGGAGTATGCGCATAACGATTCTATTTTTGAACCGGCAAAATGATCTTTGACGCATGATCGGCGTCGTGCCAGATGCGGATCGTCTCTTTCGTAAAATCGCTGTCGTCGGCAGTATAGATGTCGACAAATTTCTGCGGGTTGCGGTCTACCAGCGGGAACCAGGTGCTTTGAATCTGGATCATCAGCCGGTGGCCTTTTTTGAAAACGTGGGCGACATCGGGTATAGCCCATTTAACTTCTTCGACCTTACCGGGTTTGAAAGGAGTGGGTTTTTCAAAACTCTCGCGAAAGCGGCCGCGCATGATCTCGCCGTGGACAAGCATCTGGTAACCGCCCATCGGGTAGGCAGGGCCGTTATCATGGCTGCGTACGTTCATCGTCACGCCTTCTTTCGAATAGCTAAAGTCGTCGGGGAAGACGTCAATCACCTTGACGACAAAATCCGCATCCGTGCTGGTGAGGCTAACGAGGAGGTCGGCGGTGACCGGACCGGCGAGCGTGAGGTCTTCGGTCAGCACGGGTGTCTGGAAAGAGAGGACGTCCGGCCTGCGCCAGGCGAAACGCTGGTCATCGTCCATGTATTCACGCGTGCGCGAGAAGTGAACGGCCTCCGTGTAGGGAACGGGGTGCGCCGGATCGCTGATGTACTCGGAGAAACTGTTTTTGCCGGCGGGAACGTTGGAGGCCAGGCTGCCGTCCGGCTGTAAATAGATCGGCTGTTCCTTCGTGTCTGCGGGCGGCCATTGATCGAATTGCCGCCACTCGTTTGCTCCGGTGAAGAAGACCGTGGCGTTTGGTGTGCCGGGGTTCTTTCCTTTGCCTTTGAGATAGTAATTAAAAAACGGGATCTCGATATGGTTTTGATACCACCACGACGTATTGGAGCCCCATTGAACGTTCCCGAGGTGCGTACCATCGTTGGATGCCCACTGGCCGTGATACCAGGGGCCCATGACGATATGGCTGTTTGTGCCGGGACTTTGCTCCCTCAGCGCTTTGTAAACGTGCCACGCGCCATAACAGTCTTCCGCGTCGTAGAGGCCGCCGACTACCAGCATCGCCGGTTTGATATCGTAAAGGGCTACACGGGCATTGCGGGCCTGCCAGAAAGCGTCGTGATTCGGGTGGTTGTAAATATCTTTCCAGAACGCAATGGTGTCGCCGGTGAGTTTCATGATATTCTTCAGCGCTCCGGTCTCCAGGTACCATTTATAATTATCGTGGGTGTAAAATTCGAAACCGCTCGGGCCGATAGTGGTGGGTTGAGGCCGGGGTTTGCCAAAGGAGGAATAGAAGTCCCAGCCGTCCATCACATAAAAGGCGCCATTGTGGTGGAAGTCATCGCCCATGAACCAGTCGGTGACCGGCGCCTGGGGGCTGACGGCTTTCAGGGCCGGGTGGGCGCTTGCGGAAGCCATGGTGGCATAAAAGCCGGGATAGGAGATGCCGAAGTCGCCTACCCGGCCGTTGTTTCCGGGAATGTTCTTGACCAACCAGTCGACGGCGTCGTAAGTATCGCTTGCCTCGTCGACGTCCTTGCTCGTCTTTTTATCTTTGTTGAATGGACGGATGTCTTCGAAGACGCCCTCGCTCATCCAGCGGCCACGAACGTCCTGATAAACCATAATGTAGCCCTCCCGCAAATAGTAACGTAAATAACCGGTGTAGAAGTTCCGCCATTTGTCCTTTCCGTAGGGGGCGCAGGAGTAGGGTGTGCGCGTCATCAGGATGGGATGTTTCTCCGTCGAGTCTTTCGGGGCATAGATGGTAGTGAAGAGTTTGATCCCGTCCCGCATGGGGATGTAGGTTTCCGTTTTAAAATAATTGTCACGGATCCATGCGCTGTCCTGCGCTGTGCCCTGACCGAATGCGAAGTTGATGGCGATGGAAAAAAGGAATAAAAAAAGGAGCTTTCTCATGGTTATTCCGTTAATTTTAGTTCGTTGATGTTGACCGGCCGGGGCCAGTTTGGACCCCGCGAGCCAATTTATAGCAAAGTCGGCTAATCGCGACGGTTTTTTTTATGATTCAGGAGGAACGGTTGATAGAACGTTTTTACAGGAACCTTCAGCAGCGGGACTGGCAGGGAATGGTGCGGGAATATCACCCCGATATTTTTTTTTATGATCCGATATTTGGCCCTTTGCGGGGAGCAGAAGTGGGGGCGATGTGGGAGATGCTATTGAGCGGCGGCGGGGCACTGGATCTGCAGTTTAGCGAGGTTTCCGCCGATGCCGGTTATGGATCGTGCAAATGGGTGGCTTCTTATATATTTACCGCCACCGGGAGGAAGGTCGTAAACCGGGGTATGGCCAGGTTTGCCTTCCGGGACGGAAAGATCGTCGAGCACCAGGACGAATGGAGTTTCCCGCGTTGGTGTTCACAGGCGTTGGGTTGGAAGGGGATGTTGTTCGGATGGACATCATGGTTACAGGGCAAAGTGCAGCGGCAGGCGGGGCGCAGGTTGGAAAGATTTATGAAAAAGTAACATAATATGCTCAACAGACGATTTTTTTTGCAGTCTTCATTAATGGGAACCCTCGGGGTGCTATTTGGAAAAAAGGGGATGGGTGCGACCCCCGCCACCGTAACGGGTCAACCGGTGGTGATCTCTACGTGGGATACCGGCCTGAAGGCGAATGCAGGCGCCTGGGAGGTACTGGGTAAAAACGGCTCGGCCCTCGACGCGGTGGAGGCAGGCGTCATGGTGACGGAATCGACGACCAATTGTTGTGTGGGTCTTGGCGCCAATCCCGACCGGGATGGATTTGTGACGCTCGACGCGTCGATCATGGATCATCAATGGAATTGCGGCAGTGTGGGTGCGCTGGAACGGATCAAGCATCCGATCTCGGTGGCGCGGCGGGTGATGGAGAAGACGCCGCATGTGCTGTTGGTAGGGCAGGGAGCGCAGCAGTTCGCGGTCTCCGAGGGATTTACGCTCGAACCGCAGGTGCTTTCCGACGATGCGAAGAAGACGTACGAGGAGTGGTTGAAAAAGTCGGAATACAAGCCGATCATCAATATAGAAAATACTAAAAGCGGGGATCATGGCGGTTCGGGGAGTGGCGGCGATCATGGCGGTTCGGGGAGTGGCGGCGATCATGGCCTCTCGGCGCCCGCGCGCTTGCCGAACGGTGAATGGAATCATGATACGATCGGGATGGTGGCGATGGACGCGACCGGTAATCTGAGCGGCAGCGTGACGACGAGCGGGATGGGATTCAAGATGCGGGGCCGGTTGGGCGACTCGCCGGTCATCGGCGCCGGTTTGTTCGTCGACAATGAAGTCGGTGCGGCTACGTCCACCGGGCAGGGTGAAGATGTGATCCGGATGTGTGGCAGTCATACGGTCGTGGAGTATATGCGGCAGGGGATGTCGCCGGAAAAGGCATGCAAAGCGGCGGTGGAAAAGGTCGCCCGAATAAAAAAGGAAAAGGCGAAAGATATCCAGGTCGCGTTTATTGCGATCAATAAGAAAGGCGAGACGGGAGGGTATGCGCTGCAAAAAGGGTTTTCCTATGCGTTGAAGACCAACACCGAGGAGCGAATGGTGGCTGTAAAAAGCTATTTTTAAGATGCTGCTTGAAATTTGTGCGTTCAATCTGCCCGCCGCGCTGGCGGCGCAGCGGGCCGGCGCCGACCGGATCGAGTTTTGTGCTGCACCGGAGGAAGGAGGGGTAACGCCATCGGCAGGACTGATCCGCAGGGCGCGTGAGATGCTCCGCATTCCGCTTTATCCTATCATCCGGCCGCGGGAAGGAGATTTCTTGTATTCGGAAGATGAGTTTACGGTTATGATGCAGGATATCGCGTTTTGTCGCGGGCTTGGATGTGATGGGGTAGTCATCGGGATGTTGCTGGCGGATGGCCGGGTAGACCAGGCGCGGTGCGGGCGGTTAGTCGAAGCGGCGTATCCGCTTGGGGTGACTTTCCATCGGGCTTTCGATCGTGCAGCCGACCCATTCGAGGCGTTGGAGACGATCATCGGGATCGGGTGTGAGCGAATTCTGACGTCGGGACAGCGGCCGGTGGCGATGGAGGGAGCGGAGCTACTGCGTGAGCTCGTGCGGCAGGCTGACGAGCGGATCGTGATCATGCCCGGGTCGGGGGTGCGGGCTTCGAATATTGCGGAGTTGGCGGCGCGGACGGGGGCGGTGGAGTTTCATACGTCGGCGCGGGTGCGCGGCGCAAGCGCGATGGAGTATGTGAACGGCGCCATGGAGGAAGACCTGTCGATGGTGATGGCCGATGAGGAGGAGATCCGGAAGATCAGGGAAATTATTTCAGCTTCGTAATTTTCAGCATATTCGTCGGCAGGTGCTCATCGATGGGCAGACTTCCCGTATTCACCACCACATCCCCGCTTTTTACAAACCCGCGCTCGCTCAATATCGCATGCTGGTCGTGAATAATGTCATCGACGCTTTCTTCTTCGGCATAGTGGAAGGCGCGTACGCCCCAGCTGAGGCTGAGCTGGTTGATCAGGCTTCGCTCCTTCGAGAAGATATAGAGCGGGCATTTGGGCCGGTAGCTGGACAGGACAAAAGCGGTATAACCGGACTGGGTCATACCGATGAGTGCGTCGGCGTTTGAATCCTTGGCCAGCTTACAGGCATTGTAACAAATCGCGTCGCTGAGGAAGGAGGGGGAGTGTGGCTGCGGCGCGAGGTCTTCTTCCCGGTTATAGTGGTATTCGGTCCGTTCGACCTCGAGGATGATCTTACGCATAGTTTCCACGACAAGAGCGGGATGCTGGCCGGTGGCGGTCTCTGCGCTGAGCATGACGGCGTCGGCCCCCTCGAGGACGGCGTTGGCGACATCGGTGATCTCGCTCCGATTGGGCTTCACCCGGTCGATCATGCTTTCCATCATTTGAGTGGCAACGATCACGGGTTTGGCGCGATGGATGCACTTGCGGATGATCTCGCGTTGCGCCATCGGCACTTTTTCCACGGGCAGCTCGACACCCAGGTCGCCGCGGGCGACCATGACGCCATCGGACTGGTTGACGATATTCCGCAGATCGTCCATCGCGGATGGCATTTCTATTTTGGCGATGACCTTGGCCTGGCTCTTTTTGTCGGTCAGACGTTTCTTCAGGTCGATGATATCCTCTACTTTCCGGACAAAGGACAAGGCAACCCAGTCGAGCTTCTGCTCGATAATGAATTCCAGGTCGATGATGTCCTTTTCCGTCATGGCGGGAAGGGAGATATTGGTATCCGGCAGGTTCACCCCTTTTTTGGGCAGGAGTACGCCGCCATAGGTGACTGCGACTTTTATATCTCCTTCGGGGTCGACGCTCACGACCACCACTTCGATCTTCCCGTCGTCGATGAGGATCTTGTTGCCCGGCACCACGTCGTGGTGGAGGTTTGGATAGGAGACGTAGATCTTTTCTTTGGTGCCGATCACTTTTTCGCGGGAGGTAAAGGTAAGAATGTCCCCCGGAACGATGGTGAGACTGCCATCCTTGATATCGCCGACCCGGAGTTTGGGGCCCTGGAGATCGCCGAGGATAGAAATATTATACGGTTCGGTGAGGTTGATATTTTTGATATGCCCGATGATCTTTGCCTTATCCTCATGGCTGCCGTGGGAAAAATTGAGCCGAAAAACATTAACTCCCGCTTTTACCAGCTCCAGCAGTTTGTCATAGGTATCGCAGGCCGGCCCGACGGTAGCAACTATCTTGGTCTTATGAAATGTATGCTGAAGGCCAGCTTGTTTGTCCATGCCGGTGTACAGGTACTTCGATAAATTCTTGCTCATTTCCAGGAGGATTTTAGGATGCTAATATTTTAACGATTTTCAGCCAGTCTTCGCCGATCTTTTGTTTGGCCTTCACGGCTTTTTCGAGGGGAGTATAGTGCATACGGTTATTGACAATGCCCACCATCACATTATTGCGGCCTTCGAGCAGACATTCGACCGCTGAGTAGCCCATCCGGCTGGCGATAAGCCGGTCCATGCAGGAAGGAGCGCCACCGCGCTGGATGTGACCCAACACACACACCCGGGTATCCACGGTGGGGACGCGTTCCTTAACCACCTTGGCGATGTCGTCGGCGCCGCCGAAATTATCGCCTTCGGCCACGACGATCAGGTTGACGAGCTTTTTTCGCCGCTCTTTTTCCAGAAGGGAGCTGATGAGTTCTTCGATATCCGTCTTACGCTCCGGGATCAATATATTTTCAGCGCCGGTCGCGATGCCGCTATGGAGGGCAATATATCCGGCATCTCTTCCCATGACCTCGATGATGAACAGCCGGTCGTGGGCGTCGGCGGTATCGCGGATCTTATCGATGGCCTCTACCGCGGTATTGACGGCGGTGTCGAAGCCGATGGTAAAGTCGGTCCCCGCGATATCCTTGTCGATCGTACCCGGCAGGCCTATACAGGGGATGTCGAATTCGGTGCTGAGTTTGTGGGCGCCGCGAAAGGAGCCGTCGCCGCCGATGATGATCACGCCGTTTATGCCGAGTTTTTTGAGGTTGGCATATGCCTTTTTGCGGCCCTCATGTTCAAAAAATTCCTTGCAACGGGCAGTTTTGAGGATGGTACCGCCACGCTGGATGATATTGGCGACACTTCTCGAGTGCATGGGGATGATGTCGTTCTCGATCATTCCGCTATAGCCCCGCATGATCCCAAATACCTCCATTCCATAATATATACCGGTACGAACAACGGCACGGATGGCTGCATTCATTCCCGGAGCATCGCCGCCCGAGGTGAGCACGCCGATTTTGGAGACTTTGTTTTCCATTTGATTGTCGAAAAATTTCTATCTTAATCCTAAGTCCGAAGGGCCGGTTAAAGACGCTGATTTACAAATCGAAGGCCCAAAAGTAACGGATTTGCATTGAATCACAAACTACAATGCAGGAACGGAATTGTATTTGATCCATCAACAAAGTGACTGGCACATTAAATAATTTCTAATGGAATTTGGCAGGGTTCAAAAAATCGACAATTTAAATTTATCCTTGCCTCCCGACCCGGCGATGTCTCAACACGGTTGGGGGTGGCGATGTCTCAACGCGGGTCGAGGTGGATCTCGGCCATCATACAGCGGGCGCTGCCGCCACCATTGGTCTCGATAGTCGTGAGCGGGGAGTGCAGGATCCGGTTGAAGGCGGTGAGTTGCCCGACCTGATCCGGTGTGAGGGAATCGAAGGCCTGCGAAGACATGACGAGGATGGGTTCACCCACGCGGTTCCGGATCTGGAGCATGTTGCCCGCGAAGCGGTTCATCTGGTCGACCGTGATGGGGATAAGGAGTTTGCCGGTGGAACGGATCGTTGATTCCAGGTGATCGCGTTCTTTGGGATCAGGCACCGAGTCGAGACAGGCCACGACGTATCGATCGGCCACGCACATCATGACATTGGTATGGTAGATGGGCTTTGCGTCCGCATCGACGGCGGAGAAGATCTCCGGCGTGAAGCCGGTCTTTTCGCAAAAATCGAGGAGAACGGTCTTGTCGGTCCTTGGAGAAAGACAGGCGTAGGCGATCCGGTGATCACGGTCGAGCACCATGCTGCCGGTGCCTTCGAGATAACGTTCTTCCCGCTCATAGGTGCTGAAATCGAGGGTTCGGTCGACGCGGAATGTTTGTCGCAGTTGATCGATGATCCCCGGTTTCCGCTCGAGTCGGCGGTTGGAGGCATACATCGGATAAAGGCAAATGAGACCGCCCTCATGAAATGAGATCCAATTATTTGGAAAGATAGAGTCCGGCGTATAGGGTTCGGGGGTGTCATCGATGACGGTGACGTCGACGTCGTGCTCGCGGAGCAACGCCACGAACCGGTCGAACTCCTCGCCCGCCTTATGCTGGGCGTCGGCCGTGGCTGCGGACTGAAATGCGTTATTGACGGCCGTCTCGGCGTTAAAGCTGAAGTTCACCGGACGGATCATAAGGATGTGAGAAGTGGTTTGCATGGCGTGTAATTTAGAGTGCATCGCGGTGGAGAGGCATGCTCATACAATGGAATCCGCCGCGGGCGCGGGATAGCTCCGCGGAAGGCATGAGGATGAGGGTGTTCTCCAGGTCATCCGGATCCAGACTGCTCCTTTCGAGCCGGTCGATAAGGTCTTCCGCGTGAATGACGTCGAAGCCGGCGGTTTTGAACGCCTCCACGGTCTTGTCGTTGCGGTCATAGCCAAGCACGACACCCTCCTTCAACGCGAGCAGGTTGCAGGAGTCGGTCCATTGTTCCCGGGCATCAAAAGGGAACTCATTATTTCCGGAGTAAATAAATCTCACTTTTTCGGCGCATTCGAGGTCGTTCTTGCTGATGTCGGTCAGCAGATCTTCCAGGTTGTCGAAATACTCGGGACTCCCGGGGTCTTTCTTCCGGAACTGGATGATCCTGAGCTTGTCTTCTTTCTTGTTGCTGTCAAGGATCCGTTGGATCTCATCGTCGTCATCCCGGCGGATCGCCTTGCTCGAGAACGTGCCGAGGAGGATCCAGACATTTCTTTTGATCTGGGTAAAGATCGTATCGATGTGCATGTAATCCCGCTTCTTTGGAATGCGGAGAATCGTGATCTTTTTGACTACATTCTTGTCAAACAATACTTTGATGGCCTGCTGCGCGGCGTCGAGGGAGGTCCGTTCGCTGACTCCGATCAATAAGTGGTCTTTGCTGATAACCATTACATCACCGCCCTCCAGGGTGACCTTATGATCGTCGCCTTCGCGGGGTAGCAAGAAATGATGATGGGTGTCCGTGAGCTCGATGATCTTGTCCTGGTATTCTTCAAAAAGAGGGTGGTTGAAAAAGATATACTTGGCCAGGAGCGCTTCGCGGGTGCGCGCTTTTTTTGCCGGTTTGTTGAGCAGAACGTAGTGGTTGATGACGATCCCGATATCCCGGGTAAAGATAAAATTGGGAATGGGCGCAAACAGCATGCGGTCGTCGGACATGGAGCCGCTGATAAATGTTTTCGCCAGCTGGACGGGGTCGAGTAGCAACAACTCTTTCTGGGTGTCATAGCTGCAGCCTTCGATAGCGCATACCGAGGCGACCAGTTTCAGTCTGATCTCGTTGTGTCCTAGGATATCGGCGAGGAGCCACTGCAGTTCCACGACTTTATCGGACCGGAAGAAATCCGGGTGTCCGGGTTTGTAAAAAGCACGCCGGTTGTCGGGATTGTCGATCTCGGCGAGCCGGCCGCGGATCTTTTCCGGGTCGAGAAAATATAGAAGAATTTTTGTATAGAAGTCATATTCTTTCCGGCGAATGGTGTCGAGGTGAACGATATCTTCAAACAGCCAGTCCTGCGCTTTGGAAGGGACCACCTTACCCAGGCCGCTATCGGGGCTGTGGACCAGGACGCGGCGGAGACGGCCAACTTCCGAGGAGACGGAAACGTGGACTTTTGCCTTATGTGGGTAATTCTTTACCATTTGCAAAAATACCTTTTTTGGGGCAAACCCCCGCCTTCGCTAAAACTCCCGCCTTCGCCAAGGCTTCGGCGGCCGAGGAAAAAATCGTAGGTTTGAAAAAAAAAGGAATGCTACCGATCACCGATGAAACGATCGATCTGGTCAATGACCGAATCCAAAATATGGATGAAGTGCAGATCGGGAAGATATGGGATGAATTTGCCCGGGAGCAACCGGCGTTGGTAGGATATGTGCTGGGAGAGAGCCAGGAGCTTCAAGAACCGGATGCACGGGAAGACGTGGCCTATGTGCTAACCGTAATCCTCTTGAGTTTCCGGGAGTGTGTCACGGGGCTCGCGGCCATCTCCGAGAAAGAATTCGAGGCGTCCTTCAATGCCGAGTATGACGAGATGGAAGATATTTTCCAGGAGGGTTACGATGAGACGAATGCAATGGCGGTGATCGATTCGTTTTGTCAGCCCCAGTTGTTGCAATTTGCGGCGGCCACCATTTACAGTGATGACGCGGAGGATGGGGAGGAGAGTAATTTCACCGAAGAAGAGGCGGGATTATTTATCATTATCTTCAAGACGGCGATCGGATTGCTCCATGATAAGGCGCTGGCGGCCAGGATGAATTAGCGGCCCCCAACATTTATTTTCAAAAACGCTTGACTCTTACCTTAGGTGATGCCCTAGCTTTGCAGAAACGATCTCAGCATGGGTACTATCCGATATTCCGTTAAACAATTGGCCGGGCTCGCGGGCGTGAGTGTGCGCACACTACACGTTTACGACGAGATGGGACTGCTGAAGCCTTCGATCCGGACCGATGCGGGATACCGGCAATACGGCGAGTCCGAGCTGCTTCGCCTGCAACAAATCCTTTTTTATAAAGAACTGGACCTTCCGCTGAAGCAGATCGCGGAAATCCTCGACGACCCCGGTTTCGACCTGGTTGAGGCGCTGGAAGGCCACCGGATTGCCCTGACCGCCCGGCGCGACCGGTTGGAAACACTGCTGAAAACGATCGAAGCCACTATTGATCATCTAAAAAACAAGACGATGTCAAATTTTGAAAAATTATACGAAGGGATGCCGCGCGAGGAAGCCGCGGCACTTCGTCAGGAAGCAATCGACAATTGGGGCGAGAACGCAATCCGGAAATCGGAGGTTGCCCTGATGGGAATGGGTAAGGATCGGCTTGAACGGCTGAAGGCCGACCAGAAGGATATTATGCGGCGGCTGCGTTCGCTGCGACAGGCAGACCCTTACGACGAGCCGGTCCAGACGCAGATCGGGCGACACTATGAGATGATCCGCGCCTTCTGGGGCTTAAGCGGCGACGAACCCGTCAAGGCGAAAGCATATAAGGGGCTTGGCGATCTTTACGTGTCCGACGATCGGTATTTGGCCGAGGATGGAAAGCCCGATCCGGAATTTGCGGCGTTTATGCGATCGGCGATGGGATTTTTCGCGGATAGCCGGTTGGAGTAGATCGATCGGTTGAAATCCAGGGTCGGCTGCCCGTAGATCAGATATCGTGTATCCTCAGCACTTTTTCGATCTCATCTTTCCATCGCAGGTAGGCGTGGGCGTTCAGGTGGATGTTGTCCGGCTGGCAGTACCAGGGCAATAAAACTCCGTCCGGAGCAACGATGGGATTCAGGTCCAGATATTCGACGTGACGGCTGGCTGCCAACCGGGACATTTGCTGGTTTAGCGTTTGCAGCCGACCGTTTATAAAGTCGCTCGCCGGATAATCGGCGCCGACATAGAATTCGGCCTGGAGAACGGGGACGATATGCGCATACCGCAGTGTGTCCAATAATTTCCCCATATTGGCGACGATGGTATCTATCGGAATGTGAAGGGCGATGTCATTCCCCCCACCTTCGATGAAGCAGATCCGCGGATGGCTGTTTAGCACGTACTGGAGACGATGCAGGTAGCCGGCGGTAATATCCGAGCCGATACCGCGGTTCCCGATGTCCGAACGGTTGAGTAATTCATCCCAATGGGCCTTATAGACGTGAGATGTTCCCAGCAGGATGACATTGACCGGCCGGACATAGGCGGGTTCAATGTTTAGTTGCTCAGCATACTGCGGGTTGTTTGTATAAGTGGGCCGGGTCGCCGGGTGGTCCAATTTATATTGGAAGCGGAGGCGTTTAACCGCGAAGAAAGCCCCGGTTAAAATGAACAGGATGTTGAACAGGTAGGAGATAAATGTCAGCCTCGACGTTTTAAGGATCATGACCATGCATTTTGGAGCCAAGTCCGGGTAGCTGATGCAAAAATCGTTCTAGCGGAGTCGGTTGGTACGGGAGGTGGGCTACGGAGGGTCGTTTCGACCTATCCGCCGAAATAGGATAAGGTTTAAAGAGATTAAGGTTTGACTCTGCTGGATATGGTTATCCGGCAGATTTAATAAAGTACCGCTTCTGATAGCATTCGGACCGGTCAAAGGACAGGGGGCGGTTATTTATTGGTGGGAATTTTATAACCTCTTTATTATCTTTAGATATGCGGTGGAACAAAACGCAATTAATATCGGGGCTAAAGTGGGTACTTATATTAATCGTCATTCTCATTCTGCTGTACATCTTTTTCGATGCCGATATCTATCCGGCTTATTATCCAGACCCAAACTATTGACTTGGTGGGAATTTTCGTGGCTAAAAGAAGAACTAACAGTGAGAAAAGTAGTTATCCCGACCGGGTTTACTTGATTGTTAAAACACTTCTGAAGCGAAAGCCTTAACGATTCTGTTGGAATCCTAAATCAGATATTTTGGCCCAAGATATATATATACTCGCTATTTGTTTACCTTTAAAGCGCGCTTAAAAAAAGTTATGGGAGATATATTCGATGGTCCGCATATCGTACTCATCGCACTTGTGCTGCTTCTTTTGTACGCATCGTGGGCCAGAAGATCACGGGAATGAAGATCGCAAAACGACTTTGAGGCCAAGCAACTAACCCGTCAAACGGGTCTGTCCCAAGATGCATATAGTTGCCCGAGGAAAAAACTACCAATCGTTAGTATCCGACAGAACTTTCCTTTATTTTTGGGCCCAAATTGACAAGCCATGCATTTTCAGCTAACGGAGGAACATTTGATGATACAGAAGGCGGCGCGGGATTTTGCGCGGACGGAGTGTTTGCCGGGGGTAATCGAACGGGACGAACACCAGAAATTCCCGCGGGAGCAGGTGATGAAGCTGGCGGAGCTGGGGTTTATGGGGATGATGGTCGACCCGGCGTATGGGGGCGCCGGCATGGATACCGTCAGCTATGTTCTGGCCATGGAGGAGATCAGCAAGATCGACGCGAGCGTGAGCGTGTGCATGAGCGTGAACAACAGCCTGGTCTGCTGGGGGCTCGATACATACGGAACCCCCGCGCAGAAGGAGAAATACCTGACCCCGCTGGCGCAGGGGAGAAAAGATGGCGAACTGTATATCGGCGCCTTCCTGCTGAGCGAGCCGGAAGCGGGATCGGACGCCACCTCGCAACGGACGACCGCCATTGACAAAGGCGATCACTATCTGCTGAATGGAACAAAAAATTGGATCACCAATGGAAATTCCGCATCGGTATACCTCGTGATGGCGCAGACGGATGCCGCCAAAGGCAGTCACGGGATCAACGCGTTCATCGTGGAGAAAAGCTGGCCGGGGGTCGCCGTAGGCGCAAAAGAAAACAAGCTGGGTATCCGGGGCAGCGATACGCACAGCATTCTTTTTAATGACGTGAAGATCCCGAAGGAGAACCGGATCGGCGAGGAGGGTTTCGGGTTCCGGTTTGCCATGAAAGTGCTGTCGGGGGGGCGGATCGGCATCGCATCGCAGGCGCTGGGGATCGCCTCGGGCGCCTATGAACTGGCCCTCAACTATTCCAAGGAGCGAAAGGCGTTTGGGAAAGAGCTGATGCAGCATCAGGCGATCCAGTTCAAGCTGGCGGATATGGCTACACGGATCGAAGCGTCGCGGCTGCTTTGCCTGCGCGCGGCCTGGGAAAAGGACCAGCGCATGGATTTCGCGCTTAGCTCGTCGATGGCGAAAGTCTACGCATCGGAGACAGCAATGTGGATAGCCACCGAAGCGGTACAGATCCATGGCGGGTATGGATACGTAAAGGAGTACCACGTGGAGCGGCTCATGCGCGACGCGAAGATTACCCAGATCTATGAGGGTACGAGCGAAGTGCAGCGGATCGTGATCAGCCGGTCGATCTTAAAGTAGGGCCGCCTTCGCTGAAGCTTCGGCGGCCGAAGGTGGGTTAACCGTTGGAATCCGGATTGGCCTTATGCCGCTCGCCGCTTAGGTCCCGCCCAAACGAGTACGTGAAGTTGATCTTTAATACCCGGGTTTCGGGTTTGGTGACAGCATCCTGGAAGAAAACACCGGGGGTGTAGGTGTCTACCCGGCTGCGTTGCGTATTAAAGACGTCCGCAAGGCTGATGACAAGGGTGCCGGAGTGATTTTTCAAAAAATCGCGTTTGATGGCAAGGTCCATCCCGCCGGAAGGCAAGACTTTACCCTGAGCGACATAATTCTCCGCGTTGTAATTCCCGGTAACCTGGAAGGTGTAGGTGTTGAGGAACCGCATGTTCGAGTTTAGCTTGGCGAACCAGCTGAAACCCGCATTTGAGAGGCCCTGCGAGAGATTGTCGGCATTGATATCCGTCTGGAAGAAATTCAGGTTGGTTGTCGCATCCCACCACCTGGTGATAGGCGTCCGGACAATAATCTCGGCCCCATAGGTGTTCGTATAGTTGGCGTTCTCAAAGGTGCTCAGCAGGGTATCCTTGGATAACGGAATATTAAAGGCCGTCATGGGGTTGAGGGTGTTTTTCAGATACAGTGTCGAATTGAAGCCGATGTTGCCAAATTGCGTATTGTAGCCCAGCTCCGCAAGGTTGGTATTCTCGGGCCGAATGTGGGGGTTGCCGGCCTGGGGGTTTTGCGGGTTGCCGTAGTTGATCCCCGGGGTGATCTGCCACCAACGGGGGCGGTTGATGCGCCTGGAGAAATTGAGATGTAATTCGCTGACATCGGCGCTTCCAAGTTTCTCCGTCAGGAAGACGCTGGGGTACAGCCCGGCGGTATGATAACCAAAGGTCCCGCCGGCGCCCTGCAGAATATGGCCGGTATATTCATAGTCTTCGTAACGCAGACCAGCCATATAACTGAACTTCTCACCGAGGTGCTGGGTGAAACTGCTGTAGGCGGCGTAGGTGCTGTTGGTATAGCTGTAGTTGTAACTCGCGTTCGTATCGACGTAATATCCCTGGCCGAAGTCATCCTGAAAGTCGTTGTAGGAATGGTTGCCGTTAAGGATGGTCTTAAGGCCGGCTTCGAATTTTGATTTTCCATTGGCGAGCGGATCGCTGAAGTCGGTCTGGAGGGTCACCGTGTGGGCATGTGCGTATTCGTCGTATCGTTGAAGATACGGTGTGCCGATCGTACTGTCCGCTTTGCCGATATAGTCCATATTGTAATACCCGTTGTCCTTTCCATGGTAGGTCTCGAGTGCGGCGCTGGTGGACCATTTTTCATCGGGTCGGTTAAACACGTGGGTATAGTCGAAATTGGTATGGCTGAAAACGAAGTTATCGCTGTTGTAAGAACTGCGTGCACTGGTGGAGTCGATGACTGCCTTGTCGTCTATGTAGTCCGTGGTCTGAGCGCCGCCTGTCGGGTGATGGCCGAAACCGATATTCCCCGACAAGCTGAAGCTATTATGCTTGTCCATATTGAAATCCGCGCCCGCACGGACCATCTGGAAGGGACCGGTGGTGACGGCGTGGCCATGCTGGACCACGGACGAATTGGTGGTCAGATCGTCCAGGGTAGTGGTTGTGTTGGAGACCGACCGGTGGCCGTGAGCCATATAATTCAGCGTAAAATTCCAACGGTGTTTGTATACATTGAGGTTCGCAAATCCATAGGTTTCGTGAAGGGAGTTCCAGACGCCGGTGACGGACCCATTCAAGCCCGGCTTGCGGTTCTTTTTCAAAACAATGTTAACAATGCCGTGATTACCCTGTGCGTCGTATCGTGCGGAAGGATTAGGCATAACTTCGATGCTTTCGATCTGATCGGCGGGGATCTGGTCCAATGTCAGCGTTGTCTGTTTGCCGTCCAGGAGAATGGTGGGCGAACCATTCCGCAGGCTGACGTTGCCCGAGGCGTCGACCTGCAGGGTAGGGACCTGCCGCAGCGCGTCCTGGGCGGTGCCGCCCTTGCTCGCAAGACTGTTGTCTACACTAAATACTTTCTTGTCGATTTCGGTCCGGAAAACAGGTTTGGAACGCACGACAGTTACGGCTTGCATCTGGGATGCCATCGCCGCAAGCCGGATTGCCCCGGTGTTGAACGGCGAATTGACCGAATGACGGCCGGCGGGAATGGTTCGCGTAAATGGCTGATAGCCAATAGCGCTGATGCTAAGGATGTATGGGTCTTCGGGCAGGTTGGACAGCGAAAAGGAACCATCGGGTTTACTCATGGTTCGGCCGGCGACGGTTGAATCTTTGCGTAAAATGGTGATCGTAGCGGAAGGGATCGGTTGCTTACCGTCGGTTATCTTCCCGGTGATGACCGAGCCGCCGGGTTGCCCGGGCGTCGTGGCGACCGGATGTCTGGTTTGCGCTTTGATCAGGCACGGAGAGAAGAGGAGGAGGGCAGAGTAGATCAGCTTTTTCATGGGGTACAAATTTAGCCCTAAAAGGTTTTAGCACCTATATGTCCGATTACCGCTCGTATAGGTATCTTCGCGTTGGACCATTTTCACATGACGATAACATTCAACGCTTACAAGGCTTTCCTGGACCGGCTCGGGGCCGGCGTACAGCTCGTTGCGGTGTCCAAAACAAAACCCGCGGCAGATATCCTCGCGCTTTACAACATGGGGCAGCGGGACTTTGGGGAAAATTATGTGCAGGAGCTGTTGGAAAAGCAACGGGAATTGCCGGGCGATATCCGGTGGCACTTCATCGGGCATCTGCAAACAAATAAAGTAAAGCTCGTGGCGCCGTTTGTCCACCTGATCCACGGGGTGGACAGTTTGCGTCTGCTAAAAGAAATCGACCGGCAGGCCATCCTGAAGGGAAGGGTGGTGAACGTTTTATTGCAGGTCCATATCGGGCGGGAGGAGACAAAGTTCGGGCTGGATGGCGGCGAGTTGGATACGTTGATGCAGGTGTGGCGGGATGGGGTCGCGCGCGGAGAATTTGCCGGCGTGCAAGTGCGGGGATTGATGGGGATGGCTTCAAATACGGCGGATAAGGCGGTAGTGAGGGAGGAGTTCCGCGGATTAAAGTTGATGCTTGACCGCTATTTTCCGGCGGGCGGAATTCTCTCGATGGGGATGAGTGCGGACTATGTCACCGCGATAGAGGAAGGCAGCAATATGGTGCGCATCGGGAGTCTGTTGTTTGGCATGCGAGGCTGAGCACCCGCCTTCGTTGAAACTTCGGCGGGCGAAGTGGGTCAGAACGCGTAAATTCGCAGCATGGCAGAAGAGATCAAAAAGGAAGAAGAGAAGTCCCTTAATTTCCTGGAGGAGATCGTCGAAGAGGATCTGGCAAGCGGCAAATACAAGTCGATCCTGACACGTTTTCCGCCGGAGCCGAACGGCTATTTACATATCGGTCATTCCAAGTCGATCGTGCTGAATTTCGGGTTGGCGAACAAATACGGCGGTTCGACAAACCTGCGTTTCGACGATACCAATCCCGTAACGGAAGATGTGGAGTATGTGGAGAGCATCAAGGAGGACATCCGATGGCTCGGATTTGAATGGGCGAATGAATTTTATGCCTCCGATTACTTTGAACAACTCTACCTTTTCGCCGAAGACCTGATCCGGAAGGGTCTGGCATATGTCGATGACAGCACGCCGGAGCAGATTGCAGCGATGAAGGGTACGCCGACTGCGGCAGGTAAAGACAGTCCGTACCGGTCGCGGACGGTGGACGAAAACCTGCGCTTGTTCCGGGAGATGAGGGCCGGAAAGTACCGGGACGGGGAGAAGGTTCTACGCGCCAAAGTGGATATGGCTTCACCCAACATGCAGCTGCGGGATCCGATCATGTACCGGATCAAGCACGCGAGCCATCACCGGACGGGAGACGCCTGGTGCATTTACCCGATGTATGATTTCGCACACGGACAAAGCGATTCGATTGAGAAGATCACGCATTCGATTTGCACGTTGGAGTTTGTGTCCCACCGGCCGTTATACGACTGGTTTATCGAAAAGCTGGAGATCTTTCCTTCCCGGCAGTATGAGTTCGCGCGGCTGAACCTGACGTACACGGTCATGAGTAAACGAAAACTGTTGCAACTGGTAAACGAAGGTCACGTCACCGGTTGGGACGATCCGCGCATGCCCACGATCTCGGGGCTCAGGCGCCGGGGCTATACGCCGGAAAGCATCCGGATGTTTGCCGAGCGGATCGGAGTGCAGAAGCGGGACAACCTGATCGATGTCTCGTTGCTGGAGTTCTGTGTTCGGGAGCATCTCAATAAAGTGGCGCTAAGGCGGATGGTCGTTTTTGATCCGCTAAAGGTAGTATTGACCAACTATACGGATGGAGAGGAAACATTGCGGAGCGAGGACAATCCCGAAGATCCGGCGACGGCCACCCGGGACGTTCCCTTCAGCCGGGAACTTTACATCGAGCGGGAGGACTTTATGGAGAATCCGCCGAAGAAGTTCTTCCGGCTATCCCCCGGACAAAAAGTGCGATTAAAGAGTGCCTATATTATCCAGTGCGACGAGGTCGTAAAGGATGCGGCGGGAAACATCAGGGAGCTTCGGTGTTCCTATTTGCCGGAAAGCAAGAGCGGCGGGGCACAGGCCAACCTCAAGGTACAGGCCACCATCCATTGGGTCAGTATTGCACATGCGGTCACGCTGGAGGTACGGCAATATGACCGGCTTTTCCGGGTGGAGGACCCGGCGAATGCGGAGGGGGATTTTAAGGAGTATATCAATCCGGATTCCCTGCAGGTGGTGCCATCCGCGTATGCGGAGCCGGCGATGCGACATGCGCGGTTCAATGAGCACTACCAATTCCTGCGGAAGGGATATTTTTACCTGGATAAGGATAGTTCTGAAGAGAAGTTGCTTTTCAACCGGACTACGACGTTAAGGGATAATTGGGTGAAAGAGCAGAAAAAAATCCAATAAGAAAGGAGGCTGATGCCTCCTTTCCATATCTTGATCTATTATTTTCCGCCACCGGGGCGCTGCGGCCGGTTGGCTTGCTGCCAGTCCTGATATTTCTTGTAGAGATCGGCGCCGAGAACAGCCTGGATCCGAGCGTTCATTGCGTCCGTCAGGGGCTGAATTTTCGCCATCCTGTCCTCGCGGCTTAGTCCCTGATTGGCCGGATCAGTAAATATCGCCCGGCGTTTTGCCATAAATTCCATCGAGATCGCCTTCATCGAGTCGGCCTGAACCTGGGTAAGGTTGAGGTCGGTCTTCATTTTGGCAAGCCTGGCTTCCATGGCCTGGCGCATCGCGGCGGTATCACCTCTCATTCCGCCACCGCCCTGGGCTATGGCGGACGATGCGGTAAAGAGCGCTATGACAAGCGTAGCGCAGGCAAAGACTTTTTTACTCATGTTCATAGTAAGACATTTTTTATATTTGATAGGATACCAAATTTGTGCTAAAAACCCGTGCCACCAGCCGCTTTTACTCAGGCGGCAAACGGGACGGAAACGGATCGGTCAATCCCTGCTTTTTTGGCGTGAATATTGTATTTTTTATTTTCTCCCCCCGAAAGCCGTTGAATTAGCCAATGTAAATCGCTATCTGTCAGTATCAAGAGCCTGTTTTGGCAAAATTGCTCCAATATGTGCTTACTATCTGTCGGTATGGAAACGCTAGGGTTATTGCTCCGCATCTGGTTGTGGATTTCTCTCCCTATGGCGGTAATCATTTTGCTGGTGGCCACCTATTTCAATTATTTGAGGCATACGCGCCCGAAGATCGGGCTGAGGTTGGCAATGGAAGGCTGGGGCGGGAAAGGACCCGACACCGGTGCGGAGGAGCCTTATATCCGGAAAGAAGATGTGGTGGGTGACGGTGATGCCTTGCTCGAATCGGAGCTCGCTTCGGCGGTTTCAAGAGGCGAAACGCCGGGGATGGAAGAGCTGGGTGCAACAGGAGAGGAGACGATCTATCGCGGGTTACTCTGGATGAAAGAGAAATATGAAGAATACCGGGTGCAGGCAGATCGGCGGTATGAGCAATTGCGGGAAGAGTTCGGGCGCTCGGAGCAACGATACAACGAGTTACTTGAGGTCATGGAGCAAAACAAACGACGGGCGTTGGAAATCGTGGGTGCTGGCATTCCGGCAAATGCGGAGACCGTGGCGCCGGTCGATTCCCCGGCACCGGAGGCTGGCCCGCCTGTTGCAGAACCGGCCCTGGCGGATCAGTTGGCGGATGTGCAGGGTCAGCTCGGGGTCAAACAACGGGTAATCGATGAGCTCAAATCACAGCTGCTGGCGGAAAGATTAAAAGTGGAGGAGCTGGTAGCCATTCTTCAGACCAACACGCAAATGTTACGGAAGGTTATTCCGGATTTGGGAAAATAACCGGGAAGGATTTCATTATAATTAGTTAACTGTCAACTATTAATTATCTGGCAAGTCCTTTGTCCCTCTTCGGGGGATAATCCGTACATATGAAAACCAACGTGATCGCCTTTCTTATATTTCTTCTTGCTGTCCCTTCTACTTATTGCCGATCGGCAGTTGAACCGCGCACCTGCATCCGAAGTGTCATCGCACAGGGAGGAGATCTGCGGATGTTGATGGAGTTTGGAGAATCGGGTGCTTACCAGATAAAGATATATTCGGTGGACGGCCAGCTGGTCTACCAGGAAACGCTGCAGGGCCACGCGGGAGAAGCCGTCAAGGATATCGCCTTTAACGGCCACCCTCACGGTATCTATGTGGTCAACATCACCGGGTCCGGCGGGCAAAGCACCCGTGATGTGATGTGGTAACCCCGACCATGCGGCGTGTGGTTAGCATGCGATGCGCCGGTCATTTATATTCCCCAAATACTTCCCGGAGCGTGTCCGCGATTTCACCCAGGGTGCAGGAATGCTCGACGGCTGCAACGACGGCGGGCATGATATTTTCGCCCGACGCCGCTTTATCATTCAGGTCCTGCAAGAGTGAGTCCACCTTCGCGGGGTCTCTTCTGTTCCTGAGTGCGGCCAATTTTTCGATCTGGACCTGACGGATAGAGTCGTCAACGCGGAAAACAGGGATCGATCCGCTTTCTGCTGTCATGAATTTGTTTACTCCAACGATGATTTTCTCTCCGGTCTCGACTTTTTGTTGATGTTCGTAAGCGCTGCGGGCGATCTCTTCCTGGATAAATCCCAACTCGATTGCGGCGACGCTGCCGCCCATCCGATCGATCCGGTCGATTAGATGCCATGCGGCCTCTTCGACCTCGCGGGTGAGGGCTTCCACGAAATAGCTGCCGCCCAGCGGGTCGGCGGTATCGGGTGTGCCGCTTTCGTAGGCGACGATCTGCTGCGTCCGGAGCGCGATTCGGGCGGCTTCTTCGGTGGGTAGGCTGAGCGCCTCGTCATAACCGTTTGTATGGAGGGATTGGGTTCCGCCCAGTACGGCCGCCAGCGTTTGTATGGTGACCCGGCTGATATTGTTGAGTGGCTGTTGTGCGGTCAGGGTGCTTCCGCCGGTCTGGGTGTGGAAACGGAGCATCATCGCTTTGGGGTCCGTGGCGCCGAGTTCCTTCATGATCCGGGCCCACATCCGGCGGGCGGCGCGAAATTTTGCCACCTCTTCGAAGAGGTTGTTGTGCGCGTTAAAAAAAAAGGAGAGGCGTTTGCCAAAAACATCGATGTCAAGGCCTTTATCGATGGCCGCCCGGACATAGGCTTTCCCGTTACCGAGGGTAAAGGCGATCTCCTGGACCGCAGTGCTGCCGGCTTCGCGAATATGGTATCCCGAGATAGAGATGGTGTTCCAGCGCGGGACCTCGTGGCTGCACCATTCGAAGATGTCGGTGATAATGCGCATGGATGGTTTTGGCGGATAGATATACGTTCCGCGGGCGGCATATTCCTTCAGGATTTCGTTCTGAATAGTGCCGGTGATCTTTTTCAGGTCTGCACCCTGCCGCCTGGCGAGCGCGGTGTAGAAGGCGAGGAGGATATAGCCCGTAGCATTGATCGTCATGGACGTGCTGACGGACTCGAGCTTGATTCCCTTAAAGAGCGCCTCCATGTCTTCCAGCGAGTCGATGGCGACGCCTGTTTTTCCAACTTCTCCTTCGGCAAGGGGGTGGTCGCTGTCATAACCGATCTGGGTAGGCAGGTCGAACGCCACACTTAGTCCCATGACACCCTGGCTGAGAAGGTAGTGGTATCGGGCATTGCTTTCCTCTGCGGTGCTAAATCCCGCATATTGGCGCATGGTCCATAGCTTGCCTCGGTACATATCGGGCTGGATGCCCCGGGTATATGGAAATTCGCCCGGGAGTTCCGTGTTACCCGGTACAGGAGCGGCGTTGCCAGGCGCGGGTTGCGCGTCTTCAGGCGTGTACACCACTTTGATGGGGATGCCGCTATCGGTGATCATTAGAGGAGTTTTTTAGCCTCAAAGCTCAGGGCTTCGGAAACGACGTTCTGAAGCGACGCTTTGGGGTTTTGCACCAGCAGGTCCAGGAGTCCGCGGTTGAGGTCGTTGCCGCTGGCATCCTCGGGAAGAAAAGAAGCGATCTGGTTTATGATGAGGGTATTCTGGTCTTTGTAGTTGCGGATAACCTCCCAGGCTTCCGGGGTGACAAAAATTTGCTGGGTAATATTGTGTTCGAATTCCTGGCGGATACTGAGGGTGAGTAAGGATTGCATCTCGCGCGCGCTCAGGCCGGGCTGATTGACGCGTTGGATGAGGTTGGGAAGGGCGATACGATCGGCCAGCAGGAGGAGGCGTTCGTAAGCCTGCAACTGCAACTGACGGCTTGGGATACCGGCAGGATCGCCGTGGCCGCCGTTATCGGATCGACCAGCGTCGGCGGATTGACCGGATTTACCCGGGGGATGGGTCAATTTCTTCAGCTCGCGGCGTTGACGGATAAGGAGCCAGGCCAGGGTACCGGCCAGGAGTAAGGCAAAAACGATCGCTACAATTAACAGGTTGGAGTCCATGCGACAAAAATAGGGAATTATAACCGATCGGGTTCTTTCTGGTGCAGCGTGTCTACCTTCCGGTAAGAGAGGAAAAAGACCAGCGGAAAGATGAGCAGCGAAAAAGCCGTGGCGCAGGTAAGACCGCCGATGACTACCCTTGCCAACGGGCGCGAGCTTTCGGAACCGATGCCGGTCGAAAGCGCGGCGGGCAGCAGGCCGATAGTAGCCATGAGCGCGGTCATAAGCACGGGGCGGATGAGTTCGTTGACCCCTAATTTGATCGACGTGTACAGGGGGCTCTCGCTGTGGCGAATATGATCCAGGTTGCGTTTGAATGCGGTGATCAGCAGCACGCCTTCCAGGATACATATGCCAAACAGCGCGATGAACCCGATACCGGCGGAGATGCTGAAATTGGTCCCGGTTATCAAAAGCGCAAGGATACCGCCCACCACGGCAAAGGGCACGTTGAGAAAGACCAGGCCTGCATCCTTTAGGTTACCAAACATGACGAAGAGCAGCAGGAAGATGAGCAGAAGGCTGATCGGCACGACTTCCTGGAGGCGCTTGGTGGCGCGTTGCTGGTTCTCGAAGTCTCCCTGCCAGACCATCGAATAGCCTTTTTTCAGGGAGACGACCGCATCGACCTTTTGTTGCGCTTCGGCGATCGTGCTGCCCATATCGCGGCCGCGCACGGAGAATTTGACTGCGGAATAACGCCGGTTGTCGTCACGGAAGATCAGGCAGGCGCCGGTCTTTTGGGTAATATGCGCGATCTCGTGGATCGGCACCTTCGAACCGCTCTGGGTCGGGACGAGGAGGTTGCCGATATCGTCGGCCGTGGCGCGGAACTGTTCGGGAAAACGAATCCGGATATCGAATTTCCGGATCCCTTCATAGAGCTGGGTAACTGCCTTACCGCCGATGGCCATTTCGATCACGGCATTTGCGTCGGCGGTGGAGACGCCATACAGTCCCATCGCATCCTGCTGGAGGTCGATATCCAGCTCGGGCTGCCCGATGTTTCGAATGACCCCGAGGTCTTCGATGCCACGGACTCTTTTGAGGATGCTGTCGACGCGCTGCGACTGGTATTCCATATAGTCGAGGGAATCCCCGTATATTTTTACGCAGATGGAACCTTTTACGCCGGAAACCGCCTCTTCGACATTGTCCATGATCGGTTGTGAAAAATTGTAGTCGACTCCGGGGATAATGGACAGCGCCTTGTTCATGGTGTCGATCAGTTCCTCCTTGCTGATATGGGGAACCCAGTCTTCCTCCGGATACAGGGAGACGCCGAATTCGTTGTTGTAAAAGCCGGCGACATCGGTTCCGTCGTCGGGTCGGCCGGTCTGACACATGACGCGGCGGACCTGCGGGAAACGCATCATAATCTCCTGCATTTGCCTGGCTTTCGCTACGGAGGTATCCAGTGAAATGCTGTAGGGAAGAGTGGCCCTGACCCATATCGAACCTTCATTCAGTTCCGGGAGGAATTCCGAACCGAGGAACCGGAAGGCGTAAAGACCCGCGAGCACACCGATAATGGCAACGGTCATGGACAACCGTTTGTAGCGGAATACGAATTTGAAGCAGCGCATGACGGATCCGGTCATTGCATGTACGATGGGATTGCGTTTTTCCCTGATGTTCTTTCGCAGCAGGACACTGACGAGCACCGGAACCAGCGTGAGGGTAAAGATGAGTGCGCCAAGGAGGGCGAATCCAAGCGTATAGGCAAGGGGGGAAAACATTTTGCCTTCCACTTTCTGGAAAGAAAAGATCGGCAGTAACGCCGTGATGATGATCAGTTTGGTAAAGAAGATGGCTTTACCCAGCTCCGCTCCGCGACCCCGGATGATACCCATTTTGGACAATTTGTTGAACTTATCCATTCCCAGCTGGTGGGCCCGTTTGTCCAGGGCTACGAAAAGTCCTTCCACCATGACGACCGCTCCGTCGATGATAATGCCGAAGTCGATTGCACCCAGGGACAGGAGATTGGCGGACATTCCCATTTGGTGCAGGCAGATGAATGCAAAGAGGAGGGAAAGCGGGATGATAATGGAAACAATCAGCGTTGTACGCCAATTGAACATAAAGAGAGATACGATGAAGGTAACGAGCAGGATGCCTTCGACGAGGTTATGAAGCACCGTATGCGTAGCATACCTGATGAGGTCCTCGCGGTTATAGAACGGAACCAGCTTGGTGTCGGCGGGGAGAATGGTGTTGTTGAGACGCGCCACCTCATTTTTTATACCCTGGATGATGCGGTCGGGGTTTTCGCCCTTTCGCATCAGGACAATCCCCTCCACCGCGTCGGGATTGTTGCGAAGACGACGATGGCCGGAACTGTCGATGGCGTCGGTGCGCTCCACCTCACCAAGCCGGGGAAGGTTGCTGATGCTGACCTCGGCAACGTTTTTGACCAAAACGGGTATGCCGTTGTTTACTTCTACAATGATGTTCCGGATCTCGTTAATATCGTTCAACAACCCGATCCCACGGACAACATAGGCCTGGGAGTTCTTTTTTATGATGTCGCCGCCGATGTTGATGTTGCTTTTGCTGACGGCGTTGAATACGTCCAGCGGTGTGATGCCCAGGTTGGCCAGGACCATCGGGTTAACCTGGATCTCATAGGTCTTGACCATGCCGCCGAAGCTGACAAGGTCGGCGACACCGGGGATGGCCCGGATTTCACGGTCGACGACCCAATCCTGGATGGACTTCAGTTCGCGTGCATCGCGGAACGTGCTCTCGAGGGTATAACGAAAAACCTCCCCGGTCGGGCCGGTAGGCGGCTGGACGTCCGGGTCCACGTTGTCGGGAAGGTCGGCGCTGTGAAGAAGATTGTTGACTTGCTGGCGGGCATAGGTATCGTCCACACCGTCTTCGAAAATAAGCTTCACCACGGAGAGGCCGAAGATGGTCGTCGACCGCAGGCTGGTCTTTCGCTGGACGGGGTTCATGGCCAGCTCGATCGGGATCGTAACGAATTTTTCTACTTCCTCCGCGCTGCGGCCGGGCCATTGGGTGATGATCGAGATCTCGGTGTTGGTGACATCCGGGAATGCCTCTATGGGCATGCTGCGGAAGGTGATGACACCATATACGACCATCAGTAGGGTAGCGAAGAAAATGAAATACTTGTTTTTCAGGGAAAATGCGAGTACGCCCTTAAGAATTCGGTTCATATTACCAGTTGGAAGTCGAAGTTAAGAGATTTAATAATAGAATGGATGGAATTGAAAGCCGTTGGGGGAGTTCCATTCCAGGGCAGGGGCGGGGGTTTTGATCAGCCGGTTCAGTTCGAGGAGGGTGCCGGCGAGCGGCGAGAGGCCGTCGATCCGGTAGAGGTCGGTATCGAAGGAAAAATAGAATTGGCGATAGCGCTGGAAAGCGGGGATGGATCTGCCGTCGATCGCGGTTGGATTGTCGCGGGCGCCGATCATGCCTTCCGCGCCGTATCCCACGGCGGCGTTGAGCCAGCGGGGGAAATTGGCGGAAGCCGGGAGGAAGCTGCCGATGTTGAACGATAGCCAATAACTCTGGCCGTTATAGTCTTTCAACATCCGCTGTGGCAGGTTACGGCCCAGTTCTGCAGGGTAGTATTGGGGGAACAGGGTGGTGTGGAAAGAATATTTCAGGCTGATGCGTTGTTCGTGCCAAAGCAGTTGCTGGCCTTCGAAGAGGACGCAACCGGCGATATTGGAGAGCATGTCTCCTTTTGAAAAGCCCCATTTCGCGGAGTGGCCGTCCATGACCTCGATCATGGTCATGAAGCCCAGTGCGGTCAGCGTCCCGATGAGTGCCGCGGTACCCGGGCGCACGCCACCCCAGCGAAGAAGATTGTTCTGATATGCGGAAATATTGTAAGCGGTGGCGGCGTGGCCGACCTTGTCGACGTTCAGCCATTCCGCGTTGTCGTTGAAGAAATGGAATCGGCTATGCGGGAATTTCCTGTACCAGAGGTATTGAAGGCCGATCGTTGCGATGGTCCCGATAGCGGCTTCGGTTATAATAACGCCATTGACGCGACCGGGGTTGTAGGCAGGCGAAGCTTTGAAAAAATCCTGGGCGTTCAGTGGAGCGGTCAGGGCGACGCAGAGTACGCCGAGGGCCACCGACAGGCAATATTTTTTCAATTGCATGGACGCTAAGGTATGGAAAAAACAGTAATTTGGCTGATGAGCGCGCATGACGTCATCAAACAATCCAGCCGCATAGCGGCGATATTGAACGAAGAAGGCAAGAAAATGAAACACAAGCTGGGCGAGATTTTGCTTGAGATCATCATCATCGTATTTGCGATCACCTTGTCATTGTTGTTTGAGCGGTGGCGGCAGAATGTGGAAGATCGCAACCTGGAGCATACATTTCTGCAAGGCCTGAAGGCTGATTTGGGAAATGATGTCAATCAGTTGGAAGCGGCATCTGCCAAATGGGTACAGATGGAAAATGCGACGCGCTACTTTATCAAGCCGGAAAGTCAGATCAACTGGTCGCGGGACAGCGTTAATTACTGGGGCTCAAGATGCTTCCACAATGTCTATTTTTTTCCAAGTACGAACCGGTATGAAGCATTGAAGTCGACGGGAAAGATTACCGTAATAGAGGATAAACGGCTCCAAAACGATATTGTAGATCTGTATCAGACAAAATTGCCGGATCTGGAGCAGCAGCTGAATTTCTTTAATACGTTTGCCAACTCCCAGGTAATGGCGCATCTGGTGAATAATTTGAAACGGGATGAGAACAACAATGCCATTCTGGATAAAGCCTTCTTTACCGATATGCGGATGCGGAATTTGTTTTCTTTCTACGGTATCGACGACATTCTGAAGCGCTCGGAATCGGCCCTGGCAAAGAGCCGGGAAATTCTAAAGGAAATCGATGCTATTCAATAGCTCCTCGGTGCTTTGTGTCGACCTTCCGGTATGCCCAGCCGAAGATCAGCGGGAATACCAGCAGGGAGAAGACCATGGCGCAGAGGATACCCCCGATGACCACGCGCGCGAGAGGCCGGGAACTTTCCGATCCGATGCCATGGGAGACGGCGGCGGGGAAAAGGCCGATGGCGGCCATCAGCGCCGTCATCATCACCGGTCTGATCCGTGACATGACCCCCAGCTTGATCGCGGTATAGAGGGTATGGCTCTGGTTGTGCATATGCTCCAGGTTATGTTTGAAGACGGTAATGAGGAGGACGCCGTCCTGGATGCAGATGCCGAAAAGGGCGATGAACCCGATCCCTGCGGAAATGCTGAAGTTGGTGCCGGTGAGGTGGAGAGCGGCGACGCCGCCGACGATGGCGAACGGGACGTTGAGGAAGACCAGACCCGCATCCTTGAGGTTACCAAACATGACGAACAGCAACAGGAAGATCAGCAGCAGGCTGATGGGGACTACTTCCTCCAGGCGTTTGGTCGCGCGCTGCTGGTTCTCGAAATCGCCCTGCCAAACCATCGAATAGCCTCTTTTGAGGGCGACGGCGGCATCGGTCTTTTGCCGGGCCTCGGCTATGGTACTACCCATATCGCGGCCGCGGACGGAAAACTTCAGCGCCGCATACCGTTCGTTGTCGTCGCGGAAAATAAGGCAGGGGCCGGTCTTCATCGTTATCGCGGCAATCTCCCTGATCGGCACTTTGGACCCGCTCTGGGTGGGGACCATGAGGTTGCCGATATCGTCAATGGATGCCCGAAATTCTTCCGGAAGGCGGATGCGGATATCGAATGTTTTGATCCCTTCATAAAGGGTAGATGCCGCTTTGCCGCCGATGGCCATTCCGATCACCGCGTTGGCATCCGCCGTGGCCACGCCGTAAATGGCCATTTGCTGTTGATTGAGATCGATGTCCAGCTCGGGCTGGCCGAGGTTTTTGATAACACCCAGGTCTTCTATGCCGCGGACCCCTTTGAGGACGTTGTATACTTCGGTCACCTTTCCCTCCATATAGTCGAGGGAATCGCCGTAGACTTTCACGCAGATAGAGCCCTTTACTCCGGAAACCGCCTCTTCGATATTGTCGCTGATCGGTTGGGAAAAATTGAGGTCGATGCCAGGGATGACGCTTAGCTTTCTGTTCATGGTGTCGATCAGCTCGTCTTTGCCGATATGCGGCTTCCACTCGTCCTCGGGGTAAAGGAGAACGTCAAATTCATTATTGTAGAACCCGGTCACGTCGGTTCCGTCGTCGGGACGGCCGGTTTGAGATGCAATGACCTTAACCTGCGGGAATTCCATGACCATGTTGCGAACCCGCCGGGCGACCTTGACGGATTCGTCGAGGGAGGCACTGTATGGCAGCTGCGCGCGAAGCCAGATGGCACCTTCGTCGAGTTCGGGCAGAAATTCGGTACCGAGCAGGGTAAAGGCGTAGAACCCCACGCCGATGATGAGGAAGGCGACAGCGACGGTCGTCTTCTTATGTCTCCAGTGAAACATGAACCCGCGAACCATCATTCCCGTAAGGAAATGTACGAACGGGTTGTGCTTTTCGTGTACGTTGCGGCGCAGGAGGACGTTGATCAGGACCGGAACGAGGGTAAGGGTGGTGATCAATGCGCCCAGAAGAGCAAAACCAAGCGTGAATGCGAGGGGCGAAAAGAGCTTGCCTTCGACTTTCTGGAAGGCGAAGATCGGGATGAGGCCCGTGATGATGATGAGTTTGGCGAAGAAGATGGCTTTGCCGAGCTGGGCGCCGTTCTTCTTGATCAGCCCCATTTTGGCCATCTTGTTAAATCGATCCATACCCACTTCGCGGGCCTGGTGGTCCAGGATAACAAAGAGGCCCTCCACCATTACCACCGCGCCATCGATGATGATCCCGAAGTCGACCGCGCCGAGCGAAAGCAGGTTGGCGGACATGCCCATCAAATGAAGGCAAATAAATGCAAAGAGGAGGGACAGCGGGATGATGATGGATACGATCAGCGTCGTTCGCCAGTTGAACATGAAAAGGGACACCAGCAGGGTGACCAGCAGGATGCCTTCCACCAGGTTGTGCAACACCGTATGGGTGGCATAGCGGATCAAATCTTCCCGGTCATAATAAGGAATGATCTTCGTATCCTGCGGCAGGACGGTGGAGTTGAGTTTTTCGATCCTGGCTTTGACCGACTGTACGACTTTTGTAGGGTTTTCGCCCTTCCGCATGATGACGATGGCTTCGACTACATCGTCCTGGTCCGCTATAGTGCGGTGGCCGGCCGAATCGACGGCGTCGGCGCGGCCAACCCTTCCAAGCCGGGGAATATTGGAGACGGTTACGTTCGCGACGTCTTTTACCAGAACGGGGATTCCATTATTTTGTGTCACGATGATATTCCTGATCTCGCCGATGTCGTTCAGCAGGCCGATGCCGCGGACTACGTAGGCCTGGTTGTTGCGGACGATGAAATCGCCGCCGATATTGATATTGCTTTTGCTCACCGCATTGGAGACATCGAGGGGAGTGATGCCGAGATTGGTCAGCTTACCGGGGTCGACCTGGATCTCGTAGGTCTTGACCCGGCCGCCAAAGCTCACAATATCACCGACGCCGGGCACCGAACGAAGCTGGCGGTCGATCACCCAGTCCTGCATGGTCTTCAATTCGCGATCGTCGCGGATAGCGCTCTTCAGCGTATAGCGAAAGATCTCGCCCGTCGGACCGGTAGGCGGCTGTACCTGGGGCTGGATGTTCTCGGGCAGGGTGACGTTCTGAAGCAGGGCGTTGACCTGCGCGCGGGCATCCTTGTCTACCACGCCGTCTTCAAAGATCAGTTTTACATAAGACAGGCCGAAGATGCTGGTAGACCGAAGACTGATCTTTTGCTGAACCGGGTTCATCGCGATCTCGATGGGGATCGTGACGAATTTCTCTATTTCTTCTGCGCTCCGGCCCGGCCATTGTGTGATTATACTGATCTCGGTGTTGGTCACATCCGGGAACGCCTCGATGGGCATGTTGCGGAACGTAATGATACCGGTGATCAGCAGCAATCCAGTACAAAAGAAAATGAAATACCGGTTTTTTAGCGAAAAAGCGATGACGCTTCTGAGAAACTTGTTCATCTCCGAAGGGATTTGATGCTACATAATATGGTTGCTCCGGCTAGCTGTTCAGGGCATTATAGATCAGAATGGCCTGGGAGGAGACGACCTTGTCGCCTTCGCTTACTCCGGATGAAATGTAGGTCTTGTCGCCGACCGCGCTGAGCACCTGAATGGGGGTGATCTTCACGTCCGACTTACTATGGTATAGGAGGACATAGTTTTGACTGTGATCGAAGATGATCGCCGAAGAGGGTACGCTCAGGCATTTTTTGTTCTCTTTCTCCGTGACGGTGATGCTGGCGTACATTTCCGGTTTAAGCAGGTAGTCCGGGTTGGGGAGCACCACCCGAACCTTCATGACTTTGCTGGTGGGATCGAGGACATTCATGACCTTGTCGATCTTGCCTTTAAAGACTTTACCGGGATAGGCGATCGTGGTGACGTCGACGTTCTCGCCCTGGTGGATAAGCGCGATGTTCGATTCATAGACGTTGGCCTGGATCCAGACGTTTTTCAGGTCGGAGATCGTAAAAAGGCTGGTCTGGTTATCGCCGCGGATCGTCATATTGTTGGTGACCCCTTTTTGCACGATGAAACCGCTGATCGGCGCACGGACGACAAATTCACCCTGGGTGTTGCCGCCGTTTATCTTTAACACGCGGTTGACCCGGTCGAGTTCTGCCCTGGCCTGTTGCAGCTGGACAGCCGCGGCGAGAGTGTCGGGAACGGAGGCCAGGCCGCTCTTGTACATATCGTTTGTCTTTTCAAGGTTCTTTTGGGCAATGCTGAGGTTGGTCTCGGCGTTGAGCAGATCGCTGCTGTACTGCGCCATTTCCTGGCTTCTGACCACGGCCAGCGGCTGACCGGCATTTACAAAGTCGCCAAGAAGCACTTTGACATCGCTCACGTTGCCGCTCACAAGCGAATAGACCGGGATAACATTGTCGTCGTTGGTGCCCACCTTTCCGGTCAGCGTAACCGCGTTCACCAGCTGGGAAATGCCCACGGTGTCGATCCGCAAGTCCTTCATGACGGTATCCGGGATGACATATCCCTTATCAGCCTCCGGCTTTTTATCCTTATCATCACAGGATGAGAAAGCCGAGATGGCGGAGCAGAACATGAGGAAGAAAAGGAGCCGGCTGACGGTAGCGGAGATGTGTTGCATATGGTTTGAAGGTTTGCCCAATCAGTTAAAGAAATTAGTTCCCGTATAATAATTGATGTCTTCAAACGCGCTGACCCGGTTGAAGAGGATCGTATTGAGCTGGACGGCATTTTGTTTATAGGAATCGTAGAAATCCAGGAAGTCGAGGATGCTGATGTTGCGCTTCTCATAGTTCTTTATCACTTCCCCCGTCAGGCGCCCGAAGTCTGCCGCGAATTTTGGATCGATGGACCGGTACAACCGCTCCTGGGCAAAAGCCTTTTGCAGGGAGGTGGCAACGTTCTCATCGACGGTGGCCTGGGTGTAGTGCCCGGTGACCTCGGTGTTCGAGATCAGGGCTTTTGCGTTCCTGATATTGCCCTGATTGCGGTTAAAAAAGGGAAGGTCGATGGAAGCGCCCAACGTGGTTAGGTTATTCGCGTAGCTGCCTTGCTTGTCGAAGCCGAGGTTCAGGCTGAGGTCGGGTACGGCCAGCGCTTTCTGGTAGTCGTAATTGAGCCGGTTGATCTTTATATTGGTCAAAGCGATTTGCAGGTCGGTGCGGTTGTGATAGGCAGAATCGATCAGGGTGGCCAGGTTGTATTGGTTCGGATCGAGCTTGCTGACTGCGGCGGTATCGACGACAGGGTCGATGAAAAAATCCGGTTTGGCCCGCAGGATAAGCCGGAGCTCGCTTTCGGTGTCGTTGATCTGGTTGATCAGATCGCTGTATTCGGCTTGAAAACTGTAGAGCTGGGCGCGGATCCGGATCACTTCTTTCTCCGAGATGTAGCCTTTTCCTTCCTCCTGGACAAAGGCGTTGACGATCTGGGTCAGCGCTTTTATTTCGGTATCGTATACTTTGGCTGATTGGCGTTGATAGTAGATATGGAAGAAGTCGGTGCGCAGCGTGTATTTCAGGGTGCGCATCAGATCGAAAAACTGGTTCCGGGAGAGCTCAACATTGGCCTGGGCCAGCTTGACTTGCTTGTTGCGCTTGCCGGCAAGGAGGATCAGTTGAGAGATGCCTGCCGATAATTCGTTGTGGTAGAAAAAATTGGAATGCGGGTATTGGGAAGCAGGGTCGTAAATGGGAATAAGGGGTCCTTGCGTGATGCTCAGGTTGGGGTTCGGATAGAGACGGGCCTGGACGACAAGGGCCTGCTGGGCGTCTATATTGTAGCGTTGGGCGAGAAGCTGGAGGTTGCTGTCCAGGAACATTTTTTCTGCTTCATTCAGATTCAACCGGAGCGTGTCCTGGCGGGGCTGGGCGAGGGTGGGGCGTGCGGTGAAAGCGGCAAAAGTCAATGTGAAAGTCAATATCCGGAACCAACCCATTACTGATTTTTTTGTGTGCAAAAATATTATAATTTACTGTAAACCGGGGGTTAAGTCTTTAATTCGAAGGCGTGTTAAACCGAAACCCGACGCCGTGTATGGTTTCCAGGTTGACCTGCGGGTCGGCTTTAAAATATTTTCTAAGTTTGGTGATAAATACATCCATGCTTCTGCCCAGGAAGTAATCGTCTTTTCCCCAGACATTGAGCAGCACTTCCTCCCTTTTCAGGATCCGGTTTGAATGTTCGCAAAGGAATTTGAGCAGGTCGGCCTCCTTCTGTGTCAGGTTGAACACTTCCTGACCGATGGTCAATTTCAGATCGGTGTAGGAAAAGTTGAGCTGCCCGATGGTAAATGTGACCGACTTGTCGGAGTGCATTTTCTTTGTCCGCCTCAGGAATACCTCCATGCGCATAAGCAGCTCCTGCATCGAGAATGGCTTGGTAATATAGTCGTCGGCGCCGCTTTGGAACCCCTTTAACTTATCTTCTTCCATCGAGCGTGCGGTCAGGAAGAGGATCGGCACCATATCGCTCTGCTGGCGGATCTTTTTTGCGACGGCGAAGCCGTCCTTGTTTGGCATCATGACATCGAGCAGGCAAATGCTAAATTCGTTCTTATCGAATTTATCGATAGCAGTCTGCCCATCGGGGCACAATACCACATCATAGCCGGCATCAGCGAGGTTGTCTTTGATGACATAACCGAGCGAAAGGTCGTCTTCCGCCAGCAGCACTTTTATTTTAGGGATTTGTTGCATATCGATTCCTTAGTTATTAAGGGGTATAAATAGTCTGAATTCGGTGCCGATGCCGGGCAGGCTGTTCACGCGGATCTTGCCTTTGTGGGCATCGATAATGCGTTTAACAAAGTTCAATCCCAGGCCGAAGCCTTTTACATTATGGATATCCCCGGTGGGCACCCGATAGAATTTTTTAAAGATATTTTTCAGATACTGTTTTTCGATGCCTACGCCGTTGTCCTTAACGGAAATAAAGAAATCGTCCTCATCCCTGCCTGCCTGGACCACGATATGCGGGTCGGGGGAGTATTTGAGGGCATTCTCCAGGAGGTTGACCAGCGCCAGTTCGAGATGAGCCTTATCCGCCTGGACCCTGGCATCTTCATCCAATTTGATCTCTACCTTTGCTTTCTTTTGCTCTACGAGGGGCTGCACTTTACTAAGCGCCTCTTCGATCAATTGGCAGGCATCGATCTCTTCCTTACGGATAGGGATATCCTTTGTCTCGATGGAAGCGGTGCGCAGGAGCCGTTCCACCTGGTTTTGAAGATGTTCGGTCTGGTTCTGAATGATGGCGGCGTATCGTTCCAGCCGGTCCGGCTGTCGCGCAATGGAATCCTGGGCGAGCACGTCGGAGGCAATCTTCATTACGGCGAGGGGAGTTTTGAACTCATGGGTGAAATTGTTTACAAAATCCTTCTGGATCTCCGCGAGGAACTTTTGCCGGTAGAAATAGAACAAGCTGGCGCCGAGACCGATAAGAGCCATGAACAGGACGACCGTGCTCACGATCCAGAAATCCATTTGTTCCAGGATATATTCGTGGCGGTGCGGAAAATAGAGCAGGATGTGGTCAAAACTGTTGTTGAATACGGGCAGTTCTGTGGTCAGGGGTTGTACACTGGCATATCGGGAGGCCGGCGCAGGGAGATATTCCTCGTAGACATATTTCTTTTCGGAGGCGCTGTAGGCGCCAAGATAGCAGTCCGTGAGCACTTTGAAGTCCGTAAACTCGTCCTGGATATAGAAAACAAGCGAGTCTTTTATCGGTATGGTATCGGCCTTGAATAAAAAGTAGTCGTTGTTCTTATCCGGGGCGTCGATGAGCGATTCAAGATGGGTGCCGGGAGCGTCGTTCATTTGCAGGTCTTCGAACAGGCTGCGGATGCTTTTCACGACGTTTGTATTGAAGGAACGTTGCTCCAGGGAATAGACTTTCACCAGCCAGTAGAGCTGTACCGTGACAATAATTGCCGCCACCAAGGTAGCGGACAACACAATCCATTTCAAGGTGTTCGAACGCATCGGATGCAAAATTGCTCCTCTTAACGCGTTTTGGCTTAAGAATCTGGTTAAGTGGTGGTTAAGAGAATAATATAAAGATCGCTTTTTTGCAGGACCGGCGAAAACGGCGAAGTACGGTATGGCATAGGCGGTTGATTGATAGCAGGTTGGTAGTGAGGTAATCGTTGGATCGTCCGGGGAAGGATTCGGGCACCGAATTTGCTCGGTTTAGCGAAATCGTACATAACTTAAAAAAACAAAACATGAAGAAGTTCCTAATGGTTGGGCTCGTCACCCTGTCGCTGACCGGTTTTGCGGTGGCGCAGGACCATCGCCTTCCGCCTCCGCCGCCCCGGCCGCACCACCCGGCAGCTCATCATCCGGTGCATCACCGTCCCGTTCATCACCATCCGGTGCATCATCACAAGCCGGTACATCATCGTCCTTTGCATCATTGATAAAAAGAAAAAACCCCGGGTTCCGGGGTTTTTTTATGGTTTGTCTGGCGGTGATTATGACTTCGCCGTTCTGGCGGCCGCAGCGGTAATGGCGGCTTTGGCGGCTTTCTCCGCACCGGCTCCGGGCTTTCCGGCCGCGAGCGGTTGTTCGCCAAGCGGCTTTCCCTTTGCGAAATCCACCAGGAAGGGAGCAGCGACGAAGATCGACGAATAGGTACCGGTGATCACGCCGATCAGCATGGCGAAGGCAAAACCCTTGGTAACCTCCCCGCCGACCAGGAACAAGATCAGAATGGTCAGAAAGACGGTCAGCGAGGTCATGATCGTTCGCGAGAGCGTATCGTTGACCGACTTGTTGATGATCTCGCCGTTGCTGGCATTCTTCATCAGGTGGCTGTTCTCCCGGATCCGGTCGAACACGATCACGGTGTCATTCATCGAGAAGCCGATCACGGTCAGGACGGCAGCGATAAAGTGCTGGTCGATCTCGAGGGTGAACGGCACCAGGTTTCTGGCAAAAGAGAAAACGGTCAGGGTCACGAATACGTCGTGTAGCAAGGAGATGATCGTACCCAGCGAGTAGCGCCAGTCGCGGAACCGGACGAAGATATACAGGAAAATGATGATGAGCGCAAAGATGGTAGCCTTAATGGCGCCGGCCTGGAGTTCTTCGGAGATGACCGGTTCGACTTTCTTGGTACCGCCCAGGTATTTGTTGGTGACGAATTCGCCATAGGTTGCGCCTTGCGGGAGGAAACCGGTGAGGCCGCCATACAGGGCGCGTAATACGAGGGTGTCGGTGTTGCCCGGGTCCTTGATCTTATAGTCCGTGGTGATTTCGAGCTGTTCGTTTCCGCCGTATGTCTTGATCTCCAGGGAGGAGCCCGCCAGTCCCTTCTCCAGCGCGTGACGGACCGACTCGGTGGCGCTGGCGATAGGCCGGTGGAAATTGACAATGTAGCTTCGTCCGCCCTGGAATTCCACCCCTTTTTTAAAGCCATGGAAGAAGGAGCTGACGCCCATGATCAGCACGACGACCGAGATGCCGTAGGCGACGCGGCGATATTCGATGAATTTGAAGGCCGCGTGCTTGAAGATGCGGCGGGATAATCCCGTGAAATATTGGAAATGGCGGTTCTTATTGGTGTAGAAGTCCGTGATGAGCCTCGAGATCAGGATACCGCAGAACAGGGAGAGTAGAATACCGAGGATCTGCGTTGTGGCGAAACCGCGTACCGGGCCAAGGCCGAAATAGAAAAGGATCAGGGCGGTGAGCAGGGTGGTGACGTGGGCGTCGAGTACCGGTGGCAGGGAGCGCCGGTAGCCGTCCTTGACCGCCAGCGGATAGCTCTTGCCGCGGGTCAGCTCTTCTTTTATGCGTTCGAAAATAATTACGTTGGTGTCCACGGCCATCCCGATCGTCAGTACGAGACCGGCGATACCGGGGGCGGTCAGCGTCGCGTGCAGCGCGCTCAGGACGCCGATCGTAAAGAGCAGGTTCAGGATCAGGGCGCAGTTGGCTACCCACCCGGCTGTATTGTAATATACCAGCATCAGGGTGAAGATCACCAGGAAAGAGATCAGGAATGCCAGCATACCTCCATTGACGGCCGCGCGGCCGAGAGAGGGTCCGACGACTTCATCGGATACAATACGGGCAGGGGCCGACAGCTTGCCGGAATTCAGGATATTGGCCAGGTCGGTAGCTTCCTGCACGGTCTGTTGATTATTACCGGCCCCGCCCATTCTAATCTGCGAGTTGCCGCCGGTGATCGGATCGTCGACGCTTGGCGCAGAATACACGATGTCGTCGAGGACAATGGCGATTGGCCGGTGGTCAACCGCGTCCTTGGTAGTCATATCCGCCCAAATCTTCGTACCCTGCTTGGTCATTGACATTTCGACAATGACGCCACCGGTTGTGGGGTCGAAATCCTGCCGGGCGTTGTTCTCGACCTGGTCGCCTTCAAGCCTTGCCTTTTCCTGGCCCGGGATCGTCTTTATGGCGTAGAGACTGAGTACGGGAAGAGGCTTGCCGTCCTTGTCAACCTCCTGTTTGCCCCAAAGGAATTTCAGATCCGTGGGAAAACTATTGCGGATGGCGGGAAGAGCGAGATATGCATTCACCTTTGCGGTGTCTTTAAGGAGGGATTGTCCGATCGCGGCGGAACCGGTAGGCTGGCCGGTGCGGGGGTCAATCGTCGGATGCAGGATGTTGAAGAGGGCATTCTGGTTGATTGCAGTGGTCGAACTGTCTTTTTTTGCCTTCCCCGTGCTATCGGTGGCGGCAGAATCCGCTCTTACACCATTCAGGTAGTCCTGCAGCGCCTTGTTCGCCCGGCTAAAGGCGGCAGCAAATACCTGGTCCTTGTCCTGCAGTGTATATACATCCCAGAACTGAAGGGTAGCTGTGTTGGTGAGATAATTCCGGACGCGGTCGGGGTCGGTAGCGCCGGCGAGTTCGACATTGATGATAGCCCGGTTCTCGTCCAGGCTGATGCTCGGCTGTGCAACACCGAACTGGTTAATACGGTGGTTGAGTACCTGGTAGGTTTCTTTCATTGCGCCGCTGGCCTGATCGTGCAGATAGCTGAGGACGGCCGCGTCACTGGATTCGTAGGTAAGTTTGTTGCGGTTCGAGTTGGCGAAAAGCGAGGCCAGTTTGTCGTTGGGAAAGGCCTCTTTATAGGATTCGCCGAAGAGATCGATGAGGTTTCCGGAATTGGAGAGTTTTTTTTGCTGCGCCATTTCGATCGCGCGGATCAGGCGGGGATCACGGGGATTGTTTGACAGATTTTTGATCAGGCCGTCCAGCGCGATATTCAGCGTGACGCTGATGCCGCCCTGAAGGTCGAGGCCAAGCAACAGCTCGTTCTCCTTCGATTTCTGATATGTCGTTCCCCACCAGGTGATCTTGGTATCACCCGTGGCCTTCAGCAGGCTGTCCTTAATGTGGTTGATAGCCTGATCGATCGTGTCTTTATAAGCGGCCTGCGCTTCTTTGTCGTTGGGATATTTCTGAGCAGGTTTGATGTACAGCCGGTTGGCGATCTGTTGTGCCCTGGCCTGCTGCGCGGACTCATGGCTATTCACGAACCAGGTAAAGGAAAGCTGGTACACGGAGATGATGATCAATAAAGCAGCAAAAATACTTACCAGTGCTCTCATTGGAAGTGTCGTTTGTTAATTTGGACGTCCATCATTTTTGAACGTTTTGTTTTTTGGAACGGCAAATATAGGTTTTTCCGCCGGTTGGCGGCCGAATTTTTCCTACCTTTGGCGGCCGAATTTCATTCAAACTATGCAATTATCTTCCATTCTTTCCCGCTTTAGCGAGCCGGAGACCCTGAAAATGGCCAAGCTTGGCCGGGAATTAAGAGCGAAAGGCGTCGATGTGATCGACCTAAGCCTTGGCGAGCCCGATTTTGACACCCCCGAGCATATCAAGGCGGCGGCCAAAAAAGCGATCGATGACAACTGGAGCCATTACACCCCGGTGGCGGGATATGCCGACCTGCGGGAGGCGGTCTGTGTAAAATTCCGGCGGGATAACCAGCTGGATTATAAGCCCGAGAATATCGTGGTGTCGACGGGTGCGAAACAAAGCCTTGCCAATGTGGTGCTGGCGCTGGTGGACGAGGGGGACGAGGTGATCATTCCCACACCATATTGGGTGACCTATTCCGAGTTGGTGAAGATCGCCCGGGGCAAGGTGGTGGAGGTGCACACGGCGCTTGAAAGCGGATTCAAGATCACGCCGTCGCAGCTGGAGGCGGCTATCACACCGAAGACAAAGGTGTTCCTGTTCTCCTCGCCCTGTAACCCTTCGGGCGCTGTATACAGCAAGGATGAACTCGCGGCGCTGGCGGCCGTCTTCCGGAGGCATCCCGACGTCTTTATCATTTCTGACGAGATATACGAATACATCAGTTTTGTCGGCAAGAATGAAAGTATCGCGCAGTTTGCCGATCTGAAGGATCGCGTGATCATCGTAAACGGGTTGAGCAAGGGGTTTGCGATGACGGGTTGGAGGCTGGGGTATATCGCGGCGCATCCGGACATCGCCAGGGCCTGTGAAAAACTGCAGGGCCAGTTCACCAGCGGCACCAACAGCATCGCACAAAAATCGGCGGTCGTAGCGCTGACGGCGGATCTGGGGCCATCGGTCGCGATGGTGAAGGAATTTGCCGCGCGGCGGAAGCGGACGCTGGAGTTGATAAAGGCAATCCCCGGGCTCCGGTGCTTTGAGCCGGAGGGCGCCTTCTACGTATTTCCGGACGTTTCGGCCTATTTCGGCAAGAGTGACGGGGAGACAACCGTTCGCAATTCTGCCGATTTCAGCATGTATCTGCTGAATACGGCGCATGTCTCTTCGGTCATGGGGGACGCATTCGGGGAGCCCCGTTGTGTGCGGTTCTCCTTTGCCAACAGCCTGCCGAATATCGAGAAGGCATGGAGCCGGATCAAGGAGGCGCTGGCGCGGCTAAAGTAGCCGCCGCTCACGATCGTGCGGCTCTGTCGAGCAACTGCCGGTGGAGAGCCAGCACCTGCGGTAGAACAGCCTGCCGCCCGTCGTTCCGGATGACCGCGTCGCAAAGAGTCATTTTGATTTCCTCGTCTATCTGGTATCGCATGCGTTGGAGGACCTCATCCCTCGTCAGGTTGTCACGTTGCATCGTGCGTTGTATCCGAAGCGACAAGGGCGCGTGCACCCCGATGACGAAATCGAGATGACCTGCGGACGGCGATTCGAAGATCAGCGCGGCCTCGCGGATGGCATAAGGCGCACGGCCCTCCCAGGACCTCATCCAGTCTTCGCCATGCCGGATGGTTGCGGGGTGAACCAGATTATTCAGGGTCTCAAGCTTCCCCGGGTCGGAGAAGACCTTCGCAGCCATCCATGGGCGGTTGAGGGTGCCGTTTTCGGTCGAATAGGCCTCCGGGCCGAACCGGTCGATTATCGCGGCGCGGAGATCCCGGTCTTCATTCATGATCCGTCGCGCTTCCCGGTCCGCATAGGATACGGGAATCCCCAGCACTTCGAAAATCTGTGCGATGGTGCTTTTGCCGGAGCCGATCCCGCCGGTAAGTCCGACCCGGAATATCGAAGGCATGCTTATTTTTTGTCGGCCAATGCGGTGGTCGCTTTGTTGGCATTCTGGGTCCACTCGATGGAGATGGCGCTTTTCTCGATCCGCAGATAGCTGCCCGGGCTCGTCTCCATATCGATCGTGCCGTCGTCATTGACCTTATTGACCTTTCCATGGATGCCCGCAATGGTAACTATCTTATCCCCTTTTTGCATTTCCTCCTGGAACTTTTTCGCCAATTTCGCCTTCTTTGCCTGCGGGCGGATCATGAACAGGTAAAACACCAGGATCATGGCGCCGATCACAAGAAAATTCAGGTAGGACGCGTTGGCGTTGTTGACTTGCAATAGAACGATTGAAAGCAGGTTCGTCATTGTCGTATTGTTTGTATTGTGTTTTTAAGAAGTTTTCTTGTTGACTACTACGGTGAAGTGGAGGGAATAGTTCTGGCTTCCCTTTGTATTAGCCGTCACGAATAACGTTTTTCGGTTGATGCCGGGATGGCCCTCGCTGTTAAACGTAGCCAGGATATGCCCTTCCGCCCCGGGCGCGATCGGCTCATTCGGCTGATCGGCGATCGTACACCCGCAACTGGGTCTCACCTGCGTGATCACCAGGGGGCTTAGGCCGGTATTCCGGAACCGGAAGGCCACCTCCACTTTCTGCCCTTCGGGGATCGTGCCGAAGTCCTTTGTCGAGTCAAGCCACTGGATCGTCGTATAGCGGGCGGAGTCCCGCATTACCTGCTGCATGGCGATGGCCCGGTTGTCACCTCCGAGGCATCCGGACAACCATGTCGCGGCCCAAACAACGGCGACAAAGGCATAATGGGGGCGAGGGTGCATGCCGGTCAGCCGGCGAAGCAGGGGGTGCATGAACAAGATAATTTTTTGCAAACGTACCGATTTTTTAGTTGGCTTTGAAGTCGACCTTATGCATCTTGTCCTCCCGGACGAGGTCTTTATGGATGTTGTCGAGAATGCCGTTGACAAACTGCCCGCTCTGCGGAGTGCTGTAGTCTTTGGCGAGGTCGATGTATTCGTTGATGGTGACTTTGGGCGGGATGGTTTCAAAAAAGAGGAATTCGGTCACTCCCATTTGCATGAGGATCATGTCGAGGGTAGCGATGCGTTCCGCATCCCAGTTCTTCAGCCGCGGGCGGATCAGGCCGAGGACCACGTCCCTTTTCTCGATGACGGTTTCCAGAAGGCCGACCGCAAATTCCTTTTTGTCTTTGCTGATGATCTCCTGGAAATTCAACGAGCCGGGCTTGGCCAGGTATCCCATGAGGATCTGACAGATCATTTCACCATCGTCTTCCCAATTGGAATACAACTCTTCGATATGGGCGAGAAAGGCTTCGCTCGGAAGGACGATCGAAGAGAAAATAAATTCGAGGATGTCTTTTTCGGCGCGGCGTTCGCGGCTTTGCCCGGCGATATATTTCCGGTATTCTTCGGTGGCGGTCAGGTCGCCATACAGCCGGCGGATCAGTTCCTTATTATCGTGGAGTTGCGGTTTGTCCGCCGCGGCTGCCGATTTCCAGGATGGGTCTTCGAGGATCTTCCAAAGTTGTTCGTTACCGGCCAGTTTGGTATTGACGTGGAGGTCACTGTCGCTAGGGAGGTGTTTGGATGCCCTCACGCGTGAATCGGTCTCGGCATACCGGGCAATCTCGGTAATGCAATAGATCAGGTAGGTCAGCAACTGCCGGGATTGATCAAAATGTTTTTGGAGGATACGTGCAGGCTCGCCTGGTTTTGCCGGTGCTTCCTGCGCTTCCAGGGTGTAAAGGGTTTGCATGACTTTCACCCTGATATTTCTTCTGCTGATCATAATTTTCCGGCGGTTCCTTTTTATAAGAGCTTTGCGTAGTTTGCGGGGGCAAATATAGGCTTTTTTTTGGCGACTTTTTTCGAGAGGTAAATCCGCACGACTGCATCCCACGTATATAACGGCGGGCAGCCCATTCCATCGGGGTGTATCCGTCTATCGCCAGTAACTGTGCGGAGCTAAAGACCAGGTATTCTAAGCTTTATTAACATTTTATAACTAATTCTTTTTTTATGCTGAAAAGGAAGTGGAAAAAAATTGCCCTGTGGTCAGCGGGGATTGCCGGCAGTCTTTGTGTCATTCTCGGGGTTCATATCTGGTGGGTCATGCGGCCTCACGTCGACGGGCGGACGCGCGTTATGGCGCGGATCGACCTGCATCAGCGGATCGGCGAGGCGGAAGCCGGGCGGATCAAAGACTGGCTATACCGGCAGCAAGGCGTTCAGTATGTGCTGGTGAACCCGGTTTCTTCGATCGCGGTGTTCTCCTTCGCGCCGTTGGAAAATGACGGGAACCGGATCGTGCGGGAATTCAAGGCACAACTGGGCTACAGGGAGGCGGAGCGTCACGCGCCGCCGGCCCCCGGAGCGGGAGGTTGTCCGGCGGGATTTTGATTCGTAAAATTTTAAATAAACAAATATGAATCGGAGTAAAGCGATGGTTGTATCAGCCCTTGTCATCGGCATAGGCTTGTTGATGGTATCCAGTCAGTCGTGCAGCAAAAAAAATTCGACACCTGCCGCGATGACATTGTATGATTCCCTGGGAGGGACCGCCAGGGTATCCGATCCGGCGAATCCCGGACAGACGGTCGAGAAAGGGTATTTAGGGATCAGGACCGTAGTGGACAGCGCGATTTTCATTATCGCCGCGGATACGGCTATAAACGGATATTTCCAGGTCCTGATCAGTGAGGTCACGGGCGGAAACCTCAGCGGCTATCAGCGGCTCAGTATGAATCTTTCCAACTTTGTCGCGGTGGCGACCGGAGCGAAGGATTTTACCTACACCGGGCTGAGTATGCATGATGCGCACAATCCGAATACAAATTCGCGGATCACGATGACCGTGGCCAGTGATGACTTTGATGAATTCGTCAAGGATGTGGCGGCATCGGCAACAAAGAATGGGCTACCGACGTATTTGATCAGTCGCCTCGGCACTTTATTGTATTCGGTGGAAAACCAGGTAGTGCAGCGCTGATTCCGCGGTGAGCCCGGCGCATGCGCCGAAATGTTAAAACGAGGCGGTTTCCCTGCGATGGGGAAGCCGTTTCTTTTTTTTGACTAATTTGCGCGGCATGAGGTTCGTATGGACTATACTCGCGGTGTCGGGCCTTTTCGTGATTGCGATCGGACTGCATATCTATGTCGTTACGCGGCCGCGCGCAGACGGTCACTCGCGGGGAATGGCAAGGATCGATCTGCATCAAACGATCGGCCGGGATGATGCGCAGCGGATCTCCGGCTGGTTGTCCCGGCAAAAGGGGGTGGATCATGTGATGGTCAATCCCGGCGCAGCGATTGCGGTCTTCACGTACCGGCCGGCGGCGGCGAATCCGGGGCTTATCGTAAGGGCTTTCCGGGACAGCCTGCGTTATGACCGGGCAGTGCGATATATGCCTTCGGTGGAAGAGGTACGAAAGGGATGCCCGATGACGACGTCCCCGGTGACCAATAAGATTTACGTGTTTCTAAAGGGACTTTTTTAATATACACGATGAAGAGCAGCACGACGGCCTTTGCGATAGCGGTTCTTTTTGGCGGCGCGCTGGTCATGGCGGCAACGATGATCCCTTCCTGTCATAAGGCGAACAACCCGGGCAGCGGTCGAACTTTTTATGATTCATTGGGCGGGACCACGCCGGTGGCCGATCCGGCCAATTTCGGCCAAACGGTGGAGCAGGGATATCTCGCGATCCGGACGATCGTGGATACCGCGTTGTTGATCATCCAGGCAGACACGACGATCAACAGCTATTTCAGTATTATGGTAAATGAAGACACCCTGCACGAAACGCCGACCGAGTATGACAAACTGAGCCTTAACATCACCAATTTCCTGGCAGTTGCGGCGGGGGCGCAGGACTACAGCTATTCGGGTCCGGACCTGTTTGCGGCTCACAACCCGGATTCCAATGCCAATATTCCGGCCCCTGTCGATTCTGCCGCATTTAACGAATTTGCCCACGATCTGGCCTTGTCAGCCCGACAACATGGACTGTCCTACCAGCTGATCAGTCAATTGGGCAAGATCCTCTACCGGTATGAAAGCGAGGTCGTTCAGCCATAAAATTGTTGAAAATCAATAGCTTATTGGTCTTTGCAGGCCGGCGCTGCCAAACAGCCGCCTTCGGCTGAAAATTTGACACGGTACGGCCGGAGTTTGGGATAAGAGTGCCCAACAACATGTAAATATGGCAATTGAGCGGGGATTGGTATAAAATTCGTGTAGCTTTGCCGTCCTGCGTCCTGGCAGGGTAAACTCTTTCATCAAAACAAAAATCGATACAACTATGGGCAAAAAGTTAAACGTTACCCCGTTAGCGGACCGGGTAATTGTGAAGCCAGCGCCAGCTGAAGAAAAAACTGCCGGCGGGATCATCATCCCCGACACGGCAAAGGAAAAGCCGCAGCGCGGTACGGTCGTAGCAGCAGGTCCCGGCAAAAAAGACGAGCCGGTCACTGTAAAGATTGGGGATACCGTTTTATATGGCAAATATGCCGGTACCGAGATCCAGATTGAAGGAGATGATTTCCTTATCATGCGGGAATCTGACATTTTAGCAATTGTATAATTCCATCTAAATCGAAACAATATGGCAAAACAACTTTTTTTTGATATTGAAGCCCGCAACAAGATGAAGCGGGGGGTAGATACGCTGGCCAATGCCGTCAAGGTGACCCTGGGTCCCAAGGGACGTAATGTAGTACTGGAAAAGAAGTTTGGCGCTCCTTCCATCACCAAGGACGGGGTGACCGTCGCAAAGGAGATCGAACTGGAAGATCCCATCGAGAATATGGGCGCGCAAATGGTCAAGGAAGTCGCTTCCAAGACCGCCGATATCGCCGGTGACGGGACGACGACCGCAACGGTCCTCGCACAGTCGATCATCGCCGAAGGCCTGAAGAACGTCGCCGCCGGCGCCAATCCGATGGACCTGAAGCGCGGTATCGATAAGGCCGTCGAGAAAGTCGTCGAGAGTTTGAGCGCGCAGTCTCAGACGATCGGCAACGACAAGAACAAGATCGAGCAGGTCGCTTCCATCTCCGCCAACAATGACACCAATATCGGCAAGCTGATCGCGCAGGCGTTCGGCAAGGTGGGCAAGGAAGGGGTGATCACGGTAGAAGAAGCAAAGGGTACCGATACGACGGTGGACGTGGTGGAAGGGATGCAGTTCGACCGGGGCTATATCTCTCCTTATTTTGTAACGAACAGCGAGAAGATGGAAGCCGAGTTGCAGAACCCCTACATCCTGATCTACGACAAGAAGATCTCGGCCATGAAGGATATCCTGCATATCCTGGAAAAGGTGGCGCAGGGTGGCCGGCCGCTGCTGATCATCGCGGAAGACCTGGAAGGCGAGGCACTGGCCACGCTGGTGGTCAATAAGCTCCGCGGCACGATCAAGGTAGCGGCCGTCAAGGCGCCGGGTTTTGGTGACCGCCGGAAAGAAATGCTCCAGGATATCGCTATCCTGACGAAGGGTATCGTGATCAGCGAAGAGCAGGGGTACAAACTGGAAGGCGCGGACCTCAGTTACCTGGGTACGGCTGCTTCGGTGACGATCGACAAGGACAACACGACGATCGTCGGCGGCAAGGGCAAGAAAGAAGATATTACGGCCCGGGTCAACCAGATCAAGGCTCAGATCGAGACCACGACGTCCGATTACGACAAGGAGAAATTGCAGGAGCGGCTGGCCAAGCTGAGCGGCGGTGTTGCCGTTCTGTATGTAGGCGCCGCCACCGAAGTGGAAATGAAAGAAAAGAAGGATCGCGTCGACGACGCGCTGCATGCCACGCGCGCTGCGGTGGAAGAGGGGATCGTTCCCGGCGGCGGTATCGCTTATATCCGCGCCATCGAGTCGCTGGAGAAGCTGAAAGGCGTCAACGAAGATGAGACGACGGGTATTGCGATCGTCAAGCGGGCGTTGGAAGAGCCCATCCGGCAGATCGTGGTCAACAGCGGCGTCGAAGGCAGTATCGTCGTACAGAAGGTGAAGGAAGGCAAGGCGGATTTCGGATACAATGCCCGTACCGATCAGTACGAGAACCTGTTTAAGGCCGGGGTGATCGATCCGACGAAGGTGACGAGGATCGCGCTGGAGAATGCCGCTTCCATTGCGGGGATGTTGCTGACCACGGAATGTGTGGTTGCCGACAAGCCCAAGAAGGAAGAGCCTCATGCGCATCCCGGCGGTGCACCGGGCATGGGCGGAATGGATTATTAATG